>Ga0299912_10000001_pt1 | contig 568260 bp, 536 predicted proteins | sample RVTome_2_FD_207667 | JGI IMG/M metagenome (GOLD analysis project Ga0299912, IMG submission 207667) | Soil microbial communities from uranium-contaminated site in the Upper Colorado River Basin, Wyoming, United States - RVT95D214 (version 2) ... | reverse complement strand
GGGGGCGGGTCGTGCGGGGGCCCCGCCCCGCCCCCCCCCCCCCCCCCCCCCCCCCCCCCCCCCACCCAAAAAACCCCCCCCCCCGCCGCTGCGCGGTCGCCCTCAGGAGCCCGCTGGACAGCGTCGCTTGCTTGCGCGTAGCGTCGGCTACGCGACCGCGCGGCGCTCCTTGCCAGCGGGCTCCTGAGGGCGATCACGGCCATTGCCAAGGTTGGGCACGGACCCTAGACGGCGGCGCAAGGATTGCCGGATGGGACGCAAACGGATCTTGACCGCGCTGGGTTTGCTCATTGCCGCCGTCGTCGCCTTCGCCTGGATCGACGGCGGGCGCGAGACGCAGCGCATGATCGAGGAGCCCGTCGACATGCCCGAGGGCGCGCAGTGAGCCGCTCGGCCTGGCTGGCGGGCGCGGCGCTGGCGCTCACGTCCACGCTCGCGCTGGCGGCGCCGGAATCGCTGCTCCCGCCCAGCTTCAGCACTCCCGCGCCGGCTCCGGCCCCCGCGCCGCGGCAGACTTCCGCGCCGGCGCCTTCGCAGACCGCCGCGCCGGTGATCCAGCCGCAGCCGGGCATCCCGGCGGCCGAGCTTCCCGGCGATGTCGTGCTGCCGGGCGATTTCCCGAGCATCGCGGAACTCGAGAAGATGGAACCCGACGAGCTCGACGAGCTGTTCGGGCTCAAGCCGAGGTACGATGTCCCGCCGGGCGCCCAGCGCGCCTTGCGCCGGGTCGGCGTGATCGGCACGGGCGAGGGCGGCTTCCCGAGCGGCTCGCTGGCCGGCCAGCCCGCCTCGCTGGTCCAGGCGGCACTCGCCGGGACCCGCGGGCCGCTGGTGTCGCGCTGGGGCCACATCCTGCTGCGCCGGGCGCTCACCAGCCGGCTCGACGCGCCGCAGGGGATGGACCCGGTCCACTTCACCGCCCTGCGCGCCGCGCTGCTCAACCGGATGGGCGAGGGCGCGGCCGCGCGCGCGCTGGTGCAGGACGTGGATTCGGCCAATTTCGACGCCTTGCTCACTTCCGCCGCGTTCGATGCCTACCTCGCCACCGGGGATATCGTCGGCATCTGCCCGGTCGCGCGGCTCAAGGGCGACTTGATCGAAGACCCGCAATGGGAACTGGCGCTTTCGATCTGCGCCGCGTTCGATGGCGAATCCCGCCGTTCTGGGCGCGAACTCGACCGGGCGCTCGCCAGCGGCATCGCCCCGCGCATCGACGTGCTGCTGGCGCAGCGTTACGCCGGCGCGGCGGGCGAGGGGCGCCGGGCGGTCAACGTCGAATGGGACGGAGTCGACGAACTGACTCCATGGCGGCTGGCGCTGGCCCGCGCGTTGGGGGTCGAGATCCCCGAAAGCCTGCGCTCCGACACCGGCTCGGCGCTGATGCGCAACGACGTTTTCTATCCGGCAGCCCCGTTGCTGCAGCGCGTCGCCGCAGCCGACCGCGCCGCACGCGACGGAGTGCTGTCCTCGGCGGCGATGGTCGATCTCTATTCGCAGCTCTGGTCCGATCCCGAGACCGGCGAGAGCGACAAGGCCGATGCCGCGCAATTGCGCGAGGCCTACCTCGCGCGCGAGCCGGGCGACCGCCTGTCGGCGATCCGCGCGCTGTGGGGCAACGGCGAGCCCGACTATGCCCGCCAGGTGCTGACCGCCTTTGCCGCGGCGCGCCTGCCGGTCGATGCCGCGCTGGCCGACGATGCCGCGCCGCTGATCGCCTCGATGCTCGCCGCCGGGCTTGACCGCAATGCGATGCGCTGGGGCGGCGCGGTCGAGGCGGGCAGCGCGGCCTGGGCGCTGCTGGCGCTGGCCCAGCCGGTCCGCCAGGGTTCGGTGGCGCAAGGCGCGGTCGGCACGTTCGTCGATGCCGACGAAAGTCCGGACAAGCGCAAGTCGCAATTCCTCGTGGCGGGCCTTGCCGGGCTCGGACGGCTCGACAGCGACGCGGCGAGCGATCTGTCCGGCCAGCTCGGGTTCGACCTTGGCCGCGAGAGCAAGTGGAGCCGGGCGATCGACCAGGCCGCCGGATACGGCAACGCCACGCTCGTCGCGCTCCTCGCCGGGCTCGGCATGCAGGGCAGCGGGTGGGACAAGATGACCGCGCGGCACTTGTTCCACATCGTGCGCGCGCTCGATCGCGCCGGGCTCAATGCCGAAGCGCGCATGATCGCGGCCGAAGCCGTCGCGCGGGGCTGATCCGATCAGCGGGGCGATCGACGCCTTTCTCGCCATGCTCGCCGCCGAACGGGGAGCGTCGGCGAACACGCTGGCGGCCTATCGCCGCGATCTCGAAGGAGCGGAAGGGCTGGTCGGCGACATAGCGGGCGCGGGGCGCGACGCCATTGCCGGGCTCGGCGGCAAGTGGGCCCATCTCGCGCCGTCGACGGTCGCGCGCAAGGCTTCGGTGCTGCGCCAGTTCTACGGCTTCCTGCTCGACGAGGGCCTGCGCGGCGACGACCCTTCGGCCGCGTTGCCGCGCCCGGCCACGCGCCGCCCGCTGCCGCGGATCCTGTCGCATGGCGAGGTCGAGGCGCTGTTCGCCCATGCCGAGATCGAGGCCGAAGGCGATCGTCCGGCGGCGCTGCGGTTGCTGGCGCTGCTCGAGCTGCTCTACGGTTCCGGCCTGCGCGCCAGCGAACTCGTCTCGCTGCCGCTGGCAGCGGTCCCGCGCGACGCCCCGTTCCTGACGATCACCGGCAAGGGCGGGCAGCAGCGCATGGTGCCCGTCTCCGGCCGAGCGAAGCAGGCGCTTACGCGCTGGCTGGCGGCACGGCCGGCGGGGGGCAAGTTCCTGTTCCCCTCGCGCGGCAAGCACCTGACGCGAGTCCGCCTGTTCCAGCTGCTCAAGGAACTCGCCGCCCGCGCCGGAATCGATCCCGCAAAACTCAGCCCGCACGTGCTGCGCCATGCCTTCGCCACTCACCTGCTCGAAGGCGGGGCGGACTTGCGCGTGCTGCAAACGCTGCTCGGCCATGCCGACATCGCGACGACGCAGATCTACACCCACGTCGACGCCGCGCGGCTGGTCGCGCTGGTCAACGAACGCCATCCCCTTGCCGAACGCCGCCGGGCGGACTAGCGCGAAGCGATGGTTTCCTATCTCGAATTCGAGAAGCCGGTCGCGGCGCTCGAGGCAAGAATCGCCGAGCTGCGCGCCGCGGCCGATGGCGACGGGGTCGATATTTCCGCCGAGATCAGGCGGCTGGAGACCAAGAGCGCCGATTTGCTGGCCAGCACTTATGCGGCGCTCACCCCGTGGCAGAAGACGCAAGTCGCCCGCCACCCGATGCGGCCGCATTTCGTGGACTACCTCGAACTGATGTTCGACGAGTTCGTGTCCCTCGGCGGCGATCGCCATTTCGGCGAGGACGAGGCGATCCTCGGCGGCTTCGCCACTTTCCGCGGGCGCAAGGTCATGCTGATCGGCCACGAGAAGGGCCACGACACGCAGAGCCGCATCCAGCACAATTTCGGCATGGGCAAGCCCGAAGGCTACCGCAAGGCGATCCGCCTTATGGAGCTGGCGGGACGGTTCGGCCTGCCGGTCCTGACGCTGGTCGACACTTCGGGCGCATTTCCCGGCATCGAGGCCGAAGAGCGCGGCCAGGCCGAGGCGATCGCCCGCTCGACCGAGGCCTGCCTCGCCCTGCCGACCCCGATGGTGGCGACGATCGTCGGCGAAGGCGGTTCGGGCGGGGCGGTCGCGCTGGCCAGCGCCGAGCGCGTGCTGATGCTCGAACACGCGGTCTATTCGGTGATCTCGCCCGAAGGCTGCGCCTCGATCCTGTGGCGCACCGCGGAAAAGGCGCCGCAGGCGGCCGAGGCGATGAAGATCACCGCGCAGGACCTCTACGAGTTCGGCGTGGTCGACCGTATCGTCAAGGAACCTGTCGGGGGCGCACACCGCAACCCGGCTGCCGCCGCGCTGGCGCTGGGCGACGCGCTGGAGGAAGAGCTCGATGCCCTGTCCGGCAAGAGCGCCAAGCAGCTGCGGCGCATCCGCGAGGATCGATTCCTGGGCATCGGCGAGCGCAGGCCGCGCCGCGACCGGCGCAAGAAGGCGGGAACATAGGCGGCTGGGGCGGGTTGCCACGTAAACGATGGTTTTGCGCCCGCGCCGGGCAGCATTGCGTTTTCAAGGGAGCACACATTGCCCGACAAGTCCTTCGCGAAAATCCGTTTCATGGCCCTTGCCGGCGGCGCTTCGCTCGCGCTTGCGGCGTGCACGACCATTCCGGGGGCCAACGTCGCCGCCGGTTCTCCCATCACGGCTGCCGAAGCCGCGCTGGGCAAGGAATACCACCCGCAGTTCCTCGCCGAGTTCGGCGGGGCGATGACCGGCCCGCAGGCGGCTTACGTCGAAGAGATCGGCAGGAACGTCGCGGTCCAGTCGGGCCTCGGCAGCGCCCGGTTGGGCTACACAGTGACATTGCTCAATAGCTCGCTGGACAACGCCTTCGCCGTTCCCGGAGGCTACGTCTACATCACCCGGCAGCTGGTCGACCTGATGAACAACGAGGCGGAGCTTGCCGCCGTGCTCGGGCACGAAGTCGGGCACGTCGCCGCGCGCCATTCGGCGCTGCGCCAGGAAACCGCCCAGCGCAACCAGCTGCTCGGCGTGCTCGGCCAGGTCCTGTCCAGCGTGCTCTTTGGCAACAGCGCGCTGGGCCAGCTCGGCCAGCAGGTCGCCGGCACCGCACCGCAGCTGGCGACGATGAGCTACTCGCGCACCCAGGAGACCGAAGCCGACCAGCTTGGTGTCAGCTACCTGAAGCGTGCCGGCTACGATCCGCGGGCGATGGCGACAGTGCTGCAGAGCCTTGCCGCGCAGAACGCGCTCGAGGCGCAGTTGCAGGGCCGCGACCATACGACCCCCGAATGGGCTTCGACCCACCCCGACCCGGCGGGCCGCGTGCAGAACGTGCTCAGCCTTGCCGGTGGCGCGACCGGCGTCTCCAATCGCGACACTTTCCTCACCCGGATCGACGGCCTGCTCTATGGCGACGATCCCGAGCAAGGCGTGATCGAGGGGCACACGTTCATCCACCCCGACTTCCGGCTGGCGTTCACCGCACCGCAGGGCTTCTACATGTTGAACGGCACCCAGGCGGTGTCGATCAAGGGCGAAAGCGGGCAGGCGCAACTCACCGCCGCTCCCTACAGCGGCAACTTGTCGAGCTACATTTCGGGCGTGTTCCAGAGGCTGAGCGGCGACCAGGCACAGATCCAGCCGCAGGCGATCCAGTCGACATCGGTCAACGGCCTTCCGGCGGCTTTCGGGGTCGCCCGCGTCAGCAACGGCCAGCAGAACATCGACGTGGCGGTCTTCGCCTACGAGTTCTCCAGGACCCAGGCGTTCCATTTCGTGGCGATCACGCCGGCGGGCCAGTCCGGGGTGTTCAATTCGATGTTCCAGTCGATGCGCCGGATCAGCGCCGCCGAAGCGGCCCAGGTAATTCCGCGGCGGATCCAGGTCGTCACCGCGCAGCGCGGGGACACCGTTGCCACGCTGGCCGCGCGGATGGCGTACGCCAATGCCCAGGAGCAGCGCTTCCGCGTGCTCAACGGCCTGGCCAGCGGCGGCACCGTGGTGCCGGGCCAGAAGTACAAGATCGTCATCAAGGCGAACTGAGCGGCGGCCGCCGCGCGCGCCGGACAAACGAAAAGGGCGGCAGGATGACCTGCCGCCCTTTCCTGGTTACCCGATTGGGCGAGGTCTATTAGACCGAGCCGCTCATCGCGGTGGTGACGTCGTTGAACGTCGTCGAGAGCTGGTTGCCCAGGCCCTGCATGGCGGTGATCGCGGCAACGGCGATCAGAGCGGCAATCAGGCCATATTCGATGGCGGTCGCGCCAGCTTCGTCACGAAGCAGGTTCTTGAAAAACTTCATGGTCAGTCTCCTGGTTCTTCTCTTCGATACCCGGCTCGACCCCCTGTCTTCTGGATCAAGCAGTTACTTCGGATAGAGGCGATAGGTTGAAAAAGTCCTAACTCGCCCTTCTCCAACCACCGAAGGTGGTCAGACGGCTCCACCCATCGCCGAAACGGATTGTGACGATACGTCGTCAAACAACGATGTGACTTCATCGCCGAACGCTTGCACGGCGCCGACCATGGCGAGGAAAACCATCGCCAGGATCAAGCCGTACTCGACGGCGGCAGCACCGCGCTTGTCGGCAAAAATCGCCCTCAAGGTCGCAATCAAACGCATGGTAATTGTTCCCCCTGGCAAGGTGCCAGTGGACCGCTGTGGCAGGACAGCGTTAAGAAAAAGTTCAGAGGGAGCTGGGACTTGGCAAATATTCCGACATGGATTGCGGTGGCGGCGGCGGCGATCAGGGACGCGCAAGGGCGGCTCCTCTTGCAACAGCGTGCGGCCGGCAAGGCGCATGCGGGCCTGTGGGAATTCCCCGGCGGGAAGGTCGAAAACCGCGAGAATCCGCGGAATGCCCTGGCACGTGAGGTGTCGGAGGAGCTGGCCCTGGTGCTTGAAACCACCACCATGATCCCCGCCGGATTTGCCGAGGAAGCCGGCCAAAGCGGCGATCCTGCGATTGTCCTGTTTCTTTACGATTGCCCAGGCTGGCAAGGCCGGCCGGACGCGCTCGACGGGCAGCGCTGGGGCTGGTTCACGCCGGCACAAGCCGCCGCGCTGCCGATGCCGCCGATGGATCGCGCGCTGCTTGGAAGCCTGGCCCGGTAAGGGATTGCCAAGCCCGGAGCGCGTGCCTATGTGGCGCCCTCCAAGCGCGCCCGTAGCTCAGCTGGATAGAGCACCAGACTACGAATCTGGGGGCCGGAGGTTCGAATCCTTCCGGGCGCGCCAATACACAAGGCCGTCCCCAGCGGGGGCGGCCTTGTGTGTTCGCGGGTCCAAGGAAGAGTCGGACTCCGGAATCGGAGCACCGCAGGTGCGGAGTAATCCTTCCGGGCCCGCCAATCTCCCTAGAATTCCTCGCCATCCTCCAACAGGTGCATCGTTTCGTCCGAGAAGCCGAAATGATGGCCCAGTTCGTGGATCAGGACGTGGCGGACGAGATCGTCCAGCCGCACCCCCGTCTCGCCCCATTCGGCCAGGAGCGGCTGGCGAAACAAGGTGACGATCGGCGGCATTTCGCCCGCGTCCCAGATCGAGCGTTCGCTGAGCGGCCGTCCTTCATAAAGGCCGGTCAGCTCCCAGCGGTCGGCGAGCCCGACATCGTCGAGCTGTTCGCGAGTGGCGAATTCCTCCACCCTGACGACGATATCGGCGAGATGCGAGCGAAACGGCTCGGGCAGGGCGCGCAGCGCGGCCTGGGCCAACGCTTCGATCTCCTGCCGCGGCGGCACGGCTGCGCACTTGCTGCTCATGCGGCCGGATATGATGCCTGCGGGCGCGCGGCGCCAGTCCCCCCTTGGCCGGGGAACCGGGCAATGTCTCGGCGGGAAACGAGCGCAGGCGTGGCATTTTGCGCCCGGTGCGCCTATTGAGCCGCGCGAAACGCCGTTTTGCACGAGGAATCGGACCCGCAGATGAGCAGCCTGGTAGGCCCGGACGAGGACGATCCGCGCGGCAAGCCGCCGGTACCCGACGACGTGCAGGAAGCGATCCGCACGCTGATCCGCTGGGCGGGTGACGATCCTACCCGCGAAGGCCTGCGCGACACCCCGCAGCGAGTCGCCCGGGCGTGGAAGGAATACTGCCTCGGCTATACCGAGGATCCGGCCGGCAACCTCTCGCGCGTGTTCGAGGAAGTCGGCGGCTACGACGAGATCGTGCTGCTGAAGGACATCCCGTTCCAGAGCCATTGCGAGCACCACATGGCGCCGATCATCGGCAAGGCGGCGATCGCCTACCTGCCGACCGATCACGTGGTCGGTATTTCCAAGCTCGCCCGCGTGCTCCACGGCTATGCCCGGCGGCTGCAGATCCAGGAAAAGCTGACCGCCGAGGTCGCCCAGTGCATCTGGGACAACCTCAAGCCGAGAGGCGTTGCCGTGGTGATCGAGGCGAGCCATGCCTGCATGACCGCGCGCGGCGTGCGCACGCCGGGCGTCAACATGGTGACCAGCCGCGTCATGGGCATCTTCCGCAGCGACCAGCGCAGCCGCGAGGAAGTCCTCAAGCTGATGGGTTACTGACGGGCCTTACGAAGGACATTGGGGGAATGGATACATGAGTTCGCTGCTGGTGCGCGGCGGCCGCCGGCTGAAGGGCCGGATCGAGCCTTCGGCCAACAAGAATGCCGTGCTGCCGGTGCTGTGCGCCACGCTGCTGACCGATGGACCGGTCACGCTGCGCAACGTGCCCGAGATCACCGACGTCGAGCGCATCGTGCGTTTTTTCGGCGAGCTCGGATCGAGTGTCGAATGGGACCGCGAAGCGAAAGTCCTGCGGATCGACCATTCGACGATTTCCGCCGGTGCGCGGGCAACCCTGCCGCAGGCGATGCGCGCGTCGATCATGATGATCCCGGGGCTGCTCGTGCGCCTCGGCGAAGCGCGCCTCGAGCACGAGGTGAAGGGCTGCACTCTCGGTGCGCGCGAGATCGACCCGCACGTCGAGGTGTTCCGCGCCTTCGGGGCGCAGGTCAGCGAGGCCCGGCACGAGATCGTCTTCCGCGTGACCGGCAAGGGCAAGGCGGCGCGGATGTGGCTCGAATACGCCTCGGTCACGACGACCGAGAACTTCATTCTCAGCGCGCTGACGGTCAAGGGCACCTCACAGATCGTCAACGCCGCCTGCGAGCCGCATGTCCAGGAAATGTGCGACTTCCTCGAGCTGTGCGGGGCGCGGATCATCGGCAAGGGCACGTCGATGGTCTCGGTCGAAGGCGGCGCCAAGCTCGGCGGGGCGGATTACACGTTCAACGACGACTTCCACGAGATCGCCACGTTCCTCGCCTTGTCGGCGGTGACCGGCGGCGACATCTCGGTGCGCAACGGCTGCCCCGAGCACTTCGACCTGATCGACCGCACGTTCGGCAAGTTCGGCGCCGAGGTCGAGCACAAGGACGGCTGGTCGCGCCTCGCCGCGCCGCACAGGCTCAAGGTGCGCGAGAATTTCACCTCGCACCTGATCACCAAGGTCGAAGCGGCGCCGTGGCCGTACATCCCGGCCGACCTGCTGCCGATCTTCATCGCGCTGGGCGTTCGCGCCGAAGGCCAGACGATGTTCTGGAACAAGGTCTACGAAGGCGGGCTGACCTGGCATACCGAGCTGGCGCTGTTCGGCGCACACACGCTGCTGTGCGACCCGCACCGGCTGATCACCTTCGGCGGCGACGAGCTGGCTCCGGCCACCGTCACCAGTCCCTACATCATCCGCGTGGCGATCGCGCTGTTGATGGTGGCGAGCTCGATCGAGGGCGAATCGACGATTCTCGACGCCGGCCCGATCCGCCGGGCGCATCCGGGCTTCATCGACAACTTCGTCTCGCTCGGCGCCGACGTGCAGTGGGTGTCCTGAGCCGCGCGGGGCGTGCCCCGTAGTACTGTCAGAGTTGGCCGAGCATGTAGTCGGCGCTGGAGACGTTGAAATCGCCGGGCGCCTCGACGTTGAGTTCCTTAACCACGCCGTCGTCGACGATCATCGAGAAGCGCTGGCCGCGCTTGCCCATGCCGAAGCCGCTGCCGTCCATCGTCAGGCCCAGCGCCTGGGCGAAATCGCCGTTGCCGTCGGCCAGCATGGTGATGTCTTGCGATCCGGCGGCGTTGTTCCACGCGCCCATCACGAAGGCGTCGTTCACTGCCGTGCAGGCGATCTCGTCGACACCCCTGGCCTTCAGCTCGGCCGCCTTGTCGACGAAGCCCGGCAGGTGCTTGGCCGAACAAGTCGGGGTGAAAGCGCCCGGCACGGAGAACAGCGCCACCTTCTTGCCGGCGAAATAGTCGCCCGACTGGACTTTCTGCGGCCCTTCGACGGTCGCCTTGACCAGCGTCACATCAGGCAGCTTGTCGCCCTTCGAAATCGTCATGTCGGTGTTCCTTCCTGTCGCGTCCACCGCGCTAGATAGAACTTCGCTATGCGCTTGCAACCGGGTGCGGGGGCGGATGGTTAGCAGGACCCTTCCAACCGTGGCTAAATTCGCTTCACCTTCCATGTTGAAGATTGGGTAAACGCCAGGGCGCAGCTTGTCTCGTGCGGGAATGGGGTCCCGCTTTGGAGGCAGGTATCATGGGGGTAATATCCAGGTTGGCGGCGATTTCCGCCGCGTTCGCAATGACTCTGTCGCCGGCGCAAGCGCTGGCGCAGGATCCGGGTTCGGCGCTCAAGCTGCGCGAACTCGACATCATGCTGATGGTCAGCGCGCTGCGCTGCCGGTTCGGACCTGACGGCTTCCAGGCCGATTACGACCGCTTCTCGACCGCGCACGTGAGCATGATGAACGAAGCCGGCAATACGCTGAAAGCCGACCTCTCGCTGCGTTACGGCGCTAAGGGGGCAGTGCGTGAGCTCGACCGGATCAGCGTCGGGCTGGCCAACCGCTACGGTCAGGGGCATCCCTGGCTCGATTGCGCCGGGCTCAAGCAGGTTACCGAGGAACTGGCACGCGAAACCGAGCCGCTGGCAATGCTGGCGGCGGCCGAAAACCTGCTGGCGCCGAGCCCGCCGGCAAGAATGGCGCAATTGGTGCGGCGCTGAGCCCGGGCGGGTCGGTCCTTCTCCGCGAAGACACTCTGCGGCGCCCTTCACCGGGCGCCGCCTTCCTTATGTGCCACAGCTTGGGGTTTACGCGAGGGCCGTGCGGCGTATATGAGCGCCCGGACATTCGGCGACGCATGGAGCCCCGGCGCGCCTCCACCCGCACTTTGCAGGAGAATAGCCAGTGGCCACCGCCGTTGCCGAGCACGACTACATCGTAAAGGACATCGCCCTCGCCGAATACGGGCGCGACGAGATCGCCATCGCCGAAACCGAAATGCCCGGCCTGATGGCCACGCGCGAGGAATTCGGCGCGTCGAAGCCGCTCAAGGGCGCGAAGATCACCGGCTCCTTGCACATGACGATCCAGACCGCGGTGCTGATCGAGACGCTGATCGCGCTCGGGGCGGAAGTGCGCTGGGCGACCTGCAACATCTTCTCCACCCAGGACCATGCCGCCGCGGCAATCGCCGCGCAGGGCATCCCCGTGTTCGCGATCAAGGGCGAAAGCCTCGCCGAGTACTGGGACTACGTCGGCGAGATCTACGACTGGGGTGAGGACGAAACCTGCAACATGATCCTCGACGACGGCGGCGACGCGACGATGTTCGCGCTGTGGGGCGCGCGGGTCGAGGCGGGCGAGGACCTGTTCGAGCCGTCGAACGCGGAGGAAGTCGAGTTCGTCCGTGCGCTCAAGGCTTTCCTCAAACGCAAGCCCGGCTACCTCACCAGGACCGTCAAGGCGATCAAGGGCGTCTCGGAAGAGACCACCACCGGCGTCCACCGGCTCTACAGCCTCGCCAAGCAGGGCAAGCTGCCGTTCCCGGCGATCAACGTGAACGATAGCGTGACCAAGTCGAAGTTCGACAACCTCTACGGCTGCAAGGAATCGCTGGTCGACGCGATCCGCCGCGCGACCGACGTGATGCTGGCCGGCAAGGTCGCCTGCGTCGCCGGGTTCGGCGACGTCGGCAAGGGCTCGGCCGACTCCCTGCGCAATGGCGGCGCGCGCGTGTTGGTCACCGAGATCGACCCGATCTGCGCGCTGCAGGCGGCGATGGAAGGCTACGAGGTCGTGACGATGGAACAAGCGGTCAAGCGCTGCGACATCTTCGTCACCGCCACCGGCAACGAGGACGTGATCACCGCCGACCACATGAAGGCGATGAAGAACATGGCCATCGTCTGCAACATCGGCCACTTCGACTCCGAGATCCAGATCGCCGCGCTCGACAACTACGAGTGGAAGGAAGTGAAGCCGGGGACCGACGTCGTCACTTTCCCCGACGGCAAGCAGATCATCGTGCTCGCCAAGGGGCGCCTGGTGAATCTCGGCTGCGCGACCGGCCACCCCAGCTTCGTGATGAGCTGCAGCTTCACCAACCAGGTGCTGGCGCAGATCGAGCTGTTCACCAAGGGCGGCGAATACGACAAGGACGTCTACGTGCTGCCCAAGCACCTCGACGAGAAGGTGGCCGCGCTGCACCTCGGCAAGCTCGGCGTGCATCTCACCAGGCTCAGCAAGAAGCAGGCGGATTACATCGGCGTGCCGGTCGACGGCCCGTTCAAGGCCGACCATTACCGGTACTGACGCGCACGGCCCCTCCCGTTTGCGGGAGGGGTTCGCCGCGCCGCCCATTGCATCCACAGGCGGCACCGCATAGCTGACGCGGATGGACCTTTCCCCCACCGCGCTCGTGCTCATCGGGCTGCTGCTTGCGGGCTGGACTTTCGGCGCCGCCTGGCTGGCGCTCGCGGCACAGCGCAGGTCAAGGCAGGCCAAGGCGGCGCGATCGACCGCGCGGCGGCTGACGCGGATGATCGACGATTCGCCGGCCGTGCCGCTGCTGATCAAGGCCGACGGCAAGATCGAAGGCCCCGACCGGCTGGCCGCCTGGCTCGGGCTCGACCGCCTGCCCGAATTCCTGAGCGAGCTGGCCGGGGACGGCGCGGGCCTTACCCCCGAGGACCTGGCCCAGGTCACCGAAGCCGTGCGGCGCACGCAGAAGACCGCCTCGCCGTTCCGCATGGCGGTGACGCCGATCGGCTCGGGCCGCAGCCTCGCCTTGCGCGGGCAACTGGCCGACCCGGCCATCTCCGCCACCGGTGCGGCGCTCGTCTGGTGGTTCGACTTCTCCGAAAGCCAGGGCGAGCTGACCCGCCTGCGCTCCGAAACCAGGCGCGCGCAGGGCGATTTCGCCGCGCTCGTCGGCCTGATCGAAGCGGCGCCGATCCCGATGTGGTTCCGCGGCCCCGACATGAAGCTGCGGCTGGTCAACAGCGCCTATGTCAAGGCGGTCGGCGCCGCCGCCGCCGATGCCGTCGTGCGCGGGCAGGTCGAGCTGATCGAGGCGGTCGATGGGCTCGGCGCGGCGCAGATCGCCAAGCAGGCGCGCGACAAGGACCTGCCGGTCGAGCGCATCGTGCAGGCGACGGTCGGCAGCCAGCGGCGGACGCTGCGCGTCAGCGACCTGCCGCTGGGCGAGGACGGAGTGGCCGGCTACGCGATCGACATCGAGGAGATGGAGGAGCAGTCGCGCGCGTTCCGCGCCTTTCGCGAAGCGCAGCGCTCGATCCTCGACCAGCTGTCGATCGGCGTCGCCCAGTTCGATGCCGACCGCACCCTTTCCTTCGCCAATCAGCCGTTCCAGCGCATCTTCGCGCTTCCCGCGGCATGCCATGTCGACCCGCCCAGCTTCGACCGTTTCCTCGACATGGCCCGCGACAAGGGCCGGCTGCCCGAAGCGCGCGATTTCCCCGCCTGGCGGCGCGAGATCGGCGAATGGTTCATTGCCGGCGCCCCGCGCGAGGAAGCCTGGCCGCTGAGCGACGGCACCCATCTCAGGATCGTCGGCCAGCCGATGCCTGACGGCGGGCTCGTGCTGGTGGCGGAAGACCGGACCGAGCAGCTGGCGCTCTCGGCGACGCGCGACACGCTGCTGCGCACCCGCACGGCGACTATCGACAGCCTGTTCGAATCGCTCGCCGTGTTCGCCCCGGACGGGCGGCTTCAGTTGTGGAACCGGCGGTTCGGCAGCATCTGGGGCCTGCCCGAGGAATTCCTCGACGGGCACCCGCGGGTGGAGTTGGTGCTCGAGCGGCTCGCCCCGCGGCTCGCCCGCCCGGGCCAGCGCAAGGCGATCGGCGAAGTGGTCCGCGCGGCGACGCTCGACCGCCAGCAGCGCGGCGGTCAGGTGCAGATGTCCGACGGGCGCACGCTCGAGTTCGCCGGGGTGCCGCTGCCCGACGGCAACGGCCTCTTGACCGTGCTCGACATCACCGATTCGAAGAAGGCCGAGGACGTGCTGCGCGAACGCGCTTCCGCGCTCGAGGAGGCTGATGCGGTCAAGACCCGTTTCCTCGCCAACATGTCCTACGAATTCCGCACGCCGCTGACCTCGATCGGCGGCTTTGCCGAACTGCTGCAGAACGGGGTCGCCGGCGAACTGACGCCGCAGGCGCAGGATTACGTCGCCGCGATCCTCTCTTCGGTCGAACGCCTCGGCGCGCAGATCGAAAGCGTGCTCGACCTGACCCAGAGCGAAGCCGGGCTGCTGCCGATCGCGACCGAGGAAGTCGACCTGCTCGGGTTCGTCACCAACGTGGTGCGCGAGCGCGAGGACGCGATCGAGGCCAGGAACCTGACGCTCGACTTGCGCGGCGACAAGGGCGCGGGGCTGGTCCAGGCGGACAAGCGCCAGCTCGGCCGGGCGATCGGCAACCTGCTCGACAATGCCATCACCGCCACGCCCGAGGGCGGGCGCATCCTCGTCGCGCTGTCGCGCCACAAGAAAGGCGCGCGCGTGGTCATCTCGGACAACGGCGCGGGGATGAAGCCCTCCGAACTCGCGCGCGCGCTCGACGGCAGCGGGATCGGCCCCGACGGCAAGCCCAACGCGCGCCGCACCGGCTTGGGCCTGCCGCTCGCCCGCCAGCTGATCGAGGCGCACGGGGGGCGGCTCGAGCTGCAGAGCGAGCCGGGAGCCGGCACGACCGCGACGATCTGGCTGCCGTGACCTTCGACCTGCCGGACCTCGCCGCGATGGCTGAACTGGGCGCGCGCATCGCCGAACGGCTGCGCGCGGGCGACGTGATCGCGCTGTCGGGGCCGCTCGGCAGCGGCAAGACCACGCTCGCCCGCGCGGTGCTCGCCGCGCTCGGGCACCGGGGCGAAGTGCCGTCGCCCAGTTTCACCATCGTCGAAACCTACGATCCGCCGGCCGTGCGGTTGCCGGTGGCCCATGCCGATTTCTACCGGCTCGAGAGCCCGCGCGAGGCCGATGAGCTGGGGCTTGACGATTACCGCGAGGGCGCGGCGCTGCTGGCCGAATGGCCGGAGCGCGCGGGCGGCTTCGCGCACGAGCCGGGCTGCCTTTCGGTCACGCTCGAATTTGCGGATGGCGGGCGCAAGGCGATTGTCGAGCCGGGCGCGGATTGGCAAAGCCGCATGCCATGAGCGAACGGTTGCCCGAAGGGCTCGACGAATTCCTGCAGGCCGCCGGCTGGGGCGGGGCGGCGGTGGAGCCGCTGGCGGGCGATGCCAGCTTCCGGCGCTATTTCCGCATCCGCGCCAGCGACGAAAGCGGGGGCGAGCGAAGCGCCATGCTGATGGACGCGCCGCCGCCGCACGAGGACCCGGGACCGTTCCTGCGCGTCGGGCAATGGCTGGCCGAGCACGGCCATCGGGCGCCGGCGATCCATGCCGAGGACCGTGGGCGCGGGCTGGTCCTGCTCGAAGACTTCGGCGTCGACCGGATGCGCGACTGGCTCGACGAAAACGCCCATGCCGAGCACGATACCTATGCCCGCGCGATCGATGCGCTGGTCCGCCTGCACCGCTCGCCGCCGGGGCCCTTTGCGCCCTACGACATGGAGGTCTACCAGCGCGAGGCGGGGCTGCTTCCCGAATGGTACTGCCCGGCGATGAAGCTCGACGTCGATGCGGCGGGCTATGCGCGGGCGTGGCAGGAAGTGCTGGCCCCGATGCTGCCGCGCCAGCGGCCGGGAGTGACCGTGCTGCGCGACTACCATGCCGAGAACATCATGCTGCTGCCCGGGGGCGGGCAGGGCCTGATCGACTTCCAGGATGCGCTCGTCGGCCATCCCGCCTACGATCTCGTCTCGCTGCTGCAGGACGCCCGGCGCGACGTTTCGCCCGCGCTGGAGCGGGCAATGCTCGACCGTTACCTCGAACAGGTCGATGCGGGGCCCGAATTCGAGGCCGACTACGCCCGCCTCGGCGCGCAGCGCAACGCCAAGATCGTCGGCATCTTCTCTCGCCTGTGGCAACGCGACGCCAAGCCGCGCTACCTGTCCTTCGTCCCGCGCGTGTGGGACGCGCTCGAGCGGGATCTCGCGCATCCCGCGCTGGCGCCGGTGTCCGAATGGTTCGCCGCCAACATCCCGCCCGAAATCCGCGCCGCCCGCGGCGGGAAGCTGTTGTGAGCGCGCTCGCCTCGGACACGGCGATGGTGCTCGCCGCCGGCCTCGGCAAGCGGATGCGCCCGCTGACCGCGTCGCAGCCCAAGCCGCTGGTGCGCGTCGCCGGCAAGCCGCTGATCGACCACACGCTCGACCGCCTGGCGGAAGCGGGGATCGCCCGGGCGGTGGTCAACGTCCATTACCTCGCCGATGCGCTGGAGGCGCACGTCAGGGACCGCGCGGCGCCCAGGGTGACCGTTTCCGACGAGCGCGACCGGCTGCTCGAGACCGGAGGCGGGATGCTCAGGGCGCTCGGGCAGTTGCCCGACCCGTTCTTCTGCATCAACAGCGACAACATCTGGGTCGACGGGCCGAAGGACGCGTTCCGCGACTTGTCCGACGCTTGGGACCCGGCAAGGATGGACGCGCTGTTGTTGCTCGTACCGCACCGCGGGGCGCACAATTTTCGCGGCAAGGGCGATTTCCACATGGATGGGCGGGGCCTCCTGGCGCGGCGCCGGTCGGGCCGGATCGCGCCGTTCATCTTCACCGGCATCCAGCTCGTCAGCCACCGGCTGCTGCGCGATGCGCCCGAAGGGCCGTTCTCGACCAACCTGCTGTGGGACCGGGCGATCGGGGAGGGACGGCTCTACGGCGTCGCATTCACCGGACAGTGGTTCGAAGTCGGCAATCCCGATGCGATCGGGTCGACCGAAGCCGCGCTCAGGCATGGCTGAGCGGGGCGGCCCGCAAGTCTATTCGATCGCCGCGCACCGCGGCTTCGCCGACGCGCTCGTCGCCGGGCTGGTCCCGCGCTACGCCGAACCCGACCTCGGCCTTGCCCGGCTGACGCTGCTGCTGCCGAGCAGCCGCGCGGTGCGCACGGTGACCGAAGCCTTCGTCCGCCAGGCCCGGGAGGGGCTGCTGATGCCGCGGATGGCGGTGGTCGGCGACCTCGATCTCGACGAGACGCTCGGCCCGCTGCTCGGCCCGCTGCTCGACCCGCTCGGCGCGGGCGCGCTGATCCCGCCCGCCGCCGACCCGGCGCGGCGGCTGTTCAGGCTCGCGTGGTTCATCGCGCAGGCCATGCCGAAGCTCGACCGCGAGCCCCCGCGCGGCGCCTCGCTGCTGCGCATGGCGCGGGACATCGCCCGTGCGATCGACCGCCTGCTGGTCGAGGATATCGACCCCGAGGCGCTGTTCCAGGAACGGGTGGCGCAAGTGCTGGCGGACATGGCCGGGCACTGGATCGACAACACGAAGGTGTTTGCGGCCGTCCACGCGATGTGGCGCGACGAATTGCGCGACCGCGGCGAAATCGACGCGGCGGCGCGGCGCAACCGGCTGTTCGCCCGCGCGGCCGAAAAGTGGCGCGCCGACCCGCCCGCGACGCCGATCGTCGCCGCCGGCGTCACCAGCGCGGCGCCCGCGCTGGCCGAGCTGCTCAGGGTCGTCGCCGAATTGCCGCACGGTGCGGTGATCCTGCCCGACCTCGATTTGTCGATGCCCCCGGAGGTGTGGGACGAGCTCGGCAGCGCCGGGGCGCCCGACGCCGACCCGCCGTTCGCTCGCGGCGATGCCGTGACTCACCCGCAGTACCACCTCAAGCTGCTCTTGAACCGGATGGGAATCGCCCGCGGCGAGGTACAGCCGTGGCACCGCGCGGGGCTGGGCAAGGGCCCGCCCGAGCGCAGCCACGCGATCTCCAACCTGTTCCTGCCGCCCGAGGCGAGCAAGGCATGGGTCGATTTGCCGGCCGACAGGCGCCGCCTGTCCGGCGTGCGGCTGCTCGAAACCGCCAATCCCGAGGAAGAAGCGCAGGCCATCGCGCTGCTGGTGCGGCAAGCGCTCGCCGAGCCGGACAAGCGCGTCGCGCTGGTCACGCCCGATCGCGGCCTGGCCCGCCGCGTGGTCCACCACTTGCGCCGGTGGAACATCGAGGCCGACGATTCCGCCGGGCGCCCGCTGTCGCAGACCGCCGCCGGGCGGCTGTTCCTGCTGCTGGCCGAAACCGTCGCCGAGCGGGCCGCGCCGGTGCCGCTGATGGCCTTGCTCGGTCACCCGCTGGTCCGCGCCGGCGAGGGCCGGGGCGACTGGCTCGACCAGGTGCGCGCGTTCGAGCTGAAGCTGCGCGGCCCGCGCCCGGCGCCCGGCCTCGCGCCGCTGCGCGAGATTGCCGCCGAGGCCGCGGTTACGTCCTGGTGGAATGAAGTCGAAGCGATCCTCGGTCCGCTCATGGGCGAGGAGCCGCGCGGCCTTGCCGACCTGCTCGCCACGCTCGCGGCCGCGGCCGAAGCGTTGTGCGCCGAAGCGGCCTGGGCGCGCGAAGACGGGCGCGCGCTCGCGGCGCTGGTCGAGGACCTGCGCCAGCACGCCGCCGCCACCGGCTTTGCGCTCGACCCGGCGGACCTGCCCGCCGCCTTGCGCGACGCGATGGACCAGGTCGCGGTGCGTCCGCCCTACGGTGGCCATCCGCGGGTGGCGATCTATGGGCTGCTCGAGGCGCGCATGACTCGCGCCGAGCTGGTCGTCTGCGCCGGGCTCAACGAAGGCACCTGGCCGGCGACGCCGTCGCTCGACCCGCTGCTGCCCCCGGCGGTGCTGCGCGCGCTCGGCGTGCCGGGGGCGGATTTCCGCATCGGCCTGTCGGCGCACGATCTCGCCGGCCTGCTCGGCGCGCCCGAGGTGGTGCTCAGCCGCTCCGTGCGGACCATCGAAGGGCCGGCCATTCCATCGCGCTTCCTGCTGCGGGTGCGGGCCTTGCTCGGGCGAAAACTGGCCGGCGAGAGCGCCGACAGGGAGACGCCGGCGCTCGCCCGGGCGCTCGACGACGGCGAGCCCGCGCCGCCCTGTCCGCGCCCCGAGCCGCGCCCGAGCGCGCAGCAGCGCAAGGTGCGGATCAGCGTCACCGCGCTCGACCGGCTGCGCTCCGACCCTTACCAGTTCTACGCCTCGGCGATCCTGCGGCTGAAGGAGCTCGATGCGCTCGATGCCGAACCATCGGCCGCCTGGCGCGGCACCGCGGCGCACGAAGTGCTCGAGAAATGGCACAAGAGCGGCCGGCCGATGGCCGACGTGGCCGAGGAAGTGCTTACGGCGATGAACCACCACCCGCTGATGCGCGCGCTGTGGCGCCCGCGGCTGATGAAGGCGCTCGAATGGGCCGAACAGGAAATCCTCGCCCATCCCGAGCGCGTGCCCGTTTTGTTCGAGGAATGGGGCGAGATGGTCCATCGCGGGGTGACGATCTTCGGCAAGACCGACCGGATCGACCGCCTGCCCGACGGCAAGCTGGCGATCGTCGACTACAAGACCGGGGCGCCGCCGAGCGCCCAGCAAGTGATCGATGGCTTCGCTCTGCAGCTCGGCACGATCGGGCTGATGGCCGAGAGGGGCGCGTTCGAGGGGCTGCGGGGCGAGGCTGAGCTGTTCGAATACTGGTCGCTCGGCAAGTCATCGAAGAGCGAAACCGGGTTCGGTTATGTTAAAACGCCGGTGCTGATCGCGGGCAACAAGAAGGGCGTTCCGCTCGAGAAGTTCCTGGCGGAAGCGCTGCGGTTTCTCGACGACGCGCTCGACCGCTGGATCCTCGGCGACGAGCCGTTCAAGGCCAGGCCCAATCCCGATCTGCCCGGTTACGACACCTACGACCAGCTGATGCGGCTGCAGGAATGGCAGGGGCGCGACCGGTGAGCGGAGCGAACAACCATGGCCTGGTCCATCCGCTGAAGGACGAGCAGGCACTGGCGGTCGACCCGCGCGGCAGCGTCTGGCTGTCGGCCTCGGCGGGGACCGGCAAGACGCAGGTCCTGTCCGCGCGCGTGCTGCGGCTGCTGCTGCGCGAGGACGTCGAGCCGGGGCAGATCCTGTGCCTCACCTTCACCAAGGCCGGCGCCGCCGAGATGGCGACGCGCGTCAACGACGTGCTGGCCGCCTGGGCGCGCCTGCCCGACGCCGCCCTTGCGCGCGACCTCATCGCGATAGGCGAATCGCCCGCGCCCGAAGTCTTGGCCCGGGCCCGCGCGCTGTTCGCGCAAGTGCTCGACTGCCCCGGCGGCGGCCTCAGGATCGACACGATCCATGCCTTTGCGCAATGGCTGCTCGCCGCCTTCCCCGAGGAAGCCGGGCTGGTCCCCGGGACGAAGCCGATGGAGGATCGCGACCGCGACCTCCTCGCCCACCGGGTGCTCGCCGAGCTGCTGGTCGATTGGGAGGAGCGTGGCGAGGGCGCCATGCTCGATGCCCTGGCCATGCTTTCGGTCCGCATGGGCGACGAAAAGGCGCGCGGCTGGCTGATGCGCTGTGCCGAAGCGCAGGAAGCCTGGGCCGAGCCCGGCGGCTTGCGCGAACCGATGCACGAGCGGGTGCGGCAGCTCGTCGGCCTGCCGTCCGACGCGGGCCCCGAGGTGCTCGCGGCGCTGTGCGACGACGGCGAATTCGACTGCGCCGCGCTCAGGCGCTGCTTTGAAACGCTCGACGCGTGGGACAGCGTCACCGGCCGCGAGGGGGCCGAGGCGATCGGCACCTGGCTGGCGCTCGGGCCGCACGAAAGGGCGCAATCGCTCGACCTGTTCAACGGAACGCTGTTCAACAAGAAAGACGGCCAGCCCAAGCAGCTCAAGAACATCCTCAAGCGCGATCCTGGCTACGCCGAGCCGATTTCCCGCGTGCAGGAATGTCTCGCGCGCGTCGTAGAGCATAAGGCGCTGCTCGACCTCGTCGAGACCCTCGTTCCGGCGCTCACCATCGGCCGGCGGTTCGCGCTGGCGTGGGACGAGGCCAAGAAACGTGAAGGGCTGATCGATTTCGACGACCAGATCCGCCAGGCCGCGGCGCTGCTCTCGCGCTCCGACCTCGCCGACTGGATTCGCTACAAGCTCGACCGCCGCTTCGACCACATCCTGATCGACGAAGCGCAGGACACCAACGCCGCGCAATGGTCGATCATCCGCGCGCTGACCGAGGATTTCTTCGCCGGGGCGGGGCAGCGCGACAACAAGCTGCGGACGATTTTCGTGGTCGGCGACTACAAGCAGGCGATCTTCCGCTTCCAGGGAACCAGTCCCGAGAATTTCCGCATCGCCCGGATCCATTACGAGAAGGCGCTGGCGCAAGCGGCCGCCAATGTCCGCGAATCGCGCATGAACGTCGATGTGCGCGAACTGCTCACAATCGGCCTCGGCCGGTCCTATCGCACGGCGCAGCCGGTGCTCGATTTCGTCGACCGCGTGATCGCCGCGATCGGCCCGGGCGAATTCGGGCTGGACGAGCACCCAGGCCGCCATGTCGGCGACGAGCGGCGACCCGGGCTGGTCCGCTTGTGGCAGCCGGTCGGCGCGGCGGCCGAGGGCGGCGAGGACGAGGAAGCCGAATACGAGGAAGCCGGCGAGGCGCCCGACGCCCGGCTCCCCGGCCCGGAGCGGGAAATGGCCGACCGGATCGCCGAGCAGGTGCGCCGCTGGCTGACCGATGAGCCGTTCGCGCTGGTCAAGGGCGGGGAACGCAATGCCGGCCCGGGCGACATCATGGTGCTGGTGCGCAAGCGCCGCGATCTCGCCGGGCTGATCGTCGCGCGGCTGCATGCGGCGGGCGTGCCGGTGGCGGGGGTCGACCGGCTGCGGATCGGCGCGCCGCTGGCGGTGAAGGACTTGATGGCCGCGCTGCGCTTTGCCGCGCAGCCGCTCGACGACCTCAGCCTTGCCAGCCTGCTCGTTTCCCCGCTGATCGGCTGGAGCCAGGAGCAGCTGCTCGAGTTCGGCTATCGCGACAAGCACGTCCACTTGTGGGACCACTTGCGGCGGCACCGCGCGCCCGAGGCGATCCGCGTGGCCGACGAGCTGCGCCAATTGCTCGCCCGCGCCGATTTCGAGCCGCCGCAGGCAATGCTCCACTGGTTGCTGGTCGGGCCATGGCAGGGGCGGCGCAAGCTGGTTGCGCGCCTCGGCCGCGAGGCCAACGATCCGATCGACGAGCTGCTCAATGCCGCGCTCGCCTATTCGGGCACGTACGTCGCCAGCCTGCAGGGCTTCATCCAGTGGTTCGATGCCGGCGAGGGCGAGCTCAAGCGCGAACCGGGGGCCGGCGCCGGGCTGGTGCGGGTCATGACCGTGCACGGCTCGAAAGGCCTGCAGGCGCCGATCGTGATCCTGGCAGACGCCACGGGCGATCCCGACCGCTCGCCGACGCGCGGGCTTTCGCTCGAGGAAAGCCTTCCGGGCGGAGGCGGGAGGAAGATCCCGCTGCCCGAACTGCGCGGAGAGAAAAAGGTCGGCCGCATCGCCGAGGCCGAGGCCGCGGAAGCGCGGGGCGACCGCCAGGAGCACTGGCGACTGCTCTACGTCGCGATGACTCGCGCCGAGGAAGCGCTGTTCGTCGGCGGCGCCCTCGGCACGCGCGACAAGGGCCAGCCGCCGGCGCAAAGCTGGTACGCCCGGCTCGATGCGCTGTTCGAAGGCGATCGGCTGGCGGACGCCGTCTGGGGTTCGCGGCGCGACTGGGGCGAACCGCCAGAGCCGATCGCGCGCGGCGAGCCGGGCACGGCGGCCGAGCGGGTTGCGTTGCCTGCCTGGGCGACTACCCCGGTCGGCGCCGAGCCGCGCCCGCCGCGGCCGCTGGCGCCGTCGTCGGCGGGGCAGGATGAAGGCGCCGACCCGCCGTTCCCGCCGGGCGCCGATGCCTTCGCCGCGCGGCGCGGGGTCCTGATCCACAAGCTGCTCGAACGCCTGCCCGAACTGGCGGCCGGCGAGCGCGAGGGCAGGGCGCGCGACTGGCTGGCGCGGCAGGCGGCCGACGTGCCCGAGCCCGCGCGCCTGGCGATGCTGACCTCGGCGCTCGCCGTGCTGGCCGAGCCGGGCTGGGCGGAAATCTTCTCTCCCGCCGCGCTGGCCGAAGTGCCGCTGGCGGCGGTCGTCGGCGGGCAAGTCATCGCCGGCACCGCCGACCGGCTGCTGGTCGAGCGGTCCCGCGTGCTGGTGGTCGATTTCAAGACCGCCCGCCGCCCGCCCGCGGGCCTCGCCGAAGTGCCGCTCACCACGCTCAGGCAGATGGCCGCCTATGCCGCCGCGCTGGCGGCGATCTATCCCGGGCGGCGGATCGAGGCGGCGGTGCTCTACACCCAGGCGCCGCTGCTGCTGCCGATCCCGGCCGACGTGCTGGAGCGGCACAAGGCCGGGTTGCCGGTTGCAGAGGAAAGCTTTGTCCGGTGAAACGTTGCATGCGCAACCCCCGCCCCTAGATTGGCGAAAACAGCAAGGAGTCCGACTATGCCGACCAAAGCCGTCACCGACGCCAGCTTCCAGGCGGACGTGCTCGATTCGGAAACCCCGGTGCTGGTCGATTTCTGGGCGGACTGGTGCGGCCCGTGCAAGATGATCGCCCCGGCGCTCGAGGAAATCAGCGACGAGCTCGCCGGGCGGGTGACCATCGCCAAGATGGACATCATGGAAAATCCCGAGATTCCCGGGAAAATCGGCGTCCAGTCGATCCCGCTGATGGTGCTGTTCAAGGGCGGCAAGCCGGTCGCCCAGAAGCTCGGCGCCGCGCCCAAGAGCCAGCTCAAGGGCTGGCTGGAGAGCGTAATCTAGGGCTGTGAGCCCCTGCGCAGGCAGGGGCCGCGTTCCGCAAACGGTCCGCCGGCGGCCTGGGGTCCCCGCCTCCGCGGGGACTCACAAACCCGCCAACCGCTCCGCCAGCTCGTCCCACATCGCTGGCGTGGCCGCGCCGATCAGGCCCGGCCGCGCCCATTCGTCGACCCGGTAGGGCGAGCCGTCGGGCCGGGCGGCCTTGCCGCCGGCCTCGTTGAGGAACAGCACGCCCGCCGCGTGGTCCCACGCCAGCGTGCGCTCGAAGATCGACACGTCGTTCACCCCCAGCGCGAGGCGCGGATACTGCTCGGCGGCGCAATAGGGGATGTCGACCATGCGGTAGTGCGGCGCGATCGCCGCCTTGGTCGCTTCGCGCCGGGCCTGGTCCATGAAGATCAGCGAAATCGCCGCTACCGGCCGTTCCTCGCCGGTCGGGCGGGCGGCGATCTTCTCGCCGTCGACGAACGCGCCCTTGCCGCGCTGCGCGACGCACAGGCGGCCGGTCAGGCAGTCGTAGATCCACCCCGTGTGCGCCTCGCCGCCCGAGGCCAGCGCGACGAGGATGCCGAACGGCGGTTTGCCCTTGGCGAAGTTGCGCGTGCCGTCGAGCGGGTCGACGATCCAGCAATCGCCCGAAAGCCGGTCCTGCACCGAAGGATCGGCATGCGCCGCTTCCTCGCCGACGATCGGCAGGTCGGCGAGCTTGGCAAGGCCTTCGGCGAGCATCTCTTCGGACAGGTGGTCGGCCACGGTGACGATGTCGTCGGCCGCCTTGGCGGTCACCTGGTGCTCGGCCAGCGCCTGGTAGTAGGGCAGGATCGCCTTTTGCGAGACCTCGCGCAGCAGCGTGTGCACCGCTTGGTGGAAGGCTTGAAGTTCCATTTCCGTTCGCCCTGAGCCTGTCGAAGGGCGGTGGCGCGAGGTTCGTGGTTCGACAGGCTCACCACGAACGGCCTGGGGATCAGCTGCGGTAGTCGGCGTTGATCGAGATGTAGCCGTGCGTGAGGTCGCAGGTCCACACGGTCGCGTGCCCGTCGCCGATGCCGAGGTCGATCTCGAGCTGGATCTCGCGGCCCTTGAGGTGGGCGGCGACCGGCGCTTCGTCGTAATCGGCCAGCGGCTGCCCGTCGCGCGCGGCCCAGGTCCCGCCGAAGCCGATCGACAGCTTGTCGCGGTCGGCCGGCTCGCCCGCCTTGCCGACCGCCATGACCACGCGGCCCCAGTTGGCGTCTTCGCCGGCGATCGCGGTCTTGACCAGCGGCGAATTGGCGACGGCGAGGCCGATCCGCCGGGCGCTTTCGTCGCTCTTCGCGCCGGTCACGCGGATCTCGATGAACTTCTGCGCCCCTTCGCCGTCGCGCACCACCAGGTGGGCGAGCTGGCGGCAGACGTCGTTCAGCGCGGCGGCGAAGGCATCGGCGCCCGGGTCGTCGAACGAGGCGAGGGGGGCGTTGCCCGCCTTGCCGGTGGCGAAGGCGAGCACCGTGTCGCTGGTCGAGGTGTCGCTGTCGACGGTGATGCAGTTGAAAGTGTCGCCGGCCGCATCGGCCAGCAAGTGCTGCAGGAAGCCGTGCTCCACCGCCGCGTCGGTGACGATGTAGCCGAGCATGGTCGCCATGTCGGGCGCGATCATGCCGCTGCCCTTGACGATCCCGCCGAGCGTCACCGTCCGGCCGCCGACGATCGCGGTGGCGAGCGCTCCCTTGGTGAAAGTATCGGTCGTGCCGATGGTTGCGGCCGCTTCTTCCCACGAGCACTCTGGCGCGTTGAGCGCCGCGTCGATCCCGGCCTGCGCCTTGTCCCTCGGCAGCGGCACGCCGATCACCCCGGTCGAGGAAACGAACACGTCGCTCGGGCTGCAGCCGAGGTGCCGGGCGACCTGGGCCATGATCTGTTCGACCGCCTCGCGCCCGCGATAGCCGGTGAAGGCGTTGGAATTGCCGGCATTGACCACCAGCGCCCGGGCGCGGCCGAGCTTGGCCTGTTCGCGCCCCAGTTCGACTTCCGACGAGCAGCACACGTTCTGCGTGAACACGCCGGCGACGCTGGTGCCCTCCGCGAACTCGACATAAGTCAGGTCGCAGCGGTCCCATTCCTTGTAGTGCGCCCGCGCGATGCGCGGCGTCGCCCCGGCGATGGCCGGGATTGCGGGGAACGGCAGGGCGAGCGGCGAGCGGGTTAGGTCCATGTGCAACGCGCCATAGGCAATCGAGCAAGGGGCGACAATCGGCCTCGATCTTTACTCGCTCGCCGCGCTTGGGCATCAGGTGCCCGATGCGCATGATTATCCTTGCCTCCCTGGCCCTCGGGCTCGGGTCGCCGCTGGCGGCGCGATCCACGACCGCGGAGCCGCCGAAGCCGACATCGTCCCCCGGTTCCTGGGTCCTGACGGAGGACTACCCGGTCGCCGCGCTGCGCGACGAGATCGAAGGGGTTGTGCGGTTTTCCGTCACCGTCGATGCCAGGGGACGCCCGACCGATTGCAGCGTGACCGAAAGCAGCGGCAACGCCGATCTCGACAGCGCGGCTTGCGCCAAGATCCTCGAACGGGCCGAATTCGAACCCGCGCGCAACAGCCGCGGCAAGCCGGTGGCGGGGACCTGGAGCAACTCGGTCCGCTGGGTCATTCCTGAACCCCAACCGGCACCTGCTCCGGGCTATCTCGTCGCCAGCTTCATCGTCGAGACCGACGGTTCGGTTTCGGAATGCGTGGTCGACCGGGCCGAAGGGGCTGGCGAGGCAGTGCGCGAGGAAATGTGCAGGCCGGACATGAGCGTCCAGCCGATCCTCGACGGTGACGGCGAGCCGGTTCGCAAGCGCGTCCGGATCATGACGCGCATCGTCCACGAAGACGTGCCGCAATAGGCCGGCGGGACGGAGCGCCCCGCTGACCTGAGCCGATCACGCCGCGCGCGCCTGCCCCTTCGGGATCAGCAGGAACGCCGCGAGGTAGAGCAGGCCGGTCACGATCAAGAGGTTGCCGTAGCCGGTGAACAGCGCCGCGTATTCGAGGCAGCCGCCGACGATCGTGCCGAGCAGGTTGATCGCGAAGGCCGCCTGCGAATCGCCGGCGCTCCTGAAGCGCTTGGCGAAGGCGACGTTGGCGAGGAAGATCGGCATGAACGCCAGCAGGGTCGCCGCCGCGAGGCGCGGCCAGAACGACAGCGGCAGCAGCCATTCGGGGCGGATGACCCAGGCCAGCGCGAGCGAGGCGACGATGCCGGCGTAGATCGCCGGCAGCGGCGGCGTGCGGAACTTGCGGGTCGTTTCCACCGCCGCCAGCACGATCGCGAGCACGCCGGCGAAGACCAGCGCGTTGACGAACCAGGTCGTGCCGAACAACAGCGCGAACGTGGCGACGTTCTTGGTCTCGAGCAGCAGGAACGCCGCGCCCATGAAGAACAGGTCGGCATAGGGCCGCATCTGGCGCAGCGGGCCGCCGAGCACGCGCACCGTGACCAGCGAGGTCAGCAGGATGCAGGCCAGCGTGATCGCATAGAGCGGCGGGAAGGTGCCGCCGCGGAAGTAGAGGAACGGCGAATCGTCGGTCGCCGGGGCGATCGTTTCGTCGGACGAAGGTGTCCAGGCCGTGGCGCACGTCTGGTCGCTGGCGGACATCGCCACGCTCACCACCGCCTGCGCGCCCGCATAGGTATCGATGCACGGGGCATGGCCGAAGACCTTGGCCGCGGTGCCGGCCAGCCGGTCGATCAGCCACGGTTCGCGGTAGTAATTGTACATCGCGAAGGCGCCGTCGGGCTTCAGGTGCCGGCGGACCGAAGCCATCGCCTCTTCGGTGAAGAGGAACGATTCGAGCCTGATCTGCGAGGCGCCGCTGACCAGCGTGAGCGAATCGGGCAGCGCGAACAGCACGAGGTCGTACTTGCGGTCGTTGCTTTCGAGGAAGGCGCGGCCGTCGTTGGTGTGGCGGGTCACGCGCGGGTCCGAATAGGGGCGGTCGATGTTGCTTTCGGCGCCGATCTCGAGGATCCGCGGGTCGATGTCGACCGCGTCGACCCGGCCGGCGCCCTCGCTCAGCGCGATCGCCACGTCCGAGCCGGACCCGGCGCCGACGATCAGCACGTCCTTGAGCGCGTTGCCGGGCAGCCGGAGATAGGGTGTCTCATAGATCCGTTCGCCCTGTTCGACCTTCCACTTGGCCGGCGCCATCAGCTGGTGCGGCACGCCGTTGGCCTTGATCAGCAGGAAGCCGTCGCCGGCGTCGTCGATCTTCGAGGTGGTGACCTTGTAATAGGGCGACCAGCTGACGCCCGGCGTCATCGTCTCGATGGCCAGCGCGATCACGAGCGCGGCGGCCCAGGCGCCGGTCACGACCCGGCGCGCGGGGCGGGTCAGCAACAGGTAGGGCACCATGGCGATCACGCCCCAGACGACCGACGGCGCGCGCAGGAAGCTGAGCGCGGAGAAGGCGACGATGCCGGCCAGCGAGCCGATCAGGTCGTAGCGATAGGCCGAAAGCGGGCGCAACCGCGCGAAACAGCGCCCGACCGCTTCGGCCGGACCGGCCAGGATCACCGCGACGAGCGCGAACACGATCGGCAGCGCCAGCCAGGCCGGCGGCCCGCTGACCTTCAGCGCGGTGAAGTAGATCACGTCGGAGCCGCTGCGCTCGATGCTGACCGGAAACCGCAGCACGCCGATCACCAGCGCGGTCAGCAGCGGCAGCGAAACCGGCCAGACCGACCAGCGCTTGCGGCTGACGAGGAAACCGGCGCCGATGCCGAGGAACGAGCCGAGCAGGACGAAGTTGGAGAAGTAGGACAGGTGGACCACGTTCGCGCCGAGCCAGCGGATCAGCGCGAGCTCGAGGAACAGCATCAGGAAGCTGGCCAGCAGCAGGCGGGTTACGGCGTTGCTGTCGTCCCTGGCGTGGGCCGCTTCCTCTCCGGGCCCGGCCTGCGCATTGGAACCGTCGAGCGTCGTGCCATCGGCCGCTGCGCCAGCTGCATTATCCAATTGTCGTCTCCCCACCCGGTCCACTTGCCGTTAAGCGGCCGACTAGGGCTGCCATGGTTAGCATAGCCTTAAGGCCGGGCGCTTTGCATGGACAATTCTCGCCGCATCGCTATCTAGCAGGCGCGATGTTGCGCAAATTGCTCACCCTGCTGGCGATCGTGACCGGGCTTGCCGCTGCCGGCGCCCCGGCGCAGGCGCACGTGGCCGAGATGGCCAGCGTGGGGATCGTTGCGACCACCGAATTCGCCGCCAAGTGCTCCGGCCAGGCGAGCGGCGTGGCATTCGTGACGGTGCGTTCCGCGACCAGGGACGGCGAAAGGGCGCCGTGCCCGAAGCCGAAGCCGTCGGTGGTAATGCCGCCGGTGATGCTCGGCGCGGACCGCGCGCTCGAATAGCCTCACGGCTCTTCCCAGCTTTGCCGCTTCCCGGGCCGCGCCATGCCGCGCGGCCTCACATCTCTTTATAAAGTCAGGACTGTCCCATGATCGGCGTACTCGCCAAGGCCATTTTCGGCTCCGCCAACGACCGTTACGTCAAGTCGCTCGACCGGACCATCGCCACCATCAACGCCCTCGAACCGCAGATCCAGGCGCTCAGCGACGCCGAGCTGCAGGCGCAGACGCAGAAGTTCCGCGACCAGCTCGCGGCCGGCAAGACGCTGGACGAGATCCTGCCCGAAGCTTTCGCCACCGTGCGCGAAGCCTCGGTCCGCACGCTCGGCATGCGCCATTTCGACGTCCAGCTGGTCGGCGGCATCGTCCTCCACCGCGGCGAGATCGCCGAGATGCGCACCGGCGAGGGCAAGACGCTGGTGGCGACGCTCGCCACCTACCTCAACGCGATCGAGGGCAAGGGCGTCCATGTCGTCACCGTCAACGACTACCTCGCCCGGCGCGACGCCGAGTGGATGGGCCGCATCCACCAGTTCCTCGGCCTTTCGGTCGGCGTGATCGTGCCCAACCTGGCCGAGCACGAACGGCGCGAGGCCTACGGCTCGGACGTCACTTACGGCACCAACAACGAATTCGGCTTCGACTACCTGCGCGACAACATGAAGCACGAGCGCGGCCAGCAAGTGCAGCGCCCGTTCAATTTCGCGATCGTCGACGAGGTCGATTCGATCCTGATCGACGAGGCGCGCACGCCGCTGATCATTTCCGGCCCGACCGATGACAAGAGCGAGCTGTACATCGCGCTCGACGCGGTGGTGAAGGTGCTGGAGCCGGAATACTACGAAGTCGACGAGAAGAGCCGCAACGTCAGCCTGACCGAGGAAGGCAACGAGGAAATCGAGCGCCGCCTGGCCGACGCCGGGCTGCTCGCAACCGACAACCTCTACGACGTCGTCAATACCCAGGTGGTCCACCACCTCGACCAGGCGCTGAAGGCCAACGTCGTCTTCAAGCGCGACATCGATTACATCGAGAAGGACGGCAAGATCGTCATCATCGACGAATTCACCGGCCGGATGATGGAAGGCCGTCGCTGGTCGAACGGCCTGCACCAGGCGGTCGAGGCCAAGGAAGGCGTCAAGATCGAGCCCGAGAACCAGACGATGGCCTCGATCACCTTCCAGAACTACTTCCGCATGTATCCCAAGCTGTCCGGCATGACCGGCACCGCCGCCACCGAGGCGGCCGAGTTCTGGGACATCTACAAGCTCAACGTGGTCGAGATCCCGACCAACGTGCCGGTCCTGCGGATCGACGAGGAAGACGAATTCTACAAGAACACCGCCGACAAGTTCCAGGCGATCGCCAAGTCCATCAGGGAAAAGAGCCTGAAGGGCCAGCCGGTGCTGGTCGGCACCGTCTCGATCGAGAAGTCCGAGCTGCTATCGAGCTATCTCGACAAGGAAGGCGTCAAGCACGCGGTGCTCAATGCCCGGTTCCACGAACAGGAAGCGCACATCGTCGCCCAGGCGGGGCGCCTCGGCACCGTGACCATCGCCACCAACATGGCCGGCCGCGGCACCGACATCCAGCTGGGCGGCAACGTCGAATTCCGTATTACCGACGAGCTGAAGGACCTCGAGGAAGGCCCCAGGCGCGATGCCGAGGTCGCCCGGATCAGGGCCGAGGTCGCCGCCGAGCGCGAGAAGGTGCTCGAGGCGGGCGGGCTGTTCGTGCTCGGTACCGAGCGGCACGAGAGCCGCCGCATCGACAACCAGCTGCGCGGCCGTTCGGGCCGCCAGGGCGACCCCGGCCTGTCGCGCTTCTACCTGTGCCTCGAGGACGACCTGCTGCGCATCTTCGGGCCCGACACGCTGTTCGCCCGGATGATGAATTCCAACCTCGCCGACGGCGAGGCGATCGGTTCGAAGTGGCTGTCGAAGGCGATCGAGACCGCGCAGAAGAAGGTCGAGGCGCGCAACTACGAGGTCCGCAAGCAGGTCGTCGAATACGACAACGTGATGAACGACCAGCGCAAGGTGGTCTACGAACAGCGCGCCGAGATCATGGACGCCGAGCGGGTCGACGACGTCGTGGCCGACATGCGCCACGACGCGATCAACGCGATGGTCGGCACTGCCTGCCCGCCGGGTTCCTACCCCGAGCAGTGGGACATCGCCGGCTTGCGCGAGAAGGTGAAGGAAGTGCTCGGCCTCGATCCGCCGTTCGAGCAGTGGCTGCAGGAAGACGCGGTCGAGCCCGAGCTGATCGAGCAGCGGCTGGTCGAGCAGACCAACGCGATCATGGAACAGAAAGTCGCCTCGACCGACGAAGCGATCTGGCGCCAGGTCGAAAAGCAGGTCCTGCTCGAACGGCTCGACCACCACTGGAAGGAGCATCTCGCCACGCTCGACGCGCTGCGCCAGGTGGTGTTCCTGCGCGCCTACGCCCAGAAGCAGCCGATCAACGAATACAAGCAGGAAGCCTTCGGCCTGTTCGAGCTGATGCTCGAGACGATCCGCGAGGACGTGACCAAGGTCCTGCTGACGTTCCACCTGCGGATGCCGACGCCCGCCCCGCTCGAATTGCCCGAACTGCCCGATTTCCTCACCGGCCACATCGATCCGTTCACCGGGCTCGACGATTCGCGGGACGGCGACGGCTCCCAGTTCAACCCGGCGCTGTTCGGCGCGCTGGCCGGTTCGCCCATGGCGGCCGCCGGCCCGGGCGGGGCGGATCACGACAATCCCTTTGCCGGGATGGACGTGAGCCGTAACGCGCCGTGCCCATGCGGCTCGGGCAACAAGTACAAGCACTGCCACGGCGCCGACGCCTGAGCCCCGGCGAAGGCCGGAGCCTCGGTCTTCAAGTGCCGTACTGACTTCCCGAGGTCCCTGCCTTCGCTGGGACTCACCGCTGCCCCCCTTGCCGCGACCGTAACGAGTGTTACAGTCGCGGCCCGGAGGGGGGATACCGCGCATGGAGATCACCAGGCTCGACCTGCCGAAATGCAAGGTCGGCGAAGGGCCGGTGTGGGACGTCGCCGAACAGGCGCTGTATTACATCGACATCCTCGAGCAGAAGGTCTTCCGCTGGGATCCGGCGAGCGGCCGCCTGGCGAGCTGGGACGTCCCCGACATCATCGGCTCGATGGCCCTGCGAGCGCGCGGCGGTGCGATCGTGGCGCTGGGCACGGGGGTGCATACGCTCGACTTCGCCAGCGGCGCGGTCGAGCCGCTCGCCCTGCTCGATCCGCCCGATCCGGAGGTGCAGCTGGCCGACGGCAAGGTCGATCGCGCGGGGCGCTTCGTGTTCGGCACCAGCCACCGGACGATGAAGCAGCCGAAGGGCGGGCTCTATTCGCTTGCCAGCGGTACGCTGACCCGGATCGACGGCGACTTGTTCCTCGGCAACGGGCCGTGCTGGTCGCCGGACAATCGGACGCTGTACCACGCCGACAGCATCCGCCACCTGATCTACGCCTACGATTACGACCTCGAGACCGGCGCCGCGACCAACCGGCGCGCGTTGTTCGACAGCTCGCCCTGGGGCCCGATCCCCGACGGCGCGACGGTCGATGCCGAAGGCAACCTGTGGACCGCGATCTGCGAGGGCGGGGTGGTGCTGTGCCTCAGCCCGAAGGGCGAGGTCGTGCGCGAGATCGAATTCCCGACGCGCATCCCGGCCAGCGTGATGTTCTTCGGCCCCGAACTCGACCGGCTGTTCGTGCCGACCATCGACCCCTCGTTCCTCGGCCGCGAGGCCGCGCCCGATGACGGCTGCTGCTTCGTCATCGACGGGCTCGGCGTCACCGGCCTGCCGGAGCCGCGCTATGCAGGCTGAGGCGATGCTCTACCGGCGCATGGCGCCGCTGATGTTCGCGGTGTTCGTCAACATCGCCGGCTTCAGCCTGATCCTGCCGCTGCTGCCGTTCTATGGGCCGCTGTTCGGCGCGGGGCCGTTCGAGGTGGCGCTGCTGTTCGCCGCCTACAGCTTCGGCAACGTGTTCGGCGAGATCTTCTGGGGCCGCCAGTCGGACAAGCGCGGCCGCCGCGCGGTGCTCGTGTTCACGACCGCCTGTGCGGCGCTGACCTACGTCGCTTTCGCGTTCGCTCCTTCGCTGTGGCTCGCCATCGCGATCCGCGTGGTCAACGGCTTTTTCGGCGGCACGCTCAGCGTCGCGCAGGGATTCCTCGCCGACGCCTCGCCGCCCGAGAAGCGGGCCAAGGCGATGGGCCTGTTCGGGGCAAGCTTCTCGCTCGGCTTCGTCTTCGGCCCGGTGCTCGGCGGGCTGCTCGCGGGATCGGGCGGCGAACTGGCCGATTTCCGCGCCCCGATCCTCGCCGCCGCCGGGCTCGCCGCGATAACATCAGTGTGGTCGCTGCTGGTCCTGCGCGACGCGAAGCCGCCGCCCGGCAAGGCCGCGCCGCTGCCGCGCTACGGCGATGCGGTGCGCTATGTCTTGACCAGCCCGCTGCTGGTCCGGCTGTTCGTGATCTCGTTCTTCGGCATTGCCGCCTTCGCCTCGATGGAAGCGGTCTACGGGCTGTGGAGCGAGGCGAACTTCGGCTGGACCGCGCGCGACCTCGGCTTCGCCTTCATCGCCATCGGCGTGGGCGGCCTCGTCATCCAGTTGTTCTTCCTCCACCCGCTGGTGTCGCGCTTCGGGGAGGGGCGAGTGATCACCGGCGGGCTCTGCGTCCTCGCCGCCTCGATGCTGCTGCAGCCGATCCTGCGCGAGCCGTTCGTGGCGGTCGCGCTGATGGGCATGCTGATGATGGGCCACAGCCTGGCCTTCCCGACCGCCGGCGCGCTTACCTCGCGCACCGCCCCGGTCGAGCGGCAGGGCAGCGTGATGGGGCTGATGATGGCCTCGAACGCGGTTTCGCGGATCGTCGCGCCGCCGGCGTTCGGGCTGATCTACGAAGCCGGGCACGACCTGCCGTGGTACGCCGGCGCGCTGATGATCGCGCTGGCCGTGCCGCTCTCGCTGCAGCTGGTCGCGCTGACTCGCAAGCCGGCCGCGGGCTAGCTTGCGGCGAGCCGATTGCCGCTCGCCTTGCCTCGGCCCGAATCTTCGGTAGCATCCCCGCTCGAACGAACGCTCGCGCCGCGGGCAAGGGAGAACATCATGCGCAAGACATTCCTCGCCGCCGCGGCCGCGCTGGCCCTCGGCGTTTCCGCCCCGGCCTGCGCCCAGGATGCCCACTCCGCGATCGCCGCGGCCGTGGCGGATTCGCTGCGCCCCGAAGCCGACACCGCGCGCGACGTGCACCGCAAGCCGGCCGAGATCGTCGAATTCGCCGGGGTCAGGCCTGGCGACATGGTCGCCGAGATCGCGCCCGGCGGCGGCTATTTCACGCGCATCCTGGCCAGGTCGGTCGGGCCCGAAGGACATGTCTATGCCCTGGTCCCGGCCGCTTTCGCCAGCCGTCCGGGCGGGCTCGACGCGATCAACGCGCTCGCCGCGCAATACGGCAACGTCACGGTCGTGCCGGTCGACATGGCCGCCTTCACGCTCGACCTGCCGGTCGACCTCGTGTGGACGACCGAGAACTACCACGACCTGCACAATGGGCCTGCGCCGAGCTTTGCCGGCGTCAACAACTCCGCCTTTGCCGCGCTCAAGCCGGGCGGGATCTATTTCGTCGAGGACCACTCGGCGCCGGGCGCGGGCACGTCGGTCACCCAGACGCTGCACCGGATCGACCCGGCGGCGGTGATCGCCGAGGTCGAGGCGGCGGGCTTCCAGTTCGAGGCGCAGTCCGACGTGCTCGCCAATCCCAACGACCCGCATGACGTGGGCGTGCGCGATCCCTCGATCCAGGGCGAGACCGACAAGTTCGCCCTGCGCTTCAGGAAGCCCGGCTGAGCAGGCCCAGATCCCCGGCCAGCGAGGGGAGCATCCGGTCGATCTGGGCGGAGATGAAGAACACGCCAAGCGGATCGCCGAACATCCCCGCCGTGGGCGGGCCGATGAGGCGAAGGCGCGGTTCGACGGCACCGTTTGCCGCGATCGCGCGGCAATCGCTGTCGGTCACGAAGCCCAGGCCCGTGGGATGCGGAGCAAGGCTGCCCCTCTCGACCAGCCGCCCCAGCAGGGGATTGCCTGCCACGGCGCCGGCGGAATCGAGCCCGGTGCAGTTGACCAGCACGTCGAAGTGCCGCGTTTCGCCGCCGCCGCCGCGCAGCTGCAGCCGGACGTCCAGCCCGCCGCCGCCTGCCGGCGCGGCGCCCGCGAACCCGGCGGCAAGGAATTCGACTTGCCCGGCACGCTCGGCCCGGCGGACGATAGCCTCGGTCATCGGCGGCGTGCGAAAGCGGTAGGCGTCGTAGAATGGACGCAAGTGCCTGAGCACGCGCTGCTGTTCGCCGAGCGGGAGGCGCGGCCAGATCCGCGACAGCGGCAGGGCGAGGGCATCGAAGGCCGCTTGCCAGCCGAGCCCGTCCGCGGCGGCTTGCCGGACATGCGCGCGCAATCCGCGCAGCAGGCCGAGCGCGGTCAGCGCCTCGGCCTCGGCATAGGGCGGCAGCGGACCGTTCATGAGGTCGTGCGGGATGACCGGCGGCGGCGGCGGATCGGGCGGCGCCTGGAGGATTGCGGGCGGTTGCGGCTGGGGACGCAGGCCGCGCCGTGACATCGCGGTGATCGCTCCCCGGTGACCGCGCGCGACCAGGCTCGCGACCATGTCGAGCGCGGTCAGCCCGGCACCGACGACGAGGACCCGGGCATCGGGCGCAATATCGTCCGTGCCTTCGACCAGCGGATTGGCGCGAATCGCGCCGTGCCCGGCCAGGTCGCCCGCGAGCATCGCCGGGCGGCGCGGCGCGGGATTGCCGGTGGCGAGGATCACCTGGTCGGCCGCAAGCGCATCGCCATCGCTGAGCGTAAGTGTCGCCACTTGTCCGCCGAATGCGATATCGGCCACCCTTGCCTGGCGGTGCGCGATCGTCGTGCCGTTCGGCATCGCCGAATGCTCCTGGACGGTCTCCACCAGGTAGCGCGCGAAATCGCGCCTCCTGGCAAAGGGCTGGCCGCAGGGGGCATAGGCCTCGGGATCGCTTTCGCGCAGGCGCCGCGCTTCGCACCAGCGGATGAAGTGGTCGGGGTCGGCAACGTCGATCGAATGCGCCAGGGCGATTGCGTTGAGGCGGAACACCGGGTCGGGAGACGAATAGGCCAGCCCTGGCCCGACCTCAGCAGCTGGTTCGACGACGGTGATGTCCAGCGGACCGGGAAGTTTGCGCGCCATTTGCACGGCGGCCGAAGCACCGCTGAAGCCGCCGCCGACGATAGCGATGCGCCTGGCGTTCATGGGTCCAGCAGCACCCTGCCAAAGCTGAAGAAAATGGCTCCCCGAGTAGGATTCGAACCTACGGCCAAGTGATTAACAGTCACCTACTCTACCGCTGAGCTATCGGGGAGCAGCCGGATCGGCAGGGGTGCGCCTATATGGGTGGCATTCCGGTTTGGCAAGGGCGAGAATCAGGCGACGAACTGTTCGCTGACGATCCGTTCGTCGAGGCTGTGGCCCGGGTCGAACAGCAGCGTCAGCTCGTTGCCGCGGTCGATCGCCAGCTGCACTTCGGCGATGTCGCGCACTTCCTTCTGGTCGGCGACCGCGGCGACCGGGCGCTTGGCCGGCTCGCGGACCTTGAGCGTGATCGTGCTGCTATCGGGCAGGATCGCCCCCTTCCAGCGGCGCGGGCGGAACGGGCTGATCGGGGTCAGCGCCAGCGTGTTCGAGGTCAGCGGCAGGATCGGCCCGTTGGCCGAAAGGTTGTAGGCGGTCGAACCCGCCGGTGTCGCCAGCAGCACCCCGTCGCAGACCAGCTCGGGAATCCGCACCTTGCCGTTCACCGTCACTTCGATCTTGGCGGTCTGGCGGGTTTCGCGCAGCAGCGAGACTTCGTTGATCGCGTTGTGCATGTGGCGCGCGCCGTCCTGGGTGATCGCGGTCATGTGCAGCGGGGCGACCGCGATGCGCGTCGCCTTGGCCAGTTTGGCGCACAGGTTCACGCCTTCGCGGTAATGGTTCATCAGGAACCCGACCGTGCCGCGGTTGATGCCGTAGGCCGGGATCACCCGCCCTGCGTCGAGCATCTGGTGCAGCGTCTGCAGCATGAACCCGTCGCCGCCGAGCACGACCACCGCGTCGGCTTCCTCGAGCGGGACCCATTCGGCCACGTCGGCCAGCCGCGCCGCGGCTTCCTGCGCGCGGTCGACCGGCGAGGCCAGGAGGGCGAGCCGCTCGAATCCGTTCTTGTCGGCCATCGTCGCTGCTCCCGTCCTCCGCTTCAGGCTACCTATGGGCCCCCGTCCCGATTTGCAACGCGCGCCGCGCGAGGGATGACGCGCACGGCGCGACATGGCAGGGCACGGCGATGTTGGCAGTTGGGAACATCCGGGATCGCCGGGGAATGGCGGATCGCCGGGACGGGGGCAGGCGGATCGAGGAACTGGCTGCCGCCATCGGGCAGGGCCAGGTGGAAATCCTGTTCCAGCCGCAATTCTCCAGCACCGGCAACCGCCTCTTGGGGGCGGAAGCGCTGTCGCGCTGGAACCACCCCCGGCTCGGCCGGATCGGCGCGGAGGCGCTGTTCGACATCGCCGAGCGCGCCGGGCATGCCGCCGAACTTACCCGCCACATCGCCGGGCGCGCGCTGGCGATCGCGGCCGAATGGCCCGCGCCGCTGCGCCTTTCGCTCAACGTCACTCCCGCGGACCTCGAGGATGAGGATTTCGCCGACACGATCGCCGAGGCCCTGGCCGCCACCGGGTTCCCGCCCGAACGGCTGACGCTCGAAATCACCGAGCAGGCGCTCGTCGCCGAGCTCGACCGCAGCGCCGAACAGCTCGAGAAGCTGGCCGCGCGCGGGATCCGCATCGCGCTCGACGATTTCGGCGCCGGCTTCTGCAACTTCCGCTACCTGAAGCGCCTGCCGCTGGATTACCTCAAGCTCGACCGCAGCATGGTCGAGGGAATCGCCGACGACGAGCGCGACCTGGCGGTGCTGCGCGGCATCCTGGCGATGGCGCGGGCGCTCGGCCTGACGGTCATCGCCGAGGGCATCGAGACCGAGGCGCAGCGCGAGGTGATCGCCCGCGAAGGCTGCCCGGCATGGCAGGGCTTCCTCGGCGCGGCGCCGATGAGCGCAGAGGCGTTCGCGGAGCTGGCCCGCCGGTAAATCCTCCCTGTCCGGCAACGCCGGATGGGGAGGTGGCATTCACCGCAGGTGAATGACGGAGGGGCGAGGGCGCCATTGCCCCTCCACCACGGCGTCTGCGCCGCCGCGGTCCCCCTCCCCATCGCTCCGCGACAGGGAGGACCTGGCCCTAGGCCGCCGCCTTTTCCTTCTTGCCGGCCCGCTTGACGATCGCGCTCAGCCCCTTGGTCAGCTGGATCAGGCCGTTGAGGCGGCTTTGCGGATCGCTCCAGGCGCGGTTGATCACCAACTTCATGTCGGGGCGCAGCCTGGCGGCGCCCTGGAGCCGCTCGACATAGGCGATGAGGCCCGCCGGGTCGGGGAAATCGTCGCGGTGGAAGCTCACCAGCGTGCCGCGTGCGCCGACGTCGATCTTGGCCACGTTGGCGGCGATCGCCTGGTGCTTGATCTCGATCAGCTTGACGAGGTTGCTCGTCGCTTCGGGCAGCGGGCCGAAGCGGTCGATCATCTCGGCCGCGAGGCTCTCGATCTCGGCCTGGCTCTCGGCGTCGTTGAGGCGGCGGTAGAGCGCCATGCGCACCGCGAGGTCGGGGACATAGTCCTCGGGGATCATGATCGGCGCGTCGACGGTGATCTGCGGGCTGAGGCCGCCGCGGTCCTGCTCCAGCCCGATGTCGCCCGCCTTGGCGGCGAGGATCGCGTCCTCGAGCATCGACTGGTAGAGCTCGAAGCCGACTTCGCGGATATGGCCCGACTGTTCGTCGCCGAGCAGGTTGCCCGCGCCGCGGATATCGAGATCGTGGCTGGCGATCTGGAAGCCCGCGCCGAGGCTGTCGAGGTCGCCGAGCACCTTGAGGCGCTTTTCGGCGACTTCCGACAACTGCCGGTCGGCGGGCGTCGTCAGGTAGGCATAGGCACGCAGCTTCGCGCGCCCGACGCGCCCGCGCAGCTGGTAGAGCTGGGCGAGGCCGAAGCGGTCGGCGCGGTGGATGATGATCGTGTTGGCGCTCGGGATATCGAGCCCGCTTTCGACGATCGTGGTCGAGAGCAGCACTTCGTACTTCCTCTCGTAGAACGCGCTCATCCGCTCCTCGACCTCGCTCGCGGCCATCTGTCCGTGGGCTGTGACGAAGCGGATTTCGGGGACGTGCTCGTGCAACCAGTCGGCCATCGCCTCCATGTCGGCGATGCGCGGCACGACGATGAAGCACTGCCCGCCGCGGTGATGCTCGCGCATCAGCGCCTCGCGCATGACCATGTCGTCCCATTCCATCACATAGGTCCGCACCGCCAGGCGGTCGACCGGCGGGGTCTGGATGGTCGAGAGCTCGCGCAGCCCGCTCATCGCCATCTGCAGCGTGCGCGGGATCGGCGTGGCGGTGAGGGTGAGCACGTGGACGTCGGCGCGCAATTGCTTGAGCCGTTCCTTGTGAGTGACGCCGAAGCGCTGCTCTTCGTCAACGATTACAAGCCCAAGCCGCTTGAACTTCGTGGACTTTGAGAGGATCGCGTGCGTGCCGATGACGATGTCGAGCGTGCCGTCGGCGAGCCCGTCGCGAGTCTCCTTCGCCTCGCGCGCGGGGACCAAGCGGCTGAGGCGGCCGACCTTCAGCGGAAACCCGGCGAAACGCTCGGCGAAGTTCTGGTAGTGCTGCCGGGCGAGCAGCGTGGTCGGGGCGACCACCGCGACCTGCTCGCCGCTCATCGCCGCGACGAAGGCGGCGCGAAGCGCGACCTCGGTCTTGCCGAAACCGACGTCGCCGCACACCAGCCGGTCCATCGGCTTGCCTTCGGCAAGGTCGCGCAGCACGTCCTCGATCGCGCGTTGCTGGTCGTCGGTCTCCTCCCACGGGAAGCGGTCGACGAACTGGGCATAGGCGCTTTCCTCGGCGACGAACACCGGCGCCTTGCGCAGCGCGCGAGCGGCGGCGGTGCGGAGCAGTTCGCCGGCGATCTCGCGGATCCGTTCCTTGAGCCGCGCCTTGCGCCGCTGCCATCCTTCGCCGCCGAGCCGGTCGAGCGAAACCGTGTGCTCCGACGAGCCATAGCGCGACAGGACGTCGATGTTCTCGACCGGGATGTAGAGCTTGTCGCCCCCGGCGTACTCCAGCATCACGCAATCGTGCTGGCTCTTGCCGACGGTGATGGGTTCCAGCCCGAGGTACCTGCCGATGCCGTGGTCCATGTGGACGACGAGATCGCCGCGGCCGAGCGCCGACAGCTCGGCCAGGAAGGCGTCCGAATCCTTGCGCTTCTTGCGCCGGCGGACCAGGCGGTCGCCGAGCAGGTCCTGCTCGGTGAACAAGTCGATCTCGTCGTTGGCGAACCCGGTGTCGAGCGGCACGACCATCGCGACGGCTGCGCCCCTGGCCGCGAGGCCGAGTGCTTCCTGCCAGCCGTCGGCCAGCTTCGGCTTTGCCCCCGCTTCCTCGAGGATCGAGACGATGCGGCTGCGCGAGCCGGCCGAATAGGCGGCGAACAGCGGCTTGCGGCCGTCCTTCGCCACCGCCTTCAGGTGCGCGGCCGCGGCAGCGTAGACGTTGTCGCCGCGCGAGCGCTCGGGGGCGAAGTCGCGCGCCGAACGGAAGCCGAAATCGACCACCGAGGCACTTTCGGGCTGGGCGAAGATATCCGCGCGGTGCACCGGCCAGCCGGCCAGCGCCGCGGCGAATTCCCCGCGCGAAAGGTACAGCGCGGCGGTTTCCAGCGGGCGATAGCTGCCAGCCGCCTGCCCGGCGATCTCGCCGCGCTGCTGGTGGTAGTCCTCGATGTCCTTCAGCCGCTCCTCGGCCGCCGCCAGCGCGGCGGAATCGATCACCACCAGGTCGTCGGCGGACAAGTGGTCGAACAGCGTGGCGAGGCGCTCCTCGAACAGCGGCAGCCAGTGCTCCATCCCCGCCAGGCGGCGGCCTTCGCTGACCGCCTGGTACAGCGGGTCCTGCGTGGCATTGGCGCCGAACAGCTCGCGATAGCCCGCGCGAAAGCGCCTGATCGTTTCCTCGTCGAGCAGCGCCTCGCTCGCGGGCAGCAGCAAGTGCGCCTCGATCGTCCCGGTGGTGCGCTGGGTGCCGGGGTCGAACAGCCGCAGGCTTTCGAGCTCGTCGCCGAAGAAATCGAGCCGCAGGCCCCGGTCGAGCCCCGAGGGGAACAAGTCGAAGATCGAGCCGCGCACGGCGAACTCGCCGCTGTCGACAACCGTGTCGGTGCGCGAATAGCCCTGCCGCTGCAGGAGCACGGCGAGGCTTTCGTGGCCGATCGCAACGCCGGGCTTCAGCTCGCGGACCGATTCGCGGATGCGGAACGGGGTCAGCACTCGCTGCAGCAGCGCGTTGACCGTGGTCACGAGCAGTTGCGATCCGCGCTTGCCCGCCTGCAGCTGGTGCAGCGCCGAAAGCCGCCGCGCGCTGACCGGCAGCGCCGGGCTCGCCCGGTCGTAAGGCAGGCAGTCCCATGCGGGGAACTCGATCACTTGCAGCTCGGGCGCGAACCAGCCCGCCGCGTCGACCACCGCGCGCATCGCCTGCTCGTCGGGCGCGACGAACACCGCGCGGCCCCCCTTGCCCTTTTGGCCGGCGGCGCGGGCGAGGTCGGCCAGGACCAGCGGCTGCGCCCCGCGGGCGAGCGAGGCGAGAGTCAGCGGGCTTCTCGCGGCAAGGATGCGGTCGAGGTCGGGCATTCGGAGGGCAGGGTCTCGGCTGGACAGGTGGTGCGGGCACGCGCGAAGACCCGCCGGCGCCCTTTTCGAAGGGTCGCACCGGCGGGCAATCAGCGATCGCGGCGGCCTAACCGCGGCGCCATGCCTCGCGCAAGCTATTATGCCTCGCGTAAGCTATATGGTGACGTAGTCGAGCCTTTGCAGGGCTTGCATCAGCGGGCCGGCGAACCTTTCCGGCACTTGCGCCGCCTTGAGCGCCCAGGCCAGCACGTCGGCGTCGTCTTCCTCGAGCAGCGCCTCGAACCAGGCCAGTTCGGCGTCCGACCAGCCCGCGTGATGCGTGTCGAAGAACCCGCCGAGCATGTAGTCGGCTTCGCGCGTGCCGCGATGCCAGGCGCGGAACCTGGCGCGGGAAAAGCGGGTGGCGAGATCGGGCATCGGCCGCCGTTATGCCGCCGCGGGGCGAATGACAACGCCTTCAGGCGGCGTCGCGGCGACGTTCCTCTTCGAATGCCTCGGCCGCGGCGGCCTCGGCGGCGGGCGCGGCCTGGTAGGTGATCCGCAGCGTCCTGGTCCCGGAAAGCCATTCCCGGGCGCGCATTCGCGCGCGGTAGGCCATTTCCGCGATCCAGTAGCGCCGCTCGTTGGCCGTGGCGCGGAGCCGCTCGCGCATGCGATGGCGCCGTTCCATGAACAACAGGCCGCCCAGCAGCACGGCCAGCGCGGCCGCTATCGGCCAGTAAGCGAGCAAGGGCAGCAGATTTTCCAGATGCATGCACACCTCCGCGAGATGGACATCGCTCTCCCTTCCTGCGCCGTCATTTATCTTTCAGGGAATCGACTTGGGCGAGAGTGCCGATGCGCGCCGAGTCGGGCAAGGACTATTCCCGCGGTGCCGGCCGCATTGGCCCCCGGGCGAGGCGAGGGGCGAGGCCGGTCGTCGCGGCGGCCCTGGTCGGGTCCTTCCCACACCTCAAGTTCGTCATTGCGAGCGAAGCAAAGCAATCCAGTGCGGCACAGTCCCGCCCCGGATTGCTTCGTCGCTACGCTCTTCGCAATGACGAGGGCGAAGGGCCTACGCAGGCTGCTGCTGCACCGCGATCAGCTCGGCCGGCGGCAGGCCTTCGCTCTTGACCTGGGCCATCAGCTCTTCCTTGCGCGCGACCATCCGGTCGCGCAGCTCGACGAGGTCGACGCCGGCCTTGCGGGCCTGCGCGAACATGCCTTCGCTGGGCTTTTCCTCTTCCTCGACGTGATGCTCGATCTCTTCGCCGAGCACGGTCACCTTGGCGTCGTAGTACTGCTCGTCGGCGCCGCCCGACATGATGTCGTTGATCAGCACCTTGGCCCCGTCGTGCTCGACATAGCCTTCGTCGAGCAGGTCGTCCTCGATCTTGCCGCGCAGCGCCGGATAGAAGATCTCTTCCTCGATCATCGAGTGGATCTTCAGCTCGGTGCAGATTGTCTCGGCGATCTTCTGCTTGCGGTCCTTGCCGGTGGCGTTCTCGAACTTGTCGAACAGCTCCTCGACCGTGCGGTGGTCGGCTTTCAGCAACGCGATCGCGTCGGTAAATTCCTGTTGTGCCATGACTTGCTCCTGCTTCGGGGGGGCAGGCACGCCCTTGCTTGCTCAAAGCGCGAAGCCGCTCGCCGTTCCTCGCTAAACAAACATTATCCGTCATCCCGGACTTGATCCGGGACCGCGTGCCGCAAGCGCCGTGCGCGGTTACACGCGATCCCGGCTTCCGCCGGGATGACGATGGTGTTTAAAGCGCTCATGCGCCCCGACCGGCTCAATCCGCTGTTCGCCGAAATCGACACCCTCGAAGGAGTCGGGCCGAAGCTGCGCAAGCCGCTGGAGAAGCTCGGGCTGACGCGGGTCCGCGACCTCGACTACCACCTGCCCGAACGGTTCGTGACCCGGAGGCCGGTCGAGGACCTCGACCAGGCGGGCGAGGGCGAGCAGATCGTGGTCGCGCTGACCCCGGTCGAGCACCGCGCGGCGCGCAGCGATCGCGGGCCCTATCGCGTGCTGGCGCAGGACGCGAAAGGCAACGTGCTGGCGCTGACCTATTTCGGGCGGGCGAGCTACACCGCCAAGAAGACGCTGCCGGTGGGCGAAAGGCGCTGGGTGGCCGGCCGGCTCGACCGGTTCGGCGACATGCTGCAGATCGTCCACCCCGACCACGTTGCCGACAGCAGCGCCGGGCTGATGGGCCAGCTGGTCGAACCGGTCTATGCGCTGGCCGAAGGGCTGACCCAGCCCAAGGTCGCGGGGCTGGTCGGGCAGGCGCTGGCGAGGACGCCCGAACTGCCCGAGTGGATCGAGCCGGGCGTGCTCGGCAAGCACAACTGGCCCGCCTGGCGCGATGCGCTGGTGCTGGCGCACAAGGGCGAGCACCCGCCGGCGCGCGACCGGCTGGCCTACGACGAGCTGCTCGCCAACAGCCTCGCGCTCTTGCTGGTGCGGGCCGACAACCGCCGGCGCCGCGGCCAGCCGCTCACGGGCGACGGGCGGCTCAGGAGCAAGCTGGCGCTGCCGTTCCCGCTGACGGCTGCGCAGAAGCGCTCGATCGGCGAGATCGAGGGCGACATGGCGCAAGGCGCGCCGATGCTGCGGCTGCTGCAGGGCGATGTCGGCTCGGGCAAGACGGTGGTCGCGCTCGAAGCCATGCTGATCGCGGTCGAGGGCGGCGCGCAGGCGGCGATGCTCGCGCCGACCGAGATCCTCGCCCGCCAGCACTTCGAAACGCTGCGGCAGCTGGTCGCGCCCACCGGGGCGAACATCGCCCTGCTGACGGGCCGCGACAAGGGCAGGGCGCGCGAATCGATCCTGATGGGGCTGGTGGACGGGTCGATCGACATCGTCGTCGGCACGCACGCGATTTTTCAGGAAGCGGTCGGCTACCGCAACCTCGGCCTGGTGGTGATCGACGAACAGCACCGCTTCGGCGTCTCGCAGCGGCTGCTGCTGGCGCAGAAGGGCAAGGTCACCCCGCACACGCTGTCGATGACCGCGACCCCGATCCCGCGCACGCTGACGCTGGCGCACTACGGCGAGATGGACGTCAGCCGGCTCGACGAGATGCCGCCCGGCAGGCAGCCGATCGACACCCGGGTGATCGCGCTCGACCGGCTGCCCGAAGTGGTCGACGGGCTCGCCCGCCACCTCGAAGCCGGGCACCAGGCCTACTGGGTCTGCCCGATGGTGCGCGAGCACGAGAGCGAGGACCTCGCCGCCGCCGAGGCGCGTTACGCCGCGCTCAAGGCGCGCTTCGGCGATACGGTCATGCTGGTTCACGGGCAGCTGAAGCCCGAAATGAGGGACGCGGCGATGGAGCGCTTCGCTGCCGGCAAGGCGCAGCTCCTCGTCGCAACCACGGTGATCGAAGTCGGCGTCGACGTGCCCAATGCCACGCTGATGGTGATCGAGCAGGCCGAACGTTTCGGCCTCGCGCAATTGCACCAGTTGCGCGGCCGGGTCGGGCGCGGCAGCGCGAAATCGGTCTGCCTGCTCCTGCGCGGCAGCGAATTATCCGAAACCGGCAAGCAGCGCCTCGCCCTGATGCGCGAGACGCAGGACGGCTTCCGCCTCGCCGAGGAAGACCTCGAGCTGCGCGGGGGCGGCGAATTGCTGGGAACCCGCCAGTCGGGCGACACCCCGTTCCGCGTCGCCGCCCTCGAGCAGATCCAGCGCTTGCTCCCGCTGGCGCACGACGATGCCCGCCTGCTGGTCGAGCGCGACGGCGGGCTGACCGGCGCACGCGGCGAAGCGGCGCGGCTGCTGCTCTACCTGTTCGAGCGGGACTGGGGGGTGCAGCTGTTGAGAGGGGGGTAGTTGTATGTCTGACATGGATGGAAAGTCTGAACCGTCAAGATCTACTAGTGACGATCAAACGCCATTAGAAAGTAGGCGCTCAAGCTGGCCAACGCTTGAGCAGGGCTTCCCCGGCCTTGCTGAGAGCCATCGGTACAGCCGAGACGTCACTCAGCGTGAACTGGCCTATTTTGTTGAGCGGCGCGATAAGCTGACCGAGCGGATGCTGTTCGGCGTTCTCACTCTCAACGGAGCATCACTTCTCGCTCTGCTTTCAGCGATGGGGGGAAAAGGTGAGGCCGCAGTCTGGCTTGGCTTCACTAGGGGAACAGCCCAGTTTTCGGCCGCGGCATTCACGATAGGGCTCATTCTTAGCGCCATTGCTATCAATCTACAGCAGAATGGATACGTGAACGAGGCGGGTGATGCAGCGACGCGAGCGGGCACATTTTCAAGGATCGCGATGCGTTACAAGGAAGCATCAACGGTGGCTTCCGTCGATGCGCTGGGGGAAGAACTGAAAGCGATCGAAGAACTCCCGCTCACTGGATTTCAGTACAGTACCTTCGGCATCACGCTACAGAACTTCTCCGGTAGTGTGTGGCTCGCTGGAATCCTGGCGCCTTTGATTGCATCGCTGTTCGGAGGCTAATCCTTCGGCCGAAGACGCGCATAAACTAATCCGTTCGCCCTGAGCTTGTCGAAGGACAGTTTTCCTTTGAGCACTGCGCCAGAAGAAGAGAGCGGTGCTTCGACAAGCTCAGCACGAACGGATTGGGTGCGTCTGCTAACTTCACCGCCACCGTGTGCGCCCCGTCATCTGCCTATCCGGCGAGCCCACCTTGCTCGTCGTCAGCCCCCTTTGGGCGCGGGACGAGTTGACGAAGTTCCTCACCTGCACGTCGACTTCGAAGCAGGCGTACTCGTAGAAGCCGTAGCCCTCGTGGCGGGTCCAGTCGACGCGCAGGGTCCACGGGGCGGTGAAGGCTTGAGGGTGACGAAGCCGCAATTGCGTGGCAAGCGGCCCTGATGCGAACCTTCCGGGAATCGGCAAGAGCAAGTCACTGGCATGTCCGCGCGGGCCCGCCCGGGTGCCGCCGCGTGAACGAAGACCGCTGACGCGATGAACGACGACGTCGAGCAGGCCGGTTCGAATGCCGGGTCGAGGGGGCGCTTCTGGCGCGCGCTCGGCCCCGGGCTGATCACCGGCGCTTCCGACGACGATCCCTCGGGCATCGGCACTTACAGCCAGGCGGGAGCCTCCTACGGTTTCGCGCTCGCCTGGACGATGGTGCTGACCTACCCGCTGATGGTCGCGGTGCAGATCGCCAGCGCCCGGCTCGGCCGGAGCACCGGCCACGGCATCGCGGGCAATCTCAAGCGGCATTACCCGAACTGGCTGCTCCAGGGCGTCGTCGCCTTGTTGCTGGTGGCGAACATCATCAACATCGGCGCGGACCTGGGGGCGATGGCCGATGCGGTCCGGCTGCTGGCCGGCGGGCCGCAACTGATGTGGGTGCTCGGCTTCGGCGCGGTCACCATCGGCCTCGAAGTGTTCGTTTCCTACCGGCGCTACGTCGTGTTCCTCAAATGGCTCACCCTGTCGCTGTTCGCCTATGTCGCGACCCTGGCCCTCGTGCATGTCGACTGGCATGCGGCGGCGCGCGGAGCCTTGGTGCCCCAACTGGCGTGGGACCGCGAATACCTGACGATGATCGTTGCCGTCCTGGGCACGACGATCAGTCCCTACCTGTTCTTCTGGCAGGCCAGCGAGGAAGTCGAAGACCTGCATGCCAATTCCCGGCGGCATCCGCTGGCGCGGCATCCCGAGGAAGGGCCGCGGGCGATCCGCCGCATCCGTATCGACACGCTGGTGGGGATGGGATTTTCCAACGTCATCGCGCTGGCGATCATCCTGACGACCGCGGCCACGCTGCACGCCAGCGGGATCACCGACATCCGGACATCGGCCGAAGCCGCACAGGCGCTGCGCCCGATAGCGGGCGAATACGCGGCCATGGTGTTCGCGCTCGGGATCGTCGGCACCGGCCTGCTCGCGGTGCCGGTGCTCGCCGGCTCGGCCGCCTACGCGCTGGGCGAAGCGCGCGGCTGGCGGGTCGGGCTCGAGCGCAAGCCGCGCCAGGCCAAGGCCTTCTACGGCACGATCGCCGTGGCGACGGCCGTCGGCATCGGCCTCAACTTCACCGCGATCGATCCGGTCAGGGCGCTCATCTGGGCCGCGGTGATCAACGGAATCGTCGCCGCGCCGGTGCTGTTCGTCACCATGCTGATGACCGCCCGGCGCGACATCATGGGCCAATGGACGCTCGGGCCGCTGCCGCGGGCGATCGGCTGGATCACCACCGCGCTGCTGGCGGCGAGCGTCGTGGCGATGGCGGTGTCGTCAGGGTGAAGCGGGCGACTGCCCTGATCCTTGTCTTGTTGCACGAGGACGATCTACAAGGCCGCCGATTCCAACTCCATGATAGACGGAAAAACTTATGTCCAGCACCGCGCCAACCGCCCCTGAAATCTCCAAGGAAATCGCGCGAGTCTTCGCCTTGCAGCAGGAGCAACAGTGGGATGTCAAAGCTTCGACGGCGGCGCAGCGCAAGGCCAAGCTCGCGAAGCTGAAAGCCGCGGTCGAGGCGCATGCCGACGATATCGTCGCCGCGGTGCTGGAAGACACGCGCAAGCCCGAACAGGAAATCCGGATCACCGAAGTGCTGAACATCGTCGGCAACATCCAGCGCAATATCGACAATGTCGAAGAATGGATGAAGCCGACCGAGGTCACGCCCTCGATGAACCCCGACGACAAGGCCCGGATCATGTACGAGGCGCGCGGCGTGTGCCTGATCCTGGGCCCGTGGAACTTCCCGCTCGGCCTGACCTTCGGCCCGCTCGCGGCGGCGGTCGCGGCGGGCAATTGCTGCATCCTCAAGCTGACCGACCTGTGCCCCGCCACCGCCCGGATCGCCAGGACGATCGTCGAGGAAGCGTTCGACGAGAACGAAGTGGCCGTGTTCGAAGGCGATGTCAGCGTGGCCGAGGCGCTGCTCGCGCTGCCGTTCAACCACATCTTCTTCACCGGCAGCACGCGGGTCGGCAAGATCGTGATGGCGGCGGCCGCCAAGCACCTCGCGAGCGTGACGCTGGAGCTGGGCGGCAAGTCCCCGGTGATCATCGATGCCGGCGCTGACGTCGAGAAGATCGGTGCCGCGCTGGCCGGGGCCAAGCAGTTCAACGGCGGCCAGGCCTGCATTTGCCCGGACTACGTCTTCGTCCGGGAAGAGCAGCAGGGGCCGCTGGTCGAAGCGTTCAAGACCAATGTCCGCAAGAACCTCTATAACGAGGACGGCACGATCAAGAAGGAAGCCATCGCGCAAGTCGTCAACGAAGCCAATTTCAAGCGGGTGAAGGGCCTGTTCGACGATGCGGTGGCCCAGGGCGCGACCGTGGCCGTAGGCGGAAAGTTCGAAGAGGACAGTCTCACCGTCCATCCGACGATGCTGACCAATGTCACGCCGCAGATGAAGATCCTCCAGGAAGAGATCTTCGCGCCGCTGCTGCCGGTCATGACCTATGACAATCTCGACCAGGCGATCGGCTATATCGAGGCACACGACAAGCCGCTGGCGCTCTATGTGTTCAGCGACAAGGAGGAGAACGTCGAGAAGGTCCTGAGCCGGACCTCGTCGGGCGGGGTGACCGTCAACGGCGTGTTCTCGCACTACCTTGAAAACAACCTCCCCTTCGGCGGCGTCAACCAGAGCGGGCAGGGCAGCTATCACGGCTATTTCGGCTTCAAGGCCTTCAGCCACGAACGGGCGGTCTACCTGCATCAGTGAGGCGGCGTGATCTCATGATTTCGTCATTGCGAGCGCAGCGACGAAGCAAACCAGGGCGGCACAGTGCTGCCCCTGGATTGCCGCGGGACCTCCGGTCCCTCGCAATGACGAAGGTCGGTCTTGCGGGGCCGGCCTTTTTCATTGCAGCGCAAGGTGCGCGCACCTAAACGCTGCCCGACCATGCGCCATCTAAGGCCCGCCCGTTGATCCTCTCCCCGTTCGAATGGATGATTGCCAAGCGCTACATGCTGCCGGGCCGCGGCGAGGCGTTCATCGCGCTCGTCGCCGGGATCAGCCTGGCGGCGGTCATGCTCGGCGTCGCGGCGCTGGTCATCGTGATGAGCGTGATGAACGGCTTCCGCGCCGAGCTGCTCGACAAGATCGTGGGCTTGAACGGCCACGCGATCATCCAGGCCTACGGCGGCAGGCTCGACGATTGGCAGGACGTGCTCGAGGACGTGCGCAAGACGCCCGGCGTCGTCCGCGCCAGCCCGCTGATCGAACAGCCGCTGCTGGCCACCTTCAGTGGCCGGGCCGAAGCGGTGCTGGTGCGCGGCAACACCGCCGGGGACATCGCCCGGCTCAAGCCGCAGGTGGTGCAGGGCGACCTCGCCACGCTCAAGCCCGATCTCAACAATGTCGCGATCGGCTCGCGCCTGGCGATGAACCTCGGCGCCGGGATCGGCGACACGCTGACGATCATCAACCCGCAAGGCCGGCCCACGCCGTTCGGCACGGTGCCGCGCCAGGTCGGCTACACGATCACGGCGATCTTCGAGATCGGCGTCTACGACTACGACAAGGCCTTCGTGGTCATGCCGATCCCCAACGCCCAGACGCTGCTGCTGACCGGGGATTCGATCGGCATGATCGAGGTCAAGACGACCGATCCCGACACCGTGCGCGAAACCATGGCGCCGCTGGCCGAAAAGCTCGCCGGGCGCGCGGTGGTGTCCGACTGGAAATCGATCAACGCCAGCTTGTTCGAGGCGCTCGAGATCGAGCGGGTGGCGATGTTCTTCGTGCTGTCGATCATCGTCCTCGTCGCGGTGTTCAACATCCTGTCGTCGCTGATCATGCTGGTGCGCTCGAAAATGCGCGACATCGCCATCCTGCGCACGATGGGGGCGACGCGGCAGAGCCTGATGAAGATCTTCGTCACGGTCGGCTTCACCATCGGCGCGATCGGAACTGGGGCGGGGCTGGTGCTCGGGGCGGTGGTGCTGATCTTCCGCCAGTCGATCGTCCGCCTGATCGAGATCGTCACCGGCCAGAACTTGTGGGACCCGGAAATCCGCTTCCTGACGGAGCTGCCGGCGCGCACCGATCCGGCCGAGGTGATCGCGATCGTGGCGATGGCGCTGATCCTCAGCTTCCTCGCCACGCTCTACCCGGCGAGGAAGGCCGCGACGACCGACCCGGTGCAGGTGCTGCGCTATGAATAACGCGCACCTCATGCCGGTGGTCCAGCTGACGGGCCTCACCCGCAGTTTCGAACAGGGTGGAATCAGGATCGACGTCCTGCGCGGGATCGACCTGACGATCCAGCCGGGCGAGATCGTCGCGCTGCTCGGGCCCTCGGGCTCGGGCAAATCGACCATGCTCCAGGCGGTCGGCCTGCTCGAAGGCGGGTTCGGCGGGCGGATCGAGATTGCCGGGGCCGACGCGAGCAAGCTTTCCGGCGACGAGCGCACCGCGCTGCGGCGCAACCACCTCGGCTTCGTCTACCAGTTCCACCACTTGCTGCCCGATTTCACCGCCGAGGAGAACGTGATCCTGCCGCAGCTGGTCGCGGGCGTGGATCGCGCCGCCGCCGCGCAGCGCGCGCGCGAGCTGCTTTCCGCGCTCGGTCTCGCCGAGCGGCTGACCCACCGGCCGAGCCAGCTTTCCGGCGGCGAGCAGCAGCGCGTGGCGGTCGCCCGCGCGCTGGCCAACCGGCCGCAGCTGGTGCTGGCCGACGAGCCGACTGGCAACCTCGACGAACTCACCGCCGACAAGGTCTTCGCCCAGCTCCTCGAGCTGGTGCGCGGGCAGGGCAGCGCCGCGCTGATCGCCACCCACAACGAACGACTGGCGCTCAAGATGGACCGGATCGTCCGGCTGCACGAGGGATTGCTGCAATAGGCATCGCCCGCAACCCGCCCGCGCTGCAGTGCGGGCGGCTATTCGGCGGTTTTCGCGTCCTCGACCTCGGCGCTGAACTCCTCGCCCTCGATCCTGACGGTATCGCCGTCCTTGGTCACCTCGACCTTGCCGACGCCGGGGATTTCCATCGTCTGCTTGTCCCCCTCGTCCCTGATCGTCATGTCGCCGTACCCTTCGAGGTTCATCTTGACCGTGCCGGTCCCGTCGTCGGCGGCCGCGATCGCCCCGGCAGCGGCGAAACCGCCGGTGATGGTCGTGACGGCGGCGGCCGCGGCCAGGTTGATGATGATCGCGACGACCACCGTCACCGCGGTGTAGATCGCCGCCTTTTCCTGCGGGACCGCCATCATCGGCGTGGCGCCGAGGTAAAACAGGTAGAGGCTGTAAAGACCCAGCAGCGCGAGGATGCTGAGCGACGGGATCAGCTGGAAGATGGCCACCACCCACGCGGCGGTGAACGAATAGGCGCACAGCTTGAAGGCGCGCGCGAAGTCTACCTTGCCGCCGAACTTGTCGGCCAGGAAGCTGGCGATCCAGGACACGAGGAAGATCGATACGAGCGCGAGCACGTAGCTGGTGACGGCCATGGTCAGCCCGCCGATCAGGCTGGGCTGATAGCTGAAGCCGAGCACCCCGAAGCCGAACAGCTGGCCGCCGACCAGCGCGGCGACCGGACCGATGGCCGCGAGCGGGACCACGTAGCCCATGAAGATGTCGCGCGTGGAATTGCCTTCGCCGGCGATTTTCGGCCACTCGTCCTTCGGTGAAACCAGGATCGCCCTGGCTCGTTCGACCAGGCCCGGCGCGCGGCCGCCTTGCAGATTGATGTCGCTCATGTTTTCCCCCATTTGACCCGTTCGCACCTGGAGGCGGCCGATTGCCGAATTCCCGCAGGCGCGGCCGCTTTTCCCCAACGGCCGATGCATCATAGCTTGATCGGGGCGCGGGGGCATAACACATTCGCGCGCATGGCCTTCGCCCCGTTCGTCCCCCTGCGCGTCCTCTCGAGCTACTCGCTGCTCGAAGGGGCGATCGATCCCAAGTCGATCGCGCGGCTGGCCCGGCAGCGCGGCTTCCCGGCCATCGCCATTTGCGACCGCAACGGGCTCTACGGCGTGGTGCCGTTCGCCGGGGCCTGCAAGGGGGAAGGCGTCCAGCCGGTCATCGGGGCGCTGCTCGGCGTGGCGCGCGGCGCGGAAGGCAACGGGGCAGGGGCGATCGACTACCTGCCGCTCTACGTGCAGGACGAAGCCGGGTGGAACAACTTGTGCGACCTCGTCAGCCGCGCCCATCTCGACCGCCCGCCCGAGCTCGAACCGCATATCGCGCTCGCCGACCTCGAAGGCCGCACCGACGGGCTGATCGCGCTGACCGGCGCGGCGGAGGGCGCGGTGACCCGGCTCCTCGCCGACGGCAAGCCGAAGCTGGCGCGGGCGATGGCGGAACGGCTCGCGGCGCTGTTCCCCGGGCGCCTCTATGTCGAGCTCGCCCGGCGCGGCGATGCGGTCGAGCAAGCGGCCGAGGACGGGCTGGTCGAGCTCGCCTACGAGACCGGCCTGCCGCTCGTCGCCAGCAACCCGGCCAATTTCGCCGAGCCGCACATGCATGCTGCGCACGACGCCATGCTGTGCATCGCCAATTCGACCCACATCGACAGCGCCGACCGGCCGCGTTCGAACCCGCAGGCCTTCGTCAAGTCGGCGCCGATGATGGAGGAGCTGTTCGCCGACCTGCCCGAGGCGGTCGCCAACACGCTGGTGGTCGCCCGGCGCTGCGCGTTCGCGCCGCCGAAGCGCAAGCCGATCCTGCCGAGCCTGGCCGGCGACCTCGAGGGCGAGGCGCGAATGCTGGCGGATGACGCACGGGCCGGGTTAATCGACCGTCTCGGTGAATATTACCCCCAAACCGTTCGGGCTGAGCTTGTCGAAGCCCTGTCCTTCCCTTCAACCGACGTAGAAAGCCAAGGACTGCCCTTCGACATGCTCAGGGCGAACGGGATTTGGGAGGAGGTCTTAGAATACAAGAAGCGCCTCGAATACGAGATCGAGGTCATCACCGGGATGGGCTTTCCGGGCTACTTCCTGATCGTCGCCGACTTCATCAAGTGGGCCAAGGCGCAAGGAATCCCGGTGGGCCCGGGGCGCGGCTCTGGCGCGGGCAGCCTGGTCGCCTGGTCGCTGACCATCACCGACCTCGACCCGATCAGGCTCGGCCTGCTGTTCGAGCGCTTCCTCAACCCCGAGCGCGTCTCGATGCCGGACTTCGACATCGATTTCTGCGAAACCCGCCGCGGCGAAGTGATCCGCTATGTCCAGGAACGCTACGGCCACGACAAGGTCGCCCAGATCATCACTTTCGGCAAGCTGAAGGCGCGCGCGGTGCTGCGCGACACCGGGCGCATCCTGCAGATGAGCTATGGCCACGTCGATCGCCTGTGCAAGATGGTGCCCAACCATCCGACCGACCCGTGGACCCTGCCGCGCGCGCTCAACGGGGTCAGCGAATTCAGGCGCGAATACGACAACGACGACGAGGTCCGCCGCCTGCTCGACCTGGCGATGCAGCTCGAAGGATTCCCGCGCAACAGCTCGACTCACGCGGCCGGCGTGGTGATCGGCGACCGGCCGCTGTCGCAGCTCGTGCCGCTCTACCGCGATCCGCGCTCGGACATGCCGGTGACGCAGTTCGACATGAAGATCGTCGAGGATAGCGGCCTGGTGAAGTTCGACTTCCTCGGCCTCAAGACGCTTTCGGTGCTGCGCAAGGCGACCGACCTCTTGGCCCGGCGCGGGATCGAGATCGATCTCGACCGGCTGCCGTGGGACGACGGCGAAGTCTACAAGCTGCTCCAGCGCGGCGACACGGTCGGCGTGTTCCAGCTCGAATCCGAAGGCATGCGCCGCACGCTCGCGGCGGTGAAGCCGACCGGTTTCGGGGACATCATCGCGCTCGTCTCGCTCTACCGGCCGGGCCCGATGGACAACATCCCGCTGTTCGGCAAGCGCAAGAACGGCGAATTGCCGATCGAATACCCCCATCCGAAGCTCGAGGGCATCCTTGCCGAGACCTACGGCATCTTCGTCTACCAGGAACAAGTGATGCAGGCGGCGCAGATCCTCGCCGGCTACTCGCTCGGCGATGCCGACCTGCTGCGCCGGGCGATGGGCAAGAAGGTCCAGTCCGAAATGGACGCCCAGCGCCAGCGGTTCGTCGACGGCTGCGCGGAAGTCTCGGGGATCCCCGCGCAGAAGGCCAACGAGCTGTTCGACTTGATCGACAAGTTCGCCGGCTACGGCTTCAACAAGTCGCACGCCGCCGCCTACGCGCTGCTCAGCTACCAGACGGCCTGGCTCAAGACGCATTACCCCGAGGAATTCTACGCCGCCTCGATGTGCTTCGACATGCACCAGTCGGAAAAGCTCAGCGTGTTCGTCGACGATCTCAGGCGCAACGGCCGCACGCTGCTCGGGCCCGACATCAACCGGAGCGAGGCCGAGTTCAGCGTCGAGCGGACCGAGGAGGGCCATGGCGTACGCTACGCGCTCGCCGGCATCCGCAACGTCGGCGAAAAGGCGATGGAGCAGCTCGTCGAGGAGCGCACCAGGTCCGGCCCGTTCGAAAGCCTCGAGGACGTGTTCCGCCGCATGCCGCAAGGGGCGATGAACCGCCGCCAAGTGGAAGGGCTGGCCGGGGCCGGCGCCTTCGACAGCCTCGAGCCGAACCGGGCCAAAGTGCTCACCAACGCCGACATGCTGCTGGCCGTGGCCGAGGCCGCTGTGCGCGAGCGCGAGAGCGGGCAGCACGGCCTGTTCGGTGGCGAGGATCACGACGAGCCTTCGCTGCGCCTGGCCGAGACCGAACCGTGGACCCGCGCCGAGCAGATGGCCGCCGAGCGGGAGAACTTCGGCTTCTACTTCGCCGCCCATCCGGTCGAGAGCTTCCGCGCGGTCGCCAGCGCCAACGGCGCCCGCTCCTATGCCAGCCTGATGGAATCGGGCGTGCCCGGCGGCGGGCGCCTGCCGGCGGTGATGGCGGCGATGGTGGAAGGCGTCAGCCGGGGCCGGACCCGCCGCGGGGGCGAATTCGTCCGCGCCGATTTCTCCGACAGCTCGGGCCAGTTCAGCGCCGCCTGCTTCGAGGAAGGGCTGGTCGAAAGCTTCCAGCGGTGGGCCGCCGAGGGGACGTGCGTGCTGCTCAACGTCGAGCTCGACGCGCCGAGCCCGGACGAGCCGCCGCGCGTCACCGTGCGCGCGGCGCGACCGCTGGCCGAAGTGCGCAACAGCGCGCGCATGCTGCTCACGCTCGACGTCGCCACGCCCGAAGCGCTGCAGGAACTGCGCCTGGCGCTGGTCGAAGGCAACGAGGACCGCGGCGAAGTGCTCGCCCGGCTCAGGATCGGCGAGGGCGCCGAGCCGCTCGTTCGCCTCGGCCGCGACTTCGACCTCGACGGCGAGCTCGCCGAACGGCTTGCCCATATCGACGGACTGGGCAATGTTTCGCTGACGACCCGGCGCGGGCCGGCAAACTTGCGGCTGGTGGCCTGACCGCCGCTATGCCATCCTGTCCCGGGGCTGACGCAAGGGGGAGGGCCAGATGTTTGCATTCCTGAAGGCAGCGGTGCTCGGCGCCGTCCTGACGTTCGTCGTCTGCCTGTTCATGGGCTCGGGCGGGTCGAGCGGCGGCTTCCTCAACGTCCGACTGCTGACCATCGCCGATGTCAGCTTCTACTGGTCGTGGGTCCTGTTCGTGGCCGGCACCGGGCTGGCCTTCGGGCTGTTCCTGCTGATGGACTGAAACCCGGCGGGGCCATCGCCCGCGGGATCGGGACCTGCCGCGCCGGTCGCCCTAGAGCAGGCGCAGCTGGCCCCCGGTATCGGGCGGGCGGAATCGCGAACAGTCGAGTTCGATTCGCGCGTTGGCGATCCCGGCGCGCTTGCAGGCGATGCGGAAGCGGGCGCGGAACAAGTCGGCCCACACCCCGCCCGGGCGCATCCGGGTGAAGAAGGCAGGATCGTTGTCGCGTCCGCCGCGCATCGAGCGGACCACGCCCATCACCTTGTCGCCGCGCTCGGGGAAATGGACCGCCAGCCACTCGCGGAACAGCGGGGCGACCTCGTGCGGCAGGCGCAGCGCGATCCACCCGGCCGAACGCACGCCGGCCGCGGCGGCACGCGCGACGATCGCCTCCATGAACGCGTCGGTGATCGCCGGGATCACCGGGGCAATGGAGCAATGCGCCGGAATCCCGGCCTCGACCAGCTTGCCCAGCGCCGCGAGCCGCTTGGCCGGCGCCGCGGCGCGCGGCTCGAGCTTGCCCGAGAGCTTCGGGTCGAGCGTGGTCACCGACACCGCCACCGCCACGAGGTTCAGCCTGGCCATCTCGGCCAGCAGGTCGAGATCGCGCAGCACGCGGTCGGACTTGGTGGTGATCGTGACCGGGTGGCGCGCTTCGAGGCACACTTCGAGCACTTGGCGGGTGATGCGGTAACGCTGCTCGATCGGCTGGTAGGGATCGGTGTTGGTGCCCATCGCGATCGGCCGCGGCCGGTAGTTCGGCCGGGCCAGCGTCTCGCGCAGCAGCCTGGCGGCGTCGGGCTTGGCGAACAGGCGGGTTTCGAAGTCGAGGCCGGGCGACAGGTCGTGGTAGGCGTGCGTGGGCCGGGCATAGCAGTAGACGCAGCCGTGCTCGCAGCCGCGGTAGGGGTTGATCGAGCGGTCGAAGCCGATGTCGGGCGACCGGTTGAAGGCGATGATGGTCTTGGCATGCTCCTCGGTGACGGAGGTGCGCAGCTTCGGCGGTTCGCCGTCGAGCGCGGCGACCCAGTCGCGCCAGTCGCCGTCGGCCTCGCGGCTCGCCAGCCCGAAGCGCGCCGGTACCGCGCCCGATTGTGCGCCGCGGCCATGGATCGCGGGGTCCTTGCGTCGTTCCATGGTGCGAACATACAGGGAACAAGGATCGTTGTCAGCAGCGATCGGGCAGCCTGGGCCGGGGCGGGCAGCGCGAAATTGACAGCGTCGCCCGCTGGCCGCAGTCTTGTTTTCGAAGCGGGTAAAGGAGTGGGGGATGCGTCCGATTCGAATTGTCTTCGCGGTCCTTGCCGCGCTTGCGCTGCCGGCGGCGGCAGCCGCGCAGGATGCCTGCCCGGCCCGCCACGTATGCGCGTCCGACCCGCAGACCGTGGTCAATGCGCTGCAGGCGCAGGGCTACAAGGCCAAGCTCGGGACCGACGACCTCGGCGATCCGGCAATCGAGAGCTCGGCGAGCGGCTACGACTACACCGTGGAATTCTACGGCTGCAAGGAAGGCAAGGCCTGCACCTCGCTGCGCTTCGTCGTGCGGTTCGAGGACGACGGGACCAACACGCCCGAGCTCGCCAACGGCTGGAACAAGACCAAGCGCTTTGCCCACATGGGCGCGCTCGACAACGGGCAGCTGCTGTTCGCCTACGACGTGACGACGGTGGGCGGGCTGAACCAGGACAACTTCGCCGACGTAATCGACTGGTGGCAGTTCATGCTGTCTGAAGCCCGCGAATATTTCGGCGCCTCGTAAGGCGGCGCGCGGGGGCCGCCGCTAGGGCCAGCCCGCTTCGACCGCCAGGCGAATGGCGTCGGCGCTGGACCTGGCGCCGAGCGCGGCCAGCGCCGCGGCGCGGTGCAGCTTCACCGTCCGCTCGACGATCCCGAGCTCGTACGCGATCTGCTTGTTGCGCTTGCCTTCGAGCATGGCCGCGAGGACCTGCCGCTGCCGCGGGGAAAGCGCTTCGAACCGACGACGAGCGGATAGCCGGTGCTCCCGCTCGTCGTCGGGCTGCGGCCGGCGCACTTCCTCCTGCGAACCGAGGAAATAGGCCAGCTCGCCGTTTTCATCGAAGATCGGGGCGATCATCAGGGCATTGCGGAAGGGCGTACCGTCCTTCTTGAAGTTGCTGACTTCGGTCAAAAGCGGCCGCCTTTCGCGCACTGCCGCCTCGATCTGCTTCCGGAGTTCCGGCTGCGAAGCCTTGCCCGAAAGGAAGCGGCAATTGCGACCGACGATCTCGTCCCTCGAATAGCCGGTCAGGCGTTCGAAAGCGGCGTTGCAGGCGATGATCGGGTTGTCCGGCAATCGCGGATCGGTGATCAGCGCAGCCATCGGACTTGCATCGATCAACGCGGCAATTTCCACCGGGCGTCCCCTGTTCTATTTGTCGCCCAAGCTAGAATGTCGTCGTCCGAACCGTCAATGGCGCCCGCAAGCCGTGCCCTGGCGGCGCAATCCCGCAACTTCACCATAGGACATATCGCCACGACTGCTCGAATCGCGTAACAGGATTGGGCGACCCCGAAGGGCTTCAATCCGATTGAGAGCCCATACTGGCGGCCTCCCCCCAGAGGCCGCCAGCTTTTTTCGCACTTCCCGCTCGCCTCGTCTCGTCGCCGCTCCGGTCAGGTTTCGCGCAACCGCGGCATCAGTTCGACGAAATTGCAGGGCCGGTTGCGGCTGTCGAGCTGTTCAGCGAGGATCCGGTCCCACCCGTCCTTCACCGCCCCGTTCGAACCGGGCAGGGCGAAAATGTAGGTCCCGCGCACCAGCACCGCGAGCGCGCGGCTCTGCACGGTGCTGGTGCCGATGGTCTGGTAGCTGACCCAGCGGAACAGCTCGCCGAAGCCGGGAATGTCCTTGTCCTTGATCCGGTCGAGCGCCTCGGGCGTGACGTCGCGGCCGGTCAGCCCGGTTCCCCCGGTGGAAACGATCGCGTCGATCCCGCCATCGTCGATCCAGCCGTTCAGCCGGCGGACGATCGCGTCGGCATCGTCCTTCTCGATCGCGCGGGCGGCGAGACGGTGGCCGGCGTCCGTGATCCGCCCGGCGAGGATGTCGCCCGAGGTGTCCTCGTCCGGCCCGCGGGTGTCGGACACGGTCAGCAGTGCGATGTTGATCGGGGTGAAGCGGCGTTCCGGGTCGATCGCCATCATTCGCTCCCGCTCGAAAGGAATACCCGCCCGCCGCCGTCCTGCTCCCCGGTGGGGAACATCGGCCAGGCGTTCTGCGCGAGCGCGAACCGGCTGGCCGAACCGGCGTGCGCCTGGCGCTCGTACATCCAGTAATTGCGCATCACGATCGCGACGTAGCTGCGCGTTTCCCAATAGGGAATCGATTCCATGTACAGGAGCGGATCCCCCTGGTCGCGCACTTCGCCGTTCCACCGCGTCACCGGGCTCAGGCCGGCATTGTACGCCGCCATGATCTTGGGCAGCCGCCCGCCCGTCGCCGGGCTGTCGCGCAGCATCTCGAGGTTCTTCTGCCCGAATGCGAGGTTTGTGGCGGGATCGAAGATGTCCACCTGGCTCGCGCTCAGTCCCAGCCGGGGCGCATGTTCGCGGATCGTGATCGGGGTGATCTGCATCAGCCCGCGGGCGTCGGCCGGGCTGACCGCCTGGACGCGGAAGTTCGATTCCTGCAGCGAGTGGGCAAAGGCCAGCGCCGGATCGACCTGCCAGCCGGTCGCCGGCGCCCATTTCGGGGCGGGGTAGCGCGACGATGGGTCGGCACTGGCCCCGCCCGGCGCATTGTACGCCATGTAGAGCTGCGTCTGCGGCAGCCCCAGCTCGCGCGCCAGGCGGGAAAGGGCGGCATAATCCCTCGGATCGCCGATCTTCGCTTCGTGCAGCAGCACTTCGCTCGCTAGGGAGTCGCGGCCGATTTCGGCGAGCGCGATCGCCACGCGGACGTTCTCGTTGTCGCGCAGCCGGTTCCAGTCCGCCTCGGAGATTTCGGCGCTGGCGTTGCTGCCGGGCAAGCTGCGCCCGAGCTGTTCGGTGGCCAGCATTCCGTAAAGCGTCTCGTCGGCAATGGCGGCCGCGCGCAGCAATCCCGTGCCGCGTTCCGGCTGGCGGCAACGCAAGGCGGCGCGGCTGGCCCAGTAATAGGCGGCGCTGCGCAGCTCGGCATTTTCGGCCCCGCTCGCCGACCGTTCGAAATAGGCGCCCGCCGTCTCGCAATCGCCGAGCCGCCAGGCGGCGAGGGCGGCGGTCCAGTCGCCCTCGGCCACCCACGGCCCGCTGCCCGCGGAAGCGGTTTGCGCCAGCGCCAGCGCCTGCGGATCGAGGTTTTCGATGTAATAGCTCCACGCGACGCGCTGGCGCCATTCGGCCCGCGCCGCCGGGCTCAGCCCGGCGTCGATCCCGTCGAGCAGCTGGCGCGCGCCGTCGGGATCGTCGTTGGTGATCCGGTCGAGGATTTGCTGGCGGATATCCGCCGGCATGGTCCCGTCCTCGACCGTTCGGGGGCGGATCCGCTTGGGGGAGGAGCCCGTCGCATAGAAAGCCTGCTCGGCGGGCAGGCGCGGCGGGCTGGCTGCGCCGCGCGTGACGGCGAGGCGCGCGAGCTGGGCGGCCATCGGCAGCCGCCGGCCTTGCTCCATCCATTGCTCGATCTGCCCGAGCTCGACCCGCGGCGAATTGGCGGCCAGGTAATATTCGGCCATGGCAACCGCGTGGAGCGGGCCATCCTCGCGCTGGGCGAACAGCGCCTGGACCCTGGCCCAGTCGCTCCGGTCGATCGCGCCGAACAAGTCGCGGTAGTATTCGCGGCTCGCCTGGTCGAGCTGCTGCGGCGCCCCGGCCCGGGCAATGCGGGCCGTGAAGTATTGCCGCGTCGTTTCGGCGGCGGCCGGTTCCATGCATGCCAGGAGCAGCGCGCCGGCGATGGCCGATCGGGTAATCCTCACGCTTCGCCTTCCGTCCAGTCGAGCCAGCCGCGCCACAACCCGGCCCGGAAGCGCGGCGTCGCCAGCAGCGCCTCGGGGCCGAAACTCGCCAGTGCCGGCACCTCGCAGCCTTCAAGCGCGATTTGCCGCGGCGTGGCACCGGCTTGCGCCGGATCGTGCCCGAAAAGCGGCAGCATCGCGCGCCCGAGCAGCAGCAGGCGCTTCGGGCGCACCAGGCCGACATGGTGGACGAGGACATTGCCGAGTTGCCGCTGCGCCAGCGCCTGCCAGTCGGGATGGCTCGCGTGGCGCGGCAGGGCCGCCGCGAGATAGGCGGCGTCTTCGCCGATCCCCATCGCGGCGAGCATGGCGGAAACGAGCTTGCCTTGCGGGCCCGCGAGCAATTGCCCGGTATCGCCGGCCTCGGGCATCGGCACGAGCACCATCAGCTCGGCCCCGGCCACGCCGCGCGGCGCGACGCGCGGTGCCGTGCCGCCGGTTTCGAGGCCGGCGTCCTCGAGCCACCATGCCGCGAAATCGGGCAGCGCCTGCGGCCAGCGCGCGCTGTCGCCGCCGAGCGGCGGAACCTCGGGCGCGGCGGGCCTGGCTGCCGGGACGGTTTCGGGCGACGGCGCGGCCGGCCGTTCGAGCCAGTTGCGCGGCTCGTCGGCGAAATCGCTATCGACCCCGGCCTCGCGCCACCAATCGTGCGCGGCGGCCAGCTGATCGGCGAAAGAGTGTTCGAGCCGCTTGTCCATGGTCCAGTCCGGGTGCGGGTCTTGACCTGCCGCCGCCCAGGTATCAAGCCCCGGCCATGCAGTCATGCCCCTCGGAATCCGTCCGGTGAGCGATCGCGAGTCGATGCCGGTCGACGTGGTGATCGTCGGCGCGGGCCCCGCGGGCCTGGCCGCGGCGATCCGCCTGAAGCAGCTGAACCAGGCGCTCGAGGTCGTGGTGCTCGAGAAAGGCTCCGAAGTCGGCGCGCATATCCTCTCGGGCGCGGTGATCGACCCGCGCGCGCTCGACGAGCTGCTGCCCGGCTGGCGCGAGAGCTGCCCGCTGGCCGAAGTGCCGGTCAGCGAGAACCACCACTGGGTGCTGACGAAGCGCGGCAAATGGTCGCTGCCGCATGTGCTGATGCCGCCGCTGATGTCGAACAGCGGCAACTACACCGGCTCGCTCGGCAATCTCTGCCGCTGGCTGGCCGAGCAGGCCGAAGCGCTCGGCGTGCAGGTCTTTCCCGGATTCCCCGCTGCCGAAGTGCTGTTCGACGAAGGCGGGGCGGTCAAGGGCGTCGCGACGCAGGACATGGGCGTCGCCGCCGACGGCTCGCCCAAGCCCGACTTTCAGCCGGGGATGGAGCTGCACGCCAAATTTACCCTGTTCGCCGAGGGCGCACGCGGGCACCTGACCAAGCGGATGAAGGCGCATTTCGCGCTCGACGCCGATTGCCAGTCGCAGGTCTACGGCCTCGGCATCAAGGAGCTGTGGGACGTGCCCGCCGACAGGCACGTGCCCGGGCGAGTGGTCCACACGCAGGGCTGGCCGCTGTCCGAAAGCGGCAGCTGGGGCGGCGGGTTCCTCTATCACCAGGCGAACGGGCAGGTGGCATTGGGGTTCGTCACCGCGCTCGATTATGCCAACCCTTGGGTCCACCCGTTCGAGGAATTCCAGCGCTGGAAGCAGCACCCGGCGATCCGGCGGGTGATCGAGGGCGGCAAGCGGGTCGCCTATGGCGCGCGCGCGATCAACGAGGGCGGCTGGCAGAGCGTGCCGAAGCTGGCCTTTCCCGGCGGCGCGCTGGTCGGCTGTGCCGCCGGGTTCGTCAACGTGCCGCGGATCAAGGGCACGCATACGGCGATGAAGAGCGGGATGCTTGCCGCCGAGGCGGTTGCCGCCGCCATCGCAAGCGGCAAGGAAAAAACCGAGCTTTCCGAATACGATAGCGCCGTACATTCGAGCTGGATCGCAAGCGAGCTGGAGCTGGTGAAGAACGCCCAGCCGCTGGTCGCGAAGTTCGGCGGAACGCTCGGCACGCTGTTCGCCGGAATCGACATGTGGCTGCGCACGCTCAAGCTGCGCCTGCCGTTGACGATGAAGCACCGCACCGATGCCGAAGCGACGCGGCGGGCCGATCGCTACCGGCCGATCGCCTATCCAAAGCCGGACGGGAAGATCAGCTTCGACCGGCTTTCCTCGGTGTTCCTGTCGGGCACCAACCACGCCGAGGACCAGCCGTGCCACCTCGTGCTCAAGGACCCGACGGTGCCCGGGCGGATCAACTGGCCGCTCTATGCCGGGCCCGAGGCGCGCTATTGCCCCGCCGGGGTCTACGAATACGTCGGGGTCGAGGAAGGCGCGCCGAAGCTGGTGATCAACGCCCAGAACTGCGTCCACTGCAAGACCTGCGACATCAAGGACCCGACGCAGAACATCGAATGGGTCACGCCCGAAGGCGGCGGCGGCCCGAACTATCCGAACATGTGATGGCGCAACCCGGCTTCGTCATTGCGAGGAGCAACGCGACGAAGCAATCCAGGGCAGTTCAGCGTTGCCCTGGATTGCCGCGGGACCTGCGGTCCCTCGCAATGACGAGGTTCGCTTGATGCGCCTCAACCAAACCGCCTACGCCAAGATCAACCTGGCGCTGCATGTGCGGCGGCGGCGGGAGGATGGCTATCACGAGCTCGAGACCCTGTTTGCGTTTGTCGATGCCGGTGACCGTCTGACGGCACGACGCAGCGACCGCGACGAGTTGATAATCGTTGGCGAGTTTGCGCCACAACTGGCTGATCCGTTTGGAAACCTTGTATCGCGAGCGCTAACCGCGCTGCCCCGTCCCGATGGCCTCTCGATCACGCTCGAAAAGAACCTGCCGGTCGCGGCCGGACTCGGCGGCGGCTCGGCGGACGCGGGGGCGGTGTTCCGGCTGGTGCGCGAGACGCATGGGCTGCCCGAGGACTGGCGCGAGCGGGCGGCCAGGCTCGGCGCCGACGTGCCGGCCTGCGTCGAAAGCGTGGCATGCATCGGCCGCGGCACGGGAACCGAGCTGGATCCGGTCGACAACGACCTTGCCGGCCGCCCGGTGCTGCTGGTCAATCCGCGCGTGCCGCTGGCGACGGGACCGGTCTTCGCCGCGTGGGACGGGATCGACCGCGGGCCATTGCCCGACGGGCCCGCCTCGCGCATCGCGGCGGCGGGGCGCAACGACCTCGAAGCGTCCGCCATTTCGCTTTGCCCGCAGGTCGGCGAGGTGCTGGCGGCATTGCGCGAAACCGGCGCCGACCTCGTGCGCATGAGCGGCTCGGGCGCAACCTGCTTCGCGCTGTTCCGGCGGCCTGACGCCATGGCCGAGGCGGGCGAGCGGATCGCGCGCGAGCATCCCGGCTGGTGGCGGATGGAGGGGAAGCTGAGATGACCGGGTTCGTTCTGCGACTCCCCTCCCCGGCGGGGAGGGGATGGGGGTGGGGGAGCGAGGCAAAGCCTCGCGTCGCGGCTGGCGTGGGAGCACCCCCACCCGTCCTCCCCCTCAAGGGGGAGGGGTTGTGAGCCCGAGCAGGCCCTGCCGCGTCCTCGGCCAACCGCATCCCGGCGCCATCCTGGTGGTCGCCGACCACGCGTCGAACCGCGTTCCCGACGACATCGATCTCGGCATCGACCCGCGCCTGCTGAACGAGCATGTCGCCGTCGATATCGGCGTCGCGGGCGTTGCCCGGCTGATGGCGGAGCGCCCCGGCATCGCCGCGTTCGTGGCCGGTGTCAGCCGTCTCGTGTGCGACTTCAACCGCGAGGAGGATGCGCCCGGCGTCATCCCGCATTCGAGCGACGGGCACGCCGTGCCGGGCAACCTGTTCGACATCGCCGGGCGCGAAGAACGCCTCGAGCGGTTCCACCGCCCCTATCATCGGGCCCTGGCCGAGCTTATAGGCCGCGCGCCGCCCGCGCTGATCGTCTCGCTGCACAGCTTCACGCCGTCGCTGGCGAGCCGGCCCGGGGAGGAGCGTCCCTGGCAGGTGGGCGTGCTCTACAACCAGGACGATCGCGCTGCCCGCCTGGCGATTCCGCTGCTCGAGGGCGAGGGGCTGATCGTCGGCGACCAGCAGCCCTATTCGGGAAAACTACTCAACGCGACGATGAACCGCCATGCCGAGGCGGACGGGCACCCGTACATCGGCATCGAAATCCGCCAGGACCAGGTCGCGGACGAGGCTGGTCAGGCTGAATGGGCCGAACGGCTGGCGAGGATTACCGGCGAGGTGGCGCGGCATTTCCCTTTTCCGTCACCCTGAACTTGTTTCAGGGTCCATCGTGCTTCCTGGCTCGGTCCGCGCCTGAGGAGAGATGGATGCTGAAACAAGTTCAGCATGACGTGGAAGGGGAGAGGGATGGCGCAAAGCCCTGCTTTACCGGCATCACGCGGTTTTATTCTCCGCGCCTTCGCCCATCTGGTATAGGCCAAACTAGACCGCTAACCGAAAGCCGATCCATGCCCGCCTACCGCTCCCGCACCTCGACCCACGGCCGCAACATGGCCGGCGCGCGCGGATTGTGGCGCGCGACGGGGATGAAGGATGCGGATTTCGGCAAGCCGATCATCGCCGTGGTCAACAGCTTCACCCAGTTCGTGCCGGGGCATGTCCACCTCAAGGATCTCGGCCAGCTGGTCGCGCGTCAGATCGAGGCGGCCGGCGGCGTGGCCAAGGAATTCAACACCATCGCCGTCGACGACGGGATCGCGATGGGCCACGACGGCATGCTCTACTCGCTGCCGAGCCGCGACCTGATCGCCGACAGCGTCGAGTACATGGTCAACGCCCATTGCGCCGACGCGATGGTGTGCATCTCGAACTGCGACAAGATCACGCCGGGCATGCTGATGGCGGCGCTGCGGATCAACGTGCCGGCGGTGTTCGTTTCCGGCGGGCCGATGGAAGCGGGCAAGGTTGTCCTCAAGGGCAAGGAAGTCGCGCTCGACCTGGTCGATGCGATGGTTGCGGCGGCGGACGAGCACATGTCCGACGAGGAAGTGGACGAAATCGAGCGCGCGGCGTGCCCCACCTGCGGTTCGTGCTCGGGGATGTTCACCGCCAATTCGATGAACTGCCTGACCGAGGCGCTCGGCCTGTCGCTGCCGGGCAACGGCTCGATGCTCGCCACCCACGCCGACCGCAAGCAGCTGTTCGAGCGCGCCGGGCGGCTCGTGGTCGCGCTGGCGAAGCGCTATTACGAGGAGGACGACGAAAGCGTCCTGCCGCGCAGGATCGCGAGCTTCGAGGCGTTCGAGAACGCGATGAGCCTCGACATTGCGATGGGCGGATCGACCAACACTGTTCTCCACCTGCTCGCTGCGGCGCATGAGGCCGGCATCGATTTCACCATGAAGGATATCGACCGGCTGAGCCGGAGGGTGCCGTGCCTCGCCAAGGTCGCCCCGGCCAAAAGCGACGTTCACATGGAGGACGTCCACCGCGCCGGCGGGATCATTGCGATCCTCGGCGAGCTCGACCGCGCCGGCCTGCTCCACACTTCGCTTCCCACCGTGCACAGCCCGACAATGGGCGATGCGCTGGCCGACTGGGACATCCGCCTGACCAACAATCCCATGGTGCGCGAATTCTACAAGGCCGCGCCCGGCGGCGTGCCGACCCAGGTCGCCTTCAGCCAGGGCCGCCGCTGGGACGAACTCGATACCGACCGCGAGAACGGCGTGATCCGTTCGGCCGAACACGCTTTTTCGAAGGATGGCGGGCTCGCGGTGCTTTACGGCAACATCGCCGAAGACGGCTGCATCGTGAAGACGGCGGGCGTCGACGAGAAGATACTCCGCTTTTCCGGCCCGGCCAGGGTCGTCGAAAGCCAGGACGACGCCGTGACCGCGATCCTCATCGGGCAGATCGTCGAGGGCGACGTGGTGGTGATCCGCTACGAGGGGCCGCGCGGCGGGCCGGGGATGCAGGAAATGCTCTACCCGACCAGCTACCTGAAGTCGAAGGGGCTGGGCGCGGCTTGCGCGCTGGTCACCGACGGGCGCTTCTCGGGCGGCACTTCGGGGCTGTCGATCGGCCATGTCTCGCCCGAAGCGGCGGAGGGCGGCGCGATTGCGCTGGTCGAGGACGGCGACCTGATCGAGATCGACATCCCGGCCCGCACGATCCACCTCGCGGTGTCCGATGCGGACTTGTCCGCGCGCCGCGCCGCGATGGAAGCCAGGGGCGATGGCGCCTGGCAGCCGGCCAAGCCGCGCCCGCGCAAGGTTTCGCCCGCGCTCCAGGCCTATGCCGCGATGGCCACCAGCGCCGCGCGCGGGGCGGTGCGCGACGTCAGCCGGATCCAGGGCCGCCGCTGATGCGGGTGATGGCCGGTGCCGCGGCGCTGCTGCTGGCGGGCTGCGGCTCGGCCACGCAGGGTGCGCCCGACGCCGAGCCGGACGACATGATCGAATGCGCCTTGGCCGGCGCCGGGCAGTTTGTGCGCGACTGCCGGCTCGAACGGCGGGTCGTCGATGGCGGGCTGGAGCTGGTCGTGCGCCATCCGGACGGCGGTTTTCGCCGGTTCGACTACAGGACCGGCGACACACTCGATCTCACCGCGGCCGATGGAGCGGAACCGGCGCGCGTGAGTCGGCCCGACAGCAGCGTGCCGTGGCTCGATGTCGCCGTCGGTGCGGACCGCTATCGCATCCCGGTTGCGTACCGAGATGCCGGCGACTGACCAGATCCTCACCGTCGCGCAGATGCGCGCGGCCGAAGCGGCGCTGATCGCCGCCGGCGAGACGGTCGACAGCCTGATGCTGCGTGCCGGCCGCGGCGCAGCCGACTGGGTCTGGCGCGTCGCCGCCGGCCGGCCGGTGACGGTGCTGTGCGGTCCGGGCAACAATGGCGGGGACGGCTACGTCATCGCCGAGACCCTGCGGGCCCGCGGCCTTGCCGTTGCCGTGCAGGCTCCGCTCGAGCCCGCGACGGACGCGGCCCGGCGCGCGCGCGCTGCATTCGGCGGAGAGGTCGGGGGCCGCGCGAAGGGCGGCGTGTTCGTCGATTGCCTGTTCGGCAGCGGGCTCGCCCGGCCGCTGGGCGACGAGCTGGCCGCTCTGGTGCGGGACCTCGCCCGGAGCCATGCCTACAGCATCGCGGTCGACTTGCCGAGCGGGGTGGCGAGCGACAGCGGCGAATTGCTCGACGAGCGCCTGCCGCAATTCGACCTCACGATCGCGCTCGGCGCGTGGAAGTTCGCCCACTGGCTCCTGCCCGCGATGGACATGATGGGGCAATTGCGGCTGGTCGGAATCGGCGTGCAAGCCGTGGAAGGGGCGGCGACAGTCGTGACCCGGCCGGCACTCCGGGCCCCCGCTCGCGATGCGCACAAGTACCGCCGCGGGCTCCTGGCCGTCGTCGGCGGCGACATGCCCGGGGCAAGCCTGCTGGCGGCCCGCTCCGCGATGCATGCCGGGGCAGGCTATGTGAAGCTGTTGAGCGGCGATATCCCGCCGGCGGTGCCCGACGACCTCGTGGTCGAGACCGGCAAGCTGCCCGAGGCCCTGGCAGACGAGCGGATCGCCGCGCTGGCGGTCGGCCCCGGGCTCGGCCGCGGCACGCATGGCCGGGACCGGCTGCAGGCCGCGCTCGAGCGGGATCTGCCGACCTTGTGCGACGCCGATGCGCTGGTCCTGTTGCGGCCCGGGCAGCTGGCGGGGCGCAAGGCGGGACTGATCCTGACTCCCCATGCCGGCGAACTGGCGCAATTGTTCGAAGCCTTCGCGATCCCCGCGGGCGAGAGGCTGTCGCGCTTGCGCGGCCTGGCGGCGGCGACGCGCGCGGTGGTCGTCGCCAAGGGGCCGGACACGATCGTCGCCGCGCCCGACGGCAGGCTGTCCGTCGCTCCGCCCGCGCCGAGCTGGCTGTCGGCGGCGGGCACCGGCGACGTGCTGGCCGGCATTGCCGCCAGCCGGCTGGCAACGGGCGTGGAGCCGTTCGCGGCGGCCTGCGAAGCCGTCTGGCTGCACGGCGAGGCCGCGAGGCTGGCGGGGCCGGCCTTCGCCGCGAGCGAGCTTGTGGCGGCGCTGCCGCTTGCCTACGCCGCCTGCCTGTGAGCGAACCCGAACCGATCGTCCGCACCGCCGCCAGGGGCGATGGCATCACGCAGGGCGGGCGCCATGTTCCGTTCGCCGCGCCGGGCGACCTCGTATGGCCCGACGGCAGGCTCGAATTCGGCCCGCACCACCAGCAGCCGCCTTGCCGCCACTTCGGGACTTGCGGCGGCTGCCAGCTGCAGCACCTCGACGAGGAGGTGCTGGCCGCGTTCGTCCATGATCGCGTGGTCCATGCCGCCGCCAGCCAGGGGCTGGAGCCCGGGATTGTGGCGGCCGTGCACCTTTCGCCGCCGGGCAGCCGGCGCAGGGCAACGCTCCACGCGGTCAACGGCGGCGGCCGTCCGATCGTCGGGTTTCGCGAAGGCGGATCGCACCGGGCCATCGACCTGCGCGAATGCCACGTCCTCAGGCCCGAACTGTTCGCGCTAGTCGAACCGCTGCGCCGGATGATCGCCGGGCGGCGCGGCAAGTATGCGCTGTCGATCGAGCTCGCGCTCGCCGACCAAGGTGTGACTTGCGCCTTGACCGGCCTTGAACTCGAGGGATTGGACCAGACCGAAGCGCTGCTCGATTTCTGCCGCGACCGCCAGCTGGCCCGGATGGTGCTCGACCAGGGCTTCGGTGCGGAAGCTTTCTGGGAACCGGAACCGGTGACCGTCACGCTGTCGGGCGTCGCCGTGCCGTTCCCGGCCGGCTCGTTCCTCCAGGCGACTTGCGACGGCGAGCAAGCGCTTGTCGGCGCCGCGCGCGACTGGCTGGCCGGCGCGGGCCGGACGGCCGACTTGTTCTCAGGGCTCGGCACCTTCGCCTTCGCGCTGGCCGATCGCGGCCCGGTCGTCGCCGTCGAAGCCTCGCGCGATGCCCACCTCGCCTGCCGGCTTGCGGCCGCGCGGTCGGGCAGCCGCGTCGAGGCGGTTCATCGCGACCTGTTTCGCAACCCGCTCACGTCCGAGGAGTTGCGCGATTTCGACGCCGTGGTGCTCGATCCTCCCCGCGCCGGCGCGCGCGAGCAGGTCGCCCAGATCGCCCGCAGCGGCGTCGGCCGCGTCGCCTATATCAGCTGCAATCCGTCGAGCTGGGCGCGCGACGCGGCCGTGCTCAAGGAAGCGGGCTATCGCCTCTCCGAGCTGCGCCCGGTCGGCCAGTTCCGCTGGTCGACCCACGTCGAGCTGGCCAGCCTGTTCCGCAGGGATGCCCCGGGCTAGCGCCGCGGGACCTCACAAGTCGGTATCGAAATAGTCGTCGGTATCGTCGAAGGGGTCGGGGACAGCCTCGAGACGCACGCCGTCGCAGGCGAATTGCTGCAGATACCAGGCGAAGCTTTCTGCCGGAACCGAAGCCCATTCCTCGAACTCATCGGTCGAGCGCGCGAGACTGTGGTTCGCGTCATAGGCGTCGGTGTGCGTGACGCGGTACTGGCCGTTCGAGCAGATGAACTCGAATTGCGAAATCGCATACCAAAGCGGAACTCCCGCATCATCCAGCGGCGCGAACGAGCCGAGGAAACCGCGCACCGCAACGGCCTCGCCCGCCTGCCGCACGCTGTCCGCATCGGCATAGACGATGCCGCCGCCGTCGTCGGTAACATAGTACCACTCTTCCGCCGCTGCCGGTGTGGCAACGCCCGCGAGCAGCATGGCCGCAAGGAAGGCACGCATCGCTTCATCCCCTCGCGACCTCCGAGCGAGTCGCGGACGGACAGTAGGATGAATGAGCGAGCTGCGCGAGCGGCCGGCTCACCCGGCTTGCGTCAGCGCCGCGCAAAGCCGCTCGAACAGCCAGCCGCGCGCCGCCGGCTCCACGAACGCATGGCTCGCGCCGGGGCAACGCTCGAGGCGGGGATCGGCGGAACCCCACGCGGCGAGGAACGCTTGCGCGGTGCGGTCGCGTTCGGCGAGGAGCAGGCGCACGGGGCCGGCAAACCGCGCGAGCCCGGCGCGCATCTCCTGCGACAGCGTGGTGGGCGGGGGCGGGGGGCGGAGCGCGCGGCCGAGGCCGCTGGCGAGCTTGCGCAGCGAGATCCTGCCAGTCGCAAGCCGCACCAGCTCCCGCGGATCGCGCAGCTTCTCGGCATAGCGCGCGCGGATCGCGGCCGGAGGCGGCGCGCCATCGTCGTGCTCGATGGTCCAGGGATTGGACAGGACCAGCCCGTCGCAACCCAAACCGCCGGCAAGCATCAGCGCGCTGGCGGCGTCGCAATTGCCGAATGCGACGATCCGTTGAAGCGAGGGGCAGCGAGCGCGGAATTCCGCCAGGGCGGCGGCAATGTCCTCGACCGAATTCCGGAAACCCATGTTGACCCCTTCGCTGTCGCCCACTCCGCGGCGGCTGAAGCGGAATACCGGGTGGCCGGCGGCGGCGATCCGCGCAGCCATGCTTGCCTGGCTCGAGAACGCGCCCGCACGGACCTCGTTGCCGCCCGTCACGATGAGCAGGCCGGTCGACCCGGCCGCATCGTCGAGAGTCGCGGCGAGCGCGCTGCCGGCGCAATCGAAGGCAAGGTGCCGCCGGCTCATGCGATCAGTCCCATCGCGACGATTGCCGCCAACGCGTCGGCTTGCCTGGGGTCATGGTCCGGCTCTGCCCGCAGCCAGAGGCCCGGGCCGCCGAGATCGGCCGGGGTTATCTCGTGCAGCCTTCCCGGATCGGGCAATTGCGACAGTTCGAGGTCGCCTATCATTCGCGCGCCGAGCCGGTATCCGGCGAGTTCGAGGCCCACCTGCTTGCCTTCGGCCAGCAGGCCGTCGCGATCCTCGTTTCGGCCGGCCTCGCGCGAGGCGAGGACCCGGGCGCGCAGGAGCGAGCGCAGGAGCGAGCTTCCGGCCGCCGCGGCGTAACGCCAGCCTGGCAGCCTCTCGGGGGCAAGCATTGCCCCGCCGCGGATGGCCAGCACATGGGTCGCCGCGAAATGGCCGGCCGCTTCCGCCGCCGCCCCGCGCCAGGCGGCCAGGTCCTGGCTTTCGAGTGGCGCCAGGCTTTCGTTGCAGCCGGGCAGGTCGGGCAGGAAGCTGTCGATGCCGGACCGGTGCAGGCGGCGCATCACTTCCACGGTGAAATGCCTGAGCTTGTTACCCTCGTCGAACCACGCAGGCAGGACCAGCAGGCGATGCGTGCGCTGCTCGTCGAAGGCCAGCGCGTATTCCTCGCCGCTTGACGAGCATGGCCAGCCGGCGATCACGCGCGCCGGTCAGTGCCCGGCACGCCTGGCCTCGACGAAGGCCAGCAGCGCGCCGTAGGTCTCGAGCATCTCCCCGTCGACGTCGTCGTCTTCGATGACGATGTCGAGCCGGTCCTCGATTTCGGTGAGCAGGCCGGCGACGGCCATCGAATCGAGCTCGGGCAAGTGGCCGAACAGGCCGGTGGCGAGGGTGAACTCGGCAACCCTGTCGCCGCGCAAGCCAAGGACGTCTTGCAGCACCTGCCGCAAGGCCTTGTCGGTTTCGCTGTGGGTCAGGTGGCTCACGCCGTTCCTCATCGCCGGTTCCATTCCGAAAACGTCGCGGCGTTAGCGAGGCGCGCGGCGCGAGACAAGCGCGCGCAACCGGTGCCTTGCGATGGCGGGCCAGTTTCGCGGATCGCCCTTGCGCCAGCATTGCAGGCGATAGCGCGGGCGCGCCGCCTCCATCCAGTCGCGCTTGTAGCCGTCATCGCCGGTGCCGAAGTCGACGTGACCGACATGGTCCTTGTCGATGACATGCTCGAGCAGGGCTGCCGTCAGCGCGGTACCGGGCGAGAGCGGCTTGGCGCTTTCGCGATGAGCGAGCTTGTGGATGTAGGCAGTGCCGGCTTCGACGGTCCAGAACTGCGCCGCAACCGCCTCTCCCTCGTGCCTGGCGATCGCCAGCCTGATCCGGCCGGCCGCACCCTCGGCCTCGGCGAATGCACGCAGGAGCGCCGCATCGCCTTCCTCCGGCTTCCAGCTCTCTGCATAGATTTCTTCGTAAGAATTCCAGATATCCGCATCGAAATGCGTGATAATTTCTATGCTTACCTTCTTCGCCTTGCGTTTCAGCGTGGTCCGCAGCGGGCCCGGGCGCGTCTCGAGGTACGCGGCAAAGCTGCGGCCGCCGACCGCAAGGCAGCGATTGGTGTCGCACTGTTCGCGGATGACCAGCCAGCCGGCGCGAGCGAACGCGCGCTCAAGCTGCCGCGCCACTCCGGCCTCGTCGGGAACACGGTCGAGAACCACGTGGGAGCTTTGCGAGGCGAGGCCGCCGGTCAGGGCGATCATCAGGCTGTCGACCGAGGCATAGGCCGTCGTTAGCGGCTGCCAGGTGAAGCCGTACCAGTTGAGCAGGGATTCGAGCCTTCGGCCGTGGCGGCGAAGCGGGAAGGCGACCGCACCCGTAATGTCTTCCGCGACCGCATAGAACGGATGTTGCTGTGTCTGCTCGAGCCGGGCGAACCATTCGAGGCTGGCGAACGGCCCGTGCGCCCCCCAAGGCCGCGCTTGCACATCCTTAATAGTGGCGTGATAGCTGGTGGCCGTCACCGAACAAGTCCCCCTCCCGGAGCCGCAATGCCGCTTTCGCCCAACCCAGTGGCCCGACCGCTCGACCATCTTGCCGATTGCGGGCGGGATGCGGACCCGGCGCTCGTTTTGCGCGGGGAAGCGCTTAGCTTCAAGGAATTAAAAAGCCGTGTCGCCAGGCTGGCTTCGTGGCTGGCGCGGCAAGTGCCCGAGCCGGGTGCGCGCGTGGCGAGCTGGGCGGCCAAGGGCGAGCTCACTTGCCTGGTGCCGCTGGCAGCGGCGCGCGCGGGCCTCGTGCACGTGCCGATCAATCCCCTGCTCAAGCGGGCACAAGTGGCGCACATCCTCGGCGACAGCGGCGCACGGCTGCTGATCGGCACCGGCGCCCGCCTCGAAAGCCTCGAACCCGGCGACGTGCCCGGCCAATGCCATGTGGTGGAGCAGGGCGCCGCGATCGAAGCCTCGCGCCAGGCTCGCGAAATGCCGCCATCCGCGGCCGATCCCGCTTCGCTTTGCGCGATCCTCTACACCAGCGGCTCGACCGGGCTGCCCAAGGGTGTGATGCTGAGCCATGCCAATCTCTGGCTCGGCGCCGCCAGCGTGGCGCACTACCTCGGGCTCGAACGCGACGACGTCGTGCTGGCAGTCCTTCCCCTGTCGTTCGACTATGGGCAGAACCAGTTGCTGTCCGCCTGGCATGCCGGGGCCAGCGCCGTGCCGCTCGACTACCTCGCCCCGCGCGACGTCACGAAGGCTTGCGCCCGGCACAAAGTGACGACGCTTGCCGCCGTACCGCCGTTGTGGGTCCAGCTGACCGAACTCGACTGGCCGGAGGAGGCCGTGACGCCAATGCGGCGGCTGACCAACAGCGGCGGCGCCTTGACCGAGGAACTGGTGAACCGGCTGCGCGCCATATTCCCCGCTGCCCGCCTGTTCCCGATGTACGGCCTGACCGAGGCATTCCGTTCGACCTATCTCGATCCGGACCTGGTCGAAACCCACCCGACATCGATGGGCAAGGCCATCCCGTTTGCCGAGATCCTGGTCGTGGGCGACGATGGCCGCGTGACGCCACCGGGCGAGGAAGGCGAGCTGGTCCACTGCGGCCCGCTGGTGGCGAAGGGCTATTGGCAGGATTCCGCGCGGACCGCCGAGCGCTTCAGGCCGGCCCCCGGGGAATCGGCCTATGGCGGCACGGCGGTATGGTCCGGCGACCGCGTGGTGCGCGACGAGGACGGGCTGCTCTATTTCGTCGGGCGGCGTGACGCCATGATCAAGAGCGCCGGCAACCGCATCAGCCCGCAGGAGATCGAGGAAGCCGCGCTCGCGACCGGCCTGGTTGCCGAGGCGGCGGCGGTCGGGGTGAAGGACGAACGGCTCGGCCAGGCCATCTTGCTGGTAGTGCGCGGAAGCGGCGACGAGGAAGGGCTGAGGGCCGCCTTGCGCCGCGACTTGCCCAATTTCATGCAGCCGCAGGAAATCCGCTGGGTCGAACGCATGCCGCTCAATCCCAACGGCAAGATCGACCGCGCGGCCTTGCAGGCGGAGACCGTCGCGTGAAGCCGCTCGGGCCGATTCCGGCGGGGTTCGTGGCGATCGGCGGCGAGCTGGCGATCGGCGGGCGCAAGGCGAGCGCGCTGGTCGAGGCGGCGGGCGGCACGCCGCTGTTCGTCTATTCGGGCGACATGATCCGCCGGCGCCTGGCCGACCTGCGCGCGGCGATGCCGAAGCGATTGCGCATACATTATGCAATGAAAGCAAATCCATATCGGCCAATCCTCGAATTGATGGGAACTATGGTCGACGGATTCGACATCGCTTCTGCGGGTGAACTTGGCAAAGCTGTCGCCGCCGGGCTTTCGCCAGCGCGGATCAGTTTCGCCGGTCCGGGCAAGCGCGATGAGGAGCTTTCCGCCGCCATCGCCGCCGGCGTCACGATCAATCTCGAATCCGAAGGCGAAGCGCGCCGGGCACTGGCCATTGCCGGGCGGGACGGAGTGACGCCACGGTTGGCGGTCAGGGTCAATCCCGATTTCGAGCTGCGCGGGTCGGGAATGAAGATGGGCGGCGGAGCCAAGCCATTCGGCGTCGATGCCTCGCGGGCCGCTAAGCTCGCCCGGGACGTGATCGCCGCCGGCGCCGAATGGCGCGGTTTGCACATCTTCACCGGCAGCCAGGCGCTCGATGCCGGGGCGATCATCGAAACGCAGGGCAACGTGCTCGACTTGGCGGCAAAGCTGAGCGCCGAAATCGGCGCGCCCCTGCCGCACCTCAACATGGGCGGCGGCTTCGGAATCCCCTATTTCCGCGGCGACGCGCCGCTCGATATCGCCGCGGTCGGTGCCGCGCTGGAGGAGCGGTTCGCGGCGTTGCCCGACGCGCTGGCCGAGACCGAATTCGCGATCGAGCTGGGCCGTTACCTCGTCGGCGAGGCGGGAGTCTACCTTGCGCGGATCGTCGACCGGAAGCAAAGCCACGGCACAACCTTCCTCGTCACCGATGGCGGCCTGCACCACCAACTGGCCGCCTCGGGCAATTTCGGCACCGTCGTCCGGCGCAATTATCCCGCTGCGATCGCAAGCAAATTCTCTGCCGAACCAGTCGAAGAGGCAAGCATCGTCGGCTGCCTGTGCACACCGCTCGACCGCCTGGCCGACCAGGCGCTGCTCCCGCGCGCGGAATCGGGCGACATCGTCGCGATATTCTGCGCCGGCGCTTACGGCGCAACGGCCAGCCCGTCGGCCTTCCTCGGCCAGGGTCCGGCCCGCGAAATGCTCGTTTAGCCTTTCGTCCCGGCCCGTCCCGTAGCGGGACAGGAGCCCAGAAACCGCGGAAATCGGGCGCTTTTGGGTGCCAAGGCTAACGCAATGTTCACCCTTTTTCGAGACAACGCGGCCTAGATCCCCGGGCAGTGGATCGGCTTCGCCTCGGCGCATCCGGTTGTCCCCCCGGCAAGTTCGAGGTTTTTGGCATGCAAGATTCATCCGTCGCCCGCCTATTGGTCGCCAGCGCCCTGGCCGGCCTGACGCTGGCCGGCTGTGCCAGCTCGGCGGACGGCCAGCTCGCCCCGGCCAGCTTCGTTGCGATGCAGGAAGGGCCGGGCGAGGAATACATCATCGGCCCGCTCGACGAGCTGACCATCCATGTCTGGCGCAACGACGAGCTCGGCGCGAAGGTGCAGGTGCGGCCGGACGGGCGCATCACCACCCCGCTGGTCGCCGACATGCCGGCCGTCGGCAAAACGCCGACCATGCTGGCCGAGGACATCCGCCTGCAACTTTCGCAGTACATTGCCGAGCCGCTGGTCACGGTGATCGTCAACAACTTCGCCGGCACCTTCAGCCAGCAGATCCGCGTGGTCGGCGCGACCGAGAAGCCGGCCTCGATCCCCTATCGCGCCAACATGACCGTGCTCGATGCGATGATCGCGGTCGGCGGTCTCAGCGAATTCGCCAGCGGCAATCGCGCCAAGCTGATCCGCTTCGACAAGCAGGTCGGCCGCCAGCGCGAATACGCGCTGCGCCTCGCCGACCTGCTCAAGAAGGGCGACAGCCGCGCCAACGTGATGCTGCAGCCCGGCGACGTCATCATCATCCCCGAGAGCATGTTCTAGGAAGGATCGCCTCGCTTGAACGAACTGCTCGAAGAAGCGCGCGCGGCGCTCTGGACGGTGTGGAACCGCCGCTGGCTGGCGCTTGCCGTGGCCTGGGGCGTGTGCCTGCTCGGCTGGCTGATCATCGCGCTGATCCCCAGCACCTATGAATCGCGCAGCCGGATCTTCGTCCAGCTCGACGACGTGCTGGCCGACCAGATCGGCATCGGTTCGGGCACCCGTGAAAAGGATATCGAGCGCATCCGCCAGACGCTGACCAGCGCGGTGAACCTGGAAAAGGTCGTCCGTTCGACGCGCATCGGCGAGAACGCGACGAGCCCTTCCGAGCTGGAACGCAGCGTCGCCGACCTTGCCAAGGACATCGTCGTCGTCGCCCAGGGCGACAACCTGTTCGAAATCACCGCTTCCAGCGGCCGCCGCGACTTGTCCGACGCGGAAAATGCCGCGCTGGCGCAGGACATCGCCCAGCGGATGATCGACATCTTCCGCGAACAGAACCTGGGCGGCTCGCGCGGCGAGATGCGCGACACGCTCGAATTCCTCGACCAGCAGCTCGCCGAGCGCAGCAAGCAGCTGGAGGAGGCCGAGCAACGCCGGCTCGCGTTCGAAGCGCAATATCCCGAGCTGGTCGGCGGCTCCGACCGCATCATGGCCCAGCTGAGCAGCACGCGCGCCGAATTGCGCGGTGTCGAGGCGGACCTGGCGGCGGCGCAAAGCGCGCTCGCCGCGATCACCGGCCAGCTGGCCGGAACGCCGCGGACACTGGTCACGCCGGAATCGGGCGGGCCGCGCGCGGCGTTGGCGCAAGCCCAATCGAACCTCGCTTCGATGCAGGCGAGGGGCCTTACCGACAGCCATCCCGACGTGGCCGCGCTCAAGAAGCAGATCGCTTCGCTGCGTACGCAGGCCCAGGGCGCCGGCGGGGACTACGGCACGCCGAACCCCGCCTATACCTCGCTCCAGTCGATCCGTGTCGAACGGGAAGCCAATGTCCAGTCGCTCTCGTCGCGCGCCGCCGCGCTGCGCTCGGAAATCGCCTCGGTCACTGCGAACCAGGCGCAGGAGCCCGGGGTTGCCGCCGAGGCACAGCGCATCAGCCGCGACTACGAAGTGCTGCGCACGCAGTACGACAAGCTGTTGCAGGACCGCGAGGAATTCCGCCTCCGCGGCCAGGTCGAGACCGAGCGCAACGCGGTCAAGTTCGAGGTCGTCGATCCGCCGACCACCCCGCGCGTGCCGGCGGCGCCGAACCGCCCGCTGCTCCTGTTCGGAATCCTGTTCGTCGGGATCTGCGCCGGCTGCGGAACCGCCTACCTGCAAGGCAAGATGCGTTCGACCTTCGCCACCGCGAGCAAGCTGGAATCGACGTTCGACCTGCCGGTGATCGGCACGATCTCGCTGGCGCTGACCGAGGCGGCGCGCGCGCTGCAGAAGAAGCGGCAGAAGCGGTTCGTCGCCGCGGCCGGCGGTCTTGGCGGCCTTTTCCTGGTGCTGCTGGCGGCCGAGTTCGTCCAGCGCGGCATGATCGCCTGAGGAGCAGCGCGTGACCGAGCACAGCAAGATCCCGCTGCCGTCCGGCGACAACAGGACCGGAAAGTCGCTGTTCGAGCGGGCGGAAGACCTGTTCGGCCTTGGCGGCCTGTCGCCGGCGCCCGTCCCGGCGGATCTCGTCGACGGGGCAGGGCGGCCGTCGCCGGAGGCCCTCGCGCCGCTTCCCGAAAACATGCCCGTGGCCGACGTGCCGGAAGTGCCGGCAGCCGCCGCGAGGGCGGCGCCCGAAACCGTAGCCGCGCCGGAAGTCCTCCCTGAGCCCGAGGCGATCGAATTCACCGGCGCACGGCAGAAGATCGACCGCCGTCACCTGGCCGAACAAGGCCTGATCCAGCCCGAAGGCAAGGTCACGGCGCTGAACGAGGAAATCCGCATCGTGAAGCGGCACCTGCTGCTTGCCGCGCGAGAGGCGCGCCGCGCCGGTGGCGGCGCGCGGGCGCAGCGCGTGCTGGTGTGCTCGCCGCTCCCGGGCGAAGGCAAGACCTTCTGCGCAACCAATCTCGCGCTGTCGATCGCCGCCGAAAAGGACAGCGAGGTCCTGCTGGTCGACGCCGATTTCGCCAAGCCGTCGATCCTCTCGACGCTCGGCCTCAAGGGTGGGCGAGGGCTGATGGACGCGCTGGCCGACCCGGCGATCCGGGTGGAGGACTGCGTCATCGCGACCGACCTTGCCGGGCTCTACGTCCTCCCGGCAGGCAGCCAGACCAATTCGGACAGCGAATACCTTGCCAGCGGCCGCACGGCCGAAGTGCTCGACCGGCTGACCCAGGGCGCGCCCAACCGGATCGTGATCTTCGATTCGCCTCCGGCGCTGGCCGCTTCCTCGGCAGCCGAGCTCGCCAAGCATGTCGGCCAGGCGCTCGTAGTCGCCAGGGCGGACGTGACGGGGCAGTCGGCGCTCGAGGACGCCCTTTCGCTGCTATCCTCCTGCCCGGACATCAAGCTGCTGCTGAATGCGGCGCAATTCAGCCCGAGCGGCCGCCGCTTCGGCACCTACTACGGCTACGGCGGGTGACCATGCTGCGCCGCCGGATCCGCATCGCCGCCTTCGGACTGTCGGTCATCGGCCTGCCGGCCGCTGCCCTGGCGCAGGATGCGGCGCGCGAGGAGCGCACCGGCCCGCGCGTCGAGGTCACGCCCTACATCGAGGCCGACCAGGTCCTCACCGCCGAGCTCTCGCCCGGCAGCGACGTCGTCACCTACACGACCCTTGCCGCGGGCGTGGATGCGACGGCGGCGGGCCGCAATTCGGCCGGGTCGCTCTCGCTGCGTTACGAACGGCACTTCGGCTTTGGCAGCTCTGTCGACGACGGCGACACGATCAGCGGCATCGCGCGCGCTTCGGTGTCGATCGTGCCGCGCGCGGTGACGATCGAGGCGGGCGCGCTCGCCTCGCGCAGCCGGATCGGCAGCGACGGGGGCAGCTTCAGCGGCGCGTTCGTGCGGGACGACAGCTCCACCAGCCAGGTCTATTCGGGCTATATCGGGCCGTCGGTGCAGACCCGGGCCGGCGACCTCGACGTCGAGGCCCATTACCGCTTCGGCTACACGCGCGTCGAGGAACCCGATTCGGTCATCGTCGGCACGACCGGCGTGCAGCCCGTCGACCTGGCCGACGAGAGCACGACTCACTCGGCGCAGGCGCGCGTCGGGCTGCGTCCCAACACGCTCCTGCCCGTCGGCATCGGTGTCGGCGGCGCCTGGAACGAACAGAACGTGTCGAATCTCGACCAGCGCGTGCGCGACCGGTACGCGCGCGGCGACATCGTCGTCCCGCTCAGTCCGGTCCTGGCCGTCGTGGGCGGCGTCGGCTACGAGGACGTCGAGGTTTCCAGCCGCGATGCGGTGCGCGATGCCCTGGGCAACCCGGTGATCGGCAGCGACGGCCGCTACGTGACCGACAAGAGCGCCCCGCGCCGGATCGCCTACCAGACCGACGGGTTGATCTGGGATGTCGGTGTGATGTGGCGCCCCAGCCGGCGCACCTCGCTCCAGGCCTTCGTCGGCAAGCGCTACGATTCGACGACCTATTACGGCAGCTTCGCCTACGCGCCGAACTCGCGCCAGAGCATCAACATCTCGGTCTACGACGGGATCACGACCTTCGGCGGCGTGATCACTGACCAGCTGGCCGGCCTGCCGGCGCAGTTCAAGGTGGTGCGCAACGCGCTGTCGGGCGATATCGGCGGTTGCGTGGCCAGCCTCGAGGGCGGGACCTGCCTTGCCGGCGCGCTCGGCTCGCTGAACTCGGCAGCATACCGCGGCCGCGGCATCGCGCTCAGCTACGCGGTCGATTTCGGCCGCACCCAGGCCGGGATCGGCGTGGGCTACGACCGCCGCAAGTTCATCGCCGCGCCCGGCACGGTGATCGCCGCGGCCGACGGCGTGGTCGACGAAAGCTACTGGGCCGCGATCTATGCCAGCACCCGGCTCGACCAGCGCTCGAGCCTGTCGGCCAATGCCACGGCGAACCGGTTCGACAGCGGCTTCGGCACCGGCGGCTCGACGATCGGCTACACCGCGTCGCTGGCATACTATCGAAATATCATCGCCGGGCTGAGCGGCACGGCTGCCGTCGGCCTCGATGGAGTCAGCATCGAGGACCTGCCCGACTACTTGTCCGCCTCGGCCATGCTCGGCCTGCGATATTCCTTCTGACGCCCGACGGAGACAGTTGAAGATGTTCGACAATTTCTATGGACTGACGGGCAAGCCCTTCCAGCTCACGCCGGATCCGGCCTTCTACTTCCGCAGCATCACGCACCGCAAGGCGCTGTCCTACCTCGGATACGGCCTGGCGCAGGGCGAGGGCTTCATCGTCATCACCGGAGAAGTCGGTGCGGGCAAGTCGACGCTCGTCGCCCACTTGACGAGCACGATCGACACCGCCCGGCTGACGGTCGGCCAGATCGTCACCAGCAAGCTCGACGAAGAGGAGATCATCCACGTCGTCGCGCAGAGCTTCGGGCTCGAGATCGAGGGGCACGACAAGGCGAGCGCGCTCGGCGCTATCGAGGGCTTCCTTCATGCCGAGGCACGCGCCGGCCGGCGATGCCTGCTGGTGGTCGACGAATCGCAGAACCTTTCGGTCTCCGCGCTCGAGGAACTGCGGATGCTGTCGAATTTCCAGCTCGGCAACCACCCGCTGCTGCAGACCCTCCTGCTCGGCCAGCCGGAGTTCCGCGCGACGCTCCAGGCAAGCCCCGACCTCGAACAGCTGCGCCAGCGCGTGATCGCCGCGCACCACCTCGAGCCGATGGAGAAGTCCGAGATCGAGCCGTACATCATCCACCGGCTGCAGAAGGTCGGCTGGAGCGGCAACCCGGCGTTCGACCAGCGGGTATTCTCCGAACTCTACGATGCCAGCGGCGGCATTCCCCGGCGAGTCAACCAGATCGCCAACCGCCTGCTGCTGCTGGGCGCGGTTGAAGAGCGCACGCGGATCGATTCCGCGATGCTCAAGTCGGTCCTCGACGAAATGAGCGGCGAAAAGGCCTTTCCCGAAGCGGCGCCCAAGCCGATGCCGAAGCCCGAACCGAAGTTCGAACCGCTTGCGCCGCTGCGGCATGAGCCGCGGCTCGATCGCGAAACGGTCGAGCAGATGCTGGCGGAACGCGACGCGCAGATCGCCGAGCTCCAGCAGGCGGTGGTCGAGCTGGCCAACCGGGGCGACGACGTCGCAACTTCGGCCCTGATGCCCGAGATCGCGACGCTGCAGGAACAGCTCGCCCGGCTCGAGGCCAAGAGCTTCGAGCAGGAACGCACGATCCGCCACACGCTGACGATGCTCATCGAGTGGATCGAGGGCGAGATGGACGAGAGCAAGGCCGCCTGAGGCAGCGCGTAACGTGAACGCCGTTTCGCCCTCCCAACAGGCCGAGGCCGATGCCGGGCTCGGAGGCGCGATCGTCAACGGGTTGTCGGTCGACGTCGAGGACTGGTTCCAGGTCGGTGCGTTCGAAAGCGTGATCGAGCGAGACGACTGGGCGTCGCTCGTCGACCGTGTCGAGCGCAATGTCGGCGAGATCCTCGACCTGTTCGACGCCGCCAATGTGAAGGCGACCTTCTTCGCGCTCGGCTGGGTGGCGCAGCGCCACGGCGGCCTGATGCGCGAAATCGTCTCGCGAGGGCACGAGCTGGCAAGCCACGGCTGGGACCACGGCCGCGTGTTCCGGATGGACCGCGCGGCATTCGCCGAAGACATCTCGCGCGCGCGCAAGGTGCTCGAGGATGCCGCGGGAGTGCGCATCACCGGCTATCGCGCGCCGAGCTTCTCGATCGATCAGCGAACGCCGTGGGCTTTCATGGAGCTTGCCGAGCAGGGCTATGCCTATTCCTCCAGCGTCGCGCCTGTCGCCCACGACCATTACGGCTGGGCCGATGCGCCGCGCTTCGCTTTCCGGCCCCTGCCGTGGTCGCCGCTGGTGGAAATCCCGGTCACCACGGCGATTTTCGCGGGCAAACGGCTGGCCGCCGGCGGCGGAGGCTTCTTCCGCGTCATTCCCTACAACTTCACCCGCTGGGCGATCCGCCAGGTCAACAAGCAGGACGGCCGACCGGCGATCTTCTATTTCCACCCGTGGGAAATAGACCCGGGCCAGCCGCGTGTCGCCGGCGCTCCGCTCAAGTCGCGCCTCAGGCACTACACCAACCTCGACAAGATGGCTGCCAAGCTGCGCCATCTGGTCGGCGATTTCGCCTGGGGACGGATGGACGTGCTGGCCCATCGCGAGGCGGCGCGGCTCGACAGCGAGGCGGCGGTGTGAATGCGCCCTTTGCCCTGACTCGCGAATATGTCCGCACGGTCGACCTGCGCCAGCCCGACGAGGTGGCGCGGATCGAGGGCTATGTCGATGACGTGGGCGGGAGCCCGTTCCATCGGCCGGCATGGCTATGCGCGGTCGAGCGCGGCACCGGCCAGCGCGCGCGTGGGCTGATCGCCGAAAAGGGCGGCGTGGTGGTCGGCTGGCTGCCCTTAAGCGAAGTGCACTCGCCGGTCTTCGGCCGGATGCTCGCCTCGAGCGGGTTCGCGGTGGAAGGGGGCGTGCTCACCACGCGCGATGCAACGGCCGCTTCCCTGTGCCGCGCGGCCGAGGAATATGCCCGGCGGCTGTCGTGCACGACGATCGAATTGCGCGGCGGGACGGCCCCCGGGCACTGGTCGGTCCGCCGCGACAGCCATTGCGGCTTCGTCGCCGGCCTCATGGCCGACGCGGAAGCGCAGCTGCTGGCGATACCGCGCAAGCAGCGCGCCGAAGTCCGCAAGGGCCTGGAAGCGGACCTGGCAGTGGAGGTCGGCACAGGCGCAAGCGACCGCGCCGCGCATTACGCGGTCTATGCCGAAAGCGTGCGCAACCTGGGGACCCCGGTATTCCCGCGAGCGCTGTTCGAGGCGGCACTCGACGGGCTTGGCGGCGATATCCTCACGGTTCGCCATCGCGGCAAGCCGGTGGCGAGCGTGCTGTCGTTCTATCACGGCGATGCGGTGATGCCTTACTGGGGCGGAGGCACCCTCGAAGCGCGCAAGCTGCGCGCCAACGACCGGATGTATTATGAATTGATGCTCCACGCGCGGCGCCGGGGATGCACCCGGTTCGACTTCGGCCGTTCCAAGACCGGCAGCGGGGCCTGGTCGTTCAAGCGGAACTGGGGCTTCGAGCCCGAGCCGCTGTCCTATGCCAGCTGGACGGCGCCCGGCGCCGCGCCGCGCGATGCCGATCCCACCAGTGCGAAGCATGCCGCGCGGATTGCCTTTTGGCGGCGCATGCCGCTGCCGCTGGCGAACCTGCTCGGACCGCCGATCGCGAGGGGGCTGGGGTGAGCGGCGAAATCCTCTTTCTCGCGCACCGTGTTCCCTTCCCGCCCGACCGCGGCGACAAGATTCGCTCGCACCACATCCTCAGGGCATTGGCAGAGCTGGCGCCGGTGCATGTCGCCTGCCTGGCCGAAAACGCGGCGGACCTGGCGCATGCAGCCGAGCTCGGCGCGGTGGCCGCGAGCCATTGCCTGGCGAAACGCCGCAAGCCCTTGGCTTTGGCCGGCCTGCAGGCGCTGGCCCGGCGCGAGTCCGTCAGCATCAGCGCGTTCCGCCACGCGGAAATCGCGGCCTATGTCGCGCGGGTCCTGCAACGGCGGACGGTCGACACGATCTACGTCTTTTCGGGCCAGATGGGCCAATATGTCCCGCGCGACTGGGACGGGCGGCTGGTGGCCGACCTGGTGGACGTCGATTCGGCCAAGTTCGAAGCCTATGCCCGCGACGAGGCCTGGCCCAAGCGCTGGATCGACGCGCGCGAGGCACGTCTGCTGCGGATCGAGGAACAGCGCCTGGCCCGGATTGCCGACCACACCCTGCTGGTCAGCGAGGCCGAGGCGGACCTGTTGCGCTCGCGCGTCGCCAGTTCGGCCACCGCCCGCATTTCCGTGCTCGGAAACGGCGTCGACCTTGCCGCCTTCGACCCCGCCGGCGTTTCGCCGCATCCGGGCATTTCGGGACAACCCGGGCCGCATTTCGTGTTCACCGGACAGATGGACTACGCGCCCAACGTCGCCGCGGTTCTCAGGTTCGCCGGGGCGATGCTGCCGCAAGTGAGGCTGCACCATCCCGCCGCGCAATTCCATGTCGTCGGCCGCTCGCCGACGCCGGAAGTGCGCTCGCTCGACGGTAGCGGCGGCGTGCGCGTATGGGGCGAGGTTCCCGCGGTGCAGCCGTTCCTGGCCGCCGCCGACCTGGTCGTCGCGCCGCTGGCGATCGCGCGCGGCGTGCAGAACAAGGTCCTCGAAGCGATGGCCATGGCGCGCCCGGTCCTGCTGACGCCCGCCGCGGCGACGGGGATCGGCGGCTCCGATGGCATTCATTTCGCGGTCGCGGACGGTGACGAGGCGCTGGTTCGCCGCGCGCTGTCGCTGCTTGCCGACAGCGAGCGCGCTGCGGCGATGGGCCGGGCCGCGCGCCGGCTCGCAGTCGAGGAAATGAGCTGGACTGCCATGCTGGCTCCGCTGCCAGCGCTGCTCGGCCGCGCGGGCAGGCGCGAAGGGCGCCGCGATGCCGCCTGAGCTCGCCCTCCGCCGCCGCTTGCCATCCTGGCTCGATCGGGTGCCGGCTGCCTGGCGCGCGCCGATTGTCCACCTGTCCCTCGGCTGGGCGCTGCTGTTCGCGCTGACCGCTGGCGATTGGGCTGACATGGCCCGCCAGTGGTGGGGTAGTTCGACCTACAACCACGTCCTGCTGGTACCGGCGATCCTGGCCTGGCTGGTGTGGTTGCGGACCTCCGAGATCGCGCCGCTGGCGCCACGCGCATGGTGGCCGGGTTTCGTCCTGGTCGGGGGGGCCCTGTTCCTCTGGCTGCTCGGCTCGGTGGCAAGCGTGAACCTTGCCAGCCAGCTCGGGGCCGTGCTGGCCCTGCAGGCGGCGGTGCTGGCGTTGCTCGGTCCGCGCATTGCCGCCGCCCTCCTGTTTCCGCTCGGCTACATGCTGTTCCTGGTGCCGATCGGCGACGAGCTGGTGCCGATGCTCCAGCTGGTTACCGCCCGGCTCACGATCGTGTTCACCCAGTGGAGCGGCATCCCGGCCGCGATCGAGGGCGTGTTCATCGATACCCCGGCCGGGCTGTTCGAAGTGGCCGAAGCCTGCTCGGGCGTGAAGTTCCTCATCGCCATGATCGCGCTCGGCACGCTGGTGGCCCATACGTGCTTTCGCAGCACCGTGCGGCGGGCGGCGTTTATGGCGCTGGCGGTGATCCTGCCGATCCTCGCCAACGGCGTGCGCGCCTGGGGGACGATCTACATCGCCCAGTCCCGCGGAGTCGAATTCGCCGCCGGGTTCGACCACATCTTCTACGGCTGGATCTTCTTCGCCCTCGTCATTGCCGCCTTGCTCGGCATCAGCTGGCGCTTCTTCGATCGTGCGCCGGACGATCCGGCCGTCGACGCCGGCCGCCTCGCGAAGTCGGCCTTGCTGGCGAGACTCGAGCGGTTCCGCGCCGCGCCGCAAGCCGTCCTCGGCTCGCTGGCGACGATCGTCGTGTTCTTCGCATGCTGGTCAGCGGCGGTACAAAACCTCGAAGCGCCATTGCCCGAAAGCCTGGCGCTTCCGCGAGTGGCCGGCTGGGAAGCCGCCGGCTACACTGCCGACGTTGCGTGGATGCCGCGCGCCGGCGGGGCCGATTTCCGGCTGTCCGGGCGGTACCGCGACAGCGCCGGACACGAAGTCGACGTGTTCCTCGCCGTCTATCGCGGGCAGTCGCGCGGCAGGGAAGCCGGTGCATTCGGCGAAGGCGCGCTGGTGCCGGGCACGCCGTGGCGCTGGCTGGAGCCGGAGGCCTCGCTGGCCGGCGGCCAGGGCGAATGGCTGCAGGCTAACGGCCGCGTTCGCCGGCTGGCGATGACGTGGTATCGGCACGGCCCGCTTGTGACGGGCAGCAATACGCGCCTCAAACTGGCGGCAATGGCCGATCGCGTGATCATGCGCGCAAGGCCGACCACGATGCTGATCGTCTCGGCCGAACCGTTGCCGGGAGTGCCCGCGCGCGACAGCATCGCAGCCTTCCTTGCCGCCACCGGCGCTCCCGGCGCGTGGATGGACGGCATCGTGCAACTGCCCTAACGGCTTTCCCGGATGTGCGGGATCGCCGGGATATTCCATTGTGGCACGATCAAGCCGGTCGATCCCGCGCGGATCGGGCGGATGAGCGACGCGCTGGCCCATCGCGGGCCGGACGGTTCGGGCGTCTGGACCGCGCCCGGCGTCGGGTTTGGCCACCGGCGCCTGTCGATCATCGACATCGCCGGGTCGCCGCAGCCGATGCATGCGGCCGACGGGCGCGCGGTGATCGTGTTCAACGGCGAGATCTACAACTACCGAGAGCTGCGCCGTGAGTTGAAGGCGCTCGGCGCCGAATTCCGCACCAACGGCGATACCGAGGTGATCCTCGCCGCCTACCTGCAATGGGGTGCCGACTGCCTGCGGCGCTTCAACGGCATGTTCGCTTTCGCGATCTACGATTGCGCCCGGCGCGAACTTTTCCTTGCCCGCGACCGGCTCGGCGTGAAGCCGCTGTACATGGTGCCGCTGAGCGACGGCAGCCTGGCCTTCGCATCCGAACTGAAGGGCTTGCTGGCCCATCCGCTGCTGCGGCGCGAGGTCGATCCGCTGGCGGTCGAGGACTATCTCGCCTGGGGCTACGTGCCCGATCACCGCGCGATCCTGAAAGGCGTCGAGAAGCTTCCGGCTGGCCATTACCGGGTCCTGCGGCACGATGCGCCACCCGCCGCGCCGGTCCGCTGGTGGGACGTGTCGTTCGAGCACCGGCGCAAGGGGCGCGCGGCCGACCTCGAGGCCGAGCTGCTGCACCATTTGCGCGAGGCCGTGACCAGCCGCATGGTCGCCGACGTGCCGCTCGGCGCGTTTCTCTCGGGCGGGATCGATTCATCGGCCGTCGTCGCCCTGATGGCGGAAGCGAGCCGGGAGCCGGTCAAGACCTGCTCGATCGGCTTCGACATCGCCGCCCTCGACGAGACTTCCTACGCCTCGGAAGTCGCCCGGATGTTCGCGACCGATCACCACACCCGCACGGTAAGCGCCGACCAGTTCGGGGAGATCGACACGCTTGCGGCCATGTTCGACGAGCCGTTTGCCGACGCCTCCGCGCTGCCGGCCTGGCGTGTAAGCCAACTCGCGCGCGAAACGGTCACCGTGGCGCTGTCGGGCGACGGGGCCGACGAAGCGCTCGCCGGATATCGCCGGCAGGTGTTCCACGCCCACGAGGAGCGTATCCGCCGCATCCTGCCTCCTTCCCTGCGCAAGGCAGTGTTCGGACAGCTCGGCTCCATCTATCCCAAGGCGGACTGGGCGCCGCGACCCTTGCGCTTCAAGACGACGCTGCTGTCGCTCGCAGGGAGCGGGGCCGAGGGCTATGCAAACGCGCTTTCCTTTACCACGCCCGAATTGCGCGCATCGCTCTATACGCCCGACTTCGCCCGCGAAATCGGCGACTACCGCGCCGAAACGCGGCTCGTCTCGCTGATGGAAGGGGCGCCCGCGCGCAGCGGGCTCGACCGCGCGCAATATGCCGATCTCACCTTCTGGCTGCCCGGCGACATCCTGACGAAGGTCGACCGCACGAGCATGGCGGCCAGCCTCGAGGCGCGCGAGCCGCTGCTCGACCACCGGCTGGTGGAATTCGCCGCCAGCCTGCCCGAAAACTTGCGGGTCCGCGGGAGGCAGGGGAAGTACCTGCTCAAGAAATGCATGCAGCGCTATTTGCCGGACGAAATCCTCTATCGGCCCAAGCAGGGCTTCGTCACGCCGATCGCCGACTGGCTGCGCGGGCCGCTTGCCGCCGATGCCCGGGCGATTTCTTCCGGTGCGGCGCTTGCCCGCACCGGATGGTTCGACGGGACGCGCCTCTCCGCTCTTGCCGAGGCGCACATTGCGGGCCGCGCGGACCATTCTCGGCTCCTGTGGCAAATGCTCATGCTCGACCGTTCGCTGCGGCACCTCGGAGCCGCCGCCTGAACTTTCGATAGGTGTCACCCGCAAAACACATTTGTCGTCCCAAAACGGGACTCGAAACCGTTCGGGATTTGCTAAGGTAAATAAGACGTTGCCAAACTGACTCCCGCCAGCGTAGATTCCCGAATGCGCCCATAAACACAACAAGGTGGCGCCGGGTTGCAGATGGGGAATGTATGGACCGTCTTGCGGGACATATCGAAAATGTTGGCCCGGTTTCGAATGAAACCGAAGAAGCGGTAATCGGTTTTGGCTCCGGCGATGAACACCTGGTCGATGAACGCGCCTGTCACAAGGCGATCGATCATCAGTTGTTCGGGCTTCGCGAGCTCGATGTACTTTACGAGGCGCCAACCGCGACTTTGTGGACTTACATGCGGCCGGAAGGGCGCCCGAGCTTCACGCCGGCGATGCTGCGCGACTTCGAGAGCTGGCAGCGGCTGATTTCGGCGAATTTCGGGGCCGGCAAGGTGCCCCTGCGCTATCTCGTGCTAGGCAGCAGAGCGCCGGGCGTGTTCTGCTTCGGGGGCGACCTGGTCCTGTTCCAAGACCTGATCCGTGCCGGCGACCGGCAGGGCCTTGCGCAATACGGCTTCCGCTGCGTCGAGATCCTGCATCGGAACATGCATGCGCTCGACTTGCCGATCCTGACGGTCGGGCTGGTGGAAGGCGCAGCCTTGGGCGGCGGTTTCGAAGCGCTCCTGTCGTTCGATTTCCTCATTGCCGAGCGCGGAGCGACCTTCGGCCTGCCCGAGATCCTCTTCGGGCTGTTCCCCGGCATGGGGGCGCACGCGATCCTTTCGCGCAAGCTCGGCAGCGCGATGGCCGACCGGCTGATCATGTCGAACGAGACCTATACCGCCGAGCAGATGTACGAGCTCGGGCTGGTCCACCAGCTGGCCGAACCGGGCGAAGGGCTCAAGACCTGCCGCGAGTTCATCAAGCGGGCGGAACGGCGCCATCCAGGCATGGTCAATTCGCGCAAGGCGATGAAGCGGACCCGGCCGATCGAATTGCGCGAGTTGAAGGACATCGTCGAACTGTGGGCCGACGCGGCCCTCAAGCTGTCTGAGCAGGACCTCAAGGTAATGAGCCGCCTGACACGCGCGCAGGAGCGCGTATCGGCTGGCGGCTGACGCGCTCAGCGCGCGCCTGTGCTCGTGTCAACGGGCATCGACCATCACCAGCTCGCAGTCTTCCAGCGCCTCGATCGTGATCGATTCCTCGGCCGTGATCGCAATCCCGTCGCGCGGGTGCGCCTCGGCGCCGTTGACGCGGATGCGGCCGCCGGTTGCCACCAGGTACTGGTGCCGCCAGGGCGCTGCCTCGTAGGTCACGGTTTCGCCGGCCGCGAGGGTCGCCGCAAGGATCCGCGCATCGGAACGGATCGGCAGGGCGGCATCCTTGTCCGCTTCGCCGCTGGCGACGATCTCCCACTTGCCGGCGCGTTCGCCGCGCGGGAACTCGCGCATGCCCCAGCCCGGCTCGCCGCCTGCCCGGTCGGGGAGGATCCAGATCTGGAACAGCGTCGTGTCCCCGCTTTCGAGGTTGTATTCGGCGTGCGCGACCCCGGTGCCCGCGCTCATCACCTGCACGTCGCCGGCGGCAGTGCGGCCGGTGTTGCCCATGCTGTCCTTGTGGGTGATCGCCCCGGTGCGGACGAAAGTGACGATTTCCATGTCGGCGTGGCTGTGCGGCGGAAAGCCGCTTTGCGGTGCGATGGTATCGTCGTTCCACACGCGGATCTTCCCCCAGCCCATGCGCTCCGGGTCATGGTAGTCGGCGAAGCTGAAATGGTAACGGGTGTCGAGCCAACCGTGGTCGCGGTGCGCCAGACCGGCGAAAGGACGGATATCGATCATCGGATTGTCCACCTCGGCGGGGTGTTGCCGCCGGTATGCGCATGAGATGGGCCCTGCCGGGGCACTGTCAAGCGGCCTCGCCGTGGCCTTCGGCCATGTATTCGGCGCTTTGCATTTCCTTGAGCCGGCTGACGGTCCGCTCGAACTCGAACGCACCGTCTCCCGCCGGGTAGAGCGCATCGGGCGCGGCCGCGGCGGTGGCGAAGAGCTTGACCCTGTTTTCGTAGAGCGCGTCGACCAGCGTCACGAAACGCGCCGCCTCGTTGCGCATCTCCGGGCCCATCACCGGGATGCCGACGATGACGACCGTGTGATAGGCGTGGGCGAGCGCGAGGTAGTCGGCCGCGCCGCGCGGCTCGCCGCACAGTCGCTTGAAGCTGAACACGGCGACGCCCTTGAGGCTCTTGGGCACGTGCAGCCTGCGCCCGCCGCCGAGGTCGAGGTCGGCCGAGGGCACGTGCGCCGCGTCTTCCGGGGGATAGTCAGTCAGGCGGAAGAAGGCCTCGCGCACCTGCGCGGTCGCCGCGGGCCCGATCGGCGTGTGCCAGGTCCCGATCCCGGCGAGCCGCTCGAGCCGGTAATCGACGGGGCCGTTAAGCGGCAGGACATCGAGTTCGCTCTCGATCAGGTCGATGAACGGCAGGAACAGGCCGCGGTTGAGGCCGTCCTTGTAGAGGTCGCCGGGCGGCCGGTTCGAAGTGGTGACCACTGTCACCCCCTGGTCGCGGATCAACGCGGTGAACAGCCGGCTCATGATCATCGCGTCGGCGGTGTTCTTGACCACCATCTCGTCGAAGGCGAGGCAGCGCACCTCCGCGGCGAGGCGCGCGGCGACCTGGGCGACCGGATCGCCTTTCTCCTTCGTCCGTTCCTCGCGCAGCAGGCGGTCGACCTCGAGCATGAACTCATGGAAGTGAACGCGGCGCTTGCGGCGGATCGGCAGCGTTTCGACGAACAGGTCCATCAGCATGGACTTGCCGCGGCCGACGCCGCCCCACAGGTAGGCACCGCGCACCCGTTTCGGGCCCGAGCCGAACAGGCGGGCGAGGGCGCCCGGCTCGCGCGTGGCGACGAGCTCGTCCTGCAGGCGCTGGAGTCGTTCCGCGGCCCGGCGCTGGTCGGGATCGGGCCGAAGCTCTCCTCCCTCGACGAGCGCCTCGTAGCGCTCCAGCATCCCGCTCAGAGCTGGCGCTCCACCAGCATCTTCTTGGTTTCCGCGATCGCCTTGGCCGGGCTCAGGCCCTTGGGGCAGACGTTGGCGCAGTTCATGATCGTGTGGCAGCGGTAGAGCCGGAACGGGTCCTCGAGGTCGTCGAGCCGCTCGCCGGTCATCTCGTCGCGGCTGTCCGCCAGCCAGCGATAGGCCTGGAGCAGGATCGCCGGGCCGAGGAACTTGTCCGAATTCCACCAGTAGCTGGGGCACGCGGTCGAACAGCAGGCGCACAGGATGCACTCGTACAAGCCGTCGAGCTTCTCGCGCTGTTCGGGGCTCTGCAGCCGCTCCTTGCCGCTCGGCGTCGGGCTGACGGTCTGCAGCCACGGACGGATCGAGGCGTACTGCGCGTAGAAATGGGTGAAGTCGGGGACGAGGTCCTTGACCACTTCCATGTGCGGCAGCGGGGTCACGCGAATTTCGCCCGACAGGTCCGCCATCGCGGTGGTGCAGGCGAGGCCGTTCTTGCCGTTGATGTTCATCGAGCACGAGCCGCAGATCCCCTCGCGGCACGAACGGCGGAAAGTCAGCGTCGGGTCGATCTCGTTCTTGATCTTGATGAGCGCGTCGAGGACCATCGGGCCGCACTGGTCGAGGTCGATCTCGAACGTGTCGTAACGCGGGTTCTGGCCGCTTTCGGGGTCCCAGCGATAGATCCTGAACGCCTGCACCCGCCTGGCGCCTTCGGCCTTGTGGGTCTTGCCCTTGCCGGTGATCCTGCTGTTCTTCGGGAGGGTGAAGGTCGCCATCGGATTTCCTTGCTCTCGGCCGCCTCTCTAGCGATCCCTGCGGACGGGGCAAGCTCTGGACGCGTCGATCCGGGTCATTGCAACGGTCGTAGGCCTGTAGCTAAGATAATTGCAGAACAGGGAAGGGGAGCTCGATGGGCCTGCGCCACTGGTACGAAGAAACCGTATTGCCGAAGATGATCGGCTGCGCCTGCGCCGATCCCAAGATCGACGCGCTGCGCGCGAAGCTGGTCCCGCTGGCGGAAGGCGACGTGTTCGAGATCGGCTGCGGCGGCGGGCTCAACCAGAAGCACTACGACACTGCCCGGGTCCGCTCGTTCGCCGGGATCGATCCCGGCGCGGCGCTGCTCGACCAGGCGCGGGAAAAGGCGCGCGAGAAGGGTTGGGAAGCCGACATCCGCGAGGGGAAGGGCGAGGCGATCCCCTTCGCCGACGCGAGCTTCGACACCGTCGTCTGCACCTACACGCTGTGCTCGGTCGACGACCAGGCGCAAGTGTTGGCCGAGCTGCGGCGCATCCTGCGCCCCGGCGGCAAGCTGCTGTTCCTCGAACACGGGCGCTCGCCCGATCCGGGCCCGGCGAAATGGCAGCGGTGGATCGAGCCCCTGTGGAAGAACCTGATGGGCAACTGCCACCTGACCCGGCCCATTTCCGACGCGGTCGGGGCCAGCGGCTTCGCGCTCGAGCGCACCGAGCACAAGTACATGGAGAAGATGCCCAAATGGGCCGGTTACATGGAATGGGGCATCGGCCGGAAAGCCGGGTAGGGACGGGATCATGCTGGCGATAGGGCTGACGCTCAGCTTCGCCGATTACCGCCAGCTGGCGAGCTGGTGGGCCCGGAAGGCCGGACCGCCCTAGGCGGCCAGCTTGCCGAACCGGCGGCGGTATTCGCTCGGGCCGATGCCGGTCCTGCGATGGAACAGCTGGCGGAAGAACGCCGGGTCGAGATAGCCGACCCGCTGGCCGATCTCGGCGACTCCCACTTGCGTCGTTTCGAGCAGTTGCTTGGCGACCGCGATGCGCAGGCCGTGGAGGTAGGCGAGCGGCGTGTCGGTGGTCGCATCCTTGAACCGGCGGGCGAAGTTGCGCGGGCTCATCCCGAGGTGGCGGGCGACCTCGTCGAACTTGAGCTCCTGCGCGAAATTGTTGCGCAGGTAGTGTTCGGCGGCGAGGATCGCCTCGTCCTCGTGCGTGGCGCGCAGCTCGAAATGGGTGAAGCTGTTCTGCCAGGTCCGCGGCATTTCGATGCACAGCGAACGGGCCGTCTTGAGCGCGATCTCGTGGCCGCAGAACTTCTCGACGAGGTAGAGCGAGACGTCGGCCGCGGCATTGACGCCGCCGCCGCAGACGACGTCGCCGCAATCGGTGACGAGGTATTCCTCGCGCCAGTCGACGGTCGGGAAATGCCGCCTGTAGAGCCCCGCGAGGCCCCAATGGGCCGTCGCGCGCTTGCCGTCGAGGATCCCCGCCGCAGCCGCCAGCAGGGCCCCGGAACAGGCAGTGACGATGGTCGCGCCGCCCGCGTGCCAGCGGCGCAGCCAGGGAACCAGCGCGGCGTTGCAGGCGACGGTGGCAACGGGGTCGTAGGCGCTGCCGACCATCGCATCGAATTCGCGCCCGCCGGCCGCGACGAAGACGAGGTCCGGGTCGACGATCTCGGCGCAGGCCATTTCGGGTGTCAGCGAGAGGTGGCGATTGACCGTCACGGGCGCACCGTCGGCGCTGGCTGTCACGACATCGAAGCGCGATTCCAGCGGCACCCCGTTGAGCGCATTCCACAGCGTGCCGGTGCTCTTGAAGATCTCGAGCGGCAGGATCGCGGTCGAGGCGAGGCCGCCGTTGACGAACAGGATGACGATTTTCCGCACGAACGCCTCGTTTGGCAGGATTACCTCGTAACTATAGCATTATCGCCATCTCGTCCATCGCTCGCGGCCGGAGTACTCCATCGCCACCAACCAGATGGAGGCCATGGCCATGTTGAAGAGGTACATGATCGAGCGCGACCTGCCTGGCGTGGGCTCGCTCAAGGACGAGGAACTCGGCGGCGCGGCGAGGACGTCGAACGCGGCGCTGGCGCAGATTCCCGGCGTGCAGTGGGACCATTCCTACGTCGCCGGCGACAAGACCTTCTGCGTCTACCTCGCCGAAAGCGAAGACAAGATCCACGAGCACGCGGCAAAATCGGGCTTCCCGGCAACGAAGGTCACCGAGATCGGCAAGATCATCGATCCCACGACCGAAGCGTTCTGCGCCGTCTGAGCGCGCGGCCGTGACAGCGAACGGCCCCGGCGTTGCGCACGCCGGGGGCCGTTTTGCATTATGGTGCCTGCACCGCCCCGCCATCGCGGGCGGGAGCCGGCTTCAGCTCATTCGCCGAACGTGCGCTGCCACCAGCCGCGGCGCGGCGAGCCGTCGGCATTGACCAGCGCGCCTTCTTCGCCGCCATTGGCGTCGTTGGCGGCGCTCGGCGCGGGTTCGGCCGGCTCGCCGGCAGGCGCGGCCTCGTCGCCGGCGGCGGCCTTCTTGGCCCGCGAGCGGCGCTTGGGCTTGGCTTCGGCCTCGGCCTCGGCCTCAGGCTCTGCCTCGGGCTCCGCTTCGGCTTCGGGAGCGGCGGGTTGCTCGGCCGGGGCCTCGGCGACGGCCTTTTTCGAGCGCGAACGGCGCTTGGGCTTGGCCTCGGGTTCCGCTTCGGGCTCCGGCTCGATAGCCGGTTCCTCGGCGGCAGGGGCGGCCGCGGCCGGAGCCGCGTCGGCCGGGGCTTCGGCCATCTTGCGCCGGCTGCGGCGCTTTGGCTTTTCCTCGGGCTCGGCGGCCACTTCGGACAGCGCGGCCATCTCCTCGGAGATTTCCTCGACCAGGTCTTCGAGGCCTTCCTCGCCCACTTCGCCGCCGGCTGCATCCTCGCCGCCCTCGCGGCGCTTGTTCCTGCGGCGGCCGCCGCGGCGGCGACGGCGCTTGGGCCGGTCCTCGCGGTCGTCTTCGGTGCGTTCGCCCGCTGCACCTTCGGGGTGTTCGGCGGCTTCCTCGCCGGCTTCCTCGCCGGAATCCTTGTCGGCTTCCTCGCCCAACCGTTCGTCCCCGTCCTCGCGCTGGCGGTTGCGGTTGCGGCCGCCGCGGCGGCGGCGGCGCTTGCCGCGCGGCTGGTCGTCGGCGGCCTCGGACCCGGAGCGCTCTTCGTCTTCCTCGTCCTCGTCCTCATCGAAGCCGAGGTCCTCGACTTCCACGTCCTCGGCGATCGGCTCGAACCTGGGCGTCGAAGTCGGGCGCGGGCCGGAGCTGGCGACGCGCATCTTGGCGCCTTCCTCCTCGCCCTCGGGCATGACTTCGACGGTCACGCCGTAGCGCGATTCGATCTCGGCAAGGTCGGAACGCTTGGCGTTGAGCAGGTAAACCGCCGCCTCGGTCGAGGCATAGAGCGTGATCAGCGTGCCCTTGCCCTTGGCCGCTTCGTCCTCGATCAGGCGCAATGCCGAAAGCCCGGCGCTCGACGCGGTGCGCACGAGGCCGGTGCCGTCGCAGTGCGGGCACGAACGGGTGGTCGCCTCGAGCACGCCGGTGCGCAGGCGCTGGCGGCTCATTTCCATCAGCCCGAAGCTCGAGATGCGGCCGATTTGGATGCGCGCGCGGTCGTTCTTGAGCGCGTCCTTCATCGCCTTCTCGACCTTGCGGACGTTCGACCCGTATTCCATGTCGATGAAGTCGATCACCACGAGCCCGGCCATGTCGCGCAGGCGCAGCTGGCGGGCGATCTCGCGCGCGGCTTCGAGGTTGGTGCTGAGCGCGGTCGCCTCGATGCCGTGCTCCTTGGTCGACCTCCCTGAGTTGATGTCGATCGAGACCAGCGCCTCGGTCGGGTTGATCACCAGGTAGCCGCCGCTTTTGAGCTGCACGACCGGATCGTACATCGCAGAGAGCTGGTCTTCCGCGCCATAGCGCTGGAACAGCGGGACCGGGTCCGAATAGGCCTTCACCCGCCGGGCGTGGCTCGGCATCAGCAGCTTCATGAATTCCTTGGCCGAGCGGTAGCCTTCCTCGCCCTCTACCACGACTTCCTCGATCTCGCGGTTGTAGATGTCGCGGATCGCGCGCTTGATCAGGTCGCTGTCCGAATGGATCACCGCCGGGGCGGAGGACTTCAGCGTCTTGTCGCGGATCTCGTCCCACACGCGCGCGAGGTAGTCGAAATCGCGCTTGATCTCCGGCTTGGTCCGCTGGAGGCCGGCGGTGCGCACGATCAGGCCCATCGACCGCGGCAGCGTGAGCTCGCCGACGATCTGCTTGAGGCGCTTGCGGTCGCTGGCGCTTGAGATCTTGCGCGAAATGCCGCCGCCGTGGCTCGAGTTGGGCATCAGCACGCAATAACGGCCGGCCAGGCTGAGATAGGTGGTCAGCGCGGCGCCCTTGTTGCCACGCTCTTCCTTGACGACCTGGACGAGCAGCACCTGTCGGCGCTGGATCACGTCCTGGATCTTGTAGCGGCGGCGGAGCGCCATGCGCTTGTCGCGCAGCTCGTCCATCGCCTTGGCGCGGGCCTGGCCGCCGCGGCCCTGGCGGCGGCCGCGGCCGCGGCGCGCGCGCTGGCGCCCTTCGCCCTCGTCGCGCTCGCCTTCGTCCTCATCGTCGCCCTCGTCGGGGCGCGCATCTTCCTCGCCGTTCTCGACCAGGCCGTCTTCGATCGTGGCGACGTCGTCCATTTCCGAGGTGTCGATTTCCTCGACGCCGTCGTCCTCGTCTTCGTCCGGCCGGACCTCGTCCTCTTCGTCTTCCTCGGCCGCGCGCAGCGCAGCCTCTTCCACGGCGTGCGCCTCTTCCTCGGCGATCAGCGCCTCGCGATCCTCTTTCGGGATCTGGTAATAGTCGGGGTGGATTTCACCGAAGGCGAGGAAGCCATGGCGATTGCCGCCGAAATCGACGAACGCCGCCTGCAGCGACGGTTCGACCCGCGTAACCTTGGCTAGATAGATATTTCCCTTGATCTGCTTGTGATCGGCAGATTCAAAGTCGAATTCCTCAATCCGGTTGCCCTTGAGCACCGCCACCCGCGTTTCTTCCGGGTGGCGCGCATCGATCAACATGCGCGTTGCCATTGAATATTCTCCGTGCGCGGCGGGCCCCTGCGTGCGGCAGGGCTGCTGCCCTTCCGGGGGCGGCGGCGCGCATATCTGTATGGAATCCGGCGCGCGGGGGCTTGCCCGACGCACGACCGGAAGATGGAATGGCGCCGTCGCGCGATTGGGCGGCGGCGCAGCGGAACGTGTCTGCCATCACGAAAAGGCGCAGGGATTCGATCTGCGCACGGGCACTGACCGCCGCGTCGCGAGCCAATGGCTGCGGCGGGACGGACGGGCTCATTCTATTCATTATGGCATCAACCTGTATGCATTTCCGGGTGCCTCGATTGGGCTCCCGGCACGGGCCGGACGGAAAACTCGCCCGGTGGCGCGCTAGCTAGCATTCGCCGGGTGAGGGGGCAACCATGTTGCGTGCGAAGGCAAAAATCCCTTGTCGGCCCGGCCGCCCGACCGATAGGCATGCTTCCGGGATGTGGCATCGCCTGCAAATAGCCCTGATCTTCCTCGCCCCGGTTGCGCTGATGGGCGGGCTGTACCTGTTCGGGCTGTCGTTGCCCGTGCCGGTGCTCGGGCGCGACTACGTGATCCGCATGGCGCTGCCCGATCCGGGCCAGCCGGTCGGCCTGCCGCCGATCGAGGGGCCGAGCGATCCCTCGCGCCCGCTGGTGGTGATCGACGCCGGGCACGGCGGCCACGATCCCGGCGCGATGGGAGTCGGCTTTCGCGAGAAGGCTCTCGCGCTCGGCCTCGCCACGGCGCTGCGCGACGAGCTCGTGCGCGAAGGCGGCGTGCGCGTGGCGCTGACCCGCAGCGACGACCGTTTCCTCGTCCTCGACGAGCGGGTGGCGATCGCCCGCGCGCTGGGGGCGGACCTGTTCCTGTCGATCCACGCCGATTCCGCCGGCGAAAAGGACGAGATCTCGGGCGCGAGCGTCTACACGCTGTCGGACAAGGCCTCGAGCGAGGCGGCCGCCCGCTTCGCCGCGCGCGAGAACGACGCCGACCGGGTCAACGGCGTGGTCCTGGCCGGACACAACGACAACGTGAACTCGATCCTGGTCGAGCTGTCGCAGCGGCGCACGTCGGAAGGCTCGGCGATGTTCGCCGGGCTGATCGCGCGCGAGGGCGAGGGCACGCTGCGATTCCACCCGCAGGCGCTCCGTTCCGCCTCGCTCGCCGTGCTGCGCGCGCCCGACGTGCCCTCGGTGCTTTACGAATCCGGCTTCATTTCCAATCCCGCCGATGCCGCGCGCATGTCCTCCCCCGAAGGCCGCGTACGCTTCGCCAAGGTTATGGCGCGCGCGATCCGGATCTATTTCGCTCGCGAGGCGGGCGTTTAGTTTTTATGTTTTCGGCCTCAAACGCCGGGCGCGAGCCATCCGGCTCGCTTGGCTTCCGGCCTATCGGCCGACGCGCGTTCGCGCTTGCGGGCTGCTGGTAGCAGCCCGAGCCATTCCCAGCAATTTCGGTTTGAGCGCTAGTCCGGTCCGCGACTAGCGGACCGCAAGGCCGAACGGCCGCCCGAGCCAATGCGAGGAAAGCCAAGTGGCCCGAATGGGCTACGCCGGCGCTTGAGGCTAGACAAAGGCCCATGCTAAGGCGCCGCCGCAATGGAAGAGACCGAGCAGTCGCGCGGCGAATATTTTCGCTACCGGATCCGCCGCGATGCCAGCGGGGCCCTCAGCTGGTTCCGCGATAACTGGCGCGCCAGCCGCCGGTTCCGCAGGGTGACCGTCGCGCTCGGCGCGGTGCTGGCGATGTGGATCGCGGGCTGGGCCCTGCTCGCGCGCGACCTGCCCGACGCAAGCAGCCTGCTGACCTACGAACCGCCGCTGCCGAGCGTGGTGCGCGGGGTCGACGGCGAGATCGTCCATTCCTACGCCCGCGAGCGGCGCGTGCAGCTGCAGTTCCAGGATTTCCCGTCGCAGCTGGTCAACGCCTTCACCTCGGCCGAGGACAAGACCTTCTGGACTCACGGCGGGGTCGACTATCCCGGCTTCATCGGCGCGGTGTTCGACTACGTCAGCAAGCTCGGCTCCGGCGAACGCGCCAAGGGCGGCTCGACGATCACCCAGCAGGTCGCCAAGAACATCCTCGTCGGCGACGAATACTCGGTCACTCGCAAGCTCAAGGAAATGATCCTCGCCGGGCGCATCGAGGGTGTGCTGACCAAGCAGCAGATCATGGAGCTCTACCTCAACGAGATCCCGCTCGGCCGCCGCAGCTTCGGCGTCCAGGCCGCGAGCCGCGCCTATTTCAACAAGGACGTCGGCGATCTCGCGCTCAACGAGATGGCCTTCCTCGCGATCCTGCCCAAGGCGCCCGAGCGCTATGGCCGCGCGAAGTTCCGCGACCTGGCGATCGAACGGCGCAACTGGGTGATCGACGAGATGGTCGACAACGGCCACATCACCTCCGCACAGGCGGCGGCGGAAAAGGCCAAGCCGCTCGGCCTCGTCAGCCAGCGCGACGATACGCGTTCGGCCGACGCCGGCTATTTCCTCGAGGAAGTGCGCCGCGAGCTGATCGGCAGGTACGGCGAGCAGGCCGAGGACGGGCCGCACAGCGTCTATGCCGGCGGCCTGTGGGTGCGCACTTCGCTCGACACCGAGCTGCAGGACGCCGCGCGCGACTCGCTGCGCAAGGGCATGTTCCGCTATCACGGCGGGCGCGGGTGGGCCGGCCCGATTGCCCGGCTCGACCCGGCGAAAGGCGATCTGACCAGCCAGCTGGCCTCGTCGAACCTCGGCATCCGCTACCAGGACTGGCGCATCGCCGTGGTCACCCAACGTTCGGGCCCCTCGGCGCGGATCGGCTTCGCCAGCGGCGAGGAAGCCCCGCTGGCAAGCCCCCCCGACGCGCTCAGGACCGGCGACGTGGTCGCCGCTTCGCCCGACGGCAATGCGTGGAAGGTGCGGGCCTTGCCTGAAGTGTCGGGCGGCTTCCTGGCGATGGACCCGCACAACGGGCGGGTTTTCGCCATGCAGGGCGGGTTCGACAGCCGCTTGTCGGACTTCAACCGCGCGACGCAGGCGCTGCGCCAGCCGGGATCGACCATCAAGCCGTTCGTCTATGCCACCGGGCTCGACCAGGGGATGACCCCGGCGACGATGGTCCCCGACGAGACCTATTGCTATTATCAGGGCGCCAACCTCGGCGAGAAGTGCTTCCGCAATTTCGGCGGCGGCGGTGGCGGCGAGCACACCATGCGCTGGGGCCTCGAACAGTCGCGCAACCTGATGACGGTGCACATCGCGATGGACGCGGGGATGGACAACGTCACCCGCACGTTCGAGCGTTTCGGCATCGGCAAGTACGAGAACTATCCGGCCTTCGCCCTCGGCGCGGGCGATACCACCGTGATCAAGATGGTCGACGCCTATGCCGCGCTGTTCAACCACGGCGTGCAGCACGCGCCGACGCTGATCGACTACGTGCAGGACCGCCACGGCAAGGTGATCTGGCGCGCCGACAAGCGCGAATGCACCGGCTGCAACATGGACGAGTGGGACGGCAAGGCGATGCCGCGGCTGCGCGAGCAGGGCAAGCAGGTGATCGACGGGCGGACCGCCTACCAGGTGGTGCACATGATGGAAGGCGTCGTCCAGCGCGGCACCGCGGTGCGGCTGCGCGCGCTCGGCCTGCCGCTGGCGGGCAAGACCGGCACGACCAGCGGCCCGACCAACGCCTGGTTCGTCGGCGGCTCGCCCGACCTCGTCGCCGGGACCTATCTCGGCTTCGACCAGCCGCGCAACATGGGCGGCTATGTCCAGGGCGGGAACACCGCCGGGCCGATCTTCCAGGACTTCGTCACCGCGACGCGCAAGCGCTGGAGCGGGCGGCCGTTCCTCGCCCCCGCGGGAATCCGCATGGTGCGGATCGACCGCCGCACCGGTACCCGCGTGTTCGACGCCGAGCCGACCGACGATCCGCTGTCGGGCGTGATCTGGGAAGCGTTCAAGCCCGATACCGAGCCGCGCCGGACTCAGCGGCAGGACCAGATCGACGCGATGCGCGACATGATCCTCGCCCAGCTGCGCCGTCGCGAGCAGGGCGGCACGGACGGTTCCGGCGAGCGCGTGGACGTCGTGCCCGACAACTTCGCCGAGGAGCAGGGCGGCATTTATTGACTTTGCCCGGCGGATGGTGGATTTTTGCGAACCGGATGCAAGAAGGCACAATGAAGCCATGAAGAAATCGCTCCCGCTCGTCGCGCTCGCTTCGCTGGCGCTGGCCATCGCTCCCGCCCAGGCGGCGCTGGAAAAGGGCGCTAGGGCGCCGACTTTCGTTGCCAAGGGCGCCCAGGCAGGCAAGCCGATCACATTCGACCTCGCCAAGGCGCTGACGAAGGGCCCTGTGGTGCTCTATTTCTTCCCGGCGGCGTTCACCCCCGGATGCAACATGGAAGCCCAGAGCTTCGCCGAGGCGATTCCCGACTTCGAAGCCGCCGGCGCGACCGTGGTCGGCGTCACCGCGGGCAATATCGACCAGCTCGAGGATTTCTCCAGCAAGCACTGCGCGGGCAAGTTCCCGGTCGCCGCCGCCAGCGAGGCGCTCAAGGCGCAATACGACGTCGACCTGAGGAAGCCCGACGGCACGTCAGCCGGCGTCACCAACCGGACGACCTACGTCATTGGGCGCGACGGCCGCATCGTGCTGGCCTTCTCCGACCTCAACTGGAACGACCACGTCACCAAGAGCCTCGCCGCCGTGCGGGCGCTGAAGGGCAAGTCATAGCCAACCCTTGCCTCCCCGTCCGGGGAGGTGGCAGCCCACAGGGCTGACGGTGGGGACTCCCCTCCTGGCGTAATGCCCGTGTCGAGTCCCCTCCACCGCACTTCGTGCGGTCCCCCTCCCCGTGCCGGGGAGGATGTTCAACCCCCCACTTTCCCTTGCCACCACCCTCCGCTAAGCGGGCGGCGATTTTGCTGGAGAATCCCCATGCGTGCCGAAGGGCAGGCCCATATCGACCGGATCGAGGCGGCGCTGGCGCTGGTGCGCCGCTCGCTCGACTGGGACCGCGCGGTGCGCCGGCTCGACGAGCTCAATGCCCGGGTCGAGGACCCGACGCTGTGGGACAATCCCAGGAAGGCCGAGGAAGTGATGCGCGAACGCCGCCGGCTCGAGGCGGCGATCGGGACGGTCAACGAGATTTCGGCGGAAATGGCCGACGCGGTCGAATTCGTCGAGCTGGGCGAGGCCGAGGCCGACGAGGCGGTCATTGCCGACGGCCTGGCATCGCTCGAGAAGCTGGCCGACCGCGCCGACGCCGACAAGGTCCAGGCACTGCTGGCGGGTGAGGCCGACGCCAACGACACCTATGTCGAGATCCACGCCGGGGCGGGCGGCACCGAGAGCCAGGACTGGGCCGAGATGCTCCTGCGGATGTATGCCCGCTGGGCCGAGCGCAAGGGCTACAAGGTCGAAACGGTCGAATACCAGGCCGGCGAACAGGCCGGGATCAAGTCGGCCACCCTGCTGATCAAGGGCGAGAACGCCTACGGCTATGCCAAGACCGAAAGCGGGGTTCACCGCCTGGTGCGGATCAGCCCCTACGACAGCTCGGCGCGGCGCCATACCAGCTTCAGTTCGGTCTGGGTCTACCCCGTGATCGACGAGAACATCGAAATCGAGGTCAACGAAGGCGACCTCAGGATCGACACCTACCGGGCGTCGGGCGCGGGCGGCCAGCACATCAACACCACCGACAGCGCGGTGCGCATCACTCACTTGCCGACCGGGATCGTCGTCGCCAGCCAGCACGACCGCAGCCAGCACAAGAACCGCGCCACCGCGATGAACATGCTCAAGGCGCGGCTCTACGAGGCCGAGCTGGCCAGGCGCGAGGCGGTGGCAGGAAGCGAATACCAGGCCAAGACCGATATCGGCTGGGGCCACCAGATCAGGAGCTACGTCCTCCAGCCCTACCAGATGGTCAAGGATCTGAGGACGGGCGTGGTCTCGACCAGCCCCGGCGACGTGCTCGACGGCGAGATCGACGATTTCATCGCCGCCGCTCTCGCCCAGCGCGTGACCGGAGAGACGGTCGAGGTCGAGGACGTCGATTAGGGCAGGGGTCCGACACTTCGGCGCCCCGTTATTCGTCCACGCCTTCCGCTTGGTCGTCGTCCGGCACCATCCTGCCCATCGGGGAAACCTCGACGATGTGCTTGGCCGAAAGGAACCTTTCCGCCTCCAGCGCCGCGCTCATCAGCGCTTCCTTGCTGGAAAAGGTGCAGACATCGGTATCGCCGAGACCTCCACTCTCGACCGCCATGCCGCTCCTGGCGGGAGTGCCGCCGCAATCGGGCCAGTATATCTCGAGCGTGCCGCCGGGGTTGAGACGGGCGATGAAATAGATGTCCCCACTGTCGTTGTCCTTCGTCCGGTCGACCATCAGGAAATACTGGCCGGAACCGTCCTCGATCCGCACGAAGCCGAACACCGAGAGTTCCGTCGTGCCGTCATCCAGGCTTTCGCTCGTTCCTTCGACCAGGCCGTCCGGCCGCGAGTGAAGGACGACGCTGGCCTGCGGGTCGCCATTGGCGTTTTCGCTCTTGTACCGCCCGTCGAGTTCAAGGTGGGCCCAATCGCCGGCGCCGAACAATCTCTGCTCCGACACCCAGCAACCAGCCAGCGACAGGCAGGCAACCAAAGCCAGTATCACGCGCATCGGGGTCTCTCCCTGCTTTCCGCCAGCCTACCCGCAGGTGCGGGCGGGAACAATCGAACAAGCAAGCCTTTGCCTTGCCCGGCGCGCATAGCTAAGGGGCACGCGATGTTGCGCACGTTGTCCATCGCGGCCCTGGTCGGCCTTGCGCTCGCCGGCTGCAGGCAGGTCGACGATACCGAGCGGCCGCCGAGCTCGCGCGAGTTCCCGCGCGCCTATCGCCCGGTTTCGGCCGTCAGCGGCAACGGCGTTTCCAACGAACAGGCGCGCGACGACCGGCGCGAGGCGGTGACGGTGATGGACCTGGCCCAGATCCGCCCCGGCATGACCGTTGCCGACATCGGTTCGGGCGAGGGCTACTACACCGTCCGCCTGGCCGAGCGCGTCGGCCGCAACGGGCGCGTGCTGGCCGAGGACATCGACAGGGATGCGCTCGCCCGGCTCGGCAGCCGCGTCGAGGCCGAGCGGCTCGACAATGTGTCGATCAAGCTCGGCACCGAGGACGATCCGAAGCTGCCCGCGAACAGCTTCGACCGCATCTTCATGGTCCACATGTACCACGAAGTGTCCGAACCCTATGCCTTCCTCTGGCGGATGCGGCCGGCGCTCAAGGAGGGAGGGCAAGTGATCGTGGTCGACGTCGACGAGCCGACCGATCGCCACGGTATCCCGCCCAAGCTGCTATTCTGCGAATTCGAACGCGTGGGCTTTCGTCTCGCCGAATTTGTCCGTAAGCCTGAGCTCGCGGGCTATTATGCCAGGTTCGAAGCGGTCGGCGACCGGCCCGAACCGCACGAAATCGAACCCTGCAGCCAGCCGGGTGCCGAAGCAAACCAACTCTCCGCTGGCTGAGAACGAAGGATTAAGGGCGCGACAATGGCGTTCAAGGGGCTGAGGCCGATCAGCTACGGGGGCCGCGAAGTTTGGCCGCTGATCGAAGGCGGGAAGGGTGTGTCCGCCACCAATCACATGAGCTCGGGCGCATGGGCCGCCGCGGGCGGCATCGGCACGGTCAGCGCGGTCAACGCCGACAGCTACGATGCCGAGGGGCGGATCATCCGGCAGGTCTACGACCAGCTGACCCGCAGGGAACGGCACGAACAGCTGGTCCGCTATGCCATCGACGGCGCGGTCGAGCAGGTCCGCCGCGCTTACGACGTCGCCAGCGGCAAGGGCGCGATCAACATCAACGTGCTGTGGGAAATGGGCGGCGCGCAGGCGGTGCTCGAAGGCGTGCTGGAAAAGACCCGCGGCCTCGTCACCGGCGTCACTTGCGGCGCGGGCATGCCCTACAAGCTGGCCGAGATCGCCGCGCACTTCAACGTCAGCTACCTGCCGATCATCAGCTCGGCGCGCGCCTTCCGCGCGCTGTGGAAGCGTTCCTACCACAAGGTGGCCGAACTGATGGCGGCAGTGGTCTATGAGGACCCGTGGCTCGCCGGCGGGCACAACGGCCTGTCGAACGCCGAGGACCCGGAAAAGCCCGAGGATCCCTATCCGCGCGTCAAGCTGGTGCGCGAGACGATGCGCGCCGAGGGGATTTCCGACGACGTGCCGATCGTGATGGCCGGCGGCGTCTGGTACCTGCGCGAATGGGACCACTGGATCGACAACCCCGAGCTGGGCCAGATCGCCTTCCAATACGGCACGCGGCCGCTGCTGACCGAGGAAAGCCCGATCCCGCAAGGGTGGAAAGAGGCGCTGCGCCACCTCGAGGAAGGCGATATCCTGCTGCACCGCTTCAGCCCGACCGGGTTCTACAGCTCGGCGGTGCACAACACCTTCCTGCGCGGGCTCGAAGCGCGCAGCCAGCGGCAGATCCCCTATTCGAAAGTCGAGGCGGGCGAGCACACCGTGCAGCTCGACGTCGGCGTCAAGGGCAAGAACTTCTGGGTCACGCCGAAGGACCGCGACCGGGCGCGCGCCTGGGCGGCCGAAGGGCATACCGCGGCGCTCAAGACGCCCGACGACACGGTCATATTCGTCAGCCCCGAGGAACGCGCGGCGATCCGCGAGGACCAGGCCGCCTGCATGGGCTGCCTGTCGCATTGCGGCTTCTCGTCATGGAAGGACCACGACGACTACACCACCGGTCGCCTCGCCGATCCGCGCAGCTTCTGCATCCAGAAGACGCTGCAGGACATCGCCCACGGCTCCCCCGTGGACGAGAACCTGATGTTCGCCGGCCACAGTGCGTTCCGCTTCAAGCAGGACCCGTTCTATTCGAACAACTTCACGCCGACGGTGAAGCAGCTGGTCGACCGGATTCTGACCGGGGACTGAGTTTACGACCCGGGCGGCGGCAGCGTTCCGAGCCACGCGACCGCTGCCAGCACCGCAACGCCGAGGAACGCCTCGCCCAGCAACGAAAGACGCATGGACGCCAACGCGTCTTGCTGCGGGAGAGTCTGGGACGACACTTTTGCCACGAGGGCCGGTACCGCCCGCTGCCGGTGGAGCGTCGCCAATGCCAGCATCCCGGCGAACAGCACGAGCTTGAGCGCGAGCAGCTGGCCGTAGGGATCGTGCACGGCCGTGCCGACATTCGATCCAATGAGGAACGAGGCATTCACAAGGCCGGTGGCGACAAGCGTCGCGACAAGGGCGATACCGAGAGGCGAGAACCGCTGCAGCGCTGCAGCCGTAGCCGAAAGTCGCTCCAGGTTCTGCCGGCGAGAAGCAACGAGACCGACGAACGCCGCTAGAGCTCCGACCCACATCGCGGCCGCAAGTGCATGCGCGATGTCAGCGATCAGATGCAACGTTTGGCCCTCATCGGCATCGGCGGCGGCATGGCCCATCCAGCCGAAGGTCGCGCAAGCGAGCGTTCCCAGCACCCCTACCGCCAGCCAGAGTGGCCGTCCCCGCGGCACGATTGCAAGGCAAACGGCAGCGAGAACTGCAAGGCCGGCGCGCGCGATGGCCGCCTTGCCCAGATCCATTTCCGACACCACGGCGGTGAGCGCATCCGGCGTGAGCGCGTCGGTGAACGAGCCGGCCAGCAGCGCCGTCTGCGCCACGAGACCGAGCAAGGTTCCAGCCGTCAGCAAAAGCGCCGCGCTCGCCAGCAACGGCTTGGCCCAGCGCAGGCTCGCCGCTGAGCCAGGCCCTTGTGAGGGCAATGCGTAAACGAAAAACAGCGCCGATCCCATCAGGACCGACGCTGCCGAATACTGCACGAGCCGGAGGAGAATGACCGCCAGCTCGATCACGTCACTTGATCTTGAAGGGAATCTTGCCCGCCGTGCGATGACCGTCGGCCGAAGCCGCGGTCCAGCTGATCACGTAGCTACCCTTCGTGAAACGGCCTTGCGGCGTGCCGGTGAGGGTCTTGCCGTCCGAGCTGACCGACATCTTGAGGGGAACCTTCATGTCCATCCCGGCCATCGAGACTTCGACCTTTGAAAAGGCGGGAACTAGCTGTTCGTTGAAGGTGATGTTGATCTGCTTGGGAGCAGCAACGACGGCGTTTGCCGCCGGGTTGGAGCTGACCACCTTGGTGTGCGCGAATGCAGGTGAGGCGGGGGCCAATATGGCGACCGCAAGCACGAACGCTCCTCTGATAGTAATCCGGCGCATGGCTGTTCCTTTCGGGATTGTCCGGCTTCTTTTGCCCAGGAGCGACTGCACAGCCGCTGAACATGGGGTTTGCGGCGGGTTCATAACGCGAAGGGCCAGCGTTCCATAGCCGATACCGTCCACTTCTACTGCCCGAAACCGATTTCACGCCATCCCGCCGCGTCCGCCGGAAGCGCCGTGCCGGCCTTGAAACCGTTCGCCTGGAGGATGTAGGCGATCGCGGCGCGGTATTCCTCGTCGCTCAGCGAGCCGGCATTTCCGGGCGGCATCGTCGTGCGGACCAGCGCGTAGAGATCGCCCAGCGTGCGGCCCTGCCAGTTGGCGAGGAACGTCGCGCCCTGCACCGGCGGCGAGCCTTGCGTCGGCCTGAAGTCGGCGCCGTGGCAAACGGCGCAGCGGGCGGCATAGACCGCCTTGCCGGCGGTCGCCTGGGCCAGGCTGAAGACCCCGTCGGAGACCTTGCGCGTGGGGCCGCCCGCGGCGGATTGCTGCGCCGGGTCGTTGGCGCTGAACACGCCGCCCGCCGGATTGACCGGGGGCTTCACCGGGCCGCGGTGGCCGATGCCGGCCTCGGGCAGGGCGAAGACGAACAGCGTGGTCTGCGTGCCGTGCGTCAGCTCGGGCGTGAAGGTATCGTTGAGCCAGCGGCCGGTCGAGACCGCCAGGTACTGGTGGCCGCCAACCTCGAAGGTGGCCGGATAGCCGGTGACCGACGAGCCGAGGTTCACTTCCCACAGCACTTCGCCCGTCGCCTGGTCCATCGCCCGCAAGCGGCCCGCGGCGTCGCCCGCGAACAGCAGCCCGCCGCCCGTGGCCAGCAGCGACTGCATTCCGGCACGCTGGGCGAATTTCCATTCGGTCCTGCCGGTGACGGCGTTGACCGCGGTGATCACGCCCAGGTTGTCGCCTGCGCCGGGCGCAAGGAACTGGCGCGAAGCGATCGAATAGCTCGGATCGTCCCAGTTGGGCTTCACCGCGGTGACGTTGAAGCACAGGTTCTGCGCGGGGAAGTACATCGTCCTGGTCAGCGGGCTGTAGGCCGGGGCCTGGTAATTGGCGCCGCCAGTCGCCGAGGGGCACACCGTGCGCGCCTTGCCGAATTCCTCGAACACCGTGTCGGGGTTGACCGTGACCTTGCCGGTCGCGCCGTCGATCTTCTCGACCACGTTCTGGTAGATCGTCGGCCGCGCCCACAGGAATTCGCCGGTCTCGCGGTCGAGCGTATAGACGATGCCGGTCTTGCCCGGCACGCCGGTCAGCACCTTGTAGGTCCTGGTCCGGTCGATCTTCGGGTTGATCCACGTGACTTCCTGCGGATCGGGCGCGACAGCCAAGTCCATCAGCATGCGCGGGAACGGGTGGTCGAGGTCCCAGTGATCGACGACGTGCTGGTAATGCCAGACGATCTTCCCGGTCGTCACGTCGAGCGCCAGCGTCGAGTTGTGGTAGAGGTAGGTGAACTCGGTCCCGGCGAGCATGAACTTGGGCGCGGGCGCGCTGACCGAAGTGCCCATGTAGACCAGCTTCAGCTCGGGATCGTAGCTGGCATTCATCCACGCGCCGACCTGCATGCGCTTGTCGAGCGGCAGCCCGCCCCAGGTCGCGTCGTTCGGATCGTCGCCGCGGGCGATCGTGCTGGTGCGCCAGACTTCCTTGCCGGTCGTTGCGTCGTGCGCGGTGATCACGCAGGCGTCGGGGCCGCCTTCGGGCTCGCAACTGCGGCCGGTGATGGCGAGGCCGTCGGCGATGATCGGGCCGGAGGATTGCTTAGCGCCCTTGCGGTAATCGAGGATCCGCGTTTCCCACACCTGCTCGCCGGTCTCGGCGTCGAGCGCGTAGAGGTAGTCGTCGGCGCCGTTGGCGATGATCAGCCGGCCGTAGATCGCCAGGTTCCGGTTCGTGTCCCAGAAGGGCAGGAACTTGCCGATATCCTTGGGGATCGCGCGGCGGTGCTGCCACAGCAATTCGCCCGACTGCGCGTCGATCGCCTCGATCACGTCGCCCGGCGCGGGGAAGTACATCACCCCGTCGTGGACCAGCGGCGTGCCTTCCTGCGAGCCTTCGTTGAGCGGCCGCGCCCAGACGAGGCGCAATTGGGCGACGTTGTCCTTGTTGATCTCGTCGAGCGGGCTGTAACCCCACGAATCGAGCGTCCGGCGCCAGCTGAGCCAGTCCTTCGGGTCGGGCTGCTGGATCATCGCGTCGGTCACGGGGACGAACGGCGCGGCCGTCTCGCTCGCCTGCGCGACTGTGGCGCAGGTGATGGCCACGCCTGCAACAATTCTTTCGGCCAGCGCTCGCATGGGCATTCTCTCCCTACTGACTTTCCGGTTTGTATGGAGCCGGAAGCCCTCCCCCTGGAGGGGGAGGGTTGGGTGGGGGTGCTCCCCCGTTAGCAGCGACGCGCGATCCCCGATCAAGTCGGGGACCGCACTCCCCCACCCCCGGCCCCTCCCCGCGGGGAGGGGAGTCTGGCGGGAACGCAAAAACCCTAGGCATCCTCGTAATGCCGCGAATAGGAACAGGCGCGGATGCGGGTGAACCGGTCATCGGGCCCGAGGTCGTAGAAAGCGAAGGTGGTGACCTTGAGCACCTTGCCGTGCGGCAGGTCGATCACTTGCTGGCTCCTGCCCGGGATCGGGCGGAACTCGGCCTTGACCTCGACCGCGAGGAAATCGCCGCCGTCGGCGAACCTGACGATCTCGACTCGCTCGTCGACCGCCTGGTGGAACGGGCGGTAGAGATTGAGGATCGCCTCGCGCCCGTGGAACTTGAGCCCGCGCTCCTCGCTCAGGATGAACTCGACATCGTCGGCGTAGAATTCCCCGAGCGCGTCGTAGTCCTTGCCGTTGAAGGCGGCGAGGTAGCGTTCGTAGCGGGCGCGATCCATCGGCTCAGTCGAATTCCCAGCCGCGTTCGCCGTGGTTGGCGATGTCGAGGCCCTGGCGTTCGTCTTCCTCGCTCACCCGCATCGGCAGGAACAGCGACACGGCAAGCGCGATCAGCGCGGTGGCTATCGCCGACCAGATCGCCACTGCGGCGACGGCGATGAGCTGCGCGCCCAGCATCGTGCCCATGCCGAACCCTTCGGCGTAGCCGGTGCCGCCGAGATCGGCGCTGAGGAACACGCCCAGCATCAGCGTCCCGAGCATGCCGCCGATGCCATGGACCGCGAACACGTCGAGCGAATCGTCGATGTGCAGCTTCATCTTCACCAGCTGGATCGCCCCGTAGCAGACCACCGCCGCGGCAAGGCCGAACAGCAGCGCCGCTCCCGGCGAAATGAACCCCGCGGCCGGGGTCACCGTGGCGAGGCCGGCGATCGCGCCGGTGGCGAAGCCGACCGTGGTCGGCTTGCCGAAAGTGAACCGCTCGATGGCGATCCAGGCCAGGGCCGCGGCGCTGGCGGCGGCATGGGTGTTGATGATCGCGCTCGAGGCATCGTCGGTCGCGGCAAGCGCCGAGCCGCCGTTGAAGCCGAACCAGCCGACCCACAGCAGCATCGCCCCGAGCATCGTCAGTCCGGGGGCGTGCGGCATCAGCGCACTGGTCGGGAAGCCCTGGCGGCGGCCGAGCAGCAGCGCGACGACCAGCGCCGAGACGCCGGCGGTGGTGTGGACGACCACGCCGCCCGCGAAGTCGAGCGCGCCGAGCTGGCCGAGCCAGCCGCCGCCCCACATCCAGTGCGCGACCGGGGCATAGACCACCAGGCCCCAGATCGCGGTGAAGGCGATGACCCACGAGAAGCGCGCGCGGTCGACCCAGGCACCGACCATGAGCGCCGGGGTGATCGCGGCGAAGGTCATCTGGAACAGCGCGAAGGTGCTCTCGGGCAGCGCGGTCGGCGGGCGCACCGCGAACATGTTGCCGGGCTGCATCATGAACGCCCGGCCGTTGCCGAGCCAGCCGTTGGTCACGTCGCCGAAAGCCAGCGTGTAGCCGGCGAATATCCACAGCAGCGAGGCGACCGCGGCGACCGCGGCGACCTGCAGCAGGACCGAGAGGAAGTTCTTGGCCCGCACCAGCCCGCCGTAGAACAGGCCGAGCCCGGGCAGCGTCATGAGCAGCACCAGCGCCGCCGAGGCGAGCACCCAGGCGGTGTCGCCGCTGTCCCCGGCGGCGGCCAGCGGATCCTGCGCATGGGCTGCGGCGGGCAACACGAAAGCGGCCAGTGCGGCGACGGTCTTGCGAAACATGCTATCCTCCCAAGGTTCGCCGGGCGGCGGACCTCCTCCGCCGCCAGTTAGGACATATTCGTATTTTCGGGCAAGGCCCGGCGACAGGATGTTGCACACTGCCGGTCGGGCGCTTGATGCGACTCCGGTCGAGCCGCTAGAGGCATGCGCCATGTTGCGCCGACTGCTGCTTGCCCTCCTCGTCCTCGCCCTGTTTCCACTCACGAGCGCCGCCCGGGCCCAGGATCGCGAAACGCCCTACTGGGCCTCGCTGCGCGTCGACGAGGTCAACATGCGCGTCGGCCCGAGCGAGAACTACCCGATCGACTGGGTCTACAAGCGCCGGAACCTGCCGGTGAAGGTCGTGCGGCTGATGCAGGGCTGGCGCCTGGTGCGCGATCCCGACGGCGCCGAGGGCTGGATCCTCGCTCGGCTGCTGAGCCCCGAGCGCAGCGCGATCGTGGTCGGCAAGGGGCTCGCGCCGATGCGCGCCGCCCCCGATGCGAGCGCCGCGCTGCGCTGGAATGCGGAGCCCGGCGTGGTCGGCATGCTCGGCGATTGCGACAATGGCTGGTGCGAGTTTAACGTCGAGGGCCGCAAGGGCTGGATCGAGGCGAAGCGGCTGTGGGGCGCGGGCGAGCCCTAGGCACGAAAAGGGTGCCCGGGCCCGTCAGCACATCTCCACGGCGATCGCGGTCGCTTCGCCGCCGCCGATGCACAGCGAGGCGATGCCGCGCTTCTTGCCCTGCCGCTTGAGCGCATTGAGCAGGGTGACGACGATCCGCGCGCCGCTCGCCCCGATCGGATGGCCGAGCGCGGTGCCGCCGCCGTTGACGTTGACCTTCTCGTGCGGGATGCCGATGTCCTTCATCGCGAACATCGTCACGCAGGCAAAGGCCTCGTTCACTTCCCACAAGTCCACGTCGTCGGCCTTCCAGCCGAGCTTCTCGAGCAGCTTCTCGATCGCGCCGACCGGCGCGGTGGTGAAGTCCTTCGGGTCCTGCGCGTGCGCGGCCATGCCGACGATCGTCGCCACCGGCGCAAGGCCCCGCTCCTCCGCCACGCTTGCGCGCGTGATGACCAGCGCCGCCGCCCCGTCGGAGATCGACGACGAGGTCGCCGCGGTGATCGTGCCGTCCTTGGCGAAGGCGGGCTTCAATTCCGGGATCTTCTCGGGCCGGCCCTTGCCGGGCGCCTCGTCGGTGTCGACCACGACTTCGCCCTTGCGCGACTGGATCGTCACCGGCGCGATCTCGTCGGCGAAGGCGCCGCTGGCGAGCGCATTGTTGGCGCGGGCGAGCGATTCGATCGAATAGGCGTCCATTTCCTCGCGGGTCAGCTGGTATTCGTCGGCCGTGCACTGGGCGAAGGCACCCATCGCCGCGCCGGCTTCGTACGCGTCTTCCAGCCCGTCGAGGAACATGTGGTCGTAGGCGGTGTCATGCCCGAGGCGCGCGCCCGAGCGGTGCTTCTTGAGCAGGTAGGGCGCGTTGGTCATGCTCTCCATGCCGCCGGCCAGCACCATGTCGACCGTGCCCGCGGCGAGCGCTTCGGAACCCATGATCACGCTCTGCATGCCGCTGCCGCAGACCTTGTTGACCGTGGTCGCCTCGACCGAGCGGGGCAGGCCGGCTTTGAGTGCGGCCTGCCGGGCGGGCGCCTGGCCGAGCCCGGCGGGAAGCACGCAGCCCATGTAGATGCGGTCGATGTCCTCGCCCGCCACTCCGGCGCGATCCACTGCAGCCCTGGCCGCGGTCGCGCCGAGGTCGGTGGCCGAGACGTCGGCCAGCACGCCCTGCATGGCGCCCATCGGCGTGCGCGCGTACGAGAGAATGACGATCGGATCGGACTGGGAAAACCTGGCCATGGGGGAAGGGACCTCGTCTGGGGATGGGAGTTCGCTTTCGAGCTCCTAATGCTGCACCGCAATAAACGCAATTGCATGCCGGCGATCGCGGCCCGATCCGCGCCAACCAATTGCGAGTCCCCCCCGGCCGGCGCGCGCCGGCGCGCTAGTCGAACAAATGGTCGCGGAAGGCGTCCATCAGCTCCATCCAGACGGAGAACGATTCGACCAGGTTGCGCCGCGGGATCCCGTTGAAATCGAGATCGACGTCCATCTCGACGACCGGGTCGCCGACATCGTCGATATAGGCGCGCCCGAACCGCCGTTCGCGATTCCACTGGTTGATCATTTCCAGGGTCACGTCCTCGGCGTCGCTGAAGCCCATGTAGTACTGCAGCGTCTTGCAGTTCTTGTGGTTGTCATCGCAGTTCATGAACAGGATGAGCGCCTTCAGGTCGCTGTGAAAGACTTCGAGGTAGGGGTTTTCGTCCTGGGCCAGGATGATCCTGCCATCCTCGAGCCCGGCTTCGCTGGCCACGGACAGGATCAGTTCCGGGTCGCTCGGGTTGACCAGTTGCGCCTGTGCCGGGCTGGCAAGGACAGTCAGGCTGGCGGCCATTGCCGCAGCGGCGATCGTCAGGCGCATATCGACAAGCTCCTCGATTGTCGGTCCGTGTGTCGGAGAAGTCCCCCCTGTCGGCCGTTTAAGCCGTCACGTCAGGGCGCGATAGCGAATTGTGGAAGATCGTCGCCGCCGCCGGCTGCCCGCGGGAATGCGCAATCCGCCCGTTTTCGCCGCGAAATCGGTTCCGGGACCCTTGCGCCGCAAGTGGCGGGTGACTAGTGCGCGTGGCAATTCGTCACCCCTAGCGAGTCAACCCTTGGTCGACCTCACCGAATATCTTCCGATCCTGATCTTCCTTGGCATCGCGCTGGGCCTTTCCGCGCTGTTCGTGTTCCTGCCGATGGGGGTTGCCCGGCTGACCGGGGCGCACAATCCCAGTGCCGAGAAGCTGAGCGAGTACGAGTGCGGCTTTCCCGCATTCGAGGACCCGCGCAGCCAGTTCGACGTGCGCTTCTACCTGATCGCGATCCTGTTCATCGTGTTCGACCTCGAAGCGGCGTTCCTGTTCCCCTGGGCGGTCAGCCTCGACCTGACCGGCTGGCCGGGCTGGCTCACGATGATGGGGTTCCTGTTCGAGCTGCTCGTCGGTTACGCCTATGCGTGGAAGAAGGGAGCGCTCGAATGGGAGTGAACGAGCTTGCACCCGCCGCCCGCCCGGGCGAGATCCGCCGGCCGGACGCCGATTTCTACAGCGCGCTGTCGAGCGAGGTGAACGACAAGGGCTTCCTCGTCACCAGCACCGAGGAGCTGTTCCAGTGGGCGCGCACCGGCAGCCTGTGGTGGATGACCTTCGGCCTCGCCTGCTGCGCGGTCGAGATGATCCACGTCAATATGCCGCGCTACGACATGGAGCGCTTCGGCGTCGCCCCGCGCGCCTCGCCGCGCCAGTCGGACGTGATGATCGTTGCCGGCACGCTGTGCAACAAGATGGCCCCGGCGCTGCGCAAGGTCTACGACCAGATGTCGGACCCCAAGTACGTCATCTCGATGGGCAGCTGCGCCAACGGCGGCGGCTACTACCACTACAGCTACAGCGTGGTGCGCGGCTGCGACCGGATCGTCCCGGTCGACATCTACGTCCCCGGGTGCCCGCCGACCGCCGAAGCGCTGCTCTACGGCGTGATGCAGCTCCAGCGGAAAATCCGCCGCGAAGGGACGATCGAGCGGTGAGGTTCCGAATTCACCCCAAATCCGTTCGTCCTGAGCTTGTCGAAGGACAGCTTTTTCTTCGGGCGCTGCGCCGGAAGGAAGGACCGCCCTTCGACAAGCTCAGGGCGAACGGGAAGGGGACGGTGTGACCACGTCGACCGTCCTGCATCCCGCCCCGAAGTTCACCTCGAACGAGGGAGTGCGCGAAGCGCTCGTGAAGGCGCTCGGCAAGCACGTGCTCGCCTCCAAGGAGCAGCACGGCGAGATCGTCATCGGCGTCGAGCGCGAGGCGATCGAGCAGGTCCTGCGCTGCTTGCGCGACGAGCACGGCTACCAGCAGCTGATGGAGATCGCCGGGGTCGACTACCCCGACCGCGATGAGCGGTTCGAGGTGGTCTACATGCTCCTCAGCCTGACCAGGAACCACCGCGTCATGGTCAAGGTGCGCGCCGCCGAGGACACGCCGGTGCCGACCGTGACCACGCTGTGGCCCAACGCCGGGTGGCTCGAGCGCGAAGTGTTCGACCTCTATGGCGTGCTGTTCGACGGCAACACCGACCTGCGCCGCATCCTCACCGATTACGGCTTCGAGGGCCATCCCTTCCGCAAGGACTTCCCGCTCACCGGCTACCAGGAACTGCGCTATTCCGAGGAGGAGAAGCGCGTGGTCTATGAGCCGGTCGAGCTGGCGCAGGACTTCCGCACCTTCGATTTCATGAGCCCGTGGGAAGGCGCCGACTACGTGCTGCCGGGCGACGAGAAGGCCGCCGCCGCGCCGCCGCCGGTCGCCGCCGCGCCTCTGTCGCCCCCGGCCGAAGCGAAAGCTCCGGCAAAGAAGGCGACTGCCGCGAAGAAGTCGGCCGCGACGAAGAAGAAGACTCCCGCAAAGCCCAAGGGAGACAAGGCATGACCTGCACTCTCCCTCTTCGTCACCCTGAACTTGGTTCAGGGTCCATTCCGCCCCACGCGCCGCCGGTCCCGGAGGCTCGATGGATGCTGAAACAAGTTCAGCATGACGGAAGAGGTGACGGATGACGATGCAACTCGAATCCTCGCCCACCACCGGCGACGAGGTCATCACCAACTACACGATTAACTTCGGCCCGCAGCATCCGGCGGCGCACGGCGTGCTGCGCATGGTGATGGAGCTCGACGGCGAGATCATCGAGCGGATCGACCCGCACGTCGGCCTGCTCCACCGCGGCACCGAGAAGCTGATCGAGTACAAGACCTATCTCCAGGCGCTGCCCTACTTCGACCGGCTCGATTACTGCTCGCCGCTCGCGATGGAGCACAGCTACGTCCTCGCCATCGAGAAGCTGCTCAATATCGAAGTGCCGCTGCGCGCGCAGTACCTGCGGGTGCTGTTCGCCGAGCTGACCCGCATCTGCAACCACATGCTCAACATGGGCAGCCACGTGATGGACGTCGGCGCGATGACGCCGAACCTGTGGCTGTTCGAAGTGCGCGAGGATTGCCTCAACTTCTTCGAGCGGGCGGCCGGTGCGCGCATGCACATGGCCTGGTTCCGCCCCGGCGGTGTGCACGAGGACGTACCGCTCAAGCTGCTGGCCGACATCGGCGACTGGCTCGACACCCGCCTGCCGCGGCTGTTCGACGACGCGATGAGCCTGGTGGTCGACAACCGCATCTTCAAGCAGCGCAACGTCGACATCGCCGTGGTCAGCAAGGAAGACGCGGTCCGCTGGGGCTTCTCCGGCCCGATGATCCGCGCCGCCGGCATTCCGTGGGACTTGCGCAAGAGCCAGCCCTACGACGTCTACGACCGGATGGATTTCGAGATTCCCGTCGGCACCAATTCGGATTGCTACGACCGCTTCATGGTCCGCGTCGAGGAAGTGCGCCAGTCGGCCCGGATCATGAAGCAGTGCCTCGCCGAGATGCCGGAAGGTCCGATCGCCAGCGACGACCGCAAGGTGGTCCCGCCCAAGCGGGCCGAAATGAAGAGCTCGATGGAAGCGCTGATCCACCACTTCAAGCTCTACACCGAAGGCTTCCACGTGCCCGCGGGCGAAGTCTACGTCGCCACCGAGAGCCCGAAGGGCGAGTTCGGCGTCTACCTGGTCAGCGACGGCAGCAACAAACCCTACCGCTGCAAGATCCGCCCGACCGCGTTCAGTCACCTCCAGGCGATGGACTTCATGTGCAAGGGCCACATGCTGCCCGACGCGACCGCCATCCTCGGCGCGATCGACGTGGTGTTCGGGGAGTGCGACCGGTGATCGCCTTGTTCCTCTTTGTCTTCGCGATCGTGTTGTTCGCCACCGTCTTCAATTTGATGCTTTTCGGTTGGATTGCGAGCCGCTTCTTGCCAGAGCGCGAAGCGAAGATCGCGGTTTTCGCATTCCTCTTGGGTGGAGTGATCTTGGGTGGTCAAATCCTTGGCACCAAACTGGAATGGCCGGTGGGAACTGACGAAATTGCGTTGCTTTTTGGATGCTTAGTCGGAATTGCGTTCGTTTGGTTCCAGTTTTTCCGCAAGGATGCGTCCATGGCTGACCTCACCGCCATCGCCCGGCAAATGATCGCGCATTACAACGCGCAGGATGCCGATTCCTACGTCTCGCTGATGACCGAGGACGCCTGCGAGGCGAACTACCGTGGCGCGGTGGTGCGCGAAGGTCGGGAAGGCACGCGCGAAGGGCTGAAGGCTGCGTTCGCCCGCTGGCCGCAGAACCGTGCCGAAATCAAGGAAGCGCAGGCGATCGGCAATTATGTGCTGATGCGCGAACATGTGACCCGTGGTCCGGCAACCGACGGTTCCCCGCCGGTCGAGCCGTTCGACGTGATCGCGATCTACAGCTTCGAAGGCGAAAAATGCTCGCGGGTGGAGTTCGTGCGCTAATGGCTGACCGTCACCTCGCCCCCGATACGCCCGAGCTGCGCGCGCGCTGGGGTACCTTCGTGTGGACCGCCGAAAACGCCGCCAAGGCCAAGGCAATCGTCGCGCGCTATCCCGAAGGGCGGCAGCGCAGCGCGGTGATGCCGCTGCTCGACCTCGCCCAGCGCCAGGTCGGGGCGGAGACGAGCACGCAAGGCTGGCTGCCGATCCCGGTGATCGAGTTCGTCGCGCGCGAGCTCGACATGCCGGTGATCCGCGTGCTCGAGGTCGCGACGTTCTACACGATGTACAACCTCGCGCCGGTCGGCCGCTTCCACGTGCAGGTCTGCGGCACCACGCCGTGCATGCTGCGCGGGTCGGACGACATCCTCGCCGCCTGCAAGAAGCGCGGGATGGCCAAGGGCCACACCACCGCCGATGGGCTGTGGACCCTGACCGAGGTCGAATGCATGGGCAACTGTGCCAGCGCGCCGATGGTCCAGATCAACGACGCCAATTACGAGGACCTGACGCCCGAACGGCTCGACGCCGTGCTCGACGCGCTCGCCCGCGGCGAGACGCCGAAGGAAGGCACGCAGGACCCGGCGCGGCACACCGTCGAGCCGGTCGGCGGGCCGACCACGCTCAAGGACATGGTCACCGGGAACCACGATTACCGGGGGGACTGGTGATGGAACTTCCCACCCTCGTCATCGCGAGGAGCCGCAGGCTCCGCGGCAATCCAGGGGTATCGCGCGCTGCCGCCCTGGATTGGTTGGCCAAGGCCAGCTTCGCTTCCGCTACGCTCGCAATGACGAATGAAGGGGGTGCGTTGTGAGCCTCCAGGACAAGGACCGCATCTTCACCAACGTCTACGGCTACCAGGACTGGGGCCTGAAGGCGGCCGAGAAGCGCGGCGACTGGGACGACACGAAGGCCCTCATGGCGCGCGGGCAGGATGCGATCATCGAGGAAGTGAAGGCCTCCGGCCTGCGCGGGCGCGGTGGGGCGGGCTTCCCGACCGGGCTCAAGTGGTCGTTCATGCCCAAGGAATCGAAGGACGGTCGGCCGAGCTTCCTGGTCATCAACGCCGACGAATCCGAGCCCGGTTCGTGCAAGGACCGCGAGATCATCCGCCACGATCCGCACAAGCTGATCGAAGGCGCGCTGGTCGCCGGCTTCGCGATGCGCGCGCGGGCGGCCTACATCTACATCCGCGGCGAATATATCCGCGAGGCGGAGACGCTCTTCACGGCGGTGGCCGAGGCCTACGACGCCGGCCTGCTGGGCAAGAACGCCGCCGGTTCGGGCTACGATTTCGACGTTTTCGTCCACCGCGGCGCGGGGGCCTACATCTGCGGCGAAGAAACCGCGATGATCGAGAGCCTCGAAGGCAAGAAGGGCCAGCCGCGCCTGAAGCCGCCGTTCCCGGCCGGCGCGGGGCTCTACGGCTGCCCGACCACGGTCAACAACGTCGAATCGATCGCCGTGGTGCCGACGATCCTGCGCCGCGGCTCAAGCTGGTTCGCCGGCTTCGGGCGCGAGAACAACAAGGGCACCAAGCTGTTCCAGATTTCCGGCCACGTCGACAAGCCGTGCGTGGTCGAAGAGGCGATGAGCATCCCGTTCCGCGAGCTGATCGAGAAGCATTGCGGCGGCATTCGCGGCGGGTGGGACAACCTGCTGGCGGTGATCCCCGGCGGCTCCTCGGTCCCGCTGGTCCCCGCCGCGCAGATCATGGACGCGCCGATGGACTTCGACGGCTTGCGCGAAGTGGGCTCCGGCCTTGGCACCGCGGCGGTGATCGTGATGGACAAGTCGACCGACATCGTCCGCGCGATCAGCCGCATCAGCGCGTTCTACAAGCATGAGAGCTGCGGCCAGTGCACCCCCTGCCGCGAAGGCACCGGCTGGATGTGGCGGGTGATGGAGCGGCTGCGCACCGGCGACGCCGACGTTGCCGAGATCGACATGCTGTTCGAGGTCACCAAGCAGGTCGAAGGCCACACCATCTGCGCGCTCGGCGATGCCGCGGCCTGGCCGATCCAGGGCCTCATTCGCCACTTCCGGCCGGAGCTGGAGAGGCGCATTGCCGAAGCGGTCACTATCAAGGAAGCTGCCGAATGAAGCGCGCTATCGCCACCGTGTCTGTCGTGATGGGTCTTGGCATCGTTTCCGCTCCGGCTCAGGCCCAGGCCCAGGCGCAAGACGAGACGGCGACTGGCTCGCGGCTGGATCCCAGCCGACGGAGCAACCCGAATTCCTCAACCGTGCAATCGTCGCAGACAGTCTACCGCATGATCCGCTGTGACGTTAGCAAGCGCCCGGAGAAGGCCGAGGCTTTCCTCGGCGCACTTGACCCCGCACAGGCGGAGTATGAGGAAGGCGTTCTTTTCAAGACGCGCGAATGCAGTTTCGGGTGGCTGGTCGACCCGAACGCCTCGGAAATTCGGTTCTCCGCCAGCCAGAGCGTGATTCGCGGGATGGTCGCCGAGATCCTGCTCGAGCGGAGCAAGGACGACGACGCGCTGCAGCCGCTGGAATTTCAGCTGCATTATCCGCGCAGCTGGCATGGGCTGACGAGCCGCGACAAGGCGGTGGACGAGATGGCGACCTGCGTCGCCGACATCGACCCGCAGGGCATCCGCAAGCTATTGGCGACAGACTTCGAAAGCGCCGAGGAGCGCGCGGCGCTCCGAGCGGTCGTCCCCGAACTCGGCAAGTGCCTGCAGGCCGGCTACAAACTCGACGGGAACCCGCTCGGGTTGCGCACGGCGCTCGCCGAAGCGCTCTATTATCGCGCATTCCATCCCGAGCTTGCCGCGGCAGCCGACCAAACAGACACGAGCAAATAAATGCCCAAGCTCAAAGTAGACGGCGTCGAGGTCGAGGTCCCAGCGGGCGCCACCGTGCTGCAGGCGTGCGAGCTTGCCGGCAAGGAAATCCCGCGCTTCTGCTACCACGAGCGGCTCTCGATCGCCGGCAACTGCCGGATGTGCCTGGTCGAAGTGAAGCCGGGCCCGCCCAAGCCGCAGGCCAGTTGCGCGCTGCCGGCCAGCGAGGGCCAGGAAATCCGCACCGACAGCGAGATGGTCCGCAAGGCGCGCGAAGGGGTGATGGAGTTCCTCCTCATCAACCACCCGCTCGATTGCCCGATCTGCGACCAGGGCGGCGAATGCGACCTGCAGGACCAGGCGATGGCCTATGGCCGCGGGGCGACGCGCTATCACGAGAACAAGCGCGCGGTGACCGAGAAGTACATGGGGCCGCTGATCAAGACGATCATGACCCGCTGCATCCACTGCACCCGCTGCGTGCGCTTTTCCGAAGAGATCGCCGGGGTCGACGAGATCGGCGCGCTCTACCGCGGCGAGAACATGCAGATCACCACCTACCTCGAACATGCGGCCAGGCACGAGCTTTCGGCCAACGTGATCGACCTGTGCCCGGTCGGCGCGCTGACCAGCCGCCCCTATGCCTACGAGGCGCGGCCGTGGGAGCTGAAGAAGACGCTCGGCATCGATGTCAGCGATGCTTGTGGAGCGAACATCCGCATCGACAGCCGCGGGCGCGAAGTGCTGCGCGTGCTGCCGCGGGTCAACGACGACGTCAACGAGGAGTGGATCAGCGACAAGGCGCGCTACCAGGTCGAGGGCCTGACGCGGCGCCGGCTCGACAAGGTATTCATCCGCAAGGCGGGCAAGCTGCAGCCGGCCAGCTGGGACGAGGCCTTCAAGGCGGTCGCTTCGGTCAAGGCCGGCAGCAGCGTCGCGGCGGTCGCCGGCGACATGCTCGACTGCGAGACGATGTTCGCGGCCAGGAAGCTGCTCGGCGCGCTCGGCTCGACGCTGGTCGAAAGCCGCCAGACCGGGATGGACTATCCGACCGGCAACCTCGCCGCGGTCAACTTCAACACCACCTTCGCGGGAATCGAGGAAGCCGATGCGATCCTGATCGTCGGCAGCCACGTCCGGTGGGAAGCGCCGCTGGTCAACGTCCGCCTGCGCAAGGCGGTCAAGCGCGGGGCCAAGGTGTTCGTCGTCGGCCCGCACTGGGAGACGACCTATCCGGCCGAGTTCCTCGGCGACGATGTCGACGTGCTCGGCAAGCTGCCCAAGCACGTCGGCGAGGCGATGGCCCAGGCGGCCAGGCCGGCGATCATCGTCGGCGGCGGCGGGATCGCCGCAGGCGCGCTCGATGCGGCGCTCGGGCTGGCCGCCGAGTGGAAGCTGGCTCGCCCTTCGACAAGCTCAGGAGTCTGGAACGGCTTCAACGTGCTGCACATGGCCGCCGCGCGGATGGGCGCGCTGATGCTCGGATTTGCCCAGCAGGGCGGGATCGCGGACCTGGTCGCGGCCAAGCCGAAGCTGCTGCTGTCGCTCGGCGCCGACGAGGTCGATTACAGCGCCTTTGAAGGCGCGCTCAAGGTCTACATCGGCCACCACGGCGACAAGGGTGCGCATGCGGCCGACGTCATCCTCCCCGCCAGCGCCTACACCGAGAAGGCCGGCACTTACGTCAACACCGAAGGCCGCGTGCAGTTCGCCGACAAGGGCGTATTCGCCCCCGGCGACGCGCGCGAGGACTGGACGATCCTGCGCGCGCTGGCCGATGCGCTCGGCGTCAGCGTCGGGTTCGACAGCTTCGACCAGCTGCGCGCCGCGATGATTGCCGAGGTTCCGACGCTCGGGATCGAGGGCCTCGCTAGCTATGGTTCGCTGCCGAAGCCGGGGAAGGGCGCCAGGCCGAAAGGCAGGATCGGCTATCCGATCAAGGACTTCTACCTGACCAACCCGATCGCCCGCTCGAGCCCGACGATGCAGCGCTGCTCGGCCGAACTGCTGCATGGAGCAGAGTTTGCGGAGGCGGCGGAGTGAGCGGGTTCGACCAATTCCTCCCCGGAACGGGGAGGGGGACCACCCGAATGGTGGTGGTGGGGAGTCGCCGCTCACGCTGCGCAGGGGGTGAGTCCCCTCCGTCAGCCGCTCGCGCGGCTGCCACCTCCCCGGGCCGGGGAGGAATCTGAGATGACCCAGTTCTTCCAATCCCTCGGCATGAGCTACGAGTGGGCGTGGTTCACCGCGACCATCGCCGGCATCCTGCTGATCGCGCTGCCGCTGATGCTGGCGGTGGCGATGATCATCTATGCCGACCGCAAGATCTGGGCGGCGATGGCGCTGCGGCGCGGGCCCAACGTGGTCGGGCCGTTCGGCCTGCTGCAGAGCTTCGCCGACGGCCTGAAGGTGTTCCTGCAGGAAACCATCGTCCCGAGCGCCGCGAACAAGGGGCTGTTCCTGATCGCGCCGATCATCACCTTCACCGTCGCGCTGATGGCCTGGGCGGTGATCCCGTTCAATTCCGGGGCGGTGCTGGCGGATATCAATGTCGGGCTGCTCTACGTGCTCGCGATCAGCTCGCTCGGGGTTTACGGCGTGGTCATCGCGGGCTGGGCGTCGAATTCGAAATACCCGTTTTTCAGTGCGATGCGCGCCGCTGCTCAGATGATTTCCTATGAAGTCTCGATCGGCTTCATCCTCATCTGCGTGGTCCTGTGGGCGGGCAGCTTCAACCTGAACGATATCGTCCGGGCGCAGCAGGCGCACGTCTGGATCCTCAACGGCTTTGTGTTCAACCCGCTGCTGTTCCCGATGTGGGTGCTGTTCCTGATCTCGAGCATGGCCGAGACCGCGCGCGCGCCGTTCGACCTGACCGAGGCCGAAAGCGAGCTCGTCGCCGGCTACCAGACCGAATACTCCTCGATGAGCTTCGCGCTCTACTGGCTCGGCGAATACGCCAACGTGCTGCTGATGTGCGCGCTCAACGCCACGCTGTTCTTCGGCGGCTGGCTGCCCCCGCTCGACTGGGCGCCGCTCTACTGGATCCCGGGCTGGATCTGGCTGTTCGCCAAGATCTTCTTCTTCTTCTTCGTCTTCAGCTGGGTGAAGGCGACCGTGCCGCGCTACCGCTACGACCAGCTGATGCGGCTGGGGTGGAAGGTCTTCCTGCCGCTTAGCCTCGCCTTCGTGGTGATCGTCTCGGGCTGGCTGATGTTGACGAGGTATGGGGCATGACCGTCGCCCACCTGATCAAGTCGTTCACGCTGTGGGAGTTCGTGAAGGCGCATGCCCTCACGCTGAAGTACTTCTTCAAGACCAAGGCGACGATCAACTACCCGTTCGAGAAGAACCCACTTTCCCCGCGCTTCCGCGGCGAGCATGCGCTGCGCCGGTATCCCAACGGCGAGGAGCGCTGCATCGCCTGCAAGCTGTGCGAGGCGGTGTGCCCGGCGCAGGCGATCACCATCGAGGCGGAACCGCGCGAGGATGGGAGCCGCCGCACCACGCGCTACGACATCGACATGACCAAGTGCATCTACTGCGGCTTCTGCCAGGAAGCCTGCCCGGTGGATGCGATCGTCGAGGGGCCGAACTTCGAATACGCGACCGAAACGCGCGAGGAACTGCTCTACGACAAGGCGAAACTGCTGGCCAACGGGGACAAGTGGGAGCGGGCGATCGCCGCGAACCTTGAAGCCGATGCGCCGTATAGATAGGGGGCGCGGCGTGACGGGGCTTCCCATGATTCCGACCACTCTCGTCATTCCCGCGAAGGCGGGAATCCAGCTGGCCTTGCTGCTCAGCACCCACGATAGCTGGACCCCCGCCTTCGCGGGGGTGACGAAGGAGGTTTGAGAGGCAAGTGGTACAAGTCTTCGCCTTCTACCTCTTCGCCGTGCTGGTGATCGCCTCGGGCGCGTTCACCATCCTGGCGCGCAACCCGGTGCATTCGGTGCTGTGGCTCATCATGGCGTTCTTCAACGGCGCCGGGCTGATGGTGCTGGTCGGTGCCGAGTTCATCGCGATGCTGCTGGTGATCGTCTACGTCGGTGCCGTGGCCGTGCTGTTCCTGTTCGTGGTGATGATGCTCGACATCGATTTCGCCGAGCTGCGCGCCGGGTTCATGAAGAACATGCCCGTAGGCATCGCCATCGCGCTGGTGCTGCTGGCCGAGCTGGTGCTCGGTGTCGGCGCCTACCAGGCCGGCGCGCTCGCGCTCGGCACGCCCGACGGCTCGGCCGCGCCGCTGCTCGGCGAGAGCAATATCAAGGGCATCGGTGCGCTGCTCTACGGGCGCTACCTGTTCCTGTTCGAGACCGCCGGCATCATCCTGCTGGTGGCGATGGTCGGCGCGATCGTGCTGACCCACCGGACACGCAAGGACACCCGGCCACAGGACATCGGCAAGCAGGTCCGCCGCCGGCCGCAGGACGCGACCGTCAACGTGAAGCCCGAAGTGGGCAAGGGGGTCGAGCTGTGATCAACACCCGTCATCCCGGCGAAAGCCGGGACCTCGTTCGGCAAGCGTCGGCGTTTGTGGCACGCGACCCCGGCTTTCGCCGGGGTGACGACGTGGGGGCGTCGTCATGATCGGCATCGAACACTATGTCGTGGTCAGCTCGATCCTGTTCGTGCTCGGCGTGCTCGGCATATTCCTCAACCGCAAGAACGTGATCGTGATCCTGATGGCGATCGAGCTGATCCTGCTGGCGGTGAACATCAACCTGGTCGCGTTCAGCGCCTTCCTGCACGACCTGACCGGGCAGATCTTCGCCATGTTCGTGCTGACCGTGGCCGCCGGCGAGGCGGCGATCGGCCTCGCGATCCTGGTCATCTATTTCCGCAGCCGCGGCACCATCGCGGTCGACGACGTCAACCGGATGAAGGGGTAATCGCGTGCATTCCCTTCTCTTCGTCATTCCCGCGAAAGCGGGAACCCAGTTTCAGCCGGTCGCGCATCGCCGCGACTGGGCCCCCGCTTTTGCGGGGGTGACGAAAGTTGGTGTGAAGTGAACTCCATCCTCATCATCGTCTTCGGGCCGCTGCTGGCCGCGATCGTCGCCGGGCTGGGCAACCGCGCGCTCGGCAACACCGTCGCCAAGCTGCTGACGACCGGCGCGCTGTTCGCGTCGTGCGCGCTGTCGTGGCCGATCTTCCTCGAATACCTCGGCGGCGACGTCCCCGCGACCGTCACGCCGGTCATGCACTGGGTGCAGTCGGGCAACCTCGCTTTCGACTGGGCGCTGAGGGTCGACACGCTGACCGCGGTCATGCTGGTGGTGATCACTACCGTCTCCTCGCTCGTGCACCTCTACAGCTGGGGCTACATGGACGAAGACCCGGACCAGCCGCGCTTCTTCGCCTATCTCAGCCTGTTCACCTTCGCGATGCTGATGCTGGTGACGGCGGACAACCTGGTGCAGATGTTCTTCGGCTGGGAGGGGGTGGGCCTGGCCAGCTACCTGCTGATCGGGTTCTGGTTCAGGAAGCCCAGCGCCAACGCCGCGGCGATCAAGGCCTTCGTGGTCAACCGCGTCGGCGACCTCGGCTTCATGCTCGGCATCTTCGGCACGTTCCTGGTGTTCCAGACGGTCTCGATCCCCGAGATTCTCGCCGCCGCCCCGGCGATGAAGGGCGCGAGCACGATCGGCTTCCTCGGCATGCGGCTCGATACGATGACGATCCTCGCCCTGCTGCTGTTCGTCGGCGCGATGGGCAAGTCGGCCCAGCTGGGCCTGCACACCTGGCTGCCCGACGCGATGGAAGGCCCGACCCCGGTTTCCGCGCTGATCCACGCCGCGACCATGGTCACCGCGGGCGTGTTCATGGTCTGCCGCCTGTCGCCGATGTTCGAGGCCGCTCCGCACGCGCTGACCTTCGTCACCTTCATCGGCGCGGCGACCTGCTTCTTCGCCGCGACGGTCGGCACCACGCAGTGGGACATCAAGCGGGTGATCGCCTATTCGACCTGCAGCCAGCTCGGCTACATGTTCATCGCCGCCGGCGTGGGCGCATACGGCGCGGCGATGTTCCACCTGTTCACGCACGCGTTTTTCAAGGCGCTGCTGTTCCTCGGCGCGGGTTCGGTCATCCACGCGATGCACCACGAACAGGACATGCGCTATTACGGCAACCTGCGGAAACATATCCCGCTGACGTTCTGGGCGATGATGGCCGGCACGCTGGCGATCACCGGCGTCGGGGTGCTGGGCGTGTTCGGCTTCGCCGGGTTCTATTCGAAGGATTCGATCCTCGAGGCCGCTTTCGCCAGCGGCACCGAAATGGGCCGCGCGGCGTTCTGGATGGGCGCCTTCGCCGCGCTGCTGACCAGCTTCTATTCCTGGCGGCTGATGTTCCTGACTTTCTGGGGCAAGCCGCGCTGGATCGAGAGCGAGCACATCCAGCATTCGGTTCACAAGACCCCCGAACAGGCGGGCGCGGACACGACCGGCGGCTACCATCCGCACGAGAGCCCGTGGACCATGCTGCTGCCGCTGGGCGTGCTTTCGGCCGGCGCGATTTTCGCCGGCTACCTGTTCCACGAGCAGTTCATCAACGAGGCCGGCTTCTGGAACGGCGCCGTCGCCTACGACGAGCACCTGGTCCACGCGATGCACGAAGTGCCGCTGTGGGTTAAGCTGACCGCCACGATCGCGATGCTGGCCGGCCTGCTCACCGCCTGGCAGGGGTACATCCGCGATACCTCGATCCCGGGCAAGGTCGCCGAACAGCTCGGCCCGATCTACCGCTTCCTCTACAACAAGTGGTACTTCGACGAGCTCTATCACTTCCTGTTCGTCCGCCCGGCGTTCTGGCTCGGCCGGCTGTTCTGGCTGAAGGGCGATGTCGGGATCATCGACCGCTTCGGGCCCGATGGCGCCGCCTGGGTGGTCGACAAGGGCGCCGCGGTCGCGAAACGCGTCCAGTCGGGCTACCTGACCAGCTATGCGCTGATCATGCTCCTCGGCCTCGTCGCCGCGGTGACCTGGGTCTTGGTCTGATGATGCGTTCCCACCCCCATTCCGTTCGCCCTGAGCTTGTCGAAGGGCAGTCCTTCACTTCGGTGCCGAGCCGAAAGAAAATGCGGTCCTTCGACAAGCTCAGGACGAACGGGGAAGGGGAATGAGCGGGGTGCCGATCCTTTCCGTGATGCTGTTCGTGCCGCTCGCCGGCGCGCTGGCCTGCCTGTTCACCGGGGCGAAGGCGGCGCGCACGATCGCGCTGGCCGCCACGCTTGTCGACCTCGCGCTCGGCGTGCTGCTGTGGGCCAGTTACGACATTGGCGGCGCGCAATGGCAGTTCGTCGAGCGCGCGCCGCTGTTCGCGGGCTTCAGCTGGGCGCTCGGCATCGACGGCATCGCGCTGATGCTGACCGTCCTGACGGTGTTCCTGATGCCGATCTGCATCCTAGCCAGCGATTCCATCGACAAGCGCGTCGGCGAGTACATGGCCGCCTTCCTGTTCATGGAAACGCTGATGATCGGCGTTTTCGCGGCGCAGGACCTCTACCTGTTCTACATCTTCTTCGAGGCGGGCCTGATCCCGATGTACCTGATCATCGGCATCTGGGGCGGCCAGAACCGGATCTACGCCGCTTACAAGTTCTTCCTCTACACGCTGCTCGGCTCGGTGCTGATGCTGATCGCGATGCTGTGGATGGTGAACGAGGCGGGCACCACCGACATCCCGACGCTGATGGCCTACGATTTCGCGCCGCGCGCGCAGACCTGGCTGTGGTTGGCGTTCTTCGCCAGCTTCGCGGTCAAGATGCCGATGTGGCCGGTGCACACCTGGCTGCCCGACGCGCACGTGCAGGCACCCACCGCGGGCTCGGTGATCCTGGCGGGCGTGCTGCTCAAGATGGGTGGCTACGGCTTCATCCGCTTTTCCCTGCCGATGTTCCCCGAAGCGAGCGCGCAGTTCGTCTGGCTGGTCTGGGGCCTCAGCATGGCCGCGGTCGTCATCACCAGCCTGATCGCGCTGGTCCAGCACGACATGAAGAAGCTGATCGCCTATTCCTCGGTCGCGCATATGGCGATCGTCACCGTCGGCCTGTTCGCGTTCAACGTGCAAGGTCTCGAAGGCTCGATGATCGTGATGCTGAGCCACGGCCTCGTGTCGGGCGCGCTGTTCCTGTGCGTCGGGGTGATCTACGACCGGCTGCACACCCGCGAGATCGACCGCTACGGCGGCCTCGCCATCAACATGCCCAAGTACGCGCTGTTCTTCATGGTCTTCACGATGGCGAGCGTCGGCCTTCCGGGCACGAGCGGCTTCGTCGGCGAGTTCCTCAGCCTTGCCGGCATCTACCAGGTGAGCACCTGGGTCACGGCGGTCTGCGCCACCGGCGTGATCCTCGGCGCGGCCTACATGCTCTACCTCTACTGGCGCGTCGCTTTCGGCGTGCAGAAGAACGCCGACGCGGCCGCGATGCCCGACCTGAGCGTGCGCGAATGGCTGATGCTCGGCCCGATCGCCGCCGCGGTGCTGTGGATGGGCGTCTATCCGGAAAGCTTCCTCGCCCCGATCCGCAAGGACATCGCCGCGCTCGACGCGCGCCTGGCCCGCGCCGCCCCGGCGAGCGACTCGCAGCTCAGGATGGCCGAGCCCAAAGCCGCCCCTGCCGCGCTGGAGGGGGCGCACTGATGGACCTTAAGGCTTCCCTCGCGCTGATCGCGCCCGAGATCCTGCTCTCGCTATCCGGCCTCGCGCTGCTGCTCGTTGCCGCGTGGGCCGGCGACAAGGCCAGCCGCGCCATCAGCGTGGCCGGCTGCGTCGTGCTCGGCGCATGCTTCTTCCTGACCGCGCCCGCCCTATGCGGCGGGGCGCTGGGCCCCGACACGATGGCTTTTGGCGGGCTGTTCGCCGCCGATGCCTTCGCCGGTTTCGCCAAGCTGATGATCTACGCCGCGGCGGGCGCCGCGCTGGTCATCGCGCCGCCGTTCTTCGAACGCTACGGCATGATGCGCGCCGAATACCCGGTGCTGGTGCTGTTCGCCGTGCTCGGCATGAACGTGATGGTCTCGGCCACCGACCTGCTGACGCTCTATATCGGGCTCGAGCTGAACAGCCTCTCGGCCTACGTGCTCGCCGCGTTCCTGCGGACCGACAGCCGCTCGGCCGAGGCGGGCCTCAAGTACTTCGTCCTCGGCGCGCTCGCTTCGGGCATCCTGCTGTTCGGGATGAGCCTGACCTACGGCTTCACCGGCACGACCGACTTCGACGGGATCCGCGCCGCGCTGTCGGGCGAAATAGCGATGGGCGCGCTGTTCGGGATCACCTTCGTCCTCGCCGGCCTCGCCTTCAAGATCAGCGCGGTACCGTTCCACATGTGGACGCCGGACGTCTACGAAGGCGCGCCGACGCCGGTCACCGCGTTCTTCGCCAGCGCGCCCAAGGTCGCAGCGGTCGCGCTCAGCGCGCGCGTCGCGCTCGACGCCTTCGGGATGCAGGCCGACGCCTGGCGGCAGATCGTCATCTTCGCCGCGCTTGCCTCGATCGTGGTCGGCGCGCTGGGCGCCATCGGCCAGGCCAATATCAAGCGGCTGCTGGCCTATTCGTCGATCAACAACGTCGGCTTCATCCTCATCGGCCTCGCCGCGGCGACTCCCGCGGGTGCGAGCGCGATGCTGGTCTACCTCGCGATCTACGTGGCGATGACGGTCGGCAGCTTCGTTGCCGTGCTGATGCTCAAGAAGGCCGATGGCGAATATGTCGAAGCGATCGCCGACATCGCCGGTCTTTCGCGCACCCGGCCGCTGCTGGCGCTGTGCCTGGCGATGCTGATGTTCAGCCTGGCCGGCATCCCGCCGCTATTCGGCTTCTGGGGCAAGTTCGTCGTGTTCCAGGCCGCGGTCGAGGCAAACCTCGTGGTGCTCGCCGCGCTGGGCATCGCCGCCAGCGTGATCGGCGCGTTCTACTACATCAAGATCGTCAAGGTGATGTACTTCGACGAGCCGGCCGAGGTGGTGACGGGCAAGAGCGACTGGGCGCACTGGGCGCTGCTGGCGATCAGCGCGCTGGCCGTCTCGCCGCTCGGCTACCTGCTGACGCCGTGGCTCGGGGGCCTGGCCGACAAGGCAGCCGCAGCGCTGTTCCTGGCGGCTTGATCACGATCGTCCCCGAAACGGGTTCCACCAATGCCGACCTGCTCGCGCGGCTTGCCGCGGGGGAACGCCTGGCCGAAGGCGACTGGCTGGTCGCCGACCGCCAGGTGCTCGGGCGCGGGCGGCAGGGGCGGCTGTGGCTCGATGCCCCGGGCAATTTCATGGGCTCGACGGTGGTCCATGTCTCGCCGCAGGATCCGCCGCCGGCGAACCTGTCGTTCGTCGCCGCGCTGGCGGTCTACGAAACCGTGCTCGCCCGCATCGGCAGGCCCAGCGAACTCCAGCTCAAGTGGCCCAACGACGTCCTCCTCGGCGGGGGCAAGTTCTGCGGCCTCCTGCTCGAGCGCGAAGGGTCGAGCGTGGTGGTCGGGATCGGCGTCAACCTGGCCGTCGCGCCCGGGATCGACGATCGCCGCACGCGCACGCTCGCCGAATACGGCCCGCCGCCCGACCGCGACGCCTTCGCCGCCGATCTCGCCGCGCAATTCGACCTCGAGCTCGGCCGCTGGCGGCAGTTCGGCACCGGGCCGATCTTCAATCGCTGGCTTGCCGCCGCGCACCCGCTCGACAGCCCGCTCACCGTTCACGAACCGAGCGGGAACGCGATTTCGGGCACGTTCGACGGGCTCGAGCCCGACGGCGCGCTGCGGCTGCGCTTGGCTGACGGCTCGGCCCGTGTCATTCACGCGGGCGAAGTGATGCTTGGAGGAAACTGAGCGAATGTTGCTCGCGGTCGATGTCGGCAATACCAACGTGGTCTTCGCGCTGTTCGCCAAAAACGAACAGGGGGGCCGCGAGATCCGGTCGCGCTGGCGCATCGCCACCGATCCGCGCCGCACGGCCGACGAATATGCCGTGTGGCTGATGCAGCTGATGGTGATCGAGGGGTTCGATCGCGCCGAAGTGACCGCGATGATCGTTTCCAACGTCGTCCCGCGCGCGCGGCACAACATCGAGGTGCTGGCGGAGAAGTATTTCGCCGTCACCCCGCTGTTCGCCGGAGAGGGCGCGGCCGAATGGGGGATGGAGATCGACGTCGACGAGCCGAGCTCGCTGGGCGCCGACCGCGCGGTCAACGCCATCGCCGCGCATGCCAAGCACGGCGGCGACCTGATCGTGGTCGATTTCGGCACCGCGACCACGTTCGACGTGGTCGATTTCCACGGCGCCTACAAGGGCGGGATCATCGCCCCGGGAATCAACCTTTCGCTCGATGCGCTGGTCAGCAATACCGCCAAGCTGCCGCGGATCGCGATCGAGGCCCCGCATTCGGACAGCGTGATCGGCCGCAACACCGAAGAGCAGATGCTGATCGGCGTATTCTGGGGCTATGTCGCGCTGATGGAAGGGCTTATCGCCCGCATGCGGGCCGAGATCGGCCGCCCGGCCAAGGTCGTCGCGACCGGCGGGCTGGCGATCCTGTTCGACCAACATACGGAGATATTCGACCACGTGGACCCCGACCTGACCCTTGAAGGCCTCGCCATCCTCGCCGAACGGGCCGGCATCGCGTGAGGAAGGATTACACGCCCGAAGACGAATTGCTGTTCCTCGCGCTCGGCGGATCGGGCGAGATCGGCATGAACGTCAATCTCTACGGCTGCCAGGGCAAGTGGCTGATGGTCGACCTCGGCATGACCTTCGGCGGCGACGAATATCCCGGCATCGACCTGGTCTTCGCCGACCTCGAATTCATCGAGGCGCGCCGCGAAGACCTCCTCGGCGTGGTCCTGACCCATGCGCACGAAGACCATATCGGCGCGGTGCCCTATTTCGCCGAGGAGCTGGGCGTGCCGCTTTACGCCACGCCGTTCACCGCCGGGCTGGTGCGGCGCAAGCTCGAGGAAGCGGGCAATGCCGGCAGGGTCGAGCTGAACGTGGTCGACCGCGAGCACGGCAGCGTCCGGCTCGGCCCGTTCGAGATCACTTACATCCCGCTCGCCCACTCGATCGCCGAAGGCAACGCGCTGCTGATCGAGACCCCGCTCGGGCGCGTGTTCCATACCGGCGACTGGAAGCTGGACGATGAGCCGCTGGTCGGCGAACCGGCGACCGACGAGGAGCTGATCCAGATCGGCGACAAGGGGATCCTCGCGCTGGTGTGCGATTCGACCAACGTCTTCAATCCCCAGCCGTCGGGCTCCGAAGGCGCGGTTTACAAGGGCCTGCTCGATGAAGTGCGGCGCTGGCCGGACCGGCGCGTGCTGGTTACCACTTTCGCGTCCAACGTCGCCCGGCTGCAGACTCTCGGCCACATCGCCGAGGAGACCGGCCGCGCGCTGTGCATCGCCGGGCGTTCGCTCGAACGGATCATCGAGGTCGCGCAGGAGAACGGCTACCTGCAGCACTTCCCGCCGGTGATCGACTTCGACACCGCGATGGGCCTGCCGCGCGGCCAGGTCCTGATCCTCGCCACCGGGGGGCAGGGCGAACCGCGTGCCGCGCTCGCCCGGATCGCCGAGGACGGCCATGCGCTCGGACTCGTCGCCGGCGACGTGGTGCTGTTCTCGACCCGGCAGATTCCCGGCAACGAGCTGGCGATCGGCCGGGTGCAGAACCGGCTTGCCGCGCGCGGGATCGAAATGGTCACCGACCGGCAAAGCGAAATCCACGTCTCGGGCCACCCCGGGCGGCCCGAACTGGAGGCGCTCTACGGCTGGATCAGGCCCGAAGTCCTCGTGCCCGTCCACGGCGAGATGCGCCACATGCAGGAACAGGCGCGGCTCGGGCGGGCGTGCGGCATCCCCCGGGATGTGGTGCAGCAGAACGGCGATATCGTCCGCCTGGCGCCGGGCTTTCCCGGCAAAGTGGCCGAAGTGCACGCCGGGCGCCTCGTGCTCGACGGCGAGATCATCGTTCCCGCCGACGGCGAGGCGATCGTCACCCGCCGCCGGATCGCGCGCGACGGGATCCTGATCGTCGTGCTGGACGAGCGGCGCAACCCGCAAGTCCACGGCTACGGGCTGCCGCTCGACGAGGACTACCTGGCTTTCGTCGAGGAAGCCGAGGCCGAGGTCGCCGCCGCGCTCGGCCGGCTCAAGGGCGCCCAGGCGCGCGATCTCGCGACCGTGGCCGAGACGGCGCGGCTTACCGCGCGCCGTGCGGCGCAGCGATGGTCGGGCAAGAAGCCGCAGACGCGCGTGATCATGGCCGAGGACCGCGGCTGATGCGGTGGACCTCGATCCTCGCGATCTACCTGCTGCTGTGGGTGTTGTGCGCCTTCCTGGTGCTGCCGTTCGGCGTGCGCACGCACGACGAGGCGGGGATCGACAAGGTGCCCGGCCAGGCCGACAGCGCCCCGGCCGAATTCCGCCCCTGGCGGATCGTCGTGCGGGCGACGCTGCTCTCGGCCGTGATCTGCGGTCTCTACGTGGCGAATTACGTCTATGGCTGGATCACCGCCGCCGACATCGACGTGTTCGGCGCCGAGCCCGGCTTCAGCGAGGGTGAAGGCTAAGCCTGCGGGCCCTCAGTCGCGCAGCCGGTCGATCGCCTGGGCCAGCGCGACATAGAGCTTGCCGGGGTCCGACGACAGCAGGGTGACGCCGAGCGCATGCCCGTCGCGGGTCGACAGGACGCTGCGCAGCATCGCCTCGAAATCGTGGATGTAGCGATTGACCGTTTCGCGGAAATCGCTGTCGTCGCGGTAGATTTCCGACAATTCCCGCGCTTCCTGGTTGTCGAGCAGGCGCACGGCTCGGCGCGTGAAGATGCCGCGGTCGCCGCGCAGGTAGCTGGCCCAGGCGGTATCGGTCACTTCGTTGTCGAACGCCTTCGAGATGTCGATCGCGCTCGAATTGAGGCTTTCGGTGATCAGCGCCATGCGCCGCGCGAAATCGTTGTCGACCTGCTCCTCGGCGCGCTGCCGCGCATGCGCGACACGATGTTCGAGGTTGCCGGCGAGCTCGTTCACCGCGGCCAGCTGGTCGCGCAGCTGCATGGCCGCCTCGCGCGTGGTGTCGCCGCTGCGCTGGGCGCTGGCTTCCAGCTCCTCGATCGTCTCGCGCGCATGGTCGCGCAGCGCCCGCTCGATCGAAACGGCGCTGTTTTCCGCGAACCGCTGGGTCATCGACTCCAGCGCCTCGCCGAGCGATCCGCGGGCGGCTTCGGTCAGCTCGTCGGCGCGCCCGGCGATCTCGGTCAGGGAGGCCTGCAGCGTTTCGAGTTCGCGCGCATGCGCCGCGTTGGCCGCGGCGATCCGCGTTTCGAGCGCCTCGAACTGTTCGAGCGATGCCGCGCCTTCGCGCCGTGCGGTCGTGGCATGCCCGGCCAGCTGTTCGCCTTGCTGGAGGGCTTCGCCGATCAGCCCGTGCGCGCCGCGGATGCGCTCGTCGAAACGGTCGAGGTCGTTCGCCGCCTGCGACAGGGCACGCGGCAGGTCTTGCTGCGAATGTTCCGCGGCGGCGCGGATCAGTTCGAGCAGGCGCACGCTCTCGTCGGTCAGCTGCGAAATCCGCTCGCGATTGGCGTCGAGCTGGGCGCGGCCTTCGGCCAGGCGGGCGGCGAGGCTGGCCGCCGCCTGATCGAGTTCGCCGCCGGTTTCGCTCCCCTGGGCGACGAACTGCTCCATCTGGGCCGACAGAACCGCCATTCTGGCAGCGAGCGCGTCGCCGCGCTCGGACAAGCCGGAAAGGTGGGCCAGGTATTCCTCCTGCCGCTCGGCGACGTGCTGGTCGAGCGAGGCGAACCGCGCCTCGAGTGCGTCGAGGGCGGCCCTTTCGCGCGCTTCGGCGTCCGCCCGGCGCTCGGCAATTCCCTGCTCGAAGGCGTCGGTCCGCTCGATCATCGCCCGGTCGACGCGCTCGGCTTCCGCGCTCAGCGCCGCGAGCCTGCGGCGGGCATTGTCGAGCGCGCCCGAATCGACTTCGGCAATCTGCCTGATGGCCGCGCCCATCCGTTCCTTGAGCGCGTCGGTGGCTTCGGCCCACCTGGCGGCGGCTTCGTCCTGGCTCGCGCGCAGCGCGTCGATCACCCGCGCTCCATCATCGCCGGCAAGGCCGACCCGTTCGCGCAGGAGGGCGATTTCCTCTTCGGCGCGGCGCTGGATCTCGGCTTGGCGGGCGTCGAGCTCCTCGCCCAGGCGATCGGCCCGGCGGCGCAGGGCCGCCAGTGCTTCGACTTCGTGCCCGTCGAGCTCGGTGCGGAATTCGGCTCCGCGCTCGGCGAGAGCGGCGAAGCGGGTGCGGGCGATCTCCTCGAGGTGTTCGGCCTGCGCCTCGAAGTCCGCCAGCGCCGCATCGATGCGCTGACGCAGCGAGGCGACCTGGCGCTCGCTCGCCTCGCCGAACTGGTTGAGCCGGTTGAAGCCCGAAACGAGCTCTTCCAGATGGCCGCGCGCAGTATTCCCGGCCTGGCCGATCTGGCTGGCGACGTCGCGCGCCGAATTGGAGATGACCGGCAATTCGCTGCGCAGCCGGTCCATGTTCTCGAGTGCGCTCGCGCTGACGCGGCCGATCGTCTCGACCTGCTCGCCGTTGTCGTGGATCAGGCCCTGGAGGTTGGCGGCGTGCTCGGAAATGCGCTCGCTGGCGACGCGGCCGAGCGATTCGAGGTCGCGCGACTGGGCGGCCATGAAGTCTCGCGCCAGGCTCAGTTCCCGGTTGACCACCGCGAGGCGCTGTTCGAGCCGCGCGCTTTCGTAGGACAGCGTCCGCGCCGTCTCGGCAAACCGGGCCGACTCGCGGCGTGAATTGCGCATCGCCAGCAGCCACAGCGAGACGACCAGCAGCACCGGCACCGCCCAGGCGGTGATCCAGCCGCTCCATTGCTCGGGCGTGCCGCCGGCGAGAAGCTCGCGCTGGTGCGCCCAGCCGAAAAACCCGGTCCAGCCGAGGATCGCCAGGATCGCCAGGGTGGGCACGACCCAGCCGAAGCGGCGTCGGGCGGGTTCCTCTTCCCAGGCGTCCTCGAGCGGCTGTTCCACGGCGGCAGCTTCGACGGGCGTGGCGCCCTCGGCCGCGGCCTGCTCGGCGATATCGGATTCGGAACCGACCGCCACCAGTTTTTCCCGGCGTGACATGGCCGTGGTGAATACCACACCGGCCTTCGTGATAAACCCCGCCTTAACGGCTTTCCTCCATCTTGTGGTGCATGGCATTTGCAAGTGGCGATCTCGATGCGACAATCGCGGCGGCGGCGGGCGAAGACGCGGTGCTGATCGCCGAGTTGCGCGCGGCTTTTGCCGAGAGCGTCGAGCGGCAGGTCGACCTGCTGCGCCGCGCGCGTTGCGACGGGAACTGGAATGTCGCGGCGATGCGGCTGAAGGGGCTGGGCGCGAGTTTCCATGCCCCCGACCTCGTCCGCCTGGCCGACGAAGCGCTCGACAGCGCCCCCGGCGAGCCGGTCGCGGTGCGCAGGCTCGAACGCTTCTGCGAGGAATTGCGCGCTTCCTGATCGTCCTGCTTGGCAGCGCGTGGTGCGCAGCCTAGCTTCGGCGCGAACTTTCGGGGAGCGGCAAGGGTGCGGATCGCGCTCATCACCATAGCGGACAGCCCGGCCGGCGACGGCGCGGGCGGGGCGCTGGTCGCCGGCCGTCCGGTCGCGCTCCGGCAGCTCGAATTCGCGCTGGCGCTGGGCTGCGGCAAGGTGATCTGCCTCGGCCACGGCGCCGCGCCCGAAGCGATCGCGCTGCGCCATGCGGCCGAACGCGGCGGTGCCCAGTTCCAGGTTGTGCGCGGCGTGCGCGATTTGCCCGCGGCGGTTCGCGGCGACGATGCGCTGCTGGTGCTTGCCCATGGCCTGCTGCCCGAATCCCGCAGCGCCTTCGAGTTGCTGAAGGAAGGGCAGGGCGTGCTGGTGCTGCCGGCCGATGCGGGCTGGAGCGCCGGGTTCGAGCGCCTCGACCTGACTTCGGCCTGGGGCGGGGCAATGGTCATGCCGGGGCGCCTCGTCGACCGGCTCGACCAGCTGCCCGAAGACGCCGAGCCGGTTGCCGGGCTGCTGCGGATCGCTCGCCAGGCCGGCGTTCCCGAGCGCCCGCTTCCCGAGAGCGAGCTGTCCGAGCGCCGCTGGCAGATCGTCCGCACCGCCGAGGCCGCGGCCGCGCTCGAACCGGCCTGGCTGCGCCGCCGCCTGCCGGCCGTTTCGCCTTTCCGCCCGACCGCCTGGCTCGCGCGGGCAGTGCTGCGCCGGACCGGCTCGACGCTGGCCGGGTCGCGCCGCGCTGCCGCCGGGTTGGCCGCGGGCGCGGTCCTGGCCGTGCTCGGCGGGCTCGCCGCGGGCTGGTTCGGCATGCCGTCGCTGGCTTTCGCGGCGCTGGCGGCGGCCGCCCTGCTGACCGAAGCGGGGGAAGCGCTGGACTTGCTCGGTCGATCTATTTTCCAAGCCCAAACAAGGCCGTCGCGCCGGTTCTTCATCATGCTTGCGATATTCGATGCGGCGCTGGTGGCGATCGGCTTCCTGGCGATCGACGGAAGCCGGGCGCACCGGGTCTTCGCCCCGCTGGCCGCGGTGGGGCTGTTGCGGATCATGCCGCCCTGGCCCGAGCGGGGCTGGCGGGCGCTGGCGGCCGATCGCGGGCTCGTCGCACTGCTCCTGGCGCTGGCCAGCGGGTTCGGCCTTGCCGAAGGCGGCTTCATGGCGATCGCGCTGGCGATGATCCTGCTGCGCGCGCTGCCGACGGGGGAAAAGCGCGGCTAACGGGCATTTAACCCTGAGTGGGTATGGCGGGACGATGAAAAGCGCGATGAAGGCTGAGACGAGCGTCGAATCGGTCGAAACGCTGCTGCGCGACGAGCTCGCGCAGGGCGATGCGATGCTGTCGACCGCCACGCCGATCCTGCGCCACCTGCTGGTGAACGAGGACCGCGCGCTGTTCAGCGACGAAGTCGTGGCGCGCGTGCGCGAGATGCTGACCGACGTCGCCCGGCAATTGCTCCATGCCCGAGCGGAAGCGGCGCGGATCGCCGACCGCTCGGCCTATCTCGAGGAGCAGGAAGGTGCGCTGGCCGAAGCGCTGTTCAACGATCCGGCGTTCCTCGGCCATGTCCACGCCCTCACGCTCGAGGCGCAGATCGCGCTGCGGCTGCAGGCGCGCAACAACATCGATCCGGTGCTCTCGCCACTGCTGCAGGAACTGGTCGCGGCCAAGGACGAAGTGAACGCGGGCACGGCCATGGCGGTGCTCGCCTCGCAGGCGCGCTTCATCCAGCACCACCGCAGGATGACGCTGCCGCTCGGCGAATTGCCGGGAGACCTGTTCCACAAGGCGGTTCTGGCCCTGTGCAGCCACGCGGGCGAAGCCGACAAGGCCGCCGCCGAAGCCGAGCGCAGCCTGCGCGACGCGTTCGACGAAAGCCACGGCCGGCTCGGGCTGATCATGCGGCTCGTCATCCGCATGGGCAAGAACGCGCCTCGGGCGCTCGATATCGACCATGCCGGGCTGGCGATTTTCTCGACCGCGCTGGCGATGGCGTCGGGCCAGGACCGCGACCTTTCGGTGCTGGCGCTGTCCGACCGCCAATTCGCCCGCCTCGCCCTGGCCCTGCGCGCCGCGGGGCTCAAGCAGCGGGCGGTGGAGGAACAGTTCCTCTATTTGCACCCCGACATTTCGCTGCCCGAAGGGTTCGACGGGCTGAGCGCGGACCGCGCATCGCTGCTGCTGGCCAGTTCGGCCCCCGGCGGCGCCTGAACCGATGCCGGGCGCCGCCGCCTTCTTCGCCACGGCCCGCACCGACGGGCGCGACTGGCTGGTCGAGGCCGACGAGCCGCTCGCCGGGCTGCAGTTGCGCAGCGGCGGCGAGCTGCCGGGCATCGTCGCGACGCCCGCGCTGCTCGAACTGGTCCGCAAGGCGCGCCGCTACGGCCTCAAGCTCGCCCGGGCGATCCAGGCGCAGGACGATCGCGAGCGGTTCACGGCGTGGGTCGAGGTCGAACCCGATGCGGGCGGCGAGGGCTGCACCATCGGCATCGCCAACTGGCAGGCCGCGCCGCTCGCCGCAGACGACCCGGCGGCGGCCGAGGAGCGCCGGGCGGCGATTGAGCGGCACGTCGCCGAGCTGTCCGCCCGCCTCGGGCCGGGCCAGGAAGTGATCGCCGTCGAATGCGATTGCCCCGAACTCGCCGAACTCGCCGCCAGGCTGCGCGAGGGCCAGGGCCGGCGCTGGACCGAACTGCTCGACATCGAGGGCAACGGGCACCATGAGCAGCCGCTCCACTGGCGCCTGCTCGACGGGGCGAAAGTGACGGTCCCCGGTTCGTCGCGCGGATGGAAGGCGGTGCTGCTGCCGCTCGGCAAGCCGGAAGCCGGCCAGGCCGGGTTCGACCTGCTGCTGGTCGCCGACCGGCCGCCACCGCCGGATGAAGCCGCGGTCCCGCCGCTAGCCTCGCCCCGGCCGGGCTTCAATGCCGCGATCGGCCGCGAGATCGCGCCGGTGCTGCGCCAGCCGATCGCGCGGATCATCGCCAATGCCGAGACGATCCGCACCCAGCTCGCCGGGCCGCTGGCCGAGCAATACAGCAAATACGCCGCCGATATCGCTTCGGCCGGCGAGCACTTGCTGGCGCTGATCGAAGACCTTGCCGACCTCGAAGTGGTCGAGGCCGACGATTTCGACACCGCGCCCGACCGGATCGACCTCGCCGACGTCGCCCGCCGGGCGGCGGGAATTCTCGGCGTGCGGGCACGCGAGCGCGGGATCGAGATCGATGCCCCGAAGGAAGGCGAGAGCGTGCCGGCGATCGGCGAGTTCCGCCGGGTGCTGCAGATCCTGCTCAACCTGCTCGGCAACGCGCTGCGCTATTCGCCCGAAGGCTCGCAAGTCTGGCTGCGGGTCGGGGAGGAAGGCGGCCGCGCGCGGATCACCGTCGCCGACCAGGGAGAAGGCCTGACCGGCGAGCAACAGGCGCGGTTGTTCGAAAAGTTCGAGCGCCTCGGCCGCAGCGGCGACGGCGGCTCGGGCCTGGGCCTCTACATCTCGCGCCGGCTTGCGCGGGCCATGAACGGCGACCTGACCGTGGAAAGCGCCCCGGGGCAAGGTGCGCGCTTCACGCTCGACCTGCCCGCCGACGGCCAGCCGGACTAGACGACCTCAGCGCTTGTCGACGGGCACGTAATCGCGCTGCGTCGGCCCGGTGTAGAGCTGGCGCGGGCGGCCGATGACCTGGCCCGGATCGGAAATCATCTCGTTCCACTGCGCGACCCAGCCGACCGTGCGCGCGAGCGCGAACAGCGCGGTGAACATCGTCGTCGGGAAGCCGATCGCCGAGAGGATGATGCCCGAATAGAAATCGACGTTGGGGAACAGCTTCTTCTCGAGGAAATAGTCGTCGTGGAGGGCCATTTCCTCGAGCCGCAAGGCGGTTTCGAAAATCGGGTCGTTGACCTTGAGCGCCTCGAACACCTCACGCACGGTCTTTTGCATGACCGCTGCGCGCGGATCGTAGTTCTTGTACACGCGGTGGCCGAATCCCATCAGGCGGAACGGGTCGTTCTTGTCCTTGGCGCGCTCGATGTAGTGCGGGATCCTGTCGGGCGTGCCGATCTCGCGCAGCATGTTGAGCGCCGCTTCGTTGGCGCCGCCATGCGCCGGTCCCCACAGGCAGGCGATGCCCGCGGCGATGCACGCGAACGGGTTGGCGCCCGACGAGCCGGCGAGGCGCACGGTCGAGGTCGAGGCGTTCTGCTCGTGGTCGGCATGGAGGATGAAAATCCGGTCCATCGCCTTTTCCACCGCCGGGATCACTTCGTATTCCTCGGCCGGGACGCCGAAGGTCATGCGCAGGAAGTTGCCGGTGTAGCTCAACTTGTTGTCGGGATAGAAGAACGGCTGGCCGATGGTGTACTTGAAGGCCATCGCCGCGATCGTCGGCATCTTGGCGATCAGCCGGTGCGAGCTGATCCGCCGGTGGACCGGGTCGGAAATATCGGTGCTGTCATGGTAGAACGCGCTCAGCGCGCCGACCACGCCGCACATCACCGCCATCGGGTGGGCATCGCGCCGGAACCCGCGGTAGAACGTCGCCAGCTGCTCGTGCAGCATCGTGTGGCGGGTGATCGTCCAGGTAAACTCGTCGAGTTCCTGCTTCTTGGGAAGCTCGCCGTTCAGCAGCAGGTAGGCGACTTCCATGAAGGTCGAATGCTCGGCCAGCTGCCCGATCGGGTAGCCGCGGTGAAGCAGGACGCCTTCCTCGCCGTCGATATAGGTCAGCGCGCTTTCGCAGGAGGCCGTCGACTTGTAGCCCGGATCGTAGGTGAACATACCCGTCGAGCCGTAAAGCTTGCGGATATCGACCACGTCGGGTCCGCAAGTGCCTTCCAGGACCGGGAAATCGAACGTTTCGCCGCCTACCGCCAGCTTCGCCTGCTTGTCCGCCAAATTGCGTCTCCTCAATATCGTCCTGCCGGCCGGCTCGCTAGGCCACCCGGGCGGCCTGCGCGTCGATCCGCGCAAGGCTCTCTTCCCGGCCGAGAAGCGCCAGCACATCGAAAATCCCTGGGGATGTAGTCTGCCCCGTCAGCGCCGCGCGAAGCGGTTGCGCGAGCTTGCCCAGGCCAAGCCCGAGTTCCTCCGCATAGGTCTTGAGATTGGCCTCCAACGCCGCGGTTGTCCAGTCCTGTTCGGTTTGCAAACGCGCCGAAATCCGCGCCAGCATCGCCCGCCCATCGCCGTCGAGCAAGGCCGTCGCCTGCTCGGTCAGCGCGAGCGGCAGGGTCTTGAACAGGAAGGCGGCGCCATCGGCCAGCTCGTCGAGGTCGCGCGCCCGCGTCTTCAGCACCGGCATGGCTTCGACCAGCAGCGCGCGGTCCGCTGCGGGACCGATCCGGGCCGCCACGAGTTCGGCCAGCCGCGTGTCGTCGGCGGCGCGGATGTAGTCGCCGTTCATGCTGAGCAGCTTCTTCATGTCGAACCGGCTCGGGCTCTTGCCGACGCCTTCGAGGGTGAAGGCATCGATCGCTTCCTGCCGGGTGAATTCCTCCTGGTCGCCGTGGCCCCAGCCGAGGCGCAGGAGGTAGTTGAACAACGCTTCGGGCAGGATGCCGAGCTCGTCGCGATAGGCATCGACCCCCATCGCCCCGTGGCGCTTCGACAGCTTGGCGCCGTCCGGCCCATGAATCAGCGGGATGTGGGCATAGACGGGATCGGGCCAGCCGCCTTCGATCTGGTTCATCGCGCGGATGATCGGCAACTGCCGGAAGGCGTTGTTGAGGTGGTCGTCGCCGCGGATCACGTGCGTCACGCCCATGTCGTGATCGTCGACCACCACCGCGAGCATGTAGGTCGGCGACCCGTCGGCGCGCAGCAGGACGTAATCGTCGAGCTCCGCGTTCTTCACCGCCACGCGGCCCTGCACCGCGTCCTCGATCACCGTTTCGCCTTCGTCCGGGGCCTTCAGCCGGATCACGAACGGCGCGCCGAGCGGCGCGTGCGAGGGATCGCGGTCGCGCCAGCGGCCGTCATAACGCAGCGGCTGCCTCACCGCGCGCTGGGCCTCGCGCATCGCCTCGAGCTCTTCCGGGGTGGCGTAGCACTTGTAGGCATGGCCGGCCGCGAGCAGCTTTTCGGCGACTTCGACATGGCGCGAGCCGCGTTCGGACTGGAACACCGTATCGCCGTCCCAGTCGAGCCCAAGCCAGTCGAGCCCGTCGAGGATCGCGTCGATCGCCGCCTGGGTCGAACGCTTGCGGTCGGTGTCCTCGATCCGCAGCAGCGCCTTGCCGCCGTGATGGCGGGCGTAGAGCCAGTTGAACAGCGCGGTGCGCGCGCCGCCGATATGGAGGAAGCCCGTGGGCGAGGGCGCGAACCGGGTCACCACCGTTCCGTCGCTGCCGCTTGCCATAACTACCTGTTTCCTATCCTATGATCCGATGACCACGCGCACGACGCCGCTGGTCCCGCTGGGGCAGGAACCGGGCGATGCTGCGTTGCAGCACACGCCTTGGCGAAACCGCGCGCGCTTGTCCAGCGTGGCCGATGCGGCGGAACGTTTTCTCGCCCGCGCGGGGTTCGACCGCGGTCCCTGGCTCGCGATCGCCCTGGCCGCCGGAATCGGGGCCTGGTTCGCGCTGCCCGATCCCGCCTGGTGGATCGCGGCGATCGCGCTGGCGCTGATCGCCGCGCTCGGCTCGCTCGCCGCCTGGCGCGGGGCCGAAGGGCGAACGAACCTGGTCCTGGCCGTCGTCTCGCTGGGTATCGCCTTTGCCGCCGGCACTACGCTTGTCTGGGCGCGGTCCGACCTGGTCGGCGCCGAGCCGATCGCGCGCCCGGCCTCGATGACGCTCGCCGGCACGGTGCTCGAGCGGATCGAGCAGCCTGCCGACGAGCGCGTGCGGCTGGTCCTCGCCACGCGCGATCGGGCGGGCGAACCGATCAAGGTGCGGCTGAACCTGCCGCAGGAAGGGGACGATCCGGCCTTTCGCGAAGGAGCGGTGGTTCGCCTCAAGGCGCGGCTGATGCCGCCCGCGCCGCCGCCGCTGCCGGGAAGCTACGATTTCGCCCGTGCCGCCTGGTTCGAGGGCTATGCCGCGACCGGCAGCGTCCAGGGGCCCGTCGAGCTGCTCGAACCGGCCGGCAAGGGCCCCTTGCTCGCCCCGCTGCAGCGCCGGCTGTCGGATCACGTGCGCCGCCAGCTGGCCGGGTCGCCGGGAGCGATCGCGGCGGCCTTCGCGAGCGGCGACCGCGGGGCGATTTCCGAGGCGGACGAGCGGGCCATGCGCGATGCCGGGCTGACGCACCTGCTGTCGATCAGCGGGCTGCACGTCAGCGCGGTGATCGCCGGGGCCTATTTCCTGTCGCTTACGCTGCTCGCGCTGTGGCCCTGGCTGGCGCTGCGCGTGCGGCTGCCGCTGGCGGCCGCGGCGATCGGCGCGCTGGCGGGGATCGGCTACACCTTGCTGACCGGGGCCGAGGTGCCGACCGTGCGCAGCTGCGTGGGAGCGGTCCTGGTGCTGGGGGCGCTGGCGCTCGGGCGCGAACCGCTCAGCCTGCGGATGGTCGCGGTGGCGGCGGTGTTCGTCCTGCTGCTGTGGCCCGAATCGCTCGCCGGGCCGAGCTTCCAGATGAGCTTCGCCGCGGTGATCGCGATCGTCGCCTTGCACGGCGCGGCGCCGGTTCGCGCATTCCTGGCCCCGCGCGAAGAGGGCTGGCCGGTGCGGGCCGCGCGGCACGCGGCAATGCTGCTGGTAACCGGGCTGGTGATCGAGATCGCGCTGATGCCGATCGTCCTGTTCCACTTCCATCGCGCCGGGGTCTACGGCGCCTTCGCCAATGTCGTAGCGATCCCGCTGGTGACCTTCGTGTCGATGCCGCTGATCGCGCTGGCGCTGCTGTTCGACCTCGTCGGGCTGGGCGCGCCGTTCTGGTGGCTGGCCGGCAAGTCGCTGGAACTCCTGCTCGGCATCGCCCATGCGGCGGCTTCGCAGCCGGGCGCGGTCAAGCTGATGCCGCAGATGGGCTGGGGCACCTTCGCGCTGTTCGTCGCCGGCGGCCTGTGGCTCGGCCTGTGGCGCGGCGGGGCGCGGCTGTGGGGCATTGCGCCGGTGGCTCTGGCGACCGCCCTGCTGCTCGCCACGCCCGCGCCCGACGTGCTCGTGACCGGCGACGGCCGCAACGTCGGGATCGCCGCCGAGGACGGCCGCCTGCTGGTGCTGCGCGACACGCGCAGCGAATTCACGCGCGACAACCTGACCGAGCTCGCCGGGGTGGAAAGCGAGCCGGTGCCTGTCCGTCGCTGGCCGGGCGCCGAGTGCAGCCGGGATTTCTGCGCGCTCACCATCCGCCGCGCGGGCCGCGACTGGCGCCTGCTGATGAGCAGCAGCGACTACCTCGTCGATGCGGGAGAGCTGGCGGCGGCCTGCCGCGAGGCCGACATCGTGGTTTCCGACCGCTACCTGCCGCGCACCTGCCTGCCGAAAGTCCTGCGCGCCGACATGCGGATGCTGGCCGAGACCGGCGGGCTGGCGATCGTGCTCGGCGATCCGCCGCGGATCGCGACCGTCGCCCAGGGGCAGGGCGAGCATCGCTGGTGGCGCGGGCAACGGGAGTGAGAGCCAACCTTTCCGCTTCGTCATTGCGACCCCGACCATGTGCCGGGGGGAAGCAATCCAGGGCAAAGCGCACCACCCTGGATTGCCGCGCGGCTTCGACCCTCGCAACGACGAGGAATTCAGGCGGGTTCGAGTCTAGTGATACCGCCGCAGCAGCCCGGCGAGCTTGCCCTGGACCACGACTTCGTCGGGCCGGTAGATCTGCGCATCGTAGGCGCCGTTGGCCGGGTCGAGCCGGATCATGCCGTTCTCGCGCCGCAGGTACTTGAGCGTCGCTTCCTCGTTGCGGACGAGCGCCACGACGATCTCCCCGTCGCGCGCCGTGTCGGTGCGCTTCACCAGCGCATAGTCGCCGTCGAGGATGCCGGCCTCGATCATCGAATCGCCCGATACCTCGAGCGCATAGTGCTCGCCCGCGCCGAGCAGGGCGGCGGGGACGGGCAGCGTGCGGTCGCCTTCGAGCGCCTCGATCGGGACGCCGGCGGCAATTCGCCCGTGCAGCGGGATTTGGATCACGTCGTTGGCGGCCGGGGGCTGGGCCCGCGGCGGGAGGGTGACGCGCGAGACCAGGTCGTTGGCCGCGGCGCGCTTGGAGGTGGTGACGTCCTCGGGCTGGCGCAGCACTTCGAGCGCGCGGGCGCGATTGGGCAGGCGGCGGATGAAGCCGCGTTCCTCGAGCGCCGAGATCAGCCGGTGCACGCCCGACTTGCTCTTGAGGTCGAGCGCGTCCTTCATTTCCTCGAACGAAGGCGAAATCCCCGTTTCCTCGAGCCTGCGCTGGATGAACAGGAGCAGTTCGTGCTGTTTGGCGGTCAACATCGGTCGGCTCTCCGCTAATGTTCCGTTTCTGGAACGAACGCGGAACAATTAGGCAACTCGCGAACGCCCGTCAAGCGGTTCCGCCATTTCCGATCCAATAGGCCGTGACGAACTCGCCTTCCTCAGCGCTTGGAGACCCCGCGGGGCGCTGGACCAGCGCATCGGCGCGGGAAAGCGCGGCGAGCGCGCTGCTGTCCTGCCCGGCCACCGGAACCAGCGCGCCGCCTTCGAGTCGCGCCCGGAGGAATTCCATCCGGCCGCCGGTCGCGGGGAGGCCGGCTCCTAGCCGCATCGCGAGCGGCTTGGGCAAGGGCTCGCTCGCGCCGCCGAGCGCCCGCAGCAATGGCAGCAGGAACAGGAACGCGGTGACGTAGCTCGACACCGGGTTGCCCGGCAGTCCCAGCACCCATTGCCGGCCGCGCCGGGCGACGAGCAGCGGCTTGCCGGGCCTCATTGCCACGCGCCAGAAGTCGATTTCCGCGCCCCATTGCTCGAGTGCAGGACGGACCAGGTCGTGATCGCCGACCGATACGCCGCCGCTGGTGACGATCACGTCCACATCGGCGGCTTTTTCGAGCGCCGCGAGCATCGCGTCGAGCCGGTCCGGCACCGGGCCGAGTCGAACGATGGACGAGGTGTGGGGTGCCGCCATGGCGGCGAGCATCGCCCCGTTGCTCGCGGGAACCTGGTGCGGCGCGCAGGCGGCGGGATCGGCGGCCAGCTCGTCGCCCGAATCGAGTATTGCCACGGTGGGCAGGGCGCGGACCGGCAGCTCCGCATGTCCCGCGGCGAGCGCCAGCGCGAGCTGCGCCGGTCCGACGCGGGTTCCGGCGGAGAGCACTTCGTCGCCTCGGCGGAAATCGAACCCGGCCCGGCGGATGTGCCGCGCGGTCGGCTCACCTTCGCCGTTGAGCGCGAGGCTGTCGCCGTCGCGCGCGGCATTCTCCTGCAGCAGGACGGCGCATTCGCCGGCGGGCATCAGCGCGCCGGTCGAAATGCGGATGGCCTGCGCCGGCTCCAGCGTGCCGGCGAACGGATGCCCCGCGGCGCTTTCACCGACGACCTGCCAAGGGCCGCAGATGTCGTCGGCACGCATGGCATAGCCGTCCATCGCCGACAGGTCGGCGGCGGGCTGGGTGCGGGCGGCGATCAGCGGTTCGGCGAGATAGCGGCCCAGCGCGCGTTCGGCGGCAACCCGCTCGGCGGCGAGCGGTTCGGCTTGCGTCAGCAGCCGCGCCTGCGCCTCGGCGAGGGGCAGGGGGGCAGGCAGGCTCATTCCGACGCGCGCCAGGCGCCGCTCTTGCCGCCGGTCTTCGCGAGCAGCCTGATTCCCTCGATCGTCATGCCCTTGTCGAGCGCCTTGGCCATGTCGTAGATTGTCAGGAGTGCGACGGAAGTGGCTGTCATCGCTTCCATTTCCACCCCGGTCCTGCCGGTCAGCGACGCCGTGGCGGTGGCCCGCACCCCATCGTCCTCGAAGGCGAATTCGACGCTCACCGCATCGAGCGCAAGCGGGTGGCACAGCGGAATCAACTCGCCGGTCTTCTTGGCGGCCATGATCCCGGCGATCCGCGCGGCGGCGAGCACGTCGCCCTTGGGCCCGCTGCCTTCGCGCACCGCGGCCAGCGCCTGGGGCGACATGCGGATGCGCCCGGTCGCGGTGGCCGAGCGCGCGGTTTCCGGCTTGCCGCCGACGTCGACCATCCGCGCGGCGCCCTGCGCATCGAGGTGGGTAAGCTTGCTCATGACCTAGCCATGCCGGATCGGATGGCGCCCCACTAGCGTGTCAGCGCTGGCGCGTGTTGCTCCAGATCACCTGGCCGACGCCGAACAGCGCCAGGATCGCGCCGTAGACCGTCCATTGCGGATCGCCGGCCATGAAGCTGTCGAGGAAGGCGATGTTGAGCCCCTGGAGCATCCAGATGCCGCCCAAGCACACCATCAGCAGCCCAAGCAGGGTGCTGACCACCCGCATCACGACGTTGAACAGATTTCCCATGCCGTTACTCCCCTCGGTTCGGGAAGGTTCATTACGCCAATGCGCGGCGGAACGCCATCGCCGGCGAATTTACCCGTAAAGCAGCTTGCGGGTCGCCGCCTCGACGTCATCCTGCCGCATCAGGCTTTCGCCGACGAGGAAGCAGCGAACGCCCGCCGCCGCAAGCCGCTCGCAGTCGATGTGGCTGTTGATCCCGCTTTCACTGACCAGCAATGCGCCCTCCGGGGCCAGCGGAGCGAGCCGCTCGGTCGTGGCAAGGTCGGTGCGGAAGGTCTTGAGGTCGCGGTTGTTGATCCCGATCAGGCGCGAACGCAGGCGCGCGGCGCGCTCCATTTCCGCCTCGTCGTGGACTTCGACCAGCACGTCCATCCCGCGCTCGAGCGCGGCGGCCTCGATCTCGGCCATTTCGGCATCGTCGAGCGCGGCGACGATGATCAGGATCGCGTCCGCCCCGATCGCGCGCGATTCCGCGACTTGCCACGGATCGACCATGAAGTCCTTGCGCAGCACCGGCAGCGAGCACGCCGCGCGCGCATCCATCAGGAAATCCTCGTGGCCCTGGAAGAAGGGCGCGTCGGTCAGCACCGAGAGGCACGCCGCGCCGCCATGCTCATAGGCGACGGCATGTTCCGCCGGGCGGAAATCGGCCCGGATCAGGCCTTTCGACGGGCTCGCCTTCTTGATCTCGGCGATCAGGCCGAAACCGTTCGCGGCCTTGGCCTCGAGCGCCCTGCGAAAGCCGCGCGGGGGCGTGGCATCGAGCGCGGCGCGGTCGAGGTCGTCCACCGTCGCCAGCGCCTTGCGGGCGGCGACTTCCTCGCGCTTCACGGCGCAGATTTCGGCCAGCTTGTCCATCTGCCGCGTCTATGCGGCTGACGGCGGCGTGTGTCGATAGCGAGCTTTTTTGTTCGCGCAGAGGCTCGGAGGCGCGGAAGGATATCTCTCCCCGTCATTCCCGCGAAAGCGGGAACCCCGCTACGGTCAGGCCGGCAGGAAGGAAGCGGGGTCCCCGCTTTCGCGGGGAGGACGATTGAGGTGTGAGTCTCCGCGTCTCCGCGTCTCCGCGTGAACCGAAATTACTTCGCCGCCGCGATCCAGCAGTCGAGCAGGGCGTTGGCCAGCCCCTTGTCGATCGCCTCGGCGGCTTCCTCGACGCCTTCCACCCAGCCTTCGGCCTCGCCCGCGACCATCAGCGCCCCGGCGGCGTTGAACAGCACCGCGTCGCGATAGGGGCCGGGGGTGCCCATCAGCAGGCTCCTGAGCGCCGCCGCGTTGTGCACCGCGTCGCCGCCACGGATCGCCTCGATCGGCGCGTGCGGCAGCCCGGCATCGGCGGCATCGACGCGGTGCATCTCGAAATCGCTGCCGATCACCTCGGCCAGCTCGTTGCCGCCGGCGAGGCTGAGCTCGTCGAGCCCCTCGTCGCCCGAGACGATGAACGAGCGCCCGGTGCCGAGCCGCGCCAGCGCCTCGGCGTAGATCGGCACGTAGGCCGGCCGGGCGATGCCGATCAGCTGGTTCCTGACGCCGGCCGGGTTCGACAGCGGGCCCATCAGGTTGAAGATCGTCCGCTTGCCGATCGCCTTGCGGATGGGCTGGATCCGCCGCATCGCCGGGTGGTGGTTGGCGGCGAACAGGAAGCAGATGCCGATCTCGCGCAGCGTCATCTCGGCGGTGCGCCCGGCGGCTTCCATGTCGAGGCCGAGCGCTTCGAGCGTGTCGGCTGCGCCCGCCTTCGAGCTTGCCGCGCGGTTGCCGTGCTTGGCCACCGGTACGCCGCAGGCGGCGACCACCAGGCTGACCGCGGTCGAGACGTTCAATGTGTGGTGCCCGTCGCCGCCGGTGCCGCAGACGTCGATCGCGTTGGCCGGTGCCTCGATCGGGATCATCCGGGCACGCAGCGCGCGCGCCGCGCCGGTGATCTCGGCGGCGGTTTCGCCGCGGTCGGACAGCTCGACCAGGAAGCGGGCGATGTCCTCATCACTTACCTTGCCGTCGAGCATCAGGCCGAACACTTCCTCGGCCATCTCTTCCGACAGGTGCGGTTCGACCTCCGGCAGGCTGGTCATGCCGCGCGCTTCGCCTCGAGGCCGCAGATCCTGAGGAAATTGGCGAGCAGCTCGTGGCCGTATTCGGTGGCGATGCTTTCGGGGTGGAACTGCACCCCGTGGATCGGCAGCTCGGCATGGCGGAAGCCCATCACGGCGGTGCCGTCGAGCCCGGGCGTTTCGCTGGTGGCGTTGACCACGAGGCAGTCCGGAATGTCCTCGACGATCAGCGAATGGTAGCGAGTCGCGGTGAACGGGCTGGGGATCCCCGCGAACAGGCCCGTGCCGTCATGCTCGACCGGGCTGGTCTTGCCGTGCATCAGCCCGCCGCGCACCACATGGCCGCCGAAATGCTGCCCGATCGCCTGGTGGCCGAGGCACACGCCGAGCAGCGGCCGCCCGGCATCGGCACAGGCGGCGACGAGGTCGAGGCTGATGCCCGCCTCGTTCGGCGTGCAGGGCCCCGGCGAAATGAGGAACCCCGCGGCATTGCTCGCCAGTGCCTCGCTCGCGCCGATTTCGTCGTTGCGCACGACCTTCACCTCGGCGCCCAGCTCCATCAGGTAATGGACCAGGTTGAAGGTGAAGCTGTCGTAGTTGTCGATAACCAGGATCATGGCGCGGCCTACTGCCCGAAACCGGGCTCCGCGGCAATGCGCGCGGCCTCGCGGGCGGCGGCGATCAGGGCGCCGGCCTTGGCTTCGCATTCGCGCTGCTCGTAGGCCGGGTCGCTGTCGGCGACGATGCCGGCGCCGGCCTGGACGTGCATCACCCCGTCCTTCACCACCGCGGTCCTCAGCACGATGCACGAATCGACCGATCCGTCGGGCGCGAAATAGCCGACGCCGCCGGCATAGGGCCCGCGCGTCTCGGGCTCGAGCTCGGCGATGATCTGGCAGGCGCGGACCTTGGGCGCGCCCGAGACCGTGCCGGCCGGGAACCCGGCGAACAGCGCGTCGAGCGCGTCCTTCGACGGGTCGAGCTTGCCGATCACGTTGCTGACGATGTGCATCACGTGGCTGTAGCGTTCGACGGTGAAGCTGGCGGTGACCTTGACGCTGTCGGCGGCGGCGACGCGGCCGACATCGTTGCGCCCGAGATCGAGCAGCATCAGATGCTCGGCGCATTCCTTGGGATCGGCCAGCAGGCTTTGCTCCGCCGCCTCGTCCTCCTCGCGCGTGGCGCCGCGCGGGCGCGTCCCGGCGATCGGGCGGATGGTCACTTCGCCGTCGCGCACGCGGACGAGGATCTCGGGGCTCGAGCCGACCACCGCGAAGCCGGGAAGGTCGAGGAAATAGAGGAACGGCGAGGGATTCACCCGCCGCAGCGCCCGGTACAGCGCGAACGGCGGCAGCGGGAAGGGGCAGGTGAAGCGCTGGGCGAGGACCACCTGGAACACGTCGCCGGCGGTGATGTAGTCCTTCGCCTTCAGCACCATCCGCTCGTAGCCGGCGGCGTCCATCACCGGAGTGAGCGCCATTGCGGGCAGGTTCTCCTCGCGCCCGGACGAGGGCACGGCGGCGCCCAGCGCGCGCAGGGCGCTGTCGATCCGTTCCCCGGCCGCCTCGATCGCGCGGTCCGGGTCGCCGCTGCCGGCCCACAGCGGAGCGATGCAGAACAGCTCGTCGGAAAGGTTGTCGAACACCAGGATGGTCGTCGGCCGCACGAACAGCATGTCGGGCAGCATGAGCTCGCTTTGCGGCGCGCGCGGCAGCCGCTCGACCAGCCCGATCGTCTCGTAGCCGAAATAGCCGACCAGGCAGGCGATCGGCGGCAGGCCGTCGGGCACGTCGATGCGGCAGGAATTGACCAGCGCGCGCAGCTCGGCGAGCGCGTCGCCGGGGAGCCGCGCGAACGCCTCGCGGTCGTGCCGCCAGTCGCGGTTGACCTCGCATTCATGGCCGGTGGCGCGGAACACCAGGTCGGGATCGATCCCGAGCAGGCTGTAGCGGCCGCGCACTTCGCCGCCTTCGACCGATTCGAGCAGGAAGTCGCCGCGGCCCGGCTCGATCAGCTTGAGCGCGGCGCCGACCGGGGTCTCGGTGTCGGCCACCAGCCGCCGCCAGACGAGCGACGGGCGGCCCCCGGCCAGCTGCTTGCGCGCGGCGGCGGCATTCTCTGGGAGGGCTCCGGACAGGACCCCGGTCCCTACTCGGTCCGGCCGGTGAGCTGCCTTGCCACCGCGTCGATCGCCGCCTGGTTCTTCTCGACGCCGACCGCCCGCTGGGCGGCAGCAACCATCTGCTCGGAATATTCATCGCCGAACACGGTCGCGAGCTGGCGCTGGGTGGCGGCGATGACCGGGTCGGCCTTGTCGACTTCGGGCACGACGACGTCGGCCAGCTGGACCACGAACCAGCCGTTCTCGTCCGGGCCCTCGAGCCGCTTCACGGTGCCCTTGGCCATGCTGAACATCAGCGCCAGGACCGACGGCACGCGCGGCTGCCGGGCGAGTTCGTCGCGGCCCATGTCGACGGTGTCGGGCGCGGGCAGGGCGACCTTTTCCGCGGCGATCGCCTCGGCGACCGACTGGCCGCCCTCGACCCGCTTGAGCACGCGCTCGGCGGCGGCCTTGGCGGCCAGCGCCCCTTGGTGGCGACGCCAGTCGGCGATCACGTCGTCGCGGATCTCGGCCAGCGGAGCGGCCGCGGACGCGGTGATGTTGCTGACTTCGTAGACGAGGAAGATCTTGCCGGGTTCGACCTCGGCCAGCTGCGGCTCGGATTCCTCCATGTCGAATGCAGTCTTGAGCGCGGGCTGGAGGACCGGAGGAGCGGTTTCCTGCGTCCCGTAGACGCGGCCGTCGGCGGTCAGCGGGGCCGTGCTCTCGAGCTTGACCTTCATCTCCGCCGCCAGCTCGCCGAGGCTGGTCCCGCCGTCGAGCTCGTCCTCGATCCGCGCGGCAAGGTCGAGGAAGGCGGCGCGCCGCTGCTCCTCGGCCAGCTTGCCGGAAATCTCGCCGCGTACCTCGGCGAGGCTCTTGCCCGGGGTGCGCTCGATCCGCTCGACCCGCAGCACGTACCAGCCGAGGCCGCCGCGTGCCGGCGTGGCGATCGCGCCCTGGCTCGCGGCGAAGGCGGCGTCGGCCACCGCCTGCGAGGCCTGGGTGGCCAATTCGGTCCTGGTCACCGGGCCGACGCTGGTGGTGGCGAGGCCCTTGCCGCTCGCCGCCGCGGCGAGCGACTTGCCGCCCGAAATCTCGGCGATGACTGCCCTGGCGGCCGCTTCGGTCGGCACGACCATCTGGGTGAAGCTGCGGCTTTCCCTGGCGGCATATTGCGCCTTGTCCTGGTTGAAGCGGGCGGCGATCTGCGCCTCGGTCGGCGCCGGCAGGCTGGCGACCACTTCCTCGCCAAGCGCGGCATAACGGAGCACCCGGCGCTCGGGCCGCAGGTAATCGGTCCGGTTGGCATCGTAATAGCTCTTCAGCTGCGCTTCGGTCGGATTGCCTTTCGGCGCATAGGCCGCGCTTGGCAGCACCGCGATGGAGCCCCGCCGGCGTTCCTTCAGCAGCACCGCATAGCGCTCGGCAAGGCTGTGCGGCACCGCGGTGCCGTAGCTCGCCGGGATCAGCACCTGCTGGGCATAGAGCCCGGACGCGACGTCTTGCCGCACCAGGGCTTCGGTCAGGCCCTGCTGGCGCAGGGTCGCGAGGAACATGTCGCGGTCGAACTTGCCGTCGGCCCCGCGAAATGCCTGGATCTGGACCAGCTCGCTGTCGACCAGCCGGTCGCCGGCGCGCAGGCCGTGCTGGCGAGCGAATTCGGCCAGCGCGGTGCGCTGGATCAATTGGTTGAGGACCCGGTCGAGCCCGCCGCCGGCGATGAACGCTTCCATCGTCGCGGTCGGATTCTTCTCGCGTTCGTTGTTGAGCGCGGTGGTCATCGCCGCGCTGAGGTCGGACGTGCTGATCCGCTGGTCGCCGACCACCGCCACCCGGTCGCCGCCCGAAACGCCGCCGAACGCGTTGTTGTTGGCGACGTCGCCGCTGGTGAAGGCGATCGCGATCAGCACGAGGAAGACGAGCGTCACGCCGATGCCGAGCTTGGATTTGAAGAAATTTCTGAAAAACTGGAGCATCGGGTCACTTCTCGGCTGGATCGGCCCGCGCCATATCCTCGCTGCGGCGCGCCCGCAACAGTTCGCCGCAGCTTTCCCACCTGGCGCAAATGGCGCTTTGACAACCGCGACGCTGCCGATTAGCGCCCCTCCACCCCCACGAGCCGGACAGGCTCCCCAATCCGTATCGCAAGGCAATGATGTCCGAACGCCCCTATATCGTCGGTAACTGGAAGATGCATGGCACACGCGCGATGCTGTCCGAAGCACGCGCGATCGATCGCGCTGCCGAGCGGCTGATCAAGGTCGAAGTCGCCCTCGCGCCGCCGTTCACCTTGATTCACGCCACGCGCAAGGAAGCCGCGCTGATCGGCGTCGGCGCGCAGGATTGCCACGCCGCCGAGGGCGGCGCGCACACCGGCGACATTTCCGCGGCGATGGTCAAGGATGCCGGCGCCGGGTTCGTCATCGTCGGCCACAGCGAACGCCGCGCCGACCACGGCGAAAGCGACGCCGACGTGCGCGCCAAGGCGGAAGCCGCGCTCGGCGTGGGCCTTTCCGTGATCGTCTGCGTCGGCGAGACCGAGGCGGAGCGCGACGCGGGCAAGGCGGAGAAGGTCGTCGCCCGCCAGCTCGACGGCTCGCTGCCGCCGCAGGGTGAGGGCGTGGCGGCCAGGGTCACCGTCGCCTACGAGCCCGTCTGGGCGATCGGCACCGGGCGCACGCCGACGGTCGAGGACGTAGGCGCGATGCACCGCGCGATCCGCAAGCGCCTCGTCGCCATCTACGGCGAGGACGGCGCCGGCGTCCGCATCCTCTATGGCGGCTCGGTCAAGCCGGAAAACGCCGCCGAGCTACTGACGGCGGACGAAGTCGGCGGCGCGCTGGTCGGCGGTGCCAGCCTGGCCGCCGAAAGCTTCCTCGGGATCGTCGCGGCGGCGGCCGAGGCGTTGGAGAGTTGAAATAGGCGTGATCCCCCGCGAAGGCAGGGGCCTCCCTCCACCAGGCAGGTCTTCGCTGCCTGAGGCCCCTGCCTTCGCAGGGGCTCGCGCTTGTCGAATTGCCTGTGCGGTTCTACATCGCGCGCGCACCTAGCTAGGAAATCCGCATGTCGCTCTTCATCTTCCTCACCGTCGTCCAGGCGATAATCGCCGCCGCGCTGGTCGGCCTCGTGCTGATGCAGCGGTCTGAGGGCGGCGGGCTCGGGATCGGCGGGGGCGGCAGCCCCGGCGGGTTGATGAGCGCGCGCGGCGCGGCCGATTTCCTCACTCGCACGACCAAGTGGCTGGCGGTGATCTTTGTCGTCCTGGCGATCGTCATGGCCGCGGTGGCGGTGAAGGCGACGTCCGACCGGGAAATCGACGATTCGCTCGACCGCACGGTGGCCCCGGCCGCCGGCGCGCAGCCTGCGCCGGCGCCTGCCCAGGCTCCTGCCCAGGCTCCGGCCCAACCGGCGAGCGACGACCCGCTCGGCGACGTCGCGCAGTAAGGGCGCTTCGCCACACCCCTGTGCAAATCGCGCAAGCAATGGCTTGCGCCGAATCCGTTAAGCGGCCTAAGGCCCGACTCCCATGGCGCGGTTCATTTTTATTACCGGCGGCGTGGTCTCATCGCTCGGCAAGGGTCTCATGGCGGCGAGCCTCGCTGCCTTGCTCCAGGCGCGCGGCTACAAGGTCCGCATCCGCAAGTTCGACCCCTACCTGAACGTCGATCCCGGAACGATGAGTCCCTACCAGCACGGCGAGGTCTACGTGACCGACGACGGCGCCGAGACCGACCTCGACCTGGGGCACTACGAGCGCTTCACCGGCGTTTCGGCACGCCAGTCGGACAACGTCACTTCGGGGCGCGTCTATCGCGACATCATCGCCAAGGAACGGCGCGGCGACTACCTCGGCGCGACGGTCCAGGTGATTCCGCACGTGACCGACGCGATCAAGGAATTCGCGCTCGCCGAGACCGGGGACCTCGATTTCGTGCTGTGCGAGATCGGCGGCACGGTCGGCGATATCGAGAGCCTGCCGTTCATGGAGGCGATCCGCCAGCTCAGGAACGAGCTCGAGCCGCTGCAGACGCTGAGCATCCACGTGACGCTGGTGCCCTACATCGCGGCGGCCGGCGAGCTGAAGACCAAGCCGACCCAGCATTCGGTGCGCGAGCTTGCCGCTCTCGGCATCCAGCCCGACGTCCTGCTGTGCCGCACCGAGCATCCGCTGCCCGACACCGAACGGCGCAAGATCGCCCAGTTCTGCAACGTGCGCCCGGAAGCGGTCATCCCCGCGCTCGACGCGCCGTCGATCTACTCGGTGCCGCTGCAATATCACGCGGAAGGGCTCGACACGCAGGTGCTGCGCGGATTCGGCATCACCGATGCGCCCGAGCCCGACCTTTCGCGCTGGGTCGACGTGACCGAGCGCTACTTCAACCCCGAAGGCGAAGTGACCATCGCCGTGGTCGGCAAGTACGTCGGCCTGCCCGATGCCTACAAGTCGCTGAACGAAGCGCTGATCCACGGCGGCATGGCCAACCGGGTAAAGGTCAACATCCGCTGGATCGACGCCGAAATCTTCGAGCTGGACGATTCCGCGATCGCCGCGCAGCTCGAGCCGATGCACGCCATCCTGGTGCCGGGCGGCTTCGGCGAACGCGGCTCGGAAGGCAAGATCGCCGCGGTGCGCTTTGCGCGCGAGCGGAAGGTGCCGTTCCTGGGGATCTGCCTCGGCATGCAGATGGCCTGCATCGAGGGCGCGCGCACCGCCGGCTACGCGAACGCCTCGTCGACCGAGTTCGGCCCGACCGAGGAGCCGGTTGTCGGCATCATCACCGAGTGGATGAGCAAGGAAGGCCTGCAGAAGCGCTCGGCCGAAGGGGATCTCGGCGGGACCATGCGGCTCGGCGCCTACGAGGCCAGGCTTGCCGGCAACAGCCATGTCTCGAGGATTTACGGCGGGGCGAGCAGCATATCCGAGCGGCACCGCCACCGTTACGAAGTGAACTCGGCCTATCGCGACGCCCTCGAGGCGCAGGGCCTGATCTTTTCGGGCATGTCGCCCGACGGGCTCTTGCCCGAAATTATCGAGCGGCCCGACCACCCATGGTTCATCGGCGTCCAGTTCCACCCGGAGCTGAAGAGCAAGCCGTTCGATCCACACCCGCTGTTCGCGGGCTTCATCGCCGCGGCGGTGAACCAGTCCAGGCTTGTGTAGCAACGGGACAACCTGCCCAATTCAAACGAAAACACTTGCCATCGCGGCCCCGGCAGTCTTAGCGGTAATATCTGTAGTAACGAATTACTCGCACCTTCAGGGGGTGTGGGGGTGGCTTTCCATTAATTGGCTTGGGACGGCCACCTAACGGTTCGCCGCATTGATTTGACCGTCTTCTGCGACCCGGACGGTCATTTCGAGAGGCGGATCGGCGCCAAAAGCGTCGAGGGGGCGGAACCCATCCCGGTTCCGCCCCCAAAATTTTTCATGATATTCGAAGTTTACGGCCGCTCAGGCAGCGTCGGCCTGGCTTTCGTCTTCGTGCTCGACGGCCTGGAGCTTGCGTTGACCGGGCAGGGTGATCTTCTTGGGCTTCATCGCTTCGGGAACCTCGCGCACGAGGTCGATCACCAGCATGCCGTCTGCCAGGTCGGCATCGGCGACGCGGACGAAGTCGGCCAGCTCGAATCGGCGCTCGAAACCGCGGTTGGCGATGCCCAGGTGGAGCATTTCGCCGGCGGATTCCTCGTCGCGCTTCCTGCCCTGGACAATGAGCAGGTTCTGCTGCGCGGTGATGTCGATATCGTCGGGGCGGAAGCCGGCGACGGCGAGGGTGATGCGGTAGCTGTCTTCGCCGCGGCGCTCGATGTTGAACGGCGGGTAATTGTCACCGCCATTGCCCCGCGCCTGGTTTTCGAGCAGGTCGAACAGGCGGTCGAAACCAACGGTCGAACGGCGGTAGGGAGCAAAGTCGAAACGGTTCATCGAAACAAATCCTCTTGTTGAGCAATTTGAGTGTTCGCGGGGACCCGGCGACCGGCATCCCCGCATCCCAGATATGGCGGCCGGGCACCCTTTCAAGTGGGGGCGGGGGCCCTGGCGGCAAAGGAAAAGGCGGATGGCTTCGGCGAAGGTCGAGATCTACACCAGGATGTTCTGCGGCTACTGCTACAGGGCCAAGCGATTGCTCGAATCCAAGGGTGTCGAATTCACCGAGTACGACATCACGATGGACGGGGCGAAACGCGACGAGATGCGCGCCCGCGCGCCCGGGGCGACAACCGTGCCGCAGATCTTCATCGACGGCGTGCCCGTGGGCGGCAGCGACGACCTTGCCGCGCTCGACCGCGCCGGCAAGCTCGAAGGCATGCTCGGCCTGTGAGCGGCAGCGATCAAATGACCCGCATCGCCATCCTGCAGATGACCGGCGGCATCGATCCCGCGGCCAATGCGGTAACGCTCGCCCGGGCGGCGGAGCAGGCCGCGCAGGGCGGGGCGGCGATGCTGTTCACCCCCGAGATGTCCGGGATGCTCGACCGCGACCGCAAGCGAGCGGCGGAAAAGATCGTCCCCGAGGCGGAGGACCGGGTGCTTGCGGCGGTGCGCGAAGCGGCGGCGCGCGCCGGCCTGTGGGTCGCGCTCGGCTCGCTCGCGATCCTGCGCGAGGACGGGCGCTGGGCGAACCGTTCGTTCCTGATCGACCCCGGCGGCACGATCGCGGCGCGCTACGACAAGATCCACATGTTCGACGTGGCGCTGGCGAGCGGCGAGTCCTGGCGCGAATCCGCCGCCTACGCGCCGGGCGAGCAAGTCGTGACGGTCGAGCAGACGCCGGTCGGCAAGCTCGGCCTGACGATCTGTTACGATATCCGCTTTCCTGCGCTTTTCGAGGAACTTGGCCGGCAAAGCTGCGACGTCATCGCAATCCCGGCCGCGTTCACCGTACCGACCGGCAAGGCGCACTGGCACTTGCTCCAGCGCGCCCGCGCGGTCGAGGCCTCGGCCTACGTCGTCGCAGCGGCGCAAGTGGGCAAGCACGAGGACGGCAGGCGGACTTACGGCCACTCGCTGGTGGTCGATCCGTGGGGCGAAGTGCTGCTCGACATGGGCGGCGAGGCGCCCGGCCTCGGCTTCGCCGAAATCGACTTGGACCGGATCGCCGACATCCGCGCCCAGCTGCCGAGCCTTGCCAACCGCCGCGCGATCCCTAGATTCAGTGAACGATGATTGTTTTCGACCTCTGTTGCGACGGCGGCCACCGGTTCGAGGGGTGGTTCGGCTCGTCCGACGACTATGTCAGCCAGCGCGCACGCGGCCTCGTCGCCTGCCCGCAATGCGGTTCGGCGGCGATCGACAAGGCGCCGATGGCGCCGTCGGTGCCGAAGAAGGGCAACCAGCGGGCCGAGGTGAAGCTTCCCGTCGCCGGCGGCAGCCTGCCGCCCGAGGCCGCGGCCGTGCTCATGAAGCTCGCCGAAATCCAGGCGGAAGCGCTCAAGAGCTCCACCTGGGTCGGCGAGGAATTCGCCGACCGCAGCCGCGCGATGCATTACGGCGAGCGCGAGGCGGAGGCGATCCATGGCCGGGCGACAGCCGACGAGGCGAAGGAACTGATCGAGGAAGGCGTGACCATCGCCCCGCTGCTGTTCCCGGTCGCCCCGCCCGAGGAACTCAACTGAGCGCCTGCGGCCGCGCTTTCGCCGATTGCATCCGCCCGGCCCGCACCCTAAACCGCGCCGCGGAGCGCCCGTAGCTCAGCAGGATAGAGCACCAGATTCCTAATCTGGGGGCCACAGGTTCGAATCCTGTCGGGCGCACCAACTTTATGCGCTACCGCGCTTCGCGCTACTTGAGCGCGATGATTTTCGCGCCGCGCGCTCGAAGAAGTCTCCGATGCTTGCTGCCAAAGCGCAGCGAAACGGGCGGTCCCTTGCGAAACCGCCCGTCTGCCGATTCAACTCAGAGTTTGACGCGCACACCCACCCGGAAGGTCCGGCCGTACGTGTCGAAATAGACCGGGTTGGTCGGATAGCCATTGCCACCCGGCGCGATCACCGGATCCTTGTCGAACAGGTTGCTGACCGAGCCGAACAGCTCGAACTGTTCCAAGAACTTGTACGACGCCGAGAGGTTGACGTAGGTCGCGCTGTCCACGCTATTGTCGTTGATGCTGTTGGGATCGGTCGTCGAGTAGCCGGGATCACTGGGATCGATGGCCAGGCCGCCGCTGGCGGTCACGGTCAGGAACCGCCCGGGTCCGATATAATGCACCTGCACGGTTCCCGTGAACGGCCCCTGGGTGAGCGTGAGGAAGGCGTTGCCCTGCCACTTCGGCGCAGTGTTGAAGCTGCCGAACGCCGCGGTGGGGCCTGACTGGCCGGCATAGTCGACGGTCGGAGTGCCGATCCCGGTCGCGAACAACTGGTCGTAAAGGTACGAGGCAAGCACGCGGAAATTAAGCGAGCCGTTGCCGAGCGCCGTCGTGTAGGCGCCTTCGAAATCGACGCCCCGGGTGGTGAAGCCCTGCAAGTTCACGGCGGTATTGTCGATCGTCAGGATGTCGTTGGTGCCTTCGCCGGTCATCAGGTCGCAGAACAGCTGGTTACCGTTGAAGCACTGGGTGACGATGTTCTGGCCGCCGACGCCGAACGGCGGACCGACAATCGCGTCCGCGATCTTGATCTGGTACCAGTCGGCCGAAAGCCGCAAGCCCGACAGTGCACCCTCGGGCGAGAGAACCACGCCCACGGTCCATGTGTCGGCCTTCTCGGGCTTCAGGTTCACGTCGCCGCCGGTGATGATTTCCGCCGGGTCGCTGATGCCGGCGTTCCACGGGTTGTTGACCGAACCGAACGGACCGCCGGCGGCGCGGGCATAGGACTGGAACAACTCGCGGAACTGCGCCGCACGGACGTCGCGAGAGCGGGTTGCGCGGATTCGCAGCCAATCGGTCAGGTCCCAGATGCCGCTGAGCTTCCAGGTGACGAACTCGCGCGTCTTCGATAGGCCGGCGTTCTCGCCCGCGGTTCCGGTGCTCTTGTTGCGCGTGCCGCGAATGGCGCCATCGAGTTCGAAGTACTTGCCGATCATCGAATCCTCGAAGACCGGCACGTTGAGCTCGGCGTAGCCCTCCAGCACCTTGATCGTGCCGCCGTAGTCGAGGCCATAGCTGAGCGTGTAGCTCGTGTACCACGGCTGGTTGGCGAGATCGTGCGTGACATTGCCGTGTTCGCGGCGCCATTCGACGCCGGTGGCGAGCTTGACCGGCCCCGCTCCGACGCCCTCGTAGAGATCGCCGCGAAAGTTCACCGCCGCGACATCCTGCTTATAGGTGGAGAATTCCTCCAGGGTGCGGAAGGCGTATTCGATCGCCGCGGGATCGGCGTTGCCAATCCCGAACAGATTGAGCGGAACGCAAGTCCCGGACGCATTCGCCAGCGCAACGTCGGTGGCACTGTAGGGCAGACCGGTGCGGGGGTTGATCCGCCCGGGAATCGTCACGCCGCAAACGATGCCGCCGGGCGTCTGGACCGCGTCGAGCGCATAGCCGAGCAGGTTGCCGACGACATTGTGATAGAGGTGCTGGTCGTTCTTGTTGACGCCGTGCTCGTAATAGGCGTCCCATTGCCACGAGCCCCCGAGATCGCCGTTGAGCCCGCCGACGATGCGCCAGGTCTTGTTGTTGGTTTCGTTGCGGGCAGTCTGCACGTTGACCATGTTGCGGCCGAATTCGGCGCCGTTGGGACCAATCGCCGCGGCGATCGCGGGAGTCAGGAAGGCGTTGTCGGGCGCGATGCGGAAGCCGAGATAGGTATAGTTGCCGACCTCGAGCGCGTAGGGACCGATCGCGCCGTTGGCGACGGGATTGACCGCTTCGCTGCGGGCATACATCCCTTCGACGAACCCGGTGATGCTGGAAGTCAGGTCATAGGTGGCGTGGCCGAGTACCGACCAGCGTTCCACTTCGGGCCGCAAGGTCGTCGTGTCGTAGGCGCCGACGCGCAGCGAATCGCCGCCCTGGCGGAAGCCGAAGAAGCCCGCGCCGGTCGAATACAGCCCGCGGTCGAACGGCTGCACGCCGGTGCCGGCCGCGTTGAGCTGCACCAGGGGGAGCACCGCCGGGTTGGCCACGCAAATGCCCGGACCGGGAATGATGAAAGCGCACGGCGCCAGCATGCCGGTAAGGCTGGTATTGGCCGGCCCGGCGTCGGGCCCGATGATGTAGTGCGGCGAGCCGTTGGCGGCGAAGCCCGTGTTGGTGAACAGGCCGTAGTTGGAGCCGCACCAGTCGCGCTCGGTCGTACAGATGCCGATCGCGTCGCTCTTCTTGTATTCGCCGCCGAGCACGATGTGGCCGGCGCCATCGGCGAACCCGGTGCCATAGGCAAGCGAGGCGTGGTATTCGTTGCCATCGCCGTGCGAGGTTCGGGTGAAATCGGCCTGCCCCTTGAGGCCGTCCAGCCGAGTGTCGAGGATGATGTTGACCACCCCGGCGATCGCATCGGAACCGTAGATGGCCGAAGCACCACCGGTAACCGTCTCGGTGCGTTCGACCAGCATCGAAGGAATAAGCGTGACGTCCACGCCGCCGCCGGTGGTCGTCGGCACGACCCGGCGCGTGTCGACCAGCGTCAAGGTGCGGGTCCCGAAGAACGGGTTCAAGCCGCGCAGGTTCACCAGCTGGGCGCCGACGTTGAAATTGCCGAGGCCGACGTTGTTGCCGGAGAAGAAGTTGGAGTTCGACGGCATTTGCTTGACCACCTCACCGACGTCGGTGAGGCCGAGGTTCTGGATCTCCTCGGCACCCAGGACCGTGACCGGGCTGGTGGTGTTGAAGGTGCTGCGCGCGAGACGCGAGCCGGTGACGATGATTTGCGCACCGCCTTGTTCGACGGCCTGCCCGTTTGCCTGGACATCGGTATCTTCGGTGGGGCCGGTCTGGGGCACATCCTGCGCGAACGCGGTGCCGGCGGTCACCATGCTGGCGGCCATTGCAAGTGTGCTCAGGCCATGACGTGCAAAAGCCTTGCGGGAATATGTGCCCTTCATATCGCTCTCCCCTTTTTGACGCTGTCTTTGCAGCGCTTGTTCCGTTGAACAGGTTTCTCCCATCTTTTGCGAAAGTCAAACGCATTGATACAATTCGCCAAAACTGGCAGCGCAAACGACAAGAAGATTGCGCTGCCGGGGCTGCTCCGGGGTTTCGGGCGGGCAAAATCGCCTTGGGCGACTCATCTTCGCTTGAGGCGAGGGTAGGGGTCCTCTAACGCCGCACCAACCCCAGAGATCATGCACGCATTCGCCAATCCCGCCCGCTTCCTGCGCATTGCCCGGCCGCTGACGCCGATGCTGCTGCTATCGGGCCTGGCGATCGCCGCTGCGGCGCTGGCCTACGGCCTGTTCCTGGCGCCCGCGGAGCGGCTGCAGGGCGAGACGGTGCGGATCCTGTTCATCCACGTTCCCGCCGCCTGGCTCGGCATGGCCGGGTGGAGCGCGATCGCGCTCGCCAGCCTGGTCGAACTGGTCTGGCGCCATCCGCTCGCCGCGCTCGCCGCGCGCGGCAGCGCGGTTCCCGGCGCGGTGTTCGCCGCGCTGTGCCTGGCCAGCGGCTCGCTGTGGGGCCGCCCGGCGTGGGGCACCTGGTGGGTGTGGGACGGGCGGCTGACCAGCATGCTCGTGCTGCTGTTCCTCTACTTCGGCTATATCGCGCTCGCCGGCGCCGTGCAGCGCGAGGGCGGATCGAGCCGCATCCCGGCGATCTTCGGCCTGGTCGGGGCGATCAACTTGCCCGTAATCCATTACTCGGTGATCTGGTGGAACAGCCTCCACCAGCCGCCCAGCCTCGGACCCGGCGGATCGGCCATGGCGGGGCCGTTCCTGTGGGGGCTGCTGGCTTCGACGCTCGGCTTCACGCTGATCTTCGCCGCCGTGGTGCTGATGCGGATGCGCGCCTTGCTGGCGGAAATACAGGCCGAAGCGCGGCTCAGGCGCAAGGCGATGGAGGACCTGCCCGATGCGTGAAGCGCTCGACCAGTGGACCTTCGTGATCGCCACTTATGCGCTCGGCATCGGCGCCACCCTGGCGCTGGTCGCGTGGAGCTGGATCGCCATGCGCCGCGCCGAGCGGCGGCGCGAGGAGGCGCGCGGTAAATGAGCGCCGCTTTCAAGCCCAAGCACCAGCGGCTCGTGCTGGTCGTGATCGCGCTGGCCGCGATCCTCGCCGCCGGCGCGCTGGCGGCCTGGGCGCTGAGGAACCAGGCGAGCTATTTCTACGTGCCGAGCGACATCGTCGCCGATCCGCCGGAGCCGGACCTCGCCGTACGCCTCGGCGGCATGGTCGAACAGGGCTCGCTGACCACGGCAGCGGACGGGGTGACGATCCATTTCGTGGTCGGCGACGGCAAGGCAAGGGTGCCGGTGACGTTCGCCGGAATCGCCCCCGACTTGTTCACCGAGGGTTCTGGAGTCGTCGCCGAAGGCCACATGGCGCCCGACGGCACGTTCGTCGCCGACAACCTGCTGGCCAAGCACGACGAAAACTACATGCCGCGCGAGCTCGAGGACATGAGCAAGGAGCAGGCGCGGCAAACCGTGGCCGAAACCACCGAATGATCGCCATCGTTTCCCTTTCATTCGTCGTTGCGAGCGAAGCGACGCAATCCAGGGGCTGCGTGCGGCGCCCTGGATCGCCGCGGGCCTGCGGCCCTCGCGATGACGAATCTGGAATGGGCACCGTGGAATGATCGCCGAGTTCGGCCTTGCCGCGCTGTGGCTCGCCGCCGCGCTTGCCGGCTTGCAGCTCGCCGCCGCTCTGCTCGGCCGGCGTCCCGGCGGGGAAGGGCTGGCGCTGCTGGTGCGGCCCGCCGCGGTCGTCCAGGCGGTGCTGTGCGCGCTGTCGTTCGCCATGCTCGTCTGGCTGTTCGCGCGGACCGACCTTTCGGTGCTGCTGGTCGCCAGCAACTCGCATTCCGAAAAGCCGATGATCTTCAAGCTCGCCGGGGCCTGGGGCAACCACGAGGGCTCGATGCTGCTGTGGGTGACGATCATGGCGCTCGCCGGCGGGCTGATCGCGGCTGTAGAACGGCGCCTGCCCGAGCCGACCATGCGCGCCACGCTGGGCGCGCAGGCTTTCGTCGGGCTCGGCTTCTACGCCTTCCTGCTGCTTTCCTCGAACCCGTTCGAGCGGATTTTGCCGGTCCCGGCCGAGGGGATGGGCCTTAACCCCCTGCTGCAGGACATCGGCCTCGCGATGCATCCGCCGACGCTTTACTTCGGCTACGTCGGGCTTTCGATTGCCTTCAGCTTCGCGGTCGGCGCGCTGCTGACCCGGCAGGTCACGCCCGAGTTCGCCCGGGTCATGCGCCCGTGGGTGCTCGGCGCGTGGATCTTCCTCACGCTCGGCATCACCGCCGGCAGCTACTGGGCCTATTACGAGCTTGGCTGGGGCGGATGGTGGTTCTGGGACCCGGTCGAGAATGCGTCGCTGATGCCCTGGCTGGCGGCGACCGCGCTGCTCCATTCGGCCAGCGTGCTCGCCTCGCGCGACGCCTTGCGGACCTGGACGATCATGCTCGGCGTGATCGCCTTCTCGATGAGCATGATCGGCACGTTCCTCGTGCGCTCGGGAATCCTCACCAGCGTCCACGCCTTCGCGGTCGATCCCGAGCGCGGCACGTTCATCCTCGCGCTGCTGGCGATCAACATCGGCGGCGCGCTGGCGCTGTTCGCGACCCGCGCGGGGACCATCGCCGAGGGCGAGCGCTTTTCGCCGCTCAGCCGCGAAGGCGCGCTGGTGGTCAACAACCTGGCCTTGTCGGCGATCCTCGGGATCGTGCTGCTCGGCACGCTCTATCCGCTGGTGACCGAGGCTTTCGGGGTGCGCGTTTCGGTCGGCCCGCCCTATTTCAACCCGGTGAGCGCGATCTTCGCCTTGCCGATGCTGGCGGTGCTGGTGGTCGGCCCGCTGCTGCGCTGGCGCCGCGACAGCTTTGCGCGCGTGCGCACGCCGGTGATCGGCGTTGCCGCGATCGCCGCCGCCGTGCTGCTTGGCATGTGGCTGGTGGCCGGCATCGCGCTCCTGCCGCTGCTCGGGATGACGCTGGCCGCGGCTGTCGCCGCCGCCAGCTTCCTGCCCCTGCTCGGGCGTTCGCTGCGGCGCCTGCCGCTGGCCGTGTGGGGCATGGCGCTGGCCCATTTCGGAGTCGCCGTGGCGCTGTTCGGCATGGCGTCGGACACCGCCTTCTCGGTCGAGAAGCTGACCGCGGTGCGAGTGGGCGAGACGGTTGCGGTCGGCCCGTGGCAGGTCCGGCTCGATACGGTCGAACCGGTCGCCGGCCCCAACTGGACCGCGCTCGAAGGGCGCTTGTCCGCGAGTTACAAGGGCGGTGCGCCTTACGTTGCCGAGCCGCAGGCGCGCACTTTCTGGACGCCGCCGCAGAGCACCAGCGAATCCGCGCTGCTGACTCGCTGGAACGGCCAGCTCTACGTGGTGCTCGGAGATGCCGCTGAGGGCGGGCGCTGGCAATTGCGGCTGTGGTGGAAGCCGTTCGTCACCTGGATCTGGCTCGGCGGCATCCTGATCGCGTTCGGCGGGCTGCTGGCGCTGATCGGCCGCGTGGCCGGTGACATCCGCCGCCGCGTCGCCACGGGCAGGATCGCCGCGCGGCGGGCGGAGGCGGCACGATGAAGAACGTGCGTTGGAGCCTGTGGCTGCTCGGCGCCTTCGTCGCGCTGCTGGGGCTGTTCGCGCTCCAGCTCTCGCGGCCCAAGGACGAGTTCGTCGAAAGCACGATGATCGGCAAACAGGTGCCCGAATTCGCACTGCGGCCGGCGGTGGCGGACCGCCCCGGCCTGTCGAGCGCCGACCTTGCCGACGGCCGGCCGCACTTGCTCAACATCTTCGCCAGCTGGTGCGTGCCGTGCGCGGCCGAGGCGCCGCAACTGGCCGCGCTCGAACGGTCGGGCGCGCCGATCGTCGCGGCGGCGATCCGCGACCGCCCGGAAGACGTTGCCGCCTTCCTCGCGCAATACGGCAATCCGTTCAGCCGGATCGGCGCCGACGACTTGTCGGAAATCCAGTTCGAGCTCGGGTCGTCGGGAGTGCCGGAGACCTTCGTGGTCGACGGCAAGGGGATCATCCGCCACCAGCACATCGGCGAAATCCGCGAAAGCGACGTGCCGGTGCTGCTCGCGAAGTTGCGGGAGGCGGGGGCGTGATGTCGGCTTGTCGTCATTCCCGCGAAAGCGGGAACCCAGCGAACGCAAGGGCGCGCGGAGCGCTCTATACCTTCTGGGTCCCCGCTTTCGCGGGGATGACGATGGTATTGGGTAGCTTGAGTTTGCCGCTCGCCGCGCAGGACACGCTGCCGCCGGCGCCCTATGCCTATCGCCAGCTCGACGATCCCGCGCTCGAGGCCAAGGCGCAGGCGCTGATGGAAACGCTGCGTTGCCTCAAGTGCCAGAGCCAGTCGATCGCCGACAGCGACGCGCCGATGGCGGGCGACATGCGCCACCAGGTCCGCACGCGCATCGCCGCGGGCGAGGACCCGGAGCAGATTCGTGCCTGGCTGGTCGAACGCTACGGCGACTATGTCAGCTATGAACCGCGCGTCACCAGTGTGACCTGGCCGCTGTTCGCGGTGCCGGTCCTGCTGCTGCTGCTCGGCCTGTGGGTCATGCGCCGCCGCTTCGGGAGGCGCGGATGAGCTGGGTGCTGGCCATCGGCCTGGCCGTTGCCGCCTTTGCCGCGATGACGCTGGCATTCCGGCTGCCGCGCGCGGTGTGGACCAGCGTGCTCGCCGCCTTGGCGCTCGGCCTCGCCGGCTATGCGGCGCAGGGCTCTCCCGGCATGCCCGGCGCCCCGCGCGAAGCCGCTCCGCTGACGCCGGGTGAGGGGGCCAACCTGGTCGACTTGCGCCGCGCCGTGCTTCCCGCAGAGCAATGGAGCCAGCACAACGCGCTGATCACCGCCGATGCGCTTGCCCGCCACGACCGCTACGCCGATGCGGCGACGATGCTGCTGGGCGCGGTGCGGGCCGACCCGCGCGACGGCGAGGCCTGGCTCGCGCTCGGCAATGTCCTCATCGCGCAGGCCGATGGGGCGATGACGCCCGCGGCGCAGTTCGCCTATCGCCGGGCCGAGACGGTGGCGCCGGACAGTCCAGGGGTGCCGTTCTTCGTCGGGGTCGCCGAAGCCCAGGCCGGGCGGTTCGCCGACACCCGCGGGCTGTGGGCCGAAGCCGCGCGGCGGGCGCCCGAAGGCAGCGATGCGCGCGCGCAGATCGAGGGGCGGATCGCCCGGCTCGACGCGATCCTCGAACAGGTGCAGGCGATGCAGGGAGCGCCGCAGCCCTAGAAGGTGACCACCACCTTGCCGACCTGGTGGTTCGATTCGAGGAATTCATTCGCCTCGCGCAGCGCCTCCAGGCCCTTGAATTCCCTGGCGATCACCGGCTTCAACTGGCCGCCCGCCAGCCCGGCGAGGATCGTTTCCCGCGCACGGCTGAAGCGGTGCGGGTGGTTCCAGATCTCGCTCGCCACCCAGCCGCGCATCGACAGCCCCTTGAAGGCGCATTGCCAGTGCGGGTAGGGCGTCGCCTGCTCGGAAAGCCCGCCGTAGACGAACAGGATACCGCGCGGGCGCAGCGCCGTGGCGAGGGTTTCGACATAGGGGCCGCCGACCGGGTCGAACGCGACGTAGGCGCCCTTGCCGCCCGTGATCGCCATGACTCGCTCGACGAGGTCCTCTTCCTCGGTCGCGACGACGTGCGCCGCGCCCTGGTCGCGCAAGGCACCGGCCTTGGCGCCGGTGCGAGTCGCGGCGATCGAGACGGCCCCGGCCCAGTTGGCGAGCTGGATCGCGGCGATCCCCACGCTCGACGAGGCGGCGCGGACGATCACCCCGTCGTCGAGGCCCACGTTCGCGACCTCGATCAGCGCGAAGGCGGTCATGTACTGCATCCAGATCGACGCGGCTTCGGCGACCGACAGGCCGGGCGGGGCGGGCAGCAGGATGCGCGCCGGCACGATCGCCCGTTCGCCCCAGATGCCGTACTGGCCCTGGTGGATCATCGGCAGCACGCAGACGCGGTCGCCTTCCTTGTAATCGGCCACGCCCGCGCCGACCGCCTCGATCGTGCCGACACCTTCGTAGCCGATCAGGCTCGGCAAGTGCGGCTTGATCGGGTAGCGGCCGGCGCGATACATCGCCTCGGCGCGGTTGAGGCCGACGGCCTCGACCCTGATCCGCACTTCGCCGGGGCCGGGATCGCCGACATCGAAGTCCTCGATCTGCAGCACTTCCGGGCCGCCGAGCTGGTGGATGCGGATTACCTTGGCCATTTCTGCTTCCTCTCTAACTCGTCATTGCGAGGGACCATGGGTCCCGCGGCAATCCAGGGCTGCACGCCGCCGCCTGTGGATTGGTTGGCCTCTGGCCAGCTCCGCTTCCGTCGCTCCGCTCCTCGCAATGACGAAGCGTACATCGCTTCAATCCTCGCTGAGCGGCAGCCCGTCGACGACTTGCTGGGTGTCGTAGATCGGGTTGTACAGCAGCGTGCCGAACAGCTTGACCGTCTCGGCGCGGTTCTGGTTGATCGGTTCGACCGGCTGCGCGCGCAGCAGCGCACCGCACCGGGCCTTGATGGCGTCGGTGAATTCGGGATGGGTCATGATGAACAGGTCGCCGCGCTCGATGCCGCGCAGCACGCGCTTGCCGACTTCGTCGATGGTCATGAACACCGAAGGGTCGAAAGTGAAGGCGCGCGGCGGGCGGCCGTCGGGGCCGACGTCGGGTTTCGGCTCGTTCTTCAGGTGCTCGGGCCGCACTTCGCCGGTGGTGGCGCCGAGGTTGGTCTGCACCGGGCCGGGGAAGAACACCGAGACGCCGATCGCCGAGCCCTGCAATTCGGTGGCGAGCGATTCCATCATCCCGGCGATGGCGAACTTGGCGGTGCAGTAGAGCCCGGCGGTGCCGACCGCCGAGAAGCCCCCGGTCGAGCTGGTGGCGACGATGTGGCACGGCTGCCCATGCGCCTGCATCCGCGGCAGGAAGGTCACCAGGCCGTTGACTACGCCGTAGATGTTGACCTGGATGTTGAAATCCCAGTCCTTGTAGGTGCTCGTCGCCATCGGCCCGGCAATGCCGACGCCGGCGTTGAGGCACAGCAGGTGGACCGGGCCGAACACGGCCTCGGCTTCGTCGGCCGCTTTGACCCAGCCTTCGCGGTCGGTCACGTCGAGCCGGACCGGGTGGACCGCGAACTCGGTCTCGGCGAATTCCTCCATCGCCTGGTCGAGCGCGGCCTGGCGGATGTCGGCGATCACCACGTTCATGCCCGCTTCGGCGAAGGCCCTGGCCATGCCGAGACCCATGCCGCTGGCGCCGCCGGTGATGAAGGCGGTCTTGCCGCTCACATCTTTCATCGCATTCCTCTCGCTCTTGCGGCAGCGAGAGTGGGCAGCAGGGATGACTTTGTCCAGCGCAAGATGGGTGTCGGGGCGGCAGCGTGACAAAGAAAAGGGGCCCCTCCCGAAGGAGGAGCCCCATGAGATTGTCGTTCTTGCCGAAGCTTAGAACTTGACGTTCGCACCCAGGAAGAAGCGGCGGCCGAGCGTGTCGTAGAAGTTGGCGTTGAAGCTACCCCCACGGAGCGTCGGGACGCCCGGGGTTGCGCCCGTATTGTCGAAGTTCGTGTTGAAGTTGACCAACGGGGGCTTCCTGTCGAACAGGTTGTCGACACCGAAGCGGATCGTCAGGTTATCCGTCGCGCTGAAGTTGCCGTTGAGGGCAAAGAGATCATACGAGTTCGGATTGCCCGTGGTGTTCGGAGTAGGTTGCGACGCCTCGCTACTGTCCTCGACGCTGGGCAGGTGCTGCCACTGGATGCCGACACCGAACGGGCCCATGCGGTACCCGACGTTGGTGAGGAGGCGATATTCGAACGCACCCGTCTGGAGGCCCAGGGCGGTGGTGCCGAACGTCCCAGTGTAGTCGACCAGCGGATTGTTCGCCAGTTCCTTCACCTTGTAGTGCAGGTAGTAGCTGCCGATCACGTTGGCCGTCAGCGTGCCCGGGCCGACATCGACCGCGTAGTCAAGCTGCGCGTCGATACCCGCGATGTCCGCAACGCCTTCGTTGGTGTACGACGCGGTGATACGGCCGAGACCCAGACCCGGCGCCGGGTCATAGGTGATCGTCGTGGTCGGACCAGCGCACGCAGTTGACGTAGCGGCAGCGACGGCCTGCGCAGCGTTACCCGAGGCACCCGACACCAGCGGGTTATAGAACGGGTCGAGGCACCGCTGGATTGTCGCCGCCGGCGACACGCCGATGGCATTCTTCAGCTTGATGTTGAACCAGTCGACCGTCAGCCGCAGGCGGCTGAGTGCCGGTGAGGTGAAGGGCGAGGTTATCACCACACCTGCGGTATAGGTGTCGGCGATTTCCGGCCTCAGGTTCGGATTGCCGGCGATCGTCGGGAACGAGAATCCGCCGCCTGCGGCGGGCTGCTGGTTGAGCGGACGACCGTAGTAGGCAGCGGCGGTGCCCGGTCCGCCGGTGTTGTCCATCACCGCGCCGCAAACCGCCTGAACGTCGGCCGCCTGAGCGGCCGTGTTGCCCGGTGCATTCGGATTGGCCGAAACGAAGTAGTTCGAATTCTGCGAGCAGATGTCGCCGATCGCGTTGCCGGCGAAGGTCTGCTGCGGAGTCAGGAACAGTTCGGCGATATTCGGCGAACGTTCCGCACGGTTGTAGCCGCCACGGAAGCGCAGCCAGTCGGTCAGCTCGAGATCGGCCAGGGCCTTGTAGGTATAGCTGGTCCCGGTGGTGTTATAATCCGAGATACGGCCACCGAGTTCGAGGCTGAACGAATTGATCACGCTGTCCCGAAGGATCGGGATGAGCAGTTCGCCATAGACTTCCTTGACGTTGATCTCGGAACTGAAGTCGATGCTCGGATAGATGCCGATCGACTGGTCGAGGAACGAGGCGTTCTGGGTCGTGATCGTGTCGTTGATGAACTGGTAGTTCGTCTCACGATAGCTGGCGCCGAGAGCCGCCTGCAGCGGACCAGCGGGCAGTTCGATGACCGTGCCGGTCGTGTTGAACTCCCAGATGTTCTGCTGGATCTTCGAGCGGTTCTTCAGTTCCGCCTTCAGCGCATCCTTACAATCCTGGGAGATGTTATCCCAGCCGTTGAAGATGTTGAAGCCGGTCTGGCAAGTGGCGATATTCGCGCCGAAGCCGTAAGGGACGCCGTTGACGACGTTCTGACGAATGCTCGCCGTGTTGCTGTTGTTGACGTAATCGAGGCCAAAGCCGGGGGACTGGATCAGCGACCGTGCGCGAGTCAGCGAGTAGGTGCCGGTCTGGCGCGCGAACGTGATCGATTCACCGAAGTTGGCAAACGCTTCCCAGGTCCAGTCCGAGCCCGGGATCGAACCCTCGAGGCCTGCCGTGAGGCTGTAGGTGTCGACATCGGTGAACACCGTGCGCGGCTCGGGGATGCCATAGTTGAGCTGAACCGGGCCGTTCGGGTTGAAGCGATTGTCCAGGGCGTCCTGGATCACCTGCGGGAAGAACTGACCGATCGCCTGGTTGTTGCTACAACCGCCGATCGCGCTGTTGGCGCAATTGGCCAGAACCGTATTGCTGCTGTTGCCGTAGAGCGCCGTGAATGCCGGGTTGGTCGGGTTGTCCGACAGGACGTTCGGCGTCGGGTCGACGTAGCCGCCAAACCCGTGGATCAGCACCGAGCTGGGATTGCCGTAACCGTTGATGTTGATGCCGCCGACCATGTTGGGCAGCGCGCTGCCGGTATAGGTGCCGGTGCCGTAGGGCACGAACACGTCCCAACCGCCGACGATCGCGCCGCCCTGGTTGCGGGTGGCGGTTTCCACATGGCTGTAAAGCCCCTGGCCGAACACCCCGATCCAGTCGTTGATCTCGTAATTGCCGCGGGCGAACATGTTGTAGCGGGTCAGCGGCAGGACGAGATAGAAGTCTGTGTAGTTGGCACCCATGCCACCATTGGCAAGGCGCTTGTAACGCAGGGGCTCTTCGTCGAAGCCGCTGAAGTCCCGGAAGCCGCCCTGGAAGAATTGGCCAAGGAAGCCAGAGCCGATGAACGGGTCACCGTTGTGATCGACATAAAGAGTAGGCCCAAACACCCCGGTCGAAATCCCGTTCGGAGTGGCACAGATGAAGCACTCGGTAGAGCCCGGGAAAATTGAAGAGAACGTGCCAGGGAGGGGTGGGTTACCGGTGAACGGCGGCGTGATCGCAGACAGGAACGAGTCAAAGGCGACGCCCGGGAATTCGATGAAGAACTGGTTTCCGCCGACTTGCGGATCCGAATAGAGGTCGCGGTACCACGAGCGGTCGGTCTGCAGGTTGGATTCGCGCTTGTTCATCGACATCGCGAAGCTGACGTTGCCGCGCCCGTCGTCGAAATCCGCGCCCATGATGCCCGAAACCTGGAACTCGAAGCCGTCACCGTGCTGGCTGATGCCAGACTGGGCGTCCATCTCGAGACCCTGGAAGTTCTTCTTGAGGATGAAGTTGGTGACGCCGGCGATGGCGTCCGCACCATAGGTCGCCGAAGCGCCGCCGGTGATGACCTCGACGCGCTCGATGGCGGCCGAGGGGATCGTGTTGATGTCGACCACGCCCGAGGCGTTGCCCGGCGTCGCGCGGCGGCCGTCGATCAGGATCAGGTTGCGGTTGGTGCCGAGGCCGCGAAGCGAAACCGTGGCGGCGCCGGGAGTGTTCGTCGCGGTCGGCTGGATGTCGCCGCCGGCGGTCGGCGTCTGCGCCGGAACGAACTGCGGCAGCTTGTTGAGGCTCTGTTCGAGGGCCGCGGTGCTGGTGTTCTCGAGCAGCGCCTTGTCGACCGTCACGAACGGGCTGTTCGCTTCGAAGTCCTGGCGCACGATGCGCGAACCGGTGACGACGATGCCGGGACCTTCAGCGCCTTCGGCGGCCTGATCTTCGCCCTCATCGTCCTGCGCCATGGCCGGCTGGGACAGCGCCAGGATGCCGGCACCGCTGGCGAGCAGAGCGGCCTTAAAAAAGACCGCATTGCGGGTTGTCTGCAAACTCCTCACTTCGAGCTCCCTTCACAGAATTGGTCATCGGCCGACGGGCCGATGCCGGATTTTCGTTAATTCAAGCCAGCGCGGCGAACCGCACCGGAATCGATCGAATAGCTGGGGAAAGGTGGCCCATGGCATCCGCACCGGAAAAACCGATCGCGCTGGATTGCCCCAAGGCCATGTTCGAACCTCCCCTACGGCCCGCCTGTGAGTCGGCGGGTTCCGTCAACTCGCGGTAATATGACCCAGCGTTGATAGTGTCTAGTGTCGCGGCATGCCCAAACGGACGGATTCCCCTGCATTTGCGCAATTTTTGGACAAGAATTCCCCGCCCGGTGCCAATCCGTTACTCGCTGTAACAGTGTTTTTCGGGGCTAAAATCACGAAATACGGCCATTTTTCAAGCATCTGGCTCAATCGGGGGAAAGGGAGTGTTGCCAACCTGCATCGGTCCGGCGATTCTTCGCCTCCCGGGCTGGTTGATAAAGTCTGTGGCGGGCTGAAAGCGGGGCAACGTCCAGGAGTGTCCTGCTCGCTTCCGCCGACGGTGGAGCGCCTGAGGCCACGGCTGTTCATATTTGTAATAACGGGCTAGTCATGCCGGAATTGGCCGCGAAGGTGGGTGGGAGAGACGACGGCAGATGAGCAAGCGCGGCGCAGCCGGAGGGACGCAGGGCAAGGCAAAGCCTGCCGCGAAGGAGGCCGACGGCAGTTGGCGCGCCGCCTTGCGCGATCACGGCCTGGCGCTCTGGCGCGAAGGAGCGGGCGGCGCCGCGGCGGAAAAGCCGGCCCACGCGCAGCTCGCGGCGCTGGGGCCGATGGCCGAAGAAGCGTTGGGCCTGGTCGAGACCTTCACCATGGGCGCGCTTGCGCGGGCCCGGCGCGCGGCGGGCAAGGTCGCGGCGGAGCCGCCGGAGGAATTCGCGGCGCACCTCGCGCTCATCCTCAAGGGGCTCGAGCCCGTTTCGGGGGCCAAGGGCGATCCCGGCCGGACGAACGCCCCGCTCATTTTCCAGAGCGAGTTATGGCAGGTTCTTCACAAGATACGCGAAAGCGCCGAGCTGTCCTACGCGCGCGAAGTGGACCTGGTCGAGCTTGACCGCCGGATCCTGTTCCTGCTGCGCACCAAGGGCCCGCTGGTCCCGGCCGACTTGTCGAATTCGGTCGGCGTCGACAAGGCCCAGGTGAGCCGTTCGGTCAAGCGGCTGCTCGAGCTGCGCATGGTCGAGCGCGACCAGATCCGCTCGCCCGTTACCCTGACCCGCAAGGGCGAAGGGCTCGCGGACCGGCTCCTGCGGCTGGCGGACTTGCGCAACCGGGAACTGACCTTCGACGTCGACGACGGGGAACTGGCCGAATTCTTTGCCGCGATCGAGCTGCTGCTCGACCGGTCGGTGGCGCTCTACGAACAGGAGCGGGCGAGGGCGGCGGCGCTGGGCCGCGGGGAAAACGGCGCCGAGACCATTCGCCTGCCCGAGCGCAAGAGCGAAGACATGGTGCTGTTCGACCGCGCGCGGATCGTCTCGCCCCTGCTGACGCTCAGCGCCTATTTCAGCCGCAGCGGCGCGCTGGCCTTCAAGCGGCGCACGGGCTTGTCGAACTTCGAAGCCTGGGTGCTCAACGAGATCGCGATGGCGGCGCCGATCGACTGGCCGACGCTGACCACGCAGCTGCAGCGCGACCACAGCCAGGCCGGGCGCACGGTGCGGGCGCTGATCGATCGCGGTCTGGTGGCGCGCGAAGGACGGCCCGGGCGGCGGCACGGCCGGTTCTACCCGACGCCCGAGGGCGAGCGGCTTTACAACATCATCCAGGAAACCAGCGTCGAGCGCAGCACTTTCCTGATGGCGCCGCTGGGCGACGAGCAGCGCCGCAAGTTCCTCGCGACGTTCGACAAGTTGCGGCGCAACGCCGTGGCGCAGCTCGAGCGGGAACGCGCTTTCGAGGAACTCGACCGGGGCTAGGGCGCCCTGCCGTGAAGACCCTTACTTGATCCGCGTGACGCGGACGCCCTGCTGCTTGCCGACCACCATCAGGTAGCTGCCGAGCGCGCCGCGCTGGATCTCGATCGTGTCGCCGCGCCGCGGCGGCGCGTACGAGCGGGCGGTGCTCTCGTTGAACAGCCACTGCGCCCCGCTCTCGAGCGTGACGAGGTAGATGCCCGGCTGGCGCTCGCGCACGCCGGCGACGCGGGCGGACATCTCGGTCGGCCCGTTGCGGTTGGGATTGAAGCGGTCTGCCGTGCGCAGGTCGTCGGCGCCGAACCCGCCCGGCCCGCGCGCCTCCACCGGCGCGCCGCCGCCGCTCGGCGCGCCCATCGCGCCGGGGATCGAACTCGGGGTGCCGCCGGCGGCCCGGATATTGTTGTCGTAGCAGGCAAGCCGGGCAGTCGGATCGTCGATCTTGGCGCATTCGCGCATGATGTTGAGCACGATCGTTTCGTTCACCTGGGCGGTGCCCGGCGAGCCGGTGATCGCCAGGGCGGCCCCGGCCAGCAGGAAGGTTGCGCGCTGCGCCGTGATCATCGAATAACTCCCTCTCGTCGGCTGCACCTAGTGGCCGCTCGCCTCATTTCGCGCAAGAGGCTTGCGGCGCGCTGAACGGCGGCCCTTTCAACGCGTCGACTTGCCGTAGCGCTCGCTGTCCATCGCCTTGCGCGCTTCGATGTATTTCGTCATCGCCTGTGCCCGCTTCTCCTGGCCTTCCCGGTCGCTGTCGGGCGGGGGCAGGGCGTCGAGCGCCTGCTGGAAGATCGATTCGAGCATGCCGCGCGCTTCCGGGTAGGGGATGATATAGAACCGATTCTCCTCGATCGCCGCCTTGACGTGGCCGGCAAGCTCCTCGGGCTCCATGCCTTGCGCGTAGATCTCTTGCAGCGCGGCGATCTCGCGCTCGTCGACCGCATAGCCGCTTTCGCCGTACCTTTCGGGCCTGACCTTGATGCTTTCGGCGATGTTGGACTTGATGTTGGCCGGGCACAGCACCGAAACGCCGATCCCGTAAGGCTTGAGCGCGTCGCGCATCGCCATGGTGATGCCGTGGACGGCGAATTTCGAAGCCGAGTAGATGCCCGATCCGCTGTTGGCGAAGAAGCAGCCGAGCGAAGCGGTGTTGACGATGTGGCCGCCCTGGCCGTGCGCGATCATCCGCGGGACGAACGTCTGCATCAGGTTGATCACGCCGCCGAGGTTGACCCCCATGATCCAGTCGTAGTCGGCGTAGGTCGCCTTCTCGAGCGGGCCGAAGATCGATACGCCGGCGGTGCCGAACAGCATGGTGACCGGGCCGAGCGCCGCTTCCGCCTCGTCCGCCGCGCGCACGAAGGCTTCGCGGTCGGTGATGTCGAGCTCGATGCCGTGGCACTCGATCCCTTCGCCGCGCAGCTCGGCGACTGCCCGCTCGACCGCGTCGCCGCGGATGTCGGCGATCGCGACCTTGCACCCGGCGCGGCCGAAAACCTTGGCCTGGCCGAAGCCTGCCCCGCTCGCGCCGCCGGTGATGAAGGCGGTGCGGCCCGCAAAATCGAATGCCATGAAATCGTCTCCTTGCGCCGGGCGCCTATTTGAGTGCGTCGAGCCCCGCCTGCGAAATGATCGTGTCGCCGTCAACGCCGCTGCCGCCGCTGGTGGCGATCGCGCCGATCGTCTCGTCGCCGAGCTTGACCGGCAATCCGCCGGCCAGCGGCATGACCCGGTCCATCGCCAGCAGGCCGGTGCGGCCCTGGGCGAGCGCGTCCTGCATGCCCTTACTCGGGCTGCCCCAGTCGGCGGAAGTAACCGCCTTGCGCCGCGCCAGCTCGTAGACGAAGGCCTTGGCGCCATCCATCCGCAGCGAGGCGATTACGTCGCCGTGGTTGTCGACCACCACGATCGCGACCTGGTCCTTGCGCTCCTGCGCCTTGGCGAGAGCGGCGTCGAGCATCGCACGGGCCTGTGCCAGGCTGACCGAGTGGCGGGTAACCGGCTCCTGAGCGTGAAGCGGGGCGGCGCAGGCGGCAAGGGCAAGCGCGGCACAGGCGGCGCGAAACATGGCGGTCCTCTCCCTCAGGGATTTGCCGGGCGGACTTAGCATCGCGTCTGGAGGAAGAACAACATGCAGCGCAGGTCGGCTGTCGCCACGGCTGGCCCAATCGGAAGCAAGACCGGATCTCAAACGTCCGCTAACGACCCATTGCGGACGTTTGCAGGATCTCCGAAGCTTGTCACCCTGAACTTGGTTCAGGGTCCTTTTCTCCCCACAGACGACCGGTCCCGGAGGCGCGATGGATGCTGAACCAAGTTCAGCATGACGGGTGTGGGAGAAGGGCGGATATCCACCCATCGAGGACATTCAAAATGAGTGTAGTTCTCAGTCCTCGACCTTTTCCTTCGCTTCGGCCTTCAGCGCGCCGCGGCGCAGCTGGTCCTGCTCGATCGACTTGAACAGGGCGGTGAAATTGCCTTCGCCGAAGCCCTCGTCCTGCTTGCGCTGGATGAACTCGAAGAACACCGGGCCGATCATCGTCTGGCTGAAGATCTGCAGCAGCAGCCGCGGGTCGCCGTCCCCGGTCGAGCCGTCGAGCAGGATGCCGCGCTGCTTGAGCTCGGCGAGGGGTTCGCCGTGGCCCGGCAGGCGGCCTTCGAGCATCTCGTAATAAGTGTCGGGCGGAGCCGGTGCGAACGGCGTGCCCAGGGCCTTGAGCTTGTCGCAGGCGGCATAGAGGTCGTCGCACGACAGGGCGATGTGCTGGATGCCTTCGCCGTTGAACTGGCGCAGGTATTCCTCGATCTGGCCACCGCCCTTCTTGCCTTCCTCGTTCAGGGGAATGCGGATCTTGCCGTCGGGCGCGGTCATCGCCCGGCTGGTGAGGCCGGTATATTCGCCCTTGATGTCGAAATAGCGGATTTCGCGGAAGTTGAAGATCCGCTCGTAAAAGCCCGACCAGTGGGCCATGCGGCCGCTGTAGACGTTGTGCGTGAGGTGGTCGATCAGCTGCAGGCCGGCGCCTTCGGGATGCTTTTCGGCGCCCGGTTCCCACACGAAGTCGATGTCGTAGATCGACAGCGCGCCGTTGTCGCCCCCTTCGTAGCGGTCGATCAGGTAGATCAGCGAATGGCCGATCCCGCGGATTGCCGGGATGTTGAGCTCCATCGGCCCGGTGCGCACGTCGGCCGGCTCGGCCCCACGGGCGAGCGCCTCGGCATAGGCCTTGCCGGCGTCGCGCACGCGGAAGCCCATGCCGCAAGCCGAAGGACCATGCTCGGCGGCGAAGAAGGCGGCCGGGCTGCGCGGTTCGTAGTTGGCGATGAAGTTGATTCGGCCCTGGCGCCAGAGCTGGACGTCCTTGCTGCGGTGGCGCGCGACGAGGGCGAAGCCCATCGCCGCGAACGCCTTCTCCAGCACGCCCTTTTCGGGCGCGGAGAACTCAAGGAATTCGAAGCCGTCGAGGCCGAGCGGGTTGGCGAACAGGTCGGTCATGGTTTCAAATGTAACCGGCTTGGGCGCAAACGGCAAGCGGACCTGTTCGCCACACATGCGAGATTCCCGAGGATTCCCGGCGAAAACGCTTGATACGCGGTGTTAACTGTGATTCTTTCGGGCCATGAATCACAACGCCAGCAAGGTTCCCGCGCAGCACGACAAGCTCAAGCAGCTCGGCGCGCTCGGTTACCTGCTGTTGCTCGGCGGCCTGGCCCTTGCCGGCCCCTACGGCGTGCTGGCGTGGGGAGAGGACCTCTCGCTGCTCGACAAGCGCGAGGCGCAGATCGCCCAGCTCGAGAAGGAACGGGCCGACCTGAAGAACCGCGTCGCGCTGCTCGATCCGGACCATATCGATCCCGACATGGCCGGCGAACTGATCCGCAGCGACCTCAACGTCGTCCATCCGGACGAGTACATCTTCGAACTCACGGAGCGCTGACGGCCTCCCCCGCCGGCAGGTGACCGGCCAGCGCGCGAGACGTTGCAAGCGCAGCGAATGTGCGCTTAAAGCCAGCCCGAAATCGCCGGTCCGCGCACCGCATGAGAACAGGGAATTCCGCCTTGGCCAAAGCCGCCAGTTCCAATTCGAAGAAGTCGCCGGCCCAAGCCAGGAAAACCGCTTCCGCCAAGTCCGCGGCCGACGAGAATTTCGCGCTCCACAGCCTGCAGCAAAGCTTCGAGACGGATCGCCGCTTCAAGGCGAGCGAGGACCAGTTGCTGCATTTCTACGAGCAGATGCTGCTCATCCGCCGGTTCGAGGAAAAGGCCGGGCAGCTCTACGGGCTCGGCCTGATCGGCGGCTTCTGCCACCTCTACATCGGCCAGGAAGCCGTCGCCGTCGGCCTCCAGTCGGCGCTGGCGGAAGGCAGGGACAGCGTCATCACCGGCTATCGCGACCACGGCCATATGCTCGCCTACGGCGTCGATCCGAAGGTGATCATGGCCGAACTGACCGGCCGAAAGGCGGGGATTTCCAAGGGCAAGGGCGGGTCGATGCACATGTTTTCGACCGAGCATGCGTTCTACGGCGGACACGGCATCGTCGGCGCGCAGGTGCCGCTCGGCGCAGGGCTAGCCTTCGCTCACAAGTACCGCGACGACGGCGGTATCTGCCTCGCCTATTTCGGCGACGGCGCGGCCAACCAGGGCCAGGTCTACGAGACCTTCAACATGGCCAGCCTGTGGCGCCTGCCGATCGTGTTCGTGGTCGAGAACAACCAGTATGCGATGGGCACCTCGGTCAAGCGCAGTTCGGCCGAAACGCATTTCTATCGCCGCGGCACGGCCTTCCGCATCCCCGGCATCGCCGTGAACGGGATGGACGTGCTCGAGGTCCGCCAGGCGGCTGAAGTCGCGTTCCCGCATGTGCGCGCGGGCGGCGGCCCGGTGCTGCTCGAGCTCAATACCTACCGTTACCGCGGGCATTCGATGTCCGATCCGGCCAAGTACCGCACGCGCGAGGAAGTGCAGGACATGCGCGAGCACAACGACCCGATCGAGCGGGCCAAGGCCGATCTCGCCCGGCTGGGCGTCGGCGAGGACAAGTTGAAGGACATCGACAAGGCGATCCGCGCCCGCGTGGCCGAAGCGGCCGAGTTCGCGGAAAGCTCGCCCGAGCCGGAACCGGCCGAACTCTACACCGACGTGCTGGTGGAGAGCTTCTGATGACGATCGAGCTGAAGATGCCCGCGCTCTCGCCGACGATGGAGGAGGGCACTCTCGCCAGGTGGCTGGTGAAGGAAGGCGACAGCGTTTCCGCCGGCGACGTGCTGGCCGAAATCGAGACCGACAAGGCGACGATGGAGTTCGAATCGATCGACGACGGCACGGTCGGCAGGATTCTCGTCCCCGAAGGCAGCGAGAACGTGAAGGTCGGCACGGTGATCGCCGTGCTGGCGGGCGAGGGCGAGGATGCAGGGGCCGTCATCCCGGCGAAAGCCGGGACCTCGTCCGGCCATGCTGAACCTCGCGAAGGCGCCCAGCCTCACGAGACCCCGGCTTCCGCCGGGGTGACGGAGATTGCAAGGCCTGCAGCCCAGGCCCGTCCGGCCGATCCCGACGTGCCCCCCGGCACCAACATGGTCACCGTCACCGTCCGCGAAGCCCTGCGCGACGCGATGGCCGAGGAAATGCGCCGCGACGAGCGGGTTTTCGTGATGGGCGAGGAAGTCGCCGAGTACCAGGGCGCCTACAAGGTGACGCAAGGCCTGCTCGAGGAATTCGGACCCAGGCGAGTGATCGACACGCCGATCACCGAATACGGCTTTGCCGGCATCGGCACGGGCGCGGCGATGGGCGGGCTCAGGCCGATCGTCGAATTCATGACCTTCAACTTCGCGATGCAGGCGATCGACCACATCGTCAATTCGGCGGCCAAGACCAACTACATGTCGGGCGGCCAGATGCGCTGCCCGGTGGTGTTCCGCGGGCCCAACGGCGCCGCCAGCCGCGTTGCCGCGCAGCACAGCCAGAACTACGCGCCGTGGTATGCCCACGTCCCCGGTCTGATCGTGATCGCGCCTTACGACGCGTCGGACGCCAAGGGCCTGCTCAAGGCTGCGATCCGCTGTGAAGATCCGGTCATATTCCTCGAAAACGAATTGCTTTATGGCCGCAACTTCGAGCTTGCCCAGCTCGACGACCATGTGCTGCCGATCGGCAAGGCGCGGATCGTGCGCGAAGGGTCGGACGTGACCATCGTTTCCTATTCGATCGGTGTCGGGCTCGCGCTCGAAGCCGCCGAAACGCTGGCCGGCGAAGGCATCGAGGCCGAAGTGATCGATTTGAGGACCCTGCGCCCGCTCGACACCGCGACGATCCTTGCAAGCCTCGCCCGGACCAACCGCCTGGTGGTCGCCGAGGAAGGCTGGCCGACCTGCTCGATCGCCTCCGAAGTGATCGCGTTGTGCATGGAGGAAGGCTTCGACCATCTCGACGCGCCCGTGCTGCGGGTATGCAACGAGGACGTGCCGCTGCCTTACGCCGCCAACCTCGAGAAGCTGGCGCTGATCGACAGCGCGAAGATCGCCGCCGCGGTGCGCAAGGTTTGCTACAAGGGCTGAAGCCGGCCGCTCAGGCGAGCGAGACGAACTTGTCGCAGGTCGCCACCGGGTCGGGATTGGTCGCGCTGCGCTGGTAGATCTTGTTGAGGTCGCGGCTGTCGCGCACGTTGAACGCGCCGTAGACGTTGATCACCGTGCTGCCGACGAACATCTCGGAAAACAGCGGCTGGTAGTCGTAGGCGATCTCGACGAAGATCACCGCGTCGTCCTGGTCGTAGGCGGTCACTTCCTCACCCTTCGGGCCCATGCCCGTGAAGTTCGGGTCGCTCAGGCCCGCGCCCTGCTTGCCGTAGCTCGAATTCCACTTCTTGGTGCCCATGCACCGCTGCCAGTGGATATACTGCTGGTTGGACAGGCTTCCCGGCACGACCTCGAGGCTGCTGACGATCACCCGCCCGCGATTGTACAGGTCGATCTGCGGCCCCGCCTGGATGTTCGAGCCTTCGAACACGTCGTTGAGGTCGCTCTCGTAGATCCTGCGGTACTGCAGGGTCGAGGTGTCGCCGATACGCGAGGCATTGTCGGCGATCTGCATCGCGGTCTGGCTGATCCTGAGATGGGTCAGCGCCAGCCAGGCGACTTCGGTGCCCCACAGCCCGGCGGTCATCAGCAGCGGGGCGGCAAGCGCGAATTCGGTCATCGCCACGCCCGATCGGCTGCGCGCCAGCCGGCGCAACAGGGTGAAGCCGCCGGTCACGTGCAATTCCTCGCGGTCACCTTGATGACCTGCTGGGCATAGGGCTGGTTGCGCAGCACCGTGGCCGATTTCATCTCGTGCTCTTCGGGCAGGCCCAGCAGGCCGGCCACGGGAAAGGCGCGCGGATAGGAGACGTCGACGGTGTAGAGCACCGCGTCGCGCGCGCCGCCGAGGCCGTCGACCCCGCGGTCGGTGTCCCAGGCGTTGTTGCCGTTGGCGTCCTCGAACGGCTCGCCGTTGTTGCACACGTTGTCGCCGTTGAGGTCGGTGAAGTCCTCGGGCGTGCTGACATCGGAGAAGCTCGCGTAGCTCTTGCGCGAGAACCTGACCGTGGCGCCCGGCGAAATGTCGTGCACCGCGGAAGTGACCTTGCCGTCGAGCGAGGCGGGCGTGGCCCCCTCGATCGAGGAATCGCGCGCCGCCTTCTGGATCGCGCCTTGCAGGACCGAGGCGACGTACATGTTGTAGCCGATGTCGAACAGGCCGAGCAGCAAGGTCACCAGGACCGGCGCGACCAGGGCGAATTCGACGACCGTCGCGCCGTTCTCGTCGCGGCGGATGGTGCGGCGGATCATTTCGAGATCCTCAGATCGCCCATCTGCCTGGCGATGGTGCTGAAGGCTTCGCTGAGCGCCTTGGCGTTGTTGGCCTCGAAGTAGTGCCCGCCGCCGGCGCACTGGGTCAGCATCGGGTTGAGCGAGGTGCCGAAGGCGATCACCCAGACGGTGATGTTCTTCTTCTTCACTTCGTTGCAGGCCACGGTGAAACGATTCTCGACGGTCTTGTTGAGCGTCAGCGTCGATGTCGTCCGCCAGCGGAGCTGGTCGGCCGGCTCGATGCCGTAAGTCACCAAGCTCGAGCTGTTGGTGGCCGTTTCACCGTCGGTCAGGAAGATCAGGTGGCGCGTCGTCGCCCTGTTCGGTTCGTCGGCGTTGTCGGCCGCGAAGATGCCGGTCGGCGACAGCAGCCGGCCGCCCCAGATCATGCCGATGTCGTGGTAGGTATTGCCCGCCGGGCTCAGCGAATTCACGTAGGCGGACACTTCCGCCGCCGTCATGGCGGCCACCTTGCGCGCCGGGGGCGGGCAAGTCGGCGGCGTGATCAGCTGCGAGCTGATGAGGTACTTGGGCAGGTTGGAGACGATCTTGTCCAGCTCGTCGACGTTCTTTCCCGCCGGGGTCTTCTCAAGATAGATCTCGCTCAGCAGCGGCCGCCACTGGGTGTCGGGATTCGACTTGTCGGGAACCCGGTCGATGTCCAGATCGATCGCCCTGGCGAGGTCGACGTTGTCATAATCGCCGATCTCGTAGGTCTTGCGCTCCATGATGCAGCCGCGGAAGGTCGACAGCAGTCCCAGCGGATCGACCTTGCTGGCCATCGAGGAGGACAGGCTCTTGTTGCCGTCGAGCAGCAGCGCGTTGCCCGACGAGCCCTTGAGCGCCTTTACGGTGACCTTGAGGGGCTTGTAGGTCCACGGCCCCATCGCCTTCTTCGGCATGTACCAGTCGAACACGTAGTCGTCATAGACGATCGGCGTCACGGTCACCGAGGTCGATCCCGCGATGGGCACGCACTGGTAGTCGGTGTCGTCGGCCTTGGTCCGGCCCGACCGGTCGCCGTTGGGCCAGATCTTCACCCACAGGTCGGTCCAGTCGACCTTGCTTTCGGGGCATTTCGACGAGGTGTAGGCCGGCTTGGTGGTCATCGTGCCGCTGACCCTGGTCACGGTCGTCGTGCCGGTGCTGGTGTTCGGGTTCGTCGCGACGCGCGACTGGATGGTCATCTTGTCGACCACCCAGTCGGACTTGAGCAGGTAGCCGACGTTGACGTTCGAGGAATAGGGCACGAAGCCATAGCGCACGCGGGTGCCCGGCGTCTTGGCCGCTTCGAGCTGGGCATGGAAGTCCTTCACCACCTGGCGCAGGATGGCGATCTTGGGCTGGCTGTCGCCGGGATTGACCTGCGCCATCGATCCGGTCACGTCGAGCACCATCATCACGTCGGTGTTCGACATGTTGAGGCGCGCCTCGCACTCGACCCTGAGCGGGATCTCGCGATAGCCGAAGATCGACATCACCGTGGTCGGCACGACCACGCTGGCCAAGCCCGACACCGAATAGTCGGCCTCCACTTTCATCGCGAACGTGCGGCGGATCGAACCGTAGCTCTTGTCGCGGAAATTGATGTCGAAGAAGCGGTTGCCGGCCGCCTGCGCCGCGCTGTTCAGCCTGCCGGAGACGATGTCGGAACCCATGCGCTTGCGCGCGGCCAGCACGCCGGCATCGCAGGCCTGCTGCAAGCGGCTCTGCGCCAGGTAGCCGCGGCTGATGTCGACCCCGCCGCCGACCATCCCCAGCAGCGGGATCAGCGCGGCCGCGATGATCGCAAGCGTGTTACCGGCGGTATCGCGCGCGAGGCGCGCGAACAGGCGGGCCGGCGAAGCCACGGGAGAGGCTGGACGCACTTGCACGGCTAGGTGATTACGCCAAGAGGCGTAAGCGCAAGGTCAATCAAGCTGGTTAATTTGTTCACATTTGGCGGGAAAGGCGCCGTTTCCGGCCGCTGCAACGCTCCGGATCAGCTGTCGATGACGAAGATCGGACGCGAGTAATTCAGCGTGATGTCGTCGATGCTCGTGCCGCCGATGATGTTGGGCAGGTCGTAGGCGATGTCGAGCTGGAATTCCTTGGCGCCGTTCACCCGGCTGCTGACCTCGTTGACGGAGACCGTCAGCTGGCTGGCGATGAGGTTGTAGGGCGAACTCTGGCCCATCGCCTCGATATTGGCTTCGAGGGCGGTCGCGTCGAGCTTGTTGGACTTCTGGTATTCGACCGCGGCGAAGCGGGAGGCATCCGACGCCAGCGAGCGGACCGCGTTGTAGTTCTGCATGTAGATGCCGACTTCCACGACGCCCATCATCAGCGCGATGAACACCGGTGCGAGCAGGGCGAATTCGATCGCCGCCGCGCCGGCGCGGTCGCCGAGCAGCCGGCGCACGATTCGCGGGAAGAGGGCGCGTCCCGTCACGAGATCTGCACCGTCCGCACGACGTTGTAGTTGACCGGGCTGCCGATGCCGAAATGGGTCCACGCCGGGGTGTAGGTGTCGGTGATTGAGAGCACCGCATATTCGTAGATCGGCTGGCTTTGATCGCAGGTCGTCTTGTCGTTCGTGGTGCTCGTCGCGGCATCGCAGCGGAACACCTGTGTCAGCGTGAGATTGCCGTCGGGGAGCCCGAGCGTCGCCTCGAGGATGTCCTCGAGGTCGCTCGAGCTGACGCCGGAGCCGCCTGCCGCGGCGAGGATCACTTCGGTCGCCTCGTTGGCCGCGCTCTGCAGTTCCTGCTGGCGCGAGACCATCTGGCTGACTTCGAACGTGCCGAGCGCCATCGTTGCCAAGAGCGGCGCGATCAGCGCCGTTTCGATGGCCATCGTGCCGCGCTTGTCGCGCGCCAGGCGTGGGATGAAAGCCTGCCGGGTCATGCCACCAGCCTTACGCCGCCGGCGGCCGACCCGGCGCCGTTGGTGACCTCCGATGCGCAAGTCGTGGTCAGTTTGGTGTTGCCCTGGATCTTGAGCGTCAGCGCCCACAGCTGGAAGCACAGCGGGTTCGCCACGTTGATGCCGGAATCGCCGTTCACCGTGACGTTGCCGTTGGGCAGGTAGAACGTGCCGCGCACCTGGATCTGCGAATTGCCGTTGATGCGGTGCTCGACCTCGCTCGTCTGGCCGGTCTTGTCTTCGTAGAACAGCATGCTGGCGTAACGATCCTTGTAGGGTTCGTTGGCCGTGCCGACGAAGTCGGCCGCTTCCATCGGCGTCAGGTTGACCTTGCCGGCGTTGCCGCTTCCGCCGATCTTGATCTGCGCGCCGTTGCGCAGGATGAACATCACGTTGGTTCCGGTGATGTCCGATTTCTGGTCGGTCATGTCGAACACGCCGCCGTCGATGACATAGACGCCCTTGGTGAAGACGACCTTGCACTTGAGGTTCAGCCCGCCGGTATAGCGGCCCGGCGAAAGGTAATGCGTCGTGCTGCTATTACCGTTGGGGCAGGAGAACGTCTTTTGCGTCTCGTTGTCCGGCGTCGGCGCGGGCAGGTCGGCGAAGCTGTCTTCAACCCCGCTGGCGTTTTCGGTCAGCTTGCTTTCAAGGCCTGACGGCACGTCGGCCGTGCCGCACGTGACGATGCTGTCGGTGTCGACGCTGGAAGACCCGTCGATGACGATCGCATCGTCTTCGCATGACAGCGCGCCGAGGCCGCATTTCGCCTTCACCGTGGCGTTGCCGCCCACGGTGAACGTGCCGGATTGGCCTTCCTTCAGCGCCATCAGGCAGGCCTTGTAGGTCGCCCCGGCGGCGTAGGTCGCCTGCGCGCGGGCGGACATGTAGAGCGGCTTGTCCACCAGGAAGCTGCTGAACGGCAGCCGGCGGGCGACGCTGGCCGAAACGATCACGCTGTTGTTGTTGCCGCCGTCGTAATTGCCGAGCTGGACGACGGGAGTCGAGGCGAAGGCGGTGGTGATCGCCTCGTTGGAGTTGAATTCCTGCAGCGCGCGGGTTTCGTAATTGTTCGAGTTCTTGTCGTAGGCGAGCGCCCATGCGCCGGCGAGCGCGGCCTGGTCGACCGAGTGCTGCAGCTCGCGCTTCCACATGTAGAGCTGGGCCATGTCGACCGCGTAGCCCGCGGCGCCGATCAGGACCGGCATGCCAAGGGCGACAAAGAGCATGGCATTGCCGCTCTTGGACCTTGCGAGCCGCTTGACAAACCGTTTCAGGAACGGGGTAATTTTTGCGCGCATTGCCCCCAACTCTTTGATTATCCGCGGCCGAACGCCCGTTTCTAGCCAGTCATGCTGACTACTTCGTATAAGGGCACGGTTAACAAGGATTTGACCGTAGATTCCGGTCTTACCACAGGCACGGCTTGACCCATTGTTGCGCTCCGCCGATGGCGGATGCCCATGGCGCGCGCCTTGCTAGACGAACTCGCTCCACCGCAGCGCCTGGCGCTGGCTTACGCCCCGCGCCGGGCGCGAGCGGCCACGCTGGCGCTGTTGGCGCTCGACGCCAGGCTCGCGGCGATCCTGCGGCGGCGCGGCGAGCCGGTGCTGGTGCAGCTGCGCCTGGCCTGGTGGCGCGACATGCTGGCGAAGGAGCCGCAGGCCTGGCCGCGCGGGGATGCGGTGCTGGACCTGTTGCGCGAATGGCGCGGCCCGGCGGCGCTGGCCGCGCTGGTCGATGGCTGGGAAGCGCTGCTGGCCGACGAGCTCGCTGCCTCGGAAATCGACGCGTTCGCGAGCGGACGGGGCAGCGCCTTCGCGCAGCTCGCGTTCGAGCTCGGCTGCGCGCCCGAAATCGCGGAGGCAGGAGGGCGCCGCTGGGCCCTCGCGGACCTCGCCGCGAACCTGGCCGACCCGGCGGAACGGGCGGCAGCGGTGGCATCGGCCGTGGCGCTGCCGCCGCGCCCGCGCCTGCCGCGCGAGCTGCGCCCGCTCGCCATCCTCGATGCACTTGCCGCCCGCTCGCTCGCGCGCGGGGGCGCGCCGCTGCTCGACGGATTTGGCGCGGGCCTGCTCGCCGTGCGGCTTGGCATCACCGGCCGCTAGGGTCCGTACTCGATACCGGCAATGGCCGTGACGGAGTGGATTTGGGCACAGGGCAAGGAGCGAGGAGCGAGCGATGCCAAAGCATCGTGACACGACGAGCGACGCTGCCCTGTGCCCAAATCCGCCCGCCGCTGCGCGGTCGCCCTCTGGAGGCCGCTGGACGTCGTCGCTTGCTTGCGCGTAGCGGTCTGCTACGCGTCTGCGCTTCGCTCCTAGCCAGCGGCCTCCAGAGGGCGATCCCGGCCGTTGCCGGTATCGAGTACGGACCCTAGGCTATGGTGCGGCGGTTGGAGGGCCGGCTGTCGTGAATCGCACCGTTCTGGGCGCCCTGTTGGCATTGCTGTTTGTCGGCATCGGCGTGTTCTGGCTCCAGGGCCGCGCCGCGGTGGAGCGCGGCGCGCCGCCGCCATCCCCGCTGACCGCGCCCCCTTCGGGGCTGCCGAGCGCCGATGCCGCCGGTCTCGCAGGGCCCGCGCCGCCCGAGGCGAGCGAGCTCACCCGCGAGCAGGTCCGCTTCTTCCGCTACGACCGCAACCGCGACCTCAAGATCACCCGCGAGGAAATGCTTTCCACCCGCACCGATGCCTTCCGCAAGCTCGACGGCGACGGCAACAACCTGCTTACGTTCGAGGAATGGGCCGTGGCGACCTCGGACCGTTTCGGGGGGGCCGATGCCAACCGCGACGGCGTGCTGTCGCAAAGGGAATTCGCCACCACCGCGCCCAAGCCCGCGCCCAAGCCGAAGTGCAACTGCTGAGAGCGTGAGTCCCCGCGAAGGCGGGGCCCGCGGGCCACGTCCGTCGGCGCTTGCCGGATGAGGTCCCTGCCTACGCAGCGACTCGTTCGAAGGAGGCCAGCCATTCGCCGAAATCGGCCTTGGCGCGTTCGGTATAGGCGAGCTTGCGCTGCTTCTTCTTCACATCCGGCAGCGGCGGGAACAGCCCGAAATTGACGTTCATCGGCTGATAGCTTGCCGCTTCGGCATCGCCGGTGATGTGCGCCAGCAGCGCGCCCATCGCCGTGCTGCGCGGCGGCGCCTGCCAGCCACGGCCGGCCAGTTCGGCGGCGGCCATGATCCCCGCCAGCAGCCCCACCGCGGCGCTTTCGACATAGCCTTCGCAGCCGGTGATCTGCCCGGCGAAGCGGATGTGCGGCGCGCTCCTGAGCCGCAATTGCCGGTCGAGCAGCAGCGGCGAGTTGAGGAAAGTGTTGCGGTGCAGCCCGCCCAACCGGGCGAATTCGGCATTCTCGAGCCCCGGGATCGTGCGGAACAGGCGAACCTGGTCGGCGTGGCGCAGCTTGGTCTGGAAGCCGACCATGTTCCACAGCGTGCCGAGCTTGTTGTCCTGCCGCAGCTGGACCACCGCATAGGGCCAGCGCCCGGTGCGCGGGTCGTCGAGCCCGACCGGCTTCATCGGGCCGTAGCGAAGGGTATCCTCGCCGCGCTCGGCCGCGACCTCGATCGGCATGCAGCCTTCGAAATAGGGCGTGTCGGCTTCCCATTCGCGAAACACGGTCTTGTCGCCGTCGAGCAGGCCCTGGCGGAAGGCGAGGTACTGCTCCTTGTCCATCGGGCAGTTGATGTAATCCTTGCCTTCTCCCTTGTTCCAGCGCGACTGCATCCAGCAGATTCCCATGTCGATGCTCTCGTGGTGGACGATGGGCGCAATGGCGTCGAAGAAGGCAAGGCGCTCCTGTCCCGTCACGCCGACGATGCTCTCCGCGAGCGCAGCAGCAGTGAGCGGGCCGGTGGCGACGATCGCCAGGCCGCTTTCGGGCAGGGCGTCGAGCCGCTCGCGGACCACTTCGACATTGGCCAAGGCCGCCAGCTCGCGCTCGACCCCGGCCGAGAACGCCTCGCGGTCGACCGCCATCGCCGAGCCGGCCGGGACGCGCGCCTTTTCGCCGGCCCTCATGACCAGCGAGTCGAGCCGGCGCATTTCGTGGTGCAGCAGGCCGACGGCGTTGTGTTCGTCGTCGTCGGAGCGGAAGCTGTTGGAGCAGACCAGCTCGGCAAGGCCATCGCCCTGGTGCGCCGGTGTCGTGTCGCCCCTGCCGTCTTTGCCGCCGCGCATCTCGGACAGCCGCACGCGCAACCCGCGCCGGCCGAGCTGCCAGGCCGCTTCGCTGCCGGCAAGCCCGCCGCCGATAATGTGGACATCATGGTTCATGGTCCGCGCCTAGTGCTTGCCTGCCCATGGCATCAAGTCCAAGTGTCCCGAAATTCGGGGGAGGCACCATGGCCAGGCACGCGCTGATCGAGAAACGGCCCTACCTGCTGGCGAGCATTGCCGCGGGAATCGCCTTCTACGTCCTGCGGCTGACGGCCATGCCGGAAATCTGGCTGATACCGGTCAAGGGCGCGGCTTGCGGCCTCCTGGCGCTCTACGCGCTGCTGCACGGACAGGGCAGGGACGGGAAGCTGCTGGCCGCGATGATGGCGCTTGCCGCTCTCGGCGACATGGCGATCGAGATCGAGCGCGGGGCCGCGGCGCTGCTGTTCTTCGCCTATCACGTGACCGCGATCGCGCTTTATCTCGGCCACCCGCGCGAACACCCGACGGGCACCCAGAAGGCCGCGGCCGTGGCCATGCTGCTGTTGACCCCGCTGGTCGCCTGGCTGCTTCCGGCCGACCGGGCGGATGCCATTCCGACCGCGCTCTACGGGCTGGCGCTGGGCGGAATGGCGGCTTGTGCGTGGATGAGCAGCTTCCCGCGCTACCGGGTGGGCATTGGCGCCGTGCTGTTCATGGCTTCCGACATCCTGATATTCGCCGACAGCGGCCCGCTGATGGGCGACCCACTGCCGCAACTGCTGATCTGGCCGCTCTACTACCTCGGCCAGTTCCTGATTACGGTGGGCGTGGTGCGGCGCGTGCGCGGCGACTAGCGCCGCCCGCTGCTCCGCCTATTCCTCGGCGATGTCGTCGCGCGCCCGTTCGGTCTCGGGAACGGTGTCCTCGCTGACGCGGCCGACCATTTCCTCGAAAACCGCTTCCTCGGCTTCGTTCTCCGGCGCTGCCTGCTCGTCGATCAGCACCGCGCTGACGATCAGCTCGCCTTCGGCGACGTCGAACAGCTTCACGCCTGCCGATGTCCGGCCGATGATGCGGAAGGCCTTTTCCGCGTCCTGCGGGTTCTCGGTCAGATGGCGCAGGTTGACCGGCAGCCTGATCAGCTTCGCCTGGTCGGTCACCAGCATCAGCTGCTGGCCATGCTCGACCGGGAAGCTGGCGACCACCTCGCCGTTGCGTTCGATATTGTCGATGTTGGTCACGCCCTGGCCGCCGCGCCCGATCCGCCGGTATTCGTAGGCCGAGGAGACCTTGCCGTAGCCCTTGGCGCAGACGGTGAGGATGAACTGCTCGCGCCCGGCCATTTCGGCGAAGCGTTCGGCGGGCAGGTCGGGCTCGCCTTCCTTGTCCGGCTTCCACGGGGCGAAGCGAAGGTACTGCTCGCGCTCTTCCTGGCCGGTGCCGACCCGGTGGAGGATCGACAGCGACACGACCTCGTCGTCGTCCCTCAGCCTCATGCCGCGCACGCCGGTCGAGGTGCGGCTGACGAATTCGCGCACGTCCTCGCCTTCGAAGCGGATCGCCTTGCCCTGGCGCGATGCGAGCAGGACGTCGTCGTTCGCCTCGAGCAGCGCGACGCCGATCAGCCGGTCGTCGCTGCCCTCATCGAAGCGCATGGCGAACTTGCCGTTCGACGGGATGTTGGTGAAGGCATCCATGCTGTTGCGCCGGACATTGCCCTTGGCGGTGGCGAAGACGACGTTGAGCGCGCCCCAGCTTTCCTCGTCTTCCGGCAAGGGCAGCACGGTGCGGATCGTCTCGCCGGCATCGAGCGCCGGCAGCAGGTTGACGATCGGCCGCCCGCGCGTGTTCGGGCCGCCGACGGGCAATTTCCAGACCTTGAGCCGGTAGACCTTGCCGGCGGTCGAGAAGAACAGCACCGGGTTGTGCGTCGAAGTGACGAACATCTCGGAAATCACGTCTTCTTCCTTGGTGGTCATTCCCGCGCGGCCCTTGCCGCCGCGCTGCTGCGCGCGGAAGGTCGAGAGCGGGGTGCGCTTGATGTAGCCGTCGAGCGTGACCGTCACGACCATCTCGTCGCGTTCGATCAGGTCCTCGTCGTCGAGCCCGTCCCACGCGGGGGCGATCTCGGACAAGCGCGGCGTGGCGTAGGCGGCGCGGATCTCGTCGAGTTCCTGCCGCATCACCGCGTAGAGCATCGCCCGGTCGCCAAGGATCGCGAGGTAGCCGGCGATCGCACTCGCCAGCACGGCCAGCTCGTCGCCGATCTCGTCACGGCCGATCGCCGTGAGGCGGTGGAGCCGCAAGTCGAGGATCGCCTTCACCTGCCGCTCGGACATGCGGTAGGTGCCGCCGCTCTGCTCGGCATCGGGTTCGATCGCCTCGACCAGGCGGATGTACTGCGCGATATCGCCGATCGGCCATTCCTTGGCGAGCAGCCGTTCGCGCGCCTGGGCCGCATTGGCCGAGGTGCGGATCATCGTCACGACTTCGTCGAGGTTGGTGACCGCGATCACCAGCCCGAGCAGGATGTGGGCCCGCTCGCGCGCCTTGTTGAGTTCGAACTTGGTCCGCCGGGTGATGACTTCTTCGCGGAAGGTGATGAACGCCTGGATGAATTCGCGCAGCATCAGCGTTTCGGGCCGGCCGCCGCGGATCGCGAGCATGTTGGCCGGGAAGCTCGCTTGCGCCGGGCTGTGGCGCCACAGCTGGTTGAGGACCACTTCGGGCGTCGCGTCGCGCTTGAGATCGATCACCACGCGCACGCCCTGGCGGTTGGATTCGTCGCGGATGTCGGAAATGCCCTCGATCCGCTTTTCCTTGGCAGCTTCGGCGATCTTCTCGACCAGGCCCGCCTTGCCGACTTGGTAGGGGATCGAGGTGAGCACGATCGAGGTACGCTCCCCACGGCCTTCCTCGATCACATGGCGGCTGCGCATGATCACCGAGCCGCGCCCGGTGGTGTAGGCGGCGCGCGCGCCGGCGTTGCCGAGGATCAGCGGCGCGGTCGGAAAATCGGGCCCGGGGATGAACTCGATCAGCTCTTCGGAGGTGATCGCGGGATTGTCGAGGAAGGCGAAGCAGCCGTCGATCACTTCGCCGAGGTTGTGCGGCGGGATGTTGGTCGCCATGCCGACCGCGATGCCGCCCGCGCCGTTGACCAGCAGGTTGGGGAAGCGGGCGGGAAGGACCGTCGGCTCCTGGTAGGAGCCGTCGTAGTTGTCAGCGAAGTCGACCGTGTCCTTGTCGATGTCGTCGAGCAGCGACATCGCGACTTTGGCCAGGCGGGCCTCGGTGTAGCGCATCGAGGCCGCCTTGTCGGGGTCCATCGAGCCGAAGTTGCCCTGGCCGTCGATCAGCGGCACGCGCATCGACCACGGCTGGGCCAGGCGCACCAGCGCCTCGTAGATCGCGCTGTCGCCGTGCGGGTGATAGTTGCCCATCACGTCGCCGACGATCTTGGCGGACTTGCGGTAGGGCCGACTGGGGAGGAACCCGCCTTCGAGGCTGGACCACAGGATGCGGCGGTGGACCGGCTTGAGGCCGTCGCGAACGTCGGGCAGCGCGCGGCTGACGATCACGCTCATCGCGTAATCGAGGTAACTGGTCTTCATCTCATCGACGATGTCGATGCGTTCGTAGCCGCCCGATTCGGCGGGTGGTTCGATAATGTCGGTGGTGTCGCTCACCTGCGAAGAAAGCCTGTTCTGTTTTTGAGGAAATCGGCGTTGCGCGGACCCTAGGCGATGGGGCCGCAAAGGGCCAGCAGCAGGGCGGTGCGGCAGCCGATATGGGCGGTGTTTTCCACACTTCCAGCCCGATTTTACGGAGGGGGAACGTTTCGGCGCGAAAACGCCATGTTCAATCGTTATTCAGCCCTCGAATCCTACCGGGGAATTGCATATTGCGGCGCGAGACGGCAGGAGCGCGCGCACAATTTCGGGCGGCCCGTTCGGCCGGCATATTCTTCAGGAGAGAAGTTACATGAATCGCAACTCAATTCGGCTGCGCGGGATCGTCCGCAAGGGCTTCGCAGCTCGCCTGGGGCTCGCCGCGGCGCTCGCCGGCGGCATGATCGCCGCCGGCATTGCGCTGCCCGCGCCCGCCTTCGCCAAGGAGAAGGAAAAGAAGGAGGAAAAGGAAGGCAATTCCAAGGGCTTCGCCGAGGCCTACCAGCCGCTCGCCGATATCGTCAACGCGCCCGCCGGCGATTACGCCGCGGCCAAGGCGCAGCTTCCGACCGTGATCGCGGCGATCGAGAACCAGACCGACCGCTTCGCCATGGGCAACCTGATCCTCGCGCTCGGCAACAAGTCCAACGACACCGGCCTGCAGGACCAGGGCATCCGGATGATCCTCGACAGCGGCAAGGCCGACCCGGCGATGATCGGCCAGATGCACTATTACCTCGGCCGCTGGGCCTATGAGGCGAAGAACTTCGCCGAAGCCCGCGCGCAGTTCGAGCAGGCGTCCGCGGGCGGCTTCGCGCAGGGCGAGCCCGACGCGCTGATCGCCGATACCTATTTCGGCGAGGACAGGGACGCCGAAGGCCTGCAGTACCTCGCCGCGCTGATCGACAAGCGGCGCGCGGCCGGCCAGGCAGTGCCCAACAACTGGGTCCTGCGCGGCCTCAAGGTCGCCTACGACGCCGAGCTGGCCGACCAGGTCAACCAGTTCGCCGCGATGCTGGTGAGCAACAACCCGAGCAAGGACAACTGGGTCAACGCGCTCCAGGTGGTCTATGCGGTCAACCCGCTCGACACGCAGGCCCAGCTCGACCTGCTGCGGCTGATGCGCACGACCGGATCGCTGCAGCAGCGCCGCGAATATGTCGATTACATCGAGGCGGCCGACCCGCGCCGCATGCCCAACGAAGTGCTCGCCGTGCTCGAGGTGGGCAAGCAGGCCGGCATCTTCAGCGACAGCGACGCATACTACAAGGAAGTGAAGGCCCAGGCGACGCCGCGGGCCGAGGCCGACCGCAAGGAGGCCCAGACCCTCGTCGCCGAGGCGCGCAGCGCGGCCACCGGCATCACCGCGCAGGGCGTGGGCGACCAGTTCTTCTCGTTCGGTTCCTACGAGCAGGCCGCCGATATGTACCAGGTGGCGCTCGACAAGGGCGTCAGGGACCGCGAGATGATCCTCACCCGCCTCGGCATCGCGCAGGCCGGAACGGGCAAGGTCGATGAAGCCCGCGCGACCTTCCGGCAGATCGCCGGACCGCGCGAGCCGATCGCCCGCATGTGGCTGACCTACCTCGACACCCCCGCCGGCTGACGCGTCCGGACAACGCGGCCATGCGAGGGGCGCGGCAGCTTCGGCTTCCGCGCCCCTTTCGCATGCCGGTCAGACGTTGAACTTGAACAGCATCACGTCGCCGTCCTGCACCAGGTAGTCCTTGCCTTCCTGGCGCAGCTTGCCGGCTTCGCGGGCGCCGCTTTCGCCGCCGAGCGTTACATAATCGTCGTAGGCGATCGTTTCCGCGCGGATGAAGCCGCGCTCGAAATCGGTGTGAATCTCGCCCGCGGCCTGCGGCGCCCTGGCGCCCGCGGGGAAGGTCCAGGCGCGCGCTTCCTTGGGGCCGACGGTGAAGAAGGTCTTCAGGCCGAGCAGCTCGTAGCCGGCGCGGATCACCCGGGCGAGGCCGGTTTCCTCGAGGCCCAGCTCCTTGAGGTACTCGGCGCGCTCTTCCGGATCCATCGCCACCAGCTCGGCTTCGATCGCGGCCGAAACGACCACTGCCTGGGCGCCTTCGGCCGCGGCCCTGGCGAAGACCTGCTCGGTCAGGGCATTGCCCCTGGCCGCGTCTTCCTCGGCGACGTTGCAGACGTAGAGCACCGGCTTGGCGGTCAGCAGCTGCGCCTGGGCGAACAGCCGCGCTTCCTCGTCGTCCCTCGGCACGGTCAGCCGCGCGGGCTTGCCTTCGCGCAAGAGCTCGAGCGCCTGGCCGAGCACGCTCGCCATGGCCTTGGCTTCCTTGTCGCCGCCGGTTGCCTTCTTGGCGGCGGCGGGAACGCGCTTCTCGAGGCTTTCGAGGTCGGCCAGCATCAGCTCGGTCTCGACCACTTCGGCGTCGGCGATCGGATCGACCTTGTTGGCGACATGCTGGATGTCGGGGTCTTCGAAGCAGCGCAGCACGTGGACGATCGCGTCGACTTCGCGGATGTTGCCGAGGAACTGGTTGCCCAGGCCTTCGCCCTTGCTCGCGCCTTTCACGAGGCCGGCGATGTCGACGAAGGCGAGCTGCGTCGGCACGATCTTGGCCGATTTGGCGATGGCGGCGATCTGCTCGAGCCGCTCGTCGGGCACGGAGACCTGCCCGACATTGGGTTCGATCGTGCAGAACGGATAGTTGGCCGCCTGCGCTGCCTGCGTCTCGGTCAGGGCATTGAAGAGGGTCGACTTGCCGACATTGGGCAGGCCGACGATGCCGCAGCGGAAACCCATCGAAAACTCCGGATTGGGGACAGGCCGCGGCCCCTAGACCAGTGCGGCGCGCTTGGCCAGCGTGGCGCAGGCTGCAGATGCTTGATTAGAGGGAGACGAGGTGTAAATTCGACGCAGAATTCCATTGGACAGGTCCAATTATGGGGCCAGGAGGCAATTATGCTTTCCAACGAAGCCGGGTACTCCCCGATAAGGGCTTTTCTTGCAAGCGGCGCCGCGCTGATGGCGATGGTGCCATGCCAGGCGCTGGCGCAACAAGTGGACGAGACGGCGCGAATTGTGGCGGATCAGCAGAATTCGATCCAGACGATGGAGACGGGCTTCGAGGCCATGGTGCGCGCGCAGGCGCAGGGGCGCTGCGCCGACTTTCGGAGGATCGATTCAATATTCTTCAGCTATATCGATAACCTCACCGGGGAACTTTTCAGTCTCCAGTATGTGCAGGGCCTAAGACGACGAGTGGCCGAGGTGCGTTCGAAGGGTTGTATCGATCGCGAACAACCGGAACCGGCCGCCGATGCCCAGTGGTCCGACAGCGGCGAACCGGAAAGCCGCCTCGAAACGGTCAAGGTTGAATTTCGGCAGGCGCTGGCCGATTGCAATGCGGTCGCGTTCAATAGTGCGAGGGAAAGCTACATCTTCGAGCTAGCCGGCGAGATCGCGCAAGCAGGAGAGCGCGGCGACATCATGCTGCGCGAGCAGTTGCTGAAAGAACAGGCGCGGATCGGGGCAATTTCGCCACGGGCCTGCGTTGTCGCCGAGCCGCCGAACCTGGCGCTGAAACCCGTACCGACACCAACACCCGCACCGACACCGACACTCGCATCGGCACCCGCCGCCCGGTCGCCTGCAGTCGCCCGTGCTCCCGCGCCCGCTCCGCCTCCATCGTCTCCGGCAACCGCTGTGCGTGTCCCTGGCGCACAGTCATCGGAGAGCCCTTATTATCGCTATACGGTGGATTGGTACGGGTCACCCAGAACATCTGCGAATATTGCCTCGCACTTATCGAGCCCGGTGGACGTCGGAATCGTTTGCGAGCCGGCTCCGGAAAAGGTCAGGAATTTTCCTCACACGGCCGATCGGGGAAACCTCTACAAGTATGTCCATGGCGGCCCGAGGTATGGATACGATTCAGATCTTTGTGCCTCTGCAGTCCATCGCGGCCTGATCGGATGGGACGGGGGCGAGTTTCGGATTCGGCGTTCGAGCGGGCTTAACGAGAATCGCATAACCGGGTCTCTCTCGAATGGCATCCTGAGCGCGGATGTGCCGAATGGCGAACTCACCTACATCATACTCGAATACCAGTTTGGGGAGCGCCAGGCTGCTGCAACTGCGGTTTCGGCGGGAATCGGGAACCGGCTCGACGCAATTGTCGCCGACGATTCGCGCGGTTGGCAAACGAACAAATATGTGCCGGGCTCGATGAGCAACGTTTTGCTGGTGGATGGGGACCTGCAGTCAGGGACCTTTGCGCTGCGCGGCGATTATACCTACAATCAGTCGGCCCAGGGCTGGGTCATCGCCAGGTTCAAGGGCGGGCAACTCGACTGCCTGCAATACCATGACATTGGCGGGACGTGTCGCAGGCCCAACTAGCGCGACGGGATTTGACCGGTCAAGCGACTGACAAGAGCTTGGCTTGCAGAGGAAACCAGCATGCGTGGTCTGATCTTGGCGGCATCCCTGATATTGCCGGTTGGTGGATTGGCCGGCGGAGTCGCGTTTGCGAACTCGCAGCCGGCGCCGGCGATGCTCGCGGCCAAGCCGCTGATCGGCTCGTTCGAGGTGACGACGCGCCGCGCCGCGACCGATACCCCTTCGACGCTCGCCGACCAGGAGGCCAACGACCGCTATCTCGGGCAAACGGTGACATTTGGCCAGACCGCGCGCTGGCGTGACGGGATCGGCTGCATGGTGTGGGACCTCTCGCCCAAGCTCCAGGAACCGCCGCTCGACGCATCGCTCGAGGACCTGCTGGCCGATCCACCGCATGCCGGCTGGGCCGATTTGGTATGCGACGAAGCGAGGCTCGAGCGCCTGTTCTTCATCGACGTTGACACCTTCCTGTCGCGCACGCCCAATGGCGTCTCCTGGCTGGTCTGGAAGCGCGTCGAAGAGCCGCAAGGCTAACCGGCCTAACCGGCCATTCGCAGGGCAACCTCGCTCATGAACCGCGCGTCGTCGCCCTTGGCCAGCCACTCGGCCTCGTTGCCGATGGCTGACAGCATCGCGACGAGATCGTCCACCTCATCCTTGGCGTAGTTGCCGAGCACATAACCGGTCACCCGGTCCTTGTGGCCCGGATGGCCAATGCCGATCCGGACCCGGCGGAAACCTGCCCTGAGCCCGGTCGAAGGGTCGGGGCCGAGGTGCTGGTCGATGCTCTTCAGGCCGTTGTGCCCGGCGGTGCCGCCGCCGGTCTTCACCTTGACCTTGAACGGGGCCAGGTCGAGCTCGTCGTGGAACACCGTCAGCGCCTCGATGCCGAGCTTGTAGAAGCGCAGCGCCTCCGCCACCGAACGGCCGCTTTCGTTCATGAAGGTCGCCGGCTTGAGCAGCAGGATCCTCTCGGTCCCGATGCGGCCTTCCTGCAGCCAGCCCTGGAACTTCTTCTGCACCGGCCCGAAGCCGTGCATTGCGGCGATCACGTCGGCCGCCATGAAGCCGACGTTGTGCCGCTGGAGCGCGTACTGCGGTCCCGGATTTCCAAGGCCGACCCAGAGTTGCATCGGCGCCTCCTATGCGGCGTGGGCCGAAAAGCAAAGCGCCGGCTCCCTTTCGGAAGCCGGCGCCGCTTGTCCGGTCTTGAAAAAGGCGAGGATTACTCCCCGGCTTCCTCCGCTTCGCCCTCGGCAGCCTCTGCCGGAGCAGGGGCGCCGCCGACGGCGGGAACCTCGCCCTCTTCGCCTTCGGTGCGCTTGAGCGCCGACGGGGCGACCACGGTGGCGATGGTGAAGTCGCGATCGGTGATCGCGCTTTCCGAGCCGGCGGGCAGGGTCACGTGGCTGATGTGGATCGAATCGCCGATATCGAGGCCGGTGACGTCCAGCTGGATCTCATCGGGAATCTTGTCGGATTCGCACACCAGCTCGAGCTCGTGGCGCACGACGTTGAGCACGCCGCCCTTCTTCAGGCCGGGGCTCTCTTCCTCGTTGACGAACACCACAGGCACGGCGACCTGGATCTTGGCGTCCTTCGACAAGCGCAGGAAATCGGCGTGGACCGGGCGATCGCTGACCGGGTGCATCGCAACGTCCTTGGGCAGGGTGCGCACCAGCTTGCCGCCGACGTCGATCATCACGATCGAGTTCATGAAGTGGCCCGAGCCGAGCTGGCGGGCCAGTTCCTTCGCCTCGATGTGGATCGACAGGGGTTCTTCCTTGCCGCCGTAGATCACGGCGGGGACACGGCCTTCGCGACGCAGTGCACGGGAGGCTCCCTTGCCAGCCCGTTCGCGCGCTTCGGCCGGCAGGGTGAGAGCTTCGCTCATCGTATGTGCCTTTCGAAATGCATTGGGTTTGCCGCCACGCCTCCAGGGATGACCATGGCGGAGGCGCGCCCCTAGGCGAAAGCGCCGCGCGATGCAAGCCTGCGCGCCTCGGGTAGCGAAGCGTCAGGCCAGAAAAACCCTACTGCACCCGGCGCACGGTGTAGCCGCGCGCGGCGAGCAGCGCGACCAGGCCCTTATCGCCCCACATGTGCGCCGCGCCTACGGCGACGAATGGGGTCTCTCCTGCGGCCATCATCCGGTCGACTTGCGAGGCCCAGATGCGGTTGCGCCGGTTCTGCAGCACCTCGCGCAATTCGGGGTCGGCGAGGATGCCCTTGGCGGAATCGCGCTCCAGCGCGGCGATGTCGCCGGTGAGCCAGGCTGCCACGCGCCGCTCTTCCGCCGCCGGATCGGCCTCGGCGGCCATGGCCAGCAGGAGGTCGCCCTGGTCGTCGGGCGGCAGGCTGTCGAACAGCCCGTATTGCTGCTTGAAGCTTTCGAGCCCGACGACCTTGTCCGCCGAGGCGATCAGTGCGCGGTCGACCCCGGCCGAGCTTTCGCCCTGGCGCAGGCGGTTGGCGATGACCAGCGCCGCGGCCCAGGTCTCTGTGTCGGGGAAGTCGCCATCGTCGAGCCCGGCGCGGTCGAGCAAGGCGGCGAGGGCAGGGCGGTCCGGCGCCGGCAACCGCTGCGATAACGGCGGCAGGCCGGGCGTGGTCGAAAGATCCTGGAACGCCCCGGCGGCGGCATTGTCGTTGGCGAGATTGGCGACCTCGACGACCAGCACGCTGGCCTTGCTGAAGGCCCGGTCGACCGCCGGCGTCTGCCAGCGGGCGCCTTCGGGCAGCGAATGGATCGTGCCGAACAGCCAGCCTTGCGCACCGCCGGGCCGGGTGACTTGCCACAGCGCGGGTTTCGGCGCGGGCCATTCGCGCTCCGGGCCTCCGCAGCCGGCCAGCGCCAGCGCGCCGGCCAGCGCCAGCAGCAGCGCGCGGATCATCGCCAGACCCGCCGGACCCTGAAGCCGCGCTTCTTCAGCTGGTCCTGCACGCTGCCCTTGCCGGCCAGGTGCCCGGCGCCGACGGCGACGAACACCGTCCCCGGCTGTTGCATGCGCTTGCCGATCCATTGAGCCCAGGCGGCGTTGCGGTCGGTCAGCAGCCGCTTGTAGAGCACCGGGTCGTCAAGCTCGGTATTGAGCAGGGCGGCGAGCGCGTCGGCATCGCCGACCAGCCACTTGGCGACCATCGCATCGAGCGTCGAGGCTGCCTTGGGCACGGACTCGACCGTCTCGTCGAGGAAGGCGAGCTGGGCTTGCAGCGGCAGGCCGTCGAACAGCTCGATCTGCTGCTCGACGGTTTCCAGCGCGTCGCGCTTCTTGCCGCCCGCCTGCGTCGTGAGCGACGCCTCGGCGCCAGTCTGCGGATCGTACCCGGCCCGCATCACCGGCAGCAGCGACAGCGTCATCGCCGCGTACCACGGTTCGAAGCGGTCCATCGCGTCGACCGGCAGGCCGAGCGAGACGAGCGCTTCCTCGAACTGGGCCCGGTCGGCCCCGTTCATCAGCTCGCGCAGCGCCTGGCCCTCGGGCAGCAGCGCGCGATCGGCGATGGCGCTGGCGTCGCCGGCAACGTCGCCCATCGCGATCTCGGTGACCAGCTCGTCCGAGCCGTCATAGGCGCGCGCCACGGGGCCGAAGAACCATTGCTTGTCCTTCGGCAGCGCGTGGACCGTGCCGAACAGGTAGATCCTGGTGTCCTTGTCCGACACTTCCCACAGCGCCGGGCCGGCATAGGGCGCTTCGGCGCTCGCCGGCGCGGCATCGAGCGGCGCGCAGGCGGGCAGTAGGAATGCCAGCAGCGGGGCAAAGAGACGGCGAAGCGACGGCATCGGATGGCAACCCTGTTGAATCGGGCCCTATCTAGGGACAATCGCGAGCGACTTACAGGGGCCATTTGCCGCACGGCATTGACGGTCAATCGGCCGTGCTGCAAAGCGCCGCGCCATGACCGGCAGCCCCGCGAAAAGCTTCCAGGACATGATCCTCGCGCTCCACGAATACTGGAGCGAGGCTGGCTGCCTGATCCTCCAGCCCTACGACATGCGCATGGGCGCGGGCACGTTCCACCCGGCGACCACGCTGCGCGCATTGGGGCCCGAGCCGTGGAACGCGGCCTACGTCCAGCCGAGCCGCCGCCCGACCGACGGCCGCTATGGCGAGAATCCCAACCGGCTGCAGCACTATTACCAGTACCAGGTGATCCTCAAGCCCAACCCGCCGGACCTGCAGGAACTCTACCTCAAGAGCCTCGAGGCGATCGGCATCGACCCGCTCATGCACGACATCCGCTTCGTCGAGGACGACTGGGAAAGCCCCACGCTCGGCGCCTGGGGGCTGGGCTGGGAAGTGTGGTGCGACGGGATGGAAGTGACCCAGTTCACCTATTTCCAGCAAGTCGGCGGGTTCGACTGCAAGCCGGTCGCGGGCGAGCTGACCTATGGGCTCGAACGCCTGGCGATGTACCTGCAGGGCAAGGACCGGGTATACGACCTCGCGTTCAATTCCGAAGGCGTCTCATACGGCCAGGTGTTTCTCGAGAACGAGCGCGAGATGTCGAAGTACAACTTCGAGGTGGCCGATACCGAGCAGCTGTTCGCCGGCTTCCGCAACGCCGAGGCCGAGTGCCAGCGCTGCATCGAGGCCCAAATCCCGCTCGCCGCCTACGACCAGGCGATCGAGGCGAGCCACTTGTTCAACCTCCTCCAGGCGCGCGGCGTGATCAGCGTGCAGGAACGCGCCAGCTACATCGGCCGCGTGCGCGACCTCGCGAAGGGCAGCTGCGAAGCGTGGATCGGCAAGAACGCAGGCCGGTGGGCCGGGAAATTCCCGGGGTGGTCGGCATGAGCGGTCACTTCCAGATCCTCCCTGTCCGGCGCAGCCGGATGGGGAGGGGGACCGCGGCGGCGCAGCCGTCGGGGGGGTGGGGCATGGCGCGCCTTGGCCCCTCCGTCAGCCGCCTGCGGCGTCTGCCACCTCCCCATCGCTTCGCGACAGGGAGGACCTTGGCATGAGCGACTTCCTGCTCGAACTGCGCTCAGAGGAAATCCCCGCGCGGATGCAGGCCGGCGCGCGGGCTGATCTCGAAAAGCTGTTCCGCGCCGAGATGCAGGCGGCCGGCGTCGCGGCGGGCGAGATCACTGTCTGGTCCACGCCGCGGCGCCTCGCGCTGGTCGCGCGCGGCCTGCCGCAAGCGACCGAGGCGGTGCGCGAGGAGACCAAGGGCCCGCGCGTCGGCGCGCCCGCGCAGGCGCTCGAAGGCTTCCTCCGGAAGGCCGGCCTTGCCCAGGACCAACTCGATGAGCGCGACGGCGTGTACTTCGCCGTGGTCGAGAAGCCGGGCCGGGCGGTCAGGGAGGTGCTGGCCGAGGCGATCCCGGCGATCGTCCGGGCGTTCCCCTGGCCCAAGTCGATGCGCTGGGGCGCTTCGTCCATTTCCACCGAAAGCCTGCGCTGGGTGCGACCGCTCTCGGGCGTGGTCGCGATCCTCGGCGAGGACCTGGTCGAGTGCGAAGTCGGGGGCATCCGTTCGGGCTACGCCACGCGCGGGCACCGCTTCCACCATCCGGGCGAGATCACCATCGGCGGCGCGCACGACTACGCCCAGAAGCTGCGCGCCTGCCATGTGATCGTCGACCAGGCCGAGCGCGAGGACCTGATCCGCCGGGGCGCCGCCCACGCCGCGCACCTGGTCGGGCTGGTGCTGGTCGAGGACGAGGGGCTGGTCATCGAGAATGCCGGGCTCACCGAATGGCCGGTGCCGCTGGTGGGGCATTTCGACGAGGCGTTCCTCGACGTTCCGCCCGAGGTCATCCAGCTGACCGCCCGCACCAACCAGAAATATTTCGCCTGCCGCACCAAGCAGGGCAAGCTCGCCAACGCCTTCGTCTGCACCGCGAACATCGTCGCAACGGATGGCGGCACGGCCATCGTCGACGGCAACCGCAAGGTCCTCGCCGCGCGCCTGTCCGACGCGCGCTTCTTCTGGGAGCAGGATCGCAAGACCAAGCTCGAGGATCACGCGAAGAAGCTGGCGCGGATCACCTTCCACGAGAAGCTCGGCACCGTCGCCGACAAGGTCGAGCGGGTGGCGAAGCTGGCCCGGTGGCTGGTGGAAGAAGGGATCGTCAGCGCGGCTTCCTCCCCGGAACGGGGAGGTGGCAGCCGCGCAGCGGCTGACGGAGGGGACTCGCCACGCCCGCAGCGCCCGGCCGCGAGTCCCCACCACCGTCCTGCGGACGGTCCCCCTCCCCGTGCCGGGGAGGATCGTGAACGCCTTGCAGATCTCGCCGAACAGGCCGCGCGCCTCGCCAAGGCCGACCTCGTCACCGAGATGGTCGGCGAGTTCCCCGAGCTGCAGGGCCTGATGGGCGGCTACTACGCCCGCGCCGAGGGCCTGCCCGACGCCGTCGCCGACGCGATCCGTGACCACTACAAGCCGGTCGGCCAGGGCGACGAAGTCCCCACTGCGCCGGTGACGGTGGCGGTGAGCCTGGCGGATAAGCTGGATACCATCGGGCAGTTCTTTTTCGAAGGTCTAGTCCCGACGGGTTCGAAAGATCCCTTTGCACTCCGGCGCAGCGCCTTGGGGGTTATTGAGCTCATATTGAGCAACCGTTTGCGGCTAAATCTCCGGTTCGTGACGCGAGTTACGATGTTGCTTAGAGGTGTGGGGGCATCCGTTTCCCATCGGGAAGCAACTGCCCTTCGCTCCATGCTGATTAAGGGTAAGCTCAACGAGCCCGATAGACTTGAATTTTCAGAAGCATTTGAAGCCATTACACGTCTCGAGAAGACCGCGAGACACGATGAAGCGCTTGAGAACTTCCAAAAGGTGTGGCCAGCAGCTCTCGTCGTATCTGATTTCTTCGCCGACCGCCTTAAGGTCCAGCAGCGCGAGGCCGGGGTCCGCCACGACCTGATCGACGCGGTCTTCGCGCTCGGGGGCGAGGACGATCTCGTCCGCCTGCTCGCCCGCGTCCGCGCCCTACAAAGCTTCATCGGCACCGAGGACGGCGCCAACCTGCTCGTCGCCTACAAGCGCGCGGCCAATATCCTCAAGAAGGAAGGCTGGGAATCACCCCTCCCCGGTGGGGAGGGGATGGGGGTGGGGGTTCCCACCTCGCGCGCGCAGGATACCCCCACCCAACCCTCCCCCGGACGGGGGAGGGCTTTTGTGCTTTCCTACACCCCCGAACCCGCGGAAAAGGCGCTGATCGACGCGCTCGATGCCGCCGAGCCCAAGGCCGCGGCCGCCATCGAAGCGGAGGACTTCGAAGGCGCGATGGCCGCGCTCGCATCGCTGCGTGCCCCGATCGACCGCTTCTTCGACGAGGTGACGGTGAACGACGAGAACCCCGACAAGCGCGCCGCCCGCCTGGACCTGCTTGCGCAGTTCCGTGCTGCGGTGCACAAAGTGGCCGATTTCTCCAAAATCGAGGGCTGAGAAATCTATTCCATGGACACTGTCACAGGTGTTCCATGTCTCGACTGGCGGCAAGGATCGAAATGACGCAATCGGTTTATACCTTCGGCGGCGGCGTGAAGCATGGCGACCCGCGCGCGAAGGACAAGGTGGTAACCGGCGGCAAGGGCGCCAACCTGGCCGTGATGTCCGAGATCGGCCTGCCGGTGCCGCCCGGCTTCACGATCACCACCGAGGAATGCGTCCGCTACCTGAAGGAGGGGGCGGACTTCCCGGACGCCCTGCGCGCCGAAGTGGCCGCGGCGATGGTGCACATCGAGAAATCGGCCGGCAAGCGCTTCGGCGACCCGGCCGACCCGCTGCTCGTCTCGGTCCGCTCGGGCGGGCGCGTCTCGATGCCGGGGATGATGGACACCGTGCTCAACCTCGGGCTCAACGATGCGACGGTGAAGGGCCTTGCCGCCGCCAGCGGCGACGAGCGCTTCGCCTGGGACAGCTTCCGCCGCTTCATCCACATGTATTCCGACGTCGTCCTCGGCCTCGATCACGGGCTGTTCGAGGAAGCGCTCGAGATCGCCCGCGAAGACCGCGGCTATCACGCCGACACCGAGATGACCGCCGCCGACTGGAAGCAGCTGGTCGGCGAATACGAGGCGATCGTGAAGCGCGAGCGCGGCAAGCCGTTCCCGCAGGACGTGCATGAGCAGCTGTGGGGCGCGATCGCCGCGGTGTTCGACAGCTGGGACGGCGACCGCGCCAAGGTCTACCGCCGCCTCAACGACATCCCCGGCGACTGGGGCACCGCGGTCAACATCCAGGCGATGGTGTTCGGCAACATGGGCGAGACCAGCGCCACCGGCGTCGCCTTCACCCGCGATCCGGCGACCGGCGAGAAGGCCTATTACGGCGAATGGCTGGTCAACGCGCAAGGGGAAGACGTCGTCGCCGGGATCCGCACGCCGCAATACCTGACGCGCGCCGCGCGCGAGCGGGCGGGGGCTTCGGCCCCGTCGATGGAAGAGGCGATGCCCGAGGCTTATACCGAGCTCGCCCGCATGTTCGAGCTGCTCGAAAAGCACTACCACGAAATGCAGGACATCGAGTTCACCGTCGAGCGCGGCAAGCTGTGGATGCTGCAGACCCGCACCGGCAAGCGCACCGCCAAGGCCGCGCTCAGAATGGCGGTCGACATGGTCGGCGAAGGGCTGATCGACGAGAGAACCGCGATCCTCAGGGTCGATCCGATGGCGCTCGACCAGCTGCTCCACCCGATGCTCGATCCCGCTGCCCCGCGCGACGTGCTCGCCAAGGGCCTGCCGGCCAGCCCCGGCGCGGCATCGGGCAGGATCGTGCTCGACGCCGACACCGCCGAGGCCTGGGCGGCGAAAGGCGAGAAAGTCGTGCTGGTGCGGGTCGAGACGAGCCCGGAGGACATCCACGGGATGCACGCGGCGCAAGGTATCCTCACCGCGCGCGGCGGCATGACCAGCCACGCGGCGGTGGTCGCCCGCGGGATGGGCCGGCCGTGCGTTTCGGGTGCCTCGTCGGTCTCGATCAACCTCGATGAGCGCACGCTGATCATCGGCGCCGCGCTGCTCGAGGAAGGCGACACCATCACCCTCGACGGCGCGACGGGCGAGATCATGGACGGCCAAGTGGCGACGGTCGAACCCGAGCTGGCCGGCGATTTCGGCACCTTGATGGAATGGGCCGACAAGCATCGCCGGATGGGCGTGCGGACCAATGCCGAAACCCCCGAGGATTGCCGCAAGGCGCGCCAGTTCGGCGCCGAGGGCATCGGCCTGTGCCGCACCGAGCACATGTTCTTCGACGAGAAGCGGATCAGCGCGGTGCGCGAGATGATCCTCGCCGACGACGAGCGCGGGCGGCGCAAGGCGCTGGCCAAGCTGCTTCCCGAACAGCGCGCCGATTTCGTCGCCATCTTCGAGACGATGGCCGGGCTGCCGTGCACGATCCGCCTGCTCGATCCGCCGCTGCACGAGTTCCTGCCGACGCAGGAGCGCGACTTCGCCGAGCTGGCCGAGGCGAGCGGGGTTTCCGCCGCCCACCTCAAGCGCCGCGCTTCCGAGCTGCACGAGGCCAACCCGATGCTCGGCCATCGCGGCTGCCGGCTCGGCATCACCTATCCCGAAATCTACGAAATGCAGGTGCGGGCGATCTTCGAGGCGGCCTGCGACGTGACCGCGCAAGGCGGCGCACCGGTGGTGCCCGAAGTGATGATCCCGCTGGTCGCTACCCGGCGCGAATTGGAAATCCTCCGCAAGCTGGTCAACGAGACCGCCGCCAAGGTCTTCGCCGAGAAGGGCCGCCAGCTCGACTACCTCGTGGGCACGATGATCGAGCTGCCGCGCGCCGCGCTGATGGCCGGCGAGATCGCCGAGGAAGCGCGGTTCTTCTCGTTCGGCACCAACGACCTGACGCAGACCACGCTGGGAGTGAGCCGCGACGATGCGCAAGGATTCCTCGCCGCCTATGTCGACAAGGGCATCTACCCGCGCGATCCGTTCGTCAGCCTCGATATCGAAGGCGTCGGCCAGCTGATTTCGATGGCGGTCGAGCGCGGCCGGGCGACCCGGCCCGACCTGAAGCTCGGCATCTGCGGCGAGCACGGCGGCGACCCGGCGAGCATCGCCTTCTGCGAGAAGGTCGGCCTCGATTACGTCAGCGCCTCGCCCTACCGGGTGCCGATCGCCCGGCTCGCCGCGGCGCAGGCGGCGCTCAGGGCGGGCGCGACATGAGTGTGAGTCCCTGCGCAGGCAGGGACCTCAGGCGGGCAGGCGTTCCGTTTGGGGCCCCAGGTCCCTGCCTGCGCAGGGACTCACATGCGCCTTCTGCCACTGAGGGTGAGGATTTCGAAGCGCTCGATCACGCGGCCCCGCTCGTCCGCCTCGGCGGCAAACGCCGCACGGGCTCGCTCGAGGCCGGTTTTACCGAGCGGCGGCGAACGAGAGGCGAGAACGTTGCCCAGGCCTTGCGCCCGCAAGTCGGCGGCAAGCTGTTCCAGCGAGCGATAGGCCACGGTGAGCGTGCGGCTGTCGGCGACGGGATCGGCCCAACCGGCGCGTTGCAGGAGTTGCGCGCCCGCACGAACATCGACCAACGGATGGACCCGGGCCGCGGGGCGGTCACCGTCGGCCGCCAGCATGATCCGGCGCAGCGCGGGCAGGCTGCCCGCACCGGCGAAGCTGGCGATCGCCCGTCCGCCGGGAGCCAAGGCGTTACGGGCGTGGATCAGCGCCCCCGGCAAGTCGTTGACGGTATCGAGCGTGGCCACGCTGGCGACGAAGTCGAAGCCGCCGAACGGAAACGGGCGTTCCTCGGCGAAGCCGTCGTCCGGTTCGGCCGTGATCACCTCGGCGCCAAGCCTTGCGAGCGCTCCGGCAAGATCGCCCATCCAGTCACCGATCACCAGCGCGCGTTTCGGCTCGTGGCGCAGGAAGGCGAGCCGCTCGAGCATGTCGGCGACGATGTCCGCGATCACGAAGCGTGCGGGATCGAGGCCCTGCTGCAGCCGGGATATCCGGCGGCGAACCGCGATTCGCCTGCCGGGAGAAAAGATCGTCGGGGGAGCGCTGGCCATCGCCGATCCCTGCCGCGCCACCGCGGCGGGCGCAAGGTCAGGCGCCCATGAAGCTGCTCGAATCCGTCGCCCCGCTGATCGACCTCGTCTATCCGCCGCGCTGCCCGCTGTGCGGCGAGGGGCTGGCGACGCAAGGCGGGCTTTGCTCCGCCTGCTGGGCGGAACTGGCGATCCCGGGCGAGCCCGCCTGTGCGCTCTGCCAGCGCCCGTTCGGCGAAGGGTCGGTGGCCGCCGGGGCGATCTGCGCGCCGTGCCTCGCCGATCCGCCGGCACACGACGGGATCGCCGCCGGCACGCTCTACAACGAAGCCTCGCGCAAGCTGGTGCTCGCCTTCAAGCACGGCCGCCGGATCGCGCTCGCGCCGATGCTCGCACGGCTCATCGCCGCGCGCCTGCCGCCGATCGAGGGCGACTGGCTGGTCGTTCCCGTCCCGCTCCACGCCAGGCGGCTGTGGCGGCGCGGGTTCAACCAGTCGGCGCTGCTGGCGCGCGAACTCAGCCGGACGACCGGTGCCGAGCTGTTGGTCGACGGACTCGTCCGCAGGAAGCCGACCCCGGTGCTGGGCGGCCTCGGCCGCAAGGCCAGAGCGCGGGCCCTGGCAGGCGCGATCGCGATCAACCGGCGGCGCGCCGGCCGGGTGAAAGGAGCGCGAGCAATCCTCGTCGACGACGTGATGACCAGCGGCGCCACGAGCAATGCCTGCGTCGCGGCGCTCAAGCGGGCCGGAGCGGACCGGGTGGTGATCGCGTGCTTCGCCCGCGTGCTGGATGAAGCGCTGGACCATGCGGCCGGCGGATAAGCAAAACGCCCGGGGTTTGGCCCCGGGCGTTCGCGTGACGAAAATCGCTGGACCTTGACATCACCCCCAGTGAATGCCCGATCCAAACCCTCATGTTCAGCCCCGTTCTTTTCGACCGGGTACCGAGACCCCCCACACCTTGGCGCGTGCTGCGCGTCCGGTCAGGACAGCGGCCCGTCAAAGCCACTGGCCCATTCATTTCACTGAAGGGTTGAAGAAAAAAGCGCCTTCACCGCACGCGATGGATTTTGCCCCCCATCTGTGGTTATCGTGCAACAAGGCGGCACCCATGGCATCCCCCAGCGTAACAGACCGAAAGGAAGCAGCCATTTCCGGCACCGACAACGAGCGCGCCGAACGCGAGCAGGGTAGTGCCTTCACGCCGCGCTTCGATTCCGCCGGCCTGCTGTCGGCGGTCGTCCAGCATGCCGAAACGGGCGAGGTGCTGATGGTCGCGTACATGGACCGCGAAGCGCTCGACAAGACTCGCGAGACGGGCCTGGCGCACTTCCATTCGCGCAGCCGGGGCCGGTTGTGGCTGAAAGGCGAGACGTCCGGCCATTTCCTGCGCGTCCGGCAGGTCCTGGTGGACTGCGACCAGGATGCACTCGTGGTGAAGGCACTGCCGGAGGGACCTGCCTGCCACACGGGAGCGCGCGGCTGTTTCTATCGCTCGCTCGAGGGCGATGCGCTGCGAAGCGTCGAGTAAGCCATGCCGGCCTATTTGCCGCCTGCGCGCGACACGCGCTTCGTCCTTACCGAACTGCTGCGAATCGGTGAGCTGGCCGGCCTCCCGGCCTTCGCGATGATCGATGGCGACTTGCTCGATACGATCATCGACGAAGCCGGGCGCTTCGCTTCGGGCGTGATCGCGCCGCTCAACCGCCCGTCGGACGAACAAGGATGCACGCGCCATGCCGACGGCAGCGTGACCACGCCTGACGGCTTTGCCGAAGCCTATCGCGCCTATTCCGGTTCCGGATGGGGCACGCTTGCCTTGCCGGAGGAATATGGCGGGCAGGGCCTGCCACACGTGCTCGCGACGGTGGTCGAGGAGTATCTCGATTCGGCCTGCCATGCATTCAACATGTATCCGGGGCTGACTCACGGCGCGGTGGCGGCGCTGATCGCCAAGGGCAGCGAGGAATTGAAGGCCACTTACCTGCCCAAGCTGGTCTCGGGAGAATGGCTCGGGACGATGGCGCTGACCGAAGCGCATGCCGGGACCGACCTCGGCCTGATCCGCACCCGCGCCGAGCCGGGGGGCGAGGGCAGCTACCGGATCACCGGCGAGAAGATCTTCTGCTCGGGTGGTGAGCAGGACCTGACCGAAAACATCGTCCACCTCGTCCTGGCCAAGCTTCCCGGTGCGCCGGACGGCACGCGCGGCATCTCGCTGTTCGTCGTGCCCAAGTTCCTGCCGGGCGGCGCCCGCAACGCCGTCGCCTGCGGCTCGCTCGAGCACAAGATGGGCATCCACGGCAGCGCGACCTGCGTGATGAACTTCGACGGCGCCACCGGATGGCTGGTCGGCGAGCCGAACGCCGGTCTCGCGGCGATGTTCATCATGATGAATGCCGCGCGGCTTTCCTGCGGCAACCAGGGGCTGGCACAGGCCGAGCTCGCCTACCAGGGCGCGGTCGCCTACACGCTCGAGCGGCGGCAGGGACGGGCGCCGGGCAGCGATGCCCCGGCCGACCCGCTGGTCGTCCACCCCGACGTGCGCCGCATGCTGATGGACGCCCGCGCCTTCACCGAAGGCATGCGCGCGCTGGTGTTGTGGGCGGCGTTGCAGATCGACTTGTCGCACCATGCGGCAAGCGAGGACGAGCGCGCGGCGGCCGACGCGCTGGTCGGTTTCCTGACCCCGGTCATCAAGGGCTTCGGCACGGACAAGGGCTTCGAGACCGCGGTGGCGATGCAGCAATGCTTCGGCGGGCACGGCTACATCGCCGAATGGGGCATGGAACAGATCGTGCGCGATGCCCGGGTGCCGATGATCTACGAAGGCGCCAACGGCGTGCAGGCGCTCGACCTCGCCGCGCGCAAGCTGGTGCGCGACGATGGCGTGGTCGCGGAAGGGTTCCTCGCGCTGGTCGAAGGCGCCTGCGAGGGCGCCGATACGGGGCTCCGCTTCATCAGCGTCCCGCTGCGCGAGGCGGTCGACGAAGCGCGCGGGGCGGGCCGCTGGCTGATCGACAACGCCCGCCGCGACCCCAATGCGCTCGGCGCCGGCTCCTATGCGTTCATGCAGCTGGTCGGCACGCTGACGCTCGGGTGGATGTGGCTGCGGATGGCGGAGATCGCGCTGGGCCGGGAAAGCGAGCCGTTCTACGCCGCCAAGCTCGCCACCGCGCGACACTTTGCGCAGCGCAGCCTGCCCGACTGCGCCGGCCTGCGGCGGAAAGTCGAGGCGGGGGCGGAGGCACTGATGGCGCTGGAGCCGGAAGCTTTCTTGAGGGACTGAAGAGAATTCAGCCGAACACTTCCTCGAACAGCGCGTGCATCGCCGCCCAGCTCTGGCGGTCGGCGCTGGCGTCGTAGGCGACCGCGGGATTGCCGGGGGCGGGGACGGGGTTGGTGAAACCGTGCTTCACGCCGCTGTACGAATGGAAGTGCCAGTTGGCCCCGGCTTGGTCCATTTCCTCCCAGAATGCCACGACCTGGCTGCGCGGCGCCATCGGGTCGGCGTCACCATGGCACACGAGGATGCGCGCGGAAACCTTGCCGGGCTCGGCGGCCAGGTCGGTGCCGAGCAGCCCGTGGAAGCTGACCACTGCCGCAAGCGGCGCGCCCTCGCGGGCCAGCTCGAGCACCGCATGGCCGCCCATGCAGAAGCCGATCGCGGCTATCGGCAGGCCGTCCGCCCCGGGCAGCGAGACCAGCGCCCTGATCGCGGCGCGGATGCGGCGGCGGAAATCTTGCGGAGTCGCGCGGATCCCGCCGGCGAACTCGCGCGACTGCTCGAAGCTTTCGGGCTGCTTGCCGTAGAAGTCGGCGACCAGGGCGAGGTAGCCGGCGTCGGCCAGCGCCCGCGCCTTGTCGAGCACCGAGCCGCCCTGGTTCATGATCGACGGATAGACCGCGACGGCGGCGCGCGGGCTGCCCGAGGGCCGGTAGACGAGGCCGGTGAGGGCGGTATCGCCGTCGGAGTAAAGGTGCTTTTCCATTCGACCATCTCTTCTCGTCACCCTCGCGAAAGCGGGGATGACAAAGAAATCTCACTCCGTCGGCAGGAAGTCCGGGACCGAAAGGTACCGCTCGCCAGTGTCGTAGTTGAAGCCGAGCATGCGCGTGCCCTTGTCGAGCTCGGCGGCCTTCTGCCCGATCGCCGCCAGCGTCGCGCCGCTCGAGATGCCGACCAGCAGGCCTTCCTCGCGCGCGCAGCGGCGGGCCATTTCCCGGGCGTCTTCCGGATCGACCTGGATCGCCCCGTCGATCGCCTGGGTGTGCAGGTTTTCGGGGATGAACCCCGCGCCGATGCCCTGGATCGGGTGCGGGCCGGGCTGGCCGCCTGAGATCACCGGCGACAGCGTCGGTTCCACCGCATAGGCCTTGAGCCCGCTCCATTCCTGCTTGAGCACCTCGGCGCAGGCGGTGAGGTGGCCGCCGGTGCCGACCCCAGTGATCAGCACGGCGGGCGGCGCATCGGCGAAGTCGCGCAGGATTTCCTGCGCCGTGGTGCGGGCATGGACTTCGATATTGGCCGGGTTTTCGAACTGCTGCGGCATCCACGCGCCATCGGTCTGCTCGACCAGCTCGCGCGCCCGTTCGATCGCGCCTTTCATGCCCTTTTCCTTGGGCGTCAGGTCGAAGCTGGCGCCATAGGCAAGCATCAGGCGGCGGCGCTCGAGGCTCATGCTTTCGGGCATGACCAGCACCAGCCGGTAGCCCTTCACCGCGGCCACCATGGCCAGACCGATGCCGGTGTTGCCGCTGGTCGGCTCGATGATCGTGCCGCCGGGCCTGAGCTTGCCGTCGCGCTCGGCCGCCTCGATCATCGACAGCGCGATGCGGTCCTTGATCGAGCCGCCGGGATTGCTTCGCTCGCTCTTCACCCACACCTCGTGGTCGGGGAACAGGCGGGCAAGGCGGATGTGCGGCGTGTTGCCGATGGTGGCGAGGACGTTGTCGGCCTTCATGGCGGGGGCTCCTTCCCGGTATCTGCGTGCAGGTATTGCGGTGCGAAGGTCCTTGCCCGGCGGAGTTCGGGAAAGATCCACGCCCAGATCGCGGTGATCACTATCGCACCGGCGCCGCCGAACACAACCGCTCCCGTGGCGCCGAGCACGGCGGCGGCGAGGCCCGATTGCAGCTCGCCGAGCTCGTTCGAGGCGGAAATGGCCAGGCCTGAAATGGCCGAGACCCGGCCGCGCTTGTTGTCGGGCGTGTTGAGCTGGACGAGGCTGGTGCGGATGAACACCGAGATCATGTCCGCCGCGCCGAGCAGCGCGAGCATGGCAAGCGAGAAGGCGAAATTGCGCGACAGCGCAAAGGCGATGGTCGCCGTGCCGAACACCACCACCGCCCACAGCATCTTGACCCCGACGTTGTGCTCGAACGGCTTCCACGACAGCCACGCCGCGACCAGCGCCGCGCCGACCGCGGGCGCGCCGCGCATGAAGCCGAGCCCCTCGGGCCCGACGGCGAGGATGTCGCGCGCGAACACCGGCAGCATCGCGGTCGCCCCGCCGAGAAGGACGGCGAACAAGTCGAGCGTGACGCACCCCAGCAGGAAGCGCTCGCCGCGGACGAACTGGAAGCCTTCGACCATTTGCCGCAGCGGATGCGCCGGCGGCCCTTCGTGCTTGGCGCGGATCGGCGGAAGCGTGGCGATCAGCAGGCCCGAGGCGATCAGCAGGACGGCCGACAGGAAATAGGGAAACGACGGCTGCCAGGCGAACAGCAGCCCGCCCGCTGCGGGGCCGATCACGGTGCCGACCTGCCACGCGATCGAGCCGAGCGCGATCGCCTTGGGCAGCAGGCCGGGCGGGACGATGTTCGGCGCGATCGCCGCCAGCGCCGGGCCGTTGAACACCCGCGCGGCGCCATGCGCGGCGGCGAGCGAGAACAGCAACGGCAGGGTCAGTGCGTCGCGCCAGGTGGCGAACGCCAGCGCCAGCGCGATCAGTCCGTCGACGCCGTTGGCGCACATCACCACCATGCGGCGGTCGAAGCGGTCGGCGGCGACCCCGGCGACCGGGGTCAGCAGCATCAGCGGCACGAATTGCGCCGCGCCGAGCAGGCCGAGCATGAAGGCGGCGTCGCGACGGCCCATGCCGTAGTCGCCGCGGGCGACGTCGTAGACCTGGTAGCCGATCAGGACCACCATCGACAGGGTGGCGAAGACCGCGAGGAATCGCGCCAGCCAGAAGCGCCGGTATTCGGCGATCTGCAGCGGCGAAGTCGGCTCGGTCACGCTGCGGGCAATGACAGGCCCGCGGGGCGGTGCCAAGCGCTTCGAACTATCGCTGGTGAGAGCGGTGCTTTAGCCCCGCCGGCGCAGGCGCGGGTTGGGCTGGAGCGCCTCGATCATCGACACGAAGTCGTCGAGGCGGATGATCCGCTCGAACTGGAAGCCGGCGCGGTCGTCGGTGGTCCAGATGCAATAGGCCTCGATCCGGCCGATCACCGGCAGGCGAATCACCACGCGATCGCCGCGCCCCAAGTCGGGGGCATCCCTGAGCATGAAACCGTGGGCCGAAATGTTGCAGACGTGCATCGGCAGGTCGCCGCGGGTGCGATGTTCGCCGATGACCGGGAAATCGACCGGGTGCCGGGTCGCCCGGCGTTGATCGGTAACCGAAAGCTGGGCTCCGCTCATTTCTACAAGACCCTCTCGGCGCTGTTGCCTTATCCGGGCCTTGTCGCAGCAAATGCTGGAGAAAGTGTAAAAATCACCTCACGCAAGACGCAGTACCGCGTGCCGTTTCCGGCCCAGGCTCAGCTTGCGTTCTTCGCCCGCGGACAGCTGGATCAGGTGCCCCGGATCGGTTACCGGCAGGTCGTCGATCCGCACCGCGCCTTCGGCGATCTTGCGCTTGGCTTCCGCGTTGGAGACAGTGAAGCCGACTTCGGTGCAGGCGGCGCCGAGGCGGATCCCCTCGGGCGGGACGACGAGCACCGGCAGGTCCTCGCCGAGGCCGCCGCCGGCAAAGGTCGCTGCGGCGGTCGTTTCAGCCCCGCGCGCGGCATCCTCGCCGCGGACGAGCTTGGTCACTTCGTTGGCGAGGACCACCTTGGCGTGGTTGATCTCGCTGCCTTCGAGCGCTTCGAGCCGGGCGATTTCGTCGAGCGGCAGGTCGGTGAACAGGCGCAGGAACCTGCCGACGTCGCGGTCGTCCGTGTTGCGCCAGTACTGCCAGAAGTCATAGCCCGGCAGTTGGTCCTCGTTGAGCCAGACGGCGCCCGCGGCGGTCTTGCCCATCTTGGCGCCATCCGCCGTGGTCAGCAGCGGGGTGGTGAGGCCGAACACCTCGACCCCGTCCATCCGGCGGGTCAGCTCTATCCCGTTGACGATGTTGCCCCACTGGTCCGACCCGCCCATCTGGAGGCGGCAGCCGAAATGCTTGGCCAGCTCGCGGAAATCGTAGGCCTGGAGGATCATGTAGTTGAATTCGAGGAACGTGAGGGGCTGCTCGCGCTCGAGCCGCAGCTTGACCGATTCGAAGGTCAGCATGCGGTTGATCGTGAAATGCGGGCCCACGTCGCGCAGAAGTTCGATATAGGAAAGCTGGCTCAGCCAATCGTCATTATTGACCATCACCGCATCGGCCGGCCCGTCGCCGAAGGTCAGCATGCGCTCGAACACCTTGCGGATCGAAGCGATATTGGCGTCGATCGTCGCGCTGTTCAGCAGCTGGCGGCTCTCGTCCTTGCCCGAAGGGTCGCCGATCTTGGTCGTGCCGCCGCCCATCACGACGATCGGCTTGTGCCCCGATTGCTGCAGTCGGCGCAACAGCATGATCTGCACCATCGAGCCGACATGCAGGCTTGGCGCGGTCGCGTCGAAGCCGATATAGCCGGGCACGACCTCGCGCGCAGCCAGCGCGTCGAGCGCCGCCGCGTCCGTCAGCTGGTGGATGTAGCCGCGCTCGTCGAGCAGGCGCAGGAGGTCGGACTTGTAGCTCATGGCGGCGCGGCGGTTAGCACGAGGATGACGCATTGCAAACGCATCTGCTGACCGCGCATCCCCTGCATCCGCCGGTCGCGGTCACGTCCGTCGAAGCGAATGTCATCGGCACCGACGATAACTGGCTGCGGCTGCGCTGGCGGGTCGACGGCGCGCGGGCGCTGGTGGTGCCGCCGTTCGCGGGCAGGGGCAGGGCGGACGGGTTGTGGAGCGCGACCTGCTTCGAACTGTTCCTCAAGCCCGGCGAAGGCCCCGCCTATTGCGAGTTCAACCTCTCGCCATCCGAACGCTGGGCGGCCTACGACTTCTCCTCGTACCGCCAGGGCATGGCCGAGCGCCCGCTCGCACGCGAGCCGCAAACGGCGATGCGCCTCGGCAGGGCCTTCGCGGTCTTCGATGCAGCGATCCCCGTCGCGGCGCTCCCCGAGGGCGATTGCGGCATGAACCTAGCCGCGGTGATCGAGGAGCAGGGAGGCGTGAAGAGCTACTGGGCGCTGGCCCACCCCGACGGGCCGCCCGATTTCCACGATCCGGCTTGCTTCACCGCCACGCTTCCGGCACCTCGCCGCCCATGAAATTCGGGATCGACCGCCTGCTCGCCGAGCCGGAGCTGAAGCGCCAGCTCGAAGGCCGGCGCGTGGCGCTGGTCGCGCATCCCGCCTCGGTCACCGCCGACCTGACGCACTCGCTCGACGCGCTGATCGCCGCCGGGATCAAGGTCGCCAGCGCCTTCGGCCCGCAGCACGGCCTGAAGGGCGACAAGCAGGACAACATGGTCGAGAGCGCGGACGAGACCGATCCGCGCTACGGCATCCCGATCTTCAGCCTCTATGGCGAGGTCCGCCGCCCGAGCGGACAGATGATGAGCACCGCCGACGTGTTCCTGTTCGACCTGCAGGACCTCGGCTGCCGGATCTACACCTTCTGCACCACACTACTCTACCTGCTCGAGGAAGCCGCCGCGCATGGCAAGGCGGTGTGGGTGCTCGACCGGCCCAACCCGGCCGGGCGGCCGGTCGAGGGCACGCTACTGCAACCGGGGCAGGAAAGCTTCGTCGGCGCGGGGCCGATGCCGATGCGCCACGGGCTGACGATGGGCGAGATGGGCGCGTGGTTCGTGCGGCACTTCGGGCTCGACGTCGATTACCGGGTGATCGAGATGCACCACTGGCTGCCCGAGGCGGGGCCCAAGGATGGATCATGGGGCTACGGCTGGCCCGAGAGCCGCATCTGGATCAATCCCAGCCCCAATGCCGCGAGCCTCAACATGGCGCGCGCCTACGCCGGCACGGTCATGCTCGAAGGCACGACGCTGAGCGAGGGGCGCGGGACGACGCGCCCGCTCGAAATTCTGTTCGGCGCGCCCGACATCGATGCCGGCGCGGTGCTCGCGGAGATGGAACGCCTCGCGCCCCATTGGCTGGCGGGCTGCGCCTTGCGCGAATGCTGGTTCACTCCGACCTTCCACAAGCACGCAGGAATGCTTTGCAACGCCTTGATGATCCATGCGGAAGGGCGGTTCTACGGCCACGAGACCTTCCGCCCCTGGCGGCTCCAGGCGCTCGCCTTCAAGGCGATCCGGCGGCTTTACCCCGACTATCCGATCTGGCGCGATTTCCCCTACGAATACGAATTCGACCGCCTGGCGATCGACGTGATCAACGGCGGGCCCGGCTTGCGCGAATGGGTCGATGACGCCGCGGCCGAACCGGGCGACCTCGACGCGCTCGCCGCGCCCGGCGAAGCCCGCTGGCGCGAGGAAACGGCCGACCTGAAGCTTTACTGAGCGGGGCGTCGCCGGTCTGGCGCCGGCTGTGCTGATTGACTTGGTCCGGATTCCGCTTGCCCTGCCACACCCCGGCTCGCTAGGTGCGCGCCGACCCCTTTGGAGGATCGCCATGCTCACGCTGTATAGTTTCGGGCCGGGCGCGAATTCGCTCAAGCCCCTGCTCACGCTTTACGAGAAGGGCCTCGAATTCGAGCACCGGCAGCTCAATCCTGCCACGTTCGAGCATCATTCCGACTGGTTCAAGGCGATCAACCCGCGCGGCCAGGTCCCGGCGCTCGACGACGGCGGCAAGATCGTCACCGAAAGCACGGTGATCTGCGAATACCTCGAGGACGAATACCCGACCGAGGTGAAGCTGCGGCCCGACAATTCGTTCGACCGCGCGCAGATGCGCATCTGGACCAAGTGGGTCGACGAATATTTCTGCTGGTGCGTCTCGACGATCGGCTGGCACCGCTATGTCGGCAACATGGTCAAGCACCTCTCCGACGCCGAGTTCGAGGACATGGTGGCGAAGATCCCGGTCCCGGAACAGCAGCTGAAATGGCGCCGCGCCCGCGAAGGATTCCCCAAGGACCTGCTCGACGAGGAAATGCGCAAGGTAGCCGTCTCGGTGCGCAAGCTCGACGACCACCTGGCCGACAACGAGTGGCTCGCCGGCGGGATGTACACGCTGGCCGACATCTGCAACTTCGCCATCGCCAACGGGATGGAGATGGGCTTCGCCGAGCTGGTCAACGAAAGCGACGCACCGCACCTGCTGCGCTGGATCCGCCAGATCAACGAGCGCCCGGCGGCAAAGGCCATGTTCGCTCACGTCCCGCGCGAACGCTTCGAGCCGGCGAGGGCCTGAGCGTTGGGCGGGGGCAACGCGACGGGCGAGGCAAGACCCGAACGATTTTCCCGGCGCGAGACCTTGGCACTGATCGGTGCCGCCGCGCTTGCCCCAGTTCCGGGCACCGCGAGGGCCGACGAGCCCGTGCTTGCAATCGAAGACGCCGAATTTGCCGCGCCCGACGGCGTGATCCTTCGGGGAGCGGTCTATCGGCAAGCTGACGAGGCGCCGCGTGCCGCCGTCACGATCGTACACGGCGCTGGCCAGAATCCTTCACGATACGAAGACTGGGGCCGGATTTATGCTTCGGCCGGGTTTGCGGCTCTGATCTACGACAAGCGCGGCTGTGGCCAGTCGGGCGGCGAGTACGTCGGGAACAGCAACACCGCGGCCGCGAACCTGGTTCGGCTTGCGGGTGATGCGGTCGCGGCGGCAGCCTGGCTGCGCTCGCAATCCTTTGCCTCGGGCATCGTGTCGGGATTTGCCGGCCCGAGCCAGGCGGGCTGGATCATACCGCCCGCCGCCCTTCTGACCGGCGCGGATTTTATGTTGCTCTTGAGCGGGCCGGTCTGCACCACGTCGCAATCGCAGGAATTCGAAGCGCAAGGCGCGGATGGACCACTGCGTTATGCGCGCTTCCTGCGCGAAGAAAGCGAGACCGATCCGCTCCCCGTGCTGCGCCAGCTTGATATCCCAGGCTTCTGGATCTTCGGCGGCAAGGACCGGAATGTGCCGGTCGACATCTGCGTCCGCAATCTCGATGCGCTGATCGCCGGGGGAAGGCCCTACCAATATCACATCGATCCCGATGCCGGCCATTTCCAGGGTTCAGCCGCGCATCAGCGTGCAATTGCATGGCTGGAGGAACGGTTTCCGGCCCTGGCCAAGGCAAACTGACCCTTTCGAAGGATACGCCCGCCGCTCAGTCCTCCGCGACGGAAGGCCCGGTGGACGCCTCACGCGCCCGCGGGCCGTGCACCGCGGCGACGAGGACGAAGGAAATGTACATCAGCAGGTACCACGCGCCGAGCTTCATCGGCGAGACCGGCTGCCAGCCGTTCTCCTGCCCGGGATAGGCCCAGGCGCGGGCGAAGGTGCTGATGTTCTCGGCCAGCCAGATGAACAGCGCGACGAGGAACCAGCCGACCAGCAGCGGCATCCAGCGCGGGCTTCGCCAGACGGTGAACCACACGCGCGTGCGCCAGAACAGCAGCGCCATCGCGGCGAACAGGGCCGCGCGGACATCGGGCAGCCAGTGGTGGGTGAAGAAGTTGATGTAGATCGCCGCCGCCAGCAGCTGTGGCCACGGGCTTCGCGGATAGGGCTCGAAGCGGAAATCGAAGATCCGCCAGACGCGCGCGATGTAGCTGCCGACCGCGGCGTACATGAAGCCGGAGAACAGCGGCACGCCGCCGATCCTGAGCAGGCTGGCCTCGGGATAGACCCACGAGCCGGCCGAGGTCTTGAACAGCTCCATCACCGTGCCGACGACGTGGAAGGCGAGGATCACCCGGGCTTCCTCCCACGTCTCGAGCCGGAAGCCGAGCATCGCCAGCTGGATGGCGAGCGCGGCGAGCGTCAGGAAGTCGTAGCGGGCGAGCGGGGCGTTCGCCGGATAGAAGAAGTGCGTCGCCAGCAGCAGCGCCAGCATCAGCGCGCCGAACAGGCAGGCCCAGCCCTGCTTGAAGGTGAACAGGGCGAATTCGTAGAGCCAGCTCGGCCAGCCCGGCGGCGGCGCGTAGGCTTCGAGCCGCGCCCGGATGCGGGCGAACCGGGTGTGGGCGGGCGGCCCGGCTTCGGTCATCCGTGGCGGCCCGCAGGAACGCCCGTTGCGGACGCGACGCGGCAAGACGGGCGCAGACCGGGCATCGCGGAACCTCCCGGCCGGAGCGATAAGTCACCCGGCCGAACGGAAGCAAGGGCCGCGCCGTTAACGCTTCATTGGTGCACTGCAACTACCGCATTGCACAATGAACGAAATCGCGCCAATTTCCCCACCTCAAACGGGGTGGGGCTTACGGATGGACGTTGCAGCATTGCTGGCCGAGCTGGGGGAACAGTCGGGCGACATTTCGGTGCAGTGCAGCAATACCGGTGGCCAGCTGGCGCAGCTCAACCGCCAGATCAACGCCGAGGCCGAGCGGCTCACCGAGCTGGTCGCGGCGATGGAAGCGCTCGACGCCAGCCAGGTCGAAAGCCGCGCCGCGACCGGGGAACTGATCCATACCGCGCAAGTCGCGCAAGTGGTGCTCGACCGCGGCAACCGCGTCGCGCAGCAATCGCTCGACGAAGTCGCCAGGCTGATCGGCGGCGTCACCGGGCTCGACGGCGAGCTGCAATCGTTCCTCGCCCGCCTCGACACGATCGGCGGCATTTCCAAGACGCTGACGCTGATCGCCGAACAGACCCAGATGCTGAGCTTCAATGCGCGGATCGAGGCCGCGCGGGGCGGCGCCGCGACGCGGCCGTTCCAGGTGCTCGCCGACGAAATCCGCCGACTTGCCGGGACCACGTCCGATTCCTCGGCCGAAGTCGGGCGCAACATCGCCGCGCTCCAGGAGTCTGCCGCGCACCTGATCGAGGGGCTCAGCGCCAATATCGCCGCCGGGCGCGAAACCACTCGCCACATTGATGGCCTGCGCGGCGCGTTGCACGAGATGGCCGCGCTGGTGCTGCAGTTCCAGGATCGCTCGCAGGCGATCGAGGGCTGCAACGATCGGGCCGAGCAGGCGGTTTCGACGCTCGGCCAGGGGCTCGTGGCATTCCGCGAGGTAGCCGCGGAAAGCGCGGCGCGGGCGGAAGATGCGCGCAAGCGGCTCGACGAGCTCGAATCGCGCGCCAACGACATGCTCAACCAGGTCGCTCATGGCGGGGTGAAGACGCGCAACACGCGGTACATCGAATTGGCCCACCAGGGCGCGCTCGAGGTCACGGCGCTGGTCGAGGGCTGCCTCGCCACCGGCGAACTGACCGAGGACGCGCTGTTCGATACCGATTACCGGCCGCGCGCCGGAACCGATCCGGTGCAGCACGACAATGGCTTCGCCGACTTCGCCGACCGCCTGATCCGCCCGATCCTCGACGCGCGGACCCGGCAGGACAAGGCGGTGGTCGGCTGCTGCCTGGTCGACATGAACGGCTACCTGCCGACGCACATCACCGAGCGCAGCCAGGGCCAGATCCCCGACCAGCGGCTGCGCAACCTGGAGTTCGCGCGCAACCGGCAGATCTTCATGGATGGCCAGACCCGCCGCGCGCTCGACGGGGCGGACGAGTACTTCCTGTTCGCCTACCGCCAGGACCTGGGCGAGGGCCGCTTCCGCGCGCTTCGGAGCGTCTTCGTTCCGCTCCATTTCGCCGGACGCAAATGGGGTCTCTACGAAATCGGCTACCAGCTCTGACCGGGGTGACATTGCCGGTCGGGGCCATTACTCCCCTTCCGGGCGCAATCGGGGGAGGGGAATTCCCATGGCGGATGAGATGGACGAAGCGGCTGCGGCCTCGCGGCTGATGGACATGGCGATCGCCCACTGGGCGGGCGAGCTGCTGCTGCAGGCTGCCGAGATGAGCCTGGCGGACAAGTTCACCGGCAGCGAGCCGCGCAGCGCCAAGGATCTCGCCGCCGAATACGACATGCTGCACCGGCCGATGTACCGTTACCTTCGGGCATTGACCGGGCTCGGCCTGCTGTCGTTCGCGGGCAGGGACAGCTTCCGCCTGACCGACCTCGGCGCCGCGCTGAAGGCGAATGCGCCCGGTTCATCCCGCTCGGCCGTGATCGCGCTGGTCGGCGACATGGTGAAGCCCGCCTGGAAGGAGTTCGACCACGGCCTGTTCACGCCCGACACCGGGTTCGAGAAGGCCCACGGCATGGGCCTGTTCGAATACCTCCAGAAGAACCCCGGGATGGCCCAGTTCTTTTCCGAGACCATGGTCGGCTTCCACGGCCGCGAGCCGCCGGCGGTGGCCGAGGCCTACGACTTTTCCGGCATCGGCTCGCTGGTCGACGTCGGCGGCGCCTCGGGCAACATGCTCGGCCACGTGCTGTCGCGCCATCCGCATGTGCGGGGCGTGCTCTACGACTTGCCGCACGTGGTGGTCGACGCCCCGCCGCTGCTCGACGGCTTCGGCGTGAAGGACCGCGTGACGATCGAGAGCGGCAGCTTCTTCGACAGCGTGCCCAAGGGCCACGACGCCTACCTGCTCAGCCACATCATCCACGACTGGGACGACGGGGAGAACGCGACGATCCTGGGCAATGTGCGCGAGGCGATGAACCCCGACGGCAAGCTGCTGATCGTCGAAATGGTCCTGCCCGAAGGCGACGAGCCGCACATGGGCAAGATGCTCGACATGATGATGATGCTGGTCCCCGGCGGCCAGGAGCGCACCCCGAGCGAATATGCCGAGCTGCTCGAGCCCAACGGGTTCAAGGTAACGCGGGTGGTGCCGACCAATTCGGCGGTGAGCGTGGTCGAGGCGGTCAGGGCCTGAGCCCAAACTCATTTCGTCATTGCGAGCGAAGCGGAAGCGAAGCTGGCCGAAGGCCAACCAATCCAGGGCGGCGTAGAACAGCCCTGGATTGCCGCGCGACCTTCGGTCGCTCGCAATGACGAAGCGTTAGCGGCTCACGCATCGATCAAATCCCGGTCCAGCTCCCCGGCGCGGTGCTGGATGAAGTTGAAGCGGTGCGTCGCACGAACTGTCACGCCGCCCTTGGCGCGGGAGCGCCGCGCAGTAGTCCTTCGGTACTGAGGTCTTCGTCCACGTCCGGCCAGTGAATGCCGTAACCGCCGCCGCAGCGCTGCCAATTGGCGCGCTGTGCGGCGGTCGCGGCGAGAAGGCGCGGATACCAGGCGAGCGGGACCGAGATCGTACGGCCGTCCATCAGATCGACAACCAGGCTGTCGTCGGTGCAGTGCACATCGGCGACGCGCTCATCGGTCACCTTAGCCGAAATATTCATGCCACGCCTCCACAAGCCGCATACGGTTGGCTGTCACAAGCGCCAATATGCCATTGATCTCGTGCGCCCGAAAGCCGTGGTTTCGCGCAAGGGCGACGGGATCGAGCCATGCCTTGAGCGAATATTCGGCCCTGTCGACGTGGACATGCGGCGGCTCGTTCGGTTCGTGACTGTAGAAATAGAACCGGTAAGGGCCGTCGCGGAAAATCGTGGGCATCGGCCTTCCTGACGCATGACGGTGGAGAGTGCGGCCAGACTAGGCGTCGATCATCTCGCGATCCACTTCCCCCGCGCGGTTCTGGATGAAGTTGAACCGGTGCTCGGGATTGCGGCCCATCAGCTGCTCGACCAGCTCGGAGACGGCGAAGCGCTGTTCGTGCTCGGCGGGAAGCGTGATGCGGATCAGGCTGCGGCTCTTCGGGTCCATCGTCGTTTCGCGCAGCTGACCGGGATTCATCTCGCCGAGGCCCTTGAAGCGGCTGACTTCGACCTTCCTGCCCTTGAACACCGTCGCTTCCAGCTCGGCGCGGTGGGCATCGTCGCGGGCGTAGAGGCTCTCCTTGCCGGCGGTGAGGCGATAGAGCGGGGGCTGAGCGAGGTAGAGGTGCCCCTGGCGGACCAGCTCGGACATTTCCTGGAAGAAGAACGTCATCAGCAAGGTGGCGATGTGCGCGCCGTCGACGTCGGCATCGGTCATGATGACCACGCGGTCGTAGCGCAGGTTGTCGGGGTTGCAGTCCTTGCGCGTGCCGCAGCCGAGCGCGAGGACCAGGTCGGCGATCTCGCTGTTGGCGCGGATCTTGTCGGTGGTGGCGCTGGCGACGTTGAGGATCTTGCCGCGGATCGGCAGGATCGCCTGGTGCTTGCGGTCGCGCGCCTGCTTGGCGCTGCCGCCGGCGCTGTCGCCCTCGACGATGAACAGCTCGGTTTCGGCCCCATTCTCCCCTGTGCCTTCGCCCGAGCAGTCGGTCAGCTTGCCGGGCAGGCGCAGCTTCTTGGCACTGGTCGCGGTCTTGCGCTTGACTTCGCGCTCGGCCTTGCGTCGCAGCCGCTCGTCCATCCGCTCCATCACCGCGCCGAGCAGCGCGCGGCCGCGCTCCATGTTGTCGGCCAGGAAGTGGTCGAAGTGGTCGCGCACCGCGTTCTCGACCAGGCGCGCCGCCTCGGGGCTGGTCAGGCGGTCCTTGGTCTGGCTCTGGAAATGCGGGTCGCGGACGAACACCGAAAGCATGATCTCGGCGCCGGTGACGATGTCGTCGGCGCTGATGTCCTTCGCCTTCTTCTGCCCGGTGAGCTCGCCGAAGGCGCGGATGCCCTTGGCCAGCGCCGTGCGCATGCCCTGCTCGTGGGTGCCGCCGTCGGGCGTCGGCACGGTGTTGCAGTACCAGGAATAGGCCCCGTCGGACCACAGCGGCCAGGCCACGGCCCATTCCACGCGGCCCTGCGTTTCACCGTTCTGGGCAGGGAAATCCTGGCTTCCGGTGAAGAACTGGCTGGTGACGCAGTCGCGCCCGGCGACCTGCTCGGCGAGGTGGTCGGCAAGCCCGCCGGGGAACTGGAAGGTTGCTTCTTCGGGCACGCCCTCCGAAGCGAGCGAGGGCGCGCACTTCCAGCGGATCTCGACGCCGGCGTAGAGGTAGGCCTTCGAACGGGCGAGCTTGAACAGCCGCGCGGGCTTGAACTGGCGGTCGCCGAAGATCTCCGGGTCGGGCGTGAAGCTGACGGTGGTGCCGCGCCGGTTGGGCGTGCTGCCGAGCCGCCGCAGCGGGCCGGTCGGCGCGCCGCGGGAGAATTCCTGCGCGAACAGCTCCTTGTTGCGCGCGACCTCGACGCGGGTGTGCTCGCTGAGCGCGTTGACCACGCTGACGCCGACGCCGTGGAGGCCGCCGCTGGTCGCATAGGCTTTGCCTGAGAACTTGCCGCCCGAATGGAGCATGGTGAGGATGATCTCGAGCGAGGACTTGCCGGGAAACTTGGGGTGCTCGTCGACCGGGATGCCGCGGCCGTTGTCGCTGATTGTCAGGCGGTTGCCTTTCTCCAGCGTCACCTCGATGCGGTTTGCGTGGCCGGCGACGGCCTCGTCCATCGCGTTGTCGAGCACTTCGGCGGCGAGGTGGTGCAGCGCGCGCTCGTCGGTGCCGCCGATGTACATGCCGGGGCGCCGCCGGACGGGCTCGAGCCCCTCCAGCACCTCGATCGAGGATGCGTCGTAGTCGCCGCCGCCCTGCGGCAGCTTGTCGAACAGGTCGTCTGACATGGCGCCGCTATTGGGACCGGATTCGCCGGCGTTCAAGCGCGGTGCGGCGATTTTCCGCCGCTGCCCCCGGTTAATTCCCGGCGATCAGAAGCGCGTCGGCGCCGGATCGGCCACGGTTACGATGCCGTTGCCCACCTGGCGCACTTCCATCGCCCGTTCGGCCACGCCGTCGCCGCGGAAACGGAACGGGCCGTCGAGCCCGAGGAAGCCGCCCGCGTCGAGCATCTGGCCGGCGGGAAAATCGCGCCCCGGCCGCCAGTCGCGGGCGATCCGCAGGGTCAGCAGCACCGCATCGTAGCCCAGCGTGGCAACGCGATAGGGCTGTTCGCCGAAGCGCGACTTGTAGCTGGAGGCGAACTGGCCGTACCGGCCGTCGGACACCGTGGCGAACCACGCCCCGCGCAGGGCCGAAGCCTTGGCGATGTCGTCCTCGCCGCTCCACAGCTCGGTGCCGAGCAAGTGCGGCAGTGCGTCGCCGGCCTTCTTCAGTGCGCCCGCAGCCATTGCCGAAAGCCGCGCCCCGTCGGCAACCAGCACGGTGTCGAAGCCGCCCTTCACCCGCAGCCGGTCGGCCGCGCTGATGATCGAGGTATTGCCGCGATCGTAACGCTCGGTGGCGACGAGCACGCCGCGGTTGGCCGCGACGCGGGCGGTGAGGGCGATTTCCACCCGGCTGCCGTATTCGCCGTTGGGGACGATCGCCGCGAAGCGCCGCGAGCCTTGCGAGACGGCATAGTCGACGGTCCGGCCGATCGACTGTTCAGGCACCACGCCCATCACGAACACGTCCTTCGCCGCGACCGAGGTGTCGTTCGAGAAGGTGATCAGCGGCACCTTGGCCGGGCGCGCCCTGGCCAGCACCGGCCTCACGTCGTCGCCCAGCAACGGGCCGAGAATCAGCTTGTTGCCGTCGGCCAGCGCACGCGCCGCGGCGCTGTCGGCGCCGGTGCCGGTGTCGTAGGTGGTGATGCGCAGGTTCGCGGCACTGGTGTCGAGCAGGGCCATGTTGGCCGCGTTGGCGATCGACTGGCCGACCGCGGCGTTGGGACCCGTCAGCGGCACCAGCAGCGCGACGCGGTGGCGACCTTCGTCCGTGGGCAGGCCGGTTTCGCTCGGCGTCGGCTGCGGGGCAGGGCCGACGACCGGCGGTTGCGCGCCTTTCGGAACCACCTGGCAGGCGGCCAGGCCCAGGCTGAGCACTGCCGCCCCGAGAAGGCGTTTCCAATTGCCGAACATGCTTGCCGCTCCCACTGCAGTTGGTTCACAAGGCGCGCTGTGAGCGATCCACGCGACTTCGCAGCCGGACCCTTGTCTCCCGGCCTCTATATAGTCGCGACGCCGATTGGCAATCTCGGCGACATCACCCAGCGGGCGGCCGAGGTCTTGGCGCGGTGCGACGCGATCGCCTGCGAGGACACGCGCGTGACGAGGAAGCTCGTTCGCCATCTCGGCATAGCCAGGCCGCTGTGGCGCTACGACGACCATGCTTCGGCCGAGGACCGGGCGAAACTGCTCGATTCGATGCGCCAAATGGCGATCGCGCTGGTCAGCGACGCGGGCACGCCGCTGGTGTCCGATCCCGGCTACCGCCTGGTGCGCGAGGCGCGCGCCGCGGGCGTGCCGGTCACCAGCCTGCCGGGCCCGAGCGCGCCCGTCGTGGCGCTGACCCTGTCGGGCTTGCCAAGCGACCGCTTCCTGTTCGCCGGCTTCCTCCCGCCCAAGGACAAGGCGCGCCGGGAAACGCTGGCGGAGCTTGCCGGCCTGCGCGCCACGCTGGTGTTCTTCGAGACCGCGCCGCGGCTCGCCAGGTCGCTCGCCGCGATCGGCGAGGTCCTGCCCGGGCGCGAAGTCGCCGTCGCGCGCGAGCTGACCAAGCTGCACGAGGAATGCCGCAGCGGGACGCCGCAGGAGCTTGCCGCGCACTACGCCGCTCACCCGCCGAAAGGTGAGATCGTCCTGCTGGTCGGCCCGCCGCCCGATGCCGCGCCCGACGCCGGGGATGCCGAACGCCTGCTGCGCGAAGCGCTGGCGACGCAAAAGCCCTCGCAGGCGGCGGCCGGCGTCGCCCGGGCGACCGGGCTCGACCGCAAGACGCTTTATGCCCGCGCGCTCGAGCTCAAGGCGCCGTGAGCCGCGAGATCGCCGAACGGCGCGGGCGGCGCGGCGAAGGCTTCGCCTGCGCCTGGCTGATGCTGCAGGGCTGGCGGATCGTCGAGCGCCGGGTGAAGACCCCGCGCGGCGAGATCGACCTCGTCGCCCGGCGCGGGCGCACGGTCGCCTTCGTCGAGGTCAAGTGGCGCGCCACGGTGGCGGAACGCGACAGGTCGCTCGATGCATGGCGCCTGCGCCGCGTCGCCGCCGCGGTCGAAGCGGTCGCCCACCGCTATTTGCGCGATGGCGACAATCCGCGGATCGACGCGCTGCTGCTTGCGCCGGGCCGCTGGCCGCGCCACATCGTCAATGCCTGGCAGCCGTAGTACCGGCGGTTGCCGTTCACAGTGAGCCTGTCGAACCACGAATGTCGCGCAACCGCCCTTCGACAGGCTCAGGGCGAACGGGTAGGGGAAAGCGCCACGGGTCCGTTCGTGGTGAGCCTGTCGAACCACGAACCTGGCGCAACGTTCGGAGATTGTGAGTGAGCCTACGCGTAGCCGTCCAGATGGACCCGATCGAAAGCATCAACATCGCGGGCGATTCGAGCTTCGCGCTGATGCTGTCGGCGCAGGCGCGCGGGCACGGCCTGTGGCATTACGACGTCGGCTCGCTGACGCTCGACGAGCACGACCGGCTGACCGCGTTGGCCAGCCCGGTGCGCGTCCAGCGCGTTGCCGGCAATCACTTCGAGAAGGACGCGCCGCGCCGGATCGATCTCGGCCGCGACATCGACGTGATCCTGATGCGCCAGGACCCGCCGTTCCACATGGGCTATATCACCGCCACGCACCTGCTCGAGCGGATCGCCGGCGAGACGCTGGTGGTCAACGACCCGGCGAGCGTGCGCAATGCGCCGGAAAAGGTCTTCGTGCTCGATTTCCGGCGCTACATGCCGCCCACGCTGGTCACCCGCAGCGTCGCCGAAGTGCGCGAATTCATGGGCCGGCACGGTGCCGTGGTGGTCAAGCCGATCCACGGCAACGGCGGCAAGGCGATCTTCCGCGTGCCCGAGAACGGCGAGAACCTGTCCGCCCTGATCGAGGTGTTCAACCAGACCTGGCCCGAACCGCACATGGTCCAGCCGTTCCTTCCCGAAGTGGCCGAGGGCGACAAGCGCATCGTGCTGGTCGACGGCGAGGTCGCCGGGGCGATCAACCGCAAACCGGGGGAGGGCGAATTCCGCTCCAACCTGGCGCAGGGGGGCCGGGCTGAAAGGACCGTGCTCACTCCGCGGGAAAAGGAGATCTGCGCCGCGCTCGGCCCGAGGCTCAAGGAGCTCGGCCTGATCTTCGTCGGCATCGACGTGATCGGCGGCAAGTGGCTGACCGAGATCAACGTCACCAGCCCGACCGGGATCGTCAGCATCGACCAGTTCAACGGCACCGACACCCCGGGCCGCATCTGGGACGCGATCGAGGCCCGATTGGGACATTAAATCCTCCCTGTCGCGAAGCGATGGGGAGGGGGACCGCCACACCGCAGGCGTGGTGGTGGAGGGGCAGGGCGCGCCGGTGCCCCTCCATCACCGGCCTGCGGCCGGCGCCACCTCCCCATTCCCGCTTGCGCGGAAACAGGGGGGATTTGTTGAACCGAACTGCCAGTGACCCGTTAGCCAGCCAATGGACGAACTGATCATCGATACCATCGCCTGGGGCGGCTACCTCGGTATCGCCTTGCTGATGGCGCTCGAGAACGTGCTCCCGCCGGTTCCCTCCGAAGTCATCATGGCCATCGGCGGGGTGCTGGTGGCGCGCGGGACGATGGAGTTCTGGCCGCTGCTCGCCGCCGGGACAGTCGGCGCGACCGCGGGCAACTACTTCTGGTTCTGGCTGGGCGACAAGTGGGGCTATCGCAGGCTCGGGCCGTTCATCGAGCGCTGGGGCCGCTGGCTGACGGTCGACTGGGAAGACATCGAGCGCGCCGGCCGGTTCTTCCGCCGCCACGGCCAGTGGGTGGTGTTCGTCTTTCGCTTCTCGCCGTTCCTGCGGACGATCATTTCGCTCCCGGCGGGCCTCGCGCACATGAACATCTGGCGCTTCCTCGCCTTCACGTTCGCCGGCAGCGCGGTGTGGAACACGGTGCTGATCCTCGGCGGGCAGTGGCTGGCGCGCTACCTCGAGCGGTCGCAGGACGTGATGGGCTGGGTGATCGTCGGCCTGGTCGCGCTGGCCGTGGCGGGTTACGCCTGGCGCCTCGCCACATGGAAGCCGCGCGCGGAGCGGCAATCTCTCCCGTGAGTCCCAGCGAAGGCTGGGACCTCGGGCCACCGGCGCCGCACTTGCGGCACGAGGTCCCAGCCTTCGCTGGGAGTCACCGCTTCTCGCGCGGGTGCGCCTTGCGGTAGGTGTCGAGCAGCACCGCCGCATCGACCTTGGTGTAGATCTGGGTCGAGCCGAGGCTGGCGTGGCCGAGCAGCTCCTGCAGGCTCCTGAGATCGGCCCCCGCGCCGAGCAGGTGAGTGGCGAAGCTGTGGCGCAGCGCATGCGGGGTCGCCGTGGCCGGCAGGCCGAGCGCGATGCGCGCTCTCGCCATCGCCTTCTGCACCATGCCTTGCCCGAGCGGGCCACCCCTGGCGCCCCGGAACAGCGGCTCGCCGCGCTCCGGCGGCCACGGGCAGCGCCTGGCGTAGTCGGCCACCGCCGCGCGGACGATCGGCAGCAGCGGCACCACGCGCTGCTTGCCGCCCTTGCCGGTGACGACGAGCGTCTCGCCGAGCGGCAGGTCGGCGGCGGTGAGCGAAAGCGCCTCGGCGATGCGCAGTCCCGCGCCGTACATCAGCAGCAGCACCGCGCGGTCGCGCGCGCCGATCCATTCGTCGGCGGCGAGCGAAGCGACCCCGTCGGCGAGGTTCGTCGCCTCGTCGGGCGTCACCGGGCGCGGCAGGCCCTTCTTGATGCGCGGGCCGCGCAGGCGGGGCGGGTTCGTCTCGGCATGGCCGGCCCGGTCGCGGGCGTAGGCGATGAAGCCCTTGAGCGCCGAAAGCTCGCGCGCCGCCGAGACGTTGCCGATGCCGTCCGCGCGGCGCGCGGCAAGCTGGTTGCGCAGGGCGACCGCGTCGAGATCGGCGACATCGCCCCATTCCTCCGCCCCGACCCGGTCGGCAAGGCGCGCGGCGGCGGCGAGATAGGCGCGCACGGTGTGCGGGCTGCGGCGGCGCGAGCGGGCGAGGTACTCGCCCCATTGCTCGAGCAGCGCCGCCCGGCTCATGCCGAGACCAGCTCCGCCGGGACCAGTTCGCCGAGCAGCGCGTCGAGCAAGGGCATGCCTTGCGGGGTGACGCCGATCCGGTCGCCGTCGCGCCAGGCGAGCCCGAGGCTCTGGTGCAGCGCCAGCTTTGCCGGATCGACCAGCAACCGCTCGGGAATGGCGAGCCGGGCGGACATCTCCGCCAGGTCGACGCCCTCGGCCAGCCGCAGCCCCATCAGCAGCGCTTCGCTCGCTTGTTCGCTGGCGCCCAGCGCACGCTCTTCCTTGATGCCGTCGCCGCGCGCGGCGACGGCATCAAGCCAGTTTTCGGGCTTCCTGTGCCGCACGGTCGCCTTGCCGCCGCGCCGCCCGTGCGCGCCCGGGCCGATCCCGAGGTAATCGCGGTAGCGCCAGTAGGCGAGGTTGTGGCGGCTTTCCTCGCCAGGCCGGGCATGGTTGCTGACTTCGTAGGCCGGCAGGCCGGCGGCATCGGTCAGCTCGCGGGTGAGGGCGAACAAGTCCGCCGCCGAATCGTCGGCCAGCGGCGCGAAGGCGCCTTGGCGCACGTCGGTGGCAAAGCGCGTGCCCGGCTCGATGGTCAGCTGGTAGAGCGACACGTGCCCGGTGCCGAAACCGAGCGCGCGGCGCAGCTCGGCTTGCCATTGCCCGGCGGTCTGGCCGGGGCGGGCGTAGATCAGGTCGAAGCTGACGCGCTTGAACGCCTCTTGCCCCCTTTGAAGCGCCGCCAGCCCCTCTTGTGCGCCGTGTAGCCGCCCCAGAAATCGCAGCGTTTCATCGTCGAGGGCCTGCAATCCGAGCGACACGCGGTTGACCCCGGCCAGCGCCAGGTCCCTGAAATTGCTCGCTTCCACCGACGATGGATTGGCTTCGAGGGTGATTTCGATGTCCGGCGCGAAGCCCCACAGCGCCTCCGCCTCCCGCAGCAGCGATTCGACCAGCGCGGGCGGCATCAGCGACGGCGTGCCACCGCCAAAGAATATGGATTCCAAGGGCTTACCTGCGGCCAGCACCGCTTCGTGACGCATGTCGGCCAGCAGCGCCTCACGCCAGGCGGCGGTGTCGACCCCCTCGCGGACATGCGAATTGAAATCGCAGTACGGACACTTGGCGAGGCAGAACGGCCAGTGGATGTAGAGCGCGCGCGCCACCCGGCTATCCTACGCGCCGAACTGGTCCGCCACCAGCTTGGCGAAGGCATCGGCCCGGTGGCTGATGCGGTGCTTCTCCTGCGGATCGAGCTCGGCGAAAGTCTCCTCGCGGCCCGCGGGCACGAACACCGGGTCGTAGCCGAAGCCCATCGTCCCGCGCGGCGGCCAGGTGAGCGTGCCGTCGGCGCGGCCTTCGTAGATCGCGTATTCGCCGTCGGGCCAGGCGAGGGCGAGGACGCAGGAGAACCACGCATCGCGCGGGGTATCAGGCCCCTTCGACTGGAGCATCCCTTCGACCTTGCCCATTGCCATGTACCAGTCGCGGCCCGGCTCGCCTTCGAACCATTGCCGCTCGGCCCAGTCGGCGGTGTAGACCCCCGGCCGCCCGTCGAGCGCGGCGACCGAAAGCCCGCTGTCGTCGGCGAGCGCGACAAGGCCCGACGCCTCGGACGCCGCGCGCGCCTTGATCAGCGCGTTTTCGACGAAAGTCCGCCCGGTCTCGGCCGGTTCGGGCAGGCCGAGCGATCCGGCCGAGATGCACTCGACCCCATGGGGCGCCAGCAGCGCGGCGATTTCCTTCAGCTTGCCCGCGTTGTGCGTGGCGATGACCAGCTTGCCCGAGCCGAGTTTTCTCACCATCACACCTCTAGTTCCTCATCTCCGCGAAAGCGGGGACCCAGTGCGAGGTCGCGCTTCGTCTCCCTAGGTTCCCGCTTTCGCGGGAATGACGAGGGATGGGGTCACTCACTTCACCGCCTCTTCCTGCGCCTTGAAGATCTGCGCGCAACCGATCTGCGCCAGGCGCAGCAGACGCAGCAGGCCTTCCTCGTCGTAGGTCGCGCCTTCCGCGGTGGCCTGCACCTCGGCGATCCTGCCGCCTTCGATCAGCACGAAATTGGCATCGGCGTCGGCGTTCGAGTCTTCGACATAGTCGAGGTCGAGCACTGGCGTGCCCTGGTAGATGCCGCAGGAGATCGCCGCGACCTTGGCTTCGATCGGGTCGGCTTCGATCCTGCCTTCCGCCAGCAGCTTGTTCACCGCCAGCCGCAGCGCCACCCAGGCGCCCGAGATCGACGCGGTGCGCGTGCCGCCGTCGGCCTGGAGCACGTCGCAATCGAGCACGATTTGCCGTTCCCCGAGCTTTTCCAGGTTTGTCACCGCGCGCAAGGAACGACCGATAAGTCGCTGGATTTCCTGTGTCCTTCCGCTCTGCCTGCCCTTCGCTGCCTCACGCTGCCCACGCGTATGCGTAGCGCGCGGGAGCATCGAGTACTCGGCGGTGACCCAGCCCTGGTTCTTGCCGCGCAGGAACGGCGGCACCTTCTCTTCGACGCTCGCGGTAACGAGGACGCGGGTGTCGCCGAAGCTGACGAGGCACGAGCCCTCGGCGTGCTTGGTGAAGTTGGTCTCGATGTCGATGACGCGCATTTCGTCGGGCGCGCGGCCGGATGGACGCATGGGAAAACTCCAAAATAAGAGCCGTTCGCCCCGAGCTTGTCGAAGGGCAGTCTTTGCTTCAGCCGCCGTAGAGGGAAAAGCGGTCCTTCGACAAGCTCAGGACGAACGGGAATTGAACGAGCCTGTAGAAGGAATAGATACCTCACCATGCCCGCACCCTCCGTATCAGAGCTGAATGACCGCACGCGCGAGATATTCCGCCTTGTGGTGGAGGGTTATCTCGCGAGCGGGCAGCCGGTCGGCTCGAAGACATTGGCCGGGGAGGGCGGGCTCAACTTGTCCCCGGCCTCGATCCGCTCGGTGCTCGCCGAGCTCGAGCAGCTCGGCCTGCTGGCCGCGCCGCATACCAGCGCGGGGCGCATGCCGACCGAGAGCGGGTTGCGCCTGTTCGTCGACGGGATGATGCAAGTCGCCGAGCCGAGCGCCGAGGAGCGCGCGGCGATCGAGCGGCGCCTGTCCGAACCGGGGCCGATCGAACAGGCGCTGGAGAAGGTCAGCGCGATCCTGTCGGATATCTCCGGAGCCGCCGGGATAGTCATGGTCCCGCGCCGCGAGCCGCGCCTCGCGCAGATGAGCCTCGTGCCGCTGGCCGCCGACCGTGCGCTGGCGGTGCTTGTCGGCGAGGACGGCCAGGTCGAAAACCGCGTGATCGAATTCGGCGCCGCGATCCCGCCCTCCGCGCTCGAACAGGCGAGCAACTACATCACGGCGCGGCTGGCCGGGCGCACACTGGCCGAGGCGGCGCGGGCGATGCGGGCCGAGATCGCCGCCGGCCGCTCGCAGCTCGACGAGGCGAGCCGCGGCCTGGTCGAACGCGGGCTCGCGGTCTGGAGCGAGGACGCCGCGCGGCGCCCGGTGCTGATCGTGCGCGGGCAGGCCAACCTGCTCGACGAGGCGGCCCTGGGCGACATCGAACGGGTCCGCTCGCTGATCGACGACCTCGAAAACAAGCAGTCGGTCGCCGAACTGCTCGATTCGGCGCGGCAGGCCGATGCGATGCGAATCTTCATCGGCAGCGAGAACCGGCTGTTTGCGCTCAGCGGCTCGTCGGTCATCGCCTCGCCCTACCGCGACCGCGAGGGCAAGGTGGTCGGAGTGCTGGGGGTGATCGGCCCGACGCGGTTGAATTACGCGCGAGTCGTTCCCATGGTGGATTTCACCGCCCGATCGCTGGGCAGGATAATCGGATAAGCAGGGCATTCATGACCGACGATGACAAGCCGCGCGACGAGGCGGCGGAGAAGGAATTGGCGGGCGTTCCCGAGGAACTGCTCGACCCCGAAGAGGAAGCGAGCCTCGACGAGGCGCTTTCGTCGCTGCGGGCCGATCTCGAGGCCGCGCAGCAGGACATGCTCTACGCCAAAGCCGAAGTGCAGAACGTGCGCCGGCGGATGGAAAAGGACATCCACGACGCGCGCGCCTATGCCGCGACCGCTTTCGCCCGCGACGTGCTGTCGGTGGCCGACAACCTCACTCGCGCGATCGAGGCGATCCCCGCCGAGCTGCACGAGGACCCGCGGCTGAAGGCGCTCGTCACCGGGATCGAGGCGACCCAGCGCGAACTGGACAAGGTTTTCGCCCAGCACGGCATCAGCCGTATCGCCGCGATCGGCCTGCCGCTCGATCCCAACCAGCACCAGGCGATGCTCGAAGTCCCGACCGAAGAAGCCGAGCCCGGCACCGTGGTGCAGGAAATGCAGGCCGGCTACATGATCAAGGACCGCCTGCTGCGCCCGGCGATGGTCGGGGTGGCGCGCAAGCCGTAAGTCGGCTTTTGCGCAACAACACTCTCGTTCGTCATTGCGAGCGAAGCGGAAGCGAAGCTGGCCGAAGGCCAACCAATCCAGGTTGGCACCGGGCGGCCCTGGATTGCCGCGCCCGCTTTGCGGGCTCGCAATGACGAACAACGGAGTGGCGCGTCCTAGGCCGCCCGGGCGGCAGCTTCGGCGGCCAGCATTCCTTCAAGCTCGTCCACCGAACGCAGGTCGGCGAACACCAGGCCGAGGATGTGCAGCGTGGCGGCGTGTTCCTCGTCGCTCAGCGCGGCATTGGCGTCGGCGGCCATGATCACCCTGTAGTTGTTCTGCATCGCGTCGCGCGCGGTGCTCTCGCAGCAGCAATTGGTCAGCGTGCCGCTGATGATCACGGTGTCGATCCCGTCGGCCTGCAGCATGGCGGGCAGTTCGCTGGTTCCCGGAGTGAAGGCGCTGAAACGGTGCTTGTCGACCAGAGTGTCACCTTGTTCGACCTCGATCGTCGGCCAGAGCTGCCAATGGTGCGCGTCCGGAGTGAAAGCGTCGCGGTGCTCGGCGGCGCCGGAGCCGAGCCGCGCGGTCATGATCGGCCAGGCCGGCACTTCGCCATGCGGCGTGGTGTAGCGCAGGAAATAGTTGCGCCCGCCAGCGGCGCGAACCGCGGCGCTGACCCGGTTCACTTCGTCCACGATCTCGCGCGCCATCGGCACTTCGACCGGCGCGCCTTCCTCCATGAACCCGTTCTGCATGTCGACCACCAGGTGCGCGGTGCGCGCCGGATCGATCCGGTCGAAGGCGTTGCGCATCCCGCCGCGCATGGCGGCGAGGCGGTCGAGGATGGCGTGGTGGTTTACGTCGTGCGGCATGACTCGGCTCTCCCGGTTACCCGCCCATCATCTCCGTTATTCGCGCCGATGCAATGGGCCGTTGGCCAAGCCGTCAGACGAGCTGCGCGCGGTTCTCGTCGCGGTGCTTCTTGAGGTAGCGCATGAACGGCGTGCCGCCGGTGCCCACGTCGGGGTCGTTGCCGCGGATCGAGCCGGCCTGCTTGTTGATGTAGCTCGCCGCGTATTCGAGGTGCCGGGTGCGGAAGCGGGCGACTTGCTCGAGGCACGCGTTGAAGGCGTCGCGCAGCGCTTGCGAGTTGGTCCGCGAAACGAATTCCCGCAGCGTCGACTGCGCTGCGAGGTCTTCGATGAACCGGCGGTGCGGTACCGGGCGGTACCGGTGCAACTCGTCGAGGAAGCGCTTCAGGGGATCGTCGCTGTGGCCGACGCCGAACAATGCATCCATCGAGGGGACGATGGAGCTTTGTGAGCCGGTCTGGCCGCGAAACGCCTGCGGCTTGCCGGCGAACTTGCCGACGCCTTCGTAGACCAGCCCGGGCCCAAGCGCCGGATTGTTGGCCCAGCCGTGAATGTACGGCCGCACGCGGTGGAAGTAGATGTAGGGATCGCAGCGCTCGGGCATGCGCGCGAAGTGTGCGTAGATCCGCTCCCACGCGCCGTCCATCTCGACCAGCAGCCGCTCGGCCTCGGCTGCGTCGCCGTGTTTCGCCACCGCGACCAGGCTCGCCGCGTTGTCGAGCAGCACCCCGGCTTCGGCCTCGATCGCGACGTGGACCATCACGAACCAGTTCTCGTCGCCGCCTCCGGCGAAGTTCTGGAACATATAGACGTTTTCGAGCGCGATCGGCGCGGACTTGTCGAGCCGGGCCCAGTTGTCGAGGACATAGCCCGAATAGGGCAGCAGCGGTGCCTGGCCGAGCCGGTCGGCAAGCGCGACGATCGGCCGGGCGAGATTGGCGGGCAGGCTGGCGGGCGGCGTTTCCTCGCCCCAGACATAGGCCTGCACCAGGAAGCTGTAATGGACCATCGCGGTGCGGACTTCTTCCTCCGCCGCCTCGCGCGCCCATTCCTCGAGCCCGGGGTCGGCCAGCTGGTCGAGCCAGTGGCGCACGCGGCCGGTCGAAAGCAGGCCCGAGAGGTTGCCCGCCGCCTGCCTGACCGCGTCGAACTGTGAGGGAAGGGCGACTTGGTCGATTTCGTAATGCGACAGGAAGCCGCGCTCGCGCGACATGCCGTAATCGGAAAGCTGCATGGGTGTGACCATCGCCCGGGCGCGGGTTGGGCCGCCCGGATACAGTCCATCCGGTATCAACTGAAACCGCTTAACTCAAGCCGCCCGAATCGGAAAACCTGTTCAGATGTCTTCGTGAACCATGTCGATCTCGCGTACGCCGCGCAGCCTGCGGGCGGCGTCGACCAGGCGGCGAAGCTCCTCGCGGCGGACCTGTGCCTTGGGAACGTGGCGCATAACCAGGTCGCCTGCGCGCGTGGTCTCGTCGCTCGAGGTCAGGCAGATCGTGCCGATGCCGGCCCATTGGTTGAGCAGGCTGAAATCCATCCGCACGTCCTTGATGCGGTAAAGCTCGATTTCGTCGATCGACTTCATGATGATCCCGCGGCGCACGACCAGCCGTTCGGGCGTGACTTCGTACAGCGCGCCCATGATCTCGAGCCACTTGACGAAAACAATCAGCACCCCCAGCCCGGTCAGCGCCAGCGGCCAGGCGCCCCAGTCGCCGGCGGCGGCGATCGTCAGGGCGATCCCGGCGATGGCGAGCACGATCGTGCCGAGCCCGGCGGCCGTACCCACCAGCCAGCCCCCGAGCGAGGAGCGGAAGCTGTCGCGAACTTCATCCATCTGCCTGCCTCCCAGTTGTCCTGTCTTTACCCCGCGCCGGGGAAATCGACCAGCTTGTCGTATGCTTGCGCATCGGCAACCCCCGCAAGCCTGATCCCCCGGCGCAGGAGGAAGGCGTGGCGGACGATCTCGGCCTGCTGCTCGATCCCGTAGCGTTCGAGCCGCCAACCCGGCCTGAGCGAGTAATCGTAGCGGCAGAACGGGTGGCGATTGAGCAGCAGGTACCATTCGCCGCGCGCCTGGGCCTGCCAGACGTGCGCCATTTCGTGGATGAACAGCCCGGCCCCGAGCGGCGGGACCAGCGAGAAATCCTCGCAATAGTGCTCGGCGAGCGGGTGGAAATGGATGTGCCCGCGAGGCGCCATCGTCACCCGGCGCGGCTGGAGCGGGAAGAACTTGCGCCGGCGGATCGTTACTTTCGCATAGTCGATCGCATCGCCGAACATGCCGCGGGCGAGCGCGACTTCGCCTTCGCTGAGGCGGCGCTCCCCGCCGGCCGGGCAGGTTGTGCCGCCCGCCGTCAGCGCGCGTCGCCCGCCGCGAGGACTTCCGCCGGGAAGCTCGCCTTGTCGCCGCCGGCGAAAGTGAGCGTGACTTCGGTATTGCCGCCCGCGGCGAGCGTGTCGTCGAGGTCCATCGCCATCACGTGCAGGTCGCCCGGCTTGAACACCAGCTCGCCCCTGGCCGGGACTCCGATCTGCATCAGTTCGTCCATGCTCGGCTGACGGTCCCAGGTGCCCATCTGGTGGATGACCGCACTCTTGGCCCCCGTCACCGCGGCCGCGCGGATCATCACCTGGCTGTCGGAATCGTTGTGCACGGTGAAGTAGACCGCCCCCGGATTGCCCTTCACCGCGGGCAGGACCAGCCGGCCGTCGGTGATCGAGATTCCTTCCGGCGCGGATGGCCTGGCGTTGGCGGCCGGCTTCTGTTCGCTGTCGCACGCTGCGAGCCCGAGCGACGCGATCGCCAAAGCGAACGGCGCGAAAATGACGGTTTTCATAGGTTTTTTACCCTTCCTGCCTGACAAATTTTGTACTCCGGCGCATCCCTTGTGCCAAGGAAAACCGCTCCTATATCGCGCCCAGTAACGGACAGCTCAACCGAGCCGCCGACCGGGTTTGCCCATGGACGGGGAGCCAACCGCGCGGCGTCAAATGCAAGAGGAACTGGGGAAACCTATGGCCAAAGTTATCGGTATCGACCTCGGCACCACCAACAGCTGCGTCGCTGTCATGGATGGGGGCAAGCCCAAGGTCATCGAGAATGCCGAAGGCGCGCGCACCACGCCGTCGATCGTCGCTTTCACCAAGGATGGCGAGCGCCTGATCGGCCAGCCGGCCAAGCGCCAGGCGGTCACCAACAGCGACAACACCATTTTCGCGGTCAAGCGCCTGATCGGCCGCCGCTTCGACGACCCGGTGACCAAGAAGGACACCGAACTGGTTCCCTACACCATCGTCAAGGGCAAGAACGGCGATGCGTGGGTCAAGGCTGGCGGCGAGGACTATTCGCCCAGCCAGATCAGCGCCTTTATCCTGCAGAAGATGAAGGAAACCGCCGAAAGCTATCTCGGCGAGCCGGTCACCCAGGCCGTCATCACGGTTCCCGCGTACTTCAACGACGCCCAGCGCCAGGCGACCAAGGACGCCGGCCAGATCGCGGGCCTCGAAGTGCTGCGCATCATCAACGAGCCGACCGCGGCGGCGCTCGCCTACGGCCTCGACAAGACCGAAGGCAAGACGATCGCGGTCTACGACCTCGGCGGCGGCACTTTCGACGTCTCGATCCTCGAGATCGGCGACGGCGTGTTCGAGGTGAAGAGCACCAACGGCGACACTTTCCTCGGCGGCGAGGACTTCGACGCCAAGCTGGTCGAATGGCTGGCCGACAAGTTCAAGGCCAAGGAGAACATGGATCTCCGCACCGACAAGCTCGCCCTCCAGCGGCTCAAGGAAGCCGCCGAGAAGGCCAAGATCGAGCTGTCGAGCACGGCCACGACCGAGATCAACCTGCCGTTCATCACCGCGCGCATGGAAGGCGGCAGCACCACGCCGCTACACCTGGTCGAAACGGTCACCCGCGCCGACCTCGAGAAGATGGTTGCGTCGCTGATCGAGCGCACCAAGGAACCGATGAAGAAGGCACTCGCCGACGCGGGCCTCAAGGCTGCGGACGTGGACGAGGTCGTTCTCGTCGGCGGCATGACCCGCATGCCCAAGGTGCGCGAGACGGTGAAGGAGTTCTTCGGCAAGGAACCGCACACCGGCGTCAACCCCGACGAAGTCGTCGCCATGGGCGCGGCGATCCAGGCCGGCGTGCTGCAGGGTGACGTCAAGGACGTGCTGCTGCTCGACGTGACCCCGCTGTCGCTCGGCATCGAGACGCTGGGCGGCGTGTTCACGCGCATGATCGACCGCAACACCACGATCCCGACCAAGAAGAGCCAGGTCTATTCGACCGCCGAGGACAACCAGCAGGCGGTGACGATCCGCGTGTTCCAGGGCGAGCGCGAGATGGCGGCCGACAACAAGCTCTTGGGCCAGTTCGACCTCGTCGGCCTTCCTCCGGCGCCGCGCGGCGTGCCGCAGATCGAGGTCGTGTTCGACATCGACGCCAATGGCATCGTCAACGTCAGCGCCAAGGACAAGGGCACCGGCAAGGAACAGCAGATCCGCATCCAGGCCTCGGGCGGCCTCAGCGACGCCGACATCGACCAGATGGTCCAGGACGCCGAGAAGTTCGCCGAGGAAGACAAGAAGCGGCGCGAGGCGGCCGAGGCGAAGAACAACGCCGACAGCCTGGTCCACGCGACCGAGAAGCAGCTCGAGGAGCATGGCGACAAGATCGACGCCGGCCTCAAGGGCGAGATCGAGGCGGCGCTGGCCGAAGCCAAGACCGCGATCGACGGCGGCGACGTCGAGGCGATCAAGGCCAAGAGCCAGGCGCTGACCGACCTCGCGATGAAGATGGGCCAGCAGATCTACCAGCAGGAACAGGCGGCCGCCGCCGAACAGCCTGCCGATGGCGCCGCGGCCGGATCGGAAGCCGGCGGCGGCGAGGAAGTGGTCGACGCCGAGTTCTCCGAAGTCGACGAAGACAACAAGGGCTGATCGCCTGATGAAAACCTTGGCCGCCACCGGTGCAATCCACGCCGGTGGCGGTTAGGTTTGGGGCGGGGGTCATCGTCATGCCAGCTTCTGAAATCGACTATTACGAACTGCTCGGGGTAGAGCGGACGGCGGACGACCGGGCGATCAAGGCTGCCTACCGCAAGCTCGCCATGCAGCACCACCCGGACCGCAACGCCGGGTGCAAGGAGAACGAGGCCCAGTTCAAGGCCATCAGCGCGGCCTACGAATGCCTCAAGGACCCGCAGAAGCGCGCCGCTTACGACCGGTACGGCCACGCCGCGTTCCAGAACGGCGGCCCCGGTGGGTTCGGCGGGGGGTCGGGAGCCGATTTCGCCGACCTGGGCGATATTTTCGAGACGATCTTCGGCAATGCCTTCGGCGGCGGCAGCGCGCGGCAGCGTCCGCGGCGCGGGGCCGACTTGCGCTATGACCTGCAAATCGGGCTCGAGGATGCGTTCCACGGCAAGAGCACCGAGATCGAAGTCGAAGTTTCGGTCGCCTGCGAGCCGTGCGACGGCAGCGGAGCCGAACCGGGCACCGGCAAGCGCGCCTGCGCGCTGTGCCAGGGCTCGGGCAAGATCCGCGCGCAGCAGGGCTTCTTCGTCATCGAGAAGCCGTGCCACAACTGTCACGGACGCGGCGAAGTGCTCGAGCAGCCGTGCCACGAATGCCGCGGCGAAGGGCGGGTCGACCGGATGCAATCGCTTTCGGTCGAGATTCCTCCCGGGGTCGACACCGGCACGCGCATCCGCCTCGCCGGAAAAGGCGAGGCCGGGCCGCAGGGCGCGCCGCCCGGCGACCTCTACATCTTCGTCCACGTTCGCCCGCATGCCGTGTTCGAGCGCGAGGGGACGACGCTGTTCACCCGCGTGCCGATCAGCTTCACCACCGCGGCGCTGGGGGCCACGATCGCCATCCCCGGCCTCGACGGCGAAAGCCACGCGATCGACATTCCCGCCGGCATCCAGAACGGCAAGCAATTGCGCAAGCGCGGCGCCGGGATGCCGGTGCTGCAGGGCCGCGGCCGCGGCGACCTGGTGGTCGAGGTCAAGGTCGAGACGCCCACGAAGCTCACCGCGCGCCAGAAGGAACTGCTGCGCGAACTGCAGGAAACCGAGACCGGCGAGGAATGCCCCGAAAGCCGGGGCTTCTTCGAGAAGCTGAAAGGTGCGCTCGGCGGCTAGGCCGCTTGCGTTCCCTTTCTGTTCCCGCTAAGCGGGCAGCATGGCTAAGACCAAGCGCCGTTACATCTGCCAGGCCTGCGGTGGCGTTTCGCACCGCTGGCAGGGCCAGTGCGCCGACTGCGCCGAGTGGAACACCCTGATCGAGGACACGCCGGCGAGCGTATTCTCGCTGAAGCACGACCTTTCGAGCGGCGGGCGCCCGATCGAGTTCATCAATCTCGATTCGCCCGGAGAAGCGCTGCAGCGCCGCACGACCGGTCTCGCCGAATTCGACCGCGCGCTCGGCGGCGGGCTGGTGCCGGGCGCGGCGATCCTGATGGGCGGCGATCCCGGTATCGGCAAGTCGACGCTGTTGCTCCAGGCTTCGGCCAGGCTGGCGGGCGAGGGAGCCGACGTCGTCTACGTCAGCGGCGAGGAAGCCGCCGGACAGGTCCGGTTGCGGGCCGCGCGGCTGGGGCATGCCGGGGCGCCGATCAGGTTCGCTTCGGCCACCGCGGTGCGCGATATCCTCACCACGCTCGGCCAGGGCAAGCCGCCGGCGCTGCTGGTGATCGATTCGATCCAGACGATGCATTCCGACACCATCGAGGGCGCGCCGGGCACGGTGACCCAGGTGCGCGGCTGCGCCTTCGAGCTGATCCGCTACGCCAAGGAAAGCGGCTGCGCGCTGGTGCTGGTCGGCCACGTGACCAAGGACGGCTCGATCGCCGGCCCGCGCGTGCTCGAGCACATGGTCGACGTGGTGATGAGCTTCGAGGGCGAGCGCAGCCACCAGTACCGCATCCTGCGCGCGCTCAAGAACCGCTTTGGCGCGGTCGACGAGATCGGCGTGTTCGCGATGGCCGGGCAGGGGCTGGCCGAAGTGCCCAACCCGTCGGCGCTGTTCCTGACCGGCCGCGACGAGCCGGTGGCGGGCAATGCCGTGTTCCCCGCGCTCGAGGGCACGCGCCCGGTGCTGGTCGAGATTCAGGCGCTGATCGTGCGGCTGCAATCGGGTGCGACGCCGCGCCGCGCGGTGGTCGGCTGGGACGGCGGGCGGCTGGCGATGCTGCTGGCGGTGCTCGAATCGCGCTGCGGGCTCAATTTCTCCGCGGCCGAGGTCTACCTCAACGTATCGGGCGGCTATCGCCTGGCCGACCCGGCGGCCGATCTGGCGGTCGCCGCGGCGCTGATTTCCGCCCTCGCGGACAAGCCGCTGCCGCTGCGCGGCGCCTATTTCGGCGAAGTCTCGCTGGCGGGCGAAGTCCGCCCGGTGGCCCACGCCGGGCTGCGCCTGCGCGAAGCGGCCAAGCTCGGCTTCGATCTCGCCCACGGTCCGGCGGACATCGGCGAGGTCCCCGCCGGAATTCGCTACACCGCGCTCGATCGGCTGCCTAAGCTCGTTGACCGGATCATGGCGGGGTAATAGATCGTTTACCCAATGACCGGGTTCGACATTATTGTTCTCGTCGTTGTCGGCCTCGCGGCGATCGCAGGTTTCGTGCGCGGCTTCGTCCAGGAAGTGCTCACGCTCGGCGCATTGGTCGTGGCGATCCTCGCGATCCGCTACCTGCATACCGATTTGGCGGAGTTCCTGGCCGATTACGTCGGCACGGCCAATGGCGCCGCGGTGCTTGCCTTCCTGCTCCTGCTGCTGGTGCCCTACTGGCTGGTCAGGCTCATCGCCGCCCGGGCCGGGATCATCTCGCGCGGTTCGGTGATCGGGCCCATCGACCGGGTGCTCGGATTCGGCTTCGGCGTGGTCAAGGGCCTGCTCGTGGTCGTCTGCGCATTTTCGCTGGTGGTGCTGGTCTACGATACGGCCTGGGGCCCGGAGGGCCGGCCCGACTGGATCAAGGAAGCGCGCACTTACCCGTTCGCCAATGCCGCGTCGGAAGCGCTGGTCCAGCTGATCGAGATCCGCCGGGAGCGTTTGCGCGAGCAGGACGCATCGGTGACCGAAGAGCCCTGATGGCCGGCGCCGACAAGCTCTACACGCCCGAACTGCTCGCGCTCGCCGTCTCGCTCGCCGAATACCCGGCCGACGCCGCCTTGCCGCTGCACGGGGAAGCGCGCTCGAAAAGCTGCGGTTCCACGCTGCGGGCCGACCTGGCGGTCGATCGGGCAGGGCGGATCGACCGGCTCGGGCTGCAGGTCCGCGCCTGCGCCGTGGGGCAGGCCGCGGCGGCGACCTTCGCCCGCGCCGCCGCCGGCCGCTCGCCGGCGGAGATCGAGGCCGCGCACGAGGCGCTTGCCGCATGGCTCGGCGGCGAGGGCGAGGCGCCCGATTGGCCGGGCATCGAGGCAATCGCTGCGGCGCGCGACTTTCCCGCCCGGCACGGGGCCATCATGCTGCCGTGGACGGCGGCGTTGAGCGCCCTTTCCAGCGCGGTGCCCGCCCGCTAAGCGGCAAGGCGCCCAAGGGAGGGACAGGAACGACATGGCCACCGCAGCGCAGCCGGCAGTCGACATCGAACCCAGCGCGAAGGATATCCGCCTGGTGATCGCCGCGTCTTCCGCCGGCACGATCTTCGAATGGTACGATTTTTTCATCTACGGCACGCTGGCGACGATCATCGGCGCGGCGTTCGTGCCTTCGGACAACGAGCTGGTGCGCCAGCTGACCGTCTGGGCCGGGTTCGCGGTCGGCTTCGGCTTCCGGCCGCTCGGCGCGATCCTGTTCGGCTATCTCGGCGACAAGCTCGGCCGCAAGTACACCTTCCTCGTCACGGTAACGCTGATGGGCATCGCCACCGCCGGGGTCGGCCTGGTGCCGTCGGTCCAGTCGATCGGGCTGGCCGCGCCGGCGATCGTCATCCTCCTGAGGATCATGCAGGGCCTCGCGCTCGGCGGCGAATACGGCGGCGCGGCGATCTACGTTTCGGAACACTGTCCCCCCGCCAGGCGCGGCTACTACACGGGGTTCATCCAGGCGAGCGTGGTCGGCGGCTTCGTGCTCAGCCTGGCGGTGGTGCTCGGCTGCAAGCTGCTGATGAGCGACCTGACCTGGAATGCCTGGGGCTGGCGCGTGCCGTTCATTCTCAGCCTGGCACTGCTGGCGATCTCGCTGTGGATGCGCTTCAAGCTTTCGGAGAGCCCGGTGTTCAAGGCGATGAAGGAACAGGGCGAAATGGCCGCCAATCCCTTCGTCGAAAGCTTCACCTACCCGGGCAACAAGAAGCGCATCTTCGTCGCGCTGTTCGGCGTTGCCGCGGGCCTGACGGTGATCTGGTACACGGCGATGTTTTCCGGCCTGACGTTCCTCAAGGGGCCGATGCAGATCGACGACACCGTGGCCGAGATCATCGTCGGCATTGCCGCCTGCATCGGGATGAGCTTCTTCGTGCTGTTCGGCGCCCTTTCCGACCGGATCGGCCGCAAGCCGCCGATCGTCTGGGGCTATGCGCTGACCCTGCTGCTGCTGTTCCCGTGCTTCTGGGTCATCGGCTGGGTGATGGAGCCGACAGTGGCGCTGGCCGGGCCCGACACCAAGATCACCCCCAGCGGCGGGCAGGTCCTGGTCATCCTGGGCGCGCTACTCACGCTTTCGGCACTGTCGGGCGCAACCTACGGCTCGGTCGCCGCGCTGCTGTCGGAGATGTTCCCGCCCAAGATCCGCTACAGCTCGATGTCGATCCCCTACCATATCGGCACCGGCTATTTCGGCGGCTTCCTGCCACTGATTGCCACCTGGATCGTCGCCCGCACGGGCGATCCCTATTCGGGGTTGTGGTACACGTGGTTCGTGGTGCTGATGGCGCTGGCGGTTTCCGCCTGGGGCCTCAGGCCCGGGCCGCCGGTCGATTTCCAAGAGAATGGTTGATCCCCCCCCGCGCGCGTTGCGCCTGCGGCTCGACGGGCAAGCGCTGGCGGACAACTGGCGGGCGCTCGACCGGCTGTCCGGCGCGGCCGGCGCCGGCGCGGCGGTGAAGGCCGATGCCTATGGCCTGGGCATCGCCAATGTCGTCCCGGCGCTGCGCGACGCGGGCTGCGGGACGTTCTTTGTCGCGCACTGGAGCGAAGTCGCCGACCTGCTCGGCCACGTCGCCGCCGACCGCGTGGTCGTGCTGCACGGCCCGCTCCATGCCGACGATGCCGCCTATGCCCGCGCCACCGGCGTGCGGCCGGCGATCAACAGCCTCGACCAGGCGCGCCGCTGGCTCGATGCCGGGGGCGGGCCGTGCGACCTGATGCTCGACACCGGGATCAACCGGCTCGGCCTCGCCCCGGCGCAGATCGGCGATCCGCTGGTCGCCCGGCTCGAAGTCGACACGCTGATGTCGCACCTCGCCTCCGCCGACGAGGACTCCCCGCAGAACGAAGCCCAGCGGCGTCTGTTCGACGACCTCGCCCGGCACGTCCGCCATCGCCGCCGCAGTCTCGCCAACAGCGCGGGGATCGCCCTCGGTGCCGGCTATGCCTACGACATGACCCGGCCGGGGCTGTCGCTTTACGGGGGCGTGCCGCGGGCGGAACTGGCGGGCGAGATTCGCCAGGTCGCCTTTCCGCAGGCCGCGGTGATCCAGCTGCGCGACCTCTCGCCCGGCGACAGCGTCGGCTACAACGCCACGTTCACCGCCGGCCGCCCGATGCGCGCCGCGACGGTCTCGCTCGGCTATGCCGACGGGTTCCTGCGCTGCTGGTCGGGCAGCGGCGCGCTGCGCTTCGGCGAGGCCGAATTGCCGCTGCTCGGCCGGGTGTCGATGGACATGGTGGTGGTCGATTGCGGCGCCGCGCCGGACTTGCGCGAAGGCGACTGGCTCGACATTCCCTACCACTTGCCCACGGCCTCCGCGCAGAGCGGCCTGTCGCAGTATGAGCTGCTCACCGTGCTCGGCGGCCGCTTCTTCCGCGACGGTTAGTAATGCAACTTTGTTGCACTGCACTAGCTGCGAGTGCTAAGCGGATGCTGCGCAGCATGGAGATGTCCGATGGCGGATCAACCCAATGAAAAGACTGAAGAACCCGTCATCGTCAAGAAGTACGCCAACCGGCGACTCTACAACACACGCAGCTCCAGCTACATCACCCTCGACGACCTGGCGCGAATGACGCGCAACGGGATCGACTTCCAGGTGCTCGACGCCAAGACCGGCAACGACATCACCCATTCGATCCTGACGCAGATCATCATGGAAGAGGAAGCGAGCGGCGAGCAGATGCTGCCGGTCGGATTCCTGCGCCAGCTGATTGCGATGTACGGCAATTCGATGCAGTCGATGATGCCGCAGTATCTCGAAGCGTCGATGGACCATTTCCGCGCCAACCAGCAGAAGCTGCAGGACGCCTTCAAGGCCAGCATGGGGCCGGAAGCCTTTGCCAAGCTGGCCGAGACCAACATGGCAATGTTCAAGGCCGCCGCCAGCGCCTTCATGCCCAAGGGCGTCGCCGCGCCGGCGCCGGAACCCAAGCCGCAAGGCGAACTCGACGCGCTGCGCGCGCAGATGGCCGAGATGCAGAAGAAGCTCGACGAGCTTGGCAAATAGCCCGCCGCGGGCCATCGCTCGCCGCCGCTGACATGATAGATTCGGAAAATTCCCAGTGACCGCCATTCGCCACGCTTTGCAGATCAGGCGCGAAGACGATTTCGCGCAGTGGTACCAGGAAGTGATCGCGGCCGCCGACATGGCCGAGGAATCGGGCGTGCGCGGCTGCATGGTGATCAAGCCGTGGGGCTTCGGCATCTGGGAGCGGATGCAGGCGCTGATGGACCGGCGGATCAAGGCCGCCGGCGTGCAGAACGCCTATTTCCCGCTGTTCATCCCCTTGAGCAATTTCGTGCGCGAGGCGGCGCACGTCGAAGGCTTCGCCAAGGAAATGGCGATCGTCACCCACCACCGGCTGATTTCCGACGGCAAGGGCGGCCTCATTCCCGACCCCGAGGCGAAGCTGGAAGAGCCGCTGATCGTCCGCCCGACTTCGGAAACGATCATCGGCGACGCGATGAGCCGCTGGATCCAGTCGTGGCGCGACCTGCCGTTGCTCTTGAACCAGTGGGCCAACGTGGTGCGCTGGGAAATGCGCACCCGGATGTTCCTCAGGACCAGCGAATTCCTCTGGCAGGAAGGCCACACCGCGCACGAGAACCGCGAGGACGCGATGGCCGAGACGCTGCGCGCGCTCGAGATGTACCGCGCCTTCGCCGAGGAGGACGCGGCGATTCCCGTCATCGTCGGCGAGAAGCCGGCCAACGAGCGCTTCCCCGGCGCCGAAGCGACGTTCTCGATCGAGGCGATGATGCAGGACGGCAAGGCGCTCCAGGCCGGCACCAGCCACTACCTCGGCACCAGCTTCGCCGAGGCCGCGAACATCCGCTTCCAGGATCGCGAAGGCGCCCAGCAATTGTGCCACACGACCAGCTGGGGCGTCTCCACCCGCATGGTCGGGGCGATGATCATGACCCACGGCGACGACGACGGGCTGCGGGTGCCGCCGGCGCTGGCCCCGTTCCAGGTGGTGATCCTGCCGATGCTGCGCGAAAACGAGGGCGACGCGCCGCTGGTCGCCTATTGCGAGGAGCTGCGCGCCAAGCTGCTCGCGCAAACGGCGTTCGGCGAACCGCTGCGCGTGCTGCTCGATGCCAAGCCGGGCAAGGCCGCGGCCAAGCGCTGGGACTGGGTCCGCAAGGGCGCGCCGCTGATCGTCGAAGTGGGCCCGCGCGACATGGAAGGCGGCAAGGTCGCCGTGCTGCGCCGCGACCGGCTGTGGAACGCCGAGGCGAAGCCCGATTTCGCTTTCGTCGCGCGCGACGAATTCGTTGCCCGGGCGAGCGACATGCTCGAGGTAATCCAGCAGGCGCTGTACGACGAAGCGCTTGCCCGCCGCGAAGCGAACATCGTGCGCGACATCAACAGCCTCGATGCGCTCAAGGCGTTCTTCGCCGAGGACAAGCGCTATCCCGGCTGGGCCGAAGTGCAGTGGTCGCGGCCCGAAGGCGAGGCGCTCGACAAGGTGGTCGAGCAGCTCAAGGAGCTCAAGCTCACCTTCCGCAACGTGCCCGTCGACGCCGCGCCGGCCGACGGGAAATGCCTGTTCACCGGCGAACCGGCGGTCGAACGGATCTACGTCGCGCGGGCCTACTGACTTGCTTCGCGGGCGTTTTGCCGCAAGGAAAGCAGCCATGCGCAAGAGCTTCCTTTTCGCGGCGCTGATCGCCGCGCCCGCCGTTGCCCAGGGCGATCCCGCCGCCGACGTCTCGCAGGAGCGGCTGCGCGCCGATATCGAGGCGCTGGTCGGATTCGGCACCCGCCACACGCTGTCCACCCAGACCGATCCCACGCGAGGGATCGGCGCGGCACGAGCGTGGGGGGAGCGCCAGTTTCGCGAGGTGAGCCAGGCCTGCGGCGGCTGCCTCGAAGTGGTCACACCGGAGCGCATGATCACCGGCGACCGCATTCCCGAGCCCGTCCGGTTGGTCGATGTCGTCGCGATCCAGCGTGGCAGCGACCGGCCGAACGAAGTGGTGATCGTGCAGGGGCACATCGACAGCCGGGTCTCGGACGTGATGGACGCCGCCCGCGATGCTCCCGGCGCCAACGACGACGGTTCCGGCACTGCTCTTGTGCTCGAAGCGGCGCGCGTGCTTTCGCAGCATCGCTATCCGACGACGATCGTCTACGCGCTGCTGTCGGGCGAGGAGCAGGGGCTGTACGGCGGGAAGCTGCTTGCCGAATACGCCGCCCAACAAGGCTGGACCGTCAAGGCCGTGCTCAACAACGACATCGTCGGCGGCTCGTGCGGCTCGGACGGGTATTGCGACGCCGCGCACGTGCGGGTCTTTTCCGAAGGGCCGCGAGCCGATGCGACCGCCAAAACCCTCGCGGCAATGGCCCGCAACGGGGGTGAGAACGACAGCCCCAGCCGGAACCTGTCGCGCTTCGTCGCCGGCCTGGCCGACGATAGCGAGCTGGCGGTTCGGCAGGTTTGGCGGACCGACCGGATGGGGCGCGGCGGCGACCAGGTTCCGTTCCTCGAGAAGGGCTATCCGGCGATCCGCTTTTCGGTCGCGGTCGAGGATTACAACCGCCAGCACCAGGACCTGCGTACCGAAGGCGGGGTGACCTACGGCGACACGATCGACGCGATGGATTTTCCCTACCTCGCCAAGGTAACACAGCTGAACGTTCGCACGCTCGATGCGCTGGCGCGGGCGCCGATGCCTCCGGCGCCCACTGCCGAGGCGGCAGTGCAAACGTTCACGCGCCTCCACTGGCAGCCGGTGCCCGGCGCGGCCGAATATTCGGTCTGGCGCAGGCGGACCGATGCCCCGCAGTGGGACCCGGTTCCGGTGCGTGAGCACGTCGTCGGCACGGAAATTGAGCTGCCCGGGGTGCGCGGGGACGACTGGCTGTTCGGCGTCAACTCGGTCGCCGCCGACGGATCGGTGAGCGCGATTGCCAGCGCAGTGCCGGGCGGCGCATTCGGGCCGCTTGGAAGTGACTGACCGGACACCCATATAGCGCCGATGCCGCGCAAATCCGCCATCGGCCTGCCTTCGCGCGAACAGGTCCTCGAATTCATCCGCACCGCTGACGGCCCCGCCGGCAAGCGCGAGATCGCGCGCGCCTTCGGGCTCAAGGGGCAGGAAAAGATCGCCCTCAAGAAACTGCTCGGCGACATGGCCGACGAAGGGCTGATCGACGGCAGGAAGAGCGCCTATCACCAGATGGGCGGGTTGCCGAAAGTCACCGTGCTGCGCGTGGTCGAGATCGACGACGGGCATCCCATCGCCATTCCCGACGCCTGGCAGCCCGACGGCGCGACCCCGCCGCCGCGCGTTCGCATTGTCGAGAGCAAGAAGGGCGGGGCGCTCAAGAAGGGCGACCGCGTGCTGGCGCGGACCGAGGAAGCCGGCAAGGGCTGGCGCGCGCACCCGATCAAGAAGCTCCCGGCTAGCACCGAGTCGATGCTCGGCGTGATCGAGACGGACGGCGCCGGGCGCCCATGGCTCGCCCCGGTCGACAAGCGCATCCGCAATTCATTCCCGGTCACCGACCTCGGCCAGGCCGAGGAAGGCAACCTGGTGCTGGCCGAGCCGGTCGGGCGTTCGCAGCGCGGCGGCGTCAAAGTGCTCGAAGTGCTCGGCGACCCGCTCGCGCCGCGATCCTACAGCCTGATCGCGATCCACAAGTACGGCATCCCCTTCCTGTTTCCCGAAGCCGCAATCGAGGAAGCGCAACTGGCGGCCAGGCTGCCGCTGGACGCCGACCGGCGCGAGGACCTGCGGCACCTGCCGATCGTCGCCATAGATCCCACCGACGCGCGCGACCACGACGACGCGATCTGGGCCGAGCCCGACGGGGAAGGCGGCTTCCAGGCGCTGGTCGCGATCGCCGACGTCAGCTTCTACGTCCGCCCCGGCGGCATGGTCGACCGCGAGGCGCGCAAGCGCGGCAATTCGGTCTATTTCCCCGACCGCGTCGTGCCGATGCTGCCCGAAGTGCTCAGCGCCGACGTCTGCTCGCTGAAATCGGGCGAGGACCGCGCGGCGATGGCCTGCCACCTGGCGATTGATGCGCAAGGCCGCATAACCTCGTTCCGCTTCACCCGCGCGCTCGTCCGAATTGCCGAAGTGATCGCCTACGAGGACGCGCAGGCGCGAATAGATGCGGCAGAACACCACCCCCCGACCCCCTCCTCTGAAGAGGAGGGGAGGATTGTTGCGCGAACCCGTAAAGCCCCCTCCTCTTCAGAGGAGGGGGTTGGGGGTGGTGGAGTCTCGATCGCGGTCCTTCAGAACCTGTGGAGCGCCTGGAAGCTGCTCAACGCCGCCCGCGAGGCGCGCGATCCGCTCGATCTCGACTTGCCCGAGCGCCGCGTGGTGCTCGACGAGCAGGGCAAGATCACCGAGATCGCCATTCGCGAACGGCTCGACGCGCACCGCGTGGTCGAGGATTTCATGATCGCCGCCAACGTCGCCGCGGCCAAGGCGCTCGAAAGCAAGGCCAGCCCGGTGGTCTACCGCATCCACGAGCCGCCGACGCGCGAGAAGCTGGTCGCGCTCAAGGACTACTTCGCCAGCATCGGCAAGCAGCTGGCGCTGGGGCAGGTGATCACTCCCGGCCTGTTCAACCGGATGATCAAGGACATCGCCGACGACACCGAGAAGGCGCTGGTGATGGAAGCGGTGCTGCGCAGCCAGACGCAAGCCTATTACGGGCCGCAGAACGTCGGCCACTTCGGCCTCGCGCTCGGCAGCTACGCGCATTTCACCAGCCCGATCCGGCGCTATGCCGACCTCCTCGTCCACCGCGCGTTGGTCGATTCGTTCCACCTGGAGCTGCCGAAACCGGCGGGCAAGCTGCCGCCGGCGACGGGCCTGTCCGAGCACGACCGCGCCGACCTTTCCAAGGTCACCGACGCGATCAGCCTGACCGAGCGGCGGGCGATGGAGGCCGAACGCGACACGATCGACCGCTACGTCGCCGCATGGCTCTCGGCCCGCGTCGGCGAAGTGTTCGATACGCGCATCACCGGGGTGCAGAAGTTCGGCTTTTTCGCCACCATCGTCGGCCTCGGCGGCGACGGGCTGGTGCCGGTCTCGACGCTCGGGCAGGACTATTTCCACTACGAGGAAGGCGCGCGGGCGCTGGTCGGGGAAAAGACCGGCGAACGCTACACCACCGGCGATAAGCTCAAGCTGCGCCTCGCCGAAGCCAATCCGCTGACCGGCGCGCTCAAGTTCGAATTGCCCGAAGGCGGCGGCCAGCGGGTCGAGCGGCGCGGCCAGCGCCCGGTGCCGAAGCCGAAGCGCGACGGCCAGGGCAAGCATGCTCAGGGTAAGCGCGGCCGCCCGGGCAACGTCCGCCACCAGGGGCGGAAGGGGAAATAAGCCCTAACCTCGTCATTGCGAGGAGCGAAGCGACGAAGCAATCCAGGGCGGTGCGGGAAACAGCCCTGGATTGCCGCGCGACCTTCTGTCGCTCGCAATGACGAAAAGGTGGGGTCGGCGTCAGCCTAACTTACGGCGTCGATCTGCTCTGCGCTCAGCGCGCCGGGGACGATGATCAGCGGGCAGGGGAGCTGCCCGGCATAGGCCGAGAAGTGGCTCACCAGCGGCCCGGGATTGCCTTCCGCGGCCGCGCCGAGCACCAGCGCGGCGACCTCGGGATGCTCTTCGAGATATTCGTTGATCACCGCCTGGCCGTCGCCGACCCGGACGGAGATCTGCGGCATCGTGCCGCTTTCGGAAAACAACTCGCCCGCGGCGCTGGTGGCCATCACCTCGGCGCGATCGCGCGACTCCTCCTCGATCGTCGCCTGCACGCCGCCGAAGGCATTGAACGCCTGCCTCGGCACCAGCGCGAGGATGTGCACCGTTCCGCCGGTATCGGCGGCGCGCCGCGCGGCGAAGCGCAGCGCAAGGCGGGCTTCCTCGGTCTCGTCGATAATGACCAGATAGACCCGCATGATCCTGTCCCCCGCCGGGTTGGTATCCGCCGAAAGCGCCCTGCGCGCAAGAACCTTGGGTGCAAGAACCTTGCCCCAAGCCTTCGAATTCGCCAGAGACGGCGCAGCAAATACACGCCTGACAGGACCAGCGCCCGCGCCATGCCGATCGCCATCAAGATGCCCGCCCTTTCGCCGACCATGGAAGAGGGCACGCTGGCCAGGTGGCTGGTCAAGGTAGGCGACAAGGTCGCCGCCGGCGACATCATGGCCGAGATCGAAACCGACAAGGCGACGATGGAGTTCGAGGCGGTCGACGAAGGCACGATCGCCGACATCGCCGTGCCCGAAGGCAGCGAAGGGGTGAAGGTCGGCACGGTGATCGCCACCCTGGCCGAGGAAGGCGAGGACCCGGCGAGCGTGAAGGCCGCGGGAGTCCCAGCGAAGGCTGGGACCTCGGGCGGCGGTGCTGCTCCGCCAGAGTCTTCACTTGCAGTCACTTCGCGAGCCCCAGCGCAGGCTGGGGCCTCAAGTGGCCAGGATGAGGGTTCCGCCCAGTCGACCGAGGCCCCTGCCTCCGCAGGGGCTCGCAGCGGGGTTGCGCCCAAACCTGCGGGCGACCGCGTGATCGCCTCGCCGCTGGCCAAGCGGATCGCCTCCGAGAAAGGCATCGATCTCGCCGCCGTGAGCGGAAGCGGCCCGCACGGCCGCATCGTCAAGGCCGACGTCGAAGGGGCAGGGCCCGGCGCCGCACCTGCAGCCGCCCAGACGGCCGACTTCGGCATCCCGCACGAAGTCGAAAAACTCTCCAGCATGCGTAAGACGATCGCGCGGCGGCTCACGGAATCGAAGCAGACGATCCCGCACATCTACCTCACGGTCGACATCAATATCGACAGGCTGCTGCGCCTGCGCGCCGAGATCAACGACGCGCTCGAAAGCCAGGGGGTGAAAGTCTCGGTCAACGACCTGCTGATCAAGGCGCTGGCCAAGGCGCTGCTCGCGGTGCCCAAGTGCAACGTGCAGTACGCCGGCGACAGCTTGCTCAAGTTCAGCCGCGCGGACATCTCGGTGGCGGTGTCGATCGACGGCGGCCTGATCACCCCGATCGTGACCGACGCCGGCAACAAGACGGTCTCGCAGATCTCGAACGAGATGAAGGACCTCGCCGGCCGCGCGCGCGAAGGCAAGCTGCAGCCGCACGAATACCAGGGCGGCACCGCCAGCCTGTCGAACATGGGCATGTTCGGGATCAAGCAGTTCGAGGCGGTCATCAACCCGCCGCAAGCGATGATCATGGCGATCGGCGCCGGCGAGAAGCGGCCCTATGTGGTCGATGATGCGCTCTCGGTCGCCACCGTGATGAGCGCCACCGGCAGCTTCGACCACCGCGCCATCGACGGCGCCGACGGGGCGCAGCTGATGAAGGCGTTCAAGGAACTGTGCGAAAAGCCGCTGGGGCTGGTGGCTTGAGCGAAAAGCGCGACCCCGCCATTCGCGTCACCGCCATGCCGGCCGACGCCAATGCCTATGGCGACATTTTCGGCGGCTGGCTGATGAGCCTGATGGACAGCGCCGCCGGCCTGATCGCCGCGCGCAAGTCGAAGGGGAGGGCGGTCACCGTGGCGATGGACGGGGTCATATTCCACGAGCCCGTCTCGGTCGGCGACGAAGTCTCCGTCTACGGCGAGATCACCCGCGTGGGCCGCACCAGCATGACCATCACGACCGAAGCCTGGCGCCGCCACCGGCACGAAGAGGAAGAGGTCAGAGTGACCGAGGCGACGTTTACCTTCGTCGCCGTCGATGCCAAGGGGCGGCCGCGCCCGGTGGAAGGATGACGGGACGATGAAGCACCTGCTTGCCGCCACGCTCGCGCTGCTCCTCCCCGCCGCAGCGGCTGTGGCGCAGGACGCCGACGTGGCCGAGAACCATTACTACCCGCGCGCAACCGAGGTTGCCGGTGCGGCGCATCCCTGGCTGGTCATGCTCCCCGGTGGGGGCGGCATAGATGTGTTCGGCGACGACCATTTCTACTTCGATGTCGCGAAGGAATGGAACGAGGCCGGCTTCGACGTCCTCGTTGTCCACTACCAGGCCGCCGCCCCGCTGCTCGATTTCGCCGAACAGCCGAGCCCGGCCTTGATGGAGCGGGCGGTAGTCGCCGACGCGCTCGCCATCGCCAGGGTCAAGGGCTGGCTCGACCTGCAATGCCCGGGCTTCGTCATGGGTTTTTCGTTCGGCGGGGCTGGCACGATGGAACTGGCGGCGAACCCGCCCAAAAATCTTGCGGGCGCGATCGGGTTCTACCCGGCGATACTCGGACAGTCGCCCGATTATGCAGCCAAGGTGCCGGTACTGGTGCTGCAGGGCGACGAGGACCAGCTCGTCTCGCCCGCCGCGCTCGATGAATTCGTCGCCAAGGCCAAGGACCCGGCGCAGTTCACCGTCGTCCACTATCCCGGCGCGAACCACGGCTTCGACATCCCCTCGCTCGCCAAGCCGGTGACCTACAACGGCGGCAAGTTCGAGTACCAGCCGGAGGCGGCCAAGGCTTCGCAGGCCGAGGTCGCGAAGTTCCGCAGCGCACGCTTTGCTGCCGCCGGCGCGTCCGCAGAATGCAAGATCGCACAGGACAACTGATACCCATGGCTACTGAATACGACGTCATCGTCCTCGGATCGGGTCCCGGCGGCTATGTCTCTGCCATCCGCGCGGCGCAGCTGGGGCTGAAGACGGCGATCGTCGAGCGCGAGCTGCTCGGCGGGATTTGCCTCAACTGGGGCTGCATTCCCACCAAGGCGCTGCTGCGTTCGGCCGAGATCTACCACTACATGCAGCACGCCAAGGACTACGGGCTCGCCGCGCAAGGGATCAGCGCGGATCTCGAAGCGGTGGTCAAGCGCAGCCGCGGCGTCGCCAAGCAATTGAACCAGGGCGTTACGCACCTGATGAAGAAGAACAAGATCGCCGTGCACATGGGCGAGGGCACGCTCACCGGCCCCACCAGCCTGACGGTGAAAGGCGAGGAGGGCGAGGAGAAGCTCACCGCCAGGCACGTGATCGTCGCCACCGGCGCGCGGGCGCGCGACTTGCCGTTCGCCCCGGCCGACGGCAAGCGCGTGTGGACCTATCGCCACGCAATGACTCCGCCCGAGATGCCGACCAAGCTGCTGGTGATCGGCTCTGGCGCGATCGGGATCGAGTTCGCCAGCTTCTACAACGACCTGGGCGCCGAGGTTACGGTGGTCGAAATGCTCGACCGGATCGTGCCGGTCGAGGATGCCGATGTCTCCGCTTTCCTGGAGAAGTCGCTGACGAAACAGGGGATTGCAATCAAGACCTCAGCGGGCGTCGAGGAGCTGAAAGTCGGCGCCAAGGGTGTCAGCGCGAAGATCAAGGGCAAGGACGGCAAGGTCGAAAGCGCCGAGTACAGCCACGTGATCGTCGCCGTCGGCATCGTGCCCAACACCGAGAACATCGGCCTCGAGAAGCTCGGCGTGAAGATGGACCGCGGCTTCATCCAGATCGATCCCTACGGCCGCACCGCCGCCAAGGGCCTATGGGCGATCGGCGACTGCACGCCGGGGCCGTGGCTGGCGCACAAGGCGAGCCATGAGGGCGTGACCGCCGCCGAGGCGATCGCGCAGGAGCTCGGCAACAAGGACGTCCACCCGCACCCGCTCGACCGGCGCAACATCCCGGGCTGCACCTATTGCCGTCCGCAGATCGCCAGCGTCGGGCTGACCGAGGCCAAGGCCAAGGAAGCGGGCTATACGGTCAAGGCCGGCACGTTCCCGTTCATCGGCAACGGCAAGGCGATTGCGCTCGGCGAGGCCGAGGGCTTCGTGAAGACCGTGTTCGACGCGAAGACCGGCGAATTGCTCGGCGCGCACATGATCGGCGCCGAAGTGACCGAGCTGATCCAGGGCTACACCGTCGGCAAGGTGCTCGAGACCACCGAGGCCGAGCTGATGCAGACGATCTTCCCGCACCCGACGATTTCCGAGACGATGCACGAGAGCGTTCTCGCCGCATACGGGCGGGCGCTGCATATCTAGGGGATCGATTGCCGACGCTATCTCGGCGGGCCGATTGGCGGATGGGGTGGGATTGTCCTGCGGACGTCTCCGCCGCCGTGCGGCTCCGACTCCGAACCCATGGGCTCTCTCCAGACCCCATCCATCACCCCCCTGCGGGGGATGGCGGATGGGGTGGGATTCGAACCCACGGTACGGTTGCCCGCACGCCGGTTTTCAAGACCGGTGCCTTAAACCGCTCGGCCACCCATCCGCGTGCGTAATCGGCTAACGATCTGCGCGCGGTTTGTCACCTGAGCTGATCAGGTGGGGCAGGCGAGGGTGGCGAGGCTCTGGGTGTTGCTGATGTCGTTGTTCTGCCGCCCGCGCACGTTGAACGCGCTTTCGTGGCGGATCGTGCCGGCGACCGGCAGGATCGTGGCGGAGATCAGCGGCTGGTAATCGTAGCTCGCCTCGACGAACATCACCGCGGTCCCGGGGATCGAGGCGATTTCCTCTCCCGCAGGCCCCATCCCCTCTTCCAGCGTGCTATCGTCGCGCCCCTTGCCCTCGCGGCCATAGGCCGGTGCCACGGCCAGGTCGCCCCAGCAGCGCTGCCAGTTGATCATCTGGCCATGGTTGTTGCCGTTCTTGCCGTTGTCCTGCAGCGAGGAGAGGACGATGCGCCCGTTGGCCTGGAAGTCCATCGATTCCCCGATGACGCCGGCCCCGGCGAAGACCTCGTAGACGTTCGCCTCGTCGATCCCGGTGGTCACGCGCCCGGCATTGTCGGCCACCGTCATCGCGATCTGGTTCACCTTGAGCTGGGCGAGGGCATAGTTGACCAGTTCGAGCCCGGCGAGCGTCACGAACAGCAAGATCGGGCCGATGAAGGCGAACTCGACGAAGGCGAGCCCGCTCTCATCGTCCCGGAGCCGCGCGAGGAAGCGACGCGTCTTCACGTTCCACTCCCGCACACGACCGGCGGCGTCTTTTGCGTCCCGTAGGGCTGGTTGCGGATCGCCGTCGCAACGCTCATTTCGTATTTCGGCGACACCCCGATCAGACTCGCGACGGGAAGCAGGCGCGGCATCTCGATGTCGGCCTGGTAGAACACCACGTCGTTCGCCCCGCCGATGCCATCGCGGCCCGTATCGGTGTCGTAGATCCCGTCCTCGTCGAGGTCGGAAAAGCAGTCGGCGTCGGCCTCGTCGTAGGCGCCGTTGCCGTTCGCGTCGCTCATCAGCTTTTCCGGGTTCCCGATGCCGCTGAAGTCGTAGAAATTGCTTTCGCTGATGGTGATTGTCGCGCCGGGCGTGATCGCCTTCAGCCGATCCTTGATCGTGTTGCGCACGCGCTCCTCGGTGGTCGATCCCATCGCCGTGAACTCGGGATCCTGCACCGCCGCGCGCCGCGCCGCGTCGTTCAGCGCGCCCTGCATCACCGCCCGGATGTAGCTCTGGTGGCCGAGGTCGATGCCGCCCATCACCATCACGCAGAGCGGCAAGGCGATCAGCGCGAATTCGACGATCGTCGCGCCTTGCTCGTCGCGGCGCAGGCGCTGGAGGAGCATGCGCGCCGTCATCGCGTCAGCCTCAGGTTGCCGATGCCCTGGCCGATTTCCTCGAACACCTGCTCGAGGTCCGATCCGTCGCTGGTGTAGAAGTGCGAGGAACTGGTGGCGCACTGCGCGACATCGTCGGTGTCGGTCACGTCGAGCGCGATCACCCAGACGGTAATGCCCATCGACTTTGCCACTTCGCACGCCGCGTGGAAGCGCGCGATGTGCTTATCGTCGAGCGTGCCCGACCCTTGCGTGCGCTTCTGATAGCGCTCGATGCCGTGCGCCGAATAGAGCAAGTCGCCGGTGTCGAGCATGCCGTCGGTCATGAACACGATGTGTTGGTTGACGGGAATGCCGTCGCGTTCGGTCGGGTTTTCGTCGCTGAAAAAGCCTGTCCGCGACAGGAACCGCATGCCCCACAGCATGCCGACGTCGTGATAGGTGCCGCCGGTGACCCGCGCCGTCGCGGCGTTAATGGCGGTCTGGTAGGCGGTCTCGCTGTCATAAGTCTGGAGCTTGGTCGCCTCCGACGGACAGCCTGTCTGGACCCAGTTTCCGCCGATTCGGTAGAAGCGCACTCCGCCGCTCACCGTGGTCTGGGTATAGGTGTGCATCGGCGGGTCGTAGCGGCCGAACTGCAACTCGGGCTCGTTGCCCGCATTGCCCGCGCGCGTATCGACATCGGCTTGGCTGATCGTGTCATTGATCCGGAACGGCGACATCGCCTCGCCGATCGACGGCCGTTCCTCGATGCAGGCATCGCCGCTGACTCGGAACCTCTCGGTGTTGCCGCCGGTATCGCCGCCGCCCTGGCCGATGTTCCAGCTCGACTGGTTGATATGGACTGTTTTCATCAGATACGTGCAGCCGAACATGTTACAGCTCGCGCTGCTGAAATACTCCTGTTCCCTCAGGATGTCCTTGTTCATCAGCGAGCGCCCGACGTTGACCGTGTGTGAGTAAGGCATGATGCCGAACCGCGTGACGGAGCCGTCGTCTGCATCGAGCGCCCGGAATAGTCCGAGCGCGCCGGTGCGCAGGCGGGCGATCTTGGTGCCGCCGCCGTTGCTCGGGGCAGCATTCATCGAGCCGGTGACGTCGAGCACCAGCATGATGTCGTTGTGGCCCATGTCGCGCGTCGCGTCGCACGTGACTTCGATCGGGATGTTCAGGTAGCCGAAGATGCGCATCAGGGAGGTCGGCACCAACGCGCTGGCGACGCCGAGGAGCTGCGATTCCTGCACGACGTCCTGCGAGACCGTGAATTCGACATCGGTCGACCCCGAAATGCCTGCGGGGAAGTTGAAATCGAAGAACTTCTGCGCCTCGTCCGTTACGCCCTGGTTGAAGTTCGCGCCCTTCATGTATTGTCGCCCGGCAAGCACGCCGGCGTCGCAGGCGTTCTGCAAGCGCGCGCGCGTCATGTAGGCGACGCTCAGGTCGAGCGCGGACCCGATCACCGCCGTGAGCGGAATGATGGCAGCTGCGCAAATCGCCAGCGTATTGCCGGACGTGTCATCGCGCAGCCGCTTCCAAAATGCGGTCAGGTACGACACGGTTTTTCCCCCTGGTACCTACCGTTGGTAAAGGCGGATCGGTAAATTTAGCGTAAAAGAACAAGATTGCCGGAATCCTATACTTCTATAAACAATTGATAATTGCCTCATGGAAGCAGGAGCCGGCCCAGGCGGCTGCCGGCGGCAGCCCACGTGACACCCGCCGATCCATGCGATAGACAAAGTCAAGGCGATGAGGCGGAAGGCCTCGCCGGCAGCTTCGGGAGGGGAATACGGTGAGATCACCGGTCGCGGTACGGACACTTTGCGGAATCGCGGCGGCGGGCGCATTGGCGCTTGCTTCGCCTGCCGCCGCGCAAGGCTGCACGCGCGACAGCCTGCAGGACATCGCCGACCGCTACGTCAAGGCGCAGCACCAGGGCTCGATCTTCGCGCTGCCGATCGGCGAATGGGTCGATTACCGCGAGAACATGGAAATGTCCGCCAGCAGCACCGGCGTGCTCGGCACGCCGATGGACTTCGCCTGGACGCTGAAGCTGCTCGATACCGGCACCTGCCGGGTGTTCGTCCAGGGCGTGGTGCTCGAACCCAAGCCCTATGTCCTGGCGACGCAGATAAACTTCGGCTTTTTCGGCGTGGCCATGATCAACACCATCGTCACCGACGAAGGCGACTGGCTGTTCGACGCGGCGCACACCTACGAATACGCCCGGCGCGAAGACTGGGGCACGATCCCCGAAGGCCAGCGCAATACCCGCGAGGAGATCGTCGCCGCCGCCAACGCCTACCTCGACCTGTTCAGCGACAAGGGCGTGCGAGTGCCCTGGGGAACGCCGTGTGCCCGGCTCGAAGGCGGGATCTACACCGGCAAGGGCACGCCCGAGGACACCTGCAACGTCGGCGTTCCCGAAGGCATCGAGCTGGTCAATCGCGAATACGTGGTGGACGAGACCAAGGGCGCGGTTGCGGTCATGCTGCGTTTCGGCGGCCCCGAAGGACTGCCCGATGCGCACATCTTCCGGATCGAGGACGGCAGGATCCGCTACGTCCACACGGTGACGAACTGCGGCGACCAGGTGAACTGCGGCTTTCCGCCGCTGGCGCAGATGCTCAAGGACAATCCCGACATGCAGCCAAAGCCGGCCGATTGAGCCGGCGGCGCGAGGGCGGGACAGAAGAAGGAGAGGGACCGTGAGGACAAGGATCGTGGCCGCCATGCTCGGCGGGGCCGCAATGCTGGGGATGGCAAGCCCTGCCTCGGCGCAGGGTGCGTGCAGCCGTGAATTGCTGCAGTCGTTCGCCGACAAGTACGTCCTGGCCCAGCGCGAGGGCCTGCCGCTGCGCATCCCGATGGGCAACTGGATGGTCTACCGCGAGAACTTCGTGCTTTCGACCATGTCGCAGGGCGTGCTGTCGACCGCGCTCGACGTGAAGTGGCACCGCGCGCTGCTCGATACCACCGCTTGCCGCGTCTATCTCGAGATGATCGCGCCCGAAGGCGACCATCCCTATGTCATCGCGGTCCAGTTCAACGTGCGCGGCGACAGCGCGGCCAACATCGACGCGATCGTCACCGACGCCGACGACTGGCTGTTCGATGCCGCCTACACGCTGAAATACGCCAGCCACGAAGACTGGCCGGTCATCCCGCCCGAGAAGCGCAACACCCGCCAGGAACTGATCGCCGCGGCCGACGCCTATCTCGACTACTTCAGCGACAAGTCGGTCACCGTGCCGTGGGGCACGCCCTGCGCGCGGCTCGAAGGCAGCGCCTATACCGCCAAGGGAACGCCGGAAGACAGCTGCAACGTCGGCGTGCCCGAGAACATCCAGATGGCCGAGCGCTCCTACGTGGTCGACGAGACGATCGGCGCGGTCGACGTGTTCCTCAAGATGGGCCCCAACCAGCGGTCCGACAGCCACGTGCTCCGCATCGAGGACGGCAAGATCCGCTTCATCCACACCGTCACCGATTGCGGGAAGGATCTGAATTGCGGCTTCGGCCCGTTCTCCGAAATGCTCGCGCGCAACCCCGGAATCCATCCCGAGCTCAAGGACTAGGCCGGCAGCGGGCGCGGGGCAGCGCCCGCTCGTCGCACCGGGAGCAGGGAGGGGATTCACAACCGCGGGCCCGCGTGCAAGGATGCAGGCCATGCGAATCCGCCCGCGCCCGATTGCCCTTGCCGCCGCCGCCTGGCTCGCTCTCGGCGCCACCGGCGCCACGGCGCAGGATCTGCGGTTCGCGTCCTATATGCAGCTCGTCGCGTCCAAGGCGCGGGCGCAGGGCATCGGCGAGGCGGCGATCAACTCGATCCTCGCCGGCCTCGAACCGAGCAGCCGGGTGCTCGCGCTCGATCGCGACAACATCGATTCGCCGAGCCGCACCGGCTTCCCGCCGCTCGCGCCCTACCTTGCGAGCCATAACACCACACCGCGGATCACCGCCGGCCGGCAACTCTACCGCCAGCTCGGCCCGGTCGCCTTCGAAGTCGAGCGGCGCTATGGCGTCCCGCCCGAAATTACTCTCGCGATCTGGGGCCACGAGACCAGCTACGGGGCGGTCAAGGGCAGTTTCGACCTCGCCGGCGCGCTCGCCACGCTTGCCTGGGAAGGCCGCCGCCGCGAGCTGTTCGAGAGCGAGCTGATCGACCTGATGAGGATGGTCGAGCAGGGCGTGCCGCGTTCGCGCCTCGTCGGCAGCTGGGCCGGAGCCTTCGGCAATCCGCAATTCCTCCCCAGCGTGTTCCTGCGGCTGGCGGTCGACGGCGACGGCGACGGCCAGCGCGACATCTGGAACAGCGAGGCCGACACGCTCCATTCGATCGGCAACTATTTCCGCGATGCGGGCTGGCGGCGGGGCCAGCCCTGGGGCGTGCGCGCCTATGTCCCCGCGAGCGTCGACCGGCAGGCGATCGCCGGCACGCTGGTTTCCCCGGTCTGTCCGCGAGTGCACGAGCGGCACAGCAAGTGGATGAGCGTGCGCGAATGGCGCGCGCTGGGCGTGATCGCGCAGGCGCCGATCGGCGACGAGGTGATCGCGAGCCTGTTCGAACCCGACGGGCCGGCCGCCCCAGGGTACCTCTTAACCCAGAATTATAGGGTTATCCTCGAATATAACTGCTCGAACTACTACGCGATGAGTGTGGGGTTGCTTGCAGATGAGATTGCCCGTTGAGACATGCGGCCGCCATGCGCGCCGTTACGGCCTGGCGCTGATCCTCGCGCCCGCTCTGGCGGCGTGCGGCGGCTCGGGCGACTATGCCGACCTCGCGCTGGCCCCGGCGCCCGCCGGACAATTGCCGGCGAACGGCCCCGCCGCCGATTACCCGGTGGTCGTCGGTGACGCCTATCGCATCGGCGCCACGCTCTACACCCCGGCCGATACGCTCAATTACGACGAAGTCGGCTATCTCGCGGCCGATGCCGGCAGCGGAATCTCGGGATCGCACCACACGCTGCCGCTGCCGAGCTATGTCGAAGTGACCTCGCTCGAGACCGGGCGCACGATCCTCGTCCGGCTCGAACGCCGCGGCCCGATGAACGGCAATTCGCTGGTCGCGCTTTCCCCTGCAGCACTCGCCCAGCTCGGCGCGGGCGCCGGCGCCGCGATACGCGTCCGCCGGGTCAACCCGCCCGAGGAAGAGCGCGCCTTCCTGCGTGCCGGACAGACGGTCCCGCCGCGGATGGATACGCCCGAAGCGCTGGTCGCGGTGCTCCGCCGCAAGCTGCCCGAAGGCGGCGTCCCGGCACCGGCCCCGGCACTGGCCGCAACGAACCGCGCAAGCGCGGTCGCCGCGGTCGAACTGCCGCCGAGCGCGGTCTCGCGGGCGCCGATGCCCGCCACCGCGGCGGCCGCGCCGGCATCCGCCCGGCCCGTGCCGCTGACGCTGCCGCCGCTGCCTTCCCGCGCCGGGCAGGCCGCGCAAGACGCCCCCGCCATCGCGGTTCGCCCGCAGCAGCCGCAGCCCGCCCGGCCGGCGCCGGTTTCCGAGGATGGCGCCTATGTCGTCCAGGCCGCCGCGCTCAGCTCCTACGACCGCGCCCGGCGCATCGCCGGCGCGATCGGCGGTACCGTCTCGCAGGTTGGCTCGCTCTACCGGGTTCGCGTCGGCCCCTTCGCCACGCGCAGCCAGGCCGAAGCCTCGCTCGCAAAGGTGCGGGCCGCGGGTTATAGCGACGCGCGAATCTTCACCAGGGGCTGATCGCGCGGCATCTTGCCGCACCGGCGGCAGGAGCGGACTTGAAACGGTTTTTCGGTATTGTCGCCAGCCTGGCGGTGCTGGCATCGATCGGCGCTCCGGCCGCGCCGTCCACGCTCGAGACGCAAGGCGGCGGCAGCGTCGCCGCCGTGGTCGACCCGGAAATCCCGGTCGCGCTGCTGGTCGACCTGTCGACCGGCCAGACGCTCTATTCGCGCGAGCCCGACCGGCGCTTCGTCCCCGCCTCGGTCACCAAGGTGATGACCGTCTACACCGCGTTCGACCTGGTTTCCCGCGGCCAGCTCTCGCTCGACCGCGAAGTCGTGATCGACCGCGACGTTGCCGAGGAATGGAGCGGCGAAGGCTCGACCCTGTACCTCGAGGAAGGCGACCGGCTGACGATCGGCCAGCTCCTGCTCGGGGTGACGACGGTCTCGGCCAACGATGCCAGCGTGGCGCTGGCCAAGGCCGCGGCCGGCTCGGTTGAGAACTGGCTCGCGCTGATGAACCAGAACGCCGCCAAGCTGGGCATGCGCGACAGCCATTTCGGGACGCCGAATGGCTGGCCAGACGAAGGCCGGACCTGGACCAGCGCGCGCGACCTGACGCGCCTGACGGAAGCGCTCACCGGGCGCTTTCCCGGCCTCTACAAGCGCTTCTTCGGCCACCGCGCGCTGAGCTACCGCGGCATCGCGCAGGACAACCACGACCCGATCACCGGCGTTGTCGAAGGCGCCGACGGCATCAAGACCGGCTACACTCGCCAGGCGGGTTACAATTTCCTCGGATCGGCCATGCGCGACGGGCGGCGGCTGGCGCTGGTCGTGGCCGGCGCGCCGACCGCCGGCATCCGCAACCAGGCCGCGCGCAGGCTGGTCGAATGGGGCTTCGCCAATTTCTCGAGCCGCCGGCTGCTGCCCAGGGACGCGGAAGTCGGCGAGGCCCAGGTCCAGGACGGTTCGGCCATCTCGGTGCCGCTGCGCACCGAGGGCGAAGTATTCGCCAACCTCCCGCGCGGCGGAAACACGAGAGCCGTGCTGAGCCTGCGCTATCGCGGGCCGATCGAGGCCCCGATCAAGGCCGGCGAGCGGGTCGCCATCCTGCGGGTCTCGATCGAGGGGCAGGAGCCGCACGACGTTCCGCTGGTCGCCGCGCGCGACGTCGCCCGGGCCAATGCCTGGCAGCGCCTGCGCAACGGGCTCGTGGGCCTGGTGCGATGACGCAGCCGGCGGCCCGGGGCCGTTTCATCGCCTTCGAAGGCGGCGAGGGAGCCGGCAAGTCGACCCAGACGGGCATGCTGGCCGGCGCGCTCGAACGCCGCGGGCTGGAAGTGGTCGTCACGCGCGAGCCCGGCGGCACCGCGGGCGCGGAAGCGATCCGCGCGCTGCTGCTCGACCCGGAAGGCGCCGGCTGGACGCCCGAGGCCGAGGCCCTGTTGTTCGCCGCGGCGCGGGCCGACCATGTCGCGCGCCTGATCCGCCCGGCGCTGGAACGCGGCGCGTGGGTGATCTGCGACCGCTTCGTCGATTCGAGCCGCGCCTACCAGGGCGCGGGCGGGGGACTTGCCGACGAGGAGATCCTCGCGCTCCACCGGTTCGGATCGGGCGGGCTGCTGCCCGACCTGACGCTGCTGATGGACGTGCCTGACGAACTCGTCGCCCGGCGGCTCGCGCGCCGCGACGGCGGCGAAAACGACCGCATCGGCGGGCGCGAGGCCTCGTTCCACCAGCGCGTCGCCAAGGCTTTCGACCGGATTGCCGCGGCCGAGCCCGAACGCTTCGTCCGGATCGACGGCTCCGGCACGCGCGAGGAGACGCATGCGGCGATCCTTGCCGCGATTGCCCCGCTGCTCGGCGAGGCGTGATGGACTACGCCGGCCACGAGGAACCCTGGCGGGAATGGCGCGCGGCACTGGCCGGACCGCGGATGCACCATGCCTGGCTCCTCGCCGGGCCGCGCGGGGTCGGCAAGGGCGCTTTCGCGCTGCAGGCCGCGCGCGAACTGGTCGGCGGCCCGCAATCGGGCGACCACCCTGATATCATCGTGCTGACGCACTTGCCCAAGGACGAGAAGGAAGAAGCCGCCCGCGACGAAGGCAAGCCGTACGAGACCCGGCGCAACATCACCGTCGCGCAGGTCCGCGCGATGCAGCAGCGCCTCAACACGCGCCCGACGCTGGGCGACCGGCGCGCGGTGATCCTCGACCCCGCCGACGACCTCGAGGGAGGCGCGTCGAACGCGCTGCTCAAGAGCCTCGAGGAGCCGCCGCAGGGCACTTTCTTCCTGCTCGTCGGACACCGCATCGGGCGGCTGCTGCCGACGATCCGCTCGCGCTGCCGCGTGCTGCGCTTCCCGCAGGTCCCCGACGGGGAAATCGACGCGATCCTGCGCCGCGAAGCCCCCCAGGCGGATGCGGCGACGCGGGCCGCGGCGATCGCCGCATCGGCCGGATCGCCGGGCGCGGCGCTCGATTTCGTCGGTCTCGGCCTCGGCGAGCTCCACCGCGAAATGGTCGCGCTGGTGCGCGAGGGCGATCCCGATTTCGCCCGCCGCGGGGCCCTTGCCGAAGCGATCGGGGCGCGGCCCGACCGGCAGCGCCAGCTGGCGGCGATCGAGCTCGCCCGTTCGGTCGTCGCCGCGGCCATGCGCGACGTCACGCTCCCGGCCGTCCCGGCGCTGGCGGAGGCCCATACCGAGCTGAGCCGCCTCGCCGCGCAGGCGCCGACCTACAATTTCGATTCCGGGCTGCTGGTGATGGAAATCGGCAGCTTGCTCGCCGCGCTGGGCGACCCTAGGGGTGCCGCGCATGGCTGAGCCCTATTACATCACCACCGCGATCCACTACCCGAACGGCAAGCCGCATATCGGCCATGCCTACGAAACGATCGCGGCCGACGTCGCGGCGCGTTTCCAGCGGCTGCGCGGGCGCAAGGTGCGCTTCCAGACCGGGACCGACGAACACGGGCTGAAGATGGCCCAGAAGGCGCGCGAGCTGGGCATTTCCCCGCGCCAGCTGGCCGACGAGATGTCGGCCCTCTTCCGCGCCCTGTTCGATCGGCTGAACGTTTCCTACGACCGCTTCTTCCGCACGACCGAGGATGCGCACCACCGCGCCAGCCAGGCGATCTGGCAGGCAATGGACGCGAACGGCGATCTCTACCTCGACCGCTACGAGGGCTGGTACTCGGTGCGCGACGAGGCTTACTACGACGAAAGCGAGCTCACCCTGGGCGAAGCGGGCGAGAAGCTCTCGCCGCAGGGCACGCCGGTCGAATGGACGGTGGAGGAAAGCTGGTTTTTCCGCCTGTCGAAGTACCAGGAGCCGCTGCTCGCGCTCTATCGCGACAATCCCGAATTCGTCCGGCCCGCGACGCGGATGAACGAGGTCCGCAGCTTCGTCGAGGGGGGCTTGCGCGACTTGTCGGTCAGCCGCACGAGCTTCGACTGGGGCGTGAAGGTGCCCGGGGCCGGGGAGCACGTCATGTACGTGTGGGTCGATGCGCTGACCAACTACCTGACCGGGCTCGGCTATCCCGACGCGACCGAGGATTTCGCGACCTTCTGGCCGGCCGACGTCCACCTGATCGGCAAGGACATCGTCCGCTTCCATGCGGTCTACTGGCCGGCGTTCCTGATGAGCGCCGGCATCGCCCTGCCGAAAGAGGTCTTCGCCCACGGCTTCCTGCTCAATCGCGGGCAGAAGGAATCGAAGTCGCTCGGCAACGTCACCGATCCCAACGATCTCGCCGACCGCTTCGGCGTCGATGTGCTGCGCTATTTCCTGCTGCGCGATTTCACCTTCGGCCAGGACGGCACCTATTCGGCCGAGGCGATCGTCACTCGCGCCAATGCCGAGCTGGCCAACAGCTTCGGCAACCTGGCGCAGCGAGTGCTCAGCTTCATCGCCAAGAATTGCGGCGGCACGATTGCCGCCAGCGCGCCGGTGACCGAGGCCGACGCGGCGCTTGCCGCCCGTGTGCGCCAGGCATGCACCGTTGAGCTGCCGCTCGCTTTCGAGAAGCTGGCCTTCGCCCAGGGGCTCGAAGCGTGGATGCAGGCGGTTTACGCCTGCAACGCCTATGTCGACGAGCAGGCCCCCTGGGCCCTGCGCAAGACCGATCCCGCCCGCATGGAGCGCGTGCTGGCCACCCTGTGCGGCTGCATCCGCGATCTCTCTGTGGCAGTTTCTCCCGTGATTCCGGTAGCTTCCGCGAAGATTCTCGATGCATTGTGCATTCCCGCCGATGCCCGCGACTACGCCGCGCTCGACACCGCGCTCGCGGAAATCCGCGTCGAAAACCCTTCTCCGGTGTTCCCGCGCCTCGAAATGCCCGCCAGCGAGGCCGCCTGATGCTGATCGACAGCCACTGCCACCTCGAATACGAAGGCCTGGCCGAGGACCAGCAAGGCGTGCTCGAACGCGCCCGCGCCGCCGGTGTCGAAGGTTTCCTCAATATTTCAACGCGAAAGAGCGAGTGGGGCAGGGTGGTCGGCACCGCCGAGCGCGAACCTGACGTCTGGGCGAGCATCGGCATCCATCCGCACGAGGCGGACCAGCACGCCGACCTCGGCGAGGCGGCGCTGATCGAGGCGGCGGAGCACCCGAAAGTGATCGGGATCGGCGAGACCGGGCTCGATTACTACTACGACAAGTCCGACCGCGAAGTGCAGAAGGCGCTGTTCCGCACGCATATCGCGGTCTCGCGCAAGACCGGCCTGCCGCTGATCATCCACACCCGCGACGCCGAAGAAGACACCGTGGCGATCCTCGAGGACGAGCTGGGGAAGGGAGCCTTTCCCGCCCTGATCCACTGCTTCACTTGCTCACGCGGGTTCGGGCGGCGCGTGCTCGACCTCGGGCTGTCGATTTCGCTGTCCGGCATCATCACCTTCAAGAATGCCCGCGAACTGCAGGAATTCGTTCCGGAAATTCCCGCCGACAGGATCCTCGTCGAAACCGACAGCCCGTTCCTCGCCCCGGTCCCGCACCGGGGCCGGACTTGCGAGCCAGCCTATGTCGCCAGCACCGCGCAATTTGCCGCCGACCTGCGCGGCGAAAGCCTCGAGACGCTGGCCGCGAACACCACCCGGAATTTCCACGCCCTGTTCACGAAAGCCTCTCCCGAGCCCGGTCGAAGGGCACCCTCGTGAAGCTCCTGGTCCTCGGCTCGGGCACCTCGACCGGGGTGCCGCGGATCGGCAATGACTGGGGCCTGTGCGACCCGAACGAGCCGAAAAACCGGCGCTCGCGCGTCTCGATCGTGGTCGAAAGCGCCGCGGGAGCACGGATCCTGGTCGATACCTCGACCGACCTCAGGAGCCAGCTCCTCGCCAACAACATCGACGCGGTCGACGCAATCTTCTGGACGCACGACCACGCCGACCACTGCCACGGGATCGACGACTTGCGGCCGATGCGGTTCGGGCGCAATGCGCCGATCCCGGGATTCGGTTCGAGCAATACCGTCCGCCAGCTGAAGCAGCGCTTCGGCTATGTTTTCGCCGGAAAGTACGGCTATCCGACGATCGTCCATCTCGACACGCTCGAGCGGATCAGAATTGTCTGCGGCTTCGCGGTGGCATCGTGCGAAATGCCCCATGGCCCTGCCACCAGCACCGCTTTTCGCTTCGAGGCCGATGGGGAGTCTATCGGATATGCCACTGATTTCAGCGATATTTCCGATGAAATGATTGCCCTGTTCAAGGGAGTCGACATCCTCGTGACCGACTGCCTGCGGCGCGAACCGCATCCGACCCATGCCAGCCTTGCAACGGCGCTCGAGTTCGCCGAGCGGACCGGTGCCGCGACGACCGTGCTGACGCATCTCGACAAGAGCATGGATTATGCGACCGTGTCGGCCGAGACGCCGGCCAACGTCCTGGTCGGTTACGACGGGATGGAGATCGAGCTCGGATGACGCAGCAGTGGATTTCGATCGTCGCCTTGCTGGGCTGGCTGCTGCTGGCGCTCTTGGCTTACCGGGCGCAGCGCAACGATGCGCGCAAGAGCGTGGTCTATGCGCTGGTGTGGGGATCGATCTTTCTGGGCCTTGCGGCGGTTTTCACCGCGGTGGGGTAGCCGTCCCGGCCAGCCAGCCTCCCTATTTAACATAATATATATTATCATCCTGATATGTCCGCACAGCTCGACCGCCTCCTCTCGATCATGGCCCGCCTGCGCGGCCCCGACGGTTGCGACTGGGACCGGGCGCAGGATTTTTCGACGATCACCCCTTATACCATTGAAGAAGCCTATGAAGTTGCCGACGCGATCGAGCGCGGCGACTTCGCGGACTTGCGCGGAGAACTGGGCGACCTGCTGCTCCAGGTCGTGTTCCACGCCCGAATGGCCGAGGAAGCCGGCCATTTCGCGTTCGAGGACGTCGCGCGATCGATCTGCGACAAGATGGAAGCGCGCCACCCGCACATCTTCGGAACCGCCGGGAAATCGCCCGGTTGGGAGGAGCTCAAGGCCGCCGAAAGGGCGCACAAAGGCACCGAGAGCGCGCTCGAGGGCGTTGCCGCCGCGCTCCCGGCACTGCTGCGCGCGGAAAAGCTCCAGCGCCGCGCGGCCCGTTCGGGCTTCGACTGGCCCGACCCGCAAGGTCCGGCCGACAAGGTCGTTGAGGAAATGAACGAATTGGCCGGTGCGTCGGCAGACAAGCGCGCCGAAGAAGCCGGCGACCTGCTGTTCGCCGCGGTCAACCTCGTTCGCGCCTACGGCATTGCCCCCGAGGACGCGCTGCGCGCCGCCAATGCCAAGTTCGAGCGGCGTTTCCGGGCGATGGAACGGCTTGCCGGGGGGCACCTGGCCTTCGCCGCGCTGTCGCTCGACGAGCAGGAAGCGCTCTGGCAACAGACCAAGCGCGACGAGGCCTGAGCCCTCCAGGCGCCCCGCCGCCCGGCCGAGCGTCACCGGGAGTCACAGGGCGGCGTAGCGGCCGAATTCCTTTTCGGTCAGGCGCACGTCGAGCCGCCGCATGGGGCCTTGATCGCCTTCGCCGGCCTCGGCTTCGTCGAGCACTTCGCCATGGGCGTGGAGCCAGGCAATCCGCGCACCGTCGCGCGCCGGAATGGTGAAGCTGTGGACTCGCGCACCCTCGGTCAGCACGCGGCCGACCCGTTCGAGCATGGCCTCGACGCCGAAACCCGTTTCGGCCGAGATCGGCAGCACGTTCGGATCCTGCGCGGCGAGCGCCGCCAGCTCAGCGCGCCGGTCTTCGCCGAGCAGGTCCCACTTGTTCCACAATTCGAGGATCGGCACCCGGCTTTCGCCCCCTTCCCCTTCGATCACGCCGAGCTCTCCGAGCACGTCGAGCACCTGGCGCTTCTGCGCCGCGCTGTCGGGGTTGGCGATGTCGCGCACGTGGAGGATCACGTCGGCCTCGGTCACTTCCTCGAGCGTCGCGCGGAAGGCGGCAACGAGTTGGGTCGGCAGGTCGGAAATGAACCCGACGGTGTCGGAGATGATCGCCTTGTCGACGCCCGGCAGCGAAATCGCCCGCATGGTCGGGTCGAGCGTGGCGAACAGCAGGTCCTCGGCCATCACCTCGGCGCCGGTCAGGCGGTTGAACAGCGTCGACTTGCCGGCGTTGGTATAGCCGACAAGCGCGATGACCGGCCACGGCGCGCGAGTGCGCCGCTTGCGGTGCAGCGCGCGCGTGCGGCGGACCTGCTCGAGCTCGCGGCGCAGGCGCCCCATCCGCTCGCGGATCATCCGCCGGTCGGCCTCGATCTGCGTTTCGCCGGGGCCGCCGAGGAAACCGAAGCCGCCGCGCTGGCGTTCGAGGTGGGTCCAGCTGCGCACCAGGCGGCTCTGCTGGTAGTCGAGATGGGCCAGCTCGACCTGCAAGCGGCCTTCGGCGGTCGCCGCGCGCTCGCCGAAAATCTCGAGGATCAGCCCGGTGCGGTCGATTACCTTGCGCCTGAGCTTCTCCTCGAGGTTGCGCTGCTGGATGCCGGTGAGCGCGCCGTCGATGATGACCAGCTCGACTTGCTCCATCTCGCAAGTCGCGGCGATCCGCTCGATCTGGCCTACGCCCAAGAGGGTCGCCGGGCGCACTTCGCGCAAGGGCAGGACGAAGGCCTCGGCGACGACCAGCCCGATCGCCAGCGCCAGCCCCTTCGCTTCCTCGAGGCGCGCGGCCGGGTCCGCGACGCCCCGCGCACCGCGGATGTCGGGACACACGACGAGCGCGCGCGCACCGCGCGCGACTTCACCGATATCTTCGTCGAAGCTCAGGCTGACCCGCCTTCGTCCTCATCCCAGTCGGTCGTCAGGTCGACCGGCGCGGCCGGCTGGATCGTCGACACCGCGTGCTTGTAGGCGAGCTGGACGAAGCCGTCGCGCTCGAGCAGCATGCAGAAAAGGTCGTAGGCGGCGATCCGACCCTGCAGCATCACGCCGTTGACGAGGAACATCGTCACCTGCACCGCCGCATCGCGCACCCGGCTGAGGAACACGTCCTGCAGCAGGCGCTGCTTGCGGCCGTTTTCGGCGGCGGCGGTATCGAACAGCTTGGAATCGACCGGCTGGCTCGGCATGATCGTCGAGATCGCGTGCTTGTAGACCAGTTGCGACTGCCCTTCGCGGCGCAGCAGGATCGAGAAATTGTCGAACCAGGTGATGATGCCCTGCAGCTTCACGCCCTTCACCAGGAACATGGTGACGGACATCTTTTCGCGCCGCAAGTGATTGAGGAAGACATCCTGGAGGTTTGCCCCCCTGGCCCCGGAGTTGGTGCCCGCCACCGGTGACGGTGGAGCCGTTTCGCTGGGGGGTTTCGGCCGCGGTTTAAGCGTTTCCTTGGGCATTTGCCGCACTCCTTCTTCTTTTTGGCGGCCGCTTGTGCGGTCCGCATTCTGGCCCCGGACGAACGCCGGGACCGGCTCAAGCAAGGTGAGTTATGCCCTGCCCGTCCGATTCCGCAAATGCATTTCCTCGAAGGCGGTTCCTTGGCGCGAGCGTAATCGGACTTTTTTTCCGATCCGCAGCCTATTCCCCCTCGGCCGGCTCGCGTTCGCCCATGCCGAGGAGCTTGAGCTTGCGGTGCAGGGCGGAGCGCTCCATGCCGATGAAGCTGGCGGTCTTCGAGATGTTGCCCGAAAACCGGCGGATCTGGATCCTGAGGTACTCGCGCTCGAAGCTTTCGCGCGCCTCGCGCAGCGGCACGCCCATCAGCGCCGAGATGCCCTGCCCGCTGTCGCTCGAACCGCCGGTGATCTCCTCGGGCAGCATGTCGGCCTCGATCCGCTTCATCCGCTCGCGCGGGGCGAGGATGACCGTGCGCTCGACGACGTTGCGCAGCTGGCGGACGTTGCCCGGCCAGTCGTAGGCCTGCAGCGCCGCCATCGCCTCGGTCGAGACCTCGGGCGCGTCGATCCCCTGTTCGCGGGCGTAACGGGTGAAGAAATGGTCGGCCAGCGACGGGATGTCGTCGCGTCGCTCGGCGAGCGAGGGTATCGCCACGGGCACGACGTTGAGGCGGTAGAACAAGTCTTCGCGGAAGCGCTTTTCCTCGATTTCCTTGTCCAGGCTGCGGGCGGTCGAGGAAACCACGCGCACGTCGACGCCGATCTGCCGGTTGCCGCCCGCGCGCACGAAGCTCTGGTCGGTCAGGACCCTGAGGATGCGGGCCTGGGTGCTGATCGGCATGTCGGCCACTTCGTCGAGGTAGAGCGTGCCGCCGTTGGCCATTTCCAGCAGGCCGGCGCGCACCAGCTTGCCGTCGGCTTCCTCGCCGAACAGCTCCTGCTCGAAGCGCTCGGGCGTGATCCGCGCCGAATTGACGGTGACGAAGGCCTTGTCGGCCCGCGGGCTCCACATGTGCAGCAGTCGCGCGGCGACTTCCTTGCCGGCCCCCGCGGGCCCGGTGATCATCACCCGGCTGCCGGTGTTGGCGACTCGCTTCAGCGTGGCGCGGACCTGGTTGATGACGTTGGAATTGCCGGTGAATTCGTCGGTCTGCGCGAAGCCTTCGCGCAGCCGCGCATTCTCGCGCCGCAAGCGTTCGGTCTCGGTCGCGCGCTCGACCAGCAGCAGCAGCCGCGAGGCTTCGAACGGCTTCTCGATGAAATCCATCGCCCCGCGGCTGACCGCGGAAACGGCGGTATCGATATTGCCGTGCCCCGAGAAGATGATCACCGGCAGTCCGGGTTCGCGCTGCTTGATCGCGTCGAGCAGCTCGAGCCCGTCCATCGGGCTGCCGTGGAGCCAGACGTCGAGCAGCACGAGGCTCGGCCGCCGCTCGTCGACCAGCTTGAGCGCGCGATTGCTGTCCCCGGCGGTGCGGCATTCGTATCCCTCGTCGCTCAGCACGCCGGCAACGAGTTCGCGGATATCCTGTTCGTCGTCGACCACCAGGATGTCGAGTGCCATTAGAACGTCTCCATTCGCGTGGTCCTCCCCTCTCCGACGGGGAGGGGTTGGGGGTGGGGGAGCGCGGTCCCCGACTTGATCGGGGATCGCGCCTCCAGGCCATCGGCGTGGTACACTCCCACCCCAACCCTCCCCCTCCAGGGGGAGGGAGTCTCCGGTCGAACTCCGATAGGAATCACCGTTGTCATTCGGCTGCCACGCTTCCCGCGTCAGCCAGGGGGGCGCACGCAAAGCGCAGGGTAACCCTGGTCCCCCCTCCCTCGATGGACGCGAAGCCCATTTCCCCGGCATGCTCCTCGACGATCTTCTTGACGATCGCGAGGCCGAGGCCGGTGCCCTTCTCGCGAGTCGTGACGTACGGCTCGAGGATCCGCTCGGCCCCCTGGCTCGGCAGGCCGACGCCGTTGTCGGTCACGGTGACGGTGAAATGGCGCGCATCGGCGCTCGCCTCAACCGAAATGCGCCCGCGATAGTCGGGCTCGGCCTCGCGCCTGCGCGCCTCGATCGCCTCGGCCGCGTTCTTGAGCACGTTGGTCATCGCCTGACCGAACTGGTGGCGGTCGCAGGCGATCGCCGGCAGGCCTTCCACGGCCGAGAAGCTGAAATCGATCTCCGGCCGGGCGACTTCCTGCAGGAACAGCGCCTGGCGCACGAGGTCGACCGCGTCCTCCTGCCGGAACACCGGCTTGGGCAGGCGCGCGAACGAGGAGAATTCGTCGACCATCTTCCTCAAGTCCCCGACCTGGCGGATGATCGTGCCGGTCAGCTCGTCGAACAGCTCGCCGTCGTGCGCGATCTGCTTGCGGTAGCGGCGGTTGAGGCGCTCGGTGGCGAGCTGGATCGGGGTCAGCGGGTTCTTGATCTCGTGGGCGATGCGCCGGGCGACGTCGGACCAGGCGGCCTGGCGCTGGTCGAGCAGCTGGCGGGTGATGTCCTCGAAGGTGATCACCCAGCCGCCCGCGGCGGGAGCGACCTTGACCGCCAGCGTCAGCAGTTCGCCGTTGCGGCTGGCGTGGACCAGGCCGTGGTCGGTGCCGCTCTTGACCAGCGCGGCGATTTCCGGGGCGATTTCGGCGATCTTGAGGCCGAGCGGCGCCGGCCCGGCCTTGTCGAGCAGCAGCGATTGCGCCGAGCTGTTCATCAGCTGGACTTCGCCCGCGTGATCGACCGAAACGATCCCGGCGGTGACCGACTGGAGCACGGTTTCGATGAAGGCGCGGCGCTCGGCCAGCTGGCGGTTGGCGCCGAGCAGGGCGGCGGTCTGCTGCTCGATCTGGCTGGTCATGCGGTTGAACGCGCGGTTCAAGAGGCCGATCTCGTCGGGCCCGGTGCGCCCTTCGACGCGCATCTCGTAATTGCCGCTGCCGACGCGCCGGGCGGCGGCGACGAGCTGGGTCAGCGGACGCACCTGCCGGTCGGCGAAGCGCAGCGCGAACCACACCGCCAGCCCGACCAGCGCCAGCGACACGGCGAACAGCACCAGGTTGAAGCGCAATTGCAGCGTGCGCGCGCGCTTGGTCAGCACGTCGTAGGCGGCGAGCACGCTTTGCGCCCGCTCCCACTGGCTGAGCGCCGGGGCATCGGAGTTGCGGGCGTTGTAAAGGTAGATCCCCGCGCGCAGGTCGATCGCCGTGACCGCCTCGATCCGGTCCTGGCTGGCGCGCACGACCACGTTTTCGCCCGCGTGCAGCTGCGGCAGGGCTTCCCTGGTGACGCGCTGGACCAGCGGGTTCTCTTCGGGATCGACGATGGCGACGACGCGCAGGCTGCCGTCGGGCACCTGCTGCAGGATCGCGCTGCGGTTGAGCTCGCGCTGGTAGACCTGCAGCGAATAGCCTTCGGCGAAGTCCGGGCTGTCGAGCGAATACTGCTGCAGGTAGAACCTGAGGTCGCTGGCCATCGTGACCGTGTTGTTGGCCACTTCGCGCTGGTTCTGGTCGTAATAGCCGCGCGCCAGGGTCTTGGCGTTCTCGAGGATCCCGCGCGAATTGTCGGAAAACCAGAATTCCACGCCCGACTGGAACAGCACGCTGGCGAACACCGCCACCAGCAGCGTGGGCACGGCGGCGACCAGCGAGAAGAAGAACACCAGCTTGACGTGGAGCCGCGCCCCGACGCCGCCCGCGCGGCGGATCGCCAGGCGGCGACCGAGCAGCACGATCGTCGCCAGCGCCGGGATCAGCGTTCCGATCAGCAACGAAGCCGCCTGCAGCGAAGGCAGCGGCTCGGCGGGGTCGGCCGCCTGCGACAGCGCGATGTACGAACTGGCCAGCATCACCACCAGGGCGATCCCCGACAGCGCCTCCAGCCAGAGGAACAGGTTGATCCGCCGCGACGTCAGCAGCGCCCGCCGCCACCAGCGAGGGAAGCGGCGCGGGCGGGACCCGGTATGCATGGAAGCGGCATCGGCCATCGTTGCAAGCTTACAACGCCACTGTTGCAGATTTGCAAGGGCTTTTCGGCGAGCTGCGCCTCAGGCGGTTCCGGAAAAGCGGTCGGGATCGATTTCGAGCTCGCTGAGCCGCTTGCGCAGCGTGTTGCGGTTGATCCCGAGCAGCGCCGCGGCGCGCAGCTGGTTGCCGCCGGTCCGCGCGAGCGCGTGCTCGAACAGCGGCTTCTCGAAGGCGGCGAGCGCGGCGTGGTACAGCGCGCCTTCCGCCGGGCGGGCCTCGCCGAGCCATGCCGCCAGCGCGCCGGCGAAATCGGCCCGGGCGCCGCCTTCCGCAGCCGGCGATTCGGCCAGCAGCTGGCGGATCGCCGCGGCGTCGATCGTGTCCTCGCGGGCGAGCAGCGCGGCGCGATAGACGAGGTTCTTCAGCTCGCGCACGTTGCCCCGCCACGGCTGGCGGTCGAGCAGTTCGGCGGCTTCGCCCGAAAGCCGGCGCGCGGGCAGGCCCTCGCTTGCCGCGAGGCGCAGGAAATGGCGCGCCAGCGGCTCGATGTCGCCGACCCGCTCACGCAATGGCGGCAGGCGGATCGGCACGACGTTGAGCCGGTAGAACAAGTCCTCGCGGAAAGTGCCGGCGGCGATCATCGGCGCGAGGTCGCGGTTGGTCGCGGCGATGATGCGCGCGTCGATGGCCACTTCCTCGCGCCCGCCGACGCGGCGGATCCGGCCCGATTGCAGCGCGCGCAGCAGCCGCGTCTGGGCCTCGGCCGGCATGTCGCCGATTTCGTCGAGGAACAGGGTGCCGCCGCTGGCCTGCTCGAACTTGCCGATCGAGCGGCTGACCGCGCCGGTGAAGGCGCCCTTCTCGTGGCCGAACAGCTCGCTTTCGATCAGCTCGCGCGGGATTGCCGCGGCGTTGAGCGCGACGAACGGGCCGTGCTTGCGGTGGCCGAGCTGGTGGATCGCCTCGGCGACGAGCTCCTTGCCGGTCCCGCTTTCGCCGAGGATCAGCACTGTGAGGTCGTTGCGCAGCACGCGGGTGATCATCCGGTAGACGTCCTGCATCGCCGGGCTGCGGCCGATCAGCGGCAATCCCTCGGGCGTTTCCGCCCCGCCCTCGCCCTCGGGCATGCCGCGATCGGCCGCCTGGCGCGCGGCGCGGACCAACTCGTCGAGGTCGAACGGCTTAGGGAAGTATTCGAACGCACCCGTGCCCGTCGCCCGCACCGCGGTGTCGAGCGTGTTCTGCGCCGAAAGGATGATCACCGGCATGTCCGGGTGCGCTTCGTTCACCGAGCCGAGCGTCTCGATCCCGTCGCCGTCGGCGAGCATGACGTCGGTCAGCATGACGTCGAAGCGCACGTCGGCCAGCAGCCGGTCGCGCCCGGCGATGCTGTCGCTGCGGGCGACCGTGAAGCCTTCCTCTTCCAGCGCGGCGGTGATCACCGTCGCGATCGCGTCGTCGTCTTCGACCAGCAGGGCGCTCAGTCCCATCGGCTTCTCCTATCGCGCCATCGGCAGGTGGACGCGGAAATGCGTCAGCCCCGCGCTTTCGTCGCGCTCGTGCGTGATCCGCCCGCTCATGTCGCGCACCAGCTTGTTGACCAGGGCCAGGCCGAGGCCCTGGCCGTGGGGCTTGCTGCTCACGAAGGGCTCGAAAATGTGATCGGCCAGCGCCGGATCGAGCCCGGGACCGTTGTCGGTCACCTGGACTTCGATCGGCAGCTTCACCGGCCTGCCGAGACGGATAACGTTGAGCACCAGCCCGCTGACGAAGCGGGTGCGGATGGTGATCGTCGGATCGGGCTGCCCGGCGCAGGCGTCGCGGGCGTTGGCGATCAGGTTGACCAGCACCTGGACCAGCGCGCCTTCGTTGGCGAGCACCGGCGGGATCGAGGGATCGAATTCCTCGCGCAAGGTCACGCCTTCCGCGCCGCCGGTGAACACCGTGTCGCAGGCGCGGCGGACGGCCTGGTGCAGGTTGAGCGGCGCGACCGGCTCGGGCTGCTCGCGGCCGAGGCGCTGCATGCGGTCGATCAACTGGGCGATGCGATCGACTTCGTCGGCGATCAGGCTGGTCAGCGACCGTTCGCTCTCGCCGACCTTGCGCGCCAGCAGCTGCGCCGCGCCGCGGATGGCCGACAGCGGGTTCTTGATCTCGTGCGCGAGGATTGCCGGTCCACGCAGCGAGGGCACGCGCTCCTCGTCGCCGAAGCGCTCCCCCTGCCCGGTGTCGGACAGCGTCACCACCCGCCAGCCGGGGTGCGACGCGAGCGCCGAGATGGTCAGGTTGACCCGGTGATCGCGCTCGCCGCAACGGACCGGCAGTCCGCGCGCGGTCAGCTGCGCGTCCGGCTCGGCAATGCGCTGGGCAATGCGCTCGTCGGCGAAATCGGCCACGTCGAAGAAGTTCTGCCCGACCAGCCGCCGCGCGCTCGCCCCGAGCAAGTCCTCGGCGGCATGGTTGGCTTCGCGAATGGCCAGGTCGGCGTCGAGCAGGACGAGCGCGAAAGTGAGCCCGGAAAGCTGCTCGGCCGCCGAGGGACCGGCGCCCTCCCCTTCCGCCTGGGTCACGCGGCCCGGCGCCGCAGGAACGGCTCGTAGAAGCGGGCGATCTCGCCGAGCACCTGGCTTGCATCGTCGATGAAGTTGACATGGTTGCGGAACTCGGCCGAGCCATGCATCCCCTTGGTGTACCAGCCCAGGTGCTTGCGCGCGACCTTCACTCCCACGTCGCTCCCGTAATGTTCGAGCATTGCTGAATAATGCTCGACAAGTACTTGATATTGCTCGTCTAAGCCGGGGGTCGGCAGGACTTCGCCCGTGCGCCACCAATGCATGACCTGGCCGAGCAGCCACGGCTTGCCATAGGCGCCCCGCCCGATCATCACCCCGTCGGCACCCGACTGCTCAAGCGCGCTGGCCGCATCCGCGACGCCGCAGATGTCGCCATTGACGATCACCGGGATCGAAACCGCGTCCTTCACCTGGCGCACGAAGGCCCAGTCGGCTTCGCCCTTGTACATCTGGTTGCGGGTGCGGCCGTGGACGGTGATCATCCTGACGCCGAGATCCTCGGCGATCCGCGCCAGTTCGGGCGCGTTGAGGCTGGCGTGGTCCCAGCCCATCCGCATCTTGACCGTGACCGGGACCGAGACCGCCTTGACGGTCGCCGCCATCAGCTTCGTGGCCAGCGGCAACTCGCGCATCAGCGCCGAACCGGCATAGCCGTTGGTGACCTTGCGCACCGGGCAGCCGAAATTGATGTCGATGATCGCCGCGCCACGGTCTTCGTTGAGCCTTGCCGCCTCGGCCATCGAATCCGGGTCGCAGCCGACCAGCTGCATCGACACCGGGTCCTCGATCGCGTGCCACGCCGCCTTTTGCAGGCTCTGGCGCGTCTCGCGGATCGCGGCCTCGCTGGCGATCATCTCGGTGACGTTGAGCCCCGAGCCGTAGCGGCGGACGAGCGCGCGGAACGGCATGTCGGTGACGCCGGTCATCGGCGCGAGCACGACCGGGCAGTCGATCGTCACCTTGCCGACCGAAATCGGCCGGAGCGCCGGAGGGGTTGGAAGCGTCGTCATCGGGGTGTGTGCCTAAAATATGGGCAGGCGCATAGTGGATTGCTAGGGGCGCTGCAAGAAGCTAGCGCGCCGCCCATGGCCTTGCTGCCTCCATTCGCCGCCGTGATCGTCGCCGCCGGCCAGGGCCTGCGCGCCGGGCAGCCCCTCCCCAAGCAGTTCGCAGCCTGGCGCGGCAAGCCGCTCGTGCGGCATTGCGCCGAGACATTCGCCGAGCTCGGCGCGCGCCCGATCGTGGTCGCCGTTCCCGCCGGCGCGGACGAAATCGCCCGCGACGCGCTCGCCGGCATCCCGGGGGTGCGGATCGTCACCGGCGGCGCGACGCGCCAGCTTTCGGTGCGCGCCGCGCTCGAAGCCATGGCTGCAGCGCCGCCAGCCTCCGTGCTGGTCCATGACGCCGCGCGGCCCGATTGCCCGCCGGCCGTGGTCGAACGGCTGCTGGCGGCGCTGGAGCGCCATCCGGGCGCGATCCCGGTGCTGCCGGTCGTCGACAGCATCGCCTTTGCCGGAGCCGGGGGGACTGCCGGGATGATGGCCGGGTCGGCGCGGCGCGAGGACTTGCGCCGCGTGCAGACGCCGCAGGCCTTCCACTACCCGGAAATCCTCGCCGCGCACCGTTCGTGGCACGGCGAGCCCGTCGCCGGCGACGATGCCCAGGTGGCGCGCGCGGCGGGTCTCGAGGTGGCGCTGGTCGAAGGCGACGAACGCCTGCGCAAGTTGACCTTTGCCGGGGACTTCCGCACGGGCGGCTCGATGATCCGCACCGGCACCGGATTCGACGTCCACCGCCTTGCCGCCGGCGAGGAGCTGTGGCTGTGCGGCGTGCGCATCGAGCATGACCAGGGCCTCGCCGGGCACAGCGACGCCGACGTGGGCCTGCACGCCGTGGTCGATGCGATCCTCGGCGCCTGCGCGCAAGGCGACATCGGCCAGCATTTCCCGCCGAGCGACTCGCAATGGAAGGGCGCGCCTTCGGGCAGGTTCGTCGCCCATGCGGTCGAGCTAGCCGCGGGGGCGGGATTCCGCATCGGCAATGTCGACCTCACGCTGATCTGCGAGGCGCCGCGGATCGGGCCGCACCGCGAAGCGATGCGGCGGAACCTCGCCGCGCTGCTCGGCGTTGACACGGCGCAGGTAAGCGTCAAGGCGACGACGACCGAGCGGCTCGGCTTTACCGGCCGCGGCGAAGGCATTGCGGCGCAGGCGGTCGCCACACTCGTTGCACTGGAGGAATAGTCCGATGGGGAAGAATTCGGCTTGCGGAGCGATCCTGGCGCTGGCCGCCCTTGCCGCGCCGGTCGGAGCGCAGGCCGCCGAGGCGAACGCCACTTGCCTGACGGAAGCGGAGATTTCGGCGCTGGCGGTCTACTCGGTTCCCAACCTGATTGGCGCCGCCCAGGTCAGTTGCGCCCCGCTTTTGTCATCGAAAGGCTTCCTCGCGACCGGCGGCACGGCGATGGCGCAGCGCTATGCCGCACGGCAGGAACTGGTATGGCCCAAGGCCCGCACCGCGCTGTTCAAGTTCGGCGGCACAAAAGACAAGGACCTGGCCATGTTCGCCTCGCTGCCCGACGATGCCATCCGGCCGCTGATGGACGCGCTGATCGAACAGATGGCGGCCGAGGAGATCAAGCCCGGCTCGTGCCGCGACATCGAGCGCCTGGCCGAAGTGCTCGACCTGCTCGATCCGGAAACCACGGGCGCCCTGACCGGCGTGATCGTCTCGCTGGCGCTTGGCGCCAAGCAAAAGCCGCGGATTTGCCCGGCAAGGAAATTATGACCGAATCGCTGCTCCCCGAATCTATCGTCGCCCTCGCCCGCCGCGTGATCGAGGAAAACCGCGCCATCGGGCGCAAGGTGGCTGTGGCCGAAAGCTGCACCGGCGGGCTGGTGGCCGCGGCGCTGACCGAGATCCCGGGGGCCTCGGCCGTGTTCGACCGCAGCTTCGTGACCTATTCGAACGAGGCGAAGAAGGAACTCCTGGGTGTCGCCGGCGACGTGATCGACGCGTTCGGTGCGGTTTCGATCGCTTGCGTCTACGCGATGGCCCAGGGCGCGCTCGAGCGCAGCAACGCCGACGTGGCGGTGGCGATCAGCGGGATCGCCGGGCCCGGAGGGGGAACGGAGCAGAAGCCGGTCGGCACGGTGGTCTTCGCGCGGGCCGTGCGCGGCGCCGAGGAACGCGAGGCCGAATCGAAGCTGTTCGAGGGCGCGGACCGCAGCGGCGTGCGGCTTCAGGCAACGATCTGCGCGCTCGAGCTCCTGTTGCCGTAAAGTTCCTCGGCGCGCGTTTCGAATGCCGCGACCATCTTGCGGAACGCGCGGTCGAAATACTGCCCGGCAAGCGCCTCGAACATCACGTTCTTGAACCTGAAATCGACGCGGAAATGGATTTCGCAGCCGCCATCGGGGAGCGGGGCGAATTCCCACACGTTGTCGAGGTCCTTCAGCGGCCCGTCGACATAGATCACCTCGATCCGCCCCGGCCGGTCCTTGATGACGTGCGAAGTGAATTTCTCGCGCAGCGCCTTGAAGCCGACCAGCATGTCGGCGATCATTTCGCTGTCGCTGTCTGAACGGACCCGCGTCGCCACGACCCACGGCAGGAATTCGCCGTAGCGCGCGACGTCGGCCACGAGGTCGAACATCTCCTCGCAGCTGTAGGGCAGCCGCCTCGTTTCGCGGATGCCGGGCATCAGGCCGACGGCTTCGCCAGTTTCGCCTCGCGGGCGGCCTTCATCTCGGCGAAGTCCTCGCCCGCGTGGTAGCTCGACCGGGTCAGCGGGCTGGCGGCGACTTGCAGGAAGCCCTTGGCCCGGGCGATCGCGCCATAGGCATCGAACGCCTGCGGGCTGACGAATTCCTCGACGCTCGCGTGCCTCGGCGTCGGCTGGAGGTACTGGCCCATGGTCAGGAAATCGACCCCGGCGCAGCGCATGTCGTCCATCACCTGGTGCACTTCGAGCCGCGTTTCGCCGAGGCCGAGCATCACGCCGCTCTTGGTGAAGATCGCCGGATCATGCGCCTTCACTTCCTCGAGCAGCCGCAGCGAGGCGTAGTAGCGCGCACCGGGGCGGATCGTGGGATAGAGCCGCGGCACGGTCTCGAGGTTGTGGTTGTAGACGTCGGGCCCCGCCGCGACGATCGCTTCGACGGCGGCGCGCATCTTGCCGCGGAAATCGGGCGTGAGGATCTCGATCGTTGTATCCGGCGTCTCGCGCCGCAGCGCCTCGATCACCCTGACGAACTGCCCCGCGCCGCCGTCGGGCAGGTCGTCGCGGTCGACGCTGGTGACGACGATGTGCTCGAGCCCCAGCTTCGCCGCCGCCGCCGCGACATGTTGCGGCTCGAGCGGGTCGACCGGGCGCGGCATGCCGGTCTTGACGTTGCAGAACGCGCACGCGCGCGTGCACACGTCGCCCAGGATCATCACCGTGGCGTGCTTCTTGGTCCAGCATTCGCCGATGTTCGGGCAGGCGGCTTCCTCGCACACGGTATTGAGGCCGAGGTCGCGCATCAGCTGGCGTGTCTGGTGGTAGCCCTTGCTGACCGGGGCCTTGACGCGAATCCAGTCGGGCTTGCGCTGGCGCTCGGGGCGCTCGGGCGTCGCGGGAGCGGACGACAGGTCGTTCATGCCGGTGCACTTAGGCATGTGCCTTGCCATAGGCAATGGCGCGCGGCATGGGCGCGGTGTGATCGCGCCATCGACCGAACTCGCCGAGCTGCTCGCCGGATATCGCCGCTTCCGCGAACGCGGCTGGAAGCCCGAACGCGAGCGCTGGGCGCAATTGCGCGAAGGGCAGCAGCCGCGCGTGATGGTGATCGCCTGTTCCGACAGCCGGGTCGATCCGGCGCAGATTTTCGACGTCAACCCGGGCGAAATCTTCGTGGTGCGGAACGTCGCCGCGCTGGTCCCCCCGTTCGAGACGGCGCCCGGCCACCACGGCGTTTCGGCGGCGCTCGAATTCGCCGTCCAGGTGCTCAAGGTGCGCGAGATCGTGGTCATGGGGCACGGCATGTGCGGCGGCTGCCAGGTGGCGCTGACGCGCGAGTTGCACGGCGCCGAACCCGGCAAGGGCGGTTTCATCGCCGACTGGATCGAGATGCTCGACGAGGCGCGCCGCCCGATCGCCGCCGAGCTCGGCACCGAAGGGCGCGAGGCGGAGCGGGCGATGGAGCAGGCGGCGGTCAAGGTCAGCCTGGCGAACCTGCGGACCTTCCCTTGCGTGCGCGAGAAGGAAAAGCGCCATGACCTGACGCTGCGCGGGGCATTCTTCGCGATTTCCGACGGCGTTCTCCACCTGCTCGACGAACGCACCGGAACGTTCAAACCGGCCTAACCGCTTGTGTCGCCGCTCGCGTCGCGGCATTGAGCAGCGATGCCCGAGGAAAACCTCAAGAACATCGCGCTGTTGATCGATGCCGACAACGCCAGCCACGCGGGGATCGACCCGGTGCTGACCGTGCTCGCCGAGCTGGGCCAGGTGAACATCCGCCGGGCCTACGGCAACTGGGCCAAGCCGGCGCTGGCCAACTGGAACAAGATCACCCACCGCTTCGGCCTGCAGCCAGTGCAGCAGTTCGACCTTACCAAGGGCAAGAACGCCACCGACATGGCGATGACCATCGATGCGGTCGACCTGCTCTACGGCGGCAAGGTCGACGGCTTCGGCATCATGAGCTCGGACAGCGATTTCACCCCGCTGGTCACGCGCCTGCGGCAGGACGGGCTGCTCGTCTACGGCTTCGGCAGCGGCAAGGCGCCCGAGGCGTTCAAGACCGCCTGCACCCGTTTCATCGACGTCGACCAGCTGATCCGCACCGAAGCGTCGGAGGAAAGCGCGCCGCCGGCCGGCGGCAGGCAGATCGACAATGAGCTGATCGAGCTGCTCGGCGCCGCGTGGAAGGCCGCCAGCCGCGACGAGGAAGGCTTCGCCAAGCTGCAGGAAGTCGGCCAGATCGCCGGCAACCGCTCGAGCTTCGACGTGCGCAATCACGGCTTCAAACGCTTGTCGGACCTGATGCGGGCGGCGGGCGAGAACTTCAAGCTCGAGCGGCGCGACAACCAGCTCTACGTCAAGCGGGTGCGTTAGGCCGCCTCAGACGTCTCCGAAGGCCCCCAGGATCGGGCACGGCCCCTCCCCGCCTTTCGCGCAATCGCTTGCCAGCCTGGCGAGCGACTGGCGGGCCTCCTGCAGCACCGCGATCCGCTCGTCGAGCGCAGCGATCCGTTCGCGCGCCATCGCGCGGGCGCGCGGGCGGTCGTCCCGCCGGTCGAGGTCGATCAGCTCGGCAATCTCGGAAAGGGTGAATCCGGCGGTCTGCGCCTGGCGGATATAGCGAAGGCGGTGCAGGTCCGCTTCGCCGTAATGGCGGCCCGCCGGCGCATCGCCGCGCGGGGCCGCAAGCAGTTTCCTGCGCTGGTAGAAGCGCACGGTTTCGACGCCCACGCCGCCCGCGCGCGCCAGTTCGGAAATGCGCATCATTTTTCCGTTTGACTCCGTACCATGGTACAGGGGTTATAGAGGTGGTCATGATGCCAGACAAGATACGCCTCATGGCCGGCGCCGCGGCGCTGGCGCTCCTCCCGGTTACCGCCCTGGCGCAGGACCACGCCCACGGCATGCCCCCGGCCGAACCGCCGGCCAACCCCGCGCAGGATCACGTCCACGGCGCGCCCCCGGCCGAACCGCCCGCAAGCCCCGCGCAGGACGGCCCGCCGCCGATGGACCACGGCGGGATGGACCATGGCGCGATCGACGACGGCACGTTGGACCACGGCCAGGTGGACCAGGGCCCAATGGACCATGCACCGGCGAGTCCTCCGGCGATGGACATGGACATGGCGGAACATGCCCCGCATGGCCCGGCAGGCGCGGCCGAAGGCTCGGGCACGTCGCGCCTGCCGTCCAACGAGACGATGGGCCATGGCGCGATGGTCGGCCTGGGCGGCGACGCCATGCTGATGCTCCACGGCTTCGTCTGGCCAGTCTACACCGACCAGTCCGGACCGCGCGGCGACGACAAGCTCTATGTCCAGTCGATGGCGATGGCGACGGTGACCGCCCCGTTCGAAGGCGGCAAGTTCTCCCTGCGCACGATGATGAGCCTCGAGCCGCTGATGCGGCACGACGGCTACCCCAACCTGTTCGCGACCGGCGAGACGGCTTACGACGTGCCGCTGGTCGACCGCCAGCACCCGCACGACCTGTTCATGGAGCTGGCCGGGCGGCTCGACGTCGATATCGCCGAAGGCACCAGCGTGTTCCTCTACGGCGGCCCGGTGGCGGAGCCGGCGCTCGGCCCGAGCGCATTCATGCACCGCGCCAGCGCTCGCTTTAACCCCGAGGCGCCGATCACCCATCACTGGTTCGATTCGACGCACATCACCTACGGCGTCGTGACCGCGGGCGTCGCGGCGCCTTCGTGGCAGCTGGAAGCTAGCGCGTTCCGCGGGCGCGAGCCCGACGAGCATCGCTGGAACATCGAGCAGCCCAAGCTCGACAGCTGGAGCGTCCGCGCCAGCTTCGCGCCCTCGCCCGCCTGGTTGCTCCAGGCGAGCTACGGCGAGCTGGCCGAGCCCGAGGAACAGCATCCCGGCGAGGACGAGCGCCGGACGACCGCTTCGGTGCAGTACAACGACGGCAAGGGCCTGTCGGCGCTGGCCGCGTTCTCGGCCAAGGACCGCGTGCCGGGCGACACGCTCACCGCCTGGCTCGGCGAGGTCAACTGGGACATCGACCGCCACCATACCCTGTTCGGCCGGATCGAGAACGTCGCCAACGACGAGCTCTTCCCCGATCATGCCGACCCGCTGCACGACGTGGCCTTCAGGGTCACCAAGTTCCAGGCGGGTTACGCCTACCGCGTCCCGCTCGGCCCGGTGAACCTGGCGCTCGGCGGCACCGTTTCGGCCTTCGCCAAGCCGGATGCGCTCGACGCCGCCTATGGCAATTCGCCGTGGGGCTACACGCTGTTCGCGAAGTTCAGCTTGGGCGATTGAGCGCGATGTGGCGTAATTCACCTACAGGACCCCCCCCTTGAGGGGGAGGATGGGTGGGGGTGTGCCACGCCGATGGCTTGGACGCGCGCCTTGCGGCGCGCTCCCCCACCCCTAACCCCTCCCCACCGGGGAGGGGGATTCCGCACCGAGTGGCGCCAAGGCTAGAGCAGACTGCTCACCCGCTGCACTGCACGTGGCCCGCGGCCGAATAGAGCACGCGTCCCGCCTCGTCGCTCAGCTTCACCGTTCCTTCGAACGCCGCCTTTTCGTTCCCGAGCGGCTTGCTCTCACCGGTGATCGCAAGGTCGAGGACGTAACCGGGGGCGAGATAGCGCGAGCCGGTGTTCTTCTCGAGCTTGTCGCACTGCGGGTCGAGCGCGAAGCGCCGCAGGCGGCCGTCGATCTTCACCACCGCCTCGCTGTCCATCGCCATGACCACCGCGCCCATGCTCTTGCCTGAGCCATAGCTGCAGCTCGGGCCATGAAGGCCGTTCGCCTCGATGTCCGGGTAGGTGATGAGCTGGAGGGCAAGCGCGCCGGCCTGATCTGCCGGCGGTTCCTCGCTTCCGCAAGCCGCGAGCAGCGGCAGCAGGGCAAGGGCAAGCCGCCGCATCAGTGCCTGCCGAACAGCTTCTCGACGTCGGCCATCGACAGCTTGACCCAGGTCGGGCGGCCGTGGTTGCACTGACCGGAACGGGGCGTGCGCTCCATCTCGCGCAGGAGCGCGTTCATCTCAGGCACCGACAGCGCGCGCCCGGCGCGGACCGAACCGTGGCAGGCCATCGTCGCCAGCACATGCTCGATCCTCTCGCCGAGCAGCAAGCCCTCGCCGTTCCGCGCCAGGTCGTCGGCCAGGTCGGTCAGCAGGCGTTCCGGGACGGCCCCGCCGAGCGCGGCGGGCATCGCGCGCACGAGCATAGCGCCGGGGCCGAAGCGTTCGATGGCAAGGCCGAATTCGGCGAACCGTTCCGCCTGTTCCTCGAGCCGGTCGCAGGCCGGTTCGTCCAGCTCGACCACTTCGGGGATCAGCAGCGCCTGGCCGGCCGCGAGCCCGTCGCCCGCGCCCGCGGCGCGAAGCCGTTCGAGGACCAGCCGCTCGTGCGCCGCGTGCTGGTCGACGATCACGAGCGCGTCGGCAGCCTCGGCGACGATATAGGTGGCGGCGATCTGCCCGCGGGCGACGCCGAGCGGATATTCCGCCGCCCCCTCGGGCAGCGGTTCGGCCGCTTCGGCCCTGCCCTGCGGCGCGTCCATCACCGCCCTCTCGGAGCCGCGCCACGCCGCGCCCGCTTCGCGCACAGAGGGCGAGGGCCCGGTCCAGTCGCGGCCGGCGAAGATCGAGCGCAGGGCCGACGGCGCGGCCGGCTGGAGCAGGCCCTCGCCTTCCCGCTGCCAGCGGCCCATCGCCGCCGCGTCGGGCGCCTGCGCGCTGCGCCGGTCGCCGGTCGCCAGCGCCTGTCTGAGCCCCGAGACGATGAATCCGCGTACGGCTGCGGCATCGCGGAAGCGGACCTCGGTCTTGGCCGGGTGGACGTTGACGTCAACCTCCTCGGCTGGAAGCTCGAGGAACAGCGCCAGCACCGCGTGTCGGTCGCGCGCGAGCATGTCGGCGTAGGCCCCGCGCACCGCGCCGACGAGCAGCCGGTCCTTCACCGGGCGCCCGTTGACGAACAGGTACTGGTGATCCGCGACGCCGCGGTTGTAGGTCGGCAGCCCGGCGATCCCGGTGAGCCGCATCGGCCCGCGATCGAGGTCGATCGCCACGGAATTGTCGGCCAGTTCGCGCGCCACGACCAGCGCCACCCGCGCCGCCAGCCCTTCGCCGCCCTGCAGGTCGAAGATCGTGCGCCCGCCGTGCTCGAGCCTGAACGAGACCTCGGGCCGCGCCATCGCCAGGCGGCGGACCACGTCGAGGCAGGCGGCGTATTCGCTGCGCTCGCTGCGGAGGAATTTCCGCCGGGCGGGCACTTTCGCGAACAGCTGCTCGACCCGCACGCGCGTGCCGGGCGGCAATGCGGCGGGGGCATCTTCCACCAGAACGCCGTGATCGACCACGCGCCGCCAGCCCTGCCCCGCCTCAGCCTGTCCTGAGCCTGTCGAAGGGCGCACTCGGCTTTCGAGCGTCAGCCGGGCGACGCTGGCGATCGAGGGCAGCGCCTCGCCGCGGAAGCCGAGCGTCGATACCTGCTCTATCGCATCATCGGGCAGCTTCGAGGTCGCGTGGCGTTCGAGCGCCAATGCCATTTCGTCCGGCGCCATGCCGCAGCCGTCGTCGGTCACTTCGATCCGCGAAAGGCCGCCATCCATCAGCGAAACGGCGATCCGCGAGGCGCCGGCATCGATGGCATTTTCGACCAGTTCCTTCAGCGCCGAGGCCGGCCGCTCGACCACTTCGCCCGCGGCGATGCGGTTGACCAGCGTCTCGGGCAGGCGGCGGATCTGCGGCATGGCCGGGAGCGTAACGGCAGGTCGGCGGAAATTCGAGCCGACAGGTGTAAAAACCGGTCGATTGCGGTACAAAATTTTAGCGTTTGTGCGGTGCATACGGTAAGGGGGCGCCTCGCGCCGGTTCCTCCAGCGTTTCGCCAAACCACCATTCCGCGGCAAAGCTCGGAAAACTACGGGAATATCGATGAGCTCCTTCCTCTCGCGCTTCTTCAAATTCGGTTCGCAGAATATGGCCATCGACCTGGGTACGGCCAACACGCTCGTCTATGTCCAGGACCGCGGGATCGTGCTCAACGAGCCGTCCGTGGTGGCGATCGAGACGATCAACGGAATCAAGCGGGTCAAGGCGGTCGGCGACGACGCCAAGCTGATGATGGGCAAGACCCCCGACAGCATCGAGGCGATCCGCCCGCTGCGCGACGGCGTGATCGCCGACATCGAAATCGCCGAGGAAATGATCAAGCACTTCATCCGCAAGGTCCACGGCAAGAAGAGCCTGTTCCGCTATCCCGAGATCGTCATCTGCGTGCCGTCGGGCTCGACTTCGGTCGAACGCCGCGCGATCCGCGACGCGGCCTCCAATGCCGGCGCCTCGGAAGTGTTCCTGATCCTCGAGCCGATGGCCGCCGCGATCGGCGCCGACATGCCGGTGACCGAACCGGTCGGCTCGATGGTGGTCGACATCGGCGGCGGCACCACCGAGGTCGCCGTGCTCTCCCTGCGCGGCCTCGCCTATACCACATCGGTCCGCACTGGCGGCGACAAGATGGACGAGGCGATCGTCTCCTACGTCCGCCGCCACCACAACCTGCTGATCGGCGATTCCACCGCCGAGCGGATCAAGAAGGAGTACGGCGTCGCGATGGTGCCCGAGGACGGCGTCGGCGAACTGGTGACGATCAAGGGCCGCGACCTCGTCAACGGGGTGCCCAAGGAGATCACCATCAACCAGGGCCACATCGCCGAGGCGCTTTCCGAACCGATCGGGGCGATCGTCGAAGGCGTGCGCATCGCGCTCGAGAACACCGCCCCCGAGCTGGCGGCGGACATCGTCGACCAGGGCATAGTGCTCACCGGCGGCGGCGCGCTCATTCGCGGGCTCGACGACCATCTCAAGGAAGAGACCGGCTTGCCGGTCAGCGTGGCCGAAGACCCGCTGTCGTGCGTGGCGCTGGGCACCGGGCGCGCGATGGAGGATCCGGTCTATCGCGGCGTGCTGATGACCGCCTGATCCTCCGGCGGGACGAGGAGGAAGGGCGGAAATGGCGCCGCCGAAGATTCGTGGTTCCAGTTCGAACCGGAAGGCGCAGCTGAGCGTCTTCACCGGTTACCTGGTCGCGAGCGCCGGCGCGCTGATCGGTGCCGCGCTGCTGATCATCTCGCTGTTGCAGCCCCAGGCGCTGGCGGGCCTGCGCAGCATGGCGAGCGACGCGACATCCTCGGCCGGGTCGGCCGGGGCCACCGCCCGTACCGGCAGCAAGTCCTTTTTCGAGGCGATCGCGGGCTATTACCGCGCCGGCAGCAAGAACGCCGAGCTGCAGCGCGAGATCCAGGTTGCCCGGGTGCGGCTGGTGGAAGCCGAGGCGGTCCGCCGCGAGAACCTGCGCCTCAGGCGCACGCTGGGCCTGGCCGAAGGCGAGACCAGGCCCGTGGCGCTCGCCCGCCTGATCGGCTCGACTTCCACCAGCGCGCGGCGCTTCGCCTACATTTCCGCCGGGCGCGCTGACGGCGTGAGGCCGGAAATGCCGGTCGTCTCGCCGATGGGCCTCGTCGGCCGCGTGCTCGAGGCCGGCTCGCACAGCGCCCGCGTGTTGCTCCTGACCGACAGCGAGAGCATGGTCCCGGTCCGCCGCGCGCAGGACGACGTGGTCGCTTTCGCCGAAGGGCGGGCAGACGGTTCGCTGCGGCTGCGGTTGATCAACCTCGGCATCAACCCGATCAAGCCGGGCGACGTGTTCGTGACTTCGGGCGCCGGGGGCCTGTTCCGGCCCAACATCGCCGTCGCCGTGGCCGACACCGTGACCAGGGACGGGGCCATCGCCCACGTGCTGAGCAACCCGGCGGCAACCGACTACGTTTCGATCGAACCGGTCTGGCATCCCGAGGCGGTCGAAATGCTGCGTGAGCGCGGCGCCGGCGGCGAAGCAGCCGAATGATCGACCAGATCAACCCGCGCGCGCGGCGCGATGCCTTCGGCAGCAAGATCAATCGCGACCACTCGCCGATGCTCGCCTACGGCATCCCATGGCTGTCGATCCTGCTCGGCTCGCTCACGCCGATGCTGCCGATCATCGCCCCCGCGCCGCTCGTGCCGCCGTTCGGATTCATGATCATGCTCGCCTGGCGCCTCATGCGTCCCGGCCTGCTGCCGATGTGGGCCGGCCTGCCGCTCGGCGCGTTCGACGACCTCCTCTCCGGCCAGCCGTTCGGCAGCGGCATCATGCTGTTCTCGCTCGCCATGATCGCCATCGAACTGCTCGACGCCCGCTTCCCGTGGCGCAACTTCTGGCAGGACTGGGTCATCGCTGCGGGCTTCATCGCCGCCTACCTCGCGATCGCCGCGCTCGTCTCAGGGGCCCGGCCCGGCCTGCCCGAGCCGGCAGCGCTGCTGCCGCAGCTCTTGCTGTCGATCATCGCATTTCCCATCATCTCGCGCATGGTCTCGCTGCTCGACCGCCTCCGGCTCCTGCGCATCCGCCGGGTCGCCTAGGCGATGCAGAAGTTCACCACCACCTCGCTCAAGCACAGTTTCGACCGGCGCACTTTCGTGATCGGCGCGGTGCAAGGCGGGATCGGCCTGCTGCTCGCCGCTCGCATGGGCTACATCGCCGTGGCCGAGAACGAGAAGTACGAGATGGAAGCGGAGAGCAACCGCGTCAATCTCAGCCTCATCCCGCCCCGCCGCGGGTGGATCCTCGACCGCAACGGTGCCCCGCTCGCCTCGAACCGGGCCGACTTCCGCGTCGACGTGATCCCCGAGCGGCTGGTGGACGCCGATCGCACCGTCAAGGTCCTCGGCGACTTGCTCGGTTTCGCTCCCGACCAGGTCGAGGACCTCAGCACGCGGATCGCCAATGCCGCCGGGTTCCAGGCGGTGCCGGTTGCGAGCGGCCTTGCATACGACCAGTTCGCCGCCATCAGCGTGCGCCAGCCCGAGCTTCCCGGCGTGGTGCCGCAGCGCGGCTTTTCGCGCTATTACCCCACGGGGCCCGCGGTCGGGCACCTGATCGGCTATGTCGGCGCGGCGAGCCGCGAGGAATACGAGCGCGAGCCGATCCCGCTGCTCGTCACGCCTGGCTTCAAGCTCGGCAAGGATGGGCTGGAAAAGGAATTCGAGCACGTGCTGCGCGGCGAGCCCGGCGCCCGCCGGGTCGAGGTGACCGCCGGCGGCCGCATCGTGCGCGACCTCGAAACGCGCGAGGACGTGCAGGGCAATCCGATCCAGCTGACGATCGATGGGCCGCTGCAGGATTACGCCGCCCGCCGGCTCGGGCTCGAATCCGGCTCGGTCGTGGTGATCGACTGCAAGACCGGCGACCTCATGTGCATGGCCTCGATGCCGAGCTTCGACCCGAACAGCTTTTCCGACGGGATCGGCAGCGTCGAATACCAGATGCTGAGCCAGAACGAGCGCGTGCCGCTGCGCAACAAGGTGCTCAAGGGGCTCTACCCACCCGGATCGACGGTCAAGCCGATGGTGGCGATGAGTTTCCTGGAGGCCGGTCTGGATCCGGAGGAAACGACCAGCTGCGGCGGCGGCCTGCGCGTGGGCAACCGCGTGTTCCACTGCTGGAACCGCCGCGGTCACGGCACCGTCAACATGTCGAAGGGCATCTACCAGTCGTGCGACGTGTACTTCTATCACTTCGCGCAGCGCATGGGGATGAACGTCATCGCGCCGATGGCGCATCGCTGCGGGATGGGCGAGGAGTTCCCCCTGCCCGTCGCCAGCCAGTTCTACGGCACCGTGCCCGACCCGGCGTGGAAGCTGAAGAAGTACGGCAGGGAATGGCAAAGCTTCGACACGGTCAACGCCACGATCGGCCAGGGCTACATGCTGGCGAACCCGCTCCAACTGGCGGTGATGGCCACGCGCCTGGCGACCGGCAGGAAAGTCATGCCGCGGCTCCTGCTTGACCAGAAGGAGCCGCAATTCGACAGCATGAACTTCCACGGCGACCACGTGCACATTATCCAGAATGCGATGAAGGACGTCGTCAACGGCCCCGGCACGGCCGGCCGCGCGCGCCTGCCGCTCGAAAACGTCCTGCTGGCGGGCAAGACCGGCACCGCCCAAGTCGTCAGCCTCAACGTCGGCGGCGGCAAGGGCGGCAGCTGGAAATACCGCGACCACGGCCTGTTCATCTTCTTCGCCCCGTTCGACAATCCGCGCTACGCCGGCGCGGTGGTAATCGAGCACGGCGGCGGATCGGGCGCCGCCTACCCGGTGGCGCGCGACGTGATGACCTTCCTGTTCGATCCCGCCAAAGGGCTCGAGGCGCTGCACGCGCTCGAAGCGCAATGGGGCGGCACGGCTCAGGAAAGGCTCGATGCCGAGTACGCGCGCTTCGCGGTGGCCGCCGGGATCGGCGTGCCGCCCGCCCCGGCCGACCCGGTGACGGTGGCGAAGAAAGTCGATGCCGAAGCGCGCGCGGCAGCCGAGCCCGCCCGCCCCGACACCGGCGCGATCGCGCCGGGCGCGGAGCCGGTCGCCGGGGCCCAGGCCGGCACCGCCACGCCGCCCGCCGCCCCGGCAGCGGCGGCGCCCGCGGCGCCCGCGCCAGCGCCTTCAGGCGGAGAACCGCGATGAAGGCCGCCGTCCTGCCCCCGTTCCTCGCCGACCAGCCCTGGCGCGTGCTCCTGCCGCTGACCTGCATGGTCTTCTTCGGCGCGGCGGTGCTCTATTCGGCGGCCGGCGGCTCGATGCAGCCGTTCGCCGCTTCGCACTTGCTGCGCTTCGCCGTCTTCATGGTGCTGGCGCAGCTGATTTCCTTCATGCCCGCCAATCTCGTGCGCTTGGCGCCGTACCCGGCTTACGGCGCCGTCGTCCTGCTGCTGGTCCTGGTCGAGGCGCTCGGCCAGATCGGCGGCGGCAGCCAGCGCTGGCTCAGCCTCGGCCCGCTCGTGCTGCAGCCGTCGGAGCTAATGAAGCCGACCATCGTGCTGGTGCTGGCGTACTTCTACCACTCACTCCCTGCCGGGATGACCGGGAACTGGCGCGCGCTGGGCCCTCCGGCCATGCTGGTCGGCGTGCCGATGGCCCTGGTGCTGCTGCAGCCTGACCTCGGCACGGCGCTCGCCATCGCCTTCGGGGGCGTGGTGGTCATGTTCCTGGCCGGCCTGCCCGCGCGGTGGTTCGTCGGCGCCGGCGCGGCCGGCCTCGTCGCGGCCCCGCTCGCCTATTTCTTCGTCCTCCACGATTACCAGCGCGCGCGGGTGACGACTTTCCTCGATCCCGAGAGCGACCCGCTCGGGACCGGCTATCACATCACCCAGTCGAAGATCGCGATCGGCTCGGGCGGGATCTTCGGCAAGGGCTTCGGCAACGGATCGCAGAGCCACCTCAACTACCTGCCCGAACCGCACACCGACTTCGTCTTCGCGACGATGGCGGAGGAATGGGGCCTCGTCGGCGGGCTGTTCGTGCTGCTGGTGTTCGGCATCGTGCTGCGCTGGGGCCTCGCCGTCGCGCGGCACGCGCCCGACCGCTTTTCGCGGTTGCTGGCCGGCGGGATGACGGCGACGATATTCTTCTACGTCGCGATCAACCTGATGATGGTCATGGGCCTCGCGCCGGTGGTCGGCATCCCGCTGCCCTTCCTGAGCCACGGGGGCTCGTCGATGATGACCAACATGATCTGCATCGGCACGCTGATGATGGTCGACCGCTGGAGCCGCAAGGTGCGCGCGCCCGGCCTGAGCTGATGCCCGAACTGCCCCTTTCATCGCGGCGCACAATCGCTATATGGGCCGCTCCCGGCGATTCGCCGGGCCACGCGGCAGCCCTCAAGACCGGGCCCCGGGATGGACGCATAGCTCAGTTGGTAGAGCAGCTGACTCTTAATCAGCGGGTCCTAGGTTCGAGCCCTAGTGCGTCCACCACCCCTTTCACCGACGTCATCGGGCACCTGCGGGGCCAGATGGCCTTGCCGGGTTGAGGGGAAAATCCCGGCAATGGCGCCCGAGACCTTCTGGCTGATGTGCGCCGCGATCGCGGCCGTCGCCCTGCTCTATTCGTCCGTCGGCCATGCCGGGGCATCCGGCTACATCGCGGTCATGTCGCTGTTCAGCATCGCCCCGGAGGAAATCCGGCCCGCGGCGCTGTGCCTCAACATCGTCGTGGCCTCGATCGCGACCTGGCAGTTCTGGCGCGCGGGCCACTTTTCCTGGCGGCTGTTCTGGCCGTTCGCCCTGTTCGCCGTGCCGCTCGCGTTCGTCGGCGGATCGCTCGACTTGCCGACGCACGTGTTCAAGACGCTGGTCGGCGCGATCCTGCTGCTTTCGGCCGTGCAGCTGATCGTGCGGCCGCCGCCCGAAGGCGAGCCGGTGCCGCCGAGCAAGCCGATCGCGCTGGGCGCGGGAGCGGGCCTGGGCCTGCTCGCCGGCCTGACCGGAACCGGCGGCGGCATCTTCCTGACTCCGCTGCTCATTCTGATGCGCTGGGCGCGCACCAGCACCGCTTCGGGCGTCTCGGCGCCGTTCATCCTGGTCAACTCGATCGCGGGGCTGAGCGGCAACCTCGCCTCCACCGCGAGGATCCCCGGCTTCATGCTGCCGCTCGTGGCGGTGGTGGTCGTCTTCGGCTTCATCGGCTCGCACCTCGGCAGCCACCGCCTGCCGCACGCGGCGATCAAGCGCTTGCTGGCCGTCGTCCTCCTCATCGCCGGGCTGAAGCTGATCTTCACATGAGCGGGCGACATCGGGCATCGGCCATTGCAGTTTTCCGCCGGTCCGCGCAGTGAAAGCCCGACCGAACAAGGGAGAAGGATCGACGTGAGTATTCTTGAAGGCCGGGTGGCAGTGGTCACGGGAGCGAGCTCGGGCATCGGCAAGGCCTGCGCGATCTCGTTCGTCGAGAAGGGCGCCAAGGTCGTGCTGGCGGCGCGGCGGGCCGAACGGCTCTCGTCGCTAGTCGAAAAGCTCGAGGGCATGGGCGGCGAAGCGCTCGCGGTGACCACCGACGTCACCAGCGAAGCCGACGTCGACAACCTGTTCGCCCGCGCGGTCGAGCGCTTCGGCACGGTCGACGTGCTGATCAACAACGCCGGGATCGCCGACAGCACGCCGGTCGACGAAATGTCGCTCGAAACCTGGCATGCGGTGATCGAAACCAACCTCACCAGCGCCTTCCTGTGCAGCCGCGCGGCGTTCCGCGTGATGAAGGGCAAGGGCCGCGGGCGGATCGTCAACATCGGCTCGATCTCGGCGCGGGTGCCGAGACAGCACAGCCCGGCCTACGCGGCGAGCAAGTGGGGCCTCGACGGGCTGACTCGTTCGCTGGCGATCGACGGACGCGAATTCAACATCGCCGCCTCGATCTTCCATCCCGGCATCGTCGCCACCGAGATCGCGCCCGGCGCGGTCAAGCTGGCCAAGGACTTCGCCGCCAGCCCGGAAGACATCGCCGGGGTGATCGTCCACATGTGCGACCTGCCCGACCACCTCAATTTCTACGAGGGGATGGTGGTCCAGATCGACCTGCCGTTCCTCGGGCGCGGCTGAGGGCGCGGACCGCATGGCCGCCGGTCTCGGCTGCTACAACATCGCCGACTTGCGCCAGCGGGCGCGACGGCGGCTGCCGCGCGGCATCTGGGAATACGCCGAGCGCGGGGTCGAGGACGAGACCGGCATGGCGCGCAACCGCGCGGCGTTCGATGCGGTCACGTTCCGCCCGCGCGTGCTGCGCGGGGTGGACAAGGTGGACACCTCCACCGAGGTGTTCGGCAAGCCGGTCCCGTTCCCGCTGGCGATCGCCCCGACCGGCGCCGCCGGGCTGATGTGGTACAAGGGCGATTACGCCCTCGCGCGCGCTGCGGCCGCGGCGGGCGTGCCGTTCACCATTTCCAGCGCCAGCACGATGGACCTCGAGGACATCGCCGCCGCGGGCGGCAGGCTGTGGTTCCAGCTCTACCTGTGGGAAGACCGCTCGCTGTCGCACGCGGTGGTCGATCGCGCCTGGGCCCGGGGCTGCGAGGCGCTGTTCGTCACGCTCGACCTGCCGGTGCCGCCCAATCGCGAATACATCCACCGCAACGGCTTCGGCTCGCCGTTCAAGCTCAATGCCCGCAACACGATCGACGTCCTGAGCCACCCGCGCTGGCTCGGCGGAGTGATGGGCCGCTACATGCTCGACGGCGGAATCCCGACGCAGGCCAACCTGCCCGACCGGTTGCGCTCCAAGGTGACCAAGGGCGCCCCGCCGGGGGCGCTGTTCAAGCAGGACGATCTCGACTGGGACGGCGCGAAGCAATTGCGCGACCGCTGGCAGGGCAAGTTCGTCCTCAAGGGGATCCTCCATCCCGAGGATGCCAAGCGCGCGCTGGCGATGGGCGCGGACGGGATCGTGGTCTCGAATCATGGCGGCCGCGCGCTCGACAGCTCGATCGCCACGCTCGACGCGCTGCCGGCGATCCTCGACGCGGTCGGCGGGCGGATGACCGTGTTCCTCGACAGCGGCGTTCGCCGGGGAAGCGACGTGGTCAAGGCGGTGGCGCTCGGCGCCGATGCCGTGCTCGCCGGGCGCGCGCCGCTATACGGCCTGGCCGCATTCGGCGAGGCGGGCGTGGCCCGGGCGATCGCGCTGCTCCAGGCCGAAACCGCGCGAACGATGGCCATGCTCGGCGCCCGCACGATCGGCGAAGCCAGGTCGGCGCTCGAAAGCTAGCGGCGCGAATCGCACGCAAAAAAAAAACGGCGGGATGAACCCGCCGTCTTTCTCGATCGGTACCGTGGCCCGCTTACGGGCTGACGGCTTCGTCGTCGTCGGAAAGGATGATGATGAGAATACCGGTGGCGACCAGGAAGGCGATCAGCAACCCCAACGTGCCGCGCTTGACCATATCCTGCGCGTTCAGGACTTCGGAAGCCGACCGCGATTCGCCTGCTGCGGGAGCGGCGGCCGCCGCCGCTGAGCCGAAGATCAAGCTGGCAGCAGCGAGACTTGTGAGCGTTTTGCGAATAACCATTTTATGCCCTTCCTTTAAATCGATTTCCGGATAAAAATCTCTACTGCCCGGTCAACCTCCATCAACGCCTAAGCACTTGCAGCTGGCCGCCGAATCCTTCTTTTAACTCTTTTGCCTCGTCGCGGCCTGGAAAGCAAGCCCTATCCAACCGCCGACTGCCCGGCAACTATGAGACATTGCTTAATTCGTGACTCGTGGAAATCCCCCGAAATGCCGCTGAAGTGGTTGAAAATGACGGCCCTCGCCGCCCTGTTTGGGGCGGCGGCGCTGGCCGCGCAGGGCGGTCCCGCGCTCGGTTCGCTGCGCGAGGAGGACGAACGACTGCTACGCATCGTCGAGCCGATCCTCGCGGCCAACCTGCCGCTGTGCGACCGGACGATGCCGCGGCTGGGCGTGGCCTTGCAGAGCATCGACCAATATCCCGACAGGGCGCGTCCGCCATTTGCCGCCCCGGTCGCCTTTGCCGCCGTGCTCCCGGATTCGCCGGCGGCGCAGGCGGGGATCGTGCGCGACGACGGCCTGCTGGCGATCGACGGGCGCGAGATCGCCAGGCGTCCGGAACTCGAAACTTCGCCGCTTAGGGATTCGGCCTTCGCCGCGCTCGCCGAGCATGACCCGGCCGAGCCGCTCGTGCTGGACATCGCGCACGGCACCGGCCGGCGGCAGGTCACGATCGCGCCGGCCCGGGAATGCCGCGCGCTGGTCGAGATCCTCGCCGACAACGGCTCGACCGCGCATTCGGACGGCCGGGTCATCCAGATCAGCTATGCGCTTGCCCGCCGCGCGAGCGACGAGGAACTGGCGGTCACCTTCGCCCACGAGCTCGCCCATGCGATCCTCCACCACCGCGACCGCCTGGCTTCGGCGGGCGTGAGCAAGGGGCTGGCCGCCGAATTCGGCCGCGATCGCCGCCTCAATCGTGAAGCCGAGATCGAGGCCGACAGGCTGAGCGTCCACCTCCTCGCCAACGCCGGGCTCGATCCGCGCATCGCCCCGGCATTCTGGCGCTCGCAACTCGGACAGGAGCTCGATGCCGGCCTGTTGCGCAGCCGCGTCTATCCCTCGCCCGAAGCGCGGGCGCAGGAGATGGAAAGCGAAATCGCCCTGTACCTCGCCGGCGGCGCGCCGAGCTATCCCGGACACCTGCTCTCGCGGCGCGACCGGCCGCTCCGGTGACTCAACGCGGTGCGCGTTCGGACGCTTGGCTGATGTCGATGTAGCGCCGGTCGTAATAGGTCAGCGGCGTTGCGTCCTCGCGGTGCTTCGCGTCGATCAGCTCGCCGATGAAGATGGTGTGCGTGCCGAATTCGTGGCGGTGCGCGGTGCGGCAGATGAAATAGGACTGGGCGTTGGCGAGCACCGGCACGCCGTGCTCCTGCCGCCAGTCGCCGAGCGTGAAGCGCTCCTCGCCGCGCGAGCGCTCGAACGCTTCGGCGATATCGCGGTTGGCGAGGCCGAGGACGTTGACGCAGAAGGTTTCGGCGCAGGCCAGCGGCTCGTGCAGCGAGGCCGCCCGGTTGACGCAGACCAGCAGCGAAGGCGGCTCGAAGCTGAGCGAGCTGACCGCCGTGGCGAGGATTCCGTGCCGGTCTCCGACCGGACCGGTGGTGACCGCATAGACGGTCGAAGCGACATGGCGCATGGCCGCGCGGAAAGCGTCCAGGATCGCGGCATTTTCGGTGTCGGCGCTCACCGTTCCTCCATGCGTTTGCTTGCCGCGCGGCGCAAGCGCCAAGCGTGAATGTGATGGTTGGGCTTTACTTCACATTCTGATGTGATATTCATGAAACCATGAGCACACAGACAATCGAGCGAGTCCGCGGCCTGATCGCCGAAGGCCGCATGTCGCGCGCCGGGCTGGCCCGTGCCGCCGGGCTTCATGCCAACACCCTGCGCGAATGCACCGAGCCCGGCTGGAATCCGACCGCCGACACCCTGGCCAAGATCGACCGCTTCCTCGACGAGCACGACGAAACCCCGGTGCTGGTCCCGATCGAGCAGATCATCGACGAGGCGCGCAACGGGCGGATGTTCATCCTCGTCGACGACGAAGACCGCGAGAACGAGGGCGACCTCGTCATCCCGGCGCAGATGGCGACGCCCGATGCGATCAACTTCATGGCGACTCACGGCCGCGGCCTGATCTGCCTGGCGCTGACCCCGCAGCGGATCGAAACGCTCGGCCTGCCGATGATGAGCCGCTCCAACCGCACGCGGCACGAAACCGCCTTCACCATCTCGATCGAGGCGCGCGACGGCGTCACCACCGGAATCAGCGCGGCCGACCGGGCGCGGACGATCTCGGTGGCGATCGATTCGGCCAAGACCGCGGAGGACATCGTCACTCCCGGCCACGTGTTCCCGCTGGTCGCGCGCGAAGGCGGCGTGCTCGTCCGAGCCGGCCATACCGAAGCCTCGGTCGACATCGCCCGCCTCGCCGGGCTCAATCCCTCGGGCGTGATCTGCGAGATCATGGCCGAGGACGGCTCGATGGCGCGGCTCGACGAGCTCATCCGTTTCGGCCGCAAGCACGGCCTCAAGATGGGCACCATCCGCGACCTCATCGCCTACCGCCGCAAGCACGACCACCTGGTCGAGAAGCGCGCCGAGGGCCGCTTCAGCAGCCGCTGGGGCGGCGACTGGACCGCCTGCAGCTTCTACAACAAGGCGACCAAGGGCGAGACCATGGCGCTGGTCAAGGGCCACATCGACCCGGCGAAGCCGACCCTCGTGCGGATGCACGCGATGTCGATCTTCGAGGATGTCTTCGCGCAGGATACCGAGCGCTGCGGCCTGCTCGAAGGAGCGATGCGGATCATCGGCGAGGAAGGCGCGGGCGTGGTCGTGCTGATCAACCGCCCCTCCCCCGAATTCGCCACTCGCTCGATCGGCAACATCGAGCGCAAGGAAAAGGCCGGCGAATCGCAATTCCCGCCCGAACAGCGCGATTACGGCGTCGGCGCGCAGATCCTCGCCGAGCTGGGCGTCCACGACATGATCCTGCTCACCAATACCCAGCACTCGCTGGTCGGCCTGGAAGGCTACGACCTCTCTATCGTCGGCGAGCGGCCGATCGCGTAGGAACTGCAAGAATGGCCAAATTCCTCATCGTCGAAGCGCGGTTCTACGCGCAGTTGAACGATATGCTGATCGCCGGCGCGCGCGGCGCGCTGAAGGCGGCCGGGCATTCGGTCGACGCGATCGCCGTGCCCGGCGCGCTCGAAATCCCCGGGGCCATCGCGCTTGCCGCGGAAAGCGGGCGCTACGAAGGGTTCGTCGCCATCGGCGTGGTGATCCGCGGCGAGACCTTCCACTTCGAGATCGTCGCCGGCGAAAGCGCGCGCGGGATCATGGCGCTGACGATGGACGGAATCGCCGTCGGCAACGGTATCCTAACGGTCGAGAACGAGGCGCAGGCGGTCGTCCGCGCCGATCCCGCCCAGGCCAACAAGGGTGCCGGCGCGGCCGAAGCTGCTATGGCGCTGCTCGCCCTGAAGGAGCGATTCGCATGACCGTCCATCCCTCGATCGCCGGCATCCCGCTGGTCCTCGGCGGCAACGTGTTCGGCTTCACCGCCGACGAGGATGCGAGCTTCGCCATCCTCGACCGGTTCTACGAGCACGGCGGGCGGATGGTCGACACGGCGCAAGGGTATTCGGTGTGGGTCCCGGGGCACGTCGGCGGCGAAAGCGAGACGGTGATCGGCAAGTGGCTTTCGAGCCGCCGGGTGCGGACGGACATGCGCATTGCCACCAAGACCGGGATGTTCGGCAAGCCCGGCGACCTCGCGCCGCACAAAGTCGCAGAAGAGCTGCACAAGAGCCTCGAGCGGTTGCAGACGGACTACGTGGACCTGTACTATGCCCACCGCGACGAGACCGAGACGCCACTGGCGGACGTGGCCGCGGGTTTCGATTCGCTGGTCAGGCAGGGCCTGGTCCGCGAGATCGGCGCGTCGAATTACGATGCCGCGCGGCTCGGCGAGATTCACACCGTTGCACATTCCAATGGGATGGCGCCGTTCACAATCCTACAGAACGAGTACAACCTGGTCGAACGCGCCAGCTACCCGCCCGAGCTGCAGCGGCTGTGCGTCGAGCGCGGCATCGCCATGCTGCCGTGGTTCGGCCTCGCCGCCGGGTTCCTCACCGGCAAGTACCGCACGCGCGAGGACCTCAAGAAGTTCAACCGCGGATCGAGCATCGAGCGGTTCTTCGACCACGGCCTCGCGGTCCTCCCAGCGCTCGACGCGGTGGCGGCGGAAACCGGCGCCAGCCACGGCGCGGTCGCGCTGGCCTGGCTGATGCGCCAGCCCGGCATCGCCGCGCCGATCGCCAGCGCCAGCAAGCCCGAGCAGCTCGACGTGCAGTTCGAGGCGCTGGGGCTCGAACTGAGCGAAGACCAGCTCGACCGCCTGACCGCCGCGGGAACCTGATGGCTCAGCGCCACAGTTCGGCGGCGCGCCAGCCGAGCATAAGCAGGAGCACCATCAGACTGGCCAGCAGGGCCCCCGCGGCCCGCCGCCCCGCGGCCAGGCCTGCGTCCGCGACGACCACGCCGATCTTGAAGGCCATGTTCACCGCCACCGTCCCTCCCAGCGCCAGAGCCGCGAGGTCGCGCCCGATCGACCCCGCCGGGAGCCCGGACAGTGTCACGATGGCGGTGTCCACATCGAAGCTTCCGGCGAGGAACAGCGACCATGCGCCCCCAACCTCGCCCACTTCCGACTGCGCCCAGCGAACGAGCAACGCGGCGCCTGCCACCGCCAGCAGGAAGCCCAGTGCGGGCAGCATACGAAACGGCTTTCCGAGCGGCTGCTGCACCGGCGAAGCGGTCGATGAATCCCAGCGCCAGGCCATTATCGAAGCCAGCCAGGCGACAACCGCGGCAGGAGCGAGCAGGATCAGCATGGGAAGCGCCACGCTCGGCGCGAGGATCGCCGTCAGGATGAGGACGCGAAGGTACATCACCGCCGTGGCGAGCGCGATTCCCGTCGTCAGCGGCCCCGGCTGGTTGTCGCGCAGCCGCGTCGCCAACGCCGCCGTGACAGCGGTGGATGAATAGGCGCCGCCGATGAGCGCCGTGGCGATCGTGCCACTCTTCGCTCCCACCACCCGATCGGCCACGTAGCCGACGATCGAGAACCCGCTGATGATGACCACGACCAGCCACAGCTGGAACGGGTTCCACGCGTCGTAGGGGCCAAGCCGCCGGTCGGGCAGGAAGGGCAGGATCGCCACCGAGATCACCGCGAACTGAGCGATCGCCTGCATGTCCTGCGCGCTCAGCGACCGCAGCAGCCGATGGCTCTGTTCGCGGGTCGCCAGCACCAGCGTCACGAGGGCCGCCCCGGCAACGGCCAGCGCCGGCTGCCCGGCTCCAGCGAGGACGCCGAGCAGGAAAGCGGACAGCGCGGCAATCATCGTCGTCGCATCGCGCAGGTCGGGCCTTGCCGGGTGTCTCAGGAATGCGACCAGCAGGCCGCCGGTTATTCCGGCCGCGACGACGGCGCCAACCAGCGGGGAAACCTCGCGGGCGACGACGGCGACGAGCCCGCCCGATCCGCCGATCAGCGTGAACGTGCGCACGCCGGCCACGCGTGTCCCGTCGGCCTCGCCCCGCTGCCGCCAGCCGCGCTCGATGCCGATCAGCAAGCCGGCCGCCGTGGCCGCAAGCAAGGGCAGCGCAAGGTTCGTGTCGAGGAGAGATTCGCCGGTTTGCTGCACGAGCCTCCCTCCTATCGCACAAGCAACGAATTCGCATAGTGCCGACCGCCGGCTGGCGCGTCTGACAGTACCTGCTAAGCCCGGCGAACCGGCTGCACGGAGACCCTATTGCCCGATTTCGCGAGTTTGTCCTGGCCAATGCTGATCGTGCTGTTCGTCTCGGCGGCGGCGATCGTCTGGTGGGCGGGCATGCGACTTCCGGTCCATGTGGCCGGGCTGGCGGCGCGCACGGGCATGGGCCAGGCTTTCGCCGGCATGGTCCTGCTGGGCAGCATCACCACGCTTCCCGAGCTGGCCACCGCGGGCGCCGCCGCCACCCTTGGGGCCAGAGAACTGGCGGTTAACGGCGCATTCGGCAGCATCTCCTTCAATCTCATGCTGCTCGCGCTCGGGGATGCGGTCTCGGGCCGGAGAGCGCTGACCTCGATCGTCGCCAAGCCGGCGACCCTGCTCCAGGGCGTGCTGGGGATGATGTTGCTGGCGATCGCGGCCGCGGCCGCGGGGTCCGACGATACCCTGTTCCTGGGCGTCGGCCTGTGGACCTGGGCGCTGTTCGCCGCGTCCGTCTCGGCGCTGCGGATCGCATCGCACTACGAGCGCGAGCCAGCGTGGATCGTGATCCAGCCGCCGGCGCCGGATGACCAACCGGACGAGCCGACGGTCGATGGCGACACCTCCCGCATCGTACTCAACATCGCGGGCCTGGCCGTGCTGATCCTGATTGCAGGCAGTATCCTGGCCGGAACCGGGCAACAGCTCAGCGTGCGCGGCGGAATCGACGCGGGGCTGGTCGGCTTCCTCCTTGTCGCGCTGGCCACTTCGCTGCCGGAACTGAGCACGGTCGTCGGGGCGATGAAGCGCCGGCGATACGAAATGGCCTTCGGCGACATCTTCGGCGCCAACATGTTCAACATCGCGATCCTGTTCGTCGTCGATGCCCTCTACGCGGGACCGCCGGTGTTGTCGCTCGCGGGGTCGTCCGAAGCCGTCGCGGCGCTGCTGGGCCTTGTCGTGACCGGCTGCTTCGTCATCGGCTTGCTCGAACGGCGCGACCGGACGATCGGCCGGCTGGGCTACGATTCGATCGCCGCCGTCGGCATCTACCTGCTCGGCGTGGCCTGGCTCACGGGCATCATCGCGCGTTAGGCGGCCCGGCCGGGTGCCCCGCTTGCCATTCTTGCGCCAACAGCCCCCAGATCAGGCTGTCGCGGCGGCCGATGTGCGTGGTCCATTGTTCGCGCAGGCGCCCTTCGAGCGTGAAGCCGAGGCTTTCGAGCAAGCGGTTGCTGGCCGCGTTGTCGGGATCGACGTCGGCATAGATGCGGCGGCGGCCTTCGGTGCCGACCAGGTGGTCGATGAGCGCCGCAAGCGCCTCGCGCGCGACGCCCTTCCGCTGCCAATCGCTGGAAACGAGGTAACCGACCTCGGTGATCCCGTCGCCCCGATCCGTCGCGGACAGGCTGGCAATCGCCTTCCCGCCCTCGCTTTCGGTCACCGCCCAGCTGCGCCCGGCTTCCCAGCCGGAATCCGGAACGAGCCACGCCGCCAGTTCCGCCTCGCTTGCGAACGGCGCGCGGCTCCACCAGCGCATCAGCGCAGGATCGGAGAAGCTCGGGAACAGCGCGGCCGCGTCGGCGCGCCCGAGCTCGCGCAGCACGAAGCGCCCGGTGCGCAAGGTCGGCGTGGGCGAAGTCATCGCCGGGCCTCTACCTTCCACTGGGCCCGGCGCGCAATCACCAGATCCTGACGCGCTTCTCCGGCGGCAGGTAGAGCTTGTCGCCGTCCTTGACGTCGAACGCCTTGTACCAGGCATCGAGGTTGCGGACCGTCAGCGCGCGGTACTGGCCCGGCGCGTGGCCGTCGGTGGCAATGCGCGCGCGCAGCGCCTCGTCGCGCATCTTGCTCGCCCACGCCTGGGCATAGGCGAGGAAGAAGCGCTGGTCGCCGGTGAAGCCGTCGATCGCCGGCGCGTCCTTGCCGCCGAGCGACGCATGGTAGGCGTCGTACGCAGCGGCGAGCCCGGCGACGTCGGCGATGTTCTCGCCCAGCGTCAGGTCGCCGCGCACCTTGAGGCCGGGGAACGGCTCGTACAGGCTGAACTGGTCGGCCAGCACCTTGCCCGATTTTTCGAACTCGGCCTTGTCGGCCGCGGTCCACCAGTTGCGCATCGCTCCGCTCGAATCGAACTCGGCGCCGTTGTTGTCGAAGCTGTGGCTGATCTCGTGGCCGATCACCGAACCAATCGCGCCGTAGTTGAATGCCGGGTCGGCCGTGGGATCGAAGAACGGCGGCTGCAGGATCGCCGCCGGGAAGTTGAGCGCGTTCTGCACCGGCAGGTTGACCGCATTCACCAGCTGCGCGTTCATCCACCATTCGCGGCGGTCGAGCGGCTTGCCGATCTTGGCGAGCTGCTGGCTGTAATAGAGCTTCGCGGCGGCCTGCTTGTTGGCATAGGCGCTGCCCGGCTCGACCGTAAGCGACGAATAGTCGGTCCAGGTGTCGGGATAGCCGACGCCGACTTCCATGCTCTCGACCTTCTTCTTGGCTTCGGCCCTGGTTTCGGGCGCCATCCATTCGATGGCGTCGATGCGCTTGGAGAAGGCGGCCTTGATGTTGTCGACCATCTGCCGGATCTCGGCCTTGGCCGAGGCCGGAAAGTACTTGTCGGTATAGAGCTTGCCGAGCGCGTCGCCCATCGACGCATTGATCGCGGCGAGCGCACGCTTGGCGCGCGGCCGTTGCGCTTCGGTGCCTGTAAGCTGCCTGCCGTAGAACTCGAAGTGGAGCCGGTCGAGCTTGCCCGGCAGGACTTGGGCATTGGCATTGATCTGGTGGAAGGCGAGCCAGTCCTTCCACGCCTCGAGCGGCTCGGAGGCGACCAGTGCCGCAAGCCGGGTGATCGCGGCGGGGTGGTAGGCGTCGAAAGTCTTCGCGCCACCGAGCTGCGCGGCGTTGAAGAACGTCGGCCAGTCGAGACCGGGCGCCTTCGTGGCGAAATCCTCCTGGCTCCACAGCGAGGAAGTGGTGTGCCAGTCGTCGCTCTCCTCGCGGCTGACGTGCGCATGCGCGATCTTCATCTCGAGGTCGTAGATCCGCCGGGCCTTGGCGGCGGCATCGGCCACGCCCGCCGCGGCGAGCAGGTCCTCGACATACTTGCGATAGCCGGCGCGCAGCCGGGCCATCTCGGGATCGGACGAGAGGTAGTATTCGCGCTCGGGCATGCCGAGGCCGCCCTGGAGGATATAGGGCACGACCTGGCCGCCCTTGAGCGCCTGGGTGACGAACACGCCGAACAGGTTCTCGGTTTCGAAATTGGTCGCATTGAGCGGGTCGACATCGGCGCGGACCTGGCTGCCGAGCACCGCGGCGAGCTGCTTCTTGTCGGCGATCTTCTCGAACCGGGCGAGATCGGCCGCGACCGGCTTCATCCCCGCGGCGTCGATCGCCTTGGTGTCGACGAAGGCCTGGTAGAAGGCCTTGACCCTGGCGGCATCGCTGTCCGGCTCGGGATCGGACTTGAGGATGTCCGCGACCAGGGTTTCGAGCTGCTTTTCGGTTTCCTGGTCGGCAATCCAGAAGCCGCCGATGCTCGCCCGGTCGGCCGGGATCTCGGTGTCCTTCAGCCAGGCGCCGTTGGCGTACTGGAACCAGTCGTCGCCCGGCCTGGCCGAGGCATCCATCCACGCCTTCTGGATACCGAGCCCGGTGCCGGGGGTGGCGACGGCCGCGGTCTCGTCTCCGGAGAGCTGCTTGCAGGCGACGGGGCCGAGCGTGGCAGTGGCGGCGCCGAGCAGCAGCGCGGCGATCAGGCGTGATTTCATCGGTGGCGTCTCCCGGGAACGGATACGCGCGCTGGCGCGTGAAGTTGCAAGCGCAACCGCATAGGCGCCTGTTCCGGGCCGGACAAAAGTCGCTGGTCGGACTGACCAAGCCGTCCGTCGAGCAGTCAGCCCGCGAGGCGGCCGAAGCACCCCTCGCCGGCATAGAGCGCGCCGTCGCCCAGCTCTTCCTCGATGCGGATCAGCTGGTTGTACTTGGCGAGCCGGTCGGAACGCGCGAGCGAGCCGGTCTTGATCTGACCGCAGTTGGTGGCGACCGCGAGGTCGGCGATGGTCGAATCCTCGGTTTCGCCCGAGCGGTGGCTCATCACCGCGGTGTACCCGGCGCGGTGCGCCATATCGACCGCCTCGAGCGTCTCGGTCAGCGTGCCGATCTGGTTGACCTTGACCAGCAACGAGTTCGCCAGCCCCTTGCCGATGCCCATTTCGAGGCGGCGCGGATTGGTCACGAACAAGTCGTCGCCGACCAGCTGGACGCGCTCGCCGATCAGGTCGGTCAGCGCTTTCCAGCCCGCGAAATCGTCCTCGCTCATCCCGTCCTCGATCGAGCGGATCGGGTAGCTGTCGCAAAGCTCGGCGAGGTAGGCGGCCATCTCGTCGGGCGAAAGCGACAGGCCCTCGCCCGCAATCTCGTACTTCCCGCCCTTGAAGAACTCGGTCGCGGCGCAGTCGAGCGCGAGCGCGATGTCCTCGCCCGGCTTGAAGCCGGCCCGTTCGATCGAGGCCATCACGAAATCGAGCGCGGCGCGCGTGCTGGCAAGGTTGGGGGCGAAGCCGCCCTCGTCGCCGACCGAAGTCGACAGGCCCTTGTCCTTGAGGTCCTTCTTCAGGGTGTGGAACACTTCGGCGCCCCAGCGCACCGCCTCGGCCAGCGTCGGCGCGCCGAGAGGCATGATCATGAATTCCTGGAAGTCGATCGGGTTGTCGGCATGTTCGCCGCCGTTGATGATGTTCATCATCGGCACCGGCAGGACGTGCGCCGAAACGCCGCCGATATAGGAATAGAGCGGCAGCCCGCGCGCGCTGGCCGCGGCCCTGGCCACCGCCAGGCTCACGCCGAGGATCGCGTTGGCGCCGAGCTTGCCCTTGTTGTCCGTGCCGTCGAGGCCGATCATCGCGTAGTCGATGTCGCGCTGGTCCTCGGCGTCGAGGCCGAGCAGCGCGTCGGAAATCGGCCCGTTGACCGCGGCGACCGCCTTCAGCACGCCCTTGCCGAGATAGCGCCCCTTCTCGCCGTCGCGCAGCTCGACCGCCTCGTGCGCGCCGGTCGAAGCGCCCGAGGGCACCGCGGCGCGGCCGAAGCTGCCGTCGTCGAGCAGGACGTCGACTTCGACCGTCGGGTTGCCGCGGCTGTCGAGGATTTCGCGCCCGTGGATGTCGATGATGGCAGTCATTGCCGAAGGCTCCGCTAGTGGTGTTGTAAACGAGTACCACACTACCCACTTGTCGAGGGTCGGGCGGCGACTAGACCGCGGAACAAAGCGGTGCAAGTCGCGTTCGTTTGGATGAAGGCCGGGAGAGGAATTTCCCTTGGCCTGCTATTGAGATAGGCTCCCGCCGGGAGCAGTCAGAAAGGGCGTTCAGATGGCCGAATCCGCAAGCACCACTCGTAAGTCGAGCAAGCCGCGCACAAGCGCGAAGAAGCCGGCGGCAAAGAAGGCCGCGGCTTCCGCAAGCAACACCGAACTCGCCAAGTCGCGCTTCAATGCCGCGCTCGAGGAAGCCAAGGCCGGCGCCGCCGCGCTCGGCGCGGAAGCCAAGGAGCGCGCCGGCGCCTACCGCGAGCAGGCGGTCGTCAAGGGCGACGACCTGGCGCGCGAAGGCAAGGCCAAGGCGAGCGACGCGCTGACGAACCTGGGCAAGCTCGCGTCGGAAAACGCCGGCAAGCTCGACGATCGGTTCGGCACCCGGTATGGCGACTATGCGCGCAGCGCTTCGCGCGGCCTGCAGGAAACCGCTGCCAGGCTGGACAGCAAGAGCATGGAGGAACTGGGTGAGGATGCCCGCGAGTTCGTTCGCAAGAGCCCCGGCACGGCCATCGGCCTCGCCGCGCTCGCCGGCTTCCTCTTCGCACGCCTGTTTCGCGGCAAGTAACCATCGGTGACGCCGGAGGCCGAAGACGAATCGGGCCCCGTGCAGCCCGGAGAAAAGCGGGCGCCGGCCGATGAATCGGCCGAGCCGCGCTCGTTGTTCGAAGACGTCGAGATCCTGATCGAGGACGGCAAGACCTACCTCGAGGCGGAACTGAACTTCCAGCGGACCCGCGCACTCTATGTCGCCGACCAGGCCAAGTCCGCGGTGGTCTTCGGGGCCATCGCCGCCGGCTTCGGCTTCCTCGCGCTCATCGCGCTGACCGTCGGGCTGATCATCGCCCTGACCCCATGGCTGACCGCCTGGGGGGCCAGCGCGCTGGTCGTCGGCCTGCTGGTGCTGGGCGGCGCGGTCTTCCTGCGCAGGGCCAAGCGCCGCTGGGACCGGCTGATGGAGGTGATCGCCGGCAGCGGCGAGGCGGACGAATGATCGATCTCGAGCGGCGGCTGGCGGAGGACAAGGCCCTGCGCGACGCGGCGCTGGGCGTATTCCGCGCCGATCTCGGCTTCATTCGCGACGACCTGCACGAGCGCGGCGTCGGCGGGCGCATCGCCGACCGCATCGGCGAAAGCGCGATGGAGATGGTCGACGAGGCGGTCGACTACGCCGAGGCCAATCGCGGCCGGATCGCCGCGGCGGCCGCTGCCGCGGTGCTGTGGTTCGCCCGGGCGCCGCTGCTCAACGCCCTGTCGCGAATCTTTTCCGGCGACGGCGGCGACGAGGAACAAGATGGCGGCGATGCCCGTTTGCAGGACGAGTGACATTGCCATTCGGAGACCTGACATGACCGACACCAAGCGCAGCAGGATCGAGCAGAAGGTCGCCGCGGCCGAGCGCCGCAACAGCGCCCGGGCCGAACCCACGCTGCTCGATCGCGCCGGCGAAAGGGCGATCGAGGCGAAGGACAAGGTCGCCGGGTTCGCCCGCAGGCACCCGATCGCCACCATTGCCGGCGGGCTGGCGCTGGGCGTGCTCGTCAGCGGCCTGTTCCGCGGGTCGCCGACGCGCAGGATCGGGGCGAAAGTCGGTTCGGCGGTCGGCCGCAGGGCCACCGGCCTTGCCGCGATCGGCGTCGAACTGGCGCTGGCCTATGGCCGCAAGGCCGCCAGGGCCGCCGGCGAAGCCCGCAGCACCGGCGCGGAGAGGCTCGACGAGCTCGGCGATACGGTGGGCGATGCCGCCCGCGCCCTGCGCCGCGATGCCGCCGCGGCCGCGCGCGATGCGGGCCACACGGTCGGCAAGGCCCTGCGCGGCCGGCTCAATTGATCTCGCACTTGCAGCATCGCCGCGATGGCCTAAGGAACGGGTGAAACCAGTTCACGCGTTCCGGAGGGACTCGATTCATGCCCAAGCAGCTGTTGCACCTGGTGATGGGCGGCCGCGTGGTCGATCCGCAGGGATGCGAATTCCAGGATCTCGACAAGATCGATATCGTCGGAGTCTATCCCGATTACGCCACTGCGCTGGAAGCCTGGCGCGGGCAGGCCCAGCGCACGGTCGACGATGCCGAAATGAAATACGTCATCGTCCACCTGCACCGCCTGCTCGAACCGGAACTGGACGGGAATTGACCGTGAATCCCTGCGCAGGCAGGGACCTCAATCGGTCCGGCGCTCCGCTTGCGGAATGAGGTCCCTGCCTGCGCAGGGACTCATGTGGCTCAGATGAATTCGATCTTCTTGACCAGGTAGAACCGGTCGCCCGAGGGCACGGTAACCTCGACCTCGTCGCCGACCGACTTGCCGATCAGCGCCTTGCCCATCGGCGAATCGTAGGAAATCCGGCCGTGCTTGGCATCGGATTCGGTCTGGCCGACGATCTGGTAGCGGCACGGCTTTTCGTCCTCGTCGAGCACGGTGACGGTGGCGCCGAACACGATCCGGTTACCCGAAAGCGACGTCGGATCGATGATCTGCGCGCGGCTGACCTTGTCTTCCAGCTCGGCGATCTGCGCCTCGACCTGGCCCTGGCGTTCCTTGGCGGCATGGTATTCCGCGTTTTCCGACAAGTCGCCGTGGGCGCGCGCCACCTCGATCGCTTCGACGATCTTCGGGCGCTCCTGGCGCAATACCTTGAGGTTGGCGGTCAGCTTTTCGTAGCCTTCCGCCAGCATCGGAAACTTTTCCATATCCGTCCCTGTCTTCCTCCAATCCCGTCAAAACCGCCCTCCCCGCTCAAGGTTCGAGCGGCGGCAGTGGCAGAATGTCGGGGGAAACGCTTCAGCTATAATAGTCTTGCAGCGAGCGTACTTCAAGTTCGCTCGGCCGCACGGTCACGATCGCCTGCGCTACCGCGGCCGAAGCGGCGGCCGTGGTGTAGTAGGGAACCTTCGCCCCGAGCGCCGATGCGCGGATCGACTGGCTGTCCTTGTGGCTCTGCCAGCCTTCGGTGGTGTTGAAGATCAGGGCGATGGCGCCGTCGACGATCTTGTCGACGATGTGCGGGCGCCCTTCGGCCACCTTGTTGACCCGCTCGACCGGCAGCCCGGCCTCGGCGAGGTAGATCTGCGTGCCGCCGGTGGCGACGGCGGTGAAGCCGTGCGCGATCAGCTGGCGGACCGGCTCGACGATATGCGGCTTGTCGCTGTCCTTGACCGAGACGAACAGCACGCCCTTCTCCGGCAGCACGGTGCCTTCGCCGAGCTGCGACTTGATGTAGGCGGTAGGAAAATCGCGATCGATGCCCATCACTTCGCCGGTCGATTTCATCTCGGGCGTCAGCACCGGGTCGGCGCCGGGGAAGCGGCTGAACGGGAACACCGCTTCCTTGACCGTCATGTAATCGATCCGCCAGTCGATCGGCGGCAGGTCGGCCAGCTTTTCGCCGGCCATCACCCGCGCCGCGATCTTGGCCACCGGCACGCCGATCGCCTTGGCGACGAAGGGCACGGTGCGGCTGGCGCGCGGGTTGACCTCGATCAGGTAGACTTCCCCGTCCTTGACCGCGAACTGCACGTTCATCAGGCCCTTCACGCCGAGCGCCAGCGCCAGCTGCTCGGCCTGGCGCTCCATCTCGGCGACGATCTCGGGCGGCAGGCTGTAGGGCGGCAGGGTCGCGGCACTGTCACCCGAATGGACGCCGGCTTCCTCGATGTGCTGCATCACCCCGGCGATGACCACTCGCTCGCCGTCGCACAGCGCGTCGACGTCGCATTCGATCGCATCGCGCAGGTACTGGTCGACCAGCACCGGCGAATCGCCCGAGACGTTGACCGCGGTGGCGACGTAGTCGTCTAGCTGCGCTTCGGAATCGACGATTTCCATCGCCCGCCCGCCGAGCACGTAGCTCGGCCGCAGCAGCACCGGGTAGCCGATCCGCGCGGCGACCGCGACGGCCTCGTCGCGGCTCTTGGCGATGCCGTTCATCGGCTGCTTGAGCTTGAGCTGGTTGACCAGCTTGGCGAAACGCTCGCGGTCTTCGGCCAGGTCGATCGCGTCGGGCGACGTGCCGAGGATCGGAATCCCCGCGTCTTCGAGCGCCTGGGCGAGCTTGAGCGGCGTCTGCCCGCCGAACTGGACGATCACCCCGACAAGCTCGCCGCGCGATTGCTCGACGCGCAGGATCTCGAGCACGTCCTCGGCCGTGAGCGGCTCGAAATAGAGCCGGTCGGAAGTGTCGTAGTCGGTCGAGACCGTTTCCGGGTTGCAGTTGACCATGATCGTCTCGAAGCCCGCCTCGGACAGCGCGAAGCAGGCGTGGACGCAGCAATAGTCGAACTCGATTCCCTGGCCGATGCGGTTGGGCCCGCCGCCGAGGATGACGATCTTCCTGCGCTCGGACGGCCAGGCCTCGTCCTCCGGCTCACCGAAGCTCGGCGCTTCGTAGGTCGAATACATGTAGGGCGTGATCGCCTCGAACTCGGCGGCGCAGGAATCGATCCGCTTGAACACCGGCAGCACGCCGAGCTTGTGGCGCAGCTCGCGCACTTCGTCCTCGCTCGTCGCCCCGGCCATCGCCCTCAGCGTATCGTGCAGCAGGCCCGAGCGCCTGGCCTGCGTTTCGGCAAGGCCGCCGGCCACGCCGACCGAGCGCACGGCGAGCGTGGCGAGGCGCTTGTCGGAAAAGCCCATCGCCTTCAGGCGGCGGAGGCCCTCGGCGTCGTTCGGCAGGCCGTCCTCGCCGATCGCCGCTTCTTCGTGGATGATTTCCTCGATGTGGCGCAGGAACCAGGGGTCGTAATGGGTGATCGCCTGCACTTCCTCGACCGTGAAGCCCTCGCGCATTGCCTGGGCGGCCTTGAGCAGCCGGTCGGGCGTCTGCTGGCTGAGCGCGGCGGTGATCTCGTCGCGCGTCGCCCCTTCGAGCTCGATCACGCGGTTGAACCCGTCGAGCCCGGTCTCGAGCCCGCGCAGCGCCTTCTGCAGGCTTTCCTTGAAGTTGCGGCCGATCGCCATGACCTCGCCGACCGATTTCATCGCGGTCGACAGCTCGGCCTTGGTCCCCTTGAACTTCTCGAACGCGAAGCGCGGGATCTTGGTGACGACGTAATCGATGGTCGGCTCGAAGCTCGCCGGGGTGGCGCCGGTGATCTCGTTGGTGATCTCGTCGAGCGTGTAGCCGACCGCCAGCTTGGCGGCGACGCGGGCGATCGGGAAGCCGGTCGCCTTCGAAGCCAGCGCCGAGGAGCGCGACACGCGCGGGTTCATCTCGATCACGATCAGCCGCCCGTCCTTCGGATTGACTGCGAACTGGACGTTGGAGCCACCGGTCTCGACGCCGATTTCGCGCAGCACCGCGATGCTGGCGCTGCGCATGATCTGGTATTCCTTGTCGGTCAGCGTCAGCGCGGGAGCCACCGTGATCGAATCGCCGGTGTGGACCCCCATCGGGTCGACGTTCTCGATCGAGCAGATGATGATGGCGTTGTCGTGCCGGTCGCGCACGACTTCCATCTCGTATTCCTTCCACCCGAGGAGCGATTCCTCGATCAGCACTTCGGTGGTGGGCGACGCGTCGAGACCGGAGCGGACGATGTGCTCGAACTCGGCCTTGTTGTAGGCGACGCCGCCGCCGGTGCCGCCGAGCGTGAAGCTCGGGCGGATGATGGCGGGGAGCCCGGTGCGCTCGAGCACCGCGAACGCCTCGTCGACGCTGTGCGCCAGCCCCGAGCGGGCGCTTTCGAGGCCGATCCTGTCCATCGCCTCGCGGAAGCGCTGGCGGTTCTCGGCCTTGTCGATCGCGTCGGCGTCGGCGCCGATCATCTTCACGCCGTATTTCTCCAGCGTGCCGTCGTTGTAGAGCGCCAGCGCGCAGTTGAGCGCGGTCTGCCCGCCCATCGTCGGCAGCAGCGCGTCCGGGCGCTCCTTGGCGATGATCTTGGCGACGATCGCCGGGGTGATCGGCTCGACATAGGTCGCGTCGGCGAACTCGGGATCGGTCATGATCGTCGCCGGGTTGGAGTTGACCAGGACCACCCGGTAGCCCTCCTCCTTCAGCGCCTTGATCGCCTGCGTGCCCGAATAGTCGAACTCGCACGCCTGCCCGATGATGATCGGCCCGGCGCCGATGACGAGGATCGAGGAGATGTCAGTGCGTTTGGGCATTAGTTCACGCAGCGGGTCACGTGGGCCGAGACTTTCGAAATGTCAGCCACCGAAACGTGGGATTTAAGTGCGGTCCAAAGGCCGTAAAGCTGCCCATCCGGACCAATCGTAACAACGTAAGTAGAAGTGACACCAGTCGCAGGGTAGGTCTCGATCACTCCAAAGGACCCGGTTTCCGGGTCGACGAATGAGAACGACAGTAAGCCACCATCTGTGCGTGAATTAACGAACTCGCCCAACGCATCCATGAATAGGATGTTTGGTTCATTGTCAGGTGTGACAACAAACACGAGTCGGCCCGCTGTTATTGGGTCATCCTGCCAGCCGTCATCGCGAGGCCAAAGATAGTATCCTCTCCCTTCCGATGGACCGCAAACGGCAAGAATGCTCGAACCATTCGGAAGCGTGCTCAGCGCGAGGCTTTTGAGCGCTTGCAATTCTGCATCTGCAGACTGAGCGTTTTGTGCCGCGATCTGCGAACTGGCTGCCAACAAGGCGCCAGAAAGCGCAATAGATGCAATTCGACTCATGACGATTTCTCCCCCAACATCCCCACGAACTTCTCGAACAGATAGTAGCTGTCGTGCGGGCCGGGGCTGGCCTCGGGGTGGTACTGCACGCCGAACGCCTTCTTGCCCTTGATCGAAATTCCGCAGTTCGAGCCGTCGAACAGGCTGACGTGGGTCTCCTCGATGCCTTCGGGCAGCGTCGCGTTGTCGACCGCGAAGCCGTGGTTCATCGAGGTGATCTCGACCAGCCCCTCGCTTGCGCCCCAGCTTTTGCCGACGCGCTGGACCGGGTGGTTCGCGCCACGGTGGCCCTGGTGCATCTTGCTGGTCTTGGCTCCCGCCGCGAGGCCGAGCATCTGGTGGCCGAGGCAGATGCCGAACACTGGCACGTCCTTGTCGAGCAGCGCCCTGATCGTCGGCACCGCGTACTCGCCGGTCGCCGCCGGGTCGCCCGGGCCGTTCGAGAGGAACACGCCGTCGGGCTTCAGGGCCATGATCTCGTCGAAGCCAGTCTGCGCGGGAACCACCGTCACCCACGCGCCGGCCTTCACCAGGTTGCGGAAGATGTTGTCCTTGGCGCCGTAGTCGATCGCCACCACGTGCGGGCGCTTCTCCCCCACCCCTTCAGGGGAGGGGATCGGGGGGTGGGGGCCGCCTTCAGCCCCCTCTCCCAACCCTCTCCCCTGAAGGGGAGAGGGCTTTTGGTAGCCTTTGCCCAGTTCCCAAGGCCCGCCTTCCCATTCCTCCTGCTTCGCGCGGCTGACGCGAATGGCGAGGTCCATGCCTTCGAGCCCCGGCCATTCGCGCGCCTGCCTCAGCAGCGCCGGAATGTCGAATTCGCCGTTGGGATCGTGCGCGATCACCGCGTTGGGCGCGCCGCCCAGGCGGATTCGGCGGGTCAGCGCGCGGGTGTCGACGCCGGAGAGGCCGATCTTCATGTGGCCTTTCATCCAGTCCTCGAACGTGCGCTCGGAGCGGAAGCTCGACGGCGGGGTCACTTCCTCGCGCACGACGCAGCCGACCGCGCCCTCGACCATCGATTCGACGTCCTCGGCATTGGCGCCGACGTTGCCGATGTGCGGGAAAGTGAAAGTGACGATCTGCGCCGCATAGGACGGGTCGGTCATCACTTCCTCATAGCCGGTCATCGCGGTGTTGAAGCACACTTCGCCCACCGCGCTGCCGACATGGCCGAATCCCTTGCCCCACACGACCGTTCCATCCGCGAAAACGAGGACTCCCGTCGCGCCCTTGGGTGGCGCGTGCGAGGAGGCGGGGTCGGCCATGATAGGGGCGCTCCGATCAATAAATTCCGGCGATGCGTGCTAAGTCGTTGCCGCTAGTCACCGGCCGCGCCCGCGTCAACCTGTCCAAGCGCGATTTATCCCGCTATTTGGACCCCCTCCTCATTCAATCAACCCGGAAAGTCCCCCCGATGCTTCGCGACGACCTCAGGCAGGCGCAGATTACGGCGATGAAGGCCGGCGAGAAGGACCGCCTTGCCGCGGTCCGGCTGATCCTCGCCAGGCTCAAGGACCGCGACATCGAGCAGCGCACCGCGGCGAAACCAATGGAGGACGATGCGCTGGTCATCGACACCCTCCAGAAAATGGCCAAGCAGCGCCGCGAATCGATCGAGCTGTACGAGAAAGGCGGCCGCGAGGAGCTGGCCGCGATCGAGCGCGGCGAGCTGGCGGTGATCGAGGAATTCATGCCCCGCCAGATGGACGAGGCCGAGACCAGGGCCGCGATCGAGGCGATCAAGGCCGAACTCGGCGCTTCGGGCATCAAGGACATGGGCCGGGTGATGGCCGAGCTGAAGGCCCGCCACGGCGCCATGCTCGACATGGGCAAGGCCAGCGCGCTGGTAAAGGAAGCGCTCGGCTGAATTCGCAAGCGCGCGGCCAAGGCCTCGAAATCCAAAGTATTTGACGCCGTTTCGCCGCGGTCCTACCCAGATGCCGGGAGCATCGTCGGGGACAGACAACTAAACGAGTCGCGCCTAACAACTGCAAAAAAATATCGATCCTGGGACGGTGTCTTCTGTAGTGGCTACAGGAGGGTTGTCTTATGGATTGGCTTATACCTGCAATCGTCGGCTGGTGCGGAACCGGATGGCCATGGCGCTGGCCCCTCCCTTCGGGCGGAGGCGGCGGCTTCGACCCCGATAACCCCTGGCCCCCCAACTGCCCGATGTGCGGCCTGATCACCAAGTTCGGTGGCGCGATCGCCGCGGTCGTGATCAACCAGGCGCTTGTCGGAAACGAGCTCATCGGTGGGCTGGCGGCCGTGACGGTCGTCTCGCTCGCAGCGGGCAAGGTCGGTGGCGACATCGTCAACAGCGTCGGCGGGATGTTCCGCAAGTAAGCATCGGCAAGTCGTGCGCGTCTTCGCTGCCCAGGCAGAGAGGGGGCGCGGCTGAGGCTTCCGCCGGAACCCGGGCGGTCAGGCGGTCGCCCGGGTTTCCACCGTAAAGAGCAGCGCGGCCGCAGGACCGCGATTGTCGATCTGCGCGTCGCGGGTGTAGTCCCCCGGGCATGTCCCTTTCCCCGCAATGGCTCGATGAGCTCCGGTCGCGCATCACGCTTTCGAGCGTGATCATGCGCACGACCAAGCTGCAGAAGGCCGGGCGCGAATGGAAGGCCTGCTGCCCGTTCCATAACGAAAAGACGCCCAGCTTCACCGTCAGCGACGAAAAGGGCTTCTACCACTGCTTCGGCTGCGGCGCGCACGGTGACGTCATCCGCTGGATGACCGACCAGCGCGGCCTCTCGTTCATGGACGCCGTGAAGGAACTGGCGTCAGAGGCGGGGATGGAAGTTCCCCGCCCCGATCCCCGCGAAGCCGAGCGCGCCGAACGCCAGGCGGGTCTACATGACGTCATGGCGTCGGCACAGGAATATTTCAAAAACAATCTCTTATCGGACAAAGGTGAGAAAGCGCGGGAATACCTGAAGTCACGGGGCCTCGACGGCCATACGATCGAGCGCTTCGGCTTCGGCTATGCCCTGGACGAGCGCGGGGCGCTGAAGAAAGCGCTTTCGCGGGTCCCCGAGCCCATGCTGGTCGAGGCTGGCCTGCTGATCGCGGTCGACGAGAAGGAGCCTTACGACCGCTTCCGCGGACGCCTGATGCTGCCGATCCAGGACGCGCGCGGACGGATCGTCGGATTCGGCGGCCGCATCCTCGACAGCGGCAGAACAGATGCCCCCAAGTACCTAAATTCACCCGATACTGTCCTGTTCGACAAGGGCCGGACGCTGTACAACCTGCATCGCGCGGGCCCGGCTTCCCGGCAAGGCGGCCGGATTGTCGTGGTCGAAGGCTACATGGACGTGATCGCGCTGGCCGCCGCGGGGATCGAGGAAGCCGTCGCGCCGATGGGCACCGCGCTCACCGAGCGGCAGATTGAGCTGCTCTGGCGCCTGGCGGACGTGCCGCTGTTGTGCTTCGACGGTGACGCGGCAGGACAGCGTGCCGCCATGCGCGCGGCGGTGCGGGCCCTGCCCCTGCTGCGCCCCGGCCACTCGCTCGCCTTCGTCCACCTGCCCGACGGGCTCGATCCCGACGACTTGCTGCGCCAGCAGGGCCGCGCCGCGCTCGACCGGCTGCTGGACGGGCCGGAAAGCCTGCTCGAGATCCTCTGGCGGCACGAGCGCGATGCCCGCCCGCTGCACTCGCCCGAGGACAAGGCCGGGCTCAAGGAACGGCTCCTGGCCCATGCCGAGGCGATCCAGCAACCGGACATCCGCTCGCTCTATCGCCGCGAGCTGCTCGACCGCTTTTCCGCCTTCGCCTACCCCAAGCGGGAGTTTTCGCCCCGCCAAAGCGGGCGCACAAGGGCGTCGACCGCACGCACACCGGCGCCAAGCGACACCGCCAGGCTGCGCAAGGTCGGCAGCGGCGCGCGCGACCTGTTCACCCAGGCCGTGCTCGCCGGGCTCGCCCGCCACCCGCACGAGATCGCCCGCCATGCCGAGGCCCTCGCCCGCCTCGCCGCCGCCGAACCGGGCACTTCGGCGGCGGTCGATGCGCTGCTCGATGCGTCGGAAGCGCTTGAAGCCGGGCGCGGCGATCCCATATCCGCGCTCGGGAAAATCGCGCGGCCGCCGGAAAACACTCGCTTCTCCTTCCTGCTGGAAGGCTCCGATCCGCAGGGCGCGCGCGAGGACCTGGCCGAGGCAGTCGCCTTGCTGGTCGAAAGGCCGGCGCTTGAGGCGGCGATTGCGGACGCGACGGCGCGGTTCGACCACGATCCGGAAGGCGCCTTCGCCGAGCAGCAGCGGCTGCGCAAACGAAAGCTGGAAATCGAGGTGCGACTCGGGCATTTGGCCCGCAAACGCGCCGCCGGTCCGGCGCTGGAAGAAAACTTTTCGGGCGCCGCAGCGGCATCCCGCGAACAGGAAACGGAATAAGCGAAGCGATGGCCTCTGAAGACGACGGCACCAAGAACGACGACGCACCGCTCATCGACCTCAACGAGGCATCGATCAAGAAGCTCGTCGCCAAGGGCAAGCGCAAGGGCTACCTGACCTATGACGAGCTCAATTCGGCGCTGCCGCAGGACGAGCTGTCTTCCGAACAGATCGAGGACGTGATGTCGGCGATCTCCGAAATGGGCGTCAACATCGTCGAAAGCGACGAGGACGCGCAGGAGGAGGACGACGATGCGGGCGACGGCCCGGAGGAAATCGCCGCCGCGGACGACGACGACGATGGCGACGACGAGACCAAGCACGTCCCCGAAAAGAAGAAGAAGGAAGCCACCGAGCGCACCGACGACCCGGTGCGCATGTACCTGCGCGAGATGGGCGCGGTCGAGCTGCTCAGCCGCGAGGGCGAGATCGCCATCGCCAAGCGCATCGAGGCCGGCCGCGACACGATGATCATGGGCCTGTGCGAGAGCCCGATCACCTTCCACGCCATCATCATGTGGTCCGAGGCGCTCAACAACGAGGAAATGCAGCTGCGCGAGATCCTCGATCTCGACGCGATGCTGTCCAAGGAGCCGCCCGTCGACAAGATGGAGGAAGGCGCCGAGGACGACGACGCCGGCGAGATTTCCGAGGAGACCGCCGGTCCTTCCTACAAGGAAGAGGAAGACATCGAGGAAGAGGAAGAGGCCGACGAGGAACTGGACGAGGACGGCGAGCCGCGCCAGCGCCGCCGCGAGGAGGAAGACGAGGAGGACAACACCCTCTCCCTCGCGCAGATGGAAGCCGCGCTGAAGCCCGAGGCGCTCGAGCGCTTCGCCCGCATCACCTCGCTGTTCAAGAAGTTCGAGAAGATCCAGGCGGAGCGCGTCGACGTGCTCGGCCGCGGCGACGAATTCCCCGCCGCCAAGGAAAAGAAGTACGAGGCACTGCGCGAGGAGCTGACGGCCGAGGTCGAAAGCGTGCAGTTCCACGCGACCAAGATCGAATACCTCGTCGACAACCTCTATGCCTTCAACCGGCGCCTGACCGCGCTCGGCGGGCAAATGCTGCGCCTCGCCGAGCGGCACAAGGTCAAGCGCGCCGACTTCCTGGCCGAATATGTCGGCCACGAGCTCGATGAGAACTGGCTCGCCGAAATGGCGAAGAAGGACAAGAAATGGGCCGCCTTCGCCGAGAAGGAAGCCGAGGCGGTCGAGCGCATCCGCGCCGAAATCGCCGACATCGCCGCCGCCACCGGCATGAGCCTGAATGAATTCCGCCGGATCGTGAACATGGTCCAGAAGGGCGAGCGCGAGGCGCGCATTGCCAAGAAGGAAATGGTCGAGGCCAACCTGCGCCTGGTGATCTCGATCGCCAAGAAGTACACCAACCGGGGCTTGCAATTCCTCGACCTGATCCAGGAAGGCAACATCGGCCTGATGAAGGCGGTCGACAAGTTCGAGTACCGCCGCGGCTACAAGTTCAGCACCTATGCCACCTGGTGGATCCGCCAGGCGATCACTCGCTCGATCGCCGACCAGGCGCGCACCATCCGCATCCCGGTGCACATGATCGAGACGATCAACAAGCTGGTGCGCACCAGCCGCCAGTTCCTCCACGAGCAGGGCCGCGAGCCGACGCCCGAGGAAATGGCCGAGCGCCTGTCGATGCCGCTCGAAAAAGTCCGCAAGGTGATGAAGATCGCCAAGGAGCCGATCAGCCTCGAAACGCCGATCGGCGACGAGGAAGATTCGCACCTCGGCGATTTCATCGAGGACAAGAACGCGGTCATCCCGGTCGATGCGGCGATCCAGGCGAACCTCAAGGAAACGGTCACCCGCGTGCTCGCCAGCCTGACCCCGCGCGAGGAACGCGTGCTGCGCATGCGTTTCGGCATCGGCATGAACACCGATCACACGCTGGAGGAAGTCGGCCAGCAATTCTCGGTCACCCGCGAACGCATCCGCCAGATCGAAGCCAAGGCGCTGCGCAAGCTCAAGCACCCGAGCCGCAGCCGGAAGATGCGCAGCTTCCTGGACCAGTAATCCGAACCCTTGGGGGGATGGAAATGAAGACGTTCCTCGGCGCACTAATGGCCGGGAAAGCGGACTGACCGATCGAAAGCCCCCCGCCGCCTCCGGCCGCGGCAGGACCGAACGCAATCGAACTTTACCGCGGCCCGGGCTTTGACGCCGGGCCTCTGCCGGGATAGCGTCCGTCCGGGGCCATGCTGGCATGGGGAGAGGACGATGAGGGAGGCCGGCGCGGGCCGAAAGACGTTCCATGCGGCGATCGCCGGCATCATGCTGGCCGGATCGCTGCTGCTGGGCGGGCGGCTCGCCGCGCAAGCGCAGGACGATGCGGCGCCATCCGCGCAGGAACGCGAAATCGCCGAAATCCTCTATCGCCACGATACCGTGACCGACGAAGCGCGCGCGCTGGGCGGTGCCGCCTATCGCCGCGCTTGCGCGGGATGCCACGACGGCGGCGTCGACCGGGCGCCGCCGGTCACCCTGCTGGGAACCCTTTCGCCAGATGCAATCCACCGCACGCTGACCAGTGGCCGGATGCAGGTCCAGGCCATGGCCCTGTCCCCGCAGGAAAGGGTCGCGGTCGCGGAATACCTGACCGGGCGCCGGACAGGCGGGGAAAGCGCCGCCGCCGAACCGCCGGCCTGCGCCGCGGGAACCGGCTGGTTCGACCGCTCGCAGCCGCCCGCCTTCGCCGGCTGGGGCCTCGATTCCGCCAACAGCCACAAAATTCCGGGCGAGCTGGCCGGGCTCGGCCGCGGCAATGTCGGCCGGCTGACGCTGAAATGGGCCCTGGCCTTCCCGAGCGTGCTCTATGCCCGCTCGCAGCCGGCGCTGGCCGGCGGCGCGATGTTCGTCGGCGGCGATGACGGCAAGGTCTATGCGCTCGATCCCGAGACGGGCTGCGCGCACTGGACCTTCGCCGCCGCCGGCCCGGTGCGCATGGGCATCGTCGCCGGCGCGTGGCGGGCGGACGCGCCCGGCGAGGCGCCGCTCATCTACTTTGGCGACCTGCTCGGCAATGCCTACGCGCTCGACGCCGCCAGCGGCAAGGTCGCCTGGAAGCGGGCGATGGACAGCCATGTCAGCGCGACGCTGACCGGCTCGCCGGCGCTGCACGAGGGCGTGCTCTATGTCCCCGTCTCGTCGCTGGAGGAACCGGCCGCCGCCGTCCCCGGCTACGAATGCTGCACTTTCCGCGGGGCGCTGGCGGCGCTCGACAGCCGCACCGGCGAAGAGATCTGGCGCGCCTACATGGTCGACGAGCCGGTCCCGCAAGGCGAGAACGCCAAGGGGGTGCGGCAATGGGGTCCGTCGGGAGCGGCGATCTGGTCGACCCCGCTGGTCGATGCCGCACGCGGGCAGGTCTACGTCACCACCGGCGACAACTATTCCTCCCCTTCCACCGCGATGAGCGACGCGATCGTCGCGGTCGACATGAAAACCGGGCGCATCGCCTGGGCCTACCAGGCGACCGCCGGAGACAGTTGGAACGTCAGCTGCGACTGGGCCGACGTTGGCAATTGCCCCGAGGAAGCCGGCCCCGATCACGATTTCGGCGCCGCGCCCGTGCTGGCGCGCGATGGCACGGGCAGGGAATACCTCCTCGCCGGGCAGAAATCCGGCGCGGTCTATGCGGTCGATCCCGCCACCGGCGATCTGCTGTGGACCAGGCGGCTCGGGCGCGGCGGCGCGCTCGGCGGGGTCCATTTCGGGATCGCCGCGGCGGGCGACAAGGTCTTCGTGCCGATCAGCGACTTCCCCGACGGGGCCGTCCACGAGCTGGAGGCACGGCCCGGCATCTATGCGCTCGACCTTGCCACCGGTGACTATGCCTGGCGCGCGCCGGCCGAAAACGCCTGCGGCGGCAAGCGCTTCTGCCAGCCCGGCTACGGCGACGCGATCAGCGTCACCGACGAGCTGGTGCTCGCCGGCTCGACCGACGGGCATGTCAGGATCCTCGACGCCGGGACGGGCAAGGTGCTGTGGGACTTCGACACCGACCGCGCCTTCGCGACCGTCAGCGGCACCGCGGCCCGCGGCGGCTCGATCAGCGGCGGCTCCGCGCCGATCGCCTGGCGCGGCAAGCTGATCGTCAATTCGGGTTACGGCGGGCTCGGCAAGATGCCGGGCAACGTCTTGCTGGTGTTCGACGTAAACTGACCCTTCCACCCCCAAGCGAGGAGACGGCAATGGCTGGCAAGACCGGCACGCACCAGACGAGCGGAGCCTACCAGTCGATGCTCGTCGCCCTGCTGGGCGTGAACATGGGGATCGTGTTCCTCGACCGCGGGGCCTTCGGGCTGCTCGCGCCGATGATCCAGCCCGAATTCGACCTCAGCAACACCCAGGTCGGGATGATCAACGGCATTCTCGCCGCGACCTGGGCGCTGTCGAGCTTCGGCCTCACCCGGGCGGCCGACGTGACCGGCCGCAGCAAGCTGCTGCTGGTTGCCGGCACGGTGGTCTTTTCAGTCGCCTCGATCAGTTCCGGCTTTGCCGTCGGCCTCCTCACCTTGATGGCGGCGCGCGCGCTGATGGGGATCGCCGAAGGCGGCCTGCCGCCACTCAGCACGCATATCGTCACCAGCGAAGTCGCGCCCGAGCGGCGCGGGCTGGCGATCGGCATGCTCTCGACCATTGGAATCAATCTCATACCACTGCTCGGGCCGCTGGTGATCGTCGGCATCGGGACGGTCTATGGATGGCGCGCGGCCTTCTGGGTCGCCGGCATCCCGGGCCTGATCATGGCCGCGGTGATTTGGCTCCTGGTCCGCAACCCCGCACACGAACGCACGGACGACACGCCCAAGGGCAGCGTCGTTCCATTGCTCAAGACCCGCAACATCCGTTTCACCCTCGTGCTGGCCACGCTCAACATGACATTCTACGCGGCCCTGTTCGGCTTCCTGCCGCTCTACCTCGTCAATGTGCAGGGGCTGAGCAATGCGATGATGGGCGTCGTCATGACCGCGCTCGGAGTGGCTGCGGTGTTCTATGGCTTCGTCGGTCCGATGCTGTCCGACCGCTTCGGGCGGAAGGCGGCGATCTTCGGCAGTTACCTGATTGCCGCTCTCGGCTTGCCCTTCCTGGCCTTCAGCGGCGGCTCGCTCGCGCTTGTCTTCGCCGGCGCAATGCTTGCGGTCGCCGGTGGAGCCGGTTCGGGCATCCTGATCATGAACGTCATACCGGGTGAATCGGCCCCGCCGCATCTCAGGGCGACGGCGATGGGCTTCACCGCCGCGGTGGGCGAAATGCTCGGCGCGGGGGCGATGCCGGTGGTCATCGGCGGGGTAGCCGACCGGATCGGGCTCGGCGTCCTGCCGTGGATTCTGCTCGGCGTCGCCGTGCTTTTCTGCCTCGTCACGCTGGGCCTGCGCGAGACGGCGCCGAGGATCGTCGCGAGCGCGCGGCCCGAGCTGGCCTAGCGGCAGGAGGCGGGGGCGACACAAGCCGAGGACGGGCCCGGCGATCTGGACACCCCCATGCGTTGAGCGCACACAATCTGCGCGATGCCGTTCATTCGGGCGAGGAAACATGGCCCAGGAGGCATGATATGAAGTTCGTAATCGCTTCCCTACCGCGATCGGGGAGTACAGCTGTCTACAGAGTCCTTAAGTCCGATCCGAGCATAAAGATTGCGTATGAGCCATCGTTCTTTGACCTTGGCACCAGCTTGAAAAAAATAAGAAATAGGACCTTAAAATACTTCGGAAAATTTGATGGAATAAAGCATGTTTGGGATCCTAACGGGTGGCCCTTCCGAAATCCCAATCATATCTCAACTTTAGACGCACTGGATAAGAGCCATGAGTTGATATTGCCGAACAAAACTGTTCTCGACTGTGCCTACAGGATTGCCTGGGTGCGCCGTAAGAATACCTTTGATCGCACGCTTTCCGACTTATGGGGGCAACAGACGAATCTCTGGGGACATGACCCAAATCAGCCACATGACGTTTCAGAAGTGCAGCAGTACAGAGCTGCCGCGCATCGTCACGTTCCGTCCGCGATAGATGCCAACGTGTTTGGCTGGTACATGCACAACGCAGAAAGTTGGGAGAGCGCAATAATAGGCGGATTGCCATCCACGAGTACGAAGACGTTTTTTTATGAAGACCTTTTTGATTTTAACATGTCGCAGACTCACCTCCCTATTGCATGGCATGAACTGGCTGATTGGCTAAATCTGAAACCAGATTTCTTATCTCTTGAGGTACGGCAAATCATTTCTCCAGTTAGTAAATTGAATTCTGTTGATATATATGAACGAATACCAAACTTTCAGAATTTGAAAGACTCATTTTTTTATAGTGATGGCAGGTAAATAGAACGCGCGCTGTCCCAAGGCAGTCTCCGTAGCCGTGCCGGATCGGCTCGCTTCCAGCGAGATTCACATCTCCTGATCGCTGCTCACGCAGCCTCCCCATTGGGGTGCTCGGGAATTTCGCTCATTCTGGAGAGCGGGGTTCACGCCCCCTCACTCTGACTTCTGCCCTCCTCCCCAACATCGGCTCCGTCACCCCCAGACCATCGCGTCCGCCCGGTCCGGCGACTGGCACGGCCCTTCGCACCTCCTGCGACAGCGCAGGCGCACCGCGCCTGAACAGCCCTACCGAGCAGCGGGTGGAGCAAGCGACCACGTGGGTCGCGGTGCGCAGGCTGGAGCCGGCGGGATGGACGACGGCTGTCACTACGGTAACATGCCGCGCATGACGGCAGGTTATGATTACATCGTCATCGGCTCCGGCTCGGCCGGGGCGGTGGTCGCCGCCCGGTTGAGCGAGGATCCGGAGGTTTCCGTGCTGCTGCTCGAAGCGGGCCCGCGCGACCGCCATCCGCTGCAGCTGATGCCGCTCGCCTTTGCCCGGGTCGCGGCCGGCCGGATTGGCACCTGGCAGTACTTGTCCGAACCCGAACCGGGCCTGCACGGCCGCCGCCTGCCGATCCCGCGCGGGCGGACGCTCGGCGGCACTTCGTCGATCAACGCCATGATCGCGATCCGCGGCAACCGGCGCGATTACGACGACTGGGCGGCGCAGGGCCTGGCCGGCTGGAGCCATGCCGAAGTCCTGCCCTATTTCAAGCGGCTCGAGGCGAGCTGGCGCGGCGAAAGCGAATTCCACGGCGGCGACGGCCCGGTATGCATTTCGCCGATGGCCGGGCCGGAAATGCTGTGGGAGCCGCTGCTCGAGGCGGCCGGGGCCGCCGGGGTTCCTTTTTGCGAGGATCCCAACGGGCCCGAGCAGGACGGCATTTCGCGGATGGAATCGAACACCGCCGGCGGCAGGCGGGCGAGCTCGGCGCGCGCCTATCTCTACCCCGCGATGGACCGCCCCAACCTGACCGTCGCGACCGGCGCGCTGGTCCGGCGGATCGTGGTCCGCAATTCGCGCGCGATCGGGGTGCAGTTCGCCAGGCGCGGGCAGATGCTGACCGTGCTGGCGCACCGCGAGATCGTGGTTTCGGGCGGAGCCTACAACAGCCCGCAGCTGCTGCTGCTGTCGGGAATCGGCCCGGCCGACGAATTGCGCCAGGTGGGGGTCGAGCCGGTGCACGACCTGCCCGGCGTCGGCCGCAACCTGGCCGACCATCCCAACATCATCAACGAATACGAGCTGGCCGGCGACGAAGGGCTGACGCGCTTCCTCAGGGCCGATCGCGCAGCCTTCGCCGCGGGGCGGTGGTTTGCCCGCCACGACGGCCCGTTCGCCTATACCGGGACTGCCGCCAACGTCTTCGCGCGTTCGCTCGACGGGCTCGACCGGCCCGATATCCAGCTGATCAGCATGCCGGTAAGCGGCAATGCGCGGGTCTGGCTGCCCGGCGTGCAGCGCCGGCCGGCCGCGAAGCTCTCCGTCCGCGCGGGCTTCCTCCACCCGCAGTCGCGCGGCTGGGTCAGGCTGCGCTCGGCCGACCCGCGCGATCCGCCGCGCATCTTCAACAACATGTTCGCCGAGCCGGGTGACCTCGACGGCATGGTCCGCGCGCTCGAGCTGAGCCGCGCGATCTATGCCCAGGCTCCGCTCAGCGGCCTGATCCGCCGGGAAGCCCTGCCCGGCGACGTCGCCGACCTGAAGGACCATGTCCGCCGCAACGGCACCCACAGGGCGCACCCGGTCGGCACCTGCCGGATGGGGACCGGCGAGGACGCGGTGGTCGACGCCTCGCTGCGGGTGCGCGGGATCGACGGGCTGCGCGTGGCCGACGCCTCGATCATGCCCGCGCTGCCGAGCGGCAACACCAACCTGCCGGCGATGATGATCGGCGAAAGGGCCGCCGACCTCATCCGCGGGCGCCGGCTGCCTCCGGAACCCACACCGCGCCCTTGATGTGCCGGATCAGCCCGGCCTCGTCCAACAGGTAGAGGATCAGGAACTCGACATCGACCGTGACGCCGACCGGCACCGGGGTCATGCCCGGATAGCCCTTTGCGTCGAGCACCTCCTGCGACAATTCCCTGATCCCGCTGAAGCGGATCACGACGTTCGCAACGAAGCCGCCGAGCCCCGGGTAGAACCCCTTGAACACCACTTCCTCGCGGCAATACTCGTGGAAGAAGGCGTAGAATTCGCGGAACGCCTGCTTGCCTTCCACCCGGAAGCCCGCGTTCTCGAGCGCGAAGCCGTCGGCGAAGAAGGTCTCCAGCACGGCATAGTCGCGCGCGTTGAAGGCCTCGATATAGCGGTGGTAATCCTCTTCGGTCATCGCGCGAGGCCTTTATAGCTCACCTCGCCGGGGACAAAGCCCATTTGCGGTGGCACCGGGCGTGACGAATCACTATGTGCGCCCCATGAAGATCGCCATCGCCTCCGACCACGCGGCGCTCGAGCTCAAATCGCTGCTCGCCGAATGGCTGGCCGGGCTCGGCCACCAGGTCGACGACCTTGGCCCGCTCAGCGCCGAAAGCGTCGATTATCCCGACTACGGCTACAAGCTCGCCCAGGCGGTCGCCACGGGCGCGGCGGAGCGCGGCATCGCGCTGTGCGGAACGGGCATCGGCATCTCGATCGCGGTCAACCGCCATCCCAAGGTCCGCTGCGCCCTGGTGTCCGAACCGCTTTCGGCGCAGCTCGCGCGCGAGCACAACGACGCCAACGCGATTGCGTTGGGCGCGCGGCTGATCGGCCCGGAAATGGCCAAGGCCTGCGTTGCCGCCTTCCTCGAAACCCCCTTCGCCGGCGAGCGCCACGCGCGCCGCGTCGAAAAACTCTCCAATACTCCGCAGGATGCCTGATTCGATGAGCACCGCCAACGCGCCCAGACCCGACACCTCCGAGGCGCTCAACCGCTTCTGGCACGACAGCCTCGCCGAAGCCGATCCGCAGGTCCATGCCGCCGTCCGCAGCGAGCTCGGCCGCCAGCGCGACCGGATCGAGCTGATCGCCAGCGAAAACATCGCCAGCAAGGCGGTGCTCGAAGCGACCGGATCGGTGTTCACCAACAAGTATGCCGAAGGCTACCCCGGCCGGCGCTATTACGGCGGCTGCGAATATGCCGACGTGGTCGAGAACCTCGCCATCGAGCGGGCCAAGGAACTGTTCGGCTGCCAGTTCGCCAACGTCCAGCCCAATTCGGGCAGCCAGATGAACCAGGCGGTGTTCCTGGCGCTGCTCGATCCCGGCGATACCTTCATGGGCCTGAGCCTGTCAGCCGGCGGCCACCTGACGCACGGCTCGCCGGTCAACATGAGCGGCAAGTGGTTCAACGCGGTGCCCTACGGCGTGCGCAAGGAAGACCAGCGGCTCGACATGGACGAAGTCCGCCGCCTGGCCCGCGAGCACAAGCCCAAACTGATCATCGCCGGCGCCACCGCCTACCCGCGCCACTGGGATTTCGCCGCGTTCCGCCAGATCGCCGACGAAGTGGGCGCCTGGCTGCTGGTCGACATGTCGCACTTCTCCGGCCTCGTCGCCGGCGGCGCGCATCCCTCGCCCTTCCCGCACGCGCACGTCGTCACCAGCACCACGCACAAGAGCCTGCGGGGGCCCCGCTCGGGCATCATCCTCACCAACGACGAGGACATGGCCAAGAAGATCAACATGGCGGTGTTCCCCGGCATGCAGGGCGGCCCGCTGGTCCACGTGATCGCCGCCAAGGCGGTCGCGTTCGGCGAAGCGCTGCGGCCCGAGTTCAAGGCCTATGCCGCTTCGGTGGTCGAGAACGCCAAGGCGCTCGCCGCGAGCCTCGAGGAATCGGGCCTGAGGATCGTTTCGGGCGGGACCGACAACCACCTGATGCTGGTCGACCTGACGCCCAAGGACGTGACCGGCAAGGCCGCCGAAAAGGGCCTCGACCGCGCCTATCTCACCTGCAACAAGAACGGCATTCCGTTCGATACGCGCAGCCCGTTCGTGACCTCGGGCGTGCGCCTCGGCACCCCGGCGGGCACGACGCGCGGATTCGGCCCCGCCGAGTTCAGGAAAATCGGCGGACTGATCGCAGAAGTCGTCGACGGACTTGCGAAGAATGGCGACGAAGGCGATGCTCAGGTAGAAGAGAGCGTCCGCCGCCGGGTGGGCGAGCTCACCGCCGCCTTCCCCGTCTACCCCGGGAGATGACACGATGACCGACCCCAACAACGACAAGAACGACCTCGTCGACGACCTGCGCGAGGAAATCGTCGGCATGGCGAAGGAAGGCATGCACCACCCTTCGACCAAGCCGGTCCTGACCGGGGCGGCGCTGGGTGCGCTGGCCGGCGCCTTGCTGCCGGTGGTGAGCTGGCCGATCGGCCTGATCGCCGGGGCCGGGTTCATGCTCTACAACCGGGTCAAGCGCTAGATAGACCTTGTCCTGGCCAGCTGGAAACGTCGTGATCGCCTTGGGAGGCCCGCTGGGTAGGAGCGGCGCGCTGCGCGGGCCGCCAGCAGCCCCGCGCAAGCGTCGCGACGCCCTCCAGCGGGCCTCCCAAGGCGACCGCGTAGCGGCGGGGGCGGGGCGGGGGGGGGGGGGGGGGGGGGGGGGGGGCCCCCCCCCCCCCCGGCCCCGGCGGGCCCCCCCCCCCCGGGGGCCCCCCCCCGGCGACCGCGTAGCGGCGGGCCGATTTTGGCGGAGTGCTGCGTTGCTCGTCGGTCACGATGGATCTTCATCGCTCCCTCCTCACGCCTTGCACTCCGCCAAAATCGGCTCCGTCACGGCGCTTCCAGCTGGCCAGGACAAGGTCTGAACGATGCGGTGTCCTTTCTGCGCGCATGACGACAGCCAGGTAAAGGATTCGCGCCCCACCGAAGACAACACCGCGATCCGCCGCCGCCGCCAGTGCGAAAGCTGCGGCGGGCGCTTCACCACGTTCGAGCGCGTGCAACTGCGCGAGATCACCGTGGTCAAGAGCGACGGCAAGCGCGAAGGGTTCGAGCGCGGCAAGATCGAGCGGTCGGTCGCCCTCGCCTGCCGCAAGCGCGCTGTCGAGCAGGAGCGGATCGACCAGCTCGTCTCGGGCATCCAGAGGCAGGTCGAAACCGCCGGCGAGACCGAGATCGCCTCCAGCCGGATCGGCGAAATGGTGATGGACGGGCTCAGGCAGCTCGATTCGGTCGCCTACATCCGCTTCGCCAGCGTCTACCGCGACTTCGGCGAAGCCAGGGATTTCGAGGAATTCGCCAGCACGGTGCGGGATGCCGGCAGCACCAGCTGAAGGCCCCGTCATCGTGCTCGTCCGCCCGCAGCTGGGCGAGAACATCGGCAAGGCGGCGCGGGCGATGCTCAATTTCGGGCTCACGGAAATGCGCCTGGTCGCCCCGCGCGACGGCTGGCCGAACCCCGATGCGGGGCCGGCGGCGAGCGGCGCCGACGAAGTGCTGGCGAAGGCGCGGGTCTTCGACACCACCGCCGAGGCGGTCGCCGACTGCGCGCACGTCTACGCCACCACGGTCCGCAAGCGCGGCGTCACCAAGCCGGTGCTGACGCCGGAACAGGCGGCGCGCGAAATCGCCGGGCAGCAGGGGCGCAGCGCGATCCTGTTCGGGCCGGAGCGCTCGGGCCTTGAGACCGACGACGTCGCCCTGGCGCGCAAGATCGTGACCGTGCCGATCAACCCGGAATTCGGCTCGCTGAACCTGGCACAGGCGGTGATCCTGCTGGCCTACGAATGGTCGAAGCACCGCGGCCTCGCACAGCCGACGCTGGAAGACGAGCTGCCGCCCGCGCCGCAGGAAGAACTCGAAGGCCTGATCGGCCACTTCGAGCAACTGATTGAGCCGAAGGGCTACTTCCGGCCCCCGGCGCGCGCGGCGGCCACCCGCCGCACGCTGCGCAGCCTGCTAACCAAGCCGGGCTGGAACCATCTCGAAGTGCGGACCCTGCGCGGGGTATTGAGCGCGCTTCAGCGCAATAAGCGCAATGGCGGTTCATAATTGTAATACTTTGTACACGGTTTGCATTTTTCGCTGCACTCATTAGCTTACTTGAAGATTGCGGCGAAGATCGAGATTCGTCGATCCATGTTCCGGTCGTCCGTTCAGGAGGATGTGATGAAGTTTAGGTACCTGTTTGCCGCCGCTGCTGGGTTTGCCTTGACGGCCCCGGCCCTCGCCGTCGAGGACGGCGCCCAAGCGGATGGGGACGCGAAGGAAAAGAAGATCTGCCGGTCCGAGAAAGTCACCGGCTCGCGTGCACGCGTGAACAGGATCTGCCTCACCGAGGCGCAATGGCGCGACCTCGCCGCGCAAACCAAGAAGTCAATCGACGACTATTCGCGCAACCAGACTTCGGTTCGAGAGGGAGCCGGTCAGGCCCAATAAGCCCATCGGCGATTGACAATCCTGCGTCGAGCGGCCAAGGGCGCCGCTCGCGATTGGTCCCGCATCCCGGTGAAGCGGTGGCCGCGCATGGCGACATGCCATGCGGTGCGATGCCGGGTTGAAGCGCTGCCGCCAGGGCAGCGACAGCAGATTGAAGGATACGACGCATGTCGAAGCGCAAGAGCGCCAAGTACAAACTCGACCGCCGGATGGGCGAAAACATCTGGGGTCGTCCGCATTCTCCCGTCAACCGCCGCTCCTACGGCCCCGGCCAGCATGGCCAGCGCCGCAAGGGCAAGGTATCCGACTTCGGCCTGCAGCTGCGCGCCAAGCAGAAGCTCAAGGGCTACTACGGCGACGTGACCGAGAAGCAGTTCAAGTCGACCTACCAGGAAGCCAGCCGGATGAAGGGCGACACCGGGCAGAACCTGATCGGCCTGCTCGAACGGCGGCTCGACATGGTTGTCTATCGCGCCAAGTTCGCGCCGACCGTCTTTTCCGCGCGCCAGATCGTCAATCACGGCCACATCCGCGTCAACGGCGTGAAGTGCAACATCGCGAGCCGCCGGGTGGACGTGGGCGACGTGATCAGCCTGGGCGAAAAGGCCAAGGAAATGGCGCTGGTGGCCGAGGCGCAGGGCCTGCCCGAGCGCGACATCCCCGAATACGTCGCGTCCGACGGCACCGACAAGGTCACTTTCGCGCGCGTGCCCTCGCTCGACGAAGTGCCCTACCCGGTGACGATGGAACCCAACCTGGTGGTCGAGTTCTATTCGCGCTGATCTGAGCCCCAGCGAAAGCTGGGGCCTCCGGCCACAATCGCCGCGCCGGTAGCACGAGATCCCAGCCTTCGCTGGGACTCACCAGACAAAAAAGGGCGGTCCCGCGGGGCCGCCCTTTTCGATTCAACCGGAGTATTCCTGCCTGAACGCGCTGGCGAACCCGGCGAACCGCCCTTGCGCGATCGCGTCGCGCATCGCCTGCATCAGCTGCTGGTAGAATGTCAGGTTGTGCTCGGTGACGAGCATCGCGCCGAGGATTTCGCCCGCTTTGTGCAAGTGGTGCAGGTAGGCGCGCGAATAGCTGGCGCAGGCCGGGCACGGGCAGCGTCCGTCGAGCGGCGCCGGGTCGTCGGCATGGCGGGCGTTGCGCAGGTTGACCGGGCCGCTCCAGGTGAAAGCCTGGCCGGTGCGGCCCGAGCGGGTCGGCAGCACGCAGTCGAACATGTCCACGCCGCGTGTCACAGCGCCGACGATGTCGTCGGGCTTGCCGACGCCCATCAGGTAGCGCGGCCTGTCCACCGGCAGCTGGCCGGGCGCGAAATCGAGCGTGGCGAACATCGCCTCCTGCCCCTCGCCCACGGCGAGGCCGCCGATCGCGTAGCCGTCGAAGCCGATCTCGGTCAGCGCCTCGGCGCTTTGCCGCCGCAGGCCCTCGTCGAGCGCGCCTTGCTGGATGCCGAACAACGCCGCGCCCGCCGCGTGTTCGCCGCCGGCGTCGAACGCATCGCGGCTGCGCTTCGCCCAGCGCATCGACAGCTCCATCGAGCGGGCGATCTCGGCGCGCGGGCGGTCGGGGCGCGGGCATTCGTCGAAAGCCATCACGATGTCGGCCCCGAGCAGGCGCTGGATTTCCATCGAACGCTCCGGCGTGAGCATGTGCTTCGAGCCGTCGATGTGGCTGCGGAACTCGACGCCTTCCTCGGTCAGCTTGCGCAGCTCGGCCAGGCTCATGACCTGGTAGCCGCCGCTGTCGGTCAGGATCGGGCGGTCCCAGTTCATGAACTTGTGCAGCCCGCCGAGCCTGGCCACTCGCTCGGCGCCGGGGCGGAGCATCAGGTGGTAGGTATTGCCGAGGATCACGTCGGCCCCGGTCGCGCGCACGCTTTCCGGCTTCATCGCCTTGACCGTCGCCGCGGTGCCGACGGGCATGAAGGCAGGCGTGCGGATCTCGCCGCGGCGCATGGCGATGCGCCCGGTTCGCGCCTTGCCGTCGGTCGCGTCGATGGTGAAGGAGAAGCGGGTCATCGGTGGGCCTATAGCTGCGACGAAGCGCGGTTGAACCCCCTCCTCTTTAGAGGAGGGGCAGCGCGACTTGGCCTTGCGAAGCAAGGTCTAGTCGCAGCGGGGTGGTGCCGAGGCGAGCGCGACGCTGACGCGCCGCGCCACCACCCCCAACCCCCTCCTCTGAAGAGGAGGGGGCCCTACCCCCGCAGCCGCCAGCCCGTCTTGAAGATGACGCCGACGACGGCGATGCAGAGCAGCACGAAGCCGAGCGTCAGACCGAAGGCGAGGCCAATGGGCACGTCCGCCGTGCCGGTAAACGTCCAGCGCAGCCCGTTGATCAGGTAGAAGATCGGATTGAACTGGGCGATCGTGCGCCACGGCTGAGCAAGCATGTCGATCGAATAGAACGTGCCGCCGAGGAAAGTCAGCGGGGTGAGCACCAGCATCGGGATGATCGAGAGCTTCTCGAACCCATCGGCCCAGATGCCGAGGATGAAGCCGAACAGCGAGAACGCCGCGGCGACGAGCACGATGTAGCCGACCGCCAGGAGCGGGTGCGCGATGGTGTAAGCGACGAACAGCGTCGCGGTGACGAGGATGATCGCGGCGATGATCAGCGACTTCATCGCCGCCGCCCCGACGAAGCCCAGCAGCGTTTCGGCGACGCCGACCGGCGCGCTCAGCAGCTCGTAGATCGCGCCGGTGAAGCGCGGCATGTAGATGCCGAAGCTGGCGTTCGAGGTGCTTTCGCCGAGCAGCGTCAGCATCAGCAGTCCCGGCACGATGAAGGCGCCGTAGGAAACCCCGCCGATCTCGTTGATCCGGCTGCCCATCGCCGCGCCGAAGACGATGAAATAGAGGCTGGTCGTCAGCACCGGCGACAGGATCGAGCCGAACACCGTGCGGAAGAACCGCGCCAGCTCGTTCCTGAAGATCGCGTAGGCGCCAAGGAAGTTGATACTCATGCGCTCGCCCCCGTCCCTCGCTCGACGAGGTTGACGAAGATGTCCTCGAGGCTCGATTCGGCCGTTTCCAGGCCGGCGAAGCCGATCCTGCCCATCACCAGCGCGCGGGCCAGGTCGGCAACTTCGCGCTTGCCCTTGCCCGTCCCGTCGCCGCCGCGATAGACCAGCGTCGCGCCGTCGTTCTCGAGCGACACCGGGAAGGCCGCAAGACCCTGCGGCAATTGCGCCAGCGGCGGATCGAGCGTGAACCGGGCCTCGGTGCGGCCGAGCTTGGCCATGATCGCCGCCTTGTCGTCGACCAGCAGCAGGCGCCCCTTGTCGATCACGCCGATGCGGTCGGCCATTTCCTCGGCTTCGTCGATGTAGTGGGTAGTGAGGATGATCGTCGTGCCGCGTTCGCGCAGCGCGTCGATCTGGCGCCACATGTCGCGGCGCAGCTCGACGTCGACGCCGGCGGTCGGCTCGTCGAGGAACAGCAGCTCGGGATCGTGGCTCAGCGCCTTGGCGATCATCACCCGCCGCTTCATCCCGCCCGAAAGCTGGCGGATCGGCGTATCGCGCTTGTCCCACAGCGACAGCGCGCGGAGCACTTCCTCGATCCGCGAATCGTCCTTCGGGCAGCCGAACAGGCCGCGCGAATAGGCGACCGAGCGAGCGACTTTCTCGAACATGTCGAACGCCAGTTCCTGCGGCACCAGCCCGATCCGCCGGCGGACCGAGCGCCAGTGGCGCCCCACGTCGTGGCCGAACGCCTCGATCGTCCCGCCGCTCGGCCGCAGCAGCCCGCAGACCGCGCCGATCAGCGTGGTCTTGCCCGCGCCGTTCGGGCCGAGCAGCCCGAAGATCTCGCCCCGGCGAATAGCCAGGTCGACCCCGTCGAGCGCGCGCACGCCGCCCTTGTAGGTCTTGGACAGACTGCGGATTTCGAGAATCGGTTCGGACACTCGCCGCACCATGGCGGCAGGCGGGCCGAATGCAAGCGCCGCGCACGATGCCACGCCCGATCACGCTGATCGGGAAAATTCCCGATGGCCCGCGGGATAGCGACCGCCCAATCTGCGTTGGTGAAGCATGATCTAACGAGGAGTGCGCAATGAAGGGGTACCACGACAACATCGAGGACGTGACCGAGGAAAACCAGGACTTCCGCCGCGTGCTCTACACCGGGCACAACCTGCAGCTGGTGGTCATGTCGATCCCGCCCGGCGGCGAGATCGGCTTCGAGGTCCACGACGACCGCGACCAGTTCTTCCGCTTCGAGGACGGCGAAGGCGAGGTCGTGATCGACGACAACACCTATGCGGTCAAAGGCGACGACGGGGTGATCGTGCCGCAGGGGGCGCGCCACAACGTGCGCTGCACCGGCGACAAGCCGCTCAAGCTCTACACGATCTACGGTCCGCCCGAGCATATCGACGGCACCGTCCACCACACCCATGCCGACGCGCTCGCCTCGCACGAGCATTTCGACGGCAAGACGACGGAGTAAGCCCACATCCACGTCGTCATTGCCGCGCGACCTTCGGTCGCTCGCAATGACGAGCTGTGGGGCTGGTCTTGCTCCTAAGGAACCAGCAGGCTCGCGTCGCCGTAGCTGTAGAAGCGGTATCCCCGCTCGATCGCGTGGGCATAGGTCGCCTGCATCCGTTCGAGGCCCATCAGCGCGCACACCAGCATGAACAGCGTCGATTTCGGCAGGTGGAAATTGGTCATCAGCCCGTCGATTGCCTTGAAGCGGTAGCCGGGCGTGATGAAGATCGCCGTATCGCCCTCGAACGGGCGGATCAGGCCGCTTTCGTCCGCCGCGCTTTCGAGCAGACGCAGGCTGGTGGTGCCGACCGCGATGAGCCGGCCGCCGGCGGCGCGCGCGGCGTTGAGCCGCCCGGCGGTGGCGGCGTCGATCCGGCCCCATTCGCTGTGCATCGCATGGTCGGCGGTGTCCGCGGCCTTGACCGGCAGGAAAGTGCCCGCGCCGACGTGCAGCGTCAGCGTCTCGCGGCCGATCCCGGCCTGGTCGAGCGCGGCCAGCAGCGCGGGCGTGAAATGCAGCGCGGCGGTCGGCGCGGCAACCGCCCCGTTCTCGCGCGCGAACATCGTCTGGTAGTCCTCGCGGTCCCGTGCGTCCGTGGCGCGCTTGCCGGCGATATAGGGCGGCAACGGCATTGTCCCGGCGCGTTCGAGGAGCACCTCGACCGGCTCGTCGCCGCAGAACGCCAGCGTGAAGCTGCCGTCGGCGTGGCGCTCCTCGGCGATCGCGGCGACGCCTTCGGCAAAGTCGATCCGGTCGCCGGGCCTGAGGCGCTTGGCGTTGCGGACGAAGGCCAGCCAGCGCCTGAGATCGATGCGCTTGTGGAGAGTTGCCCCGATCCTGGCATCCCCGCGCCGCCCCTCGAGCCGCGCGGGAATCACGCGGGTGTCATTGAACACCAGCACGTCGCCCGCGCGCAGCAACCGGGGCAGGTCGCGCACGTGCCGGTCGGCGAACGGTGCATCGCGTCCCTCGACCACCAGCATCCGCGCCGCGTCGCGCGGACGGACCGGCCGCAGGGCGATCCGCTCCGGCGGAAGCTCGAAATCGAAAAGGTCGACGCGCATCGCCGGGCGCTTAGGCCGCGCGGGCGCGCGCGTCACCCCCGCGGGTGGGTCACTGCGAAGGAACGTCCTTCAGCAGGTCGCCGATATCGCTGGCAGGGGCAGCGCTGGCTGCGACCGGCGCGGGCCTGGGCGCGGGGAACTTCTGCGGCTTGTTGTCCGAAGCGATCGAGGCCTGGACGATATAGGTCGGGTCGGCCGGAGGCTCGCCGCGGTGGATCGCGTCGACTGCCGCCATGTTGCCGATCACGCGGCCGAAATTGGTGTAGTTCTTGTCGAGCGCGAAGCGCGGGTAGAACACGATGAAGAACTGGCTGTTGGCGCTGTCTTCGGTCTGCGCACGGGCCATCGCGACGGTCCCGCGCACGTGCGGCATCGGATTGAACTCGGCCGCAAGGTCGGGCAGCGGCGAGCCGCCCGAACCGGTCCCGGTCGGATCGCCGGTCTGGGCCATGAAGCCCTCGATCACGCGGTGGAACACGATCCCGTCGTAGAAACCCTGGCGGGTCAGGGTCTTGATCCGCTCGACATGCGTCGGCGCCCAGTCGGGCATCAGCCGGATGGCGACGCGCTGGCCGTTCGACAGGTCGAGGTAAAGAATGTTGTCGAGGTCGTGCGTTGGGTCGAAATCGACCGCGATGCGAATCTGGCGCTGCGGTTCGGCCGGCGCGTCGGCGCCGGATTCGGCAGTCGCGCCGGCATCGGCATCCTGCGCCGTGGCGACGGCGGGCGTGAAGGCGAGCGAAAGGGCTAGCACGGCGCTGGCAAAGGCTTTGATCATTGTCGGTTCACTAACCCCAAGGGACATCGTGCCGCCGCACCTATCGGCAACGCGCTGACGCTGCAATGAACGATTGGGCGCCCGCTCAATAGTCGCCGCGCCGCCCGAGCAGTTCGACGCGGGCGACCACCTGCTCGCGCACCTCGGCGCTGACGAACGGGGCGATGTCACCGCCGAACAGGGCGATTTCCTTGACCAGCCTGGAGGCGATCGGCTGCAGCGAAACGTCGGCCATCAGGAACACCGTCTCGATGCCGGGCGCGAGCTGCTGGTTCATCCCCGCCATCTGGAATTCGTACTCGAAGTCCGCCACCGCCCGCAGTCCGCGAATGAGCACGTTCGCGCCGACTCGCTGGGCATATTTGATCAGCAGCGCATTGAATCCCTCAACCTCGACGTTGCCGATTCCGAGCCGGCCGACTTCGGCGCGAACCATATCGATCCGCTCCTCGGGGCTGAACATCGGGTCCTTGGCCGGATTGGTGGTGACGCCGATGATCAGCCGGTCGACCAGCTTGGCCCCGCGGCGGATGATGTCCACGTGCCCGAGCGTGATCGGGTCGAACGTGCCGGGATAGAGGCCGATGTGCTTGGTCACCGGTCGCGCTCCACGATGAACCGTGCCAGCGCGCGCAGGATCTGGGCTTCCTCGCCATGGCCCGCGAGGTGGCCGACGGCCTGCTCGGCCAGCGCCTGGGCCTGGTCGCGGGCCTTCTTGGCGCCCATCAGCGAAACGAATGTCGCCTTGCCCTGGCTCGCGTCCTTGCGCAGCGCCTTGCCCGTCTTGGACTCGTCGCCGGTCGCATCGAGCAGGTCGTCGGCGATCTGGAAGGCGAGGCCGATGTCGCGGGCATAGGCGCGCAGGTGCCCCCTCGCCTCGTCGGGCACGTGGCCGAGGATCGCGCCCATTTCCACCGCCGCGCCGAGCAGGGCGCCGGTCTTGAGCTGCTGCAGGCGAGTGACCGTGCGCAGGTCGAATTCCTGGTCCCCGGCGGCGATGTCCATCATCTGGCCGCCGGCCATCCCGCCCGACCCGCTCGCCGCGGCCAGCGCCTGGACCAGCTCGGCGCGGATGAACGGGTCGCTGCTGGTCTCCGGCATCGACAGCAGTTCGAAGGCGAGCGCGTGGAGCGAATCGCCCGCGAGCACCGCGGTCGCCTCGTCGAACGCCTTGTGCACGGTCGGCTTGCCGCGCCGCAGGTCGTCGTTGTCCATGCACGGCAGGTCGTCGTGGATCAGCGAATAGGCATGGATCGATTCGATCGCGCAGCCGGCCCGGATCGCCGAATCGCGCGAAACGCCGTACATTTCCGCGGTCGTGACCAGCAGCAGCGGCCGCACGCGCTTGCCGCCGCCGATCGCGGCATAGCGCATCGCTTCGATCAACCGGGCGCGGGCATCGCCGGGAACGGGCAGGAAGGCGTCGAACGCCGCATCGACCTCGCGCTGGATCCGTTCGAATGCACGCGCAAGGATGTCGTCGGCGAGGACCAGTCCCATCGCGGTCAGCCGGCGTCGAAAGGTTCGGTCCCGGCGGCTTTCCCGTCCGGTCCGGCGACGATCTTATCGATCCGCGCCTGCGCCGCGTCGAGCCGCGCCTGGCAATGCTTCCTGAGCTGTTCGCCGCGCTCGTAGAGGTCGATCGACTCGTCGAGCGGGACTTCGCCCGTCTCGAGCTTGCGCACCACTTCCTCGAGCGCGCGCAGCGCATCCTCGAAGCTCAGCTGCGAAATGTCGGGCCCCTTGTCCTCCATGGCGCGAGCAATGACGAGGATGGCGGCGAGGGTCAACAGGCGTGAGTCCCCGCGCAGGCAGGGACCTCAATCGCCTGTCGCCGCGCCTGTGGCCCGAGGTCCCTGCTTTCGCAGGGACTCACAGTTGCACGCGTGGCGGGGCTAGCGGGACTCGGCCGCCCCCGCTAAGGGCCGCTCCCATGCCAGAGATCACGCCCGAGATCGTCGCCGAGCACGGCCTTTCGCCGAAGGAATACGCCATCATCGAAGACCGGCTGGGCCGCGCGCCCAACCTGGTCGAATTGGGCATCTTCTCGGTCATGTGGTCCGAGCACTGCAGCTACAAGTCGAGCCGCATCCACCTCAAGAAACTGCCGACCGAGGCGCCGTGGGTGATCTGCGGCCCGGGCGAGAACGCCGGGGTGATCGACATCGGCGAAGGACCAAACGGTGTTCGGCAGGCAGCCATCTTCAAGATGGAGAGCCACAACCACCCCTCGTACATCGAGCCTTACCAGGGCGCGGCGACGGGCGTCGGCGGCATCCTGCGCGACGTGTTCACTATGGGCGCGCGACCCGTGGCCAACATGAACGCGCTGCGCTTCGGCCGCCCGGACCACCCGAAGATGAAGCACCTCGTGCGCGGCGTGGTCGAGGGGATCGGCGGCTACGGCAACTGCGTCGGGGTGCCGACCGTGGGCGGCGAGACCAATTTCCACCGCGCCTACGACGGCAACATCCTGGTCAACGCAATGACCGTGGGCGTGGCCGACCAGGACAGGATCTTCTATTCGGCCGCCACCGGCGTCGGCAACCCGATCGTCTATGTCGGCTCGAAGACCGGCCGCGACGGCATCCACGGCGCGACCATGGCCAGCGCCGACTTCGCCGAAGACGCCGAGGCCAAGCGGCCCACGGTGCAGGTCGGCGACCCGTTCACCGAGAAGCTGCTGATCGAGGCCTGCCTCGAGCTGATGGCGACCGACGCGATCGTCGCGATCCAGGACATGGGCGCGGCGGGGCTGACCAGCTCGAGCGTCGAGATGGCCAGCAAGGGCGGCGCCGGCATTCGCCTCGACATGGACAAGGTCCCGTGCCGCGAAGAGGGCATGACACCCTACGAGATGATGCTGAGCGAAAGCCAGGAGCGCATGCTCATGGTGCTCAAGCCCGGCAAGGAACCGATGGCCGAGGCGATCTTCAGGAAATGGGAACTCGATTTCGCGGTCATCGGCCAAGTGACCGATACCGGGCACATGGTGCTCGAATGGCAGGGCGAAGTCGTGTGCGACATCCCGCTCGGCCCGCTGGCCGACGATGCCCCGCTCTACGACCGCCCGGCGGCGTCGAAGGAGGAATACCGCGCCTGGGCCAAGGTCGGCCCGCTCGGCGACGTGCCCCACGGCAGCGACATCGGCGCAGACCTGCTGAAGCTGATGGCCAGCCCCGACCTCGCATCGCGCCGGTGGATCTGGGAGCAGTACGACAGCCAGGTCGGCGCCGACACGCTCCAGCTATCGGGCGGCGATGCCGCGGTGGTGCGCGTCCACGGCACCCGCAAGGCACTCGCCATCACCACCGATTGCACCCCGCGCTATTGCTATGCCGACCCCTACGAAGGCGGCAAGCAGGCGGTCGCCGAGGCCTACCGCAACCTGAGCGCGGTCGGCGCGCGGCCGCTGGCGATCACCAATTGCCTCAACTTCGGCAATCCCGAGCGGCCCGAGATCATGGCCCAGTTCACCGGCTGCCTCGAAGGCATGGGCGAAGCCTGCCGCGCGCTCGACTTCCCGATCGTCTCCGGCAACGTCAGCCTCTACAACGAAAGCAAGGCCACCGGCGGCGGCAGCGCGATCCTGCCGACCCCGGCGATCGGCGGCGTCGGAATCCTCGACGACTACGGCACGATGGCGACGATCGGCTTCAAGGCCGAGGGCGACGCCATCTGGCTGCTCGGAGGCGACGGAACCCACCTCGGCCAGTCGCTGTGGCTGCGGGAAATCCACGGCCGCGAAGAAGGGCTGGCCCCGCCGGTCGATCTCGAGGCCGAACGGCAGCGCGGCTCAATCGTGCGCGGGTTGATCGACGCGGGCAAGGCGAATGCCGTCCACGACATCAGCGACGGCGGCCTGCTGGTGGCCCTGGCCGAGATGGCGCTTTCCGGCGGCCTCGGCTGCACGCTCGTCGCGGAACTCGATGCGTACAAGGCCTTCGGCGAGGACCAGGGACGCTACATCGTGACCGCTCCGGCCGGCGAGGCCCTCGACAACGCGATCCGCATCGGCACCGTCGGCGGCAGCCGGGTGGCCGGCGTCGAGCTCGCCGACCTGCGCGCCGCGCACGAGAGCTTCTTCCGCGAGTGGATGGAGGACTGACTTTCCCTCGTCGGCCGGCAACCGCTTTCGGTCGAAACCATCTACGGGGCGCGCTCGCCCGCGGGTAACACGGCACGGGGAGGCGCCGGGGGGATCGGCGCCGATGAGGGGACACGCATGGCCGCCACTTCCGCCGATCGCATCGTGACGCTCGACATCATTCGCGGGATCGCGGTGATGGGCATCTTCTCGGTCAACGTGGTCGGCATGGCGATGATCGAGAGCGCCTATTTCTACCCGCCCGACTACGGCTTCCACTCGCTCGGCGACAAGGTCATGTGGACCTTGAACTCGATCTTTGTCGACGGACGCTTCCGGGCGATGTTCTCGATCCTGTTCGGCGCTTCGCTGACGCTGGTGGTCGAACGGGCGGTGGCGGCGGGCCGGAAGGGCTGGCAGGTCCATTACCCGCGGATGATCGTGCTGCTGGGCTTCGGCCTCGCCCATTATTACCTGCTGTGGTGGGGCGACATCCTCGCCAACTACGCGCTGGTCGGGATGGTCGCCTATTCCTTCTGGCGGCTGCCGCCGAAATGGCTGCTCGCCGCCGCGCTGCTGGCGCTGGCAGTCAATTACGTGCCGCAGTTCGTCGGCGCCCTGCCGCAGATCGCCAAGGTCGAGCGCGGGCTTGCTCCCGATGCCCCGCCCGAGCTGCGGGCCAAGGTCGAGGACATGCTCAGCGGCATGACCACCCCGCCCGCCGAGATCGAGCAGGACAAGGCCGAGCACGCGAGCATTCCCGCTCACGTAAGGGCCTTCACCCACGGCGAACGCGCGCTCGATCCGTTCAACTCGGTCCTGGGTTACGGGATCGAGACGCTCGGCCTGATGCTGCTCGGCATCGCCGGATACAAGTCGGGCTTCCTGACCGGCTCGTGGAGCAGGCGACGCTATGTCTGGATCGCGGTCATCTGCCTCGGCGGCGACCTCCTCGTCCACGCCTATGGGGCGATGCGGACGCTGCAGGCCGATTTCGCGCCGCAGGTCTATTTCCCGTGGACGCAGCTGTTCGTGAACCCCCTGCACCCTGTCGGCGCGATCGGATACTGCGCGCTGATCATGCTGGTGTTCAGCCACCGCAGCGCGATCGGCGACCGCTTTGCCGCGGTCGGCCGCGCCGCTTTCAGCAACTACCTCGGCCCGACGATCCTCGGCACATTGCTGTTCTTCGGCACTTTCGGCGGGCTCTACGGCCAGTTGTCGCGGGGCGAGGCCTGGCTGATCGTGCCGCTGGTGTGGGCAATGATGCTGGTGTGGTCGAAATGGTGGCTCGACCGCTACCGCTACGGTCCGTTCGAATGGGCCTGGCGCAGCCTCGCGCGCTGGAAGCTCCAGCCGATGCGCAGGCGCGGCGCGGCCGACGTGCTGCTGGAGGCCTAGCCGAAAGTACTTTTCGTCATTGCGAGGCGGCGAAGCCGCCGCGGCAATCCAGGGCTGTCCGGCACCGCCCTGGATTGCTTCGCTCCGCTCGCAATGACGAATGTTTGGGTAGAGTCGCCGTTACCCCGCCACCCAGTCATGCTCGGGAATGTCGAGCAGCTTGAGGATCGCGGTGAGGTCGCCGCGGTCGATCCAGCCGTTGCCCGCCGCGCGCGCCCTGGGCTTGGCGCGAAAGGCCACGCCGTAGGTCGCCGAGCGCAGCATGGCGATGTCGTTGGCCCCGTCGCCGGTGGCCAGCGTGACCGCATCATCGCCGTACCGCGCCGCTTCGTCGCGCAGCGCCGCTTCCTTGGCGCTGCTGCCGGTGATCGCGCCGACCAGCCCGCCGGTCAGCCGGCCTTCGTGCACCGCGAGCCGGTTGGCGATCACGCGCTCGAAGCCGACCAGCTCGGCCACCGGATCGGCGAAATGATGAAAGCCGCCGGTGACCAGCACGGTCTTGCAGCCCTGCGACTTGAGCGTGGCGACGAGCATGCGCGCGCCGGCCATCGGCCGGATGCGCTCGTCGAGGCACTGCCCGATCGCGCTTTCCTCCAGCCCCGCGAGCAGCCCGACCCGTTGGCGCAGGGCGGCCTCGAAATCGAGCTCGCCCAGCATCGCCCGCTCGGTGATCGCCGCGATCTGCGGCTTGATCCCGGCGTAATCGGCCAGCTCGTCGATGCATTCCTGGCCGATGATGGTCGAATCCATGTCCGACACGAACACGTCGGGCCGGGGAAAATCGGCTTCGCTGACCATCAGGTCGGATGGATGGAAGTGTTCGTCGAGAATGCGCAGCAGTGTCGCGCGTTCGCCGTGCGGCAGCATCAGCTGGAGCACGTCGCCGCAGGAATCGAGCATCTGCGCCACGGCGAGAGGCATCCCCTCGCCTTCGAGCGCGCGCGTCGCCGCATCGAGGCTTGCCTCGAGTGAGGCGGGGTCTGCTATCAGGCGGGCGATGAACAAAGGTGGGTCTCCGGCGAAATCGGTCGCGCTCATTGCAGGGCCGACCGCCAGCGGCAAGAGCGATCTGGCCGTGCGGCTGGCGCTCGCGCTCGAAGAACGAGGCCGCCGGTGCGTGGTGATCAACGCCGACAGCGCGCAAGTCTATCGCGACCTCAAGGTCCTGAGCGCCCGGCCGGACGCGGAGGAGATGCGCGGGATCGAGCACCGCCTGTTCGGGGCGTGGGACGGGGCCGAGGCCTGCTCGGCCGCCGGCTGGGCGGCGCGGGCGAAGCGCGAGATCGAGGACGCGCAGCTGGCAGGCGTGCTGCCGATCCTCGTCGGCGGGACAGGCTTGTACATCCGCACCCTGCTCGACGGGATCGCCCCGGTCCCGCCGATCGACCCGGCGGTGCGCGAAGCGGTGCGCGCGCTGACCGTCGCGGACGCCTATGCCGCGCTTCAACAGGAGGACCCGCCTCGCGCCGCCGCGCTCCACCCCGGCGACACGACGCGGGTGGCGCGCGCGCTTGAAGTCGTGCGTTCGACCGGCAGGCCGCTCGCAAGCTGGCAGGAACAGCGCGTGGGCGGGATCGGGCAAGCGATCGACCTTCACCCGCTGGTCCTCCTGCCCCCGCGCGAGACGCTCTATGCCCGCTGCGACGCGCGCTTCGAGCGGATGCTGGGCGAAGGCGCGGTCGCGGAAGTCGAGGCGCTGCTCGCCCGCGGCCTCTCGCCCGGCCTCCCCGTCATGCGCGCGATCGGCGTGCGCGAGATCGCCGGCTGGCTGCGCGGAGAATGGACACGCGAGGAAGCGCTCGCCAGGGGGCAGCAGGCGACGCGCAATTACGCCAAGCGGCAATATACCTGGTTCCGCCGCCAGCCGCCGCAAGATTGGCCACGGACGGAGACCGAGAGTTGCGACATTTCCGCCATATTTGAAATATTATTTGCTTTTTAGGTCTTGACATGACATAAACTGTCGCGTACCTGTCGCCGCCGACGAGGATGAGAGTCCTCACCGAATTGGAGAGGAGCGGCCCGGCGCGACACGATCGCGCCGGGTCCGTTTTTTTCCGGCGACGCGCGAATGGAATGAAGAAGGAAGCTACCGTGCCCGAGGAACGCAGCGGCGCTGCGATATTGATCGAATGCCTGGTCCGCCAGGGGGTCGAATTCGTGTTCGGCTATCCCGGCGGCGCCGTGCTGCCGATCTACGACGAGCTGTTCGGCGACCACCGGCTTCGCCACATCCTTGTGCGGCACGAAGCCGGCGCGGCCCACGCCGCCGAAGGCTATGCCCGCTCTACCGGCAAGCCCGGCGTCGTGCTGGTCACGTCCGGCCCCGGCGCGACCAACGCGATCACCGGCATTGCCGACGCCTTCATGGATTCGATTCCCATGGTGGTCATCACCGGCCAGGTCGCGACCAACCTGATCGGCACCGACGCCTTCCAGGAAGCCGACACCATCGGCCTCACTCGCCACTGCACCAAGCACAACTACCTGGTGAAGGACCCGGCCGAGCTGGCCGCGACGATCGACGAGGCGTTCGAGATCGCCACCACCGGCCGCCCCGGCCCGGTCCTGGTGGACATCCCCAAGAACGTCCAGGTCGCCACCGCCGCCCTCCCGCCCGGCCCGGCGCAGCGGCCCAAGCGCTATCGGCCGCGCATGGTCGCCGCCGCGGACGAAATCGCCGAGGCGATCGACCTGCTGGCCAAGGCCAGGGCCCCGGTGTTTTACACCGGCGGCGGAGTGATCAATTCGGGCCCGCGCGCGACCGAGCTGCTGCGCGAGCTGCAGGCGCTCACCGGCGCGCCGGTCACCTCGACGCTGATGGGCCTCGGCGCCTTCCCCGCCGACCATCCCGACTGGCTCGGCATGCTCGGCATGCACGGCACCTACGAAGCCAACATGGCGATGAACCAGTGCGACCTGATGGTGAACATCGGCGCGCGCTTCGACGACCGGGTGACCGGGCGGCTCGACGCCTTCTCGCCGGGATCGAAGAAGATCCATATCGACATCGACCGCGCCTCGATCAACAAGGTGGTGGCGGTGGACCTGCCGATCGTCGGCGATTGCGCGACGGTGCTCGAGCAGCTGGTCGAGGCCTGGGGCAAGCGCAAGCCCTTGAAGCTCGACGAATGGAATGCACGCATCGCCGGCTGGCGCGCGCGCGACAGCCTCGCCTATCCGCTGCGCAAGGACACGATCATGCCGCAGCTGGCGGTCGAGCGGCTGTTCGCGCTGACCAGGGACAAGGACCCGATCATCACCACCGAGGTCGGCCAGCACCAGATGTGGGCCGCGCAGTACTTCGGCTTCGTCAAGCCGAACCGCTGGCTGACCAGCGGCGGGCTCGGCACGATGGGCTACGGCATGCCCGCGGCGATCGGAGCCCAGCTCGGCAACCCAGGCAGGCTGGTGATCGACATCGCCGGCGAGGCCTCGATCCAGATGAACATCCAGGAAATGGGCACCGCCAGCCAGTTCCGCCTGCCGATCAAGGTGTTCATCCTCAACAACGAATACATGGGCATGGTCCGCCAGTGGCAGGAACTGACCTACGAGAGCCGCTATTCGAATTCCTATTCGGACAGCCTGCCCGATTTCGTCGGGCTCGCCGAAGCCTATGGCTGGAAGGGCATCCGCATCGACGACCAGGCCGATCTCGACGCCTCGATCATGGCGATGATCGAGCACGACGGGCCGGTGATGGTCGATTGCCGGGTGTCGAAGGAAGCCAACTGCTTCCCGATGATCCCCAGCGGGGCGGCGCATACCGAGATGCTGCTCTACGGCGACCAGGTCGCCGGCACGATGGAAGACGAAGCGAAGGCTTTGGTTTAGGGGCCTTGGTGTGATGAAGATCCAGCAGACCGATACCGAGCGCCACGTCCTGGCCGTGACGGTCGACAACGAGGCCGGGATCCTCGCCAAGATCGCCGGGCTGTTCACCGCGCGCGGGTACAACATCGACAGCCTGACGGTGGCCGACATCTCGGAAGACCACGCGCTCAGCCGCATCACCATCGTCACCAACGGCCCGCCGCCGGTGATCGACCAGATCATGGCCCAGCTCGATCGGCTGGTGCCGGTGCACAAGGTCGTCGACCTGACCGAGGCGGGCCCGCACGTCGAGCGCGAGCTGGCGCTGGTCAAGGTCCGCGGCACCGGCGAAATACGGGTCGAGGCCCTGCGCATCGCCGACGTGTTCCGCGCGCAGGTGATCGACACCACCACCGAAAGCTTCGTGTTCGAGCTGACCGGGGCGAGCGACAAGATCGACAGCTTCGTCAGCCTGATGCGCGAGCTCGGGCTGGTCGAGGTCGGCCGCTCGGGCATCGTCGGCATGATGCGCGGAGCCGAGGGGGTCTAGGAATTCACAGTTTGCATTGCCGCGTCATCCCCGCGAAAGCGGGGACCCAGATGCGGCCGTTCAATGGCTTCCCGCCTTCGCGGGAATGACGAAAGTTGGAAAGAACGACGATGAAGGTTTATTACGACGCCGACGCCGACCTGAGCCTGGTCACCGACAAGAAGATCGCCGTGCTCGGCTATGGCAGCCAGGGCCACGCCCACGCGCAGAACCTGCGCGATTCGGGGGTAAAAGAGGTCGCCATCGCGCTCCGCCCGGGTTCGGCCAGCGCGAAGAAGGCCGAAGCCGCCGGTTTCAGGGTCCTGTCCAATTCCGACGCGGCGGCCTGGGCCGACGTGCTGATGATCCTCGCCCCCGACGAGCACCAGGCGGCGATCTGGGAGAACGACCTCAGGGGCAAGATGAAGCCTGGCTCGGCGCTCGCCTTCGCCCACGGGCTCAACATCCACTTCGGCCTGATCGAGCCGCCGGCCGACATCGACGTGATCATGATCGCGCCCAAGGGCCCCGGCCACACGGTGCGCGGCGAATACCTCAAGGGCGGCGGCGTGCCGTGCCTGATCGCGGTCCACCAGGACGCCAGCGGCAACGCGCACGACGTCGCGCTGGCCTATGCCAGCGGCGTCGGCGGCGGCCGTTCGGGCATTATCGAGACCAATTTCAAGGAAGAGTGCGAAACCGACTTGTTCGGCGAGCAGGCCGTGCTGTGCGGCGGCATTACTCACCTGATCCAGGCCGGGTTCGAAACGCTGGTCGAGGCCGGCTACGCGCCCGAGATGGCCTATTTCGAGTGCTTGCACGAAACCAAGCTGATCGTCGACCTGCTTTATGAAGGCGGCATCGCCAACATGCGCTATTCGATCAGCAACACCGCCGAATACGGCGACATCACCTCGGGTCCGCGGGTGATCACGCCCGAGACCAAGGCCGAGATGAAGCGCATCCTGGCCGACATCACCTCGGGCCGCTTCGTGAAGAACTTCGTGCTCGACAATCGTGCCGGCCAGCCCGAGCTGAAGGCCGCGCGCAAGGCAGCCGCGGCGCATCCGATCGAACAGACCGGCACCCAGCTGCGCGCGATGATGCCGTGGATCAGCGCCAACAAGCTGGTCGACCAGGAAAAGAACTGAAACGCCGGGCGCCCGCCGCGCACGGGCGCCCGCTTTCGGTGGACATTGTCAACCGGACAGGCCAAACTCTTCCGCGAACAACCTTGCGGGAGAGCTGAATCATGCGCAAATCCAAACTTGTCCTCGTTGCCGCCGCCGGCGCCGCGACGCTCGCCTTCGGTGCGCTGCAAGCGCAGGGCGGCCCGCCGCAACTGCCCGGGCAAATGGACACGGCCCGCGTCCAGGCCGGCACCTACAAGACCGACGCCAACCACTCGATGGTCGGCTGGCGCGTCAATCACTTCGGCTTCAACGACTACCTCGGCATCTTCGGCAACGTCGACGCCACGCTGACGATCGACCCGGCCAACCTTGCGGGCGCCAAGGTCGACGCGACGATCCCGATCGCCTCGGTCGTGGTCGCCAGCCAGGGCCTGCACGACCACTTGCTGCGTGCCGGCCGCGACGGCGGCAAGCCCGACTTCTTCGGCCCCGACCCGGCCGCGGCGCACTTCGTCTCGACCAAGGTCGAGCCGACCGGCGCCACCAGCGCCAACATCACCGGCGACCTGACGCTCAACGGCGTAACCAGGCCGGTGACCATCGCCGCCCAGTTCACCGGCGCCGGCAACGGCATGATGAACCAGAAGCCGACCATCGGCTTCGAAGGCCGCGCGGTGATCAAGCGCGCCGAATTCGGGCTCAACACGTTCGTCCCGATGGTTTCGGACGAAGTCGAGCTCGAAATCAGCACGGCGTTCGAGAAGAACTGAGAAACCTTTGGCGGCCGTCTGCCATTTCACCGGCATGACGGCCGCTTCCTTCCTGCGCTGTGCGATTCTCGCCTCCGCGCTGGTTCTCGCCGGTTGTGGCGAAGGCATCCGCAACCCGTCGGGCGATGATTCTGGCGCCGCTGCCGGATCGGCGCCGCCCGACACCCCGGTCAGCAGTCCGCCGGACGTCGGGCCGCCGCCTGCAGGCGACGATGGCTCAACGCTTCCGGCCGATTGCAACGCGCGAAAGGCAGAAGGCTTCATCGGCCAGCGAGCCACACCGGCTGTCCGCGCCCGCCTGGCCGAAGTGGTGGCGCCGATCACCGCGATCCGCTGGGTCGGGCCCGGAGACGCGACCACCGAAGACTACAGCCCGCAGCGGCTCAACGTCATGCTCGACGTCGGGGGCGTGATCGCCGCGGTGCAATGCGGGTAGACAAATCGCAACCCTTTACCCATATGCTGCCCGCATGAATCGCCGCGAGCCTCTTTCGCTGCTTCGACTTACGCGCCCTTAGGCGCGTCATCCGCCCGTGCGCGTTGCGCCGGGCAGCCCGCCTAAGGGGCCTTCACCACCCACGAGTCGAAATTTTCCGCGCCAGGCTTGCCGCGCGGCATCCATGCGATAAGGCGATAATACCGATGGCGATGCTCAGCGATCCGAGCCGCAAATACCGGCCCTTCCCGCAAGTGCCCTTGCCCGACCGGCAATGGCCCTCGCGCACGATCACGCGCCCACCGCGCTGGCTGTCGACCGACCTGCGCGACGGCAACCAGGCGATCGTCGACCCGATGGACGCGGTAAAGAAGAACCGCTTCTTCGACACGCTGGTCGAAATCGGCCTCAAGGAAATCGAAGTCGGCTTCCCCAGCGCCGGGCAGACCGAGTTCGACTTCATTTCGGGCCTCGTCCGCTCGGGCAGGATTCCGGACGACGTGATGGTCCAGGTCCTGACCCAGTCGCGCGAGGACCTGATCCGCCCGAGCTTCGCCAGCCTCGAGGGCGCGCGCGCGGCGATCGTCCACCTCTATAACGCGGTCAGCCCCGCCTGGCGCGAGATCGTCTTCCGCATGACGCCCGACGAAGTGCGCGAAGTGGCGATCAAGGGCGCCAAGGTGATGCGCGACGAGGCGGGCAAGCGCCCCGGCACCGACTGGCATTTCGAATACAGCCCCGAGACCTTTTCGACCGCCGAGCTCGATTTCTCGATCTCGGTCTGCGAAGCGGTGATGGACGTCCTGCAGCCGACGCCCGAGCGGCCGATCATCCTCAACCTGCCGGCCACGGTCGAGGCGGCGACGCCCAACGTCTATGCCGACCAGATCGAGTACTTCTGCCGCAACCTGCCGAACCGGCAGAGCGCGGTCATCTCGCTCCACACCCACAACGACCGCGGCACCGGCGTCGCCGCGGCGGAGCTCGGCCTGATGGCCGGCGCCGACCGGATCGAGGGCTGCCTGTTCGGCAACGGCGAGCGCACGGGCAATTGCTGCCTCGTTACACTGGCTCTCAACATGTACACGCAAGGCATTGATCCGGGGTTAGATTTTTCGGACATCGACCGCGTCATCGAGACCGTCGAATACTGCAACCAGATCCCGGTGCACGAGCGCCATCCCTATGGCGGCGACCTCGTCTTCACGGCCTTTTCCGGCAGCCACCAGGACGCGATCAAGAAGGGCCTCGAGGCGCAAGCCATGCGCAACGACGAGCTGTGGCGCGTCCCTTACCTGCCGATCGACCCGGCCGATCTCGGCCGCTCCTACGAGGCGGTCATCCGGGTCAATTCGCAATCCGGCAAGGGCGGCTTCGCCTGGGTGCTCGAGCAGGACCAGGGCCTCAAGCTGCCCAAGAAGCTGCAGGCCGACTTCTCGAAGCACGTCCAGCGCCTCGCCGATCAGCTCGGCCGCGAGCTGAACGCCGCCGACATCTGGCAGACCTTCCGCGAAGCCTATTTCATCAAGGTCGAAAAGCGCCGCTTTCGCCTGGTCGATTTCGAGGAGACCCGCGCCAACGACGGCACGCGCCTGTTCGTCGGCACGATCGAGGTGGACGGCAAACCGCAGAGCGTCTCCGGGCGCGGCAAGGGCCTGATTTCCTCGGTCCTGACCACGCTCAGGCAGACTTTCGGGCTCGAACTCGAAGTGCTCGACTACACCGAGCACGCGCTCGGCGCCGGCACCGACGCGCGCGCGGCGGCCTATCTCGAATGCACCACCCCCGACGGCCGCACCGTCTGGGGCGTCGGCATCGACCAGGACGTCGCCACGGCCAGCGTGCGGGCGATCCTCAGCGCGGCGAACGTCGCGAGCCGGGACGAGGGCTGAAGCGGCGGCCGGCGGCGCGCCGCCGGCGAAGCTCGGTCACACCGGTTCGAGGGGCAGCGGCTCGCCGGGAAGGGACTCGATCGCGACGGCGTCTCCCGCGCGGACCTCGCCGCCTTCGATCACCACCGCCATCACGCCCGCCTTGCGCACCAGCGAGCCGTCGGGCGCACGGCCGAGCGTGGCGGCCATCGCGCCGGGAGCGACGTTGTCGTCGATCTGGCGGCAGGGGTTCCTGAGGCCGGTGAGCTCGACCACCGCATCGCGCCCGAGCCGCAGCCGGGCGCCGCGCGGCAGGGCCAGCAAGTCGATCCCGCGCGTGGTCACGTTCTCGCCAAGCTCGCCGGGGCCGACCGCGAAACCCTTGCCGGCAAGCTCGTCGAACAGCTCGGCATGGACCAGGTGCACCTGGCGCAGGTTCGGCGCGCCGGGCGTCGCCCTGAGCCGAGACAAGTGCTGCACCGTCGCGCCGGCATGCGCGTCGCCTTCGACGCCGCGCCCGGCGAGAAGGCGGACGGCATCGCGCACCGGCTTGCCGAAGCGGTGTTCCCCGTCGCGGGCCACAGCGATCACGATTGCGCCCATCGCCCGCCTTTCCGGCAGAATCGCGCCGGTGGCAAGCGGGCGGCGCGGCGTCACTCCGGTGGCCTGCCGCCCCCCATCCCGGTCTCGCGCCACAAGGTCTCGGCCATCGCGTCGAGCATTGCGAAATCGCGCCCGGCGCCAAGCGGATCGGCCCGGTTGAGCATCAGCCGGCGGGTTTCGGCGAGCAGCCGGCGGCGCAGCGCCCGCTGCAGCAGGGCGAGCCGCATCAGCGCCTGCTCGAGCGCGACTTCGGGCGCGCGCAGGCGCGTTGCCGCCCAGTCGCCTTCGATCTGCCCGACCCGTTCGAGCACCATGCCGTTGTAGTCGCGGTGCGGCCCGCGATGCAGCGGCAGCCCGAACCGCAGCGCCGCGCGCTCGGTGGCCGGCAGGAGCAGGCCGTTGGTGCGGAAATCGTCGAACCCCACGCGGTCGCGGCCGATCCTGTCGAACAGCGGCCCGAACCACCGCGCCGCGGGCAATTGCCGGGGCAGGAGGTGGTGGCGCTGCATGCCCGGCTGGTATCCGGGTTCCCCCAGGCGGTTGATGCAGCGGAACGGCAGCCGGCCGCGCCGGCCGGCCATGCCCGCGACGGGGCCTCTGCCGGGCCGCCTCAGCCGCGCCACACGCGCACGAATCGTCCGTTGGGCGACGGTTCGAGCCGCAGCGCCTGGCCGCCGGGGCCGCTGACGCGCTGCGGGGAGGCGACCGGCCCGCTCTCGACAAGGTAGTCGAGCAGCCGGACGGCGATCTTGGCGCCTTCGGCCCGGTCGGCGGTCAGTTCGGGTTCGAGCCGCAGCTCCTGGCCGGTGAACAGCGCCAGCCCTTCGCTCTGCATGCCGCCGTCCGCGGCGACGGCCAGTGCTGCCAGCCCGAGCCCCGGGAAGACACCGCCTTCGATCCAGCGCAGCACGCCTTCGCGGAAATAGGCCGGCCCGCTCCAGCTGCGCGCCGGGTGCCAGGCCACCGCGACGACGCCTTCGAGCTGCGCCAGCGTGCCGGCGAGCCAGGCGAGCGAGCGGACTACCGGGATCATCGCGTGCCCGCCCGCGAGGTGCGGACCGGGGCGCAAAGTGATCGCTTCGAGCCCATAAGGTTCGAGTTCCGGGGGAAGCGCGAAGCCGTGGACCAGCGAAGGCGACGGGGCGGGCGTGCCGGGAGCCAGCCCGACAAGGTCGAAAGTCAGCCCGCTGGCCAGGAGTTCGAGCCAGGATTGCCCGCCGTGCCCGTCCCCGGCGCCGGACCCGGCGGTCGCCTGCTCGGCGCCCGGATCGAAGCTGATCGAAAATTCGCCTTGTTTTTCAGAAAGGTTCCTGACGGCCGAGGCCGTAGGTCGCCGCCCCGCCGCGAACAGCAGCGAAACAGCCATTCCCGCATCGCCTTCGCCGAGGTCCCTCGCCCTTGAGATCGCCCACCCCTCTGGAATTTCGTTTCGATTTGTGGAGCCAAACGCGCCGCTGGTCGAGTCTCCGAAAGGTCGAAAGCTCGGAAACGGATGCGTCAATTTCGGAAAATCGCGCGAAGGGCCAGGCGCGCATGGTGGATGCCTCGCTTCGAAACACTTTTGCCCCCCGCCCGCATGGGGTAGTCCCGCCGCATGGCGACACTTCCGGCAGTATTCGGGATCGAGGCTTCGCTTTCGGGCAAGGCGTGGCGCTGGCGCGGCGGCAACATGGCGCTCGAAGCGGGCGCGGCCGATCTCGGACACGGCATCGTCGACCAACTCCTGCTCGGCCGCGGCGTCGCCCGCGAGGAGCTCGCGCTCCACCGCCAGCCGAGCCTGCGCAGCTTCCTGCCCGACCCGTCGATCTTCAAGGACATGGATTCGGCGGCCGACCGCCTCGCCCAGGCGGTCCTCGCCGGCGAGCAAGTCACGATCTACGGCGATTACGACGTCGACGGGGCGACCAGCGCCGCCTTGCTGATCCGCCTGCTGCGGATGCTCGGCCACGACGCGCGCCACTACATCCCCGACCGCCTGCTCGAAGGCTACGGCCCCAGCGGCGAGGCGCTCGTGCGGCTCGGCGAGGAAGGCTCGAGCCTGGTCGTCACCGTCGATTGCGGAGCGATGGCCTTCGAAGCCCTCAGCGCGGCGCACGATGCCGGGATCGACGTGATCGTGGTCGACCATCATAAGTGCGCCGCCGAGCTTCCCCGCGCGCTGGCGCTGGTCAATCCGAACCGCCAGGACGAGGCGGAAGACGCCGCGGCGCACGGCCACCTTGCCGCCGTCGGCGTCGCCTTCCTGCTGGCCGTGGCGCTGGTCCGCACGCTGCGCCGGCGCGGGTTCTTCGCCGGCCGGGGAGAACCCGACCTGTTCGCGCTGCTCGACCTCGTCGCGCTCGGCACGGTGGCCGATGTCGCGGCGATCAGGGGCCTGAACCGCGCTTTCGTCGCCCAGGGCCTCAAGGTCATGGCCCATCGCCGCAACGTCGGCATGTCGGCGCTGATCGACGCGAGCCGGCTGACCCGCCCGCCGAGCTGCAGCGACTGCGGCTTCGCCCTCGGCCCGCGGATCAACGCCGGCGGCCGCGTCGGCGAAGCGACGCTCGGCGTGCGCCTGCTGACGACCGAGGATCCCGACGAGGCGCGCGCGATCGCCGCGCAGCTCTCGGCGCTCAACGAGGAGCGCCGGGCGATCGAGGCGGTCGTGCAGGAAGAGGCCGAGCGGCAGGTCGACGCCCAGCACAACCGCGCGGTGCTCACGCTCGCCGGCCACGGCTGGCATCCCGGCGTGATCGGCATCGTCGCCGGGCGGATCAAGGAAAAGACCGGCAAGCCCGCACTGGTCGTCGCGCTCGACCAAGCGACGCGCCAGGGCAAGGGCTCGGGCAGGTCGATCGCCGGGGTGGACCTGGGTGCGGCGATCATCGGCGCGAAGGACCTGGGGCTGCTGATCGCCGGCGGCGGACACGCGATGGCCGCCGGGCTGACCGTCGAAGAAGCGAAGCTCGACGAGCTCGCCCAATGGCTCGACGCGCAGCTCGCCCCGGCGGTCGCGCGCGCTTCGGGCGAACGGACGATGACGCTCGACCTCGCGCTGGCGCCCGGCGGGCTCACGCCAGACCTGGTCGAGACGCTCGAGAGCGCCGGGCCCTTCGGGGTCGGCTGGCCGGCGCCGCGCGTCGCGGTCGGGCCGGTGCGGCTGGTCCGCGCGGAGATCGTCGGCACCGACCACGTGCGGGTGATCGCCACCGGGCAGGACGGCGCCAGCTTCAAGGCGATTGCTTTCCGCGCCGCCGAAACCGACCTGGGCCAGGCCCTGCTCCATGGATCGAAGGGGCGGCGGCTGTGGCTTGCCGGCCGGGCCAAGATCGACGATTGGGGCAGCCGGCCGCAGGCGGAGCTCCTGCTCGAAGACGCGGCCTGGGCGGACTGAGCGCCGGCGCGCCCGGCAGCGGGCTTGACCGCCCGCGCCCACATCCCTAAGTGCCCCGCCACGCCACCAATGTGGCCCCTTCGTCTAGAGGCCTAGGACGCGGCCCTTTCACGGCTGAAACACGGGTTCGATTCCCGTAGGGGTCACCATCGGCGGCGTGCGATGCCTTCGGGCATGGCCCCTTCGTCTAGCGGTCAGGACGCGGCCCTCTCACGGCTGAAACACGGGTTCGATTCCCGTAGGGGTCACCATCCATGACAGTTTTGTTGCAGGCGGACTGGCGCAGTCCCGGCGGCGCGTCTAACGCTCCCCGGCGATGAGCGAGAGCCGAGCGATTCCCTGGCCGGGCATTGGCCTGGCGCTGGCTGCGGGCGTGTTCATGCTCGTCGCCGGCACCGATTTCTGGGTCGCCCTGGCGGTCACGGCGATCTGGATCGGCTCGATTTTCCTGTTCACCCCGCCGCCCCAGGCCGCCCCGCCGAAGGCCGAGGGCATGCAACTGACGCGCGACGGCATGCGCGAGCTGATCGAGCATTCGGGCATGCCGCTCCTGCTGCTCGACGGCAGCCGGATCGTCATCGCCAATTCCGAGGCCCGCGCGGTGCTCGGGAGGCACATCCTCGGGCAGGATGCGCGCGTCGCCTTGCGCCATCCGGCGGCGGTCGACCTGCTCGCCCGGCCGCAGGGCGGCAGCGTGATCGTGCAGGGCCTGAGCGGCCCGCGCAGCTCGTGGCAGATGACTCGCCAGCCGATCGACGGGCGCTTCTGGCTGGTCGAGCTGATCAATCGCACGGCCGAGGCCGACATCAGCCGGGCGCATACCGATTTTGTCGCCAACGCCAGCCACGAACTGCGCACGCCGCTCGCCTCGATCATCGGCTATGTCGAGACGCTCGCCGAGGAAGGCGAGAAGGCCGACCCGGAAATGGCGGCCAAGTTCCACGACACGATCCTGCGCGAGGCCAAGCGCCTGCAGAGCCTGGTCGACGACCTGATGTCGCTTTCGCGCGTCGAGGCCGAAAAGCACGACCAGCCGCGCGAGAAGATCGATTTCGGGTTGCTGGTCGAACGGGCGGCGCGCGACGGGGCCGGGCCGGCGCGGCTCGACCGCATCGCCCTGCACCTGCCGGGCGAACAGGTCATCGTGCGCGGCGACAGCGACCAGCTGGAACAAGTGGTCCGCAACCTCGTCGACAACGCGCTGAAATACGGCGATCCGGTCGTGCCGGTGGAAATCCGCGTCGCGCCCGGCGAAGGCGGGATGGCGGTGCTCGAAGTGCGCGACCGGGGCGAAGGGATCGATCCCGAGCACTTGCCGCACCTGACCAGGCGCTTCTACCGCACCGATCCCGGCCGCAGCCGCGCGGCCGGCGGCACCGGCCTGGGCCTCGCCATCGTCAAACACATCGTGGAACGGCATCGCGGCCGTCTCGACATTGCCAGCCGCCGCGGCGAAGGAACGACAGTGACGGTCCGCATTCCGCTGGCCGGCAGCGAGGCACAGGACTTGTCATGAATTTGTCACATTATCCCGACAACGCCTCGGCAGGATGACAGGATTCGCGGCACTTGACCGGGCGCGAGGGCGCCCCACCCGCGCCCGCCGGGGCGCGGCCTGACGATGTCGGCCGCGACGCTCCTGCTGCTCGCGACCGGGCTGGCGCTAGCTGGCTGGCTTGCCGCGCGCGCGCGCGCCTGGAGCTTCAAGCGCGCCGCGCCGAACGAGCGGCTGGCGGCGCTGCCGTCGTACCACGGGTGGTATGTCGCGCTGTGGGTGGCGATCCCGGTGCTGCTGTTCGTCGCCGTATGGACCGTCGCCGCGCCCGCGCTGGTGATGCAGCAAGTACTGGCGAGCCCGGCGGCCGAAAGCCTGCCGGCCTTCGGCATGGAGCGCGAAACGATGCTCGCCGAAGCGCGCGCGGTCGCGCTCGGGTCCGCGCAGGCGGTATTCAATCCCGCGGCCGCGGCCCTGGTCGAGCCGTTCCGCGACGCACTGGGCTTCTACCGGCTGGTCGGGATCGTCGTCACGATCGCCATCGCCTTCCTGTTCGGCGCGCTCGCCTTCCTGCGCCTCAGGCCCGATTTCACCGCGCGCACCAGGGTCGAGCGGATGGTCATGGGCGGGCTGCTGCTCGCCTCGCTGGTCGCGGTCCTGACGACGCTCGGCATCTTCGCCAGCCTGGTGTTCGAGACGGCGCGTTTCTTCGGCATGGTCTCGCCGGTCGATTTCCTATTCGGCACCCATTGGGGACCCGACCCGATGAGCGATCCCGCCAGCCCCGACTCAAGCCGCTACGGGGCGATTCCGCTGTTCTGGGGGACGGCTTACATCGGCGTGATCATCGCCATGATCGTCGCCATTCCGCTCGGCCTGATGAGCGCGATCTTCCTCACGCAGTACGCCGATCCGCGCTGGCGCAAGTGGCTCAAGCCCGCGCTGGAGATCCTCGCCGGCGTGCCGACCGTGGTCTACGGCTATTTCGCGGCGCTGACCGTGGCCCCGGCGATCCGCGACGCCGCGGTGGCCGCCGGGATCGCCAACGCCTCGAGCGAAAGCGCGCTTGCGGCCGGTCTCGTCATGGGGGTGATGATCATTCCGTTCGTTTCCTCGATGGCCGACGATTCGATCGCCGCCGTGCCCCAGGCGATGCGCGACGGCAGCCTGGCGATGGGCGCCACGACCAACGAGACGATCCGGCGGGTGCTGATCCCGGCCGCGCTGCCCGGCATCGTCGCCGGGGTCATGCTGGCGGTCAGCCGGGCGATCGGCGAGACCATGATCGTGGTGATGGCGGCGGGCGCCGCGGCCAATCTCACCATCAATCCGCTCGAGGCGATGACCACCGTCACGTTCCAGATCGTCGCCATGCTGACCGGCGAAGGCAGTTTCGACCATCCGGCGACGCTTTCCGCCTTCGCGCTCGGCTTCGTCCTGTTCCTCGTCACCCTCGGCCTCAACTTCGTCGCCCTGCGCGTCGTCAAGCGGTTCCGCGAAGCCTATGAGTGACCATCCCACCCGCACGGCCGCCTTCGAGGCCCGGCTGAGGAAGCGCTACGCCGCCGAGCGGCGGTTCAAGGCCGCCGGGATGGGCGCGGTGCTGTTCTCGGTCGCCGTGCTGCTGTTCCTGCTCGTGACGATGACCTACAACGGCATCGGCGGCCTGATGCGCGCCGAGCTCGAAGTGCCGGTCGATTTCTCCGAGGCCTCGCTCAGCCTCGATCCCATGCTCGAGACCGAGGCGGAGAAGATCCGCGCGCTCGAAACGCAGGGCCTGCCCGCGGTGGTCGATTTCTACGCCGCCCAAGCGCTTGGCGAGGACGGCGCCGCGCAGCTCGACAGCGACAGCTGGCGCAATGCCGCGCGCGCGATCATCGCCGATCCGTCGATCCTCGGCGGCGAGGCGGAGCTGCGCCTGCCGGCCAGCGGCAACCTCGCCGCGGCCCTCAGGGGCAGCGGACAATCGAAGCTGGTCCCCCTGGCGCAGCGCCTGGCGGCCGAAGGCAAGCTCGCCAACCGGCTCGACCTCGGCTTCCTCACCCGGTCCGACGCCACCGACCCGCAGCAGGTCGGAATCTGGGGCGCGCTCAAGGGTTCGATGCTGACGATGCTGGTGACGCTGCTGCTGGCTTTCCCGATCGGCGTGCTCAGCGCGCTGTACCTCGAGGAATATGCCCCGCAGAACCGCTGGACCGAACTGATCGAGGTCTCGATCAACAACCTCGCCGCGGTTCCCTCGATCATTTTCGGCCTGCTCGGCCTGGCGCTGTTCCTCGGCCTGTTCCCCAACATGCGTTCGGCGCCGCTGATCGGCGGCATGACCCTGGCGCTGATGACGATGCCGGTGATCGTCATCGCCGGGCGCAATGCGATCAAGGCGGTCCCGCCGAGCATCCGCGACGGCGCGCTGGCGATCGGCGCGAGCCCGGTGCAGGTCGTGTTCCACCACGTGCTGCCGCTGGCCCTGCCCGGCATCCTCACCGGCACGATCATCGGCATGGCGCGCGCGCTGGGCGAGACCGCGCCGCTGCTGATGATCGGCATGCGCGCGTTCGTGGCCACCCCGCCCGAAGGCTTCACCGATCCCGCCACGGTCCTGCCGGTGCAGATCTTCCTGTGGTCGGACGAGATCGACCGCGGCTTCGTCGAGCGCACCAGTGCCGCGATCATCGTCCTTTTGTTGTTCCTGCTGGTGATGAACGGCCTTGCCATCTACTTGCGCAACCGCTTCGAGAAAAAATGGTGACCGAACCTACCATCCAGAACTCCGTCAAGATGCGCGCCCGCGACGTCTCCGTCTATTACGGCGACAAGCTGGCGATCGACAACGTCTCGATCGACATCCCGACCGAATACGTCACCGCCTTCATCGGCCCTTCGGGATGCGGGAAGTCGACTTTCCTGCGCGCCCTGAACCGGATGAACGACACGATCGCCTCGGCCCGCGTCGAAGGCTCGATCGAACTCGACGGCGAAGACATCTATCGCTCGAAGCTGGACGTGGTCCAGCTGCGCGCCCGCGTCGGCATGGTGTTCCAGAAGCCCAACCCGTTCCCCAAGACGATCTACGACAACATCGCCTATGGCCCGCGGATCCACGGCCTGGCCGAGGGCAAGGCCGAACTCGACGCGATCGTCGAAAAGTCGCTGCGCCGCGCCGGGCTGTGGGACGAAGTGAAGGACCGGCTGCGCGATTCGGGCACTGCCCTGTCCGGCGGCCAGCAGCAGCGCCTGTGCATCGCCCGCGCGATCGCGGTGCAGCCCGAAGTGATCCTGATGGACGAACCGTGCTCGGCGCTCGACCCGATCGCCACCGCCAAGATCGAGGAACTGATCGACGAGTTGCGCGGGCGCTACGCCATCGTCATAGTCACCCACTCGATGCAGCAGGCGGCGCGCGTGTCGCAGCGCACGGCATTCTTCCACCTCGGCCGCATGGTGGAGTACGGCGACACCTCGCAGATCTTCACCAATCCGAGCGAGGAGCGCACCAAGGATTACATCACGGGCCGCTACGGTTAGGATCACGGTTGATGGCTGAACATACGGTCAAGGCGTTCGACGAGGACATCACCCGGCTGCGCGGCATCATCGCCGAGATGGGCGGCCTTGCCGAACTGTCGGTCCAGGAAGCGATGCAGGCGCTCGTCAGCGGCGACGAGGAGCTGGCCCGCCAGGTGGTCGAGCGCGACCGGAAGCTCGACAAGCTCGAAAGCGAAGTCGACGAACTGGCCGTGCGCGTGATCGCCCTGCGCGCGCCGATGGCCGACGACCTGCGCGAAATCATCGCCGCGCTGAAGATCGGCGGCGTGGTCGAGCGGATCGGCGACTATGCCAAGAACATCGCCAAGCGCGTCGGCCGGATCGAGGGGCGCCAGCGGTTCGAACCGCTGACCCTGCTGCCGGCGATGGCCGAAGTTGCCGCCGAAATGGTCCACGACGTGCTGACTGCCTATGCCGCGCGCGACCCGGTCCTGGCGCGCGAAGTGATCGCCCGCGACGACAAGGTCGATGCCTTCTACGACAGCATTTTCCGCAACCTCGTCAGCCACATGGTCGAAAACCCGGCCACGATCAGCAGCGCCGCGCAATTGCTGTTCATCGCCCGCAACCTCGAGCGCATCGGCGACCATGCGACCAATGTCGCCGAAATGGTCCACTACGCCGCGACCGGCGCCTATCCGCCCGACGAGCGGGAAGAAGAAGACTGAGGCCCGCCGCCGTGTCGCCCGCCTGTCACAAGCATGTAACAATCGGGCCGTCATAGGCGGCGCATGGTCAGCCCCAAGCTCCTGCTTGTCGAGGACGACATCTCGCTCGCCGAGCTGCTCGAATACCGTTTCTCCAAGGAAGGCTACCAGGTCCGTTCGACCGGCGACGGCGACGAGGCGCTGGCGATGGCCGAAGAGGAGGCGCCCGACCTCGTCATCCTCGACTGGATGATCGAAGGCACCAGCGGGATCGAGGTCTGCCGCCGCCTGCGCCGCGGCAAGGGCACCGAGCACGTGCCGATCATCATGCTGACCGCGCGCGAGGCGGAGGACGACCGCATCCGCGGGCTCGAAACCGGCGCCGACGACTACGTCACCAAGCCGTTCTCGCCGCGCGAGCTGCTCGCTCGCGTCGCCGCGGTGCTGCGCCGCGTGCGCCCGGCGCTGGCGGGCGAAACGATCGAGGTCGGCGACCTGAAGCTCGACCCGGTCGGGCACCGCGTCGAACGCGAAGGCCGGGAGCTGCGGCTCGGGCCGACCGAATACCGCCTGCTCGCCTTCTTCATGGAGCACCCCCGGCGGGTGTTTTCGCGCGCGCAGCTGCTCGACGCGGTCTGGGGCACCGGCAGCGAAATCGAGGAACGCACGGTCGACGTCCACATCCGCCGGCTGCGCAAGGCGATCGAGACGGGCGCCTCGCCGGACCCGATCCGCACGGTCCGCTCGGCCGGCTACGCGCTCGAGCCGGTCGGCTGAGCGGCATCGGCCGCCCGAAGCGTCAGAACAGCCTGGTCAGCAGGTAGAAGCCGGCGCCGACGGCGGCGCTTGCCGGGATGGTGATGAACCAGGCGATCACCACCCGCGTGGCCACCGTCCAGCGCACCGCGCTCGCCCGGCGGGCCGCGCCCGTGCCGACCACGCTGCCGGTGATTGCGTGCGTGGTCGAAACCGGGATGCCCATCGCGCTGGCGCCGAACACAACGATCGAGCCCGCGGTCGACGCGCAGAAGCCCGAATGGTGGTTGAGCCGGGTCAGCCGCGTGCCCATCGTCTTGATGATCCGCCAGCCGCCCGAGAACGTGCCGAGCGAGATCGCCGCATAGCAGCTCAGCACGACCCATTCGGGCACGTGGAACTCGCCGCCGAGGAAGCCGGTCGAATAGAGCAGTACGGTGATGACCCCCATCGTCTTCTGGGCATCGTTGCCGCCGTGGCTGATCGAGTAGGCGGCGGACGAGACCAGGTGCAGGCTCTTGAATGAGCTGTTGGCCTTGCGCGGGCTGACGCGCTGGAACAGCACGCTGGTCGCCAGCATCAGGCCCATCGCGATGCCGAAGCCGATCAACGGCGAGAGAAAGATCGCGACGATCGTCTTGGTCGTGCCTTCGCTCTCGATCGCGCCGAACCCCGAATGGGCGACGCCGGCGCCGAGCAGCCCGCCGATCAGCGCGTGGCTCGACGACGACGGTATGCCCTTGTGCCAGGTCACCACGTTCCAGAACATCGCCCCGATCAGCGCCCCGAAGACCACCGCGGGAGTGACGACATCCTTGTCGATGATCCCCTTGCCGACGGTTTCCGCGACATGGAGCCCGACGATCCAGTAGGCGGCGAAATTGCCCGCGGCGGCGAAGACCACGGCGGCGACCGGCGAAAGCAGCTGGGTCGAAACGACCGTGGCGATCGAATTCGCCGCATCGTGCAGCCCGTTGAGGAAATCGAACACCAGGGCGATGGCGATCAGCCCGACCAGCAGCGGAAAGGCCAGTTCGTGCACCCGCTCGCCCCTTTCAGGAGTGGTCGACGACGATACCGTCGATCTGGTTGGCCACGTCCTCGAACTCGTCGGCGATCCGCTCGAGATGCTTGTAGGTTTCGCGCGCCACGAGGAACTGCAGCGTCTCGCCGCTGTCCCTGGCCTTGGCGAAACTCGCCTTGAGCCCGCTGGCGTGGATCAGGTCAACTTCGCCTTCGATGGCGACCACCCGGGCGGTCATTTCGTGCAGCCTGGCGCCGTTGCGGACCACGTCGCGCAGCAGCGGCAGCCCTTCGTCGATCATCTTGACCGCGACGAGCACCTGCTGTGCCATGATCTTCATCTCGGGCTCGAACGAAGTCAGGCCATAGAGCTCGATCGCCGATGCGCAGGCGTGAATTTCGTCGATGGTATCGTCCATCGCCGCGATCAGGCCGATGATGGCCCCGCGATCGAACGGCGTGAGGAACGTCTGGCGCACTTCGTTGAGCACCTGGCGGATGATTTCGTCCGCTTCGTGCTCGCGGTCGAGAATGGCCGTCACCAGCGTTGCGGAATCGCCCTCGCCCTGGGTCAGCTTGGCCAGCGCCTCGGCCGCGGCGACGCAGGCCGCCGAATGCCGTTCGAACATCGCGAAGAAGTCGCCGGATTGGGGAAGCAAGCGCCGCCGCCCCGCCGCCCTCGCGCCCGGAGGCGAAGATCTCGCTGTGCCGCGCACCCGCGAGGCCGGGCCGCCAGCGGTGCGCGCGGGCGCCGTGCGAGGCCAGCTCGCCGGCCGTGGGAAGCGTGGACAGGTCCATGAGCGAATCGACTCCTTCGTTCACTTTATGTTCCCCATTTCTCCGATTCGCAATCAGCCTTCCATATTGTTCCTTGGCGCCCGAATGCGGAACCAATCCGCGCGCGTTTCCGTTGCAGGATCGAATCCGCGTCGAAAGAAACAACGGACGCGTTCGTCACGCGCGTAGGGGCCGCCTTCCCGGGAAGGCGGCCCCGATTCCCGTCAAGCAGCCCCGGTTATGGGCGGCCGCGATCCGCGACGCCGGGAATGTCCGGCTCGATATCGGCATACTCGGGCTCGTGCACTTCCACGAGCCCGCGGCCGAGATGGCTGTGGCCCCGGCTGTAAGCAAAATAGAGCACCAAGCCGATGGCGCCCCAGATCGGCAGGAACAGCATCGCCTGGGTCGGCAGGTTGAAGAACAGGAACGCGCAGCCGAGGATCGTTAGCGGCGCGACGAACCACACCCCGGGCACCCGGAAATGGCGCCGACGTCCCCCATCCGTCTTGCGCAGCACCAGCACCGCCACCGCCACCATCATGAAGGCATAGAGCGTCCCGGCATTGGAAATGTCGGCCAGCTGACCGACCGGAAAAAACGCCGCCCCCACGGCCACCAGCAAGCCAGTGATCGCGGTGACGATGTACGGCGTCTTGAACTTGGGATGCACCGTGCTCAGCACTTCGGGCAGCAGCCCGTCGCGGCTCATCACGAAGAAGATGCGCGTCTGGCCGAACAGCAGCACGAGGATGACCGAAGGCAGCGCCAGGAAGGCGGCGATGCCGAGCATATTGCCCACGCCCGAGAAGCCGATCGTGCGCAGCACGTGCGCCAGCGCTTCGTTCGAGCACACCAGTGCCTCGGCATGTTGGGGCATCGCACACTGCCGCGCCAGCTCTTCCGAGCCCGCCGGGAACGGTACCCCGCCCGGCCCCATGATCGGCTGCCCGCCAAGCGTGGCGATCGCGCCGCCGGCGACGAGAATGTAGAACACCGTACAGATCAGCAGCGATCCGATCAGGCCGATCGGCACGTTGCGCTGCGGATTCTTGGTTTCCTCGGCCGCCGTGGAAACGGAATCGAAGCCGACATAAGCGAAGAAGATCGTCGCCGCTGCGCCGACCGCGCCGACCCCGGTGCCGAAGCCGCCGAACACGCCGGCGGGCAGGAACGGGTTGAACTTGGCGACCTCGAATTCGGGGCTGGTGTAAGTCAGCGCAATGAAAGCGACGAGCGCGGTGATCTTGACCGCCACGAGCACCGCGTTGACCTTGGCGCTCTCGCTGGTGCCGATGATCAGCAGCGTCGTCACCAGCAGGGCAATGACGAATGCCGGCAGGTTGATCAGCCCCCCGGGCGCGCCGCCGAGCGCCAGTGGGCCAGCCGCCATCCAGGCGGGCAAGTCTATTCCCATGAATTCGTGCAGGATCGTCCCCGAGAAGTAGCCGGACCAGCCGACCGACACCGCCGCCGCGGCGATCGCGTATTCCATGATCAGCGCCCAGCCGACCGTCCAGGCGAGCAGTTCGCCGATCGTCGCGTAGCTGTAGGTGTAGGCGCTGCCCGCCACCGGGATCATCGAGGCGATCTCAGCATAGCAGAGCGCCGCGACGACGCAGACGAGACCGGCAATGACAAAGGCCAGCATCAGGCCCGGTCCAGCCTTCTGCGCCCCCGCTGCGGTCAGCACGAAAATGCCAGTGCCGATGACACTGCCGATACCGAGCAGCGTGAGCTGCACGGCACCGAGCGAGCGGTGCAACGCTTTCTTCTCGGCGGTAGCTAATATCGCGTCGAGCGGCTTTACGCGGCCAAAGATCATGTGCGGAGGTCCCTCTAGTCCCTGTGCGGACGATGGCCCCGGGGCCCCGTCCTTTGCATGGCGCGGAAGCTAGCGGCGTGGCGGGGCATGGCAAGGCGAAACTTGCGGGCTTTCCCCACCTCGAATGGCTGTCTACATTCGCACGCATGTCCACGACTTTCCAACTCGACACCTCGACGAGCCGCGCCCATCCCACGCCGCAGCCGATGCGGCGGCTTACAGTGCCCGCCTTGCGCCAGCGCAAGCGGGACGGCGTGACCGCCGAACCGCTGGTGATGCTGACCGCCTACACCGCCCGCCAGGCGCAATTGCTCGACGCGCACTGCGACCTGTTGCTGGTCGGGGATTCGCTCGGCCAGGTGATCTACGGCCTGCCCACGACCGTGCCGGTCACGCTGGAGATGATGGCCAACCACGCCGCCGCGGTCGTGCGCGGCAGCTACCATGCGGTGGTAGCGGTCGACATGCCGTTCGGCAGCTACGAGGGCTCGCCGCAGCAGGCCTTCGACAGCGCGGCCTACCTGATGAAGCAGAGCGGCGCGGCCGCCGTGAAGCTCGAAGGCGGCGAGGCGATGGCGCCAACGGTCGACTTCCTCGTCAAGCGCGGGATCCCGGTGATGGGCCACGTCGGGCTGACCCCGCAGGCGGTCAACGTGCTCGGGGGCTATGGCGCGCGCGGCAAGAGCGAGGCGGAAGCGGCGAAGATCCTCGGCGACGCGAAGGCGCTCGACCAGGCGGGCGCCTTCGCCATCGTCGTCGAAGGCGTGGTCGAGGAAGTCGCCATCGCCGTGACCGCGGCGGTTTCCTGCCCGACCATCGGCATCGGCGCCTCGGCCCAATGCGACGGACAAGTGCTGGTGACCGAGGACATGATCGGCATGTTCGAGCGCGTTCCGCGCTTCGTGAAGCGCTACGCCGATGTCGCCGAGACGATTGCCGCGGCGGCCGCCCGCTATGCCGGCGAGGTCCGCGAGCGCGCGTTCCCCGGTCCCGACCAGGTCTACGGAGCGGACTGACCCCACATGCTCCACTATTTCAAGGGCTCGCTGTTCTTCACGCTCGCCTGCCTGGCGCTCGGCGTGTGGTACGGCTGGTCGACCACGCACAGCATCGGCGCGACATTCGAGATGCTGTGGATCATCGTCGTGCTGTCGATCCTGGAAATCTCGCTCAGCTTCGACAACGCGGTGGTCAACGCCACCGTGCTCGAGGACATGGACGAGATCTGGCAGCGCCGGTTCCTGACCTGGGGCATGGCGATCGCGGTGTTCGGCATGCGCGTCGCCTTCCCGCTGGCGATCGTCGCCATCGCCGCCGGCATCGGCCCGGCCGACGCCGTGCGCCTGTCGCTGCGCGATCCGCAGGAATACGAACGGATCGTTTCCTCGGCCCACGTCGGCATCGCCGGCTTCGGCGGCGCCTTCCTGGCGCTGGTCGGCTCGAAGTTCTTCTTCGACCGCGAGAAGGATGTCCACTGGATCACCATGATCGAGGAAAAGCTGGCGACGTTCTCGCACATCGCCTCGGTCGAAATCGCCCTGCTGCTGCTGACGATGTTCGGTATCTCGCTGCTGCTGCCCGCCGAGGAGGCGCTCACTTTCCTCGTCGCCGGGATGATGGGGATCGTCACTTTCGTCGCCGTCGAGGGGATCAGCACCTTCCTCGAGCTGCGCGAAGAGGCCGCCAAGGCGCGCGGGGCGATCATCACCTCCGGGCTCGGCGGGTTCCTCTATCTCAACGTGCTCGACGCCTCGTTCAGCTTCGACGGCGTGATCGGCGCCTTTGCCCTGTCGAACAACATGGTGGTGATCGCGCTGGGCCTGTCGATCGGCGCGATGTTCGTCCGCTCGCTCACCATCATGCTGGTCCAGAAGGGCACGCTGGCCGAATACCGCTATCTCGAACACGGCGCGTTCTGGGCGATCCTGGCGCTCGGCGGGATCATGCTGCTGTCGGCCTATTACTCCATCCCGGAAACCGTGACCGGGCTGATCGGTGCGGTGCTGATCGGGATCTCGTTCTGGTGGTCGGTCCGCCACAACCGGCGGCAGGAAGTCACGCCCGACTGAGCCGCGCCGCGATCGGGGCCGACAGCACCAGCTGCAGCAAGTGGTAGACCAGCACCGGCAGCAGCACGAGCCCGGCGGTCCCGGCCCCGAACAGCACGCTGGCCAGCGGCGCGCCCATGGCGATGCTCTTCTGCGCGCCCGAAAACAGCAGCGCGATCCGGTCGCCGCGGTCGAGCCGCAGCCAACCGCCGGCCAGCCAGGCGCCGCCGAACGCGAACGCCAGCAACGCGCCGACGGCGGCCAGCAGCACGGCCCAGTCGGCCAGGCCGACGCGCTGCCACAGCCCCTCGGCGACCGCGCCCGAAAACGCGACGTAGACCGCTATCGCGATCGCCGTGCGGTCCATCCAGGTGGCGAGCGTGCGATGCTCGCGCACCAGGGGGCCGAAGCGGTTCTGCGCCAGCTGCCCGAACAGGAACGGCAGCAGCAGGATAAGCGCGACCTTTTCCAGCGCGGCGACATCGAACGACGCCGCCTCGCTCCCCGCCATCGCCGAGAACAGCGGCGCGGTCACGAACACCCCGAGGATGTTGAGCAGCGCCGCCGCTACCACCGAATGGGCCACGTTGCCGCCGGCGAGCGAGCAATAGGCCGTCGCCGACTGCACGGTCGACGGCAAGGTGCCGAGATAGAGGAAGCCGAGCGCGACGAGCGGCGGCAAGCGGTTGTCGAGGGCCAGCGAAAGGCCCCATCCGGCGAGCGGCATCGCCACGAAGCACCACGCGACCAGCGGCACGAGGAAGCGGGTATTGCCGATCCCGCGCAGCACGTCGGCGCGCGGCAGGCGCAGGCCGTTGAGCAGGAACAGCAGGAACACCGCGCCGTTGGAAATCGCCTGCGCAACTTCGCGCCCGCCGCCCGAGACGGGCAACAGCGAGGCGAGCAGGATCGCCACGACCAGCAGCCGGACCAGCGGATCGATTCGGCTGAAGGGCGCTAGCGTGGCCATTGCCGGCGAGTGCCCGCGGCGAAACGGCCTGTCCAGCCCCTCGCCGCGGTGCGTCCTCAGTCTTGCGCCGCCGCCGGCCCGGCGCCGGGCAGGCGCGCCTTGGCCAGCAGCAGCCGCGCGGCCCTGCCCCCCTCGCCCGACGCTTCGAGCGCTTCGGCGAGCACTCCGGCGGCGCGCGGGCTGGCCCGCTGGATGCGGTAGGCCTGCCGCGCGGCGGCCAGCGCGCCCGGACGATCGCCGAGCCGCAGCCGCACCTCGGCCAGGTCGGCCAGCAGCGCCGGATCGCGTTCGCCCCCCGGCAGGCCGGCGGCGTGGCCCAGCAGGCCGGCCGCCCGCCGCCAGTCGCCGGCCGCGGCCACGATGCGGCCGAGCTGCATGGCGGTTTCGCGGTCAGCCGGGTGCTGTTCGAGATAGCGGGCGAAATCGCCCTGCGGCGACTGGCCGAGCTGCCGCCGGGCCGCCGCGATCCGTGCCACCAGCGCGGCGGTCCAGCGCACTTGCGCCGCGGAATTGTATGAATCCAGCGCCGCGGCCGGATCGCCCGCCAGCAGGGCGGCATCGCCGATCAGCACTTCGATGTCCGCCGATCCCGGGAAGCGCTGGCGCAATTGCCCGGCATAGGCAGCGGCTTCGGCGCCGCGGCCTTCCGCCAGCATCTTGCGCAGCATGGGCACCGCCACGTCGGCGCGCGACAGGTCCGCGCCCCAGCGATAGATCGCCAGTTCGCCCTCCTCGGTCACCGGCATGGCCCGGAAACCGCGCGGGCCCCCTTGCGCGGCGCGGTCGAGCAGCGGCGAGGCGAGGTCGCGCCGCCCGGCCTCCTCGTAAGCCCTGGCGACCACGGTGAGCAGGTAGGGCGAAGCGCCCGGATCCTGCGCCAGCGGCCCGAAGCGCGCGATCACTTCGCTGCCGTCGCCATTGGCCAGCAGCGCGCGCGCGAGCAGGCGCGCGGCAAGCTCGTTGTCCGGTTGCCGGCGCGCCAGTTCCTCGAATTTCTCGACCGCCAGCGCCGCGTTGCCGCTGCGGTATTCGAGCACGCCTTCGAGCAGCATGGCCGCGGGGGTTTCGGCATAGGCGCCGTCGGTCCGCCAGAGCAGCCGCCGGGCAAGGTCGTCCAGGCCCGCCCGCGCGGCCAGCACCGCCTGGAGGTAATAGGCCCGCGGATGGGTCCGGTCGATCCCGACCATCCGCCGGGCGATCCGCAGCATGTCCCGGTAGCGGCCGAGTTCGCCGAGCGTCGCGGCATATTCGCCGAGCAGCCCGAGATCGGCCGGCGCCCGCTGCAGCGCGCGTTCGAACCACGGCAGCGCCGCGGCAAGGCCCTGCGCATCGCGCACCAGCTCGGCCTGGAAGGCCAGCGCCTCGGCTTCGTCGGGATCGATCGCCAGCGCGCGCGCGACCGCATCGCCGGCGATGTGCTGCTCGCCCGCAGCGTAGCGCATGCGGCCGATGTCGACCCACAGCCGCGCGTCGTCGCCGCCGGCCTGCAACGCGCGGTTGAAGGCCTGCGCCGCAGCGCCATAGTCGCCGGCCGCCATTTCCAGCCGGCCGAGCGCGTGGAAGCCGCGCTGCGCGCTCGCCGCGTCGAACCGGCCGGGGCCAAGCCAGCGGCGCGCCTCGTCTGCGTCGTCCTGCAGCATGGCCGCCTCGCCGAGGTAGGCTGCGACGGCGTCGGGCTGGCTGCCTGCCTTCAGGGCCTCGCGCGCGGCAATCTCGGCCGACACGCCGTCGCCGCGCTCGATCGCCCGCGCGGCGTCGACCAGCGGATCGTCGAGCGAGCCCGCCAGCGCGGGCAGCGCCAGCAGGGCGAGAAACGCCGCGGCCAGCGCCCCCTTGAGGCCCTTCTCAGGCCTGGAGGCCATAGTGCTTGAGCAGGTCGTAAAGCGTCGGCCGGCTGATCCCGAGCAGCTTGGCGGTGTTCGAGATGTTGCCTTCGCTGCGCGCCAGCGCGTGGCGGATCATCCTGCGGTCGGACTGCTCGCGCGCGCTCTTGAGATTGAGCGCATCGGCATCGGCCCCTTCCGAACCGTCGAGGTCGAGGTCCCCGGCACCGACGAGCTTGCCGTCGGCCATGATCACCGCGCGCTTCACGCGGTTTTCGAGCTCGCGGACATTGCCGGGCCACGGCCAGGCGTCGATCGCCGCCAGTCCGTCGGGTGCGAAGCCCTTGACCTGCGGGTTCATCTCGGCGGCGAAGCGCTTGAGGAAGGCCTTGGCGAGCAGCGTCGCGTCGCCCGGTCGCTCGGCCAGGCTGGGGATCCTGACGACGATTTCGGCCAGCCGGTAGAACAAGTCCTCGCGGAAGCGCCCGTCGGAGATCATCGTCTCGAGATCCTGGTGTGTCGCGCAGACGATGCGCGTGTCGACGGCGATCGCGCTCCTCCCGCCGATGCGCTCGATCGTCCGCTCCTGCAGGAAGCGCAGCAGCTTGACCTGCAGCGGCAGCGGGATGTCGCCCACTTCGTCGAGGAACAGCGTGCCGCCGCTGGCCTGCTCGATCTTGCCCTCGGTGGTCTTGACCGCCCCGGTGAAGGCCCCCTTCTCGTGCCCGAACAGCTCGCTTTCGAGCAGGTTTTCGGGGATCGCGGCGCAGTTGATGGCGACGAAGTTGCCGCTCGCCCGGTCGCTCGCATCGTGCAGCCCGCGCGCGAGCAGCTCCTTGCCGGTGCCGCTCGCACCGAGCAGCATGACCGAGACGTTGGTGTTCGCCACGCGCTCGATCGTGCGGGCGACGCGGACCATTTCCGGCGCCGACGTGATCAGCGAGCCGAGCACCTTGTTGCCCTCGCCCGCCTTCTCGGCGAGCAGGCGGTTTTCGGCTTCGATCCGGTGCAGGTTGAGCGCGCGGCGCACGATCAGCCCGAGCTGCTCGATGTCGACCGGCTTCTGGTAGAAATCGTAGGCCCCGCGCTCGATCGCGCTGAGCGCGCTCTCGCGCGCGCCGTGCCCGCTGGCGACGATCACCTTGGTATCGGGCTTGAGCGCCATGATCTCGTCGAGCACGGCGAATCCCTCGCTCGTGCCGTCGGGATCGGGCGGCAAGCCCAGGTCGAGCGTGACCACGGCCGGCTCGTCGGCGCGCAGCGCGGCGATCGCGCCGGCCCGGTCGCCGGCGATCACGACGTCGAAATCGTCATAGGCCCACTTGAGCTGCGCCTGCAGCCCTTCATCGTCCTCGACGATCAGGAGCGTCGGTTTGCCCTCAGCCATCATGCCACCTCTGCCTTGTTCTGCTGCATGGTCCGGAAGATTTCTGCCGCTTCGGCGAGCGGCAGGTGAATGACGAACCGGGTTCCGAGCCCTTCGTGGCTCTCGACCTCAATCCGCCCGCCCATCGCCCGGATCATCTCGCGCGCCTCGAAGGCACCGATGCCGAAACCGCCCGGCTTGGAGGAATGGAACGGCTTGAACAGCCGCGAACGGACGAATTCGGGAGCCATGCCCGATCCGGAATCGACCACTTCGATCGCCACCTCGCTGCCCTGGCGCTGCGCCAGCAGCCGCACCGGCGTGCCGCTCGTGCTGGCCTCGACGGCGTTCTGCACGAGGTGGACCAGCGCCTGTTCGAGCGCGTCCTGCTGCGCCGCCACGCTGCAATCGGCCGCTTCGAGCACGATGACCTCGTGCTGCGCCCGGTACCGTGCGGCGAGCCCGTGAAGCAGGGCGGGCACCGGCACCGGCCGCAATGCCTCGCGGCCTTGCGCGCCATAGCGCCCGAGCCGCGCGAGCAAGGCGTTGAGCTTGTCGGTGCTGTTCCTCAGGGTAACCAGCATGTCGGCGCGGAATTCGGGCTTGTCGGCATGCTTTTCGGCATTGCGGGCAAGCAGCGAAAGCTGGCTGACGAGGTTCTTGATGTCGTGCATCACGAACGCGATCCGGCGGTTGAACTCGTCGAACCGCTGCGCTTCGCCGAGCGCGTCCTGGCTCGCCTGCTCGGCGAGGTAGCTGGCGAGCTGGCGGCCGACCACGCGCAGCAGGTCGAAATCCTCCCAGTCCAGCGTGCGCCGGTGGGCGGGCCTGGACAGCACGACGATCCCGAGCAGCCGTTCGTAGTGCAGCAGCGGGACGAGCGCCCAGGCGTCCTGCTCCGCCTCCAGCCAGGCGGGGACCGCGCCTTCGGGAATTCCCTCGCGCTTGCCGGCGCGCCAGTGATCGAGGTCGAGGATGAACTGGTTTTCGGCGAAGAACCGCGCGCCCGCCTCACCCATCGCCGGCGCGGGAACGTGCGCCCCGGGCCATTGCCAGCTCGCTTCGAGCACCATTGCGTCATCCTCGGCCGGGGCCAGCAGCAGCCCGGCGGGGCTGTCGGTCACGTCCGCTACGGCCTGCACCACGCGTTCGTGCAACGGCGGGGCGCCGGGACCGGCCCGGCCCATCGTGCGCGTGAAGCGCAGCCATTCCTCGCGGTAGTCGTAGCGGTGCTGGAACAAGTGCTTGGTCGTCGTCACGCGCAGCCAGCCGCGCAGCTTGCGCGAAGGAAGCGCCGCCAGCGCCAGCGCGCTGGCCACGGCGATGAGAGCCAGCTGGGCGAGCAGCACGAATTCGCCGCCGATCGCCGCCAGGCCCTGCGACGCGACCACCATCACCAGGAAATAGGCGCCGATCAGGAGCAGCGAGAACGACTGGAACGCGAATGAGCGCGAGGGCCGGAAGGCCTGCTCGCCGTTCTTCGACATCGCTCCCAGCGTCAGCAGGCCGACCATCGCCAGGAGGACGCAGCCGCGTAATCCGTCGAGCACCAGCGGGACGCCATGGCTGAGATAGGCGATGGTGTTGTAGTTGAGGTCGTAGAGCCACAGCACGCCCAGCGCCGCCGCCGGCCAGCGCAGGCTCATGCGGTTGGGCGACGAGGCGCCGACATAGAGGTTGTGCACCAGCACCAGCGAGCCGACGCAGAACAGCAGCCGGAAGGCGACGCCCGAACGCAGCAGCGCATCCGCCGCCGCCCGGTCGTCCAGCCCCGCCGCGGCCAGCAGCAGCGCGATCTGCAGCAGCTCGACGAAGGCGAGCGCCAGCACCACCGGGCGGATCGGGCCGAGGCTGGCATGGCGCCCGTCCTGCGCGAACAGGCGGTAGAGCGCCCACAGCCACGCCAGGCTGGTGAAGCTGAAGATGAACTCCCCGGCAATCGCCTCGAAACCGAAGGCGACGACCGAAATCGCCCAGGTCGCGTTGGCGGCCAGCGCGAAGGTGACGGCGCCAGTGGCCGCGCCGGCCCGGGTGCGCTGCGCGAACAGCCAGCCGGCCAGGACCAGCGCCGAAATGGCCGAGACCAGGTAGCCGCCAAGCACCAGCGCGGTGGCCGGACCGCCGCTCATCGCGCGCCCTCCGGCCAGAGGATCACGCGCAGCGTCTGCAACAGGATCAGCAGGTCGAGGAACGGCGTGTAGTTCTTGGCGTAATAGAGGTCGTACTCGAGCTTGCCCCGGGCGTCCTCGACCGAGGCGCCGTAAGGATAGTTGATCTGGGCCCAGCCGGTGATCCCGGGCTTGACCATGTGCCGCTCGGCATAGAACGGCAGCTTGTCCTCCAGGTCCTCGACGAAGGCCGGGACTTCGGGGCGCGGGCCGACGAAGCTCATGTGGCCGCACAGCACGCTCCAGGTCTGCGGCAGCTCGTCGATCCGCACGGTGCGGATGAACCTGCCGACGCGAGTGATGCGCGGATCGTCCTTTTCGGCCCACCTGGCGCCGTCCTTTTCCGCATCGCTGCGCATCGAGCGCAGCTTGATGAGGTCGAACGGTTCGCCATAGAGGCCGATACGCCGCTGGCGGAAGAACGCCGGCCCGCGGCTGTCGAGCTTCACCAGCAACGCGAACAACGCGATGACCGGGAAGCTCACCAGCAGCAGCAGCCCGCTGGCGGCAATGTCGAACACGCGCTTGGCGAAGCTCGACAGCGCCCTGCCTGACGAGAATCCGTCGGAGAAGATCAGCCAGCTCGGATTGAGCGTGTCGAGGTCCACCCTGCCGGTCTCGCGCTCGATGAAACTGGAGAAATCGTTGACGTGGACCCCGGCAGTCTTGATCCGCAGCAGGTCCTTCAGCGGCAGCGCGTTGCGCCGTTCCTCGAGCGCCAGCACCACTTCGCTCGCGCCGAGGCTGGCGACGTGCCGGGAAAGGTCGTCGATCGCCGAACGCGGGACGGCTTCCTCGACCGGCTTCTTGCCTTCGCTCATGGCGATGTAGCCGACGATGACAAAGCCGCTCTCGGGCCGCTCGCCGAGCGCCTTGATGCGGGCGGCGCGCGGGCCCGCGCCCAGCACCAGCACGCGGCGACGGAAGGCCGACGTGCCGAGGATCCCGCCGACGACCAGCCGGTTCGCCATCAGCAGGACGATCGCCAGGCCCATGGTGTAGAACAGCGTCGATCGCCAGTAGGTCTGGCCCGGCAGCAGGAAGTCGAGGAAGGCCAGCCCAAGCACCGCCAGGCTGACCCCGACGAGCAGCCGCGCGCCGGCAAACCGCATCGAGCGCAAGGCGTCGGCGCCGAACACGCCGACGGCGACGAGCGCGCTCTGCGTCACCAGCGCAAAGCCCAGCAGTGCCGGAAGCCGCTCGACCAGCGAGCCCGGCTCCATCCCGATCTGCGAGGCGCGCAACTTCCAGCCGAGATCGGCCGCCGTCACCAGCAACGCGAAGTCGATCAGGCCCAGCAGCAACACGGCATGCGGGACATAGTGCTTGAAGAGGCGGATCATCGCTCCCACCGGCTGCGTTCGCGGACATTCGCGGACACGGCCGGATTAACCGTGAGAAATGAAATGTCGGTAAACTTTACAGCTGCCGCGCTGCGAGGTTCTCCCGGAGGCAACGGCCGGGGCGCGCGGGTAAGGCGGACTTAACCAGTTTCCGCCCGAGGGTCGTTAACCGCCGGTTGCTAGCCAGTTGCTGCCATGCGACGCACGCCCAATCCCGCGATATCGGCCCAGATGTACCGCCACTTCGCGGTGCTGACGCTCGTGCTGACCGCCGCCGTCGGTTTCTTCGCCGAAAGCGAGAACCGGCAGGCGGCCGAGGATGCAGCCCAAATGCAGCACGAGGAACGGCTCGGCCGGGAAGAAGCCGCCAAGGCGGCCGAAGCCGAAGCCGCGTCCGGCGACAAGGCCAGGGAGGTCGATACCGGGTCGTGGGGCAGCGACGAGGGCGGCGTGTTCGGCCAGCCGATGATCGGCGGATCTGCGATCAACGGTTCGTGGATCTCGGATGGCGCGGCCTGGCAGCCCGAGTTCGCGGCGCCGGGCTACTCGGCGGAGGCTTCCGGCCAGGTCACTCGCCAGGACCGCGACGAGCTTGCCCGGGCGATGGCCCGCAGCGCGATGGGCCAGGCGGGCGCCGCCCCTTCCCAGCCCGCTTCGCGCAGCCGCACCGTCGCCGTCGGCAATCCGTAAGGTCCGCCGCGCGCCCCTCTCGCCTGCCGCGCGCCGGCGCGGTAGGACGGTGCACGCAATCGGACGGTCACGGAGAAGAGGGCAATGGACATCGAGACGGAGCTGGCGGCGCTGCGCGAGCGGCTCGAGGCGGTCGAACGGCGGGCGCAGGCGGCCGAGGACCACCTCGCCATCGCCAATCTCCAGCGCAGCTACGGCTTCTACGTCGACAAGTGCCAGTGGGAGCATGTCGCCGACTTGTTCGCCCGCGATGCCGTGCTGGAAATCAACGGCCGCGGCCGCTTTATCGGGCACGAGCGGATCCGCGCGTACATGCGCCACTTCGGACCGCCCAAGAAGGGCCTGCTGATGAACCATATGCAACTGCAACCGGTGATCCACGTCGATGCCGGCGGAATGCGCGCCAACGCCCGGCTGCGCGCGCTGATGATGGTCGGGCAGATGGGCGAGAACGCGATGTGGGGCGAAGCGATCTACGAGAACGAATACGTCAGGGAAGACGGCGTGTGGAAGATCGCCCGGCTCAAGGCGTGGCAGGTGTTCTATACCCCCTATGACAAGGGCTGGGCCAAGGAAGTCAGCCCGCTGCTGTCCGAATTCGGCGATTTCCCGCCCGACGAGGCGATCGAGCCCTACCCCGTCTTTCCCGACTACTTCTGCCCGCCTTACCACTATCGCAACCCGGTGAGCGGGCGCGAATGAGCGTTACAACCCGTAAGTGAACACCGGGGCGGTCGAAAGCGTCGCGACCATCAAGATCACCAGCGGCACGCCGGTGCGGACGTAGTCGCCGAAGCGATAGCCGCCAGCACGCCTGCGGGAGGCAGGAACTGCAGGCCGAGCGACCGCGCTTCGCCTAGCCATGCCGCGGCGATCATCAGTCCGGCGGGCCGGGAATGCGGCTGGTGCCCCTGGCCCGATTCGAACGGGCACTTCCGAAGAAACTCGATTTTGAGTCGAGCGCGTCTACCAGTTCCGCCACAGGGGCTTTGTCCATTGGCCCGGCGCTTAGACGAGCCCCGGCGCCGGCACAACGGTCGTCAGCCGGATTTGCGCCTCAGCTCGCCTTGCGTTCGCCGCGGGCGAGCGACCCGTCGAGCCGGAAATACTCGGTCTGCGGGTCGGGCCGGCCGAACAGGAACCCCTGGCCGATCTCGCAGCCGAGCGACTGCGCCGTCGCGGCGCCATCCGAGGTCTCGATGCCCTGAGCGATGACCGGCACGCCCAGCTGGTGCGCGGCGGCGGCAATGACGCCGAGCGCGACCTGGCGGCCCGCTTCGCTGTCCGCCCCCAGCATCGTGCCGTCGACCTTCAGGCGGTCGAACTGCAGCCGGGCCAGGTCGCGCAGCGGCAGGCGGCCGCTGCCGAAATTGTCGAGCGCGATGCGGATTCCGACGCGGCGCAGCGCCTCGATCGTCCGCTTGGCGCCGTCGAAATCGTGCTCCAGCGCGCGCTCGGAAATCTCCAGCTCCAGCCGCCCGGGGGCCACGCCCGACTTCATCAGCGTCTGCACCGTGCGTTCGACCAGCCAGCCGTCGGCGAACTGCAGCGGCGACAAGTTGAGCGTATAGCTCCATTCGGGCGGCCACCCGCGCACTTGCGCGGAAGCCTTGCGCAGCAGCGCGAAGAACATTTCCGAGATCAGGCCGCTTTCCTCGGCCAGCGGCACGAATTCGGCGGGCAGGCGCACGTGGCCGCCTTCCGCGCGCCAGCGGGCGAGGACCTCGAACCCCAGCACCTTGCCCGAGCCGAGCTCGACGAGCGGCTGGAAGAACGGCTCGATATGGCCGTCGGCGATCGCCGCAGCAAGCGCCCTTACTTCTTCCGCGCGGCTGCGCAGGGCCTGCTCGAGGTCCGGGCCGAGCAGGCCGATCGAAGGATCGCTGTCACGCCCGCCGCTGGCCATCGCCTCCTCTGCCCGCCCGATCAGCGCTTCGGCGTTGTCGCCCGCGCCGGGCAGCGCCGCGCCGATGCGCAAGTGCGGATTGTTGCCGAGCAGCGCCGTCAGCGCTTCGCCGATCGCCTGCGCGCGTGCGATCAGCGACGAACCGTCGACCGCACCGCTGAACCCGACGAGGTATTCCCCGGGGCCGAGCCGGGCGGCCAGCGCGCGGTCGCCTGCGAGGCGCGCGATCCTGGCGGCGATCGGCCCGGCGAGCCCGGCCTGGGCGACTTCGTCGTAGTGTTCGGGATCGAGCGAGACGGCGATCGCCGCCGGCGACCCGTCATCGGCCTCGGCCAGTGCGGTGGTGAGCCAGTCGGTCGCGCGCCGGCGGTTGGCGAGACCGGTCAGCGGGCAGTAGAGTTCCCTCTTCGCGGCGGCGGCCCGGGCGGCGGCTTCCTGCCGGGCCGCGCGAACGAGCGTGCGGGCGCGGAGCAGCGCGAGCCCGGCCACGAAGGCCAGCAGGACGCTCAGCAAGGCCAGGGCTGCGATCATCGCGCTCTCCGAATTCGACGAGCGTGGACTAACTCTGGCCAATTAATTCGCGGGGTGGTCCCGCTTAGGTAGTCGCCCTAGTCCTTGAGCGCGCCGGCGAGCAGCTTGTGCAGCCGCGAGTGCAGCGGGTCGTTGCCGGCGATCACTTCCTGGTCGCAGATCGGCAGCGAGCGGCCGCGATAATCGCTGACGAACCCGCCGGCCTCGCGCACGAGCAGGCACCCGGCGGCCGTGTCCCACGGGGACAGGTCGCTTTCCCAGAAACCGTCGAAGCGCCCCGCAGCGACCCAGGCAAGGTCGAGCGCGGCCGAACCGAACCGGCGGATTCCCGCCACGTGCGGCCCGACCGCGGCGAGGATCGTGCCCCATTCCTCGAAATCGCCGTGGCCGCTGTAGGGAATCCCGGTCGCGATCAGCGCCTCGGACAGCTGGCGACGGCCCGAGACGCGCAGCCGGGCGTCCTGCAGCCAGGCGCCGCGGTTCTTCTCGGCCCAGAAGCTTTGGTCGGTGATCGGCTGGTAGACGAGGCCGGCGACGACCTCGCCCCATCCGCCGCCGCCGATTTTCGGTTCCTGCACCGCGATCGAGATCGCGAAGTGCGGGATGCCGTGGAGGAAGTTGCTGGTCCCGTCGAGCGGATCGATGATGAAGCGCGGCTTGTCGGGTTCGCCGGGGATCTCGCCGCCTTCTTCCATCAGGAAGCCCCAGTCCGGCCGCGCGGCGCGCAGCTCGTCCCACAGCGTCCGCTCGGCCTGCCGGTCGGCCTTGGAAACGAAGTCCGCCGGCCCCTTGCGGCTGACCTGCAAGTGCTCGACTTCGCCGAAATCGCGCCGCAGCTTGCCGCCCGCCTTGCGCGCGGCCCGCTCCATCACGCGAATGAGACCCGAAACGGCTGCCATTGCCCGTCCTCAGCCGGCCTTGCCGACGTAGGTTCGTTCGTAGACGTCGACGATGATGCGGGTGCCGCTGCCGATGTGCGGCGGAACCATCACCCGCACGCCGTTGTCGAGCAGCGCGGGCTTGAAGCTGGAGCTCGCGGTCTGCCCCTTCACCACCGCGTCGGCCTCGACGATCGTCGCTTCGACCTGGTCGGGCAGCTGCACGCTGATCGGCTTTTCGTCCCACAGCTCGAGCGAGACGACCATCCCGTCCTGCAGGAACGCGGCTGCATCGCCGAGCAGGTCCGCGGGAAGCTGGATCTGCTCGTAGGTGTCCTGGTCCATGAACACCAGCATGTCGCCCTCGGCGTAGAGGTACTGGAAATCCTTGGTGTCGAGCCGCACGCGCTCGACCGTGTCGGCGCTGCGGAAGCGGACGTTGGTCTTGCGCCCGTCCTGCAGGTTCTTCATCTCGACCTGCATGTAGGCGCCGCCTTTGCCCGGCTGGGTGTGCTGGATCTTGGCGACCTTCCAGATGCCGCCTTCGTATTCGAGGATGTTGCCGGGACGAATGTCCACGCCGCTGATTTTCATCGCTGCCTGCCTAGGTGGGAACCGCTGGGATTGGGCCGCGCCCTAGGCGCTGGCCCCGGTTCATGCAAGCGCAACGCGTCCGTGCTATAGGCGCAGGCATGATTCACTTAATGACCGCCCTGGTCCTCGTTTCCGCCGCTCCCCCACCGGCGCCGGGCCCGATCGATACCGCGATGCGCGGGCCCTATGTCTGCGAATTGCCGGGCGATGCCGCCGGGCCGGCGGCGCTCGTGCAGCCCGAACGCGGCTTCACGATCGAGAGCGCATCGCGCTATTCAGCGCCGCAGGGCGCGGGCACCTACCTGCGCCGCGGCGACCGGCTCGAGATGACCAGCGGACCGCGCAAGGGCGAAGCCTACCAGGTCGTCCGCCCCGGGTTCCTGCGGCTGCTCGGCCCGGACGGAAATCCCGGGCGCCTGCGGTGCGTGCGCCAGCCCGGCTGAGCGAGCGCCGGCCTCGTCAGGCGACTTTCGCGGCCTCCACCCTGGTCCAGCGATAGGCATACCAGGTCACGCCCGCCATCGCCGCGAGCCCTATTAGCTGCGCGGGCCCGGCGAAGCCGTCGCCGACGATCGCCAGCGGGTTTTCGCCGAACAGGCCGACCAGCGCCGTCACCGCCAGCCCGAACAGGCTTTCGCCGACGATCAGCCCGGTCGCCAGCAGCACGCCGCTGCGCTTCATGAATTCGGCGCGCGAGGTGCGCTCGGCCCGCTTCTCCCAGAAATGGCCGATGAAGGCGCCGATCCCTGTCGGCAGCATGAGCGAGATCGGCAGGTACATGCCCATCGCCACGGCGAGCGGCGGCAGGCGCAGGCCGCCGCCGTTCTTTCGCGCGCGCATGCCGAGCCATTCGTCGAGCGCGATCACCGCGGCGATGATCAGCGCGCCGTAGCTGAGCAGGTCCCAGCGCAGCGTGCCGCCCAGCACGCCCTGCGCGATCGAGGAAATCAGCGAAGCCTGCGGCGCCGCCAGCGGGTTGGGCCCGGCGTTGGGCGCGCCGGTGAAGCCCATGGTCGAATTGAGCAGGTCGAGCACCGGCGGGATCACCAGGCTGCCGCAGCCGACGCCGATGACCAGCGCGGCCTGTTGCTTCCACGGCGTCGACCCGACGAGCTGCCCGGTCTTGAGGTCCTGCAGGTTGTCGTTGGCGACCAGCGCGATGCCGAACACGAACGAGGTGGCGAACAGCGCGAAGGCGACCAGCGCCTGCGTGTCGGCTTCCGAGTGCTCGCCCGGGAAGATCGCCGCCACCATCACCGCGCCGACGATGATCGAGAGGATGCCGACGCCCGAGACCGGGCTGTTCGACGTGCCGACGAGCCCGGCCATGTAGCCCGTCACCGCGGCCACGACCGCGCCGACCACGAGCACGAAGACCAGCGTCGCCGTGATCGCGATGCCGAAATTGGCCGCCACCGGTCCGCCTTGGGAGAAAGTCCACAACATCCACGCGATCGGCACGAGCGAGAAGGCGAGCGTGCCGAACACGATCGGCCCCGGCAGGTCGCGTTCGGTGATGTCGAGGATTGCGCCGCCCTTGCGCGCGCGCTGCGCGGCGATGATCCCGGCGAAACCCCCGGCGATCGGCTTGACCAGCTTGAGCAGCGTCCAGATCGCGGCGACGGCCATGGCCCCCGCGCCGATGAAGCGCACTTCGGTCGAGAAGATCGCCCCGACCACCTCGTCGACCGGGCCGTTCACGCCCGCAAGCGACGTGCGCCAGGGCAGCAGCACGCCCCACGAGATGAACGAGCCCGCCAGCAGCGCGATGCCGGCCGAGAGCCCGATCAGGTGGCCAATGGCCAGCAGGCCCATCGAAACGGTCGCCGAAATCCCGGTCGCGCCCGCGCCGAAGCGGAAGTTGCGGCCCACTTCGGCGGCGGCGAGCTGCAGCGCGACGAGCAGCGAAAGCCCGGCGCTGACGAGCCCGCCGAAAATCATCGTCCTGAGGCCGAAGCGGCTTTCCCCGGCCCCTTCGCCGCCGCGTTCGCCGACCCTGAGCACTTCGGCTCCGGCGATCCCTTCGGGATAGGGCAGCGTCGAGTTGACCACCAGCGCGCGGCGCAGGGGGACGGACATCATCACGCCCATCGTCCCGCCGATGAAGCACAGCGCCACCGTGGTCCAATAGGGAAAGCTCGTCCACCAGCCGATCATCACCAGGCCCGGCAGGATGAAGATGATCGTCGCCACGGCCCCGGCGGCGCTGCAGATCGTCTGGGTGATGTTGTTTTCGACCAGCGAGTTGTCGGCGAAGTTGCGCAGCAGCGCCATCGAGATCACCGCCGCCGGCAGCGCGGTCGAGAAAGTCAGCCCGACGCGCAGCCCGAAATAGACGTTGGCCGCGGTGAACAGGAAAGTCAGCGACCCGCCGAGCAGGATCGCCCGCCAGGTCAGCTCGCGCCTCGTGGTGGTGGTGGTCATCGGCGCCCCTCCCCCGGCTCGATTACGGCGCGAGGGTTCGCACGATTATTGCGCGAAGCAAAGCGATCTTTGCGTCAGGAAGCGGCGGCGATGGCCCGGTTGAAGGCGCGCACCGCGGCCGCCTCGTCTGCGCCTGCCCCGGCCCACGAGCCGGGGTTCCAGACCGCGCCGCTGACGGCGAGGAAATCCGCGCCCGCCGCGACCAGCGGCGCGCAGTTTTCCGGCGTGATCCCGCCGATCGCCACGCACGGGATCTCGAACAGCCCCTGCCACCATTCGAGGAGCTCGGGTTCCGGCCGGTGCTCGCTCGCCTTGGTCGCGCTGGGAAAGAAGCTGCCGAAGGCGACGTAGTCGGCCCCCGCGTCGCCCGCTTCCATCGCCAGGTGCCGGCTGGCGTGGCAAGTGACGCCGATCTGGGCGTCGCGCCCGAGCTGCTCGCGCGCTTCGCGCAAGTCGCCGTCGCCTTGCCCCAAGTGCACGCCGTCGGCGCCGATACGCTTGGCGAGCGCGATCGAATCGTTGACGATGAAGGCCACGTCGTGCGCCGCGCAGATCGCCTGGAGCGGTTCGGCGAGCCGCGCCGCCTCGTGCTGATCGAGGCCCTTGACCCGGAACTGGAACGCCGCGACCGGCCCGGCGTCGAGCGCGCGTTCGAGCCGGGCGGGAAAGTCCCCGCCCACCTCGAGCGGCGAGACCAGGTAGAGCTGGCAGCGGGGTTCTTGCGCGGGCATCGCGCGGCTCCTATCGCGCAACGCCGCACGCGCCAAGCAACCATCGGCGCGTTCAGGCATTCGTAAGCGAGGAAAGCACCATGTCCCGCCCGATGAAGAAACCGTTCGCCCTCGCCCCGCTCGCGCTGCTGGCCGGCTGCGTGATCTACCACAACGCCCCGATCGTCGACGGCGGCCCGCCCGCGCCCGAAGGGACCGCGGTGGCGCTCGGCCAGCCGGTGCACGTCGGCGGCCTCGTCGCCACGCCGAAGGAAGTGACCGAGGACAGCCGCTGCCCCGAAAACGTCCGCTGCGTCTGGGCCGGCCGGCTGGTGGTGCTGACGCGGCTCGACGGCCCCGGCTGGCGCGAGACTCCCGAGCTGGTCCTGGGCGAGACCTACGCCACTCGCGGCACGTCGATCACGCTCGTCTCGGGCACGCCCGCCAGGCGCGCCGGCACCGAAACGGCGCCGGGCGACTATCGCTTCGTGTACGAAGGGGGGCGCTAGAGCCGGGCGTCCTTCGACAAGCTCAGGACGAACGGTGTGAGTTCATTACTCCTAGAACCCGCTCGTGCTGAGCCTGTCGAAGCACGCGCGCGGCGCTAGGCTACGCTGGCCGCGTAGATCTGGTCGATCGCGGCGCCGAGCGTGCGATCGAATTCCTCGTCGCTCTGCTGCGCGCGCAAGTCCTGCAGCAGGCCGCGGCTGAAGCTGGCGATCATGCCCTTGTTCTTGGCCAGCTCGGCGCAGGCCTCGTCGGTCGAATAGCCGCCCGACAGCGCCACCACGGCGAGCACCTTGGGGTGCTCGACCAACTCGCGGTAGAGGTTGGCCTTCACCGGGATCGACAGCTTGAGCATGACCTGCTGCCCATCCGGCAGCGCGTCGAGCTGCTTGAGGATCTCGGCCTTGAGCACTTCCTCGCCCTCCGCCCGGTCGGGCGCCTTGATCGAATATTCCGGCTCGAGGATCGGCATCATGCCGTGAGCGAGCACTTGCCTGCCGACCTCGAACTGCTGGGCGACGATCGCGGCGATGCCCTTGGGGTTCGCCGAATTGATCACCGAGCGCTCCTTGGTGCCGAACACGCCCAGCGCCTTGGCTCGTTCGAGCAGCGCATCGAGCCCCGGCATCGGCTTCATCAGCTGGACCCCGTCGGCCTCGTCCTCCAGCCCCTTGTCGATCTTGATGAACGGCACCACCCCGCGTTCGATCAGCGCCTGCGGCACCGGCTTGCCGTCGACCTGGCCGTCCATCGTCTTCTCGAACAGGATCGCGCCGATGACCTTGCCGTTCGAGAAGCTCGGGCTGGTGATGATCCGGCAGCGCATCTCGTGGATCCTGGCGAACATCTCGTCCTCGCCGCTCCACTCGCTGTCATCGATGCCGTAACCGCGCAGCGCCTTGGGAGTCGAACCGCCCGACTGGTCGAGCGCGGCGATGAAGCCGTTGCGAGCGGCGATCCTGGCGGTCATTTCCTGGCGGTTCATTCCCATTTCCTCGTTCAATCAGGTATGCAGCGCCGCGACACCGGGCAGCTCCTTGCCTTCCATCCATTCGAGGAAGGCGCCTCCGGCGGTCGAGACATAGGTGAAATCGGCGGCCACGCCGGCGTGGTTGAGCGCCGCCACGGTATCGCCCCCGCCCGCCACCGAGACCAGCGAGCCTTCGCGGGTGAGCGCCGCGGCGGTCTTCGCCAGCGCCACCGTGGCGGCATCGAACGGCGGCGTCTCGAAGGCGCCCAGCGGCCCGTTCCACACCAGCGTGCGGCAGGTCTTGAGCACGTCGGCGAGCGCTTCGACCGCCTGCGGGCCCAGGTCGAGGATCATCTCGTCGGCGGCGACTTCGTGCACGTTGCAGGTGCGCAAGCTCGGCGGATCGGCGGCGAATTCCTTCGCCACCACGACGTCATAGGGCAGGTGCACCGTGCAGCCGGCCTTGTCGGCGGCGTCGAGGATCGCCTCGGCGGTGGCGGCAAGGTCGTGCTCGCACAGCGACTTGCCGACCTCGATCCCGCGCGCGGCGAGGAAGGTATTGGCCATGCCGCCGCCGATGATCAGGTGCTGGACCTTGCCGACGAGGTGCTTGAGCACGGCAAGCTTGGTCGAGACCTTGGCCCCACCGACCACCGCAACGACCGGACGCTGCGGGTTGCCCAGCGCGGCGTCGAGCGCCTTCAGCTCCTTCTCCATCGCCCGGCCGGCATAGGCCGGCAAGAGGTGCGCCAGCGCTTCGGTGGTGGCGTGCGCGCGGTGGGCGGCGGAAAAGGCGTCGTTGACGTAGAAATCGCCGTTGGCGGCAATGGCTTGCGCGAAAGCGGGATCGTTCTGCTCTTCGCCCGGCCAGAAGCGGGTGTTCTCGAGCAGGCCGATATCGCCCGGGCGCAGGATGCCCACCGCCTGCTGGGCCACCGGGCCGGCGACCTCGGGAATGAACATGACCTCGCGCCCGAGCACGCGCTCGACCTCGCCCTGGATGAACGAGAGCGACATCGTCGAATTGCGCTGGCCCTTGGGCCGCCCGAAATGGGCCAGCAGCAGGACCTTGGCCCCGGCATCGGCCAGTTCGAGGATCGTCGGCGCCACCGCCTGCGCGCGGGTGAGGTCGGTCGCGCGCCCGTCGCTCATCGGCAGGTTGAGGTCGACCCGGACGAGCGCGACCTTGCCGCGAATGGTGCCCAAGTCGTCGCCAAGGTCGTCGAGAGTGCGGAAAGCGGCCATCACAGGATCCTTACTTCGTCGCCCACGGCAATCTCGCCGTCCGTGACCACCCGGCCGAGGAAACCGCCGCGCCAGTCGGGCGTCATCGCCGCGCGCAGGCCCTGGTGGAGCGCTTCCATCCGCTCGCACGGATTGCACTCGTCGGCGATCTCGATCACCAGCGACGCGCCGATCGCCACTTTCGTGCCCGGCCGGCGCGGGATGCGCAGCCCTTCGACGAGCAGGTTGCGGCGCGCGTTCCACCATTCGAGCGGCGTGCCGGCGTCGGCTTGCGCGGCTTCCCAGCATTCGCGCTCGATCAGCGAGACCTGGCGCTTGCGGCCGGGCCGGGTGGCCGCGAGGCCGCCGCGGTAATCGCCGTGGACGCCCTCGGCGGCGGTGACGGAGACGGCGTCGAGCGTCTCCATCGGCCCCTTGGGCCGGTCGTGACGGGCAATCCCTGCGAGGCGGCCGGTAGTCATGTATCCGTCCTAGCCATTACCCCTACCTTCGTCATCCCCGCGAAAGCGGGGACCCAGTCGCAGTTGTGGTGCTACGAGAGCCGACTGGGTTCCCGCTTTCGCGGGAATGACGAGCAAGGGCGTCACATCAGCTTCGCCATCACCCCGGCGGTGTCGATCATCCGGTTGGAGAAGCCCCATTCGTTGTCATACCAGCTGACCACGCGGGCGAGCTTGCCCTCGAGGACCGCGGTTTCGAGGCTGTCGACCGTCGAGCTGGCCGGATAGTGGTTGAAATCGCTGCTGACGAGCGGCTGGTCGGTATAGTCGAGCACGCCCTTCATCCGGCCCTCGGCGGCGGCCTTGAGCGCCGCGTTGAGCTCGTCCGCCGACGTGTCGCGCGACGGGGTGAAGACGAGGTCGATCAGGCTGACGTTGGGCGTCGGCACGCGGACCGAGGAGCCGTCGAGCTTGCCCTTCAGCTCGGGCAGGACCAGGCCGACCGCGCGCGCGGCGCCGGTGGTGGTCGGGATCATGTTGATCGCACCGGCGCGCGCGCGCCGCAGGTCCGAGTGGATCTGGTCGAGCATGCGCTGGTCGTTGGTGTAGCTGTGGATCGTGGTCATGAAGCCGCGCTCGATGCCGACGGTGTCGTGCAGCACCTTGGCGACCGGCGCGAGGCAATTGGTGGTGCAGCTGGCGTTGGAGACGATCACGTCGTCGGCGGTCAGCGTGTCCTGGTTGACGCCGAACACGATGGTCTTGGAAACGCCGGTCGCCGGAGCCGAGATCAGCACGCGCTTGGCGCCCGCGGCGAGGTGCGGCCGGCTGGCTTCGTCGGACTGGAAGAAGCCGGTGCATTCGAGCACCAGTTCGACGCCCATTTGCCCGTGCGGCAGCTTGCCCGGGTCGCGTTCCCTGGTGACGGCGATGGTCTTGCCGTTGACCGTGATCGAATCGTCGTTTGCGGTCACTTCGCCGGGGAAGCGGCCGTGCGTGCTGTCGTAGTGGAACAGCAGCGCATTGGCCTTGGCGTCGGCCAGGTCGTTGATCGCGACGAGCTCGAAATCGTGATCGCTGCGCTCCAGGATCGCCCGGGCGACGAGCCGCCCGATGCGACCGAAACCGTTGATCGCTACCTTCGTCGCCATCTGAAGAACTCCTGCTACTTGCCTAGTTTATCGAGAATTTTCGGAACGATCGCTTCGGCGGTGAAGCCGAAATGCTTGAACAGCACCTCCGCCGGCGCGGAAGCGCCGAACCGGTCGAGGCCGATGGCGAGGCCGTCCTGGCCGATGAAGCGCTCCCAGCCGAACGTCACGCCGGCTTCGATCGAGACCTTGAGCGTGTCGACCGGGAGGAGGTCGGCACGGTAGGCCGCGTCCTGCTTCTCGAACAGTTCGACGCACGGCATCGAGACGACGTCGGCACCGATCCCCTGCGCCTCGAGCGCCTCGGCGGTGGCGAGCGCGACCGCGACTTCAGAACCGGTGGCAACAATGACCGCCTGCCGCGCAGCCGTGGCGTCACGAAGGCGGTAGGCGCCGCGCGCACTGCGGTTCTCGCCCGCGTCGCTGCGCACCGGCGGCAGGTTCTGCCGCGTCAGTGCGAGGACCGAAGGAGTCCTGGGCGTCTGCAGCGCCAATTCCCAGCACTCGGCGGTCTCGATCGCGTCGGCCGGACGAAACACGTTGAGGTTCGGGATCAGCCGCAGGCTCATCACCTGCTCGACCGGCTGGTGGGTCGGCCCGTCTTCGCCGAGGCCGATCGAATCGTGCGTCAGCACATAGACCACGCGGACCTGCTGCAGCGCGGAGAGGCGGATGGCGTTGCGGCAGTAGTCGGAGAAGATCAGGAACGTGCCGCCATAGGGCACCACGCCGCCGTGCAGCGCCATCCCGTTCATCGCCGCGGCCATGCCGAATTCGCGGATGCCGTAGTAGATGTAACGCCCCGAATAGTCGGCCGCCGTGAACGGCGCGGTGGCGGCGGTCTTGGTGTTGTTCGAGCCCGTGAGGTCGGCCGAGCCGCCGATCAGCTGCGGCAGTTGCTCGGTCAGCGGGCCGAGCGCCATCTCCGAAGCCTTGCGCGAGGCGACCTTGGGCGGGTCCTTGGCCAACGCCGCGATGTGCTCCCTGAGCGCGGGCGCGGCGAGCGGGCCGATCTCAGCCAGTTGCGCCTCGAAGGCGGGCTTGCGGTCGCTCGATGCAAGGCGGCCCAGCCATTCCTTGCGCGCCTGCTGCCCACGTCCGGCGAGCGAACGCCAGTCGGCGAGGATATCGTCGGGCACCACGAACGGCGGCGCGTCCCAGCCGAGGTATTCGCGCGCGGCGGCGACTTCCTCGGCCCCCAGCGGATTGCCGTGGACCGCGGAGGTGCCCTGCTTGTTCGGCGCGCCCTTGCCGATGATCGTGCGGCAGGCGACCAGCGACGGCCGCGGATCGGCCAGCGCTTCGGCCAGCGCGCGGCGGATGTCCGCCGGATTATGGCCGTCGCAGGAAACGGTGTGCCAGCCGGCGGCGCGGTGGCGCGCGGCGACGTCCTCGCTGGTCGACAGGTCGGTCGAGCCGTCGATGGTGACGTGGTTGTCGTCCCACAACACGTTCAACCGACCGAGCTGGAGGTGGCCGGCAAGACCGATCGCTTCGTGGTTCACGCCTTCCATCAGGCAGCCGTCGCCGGCGATCACCCAGGTACGGTGGTCGACCAGCGCGTCGCCGAAGCCGGCATTGAGGTGCCGCTCGGCGATCGCCATGCCCACGCCCATCGCCAGTCCTTGCCCGAGCGGTCCGGTGGTCGCCTCGACCCCGTCGAGCAGGAAGTTCTCCGGATGCCCGGCGCAGGGGCTGCCGAGCTGCCGGAAATCGCGGATCTCGTCCATCGTCGGGCGGTCGTAGCCGGTCAGGTGGAGCACCGCGTAAAGCAGCATCGAGCCGTGCCCGGCCGAAAGCACGAAGCGGTCGCGGTCCGGCCAGTGCGGATCCTTCGGGTCGAACCGCAGGAAATCGGAGAACAGCACCGTGGCCACGTCGGCCATGCCCATCGGCATGCCCGGGTGGCCGATGTTGGCCTTCTGCACCGCATCCATCGCCAGCGCGCGGATGGCATTGGCCATGGGCGCGAAGCGGGCGGGTTCGAGGCTCATTCGGGCAGCTCCTGCAAGGCGCCGCGGGGCCTCGGGGAAAAGGCTTCGATTCGGCGCGCCGCCTCTCTTGCGGACAGCCCCTCGCCCGTCAAGCACGGCGCCCGGAGGCGACTTGGCCCCAAGCGAGACCTTTTCACAGCTTTCTGCGCCAAGGCTTTGCCCACGCGGGCGCATTTGCGTAAGCTCGCGCTTATGGAGGGGGAACGCATCGCGCGGGCGCTGTCCCGGATCGAGGCCGCAGCGGCCCGCATCGAAGGCGCCGCCGCGCGCGCGCCGGGCGGCGGCGATGCCGATCTCGAACGCAAGTACGCCGACTTGCGCCGCGAAACCGGCGCCGCGCTGGTCGAGCTCGACCGGATCATCGAGGCGATCGAGCAATGAGCAACGTCACGCTCGACATCGCCGGGCGCAAGTTCACGGTCGCCTGCGCCGAGGGCGAGGAGCCGCATATCGCGATGCTCGGCCGGACGATCGACGACAAGCTCGCCGACATGCCGCACATCGCCAGCCAGTCGGAAGCGCGGGCGCTGCTTTATGCCGCGCTGCTGCTGGCCGACGAGAATCACGAGCTGAAGGCGGGCGGCGGCCCGGCCGCGGCGGCGCCCGATATCGCCGGACCGCTCGAAGCGCTCGCCGAAAAGCTCGAATTGCTCGCCGGGCGGCTTGAGGACGGGGCCGCCTGAGCCTACATAGGGGGCGGCGGGACTGCCCGGCACGCGCCGATCGAATATCCCTGAGGCTATAAGCAATCCTTGGGAGCTGTCCCTGTCCGGTCCACGGGTTCGTCCTGAGGGCCGGTGCATACGGCGCCCACCTGACGTTGAGGCGTCAGAGGATTTCCCCGGCTCCGACCCATGGTGGTTCCGCCACTCACCATCCTTCCCCTCGCCCGTCCGTTCGCCCCGAGCCTGTCGAAGGGCAAAACCTCGCGCCGTTCATGGTTCGACAGGCTCACCACGAACGGATAAGGGGCGGCGTATGTCCGACCCCGCCATTGCCGCGACGAAAAAGGAAATCCGCAACCGCCTGCGCCAGGCGCGGCGCGAGCATGCCGTATCGCTGCCGCCGGAAGTGAGCGCGCTGGTGTTCAACCGCCCGCCGGGCGCGGTGCTCGAACTGGTGCCCGAAGGCGCGGTGATCGGCCTCTACCGCGCCGATCCCGGCGAAGCGCCAGCGAGCGGCTATGCGAAATTCTTCTTCGAGCGCGGGCACACGATCGCCCTGCCGTGGCTGGTCGACCTCCAGACCCCGATGATCTTCCGGGTCCACACCGATCCCTATGGCGAAAGCGACCTCGCCAAGGGCTATTTCGGGCTGATGCAGGGCCACGAGGACGCGCCCGAGGTCGTGCCCGACGTGCTGTTCATGCCGCTCGTCGCCTTCACGCCAGGCGGCGACCGGCTCGGCCAGGGCGGCGGCTTCTACGACAAGTGGCTCGGTGCGCACCCGGACACGATCCGCATCGGCATGGCCTGGGACATGCAGGAAGTGCCCGAGCTGCCAGTCGAGCCGCACGACATGGGCCTTTCCGCGGTGGTCACGCCGACCCGCCTGCTCGGCCCGTTCTGATGCGCCAGGAACCGACCCTCAGGATCCCGCTCGGCGTGCTCGCCCTGCTCGCCGCGCTGGCGCTCTATGGCCTCGGCGTGATGTGGGCCTCGCAATGGATCGGGCAATTGCCGGTCTGGACGCAGACCCTGGTCTACCTCGTGCTCGGCGTCGCCTGGCTGTTGCCGCTAAGGCGCTTCCTGATCTGGATGGAAACCGGGCGCTGGAATGCGTGAGCCCCAGCGCGGGCTGGGGCCTCAGGCGGCCTGTTGCTGGAGGAACGATGCCCCTGCCTTCGCAGGGACTCATGGCCCAAGTGGCGCGAGTGACGGGGCTCGAACCCGCGACCTCCGGCGTGACAGGCCGGCACTCTAACCAACTGAGCTACACCCGCACATTCGCGTGTTGCACCGCTTGGGAGCAGCGCCCCTAGTGCAGCGGGTGCAGGGTGTCAACAGCCCCGCGCGGCGCGCGCGGCAAGCATGTCCGCACCAGCAAAAGTGACCCGCGCGTTAACCACATTTTCGCTCCTTGCAGCGATCCTCGCACCCGCCGGCTTGCGGCTGAATCGGGGGTTACGATGCGGGCATTCACTCTGGCGCTGGCGTTCGCCGCAATGGCCGCTCCGCTGCACGCGCAGCAGGGAGTGGCGGTCGACAGCGCCGTGTTCGTCGAGCGCTCGAAGCCCGCGCCCGGCGGGGTGCGCCGCGTGGTCGAACCGGCCGACGTGCTGCGCCGGGGCGACCGGGTGGTGACGATCCTGCGCTGGGACGCGCCGCGCGGCGGCAGCTACACCATCACCAGCCCGGTCCCGACCAGGCTCAGCTTCCAGAAGAGCAGCGCCGAGGAAATCGAGGTTTCGACCGACGGCGGGCGGAGCTGGCGCCGGCTCGACGGCGCGATCGTTCCCGAAACGGTGACGCACTTGCGCTGGCGGGTCGGCCGCGGCAGCGGGCGCCTGAGTTACAGCGCGATCGTCCGCTAGCTCCCAATTCATTCGTCATTGCGAGGGGCGAAGCCCCGCGGCAATCCAGGGCGGCACCGAACACCCCTGGATTGGTTGGCCAAGGCCAGCTTCGCTTCCGCTACGCTCGCAATGACGAATGCAAGCCTAGCGCTCGTATTTCCAGTTGTGGCGCTTGCCCTGGGCAAGCCATTCGATCGAGGTCGCCAGGCGTTTCGCCCGCGTCGCGTCGCGCTTCGCCCCGGTGACCCATTCGAGGTATTCGCGCCGCTGCGAGGGCGGGAAGCCGTCGAAGGTCGCCCGCGCCGCCGGATTGTCGCGCAAGGCGGCGGCGAAATCCTGCGGCACAGGAATCTCCGCCTTCGGCTCGCGCTTTTGCGGCCGCTTCTAAGGCCGTGCCGTCATTGTCGATCCGCTCGCGCGCCTCGACCAGCCTGGCCACCAGTTCTGCATCTCCCGGCAGGTCGTCGAGCGAGGCGATCCTGCCGAACTGGCCCATCCCGTCCGCTGCATCACCCTGGCGCCCGATGCCGTGGACCATGACCGCGCAATGCGCCTTGAACGCCGCCATCCCGGCGATGTTCTTCCCCTTGTGGGTGAAGTGCGGCATGCCCCATTTCACCGCCTCGCCCGCTTCGGGTACGGTCTTGTGGACCAGCTCCCGGACATGTTCGAGGATCGGCCGGGCAAAGTCGGCGGCCTTGGCGATATAGGCATCGATGCGCGGATCGCGGGGCATGGCGCGATATTATCACCGATGTGAGCTTCCGCGAAGGCGCGAGGCTCAGGCCACGGGCGCGGCGCGTGCGGCACGAGGTCCCTGCCTGCGCGGGGACTCACGAAGCGAGCAAAAGCACCGGCGTTTCGATGAGCTTCTTCACCGCCTGGACGAAGGCGGCGGCATCGTAGCCGTCGACCACGCGGTGGTCGCAGCTGATCGACACGTTCATCAGCTTGCGCTTCTCGATCCGCTCGCCGCCGATCCCGTCGGGCACGAACATCGGCCGCTCGACGATCCGGTTGGGGCCGATGATCGCCACTTCCGGGCGATTGATCACCGGGGTCGAGGCAATGCCGCCGAGCGGGCCGAGCGAAGTCACGGTGAGCGTCGAGCCCGACAGCTCTTCCGATTTCGCGCTGCCGTCGCGCGCGGCTTCGGCCAGCCGCTGGATCTCGCCGGCCAGCTGCCACAGGTTCTTGTCCTGCGCGTCGCGGATCACCGGCACCATCAGCCCGGCGGCGGTCATCGTCGCCATGCCGAGGTGGACCGAGCCGTGGCGGGTGACGACGCTGGCTTCGTCGTCGTAAGTCGCGTTGAGCATCGGGAACTCGGGCAGCGCGCGGCAGATCGCGGTGATCAGCAGCGGCAGCAGCGTGAGCTTGGGCTTCGAACCGCGATTGGCGTTGAGGTCGGCGCGCAGCTTCTCGAGCTCGGTCGCGTCGCATTCCTCGACATAAGTGAAATGCGGGATGTTGCGCTTGGACGCGGCCATGTTCTCGGCGATCCGGCGGCGGAGGCCGATCACCTTGATCCGCTCCTCGCGCAGCGTCCGGCCGGCCGGCGCATAGCCCTTCGCGCCGCCATAGGCGAGGAACGCGTCGAGGTCCGCATGGCGGATTCGCCCGCCCTCGGCCGGGCGGACGTCGCCGAGGTCGATGCCGAGCTCGGCGGCGCGCTGGCGCACGGCGGGGCTGGCGAGGACCTTTACCCCCTTCCCCGTTCGGGCTGAGCTTGTCGAAGCCCCGTCCTTTTCTTTGAGCGCTGCGCCCGAAAGGAAGGGCGGCCCTTCGACAAGCTCAGGGCGAACGGGTTTGGGCTTGAGCGCCGGTTCCGGAGAGCGCTCTTCCAGCTCGCCCGCCTCCTCGATCGCCTTCACGACATGCCCGGCCTCGGGCGTTTCGGCGTCGATCTGCTCGCGGACCACAGCGGCTTTCGGCGCGGGCGCTTCGGCGACCGCATCGAGCGGGATGTCGGCGTCGGTCTCGATCACCACCAGCGGGCTGCCGATCGCGACGACGTCGCCTTCCTCGCCGGCGACCTCGACGATCCGCCCGGAGACGGGGCTTTCCATCTCGACCGTCGCCTTGTCGGTCATCATGTCGGCCAGGCGGCCGTCTTCCTCGACATGGTCGCCGACCTTGACGTGCCAGGCGACGATCTCGGCCTCGGCGATGCCTTCGCCGATGTCGGGCAGGTTGAAGGTGAAGCGGGCCATGCGGTTACTCGCGTGCGTTCAATTCGGTCGTCATCGCGAGGGCCGCAAGGCCCGCGGCGATCCATGGGCCTTTTCGTGCCGCGCTGGATTGCCGCGGCGGCTTCGCCGCCTCGCAATGACGAAATGAGGGGATTGCTCTCATGCTTCCAGCAGCTTGTCGATCGCTTCGCCGATGCGGATCGGCCCCGGGAAATAGGCCCATTCGAGGCTGTGCGGATAGGGCGTGTCGAACCCGGTCACGCGCTCGACCGGGGCTTCGAGGTGGTAGAAGCAGCGTTCCTGCACCAGCGCGGCGAGTTCGGCGCCGAAGCCGGAGGTGCGCGTCGCCTCGTGTATCACCAGGCATCTCCCGGTCTTTTCCACTGACTTTTCCACAGCCTCGATGTCGAGCGGCACCAGCGTGCGCAAGTCGATGATTTCGGCGTCGACGCCCTTCTCGCGGCATACCGCCTCGGCCACGTGGACCATCGTGCCGTAGGCGAGCACGGTCAGCGCCTGGCCTTCGCGCACCATGCGCGCCTTGCCCAGGGGAATCGAGTAATAGCCCTCGGGCACCGTTGCGTCGGGGTGGTCCTTCCACGGCCGGGTCGGCTTGTCGTAGTAACCGTCGAACGGGCCGTTGTAGATCCGCTTGGGCTCGAAGAAGATCACCGGATCGTTGTCCTCGATCGCGGCGATCAGCAGGCCCTTGGCGTCGTGCGGCGTGCTCGGGACGACGGTCTTGATGCCGCAAACGTGAGTGAAGATCGCCTCCGGGCTCTGGCTGTGGGTCTGCCCGCCGAAGATGCCGCCGCCGAACGGGCTGCGCACGGTCATCGGGGCGATGAATTCGCCCGCCGAGCGATAGCGCAGCCGCGCCGCCTCGCTGACCAGCTGGTCGAGGCCGGGGTAGATGTAGTCGGCGAACTGGATCTCCGGTACCGGACGCAGGCCGTAGGCGCCCATCCCGACCGCGACGCCGATGATCCCGCATTCGCTGATCGGCGTATCGAACACGCGGGTCTTGCCGTGCTTTTCCTGCAGGCCCGCGGTGCAGCGGAACACGCCGCCGAAATAGCCCACGTCCTCGCCGATGATGATCACGTCGGGATCGCGCTCGAGCATGATGTCGAGCGCGTCGTTGATCGCCTCGATCATATTGAGGCTGCGCACCGGGGCCTCGGACAGGCTCACCGCGTCCTGGTCACCGATCACTGAGGCCATTTGATCTGCCTTTCGCGGATCGCCTGCTCGCTCTGTTCCCTGAGGTGCCAGGGCAGCTCCTCGAAGACGTCCTCGAACATGGTGTGGAACGGGTGGTGCAGGCCGTGGCCGAGGATGCCGTTCTTCTCGGCTTCCTTGGTCGCCGCCTTGACATGTTCGGCGAGCGTGCGGTCCATTTCCTCCTGCTGCTCTTCCGACCATTCGCCCAGCGCGACGAGGTGCTGCTTCAGGCGCATGATCGGATCGCCCAGCGGCCATTCCGCGCGCTCCTGCGCAGAGCGGTAGGCGCTCGGATCGTCCGAGGTCGAATGGCCTTCCGCGCGGTAGGTGAAATGCTCGATCAGCGTCGGGCCGTTGTTCGAGCGGGCGCGGTCGGCCGCCCAGCGCTCGGCGGCGTAGACCGCCAGCGGGTCGTTGCCGTCGACCCTGAGGCCGGCGATGCCGTAGCCGATCGCGCGCGCGGCGAAAGTCGTGCACTCGGCGCCGGCGAAGCCCGAGAAACTGCTGATCGCCCACTGGTTGTTGATCACGTTGAACACGACCGGCGCGTTGTAGACCGCGGCGAAAGTCAGCGCGGAATGGAAATCGCCCTCGGCCGTGCTGCCCTCGCCCAGCCAGGCCGCGGCGATCCGGCTGTCGTGGCGGATCGCGCTCGCCATCGCCCAGCCGACCGCCTGCGGCAGCTGGGTGGCGAGATTGCCGCTGATGGTGAAGAAGCTGTGGTTGCGGCTCGAATACATGATCGGCAGCTGGCGGCCCTTCAGCTTGTCGCCGCGGTTGGAATAGATCTGGTTGATCATCTCAACCAGCGGATAGCCGCGCACGATCAGGATGCCCTGCTGGCGATAGCTGGGGAACACCATGTCGTCGCCCGCCAGCGCGTGCGCGGCGGCGACCGAGGTCGCTTCCTCGCCGGTGCACTTCATGTAGAAGCTGGTCTTGCCCTGCCGCTGCCCGCGATACATCCGCTCGTCGAATGCGCGGGTCAGCGCCATGTGGCGCAGGATCTCGCGCAGCTGGTCGGGCGACAGGCGCGGATCCCACGGGCCGTGCGCCTGGTGGTCGTCGCCGAGCACGCGGATGAGGTCGGTGCACAGCGGGTTGGTCTCGGCCGCCGCGCAGGCTTCGTCGGGGCGCGGCTGGGCGCCCGCCGCGGGCACCGGGATATACGAGAAATCGACCGTGTCGCCGGGGCGGAACTTCGGCTCGGGCACGTGCAGCGCAAGCTGCGGGCGGTTGTAGCCGGCCCCTTCGCCCTGCTTTGCCATGGTGCTCTCCCGCTGCTCCAAACGTCTGAGAAACGATCTTCTAAGATTGCGACATTTTATTAGGCAATCGAGCAATCGTCAACTTCGCTTCGGCGGGACTGCCGCGCGGCGCCCCGCGGTTCACACCGCCACGGGGGCCTTCAGCGTTCCCTGCGGCGCGTAGCCGCTGACTTCGAAATCCTCGAAGCGATAGTCGAAGATCGTCGGCGGATGCCGCACGATGGCAAGCTTCGGCTCGCCGCCGGGTTCCCGCGCAAGCTGCTGTTCGATCAAATCCGCGTGGTTGAGGTAGAGGTGCGTGTCGCCGCCCATCCAGGCGAGCTCGCCCGGCTCGAGGTCCGCCTGCTGGGCGAGCATGCGCGTCAGCAGCGCGGCGCCGAACAAGTTGAACGGCAGCCCCAGCGCGACGTCGCAGCTGCGCTGGTAGAGCACGCAGCTGAGGCGATTGCCGGCGACGTGGAACTGGTAGGTCTTGTGGCATGGCGGCAGCGCCATCCGCTCGAGCTCGGCGACGTTCCAGCCTTCGATGATGTGGCGGCGGCTGCCGGGATTCGTCCGCAGGCTCTCGACCACCTGCGCGACCTGGTTGATTCCCGGCCCCGCCCGGAACAGTCCCTCGCCCGCCGGCTCGTAGGTCGGCCAGTCGACCCACTGCTTGCCGTAGACCGGACCGAGGTCGCCCCAGCGGGCGGCGAAATCGGCGTCCTCGACGATGCGCCGCTCGAAATCCGCCTGCGCGATCTCGCCGCCGGTCGCCGTGCGGTACTTCGCCAGCGGCCAGTCGCTCCAGATGGTCACGCCTTGTTCGAGCAGCGGGCGGATGTTGGTCTCGCCGGTGAGGAACCACAGCATCTCGCGCGCCGCGGCCTTCCAGTACACGCGCTTGGTGGTCAGCAGCGGGACGCGGCCGCCGGCAAGGTCGAACCGCAGCTGGGTGCCGAACAGCGCGCGCGTGCCGATGCCGGTGCGGTCGACCCGCTCGTCGCCCTGTTCCCAGATGCGCCGCATCAGGTCGAGATATTGCCATTCCCAGTGGCGTGGGGCGGGAGAATCGCTCGGGCGCGAGGCGCTGGCCATGGCGCCTGCGCTACCACCGCAATTGCCTGCTTGCCACCCCGCGCCCCCATGCCTATAGGGCCGCCTCTGCCTCGCCCCCGGCTTGCCCGGGCGCGCCGGTCGGGGAGTAGCTCAGCCTGGTAGAGCACTGTCTTCGGGAGGCAGGGGCCGGAGGTTCGAATCCTCTCTCCCCGACCAGTTTCTCGTGACTCAAAATGGTCCGGGGGACCATTTTGGCCGAGAAACTCACAAGCGAAGCGCGGGAGGCCGCATGCGCAACGCCATTTCTCCCCTTCGCCCGCTCGCCAGCCTCCCAACCCCACAGGTTTCGGCCGCAACATGCTTGTAATACGGCCCGCCAGTCGCCATTGGGGGCGCGCGGTTGGCGATCCCCATAGGGACTCATGAATTCGACAGAACATTTCGTTGACGCGGACGGCGACAAGCTGCGCGAGGAGTGCGGCATTTTCGGCGTGATCGGCGCCGTCGACGCTGCCGCGATCTGCGCCCTTGGCCTCCATGCGCTGCAGCATCGCGGGCAGGAAGCGGTCGGCATCACCAGCTTCGACGGGTCGGAATTCTTCACGCGCCGCGGCCTCGGCCACGTGGCGGAGAACTTCTCGACCGGCGAATCGATTTCCGAGCTGCCGGGCACGATGGCCGCGGGCCACGTGCGCTATTCGACCACCGGCGGGGCGGGCCTGCGCAACGTCCAGCCGCTCTATGCCGACCTCGCCAGCGGCGGCTTCGCGGTGTCGCACAACGGCAATATCTCCAACGCCCGCCACTTGCGCGACGAACTGGTCAGCAAGGGCGCGATCTTCCAGTCGACCTCGGACACCGAGGTGATCATCCACCTGGTCGCGACGAGCCGCTACCCCACGCTGATGGACCGGATCGTCGACGCGCTGCGGATGGTCGAAGGCGCCTATTCGCTGGTCCTGATGACCCCGCAGGGAATGATCGGCTGCCGCGACCCGCTCGGCATCCGCCCGCTGGTGATGGGCAAGCTGGGCGAGGCGATCGTCTTCGCCAGCGAAACGGTCGCGCTCGACGTGGTCGGCGCCAGCTTCACCCGCCAGATCGAGCCGGGTGAATTCGTCGAGGTCGATTTCGACGGCAAGGTTTCCACCCACCGCCCGTTCGGCAACCGCAACCCGCGGCCGTGCATTTTCGAGCATGTCTATTTCAGCCGGCCGGATTCGATCTTCAACCAGCGCTCGGTCTACGAATCGCGCAAGATGATCGGCGTCGAGCTGGCCAGGGAAGCGCCGGTCGAAGCCGACCTGGTGGTCCCGGTGCCCGACAGCGGCGTTCCCGCCGCGATCGGCTATTCGCAGAAGTCGGGCATCCCGTTCGAGCTCGGCATCATCCGCTCGCACTATGTCGGGCGCACTTTCATCCAGCCGTCCGACGGCGCGCGCCATGCCGGAGTCAAGCGCAAGCACAACGCCAACCGGGCGCTGGTCGAAGGCAAGCGGATCGTGCTGATCGACGATTCGATCGTGCGCGGCACGACCAGCCTCAAGATCGTGCAGATGATGCGCGAGGCGGGCGCAAAGGAAGTGCACTTCCGCGTCGCCAGCCCGCCGACCGGACACGGCTGCTATTACGGCGTCGACACGCCCGAGCGGTCGAAGCTGCTGGCGGGCCGGATGGACGTGGCCGCGATGTGCGAGTTCATCCAGGCCGACAGCCTCGCATTCGTCTCGATCGACGGGCTCTATCGCGCCGTCGGACTGGCCGGGCGCGACGATGCCTGCCCGCAGTATTGCGATGCCTGCTTCACCGGCGATTACCCGACTTCGCTGACCGACCTCGGCGAGCGGCACCGGGCCGAGGCGCAGCTCACGCTCCCCGTCAACAAGGTCGCCTGATGCCCGAGGGGCTGCTTGCGGGAAAGATCGCGCTCGTCACCGGCTCCAGCCGCGGCATCGGCGCGGCCACGGCCAAGGCGCTCGCCGCACAGGGCGCGCATGTCGTCCTGACCGCCCGCACGGCGCGCGACCTGGAATCCGTCGAGGAAGCGATCCACGAAGCCGGCGGCACCGCCACGATCGCGCCGATGGACCTGACCGAAAGCGATTCGATCGCCCGCCTCGCCAATTCCGTGGCCGAACGGTGGGACAGGCTCGACGTGCTCGTCATCAATGCCGCGATCCTGCCCGCGCTGACCCCGGTGACGCAGATCGAGCAGCAGTTCTTCAACCGCGCGCTGACGCTGAACGTGCTGGCGACCCAGTCGCTGCTGGCCAATTTCGACCCGCTGCTCAAGCGCGCCGAGGCCGGCCGCGTGATCGGGCTGACCAGCTCGGTCGGCGAGAACCCGCGCGCCTACTGGGGCGCCTACGGGGCGAGCAAGGCGGCGTTCGACACGCTGCTTTCGTGCTACGCGCAGGAAGTCGAGAAGATCTCCAACGTGCGCGTCGCGATCGTCGATCCGGGCGCCACCCGCACGCAGATGCGCGCGCGCGCCTATCCGGGCGAAGACCCGGCAACGGTCAAGCCGCCCGAGGCGGTCGCCGACAGGATCGTGGCGCTGCTCGGCGAGGACTTCGCTACGGGGGCCCGCATCCGCGTGGAAAATCCGGCTTAACCATTTATCGCAAGAAGACGTTAAGCGAATTGTCGCATCGTGTGCCGTGCATGGCCCCCGCCTTGTGCCCTGCGAGTCAGTCAAGGTACGCGCAATGAGCTTGCAAAACGTGATGGGTCGCTACGAAATTGCGGCGCAGGAAGACCGGAGCGCACCGCGCACCCGCCTTTCGATCCCGGCGCAACTGCGCCAGTCGGGCGGACGCCCGTTCCAGACCGTGGTCAACGACCTTTCGCTGTCGGGCTTTTCGGCCACCGCCGTCAGCCGCCTGCACGTCGGGACCGTCTGCTGGCTCACCCTGCCCGGGCTCGAGGCGCTGCAGGCCGAAGTGGTCTGGTGGGAAGACAGCATGTGCGGCTGCGCGTTCTCGCAGCTGATGAGCCCGATCGTGCACGACAACATCCTCGCGCGCTATCGCGGCGACGGCGTCGTCAAGGGTTGAGCGAAAAGCCTAACCCTTCACCAGCGTGACCTGACTGACGGTGATTCCGCCGCCGCGGAAGCCGCCTTCGCAATACATCAGGTAATAGCGCCACAAGTCGCAGAAGCGCTTGTCGAACCCGGCGGGCAGCCGCCCCTCGCGCTCGGCCGCGTCGAAGCTGGTGCGCCAGACCTTGAGCGTTTCGGCATAGTCGAGCGCGAAATCCTCCTGGTCGCGCCATGCGAGGCCGCGCTCCTCGGCCAGCGCGCGGAATTCGCTGGTCTTGATCAGCAGGCCGCCGGGGAAGACGTAAGCCTGGATGAAGTCGGCATTGCGCGCATAACCTTCGAACAGCGTCTCGCGCATGGCGATGAACTGGATCGCGGCGCGCCCGCCGGGCTTCAGGTTGCGCGCCACGCAATCCATGTAGTCGGGCCAGAATTCGCGGCCGAGCGCCTCGACCATCTCGACGCTGACGATCGCGTCGAACTGCCCGGCGGTGTCGCGATAGTCGCGGTGGAGGAACTCGACCGCCGGATAGCGCGCGCGGCACCAGCCGAGCTGCTCTTCGGACAGGCTGATGCCGGTGACCTTGCTGCCCCGTTCGGCGAAATAGTTGCTCAGCGCGCCCCAGCCGCAGCCGATCTCGAGCAACGTTGCGGGCGATCCCAGCCGTTCCGCCAGCCGGGCCCACTTGCGCCGCTGCGCCTCCTCCAGCCCGTCATCGCCGACCCGCAGGGCGCTCGAATAGCTCATCGTCGGGTCGAGCCAGGCGCGGTAGAAATCGTTGCCGAGATCGTAGTGTGCGTGGATGTTCTTCTCGGCGCCGCTGCGCGTGTTGCGGTTGAGCCAGTGGGCGAAGCGCGCCGCCAGCTTCCACGGCCCCTTGGCCCGGCCGACTTCGCCCAGGCTTTCGCCGTTGATCATGAACAGCGCGAACAGCGGCACCGGGTCCGGGCTGCTCCATTCGCCCGCTTCCCACGCCTGGTACCAGCCGACCGAGCCGGTCGTCGCGAGCCGCAGCAGGGCGCGCCAGTCGCGGATCTCGACCTCGCCGGAAAGCCCCTTCGCGCGGCCGCCGAGCAGCCGCGCCGAACCGTCGGGCAGCCTGGCCAGGATCGAGCCCCGGTTGAGCCCGGCATCGATCTGGTCGAGCAGCTTGTGGAAACCGCCGGCGAACAGGCGCGAGAGCAGGCCCGGCGAAACGCCGAACCTGCGGCCGCCCTCAAGCAGCGCCCCTCCCCTCGCAGCCTCGCTGTTCATGGCCGGGAATATGACTCGCCCCGGCGTATCGGGCAAGGTGCGCGGGGAAGTCATGGGATCGGGAAGGTCAAGGTCAGCCCGGCGGCTCGCGGCAGGTTCCTTCGGGCAGGTCGACGGCAAACTGGCCCCTGGCCCTCGCATCGTAGAAGCGCGCATCGTGAAGCACCCATCCGCCGCCCTTGCCCTTTTTCACGAAGGGTGCCCGCGACCAGAACAAGAAGGCTTCGACGCGCGCATCGCTTCTCCGCAACGCGCCCAACTCGCACCGATCCAGTGCGATGTCGCCCAGTTCCTTGCCGTCGAGCCAGTAACCGCCTGATCCATCGATTCCGATCGTTTGGCGTTGCCAGAACGCCACTGGGACAGGCAGCGAAATCGATTCCTCAAAGGAAGTGTCGGTGAGGCGATCCGCAGCCGAAATCGCGTAGTTCAGGCCAATGTAGGTTAACCCCGCTGCCAGCGCGATCCTCGCCGGGTGCCGCCATTCCCCGCCCCGCTTCTCCCGCCGCAGCGAAAGCCAGGTGGCGAATCCCAGCCCCACCCACAGCCAGACATCGACGATGAACAGCGTGTCGCCATAGAACCACTCGCTCGAAAACGGCTCGAGCAGGCGGATGCCGTAGACGTTGAGCCAGTCGAGCGCCGGGTGGGTAAGGCAGGCGATGAAGGCCAGCGCATAGAGCCAGCCGAAACGCACCGGTGCCCTGCCCTCGGGTCGCTTGCCGCGTTTCGCCTGCCAGCGGTCCCAGCCCCACAACAGCCCCGCCAGCACCAGCGGCAGCAGCACCCAGGCGATCGGGCCGTGCGTGATCCCGCGCCGCATCGACAGGTTCTCGATGCCGTAGACCAAGCAGGCCGCGTCAACATCGGGCAGGTTCGCGCCGATGACCAGCGCCGGCATGGCGAGCCCGGTCTTGCGCTTGAGCCCCGCCTGCCCGACCAGCGCGCCGACGAGGCTGTGCGTGAGGTTGTCCATTATTTGGTTCGCGCAAAGACGCAAAGGCGCGAAGGACGATTCACTTCCCCGCGCCGCCGTGGTTGTTGGCCAGCCGCCGGATTCCGTCCTTGAAGGTGGCCATGCCAAAGTTCATCAATAGCCCGAGCGGCAGCTTCATCAGGCGCAAATACGTCAGAAGCTGCTTCGCATGGACCGGAGCGTGCTGTTCGGTCGACTTGATTTCGATGAGCAGCTTGCCTTCGACAAGCAGGTCGAACCGGAAGGCGTTTTCGACCACGATACCATCGTGCGCGATCGTCACGGGCAGCTGCCGGGAAGCCTCGATGCCGTCCCGCCGCAGGCTTTCGAACAGCATCGTTTCATATACGCTTTCGAGCAAGCCAGGGCCCAAGTCGCGGTGAAGCCGAAATCCCTTGTCGACGCAAATCGAGGCAAGACGTTCGATGTCCATCGCCACCCCTTCTTTGCGTCTTCGCGTCTTTGCGCGAAACAAGGACCCTAAACCGCATCCGCCGCCGTGCCGTCCACCGTCCAGGTCTGGCCGCGCGAGAGCAGGTGGCCGAGATTGGTATCCTTGCCTTCGCTGGCTTTCGCCCGCTCCTCGATCACCGCGCATTCGAAGGTCGGGCGCGGGTCGTCGTAGAGCACGCCGAGGGCCATCGGGAACGGGCCGAACGGCAGCTCGACCAGCATGTGCGCGATCGAGCGGTTCTTGACGTTGTGGACGATCACCCCGGCCGCTTCCCAGTCGCCGCCGAGAACGTCGACCACCCGCAGCTCGAGCGCTTCGCGGTCGAGCGTGATGCCCTTGGTGCCCCCGGACTTCTCGGAGCCGAACAGCATAGGCTGGCCGTCCTCGAGCCACAGCTGGTGGTCCTCGGCGCCCTTGGGGGCGGCGAAATCGTCGAACACGTCCTTGTTGTAGACGATGCAGTTCTGGAAGATCTCGACGAACGCCGCGCCCTGGTGGGCATGCGCGGCCTTGAGCACGTCGGGCAGGTTCTTCGACACGTCGAAGCCGCGGGCAACGAACCGTGCGCCCGAACCCAAGGCGAAGGCGCAAGGGTTGGCCGGGCGGTCGACCGAGCCGAGCGGGGTCGAAGGCGTCTTGGTGCCGATCCGGCTGGTCGGCGAATACTGGCCCTTGGTGAGCCCGTAGATCTCGTTGTTGAACAGCAGGATCTGCAGGTTCACGTTCCGGCGCAGCACGTGCATCAGGTGGTTGCCGCCGATCGACAGCCCGTCGCCGTCGCCGGTCACCAGCCACACGTCGAGCGCCGGATTGGCGAGCTTGATGCCGGTGGCGAAGGCCGGCGCGCGGCCGTGGATCGTGTGGAAGCCGTAGCTCTCGACGTAATACGGAAAGCGGCTCGAGCAGCCGATGCCGCTGACGAACACGGTGTTGGCCGGGTTGCTGCCGAGCTGCGGCAGCGTGCGCTGCACCGCCTTGAGAATCGCATAGTCCCCGCATCCCGGGCACCAGCGAACCTCCTGGTCGGTCTCCCAGTCCTTGAGCGTGGTCGTGATGGGGGTCATGTCGTTCATGCGGACTGCTGCCTCTTTAGAGCCTTGGACTTACGCCAATGCGCAATCGCGGCTGCGAAGATAATGCCAATGACGAAGCCAGCGCTCGTGCTGTCCCGGAATGTGAGATCGTTTCCGAAGCGCTGCACAGCTCGAATAACAAGAAAACCGATCACACCGATGATTATAGCCGCTTCCAACAGCTTAAGAGACAGCGGTTTTGTTCGGTCGGTCGCATCGTCCTGCGTAAATTCTTCGCCATAATCCAGGACGAGCTTGATCGCCACGCCCACGGCTATGCCAACAATGCCCGCAATCAGGTGCGATCCCGACCAATCCCCAGCAGACTCACCCAGCCATCCGCCACCGAATATGACGATTAACGCCACGATCCATTTAGCAGCCCCGAAGCCGATGCCCGGCTGTTCATCAAATCTGGTTGCGTTTTTCATTGATTCACCGCCTTGCTGTCCGAGCCCTCGCCCGGCAGCGCGGCGGCGACGCCGTGGAACGGGGCGTCGGGCATGGTGCCGTCGTCGTGGCCCTGCTCGGCGCCGGGGAGCTGCTGGCGGTTGGCCGGGACTTCGCCGCCCTCGTTGTCCGGAATCGCGTCGAAGTACTTGCCGATCGCCGCTTCGAGCTCGGCGATCTGGAACGGCTGGCCGCTGGTCTTGTTGAGCGGGATGGCGTCGACGAACAGCTGGTCGCGCAGCACGGTCTTGAACTGGCCGGTGTTCATCTCGGGAACGAGCACACGGTCGAAGCCGGCGAGCAACTCGCCGAGGTTCTTCGGCAGCGGCCAGACGTGGCGCACGTGGATGTGGCTGACGCTGAGGCCTTTCCTGCGCGCGCGGCGCACGGCCTGGTGGATCGGCCCGAAGGTGCTGCCCCAGCCGACCACGGCGAGGCGGCCGGTGGCGTCACCCAAGGTCACTTCCTGGTCAGGAATGGCGATCCCGTCGATCTTGGCCTTGCGCGCGTCGGTCATCGCCTGGTGGTTGGCCGGCGAATAGTCGATGTTGCCGGTGCCCTCGTGCTTCTCGATGCCGCCGATGCGGTGCATCAGGCCCGGGGTGCCCGGCTTGATCCACGGCCGCGCGCCCTTGGCGTCGCGCTTGTACGGCAGCAGCGTATCGCCAGCGTTCTTCTCTTCGAGGAACCTGACAGCAAACGGCTCGAACGTATTGGGATCGGGCACTTTCCACGGCTCGGCGGCATTGGCGATGTAGCCGTCGGTCAGCAGGATCACCGGGGTCATGTATTGCGTGGCGATGCGGCAGGCCTCGATCGCCACTTCGAACGCGTCGGAGGGGCTGCGCGCGGCGATCACCGGCAGCGGCGCGTCGCCGTTGCGGCCGTAGACCGCCTGGTAGAGGTCCGACTGCTCGGTCTTGGTCGGGAGGCCGGTCGACGGCCCGCCGCGCTGACTGTTGACGATCACCAGCGGCAGCTCGGTCATGATCGCCAGGCCCATCGCCTCGGTCTTGAGCGCGATGCCCGGGCCCGATGACGAGGTCACGCCGATCTGGCCCGCGTAAGACGCGCCGATGGCGGCGCAGATCGCGGCGATCTCGTCTTCCGCCTGGAAGGTGGTGACGCCGAATTCCTTGAGCCGTGCGAGGTGGTGCAGGATCGCGCTCGCCGGGGTGATCGGATAGCCGCCGAAGAACATCGGCAGCTCGGCCAGTTGCGCGCCCGCGACGAGCCCGAGGCTGACCGCTTCGGCGCCGGTAATCGTGCGGTAGAGGCCGGGTTCGCTGGCAACCGGCGGGATGTGCGTCTGCTTGAGCGGCCCCGAGAGTTCCGCCGTCTCGCCATAGGCATGGCCGGCATTGAGCGCGGCGACGTTGGCCCCGGCCAGCTCGGGCTTCGACTTGAACTTGGCGTTGAGCCAGTCGACCAGCGGCTGACGGTCGCGATCGAACATCCACAACGCCAGGCCGAGCGTCCACATGTTCTTGCAGCGCAGCGCGTCCTTGTTGCCGAGGCCGAAGGGTTTGACCGCCTCGATCGTCAGCGCGCTGATGTCGAACGCCAGCACTTGCCACCTGGCGAGGCTGCCGTCCTCGAGCGGGTTGGTCGCGTATTTCGCCTTGTCGAGGTTGCGCGCGGTGAACTCGCCGGTGTCGGCTATCACCAGCCCGCCCGGCTTCAACGCCTCGACATTGGTCTTGAGCGCCGCCGGGTTCATCGCCACCAGCACGTCGGGCGCGTCGCCGGCGGTGTCGATCTCGGTCGAGCCGAAATTGATCTGGAACGCCGAGACGCCGAACAGCGTGCCCTGCGGCGCCCGGATCTCGGCCGGGAAGTCGGGGAACGTGGCGAGGTCGTTGCCGGCCAGCGCAGTCGAAAGCGTGAACTGCCCGCCTGTCAACTGCATCCCGTCGCCGCTGTCGCCGGCAAAGCGGACGACCACGGCTTCCGGGGCCGCGTCCGGGGTGTGGGTTTCGGCCGCTGGTACGGCCGTCTGGGTTGCCATGGGCTGGTCCTGCTCGCCCCTTCGGGGGCTTCTTATCCGATGTGGCTGCGACCTAGGTTCCACTGTCGCGGCTCGCAATCAAGTTTTTCTGTCGTGGCACTAAATTGCCGAGTGGAAAGCCCGGCTCGTGGTGCCTAAGGTCCGTCTTCCCGCGAGGAGGAGATTGCGAATGAACGATGCCGGCCTTTTCATCCGCGACGACGTGCGTGGATTTCTCGAATTCCTCGCATCGATCGACCGCCCCGAGCTCGACGAACAGCCGCTTGCCGAAGCGCGCGCCGGGATGGTGGCGATGGGACCGATGGTCGAACTGCCGCCGCGCGACCTGGCGGTCATCCGCGACCTCACCTGCCCCGGCCCGGCGGGCGACATCCCGCTGCGCCTCTACGACAGCCGCGCGACGCGCGACGCCGCCTGCCCGTTGCTGATGTTCTTTCACGGCGGCGGCTTCGTCATCGGCGACCTCGACACGCACCACGCGCTGTGCACCGAGCTCGCCGCCGAGCTGGACCTGCCGGTGCTGGCGGTGGACTATCGCCTGGCGCCGGAGAACCCGTTCCCCGCCGCGCCCGACGACTGCGAGGCGGCGTCGCGCTGGGCGGCGAAGAGCCCGCACGAGCTGGGCTTCAAGGTCAGCGGGCTGATCCCGATCGGCGACAGCGCCGGCGGCAACCTGGCGATCGTCACCACCCAGTCGCTGGCCGAGAAAGAGGCGATGGTGCCGGTGGTGCTGCAAGTGCCGATCTACCCCGTAGCCGACGAGCCGGGCGGGCATGAATCCTTCCGCCATTTCGCCGAGGGTTTCCTGCTTTCGGCCCGGGCGATGGAGTTCTTCACCCTTTCCTATGCCCCCGACCCGAACGACCGGCGCAATCACCCCATCCTCGGCCGCCACCACGGCACGCCGCCGACGGTGGTGGTCACCGCCGGGCTCGATCCCTTGCGCGATTCGGGGCGAAACTACGCCGCGCACCTGGTCCAGGCCGGCGTCGACGTCGCTTTCCTCGAGATGCGCGGCTCGATCCACGGGTTCGTCCAGCTGCGCAAGGCAATCCCGAGCGCCCAGCTTGACTTGCATTCGGTAATCGCGGCGATGAAGCTGATGCTCGAGCGGCATGCGTGAACGGGCCTGATCCCTCGCTTTACCGGCCCTGCGTCGGGGTCATGCTGGTCAATGCCGAGGGCCGCGCCTTCGTCGGCAAGCGGATCGACAACCAGGAAGGCGATTTCTGGCAGATGCCGCAGGGCGGGATCGACAGGGGCGAGGATCCCGCCAGGGCGGTGCTGCGCGAGCTGGCCGAGGAGACCGGCGCCAGGGCGGAGCATGTCGAGGTCGTCGCCCGCCTGCCCGAAGAGCTGTTCTACGACTTGCCCGACAGCCTCAAGGGCAAGCTGTGGGGCGGCAAATATGTCGGCCAGCGGCAGGCCTGGTACCTCGCCCGCTTCACCGGGACCGACGCCGACATCGACCTCGAGGCGCACGATCCGCCCGAATTCTGCGACTGGAAATGGGTCGAGCCGGCGCTGCTGCCCGAGTTGATCGTGCCCTTCAAGCGCGCGGTCTACCAGGCGGTGGTGGAAGGCTTTACGGAGGCAATAAGCCGGTCGTGAGCCCCTGCGCAGGCAGGGGCCTCAGGCAAGCGGCGGAACGCCGGACCTGAAAAGGTCCCTGCCTTCGCAGGGACGCGCGACGCCAGTCAGTTCTGCGTCACCACGGTGTCGGGCACGACCGCTTCGGCGGTCAGCACGGTCGGCTTGGGGCTGTGCGCGATCGCCGCGGCGAGGTGCATCGTCTCGCTGCACGACCCGCCGCACAGCGATTCGAGCTGGGCCAGCTTGCGCCGCGCCTTTTCGACCGCGCCCTTTTCGAGCAGGGCCTCACCCTCGCCCGAGATCGCGGCGAAATTGTCGGGATCGCGCTCGAGCGCTTCGCGGTAATAATGGATCGCCTTGCCCTGCAGCCCCTGGCGGCGGGCCGCTTCGGCCAGCTGGACATAGACCGTGGTGTAACCCGGATCGATCGCCAGCGCGGCTTCGAAGCTGTCGATCGCCAACTCGACCTGCCCGGCCGCGAGCTGGGCCTTGCCTTGCGCGACGAGCGCCGCCGAGCGCGGATCGGGCGCGCGATCGGCGCCCTGGCCAACGCTGGCGCTGACCGCGACCAGCAGCGAGACGGCTATCGCGGCGGGGGCATATCGCATCACGAACTCCTTGAGCGCGGGCATAACCTATCGTCCTGTGCCGGCCGACCTGGCAAAAGCTAACACGGCTTTTGCATCCGTGCGATGAAAAACCCGTCGGTTCCGTCGCGGAACGGCGTGAGGCGCACGCCCTGCCCGCGCGCCACGCCGAGCGGCAGCGCGGGGGGATCGGCCCGCCAGCCCGGATTGGCGGCCAGGAAGGCATCGGCCTGCGCCGCGCCCTCGGCATCGAGCAGCGAGCAGATCACATAGACCAGCCGCCCGCCGGGTCGCACAAGTTCCTTCGCTATTTCAAGCAATTGTGCCTGGTCTCTCGCAAATCGCTCAAGGTCGCCCGGCGTGAGCCGCCAGCGCGCTTCGGGATTGCGCCGCCAGGTGCCGCTGCCCGAGCACGGCGCATCGACCAGCACCGCGTCGGCCTTGCCACGCCACGACGTCAATGCGTCCAGCTCGCGGCCCGGATCGAGCAGCACGGTCTCGGCGACCAGCGCGCCCGCCCGCTCCGCCCGGGGTCCGAGCCGCGAGAGCCGCCCGCGGTCGGTATCGGCTGCGATCAGGGTCCCGGCGTTGCCCATCGCCGCGGCCAGCGCGAGCGTCTTGCCGCCCGCTCCGGCGCACAGGTCGATCACCGTTTCGCCGGGGCGCGCGCCGACCGCTTCGCAAGCGAGCTGGCTGCCGCCGTCCTGCACTTCGACCAGCCCGTCCTGGTAGGCCGGCCATTGCTCGACGCTCGTGCCCGAAGGCAGGCGCAGGCCGTTGGGGGCCTCGATCGCCCGCGCCTCGGCCGGCAGGGAAATGGTCGCGCGGTCGGCCTTGAGCGTGTTGACGCGGATGTCGAGCGGCGCGCGTTCGAGCAGCGCGACGGTCTCGGGCCCGGCAATGTCCGATGCCGCCAGCGCGGCTTCGAGCCAGTCGGGCCCGATCCCGCCCTCGGCCGGTTCCTCGCCGGGGCCGATCGGCGTGGGCCCGTATTGCGAGCCGTCGAACAGCGCCGCCAGCGCCGGGTCGGCCTCGGCCAGCCGCAGCATCGCCGCGCGCCCGCTTCGCGGCACCGGGCCGCAGGCGCGGATCGCGCCGTAGACCAGCTCGCGGATCGCCCGGCGGTCCTTCGACCCGGCGAAACGGTTGGCGCGGAACCATTCGGCCAGGATCCGGTCGGCCGGCGCGCCCTTGGTCCGGGCCGCCTCGATCACCTTGTCGAGCAGCTCGATGGCCGACTGGACGCGGGCGGCGGGAGTCACGATCTCCCCTCCCGCTCGCGGGAGGGGCCGGGGGTGGGGATGGGTGAGGAAGACACGAGTGCGCCCATGCCCACCCCTAGCCCCTCCCGCAAGCGGAAGGGGGACTAGCGCGTCGGATAGTTCGGCGCTTCGCGCGTGATCGAGACGTCGTGGACATGGCTTTCGTTGAGCCCGGCGTTGGTGATGCGGACGAATTTCGCGCGCTTGCGCAGCTCCTCGATCGTGGCCGCGCCGGTATAGCCCATCGCCGCCTTGATCCCGCCGACCAGCTGGTGGATCACGTCGCGCGCCGGGCCCTTGTAGGGCACCTGGCCCTCGATGCCTTCGGGAACCAGCTTCATCTGGTCCTGGATGTCCTGCTGGAAATAGCGGTCGGCGCTGCCGCGGGCCATCGCGCCCACGCTGCCCATCCCGCGATAGGCCTTGTAGGCACGGCCCTGGAACAGGAACGTATCGCCCGGCGCTTCCTCGGTCCCGGCAAGCAGGCTGCCGATCATCACCGCCGAGGCCCCGGCGGCGAGCGCCTTGGCCGCATCGCCGCTGGTCCTGAGGCCGCCGTCGCCGATGACCGGCACGTCGCCCGCCGCGCTCGCCGCGTCCATGATCGCGGTCAGCTGCGGCACGCCGACGCCGGCGACGATCCGCGTGGTGCAGATCGAGCCGGGTCCGATGCCGACCTTCACCCCGTCCGCTCCGGCATCGATCAGCGCCCTGGTCGCTTCCGCCGTGGCGACGTTGCCCGCCACCACCTGGACCGAATTGGACAGCCGCTTGACCCGCTCGACCGCGCGCGCGACTTCGAGGTTGTGGCCGTGCGCGGTGTCGATCACGATAACGTCGCATTCGGCGTCGACCAGCGCCTCGGTCCGCTCGAAGCCCTTGTCGCCGACCGTGGTCGCCGCGGCGACGCGCAGGCGGCCGGTGGCGTCCTTGGTGGCATCGGGGTGGAGCACCGCCTTCTCGATGTCCTTCACCGTGATCAGGCCGACGCAGTGATAGCTGTCGTCGACCACCAGCAGCTTCTCGATCCGGCGGTGGTGGAGGATCTTGCGCGCTTCCTCCTGGCTCACGCCCTCGCTCACCGTGGCGAGGTTCTCGTGGGTCATCAGTTCCTTGACCGGCTGCTTGGGATTGTCGGCGAAACGCACGTCGCGGTTGGTGAGGATGCCGCACAGCTTGCCCGACGTGTCCACCACCGGGATGCCGCTGATGCGATGCTGCGTCATCAGCGCCTGCGCTTCGCCCAGCGTCGCGTCGGGCCCGATCGTGATCGGGTTGACCACCATGCCGCTTTCGAAGCGCTTGACCCGGCGCACCGCGTCGCACTGTTCCTCGATCGTCAGGTTGCGGTGGAGCACGCCGATGCCGCCCATCTGCGCCATCACGATGGCCATGTCGGCCTCGGTCACGGTGTCCATCGCCGCCGAGACCAGCGGGATGTTGAGCGCGATGTCGCGCGTCAGCCTGGTCTTGGTGCTCGCCAGCGAGGGCACGATGTCGCTCGCGGCCGGCCTGAGCAGGACGTCGTCGAAGGTAAGGCCGGTCTCGATTTCCATTGGTGCCACTTCTCTATGCGTGGAGCGATTCGTGGCGGCCCATGTAAACGCGGTTTGCGACAATCGCTAGTGGGGGGCCTCTGCTGCGGTGTCGAGCCGGGCTTGTACGTCCGTCATGGGTGGGAAGCGGTCATTGGCCGCAATGCCGGGCCATCGACCCATGCGCTCCAAGGCATGGTCGAGCCGCAGCGCCGCTAGTTGCAATCCTTGTAGTGCTGAGCCTGGCACCGATACGCCATCTCGCGTCCGATCTCGATATCCGCGCCAGTCATTGCGCGCTCTGTCATGTTGAGAGCTTGAACCGCATCGTGGAAATCCTGGCTGGTCGCGTCTGAATTCGACATTGAAAGAGAAAACCACACGTAAGCGTGCAGATTGCTTCGCGGCACCCCTTCGCCATTGTGATACATCATACCAAGCATGAATTGCGCGTCAGCGTTACCTTCCTCGGCGAGCGGACGCAGGATTTGCAGTGCGCGGTTGAAATCGCCACTCGCGTAAGCGGCGGCGCCGTCCTCCAAGGGAGCGGCTATCGATGGTTGCGCAAGCGCGAAAGATGCCACTGTCAGCAGGAGCACGGCACGAAGTGAAGAAAAGGTGACTTGGGACACAGCGCGCCCCCACTGGTGAACGCGGTCGCTCAACCAAGACTTCCCCGCCAACTTCTCAAGACTTGCATTTCCTAGTCGCCCAAGCATGGTTTTCCCTCTCACTGAAGAGTGGCATTTGCCTTGTCACCGCTGCGACATTGGTCCGGGCGACGTATCGCACAACATGGCTCCGGACCGCTGCTGAATCGTTGAGCCGAATGTCCGCGACGGGACGATAGCGGACATCGCGACAACCTACCCCGCCGTCCAGCCGCCATCGATGGTGTAGTTCGCGCCGTTGATGTTCTGCGCCTCGTCGCGGCACAGGAACACCGCCAGCGCGGCGACTTCCCCGGGCTGGACGAACTTCCTGGTCGGCTGCTTGGCGAGGAGCACGTCGCTCAGCACCTGCTCACGGGTCATCCCGCGCGCGGCCATGGTGTCGGGGATCTGGTTCTCGACCAGGGGCGTCCAGACATAGCCCGGGCTGATGCAGTTGGCGGTGACGCCGTGCTCGGCGAGCTCGAGCGCGAGGACCTTGGTGAGGCCGGCGATGCCGTGCTTGGCGGCGACGTAGGCGCTCTTGAACGGGCTCGCGGCGAGCGAATGGGCGCTGGCGGTGGCGATGATCCGCCCCCAGCCCCGTTCCTTCATGTGCGGCACCGCCAGCCGCGCGGTGTGGAACGCGGCCGAGAGGTTCAAGGCGATGATCGCGTCCCACTTTTCGGGCGGGAAATCCTCCACGGGCGCGACGTGCTGCATGCCCGCATTGTTGACCAGGATATCGACCGGTCCGGCCCCGGCCATCAGCGCCTCGACGCCTTCGCGGCTCGCCAGGTCGGCGCCGACGTGGCGCGCGCCGAGCTCGTTGCACAGCCGGGCGATCTCGCTCGCCTCGCCGAAGCCGCTCAGCGTGACTTCGGCGCCCTCGGCGGCGAGCGCGCGAGCGATGGCAAGGCCGATGCCCGAGGTCGAGCCGGTGACCAGCGCGCGTTTGCCCGACAGGAACATGCAAGCCTCCTTGCGATTGAAGCGGTGGAGTTTACGAAAGCGCGAATGGGGGCGCAGGTCCAGCCTCTTTTCGCACCTGCACAATCGCCGGGGGAAATCGATGCGGCTCAATCCCTTCAATCCCGACAGCATCCGCGTCCGCCGCGGCGGCGGAAGCGGCTTTCCCGGCGGCGGGGGCGGGCAGCTCGGCTGCGGGGCGATCGCGATCGCGCTGATCGGCGCGCTGGTGTTCGGCATCGACCCGGCGCAGATGCTCGGATCGCTGGACCAGGTCGCGCAGGAAGCGCCCGCCGGGCAAGGCCCCGGCGGCGGGAGCGCCGCCGAGATCTGCGGCGAAAACCGCTTTGCGACCGAGGCCTGCAATGCACTCGGCAGCCTCGACGAGACCTGGGCGCCGCTGTTCCGGCAGGCGGACATCCCGTTCCGCCAGCCGACGCTGGTATTCTACCAGGGCGGGACCAGGTCGGGCTGCGGCGCGGCCTCGGCGGCGGCGGGGCCGTTCTATTGCCCCGCGGACGAAGGCATCTACATCGACACCGCCTTCTACGACCAGCTGGACCGGGACCTCGGCGCGGGCGGCGATTTCGCGCGCTACTACGTGATCGCCCACGAATATGGCCACCACGTGCAGAAGCTCACCGGCATCGCCGACGCGATCCGCGGCGCGCAGTCGCGCGACCCGGGCGACGCCAACCGGCTGCAGGTGCTGATGGAGCTGCAGGCCGACTGCTATGCCGGGGTCTGGGCCGGCCGGAACCGCGCCCTGATCGAGCCGGGCGACTTCGAGGAAGGCATGACCGCGGCGAGCGCCATCGGCGACGACACGCTGATGCGGCGATCAGCCCAGATGGTGAACCCCGACAGCTTCACTCACGGCACCAGCCGCCAGCGCGTCGAAGCCCTGCGCCTCGGCCTCGAGAGCAGCGACGACGCGCAGTGCGACCGGATCGTCCAGCCGGGCTGAGCCGGCCGCAGCCGCGCCTGCCCTGACGGCAAGACGGCGGGAGCGCTGCCCCCGCCGCTCAGGTCGATCGGGCGCGAGCTCAGTCCTTGTCCGCTTCGAGGCGGGAGATTTCGCCGTCGAGCTCGGCGAGCACTTCCTTGCGGACTTCCTCGCTCATCTCGCGGTTGTGGGCGATCATGTTGCGCGCGCCGCGCAGGTTCATCAGCGCGCCCATCCGCGCCTGGCCTTCGATCCGGCGCGTGCAGATCACGACCTGCCGGCGCCCGCGCTCGTCGGTCGTCGAGCGCGAAACGCTGCCCTTGTCGTCGCAATCCTCGATCACCTGGGGAAAGTCGGTGTCGGCGAAGGCGAGCGCCAGCTTCTGGTGGTCCCTGGCCATCTTTTCCCATTGCGGGGCCATCTTCTCCAGCTCGGCCGCGCGCGCTTCCCATTCGGCGCCGCGCTTTTCCCAGTCGCGCGCCATTTCCTCGAACTTCTGGCGCTGTTCCTCGGTCAGCGGACCATCGTTGCGCATCACGAAGATGTGCCGCTCGACGTCCTTGCCCGGCCCGGCATCGTCGCCGCCCTCGCGGTGGAGGCGGAATACCTTGACGCGCTTTTCGCCGTCCTTGCCGGCAACCTCGGTCGCGTCCGCTTCATCGCCGGCTTCGCGCCGCAGTTCGAACACCCGGACTTCGCGCTGTCCGTCCTCATCGCCGGCGTCGGTCGCGGCGGCCGAAGGCGGCAGCTCGACCGGCTGGACCCCCTCGCCATCCTGGGCATAGCTGATCGAGGCGGTCAGCGGCAGCGCCACCGCGCCGCCGGCCAGCAGCAGGCGGCCGAGCAGGCGCCGCGTGGGTGAAATGTCGGACATCGAAAGGCTCCTCAAACGGTGGATGATCGATTTTTCGCCCACCATCGGGCAGGCCATCGGCGCGGCGAGCGCCCGTTGCGTCAGAATTGGGCGCGGGCCGGCGGCGAACCCGGCGATCAGGCCGGCATAGGCGGCGCGTTCGTCGCGCCCGCGCCCTTCCATCACCCGCGCGTCGCAGGCGGCTTCCTGGTCGCGCCGCATCGCGCGCCAGCCGATCCAGGCGAGCGGGTTGAACCAGTGCAACGCCAGCAGCGGCTGAGCGGCGAAATTGGCGATCAGGTCGTGGCCGCGGTGGTGCGCCAGCTCGTGCGCGATGGCGAGGTCGCGCGCGGCGCGGTCCTCCATCGCCATGAAGAAACGCGGCAGGGCGACGACCTTGTCGTACACGCCGAAGGCCACCGGGGAGCTCACCGCGGGGGTCTCGACGAGCCGGATCCGGCCGACTTCGCCGACCGTCCGCGCCCCAACCAGCAGCTCGCGCCGCATCCTGAGATAAGTCGCGATGCGCCAGGCGAGGAACAGCGCTGCCCCGCCGAGCCACAGCGGCAGCAGCAGGTCGGCGCGCTCCCACAGCGGCGCCGGCTCCGGCGCGGCCATGGGCGCGGCATCGGCGGCCAGGGTGAAGACATAGACCGCCGCCTCGCCCACGGGAGCCTCGGGTTGGGCAGGCGCCATGCTCGCCGGCAGCACGACTGGCGGGAGCACGAAGCGCAGCGCCGGCAGCGCCCACAGCCCATAGGCGGTTTTGGGCCCGAAGTGGCGCGCCACCGGGCGCCGCACGACCAGCACCAGCGCGATCAGCAGCCCGGTGTAGAGCAGGGTGTCCGCGAGCCAGGAGATCATTGCCGGAACTCCCTGATCAGCCGCTCGATCTCGGCGATGTCGTCCTCGCTCAGCGCTTCGGCCTCGACCAGGTGGGCCACCAGCGGCGCGGCGCGGCCGCCGAACAGGCGATCGACCAGCCGGCGCGATTCGCTGCCGACATAGTCGGAGCGCTTGACCAGCGGGGAATAGAGGAAGCGGCGCCCGTCTGGCTGGGTCGCGACGGCGTTCTTCGCCACCAGGCGCGACAGCAGGGTCTTGACCGTGGCGAGGCTCCAGCCGCGCTCGGGCGAGACGCTGTCGCCCACTTCGGCGGCGGTCAGCGGGCTCTTGCGCCACAGCGCTTCCATCACCGCGAGCTCGGCTTCGCTGATGCGTTCGCCCGGTTCGTCGGCCGGCTTGTCGGCCGGCTTGTCGGCATCGGGGGCCATCGCGCTCCTCCCTTGAACTACATCCGTCATCGTTACGACTACACTCGTAAACTGAATTGAAAATGAACGCCAGCGCGCTTGGAAAATCGTCGCGGGCCGCTATCACACCCGACCATGCGGATCGGACGCGTGCGGAACCTTGGCGATTGCCACAATATCGCGGATTTCCGCGAGCTGGCCCGCCGCCGCCTGCCGTTCCCGGTGTTCCACTACATCGACGGCGGCGGCGACGACGAAGCGACCAAGGCGCGCAACACCGCGGCGTTCGACGATGTCGACCTGGTCCCCGACGTGCTGGTCAACGTCGAGTCGGTCGATACCTCGGTCACCGTGCTCGGCAAGACCACCCGCCTGCCGCTGATGCTCAGCCCGACCGCGCTGCAGCGGCTGTTCCACTGGCAGGGCGAGCGCGCGGTGGCGGCGGCGGCGGAAAAGTTCGGGCTGTGGTTCGGCATCTCGAGCCTCGCCAGCGTGGGGATGGAGGAAATCGGCGCGAACTTCTCCGGCCCGAAGTTGCTCCAGTACTACTACCACAAGGACAAGGGGCTGAACGCCGCGCTGCTGGAAATGGCCAGGGCGGCCAGGTTCGACGCGGTCGCGCTGACGGTCGACACGATCGTCGGCGGAAATCGCGAACGCTGCCTGCGCACCGGCTTCACCAGCCCGCCGCGGATCACCCCGGCAAGCGCGCTGAGCTATGCGAGCAAGCCGCGCTGGGCGCTCGACTACCTCTTTCGCGAGAAGTTCTCGCTGCCCAACCTCGAGAAGCACGTCGCCGCGGGCAGCGACGTCGCCGCCTCGATCCAGTCCTACTTCAGCGAGATGCTCGACCAGACGATGGACTGGAAGGCGGCGGAAAAGCTGCGCGACGACTGGGGCGGCAAGTTCGCGCTCAAGGGCGTGATGTCGGTCGGCGACGCGCGCCGCGCGGCGGACATGGGAGTCGACGCGATCTTCGTCTCGAACCACGGCGGGCGCCAGCTCGACGGCGCCCGCGCCCCGTTCGACCAGCTGGCCGAAATCGTCGATGCCGTGGGCGACCGGGTCGAGGTGATCCTCGACGGCGGGGTGCGCCGCGGCACCCACGTGCTCAAGGCGCTGAGCATTGGGGCAAAGGCGGTCTCGGGCGGGCGCCTGTACCTCTACGCCCTCGCCGCCGCCGGCCAGCCGGGCGTCGAACGCGCGCTCGGCCTGCTCGAAGCCGAGATCGTCCGCGACATGAAGCTGATGGGCCGGACGAGCATTGCCCAGCTGACCCGCGACAACCTGCGCCGGCGATAAGCGCCCGCTCAGGCGTCTTCGGCAATGCCCCACAGCCGGGCAAGCCGGGTATAGCTGCGTTCGCCGCGATACGGATCGCCGGTCGCGCCGCCCATCCGGGCCATTCGCGCATCGAGCTCCGCCTGGTCGGCCTCGAGCGGATTGGCCTTGATGCCCGATCCCTCGACGATGCGGTTCATGAAATTGAACAGCGCGCAGACGCTGACTGCATCGAACAGCGCCTGTTCGTCCCAGCCGGCGTCATACACGCGCTGGGCGTCGGCTTCGGTCATCATCGCCGGGGTCTTCGTCAGCTTGCCGGCATAGGCGAGGAGCGGCTTGAGCTTGTCGTCCACGCCGCTGCTGTCGAGGTCCGCCATCATCCCTTCGAAAATCCCGGGATCGATGCCGAAGGCGCGCGCCGCCACCGTATGGGCGCCATGGCAATAGGTGCAGGCATTGAGTCCGGAAACATAAGCCGCGATCAATTCGCGTTCGGCGACGGTCAGCGGCGACGGATCCCGCAGCAGGCGATCGTGATATTCGAGCAATGGCGGCACCGTGTGGGGAAAGCGCCGGAACACCTTGTCCAACCCGGGCTCGCCCTCGATCGACGGGAATATGCGCATCATGGGTCGCCTCTCTCATTGTTCGCTTCGTCGGGCATCGTGCGGCCCCTTCGCCGAACTTCGTCCGCCCGACGCGATCGCGCAACCGCAAACCTTCGCTGGCGCCGGGCGGGGGGAAACTCCCGGCGCCAGCCAGGCCGGCCGGGGGTCAGGCCTGAAGTCGTGCGCGGCTGCGCCAGTAAGACCAGCCCATAACCGCGCCGAAGATCGCATGGGCAACGATGGTGATCGCGTTGCGCGCCATGGCGAACCACGGGAACAGCGTGGTGAAGCCGTAGAAATTGACGCCGTAGACGGCGAGGCCCAGCAACGTCCCCGAAATCACCGCATGGGCCATCGACGTGCACATGCGCGATGCGGCCATGGCGAAGCCCGCGCCAAGCGCGGCCGACAGCACGAAATGCACCATCATCCCGACGAACACGATGCCGGCGTCGAATGTCTCGGGAGGCGGCAGCACGCCCTCGCCCAGCGCGATCGCCGCCATCATCCGTGGCGGGCCCCAGGGGCTCGCACCCATGACCATCGTCACCGCGGCCATCTCGACCATCACGAACACGATCCCGGCGACGAGCCCGGCGATTGCGCCGCGCTTCAATTCGGTTGCTTGCATGTTCTCCTCCATGTTGCGATGCCTCATCGTCGGACAATTCGCCCGCGCCGGCCGGATCGTTACATCGCGGCCCGGGATTTTCCGGGAAATGTAACCGCGGCTCCGCCTGGCGCGAATTCAGGCATGACAAATGAGTGAAGGCGAGGAACTCGACCTGCTGATGCGGGCGGCGCGAGGCGGCGATGCCGCGGCCTATCGCCGCCTGCTGGAACTCGCCGCCGGACGGTTGCGAGCTTATTTCGCGCGCCGTTTGCCCGAAAGGGCGGACGCCGAGGACCTTGTCCAGGAGTGTTTGATCGCGATGCACGAACGGCGCGAAAGCCATGATCCCAAACGCCCGGTCGCGCCGTGGATCTATGCCATCGCGCGCTACAAGTTGGTGGACCATTTTCGCCGTAGCGGACGGCGCGCCACATCCGAACTGGACGATAATTTCCCGGGCGATGAAGAGACATTCGCGGGACAGGAAATCGAAACCCTGCTCGGCCGGCTGCCCGCATCCCAGGCCGAGGCGATCCGGCTGACCAGGCTCGAAGGCTATTCGAGCATCGACGCCGCGGCCGCGACCGGAAGCGGCGTTTCGGCGGTCAAGGTCCGGGTCCATCGCGGTCTGGCGCGGCTGCGCAGGATCGTCGCGGAGAAGAACCCATGAGAACGCAAGACCTGATCGAACAGCTTGCTGAACAGCTTCCCGCAAGGCCGTGGCGATGGACGCGCCTGCGTTTCGGCCTGTCGCTGCTGGGCGCGGGCCTATTTGCCCTGCTCCTGCTCACCCTCTTCCTGGGAACCCCGCTGGCCGAGGTCCCCCGGACGGGAATCGCCGCTTTCGCGATGAAGACGGGTTTTTCGCTCGCCGTGGCCCTGGCGGGCGCCTCCGCGCTGTTCGCGAGCGGCAGCCCCGGCAGCGGAATGCGCGTGCCCTTGATGGTGATCGGCCTGGCCTTCCTCGTCATGGTGGTGCTTGCCCTTGGCGAAATCCTCGCCGCCGAGCCCGCCTGGCCCGGCGCAAGCTGGAAGACCTGCCTCACCTCGATCGTCCTGCTAACGCCGCTGGGCTTCGGCGGCGGGGTCCTGGCCATGCGCAGGCTTGCCCCGGTCCGGCCGAGGATTTCCGGCGCGCTGGCGGGGCTTGGCGCGGCCGCCACCGCCGCCACTGCCTATGCGCTGTGGTGCCCGGAGACCAACGCGCTGTTCCTGCTGAGCTGGTACGCCATGCCGATCGCGCTGGCCGGCCTCGCCGGGGCGCTTTTGGGGCCACGATTGCTGCGCTGGTAGGGCTACGCAATCGTCAGCGCGAAGGGGCCCTCGCCCTCGACATGGTGCGGCACTTGCAGCGGGACCACCAATTGCGCGGGGGCGACGAGGTCCTCGTGGCCGCCCTGCGCGTCGTCCCACACGAAACGCAGCGATCCCTCGGTCAGGTCGATCAGGCCCCAGGCGCCGGGCTTCAGGCGGTGCTCGGCGCGCAGACCCTGCGGCAGGGTTTCGGCGCCGAACGGCCCGATCGTCCGGTAGGTCGCGCTTCCGGAGGGGAGGCTGCCGCGCGGAGCGATAGGAGCCGCTTCAGACATGGGGGAGGTCCTTTCCGGCGCGCCCGGCGGCGAGGCCGTCTCGGTGCATGGCGATGGCGGTCAGCAGGCTGTCGGCGATCATCCGGGCGCGTTCACCGACCAGCGCGGTCGCCCCGGGATGGCCTTCGGCCTCGCGCAAGGTGGCGTAGAACAAGTCGAGCCAGCGGCTGAAATGGGTGACATCGAGCCCGGGAATGGCGAGGTGCTTGAGCATCGGGTTGCCGGCGAATTCGCCGCTGCCCAGCAGCACCGAGCGCCAGAAGGCCTTCATCCGCGCGAGGTGCGCCGGCCAGTCGGCGATCCGCGCGGCGAAGATCGGGCCGAGCAGCGCGTCGTCGCGGACCTTGGCGTAGAACGCCTCGACGAAGTGGTCGATGTATTCGGCATCGACCCCGATCGCCTCGGCCGCGGCGCGCTTTTCGGCGCGCTTCCGGGCCGCGTAGGCGCGGCCTTCGGCATCGGCGTTGCGGGACTGGGCGGCGGCGATCGACATTGGGCGACTCACTTATTAGGTATCTGATAAGCGGATTAAACCGCGTTGCCGCTCAAATCAACATCTGATATGCATATTTTATGCAGCTGAGCCTCCACACCGACTATGCCCTGCGCGTGCTGATGGCGCTCGCCGCCGCTGGACCGCAGCTGTCGGTCGACGACATCGCCCGCCGCTACGGCATTTCGCGCAACCACCTGGCCAAGGTTTCCCAGAAGCTCCAGGCCGAAGGGCTGGTCGAAACCTTCCGCGGCCGCGGCGGCGGGACGCGCCTCGCCCGCCCGCCGCACGAGATCGTCGTCGGCGACGTCGTCCGCCGGTTCGAGAACTTCGACCGCTTCGTCGGCTGCTTCGCCGCCGGCGGCACGGGTTGCGCGGTGAACGGGCTGTGCGCGCTCAAACCGGCGCTGGCCGGCGCGCTCGACGCGTTCCTTGCCCACCTCGACGGCGTGCGCCTGAGCGACCTCGTGCCCGACCGGGCCGCCTTCGCCGGGCGGCTCGAAAGCGTCGCCGCCGCTGCCGCCTGAGCCACGCTGACGGCGCTGGCGGCTCTGGCGCGCCACTGCCATGCTGGCACGATGTTCAAGCGATTCGCCCTCGCCGTCACGCTCGCCCTCGCCGCTCCCGCCGCCGCGCAGGATGCCCCGCCGCCGCCGGCGAGCGCAACGGTTGTGCTCGAAACCGCGTTCGGCGACATCGTGCTGGCGATCGAGACCGAGCGCGCGCCGGTCACCGCCGCCAACTTCCTGCGCTACGTCGACGAACACCGGTTCGACGGGATCGTGTTCTACCGCGCGATGCGGCTCGACTGGGGCGAGCAGCCCAACGGCCTGGTCCAGGCCGGAACGCAGTACGATCCCGCGCGCGTGCTGCCGCCGATCGCCCACGAGCCGACCAGCGCCACCGGCGTGCTGCACAAGGCCGGCGCGATCTCGATGGCCCGCTACGAGCCCGGCAGCGCCACCGGCGACTTCTCGATCATGCTCAGCGACCAGCCGGGCCTCGACGCCGATCCGTCGAGCGACGACCCGGACATCAGGGCCGGCTTCGCCGCCTTCGGCCATGTCGTTTCGGGCATGGAAGTCGTCCGCGCGATCTTCGATGCGCCGACCGATCCCGACAAGGGCGAAGGCTGGATGAAGGGCCAGATGCTGGCCGATCCGGTCAGGGTGATCCGCGCGCGGCGGGTGGCGTAGCCGCACAGTTGCACCTTTTACCAATTTTTGGTAAAGGGGTCGCTATGGCCAAGAACACTTCTGTCGCGCTCGGCGATCCGTTCGTCGAGTTCGCCCGCCGCAAGGTCGAATCCGGCGAATTCGGCTCGACCAGCGAAGTCGTGCGCGAGGCTATGCGCAAATTCATGCATGAAGATGCCGAGCGTCAGCGTCTGCTCACGTTGATCGATGAGGGATTGGCCAGTCCGATAGTGCCCTTTGATCCCAGGAGTTGGCTCGAACAGCGCTTCCCGGACGAATGACCCGCCGGATCGAATGGCACGAAACCGCCCGTGACGAATTCATGGCCTTGGGTGAATACTCCGAAACGCATTGGGGTAAGGACCGCACCCACGAGTATCTTGGCCGGATGCTGGACCAGATCGATCGGATAGCGGACAACCCGATGCTGGGTGGGGAGGCCGAATTGCCGAGGCCGGGACTGCGCAAGATCCGGGCCGGCAGTCACGTTGTGTTCTACACCACAAGTGCCGACAGAGTGGCGGTTGTGCGAATCCTGCACGAAAGCCAGGACTTCAAGGCGCGAGTGCGGTGAGGCTTTGACAAGAACATTATCGGAGTTCCAGCGAAGATGACGGTCGCCAAGATGGGCAGAGAGCGGCGTTCGCGGGCGGGCAGGAACGTGAATCTTATCCCGGGCGTCTCGCAGGACGAAGCAGGCGTGATCCACACGCCCTACGGCACGTACGACCCTGTGACCGACGTAGGCTTGCCCATAGACGCGCCCGAAGGACTGATGCGGAAAATCCTGATCGCGCTCATTCGTGACGGTGAGGAGAGCGGGCCGGCGGAACCGTTCGACTGGGACGGATTCATAGAACGGAAGTTTGGGGGTTGAGTGACGTGGCACCGTTATGCCCGAACTAAGGGTTATCCCTCTCAAATTGAGCGATCATCTCATCCACAGTAGGCGGTGGATCGACAACTCTAGCAATGGCGCTCGTGTAGACTTCAATGTCTACAAGTAGTTGGCGCATCTCACCTAATTCTGAGATCAACTCGTTGTGATCTTCGTGCCTATTCTTGTTAGCCGCGCCGATTGCCTCGCAAACCGCATACGAGGCCCAAAGAACCGCGATGACCAGCAATACCGGCCCATAAGCAATCAAGTCGCCCAACATGCCTCCTCCCGATTCCTTAGGAAAATATGCGCTTCAGGCACTGATTTTGCAAACCAACCAAACTCCGAACTAAAATGCTGACCCATTCCTGCTCTCTACTATTAGAACGCCATCAATAAACCCGCTTCTTCGGCTTGATGTACGCGATATCGTCGGTCAGCGTGTATTCGTGGACCGGGCGGTAATCGAGGCGGACCTTGCCGCCTTTCCCGCCCCAGCCGTCGAACCAGGCGGCGGTGTGCTTCATCCAGTTCTTGTCGTCGCGCTCGGGGTAATCCTCGTGCGCGTGGGCGCCGCGCGATTCCTTGCGGTTGTGCGCGCCGTGGATCGTCACCGTCGCCTGGGCGATCAGGTTGTCGAGCTCGAGCGTTTCCACGAGGTCGGTGTTCCACACCAGCGAGCGGTCGGTGACCTGGATGTCCTCCATCCGCCTGAAAGTCTCGGCGAGCTTGGCCTTGCCCTCGGCGAGCAGCTCGTCGGTGCGGAACACGGCGCAATGGGCCTGCATGTTCTTCTGCATCTCGACCCGGATTGCCGCTGTCGGTGAGCCGCCGGCGGCGTTGCGGAAATGATCGAGCCGCGAAAGCGCGAAATCGGCGCTGTCCTTGGGCAGCTCTTCCTGCTTCGCGCCGGGCGTGATCGTCTCCTTGAGCCTGAGCCCCGCGGCGCGGCCGAACACCACCAGGTCGATCAGCGAGTTCGAGCCCAGGCGGTTCGCGCCGTGGACCGATACGCAGGCCGCCTCGCCCACCGCGAACAGGCCGGGGACGAGGGTTTCGGGATCGCCGTCGGCGCCGATGGTGACGACTTCGCCGTGATAGTTCGTCGGGATGCCGCCCATGTTGTAATGCACCGTCGGGCACACCGGCAGCGGCTGGCGGGTGAGATCCACCCCGGCGAAGATCTTGCCGCTCTCGGTGATCCCCGGCAGCCGCTCGTGCAGCACCTTGGGATCGATGTGGTCGAGGTGGAGGTGGATGTAGTCGCCATGCTCGCCGAGGCCGCGCCCTTCGCGCATTTCCATCGCCATCGCGCGGCTGACGACATCGCGGCTGGCCAGGTCCTTGGCGCTGGGGGCATAGCGCTCCATGAAGCGCTCGCCTTGCGAGTTGGTGAGATAGCCGCCCTCGCCCCGCGCGCCTTCGGTGATCAGCACCCCCGCGCCGTAGATGCCCGTGGGGTGGAACTGGACGAATTCCATGTCCTGCAGCGGCAGCCCCGCGCGCAGCACCATCCCGCCGCCGTCGCCGGTGCAGGTATGCGCCCCGGTGCAGGTGTAATAGGTCCGGCCATAGCCGCCGGTCGCCAGCACCACCGCATGGGCGCGGAAGCGGTGGATCGAGCCGTCGTCGAGGCATAGCGCGATCACGCCGACGCAGCGCTTCCCGTTTGGGCCGCTCGCCATGATCAGGTCGATCGCGAAGTATTCGATGAAGAAGTCGGCGTCGTGCTTCAGGCTCTGCTGATAGAGCGTGTGGAGCATGGCATGGCCGGTGCGGTCGGCCGCGGCGCAAGTGCGCTGCGCGGGCGGGCCCTCGCCCATGTTCTGCATCATCCCGCCGAAGGGGCGCTGGTAGATCGTGCCCTCGGCGGTGCGCGAAAACGGCACCCCGGCATGTTCGAGCTCGTAAACCGCCTGCGGCGCCTCGCGCACGAGATATTCGATCGCGTCCTGGTCGCCCAGCCAGTCCGACCCCTTGACCGTGTCGTACATGTGCCAGGTCCAGTGGTCCGGGCCCATGTTGCCGAGGCTCGCCGCGATCCCGCCCTGCGCGGCGACGGTGTGGCTGCGAGTCGGGAAGACCTTGGTGATGCACGCGGTCCTGAGGCCGGCCTCGGCGCTGCCCATCGTCGCGCGCAGGCCCGAGCCGCCCGCGCCGACCACCACTACATCATAGGTATGGTCGACGATCCTGTAGGCCGGCTGGACGGTCATCAGGCGGCTCCCCCAAGGGCAAGGCGGACGATCGAGAACACCCCGAAGGCCGCGCCGCCGAACGTGAACAGGTTGAGCGCCAGGAACGCGGCGAACTTGTTGCCCGGCTCGTGCACATAATCCTCCAGCACGACCTGCAGGCCGAGGCGCGCATGCCAGAACAGCGATACCACCAGCAGCGCCATCGCCGTCGCCGGCAGCGGCCGCACGATCCAGCCGTGCACCGCCTCGTAGCCGAGGTCGGGCAGCATGAGCAGCGAGATCGCCAGGAAGCCGGCCAGCAGCAGGTTGCCCGCCGCGGTGAAGCGCTGCACCAGCCAGTGGTGCGTCCCTTGCCTGGCCGAGCCGAGGCCGCGTACCCGGCCGATCGGAGTTCCGTTACCCATGCGTCGTCACCCTAGGAGTGGAGCAGCGAGGCCCAGAAGGCCGCGGTGAGGGCGACTCCCGCCGCCGGCGTGGCGATCGAGAAGGCCCGGTTGGTGGTGAGCTCGTAGCCGGCGCCGATGTCCATCACGAAGTGGCGGATGCCCGAGGCGAGGTGATTGAAGAAGGCCCACGAAATGCCGACGAGGACGACCATGCCGTACCAGCTCGAGGCGTGCCCGGCGAACGCGGCATAGGCCTCGGGGCCAGAGGCCAGCGCGCAGAGCCACCACAGCAGCACCGGCAGGCCGACCAGCGCCATGCCGTCGCCGGTCACGCGGTGGAGGATCGAGACCGCCATGTGCGGGCCCCATTTCCAGATCGACAAGTGCGGCGAAAGCGGGCGTCCGGCCATCTTCAGTCCGATTGGTTCGAGTGTGCCCTTCCCTTAGGACGCTTGGCGCAATGGTCAAGCGAGGCAACAGCGGCTAGAGCCACGGCAATGCCGAACATCCTTCTCACCGGTTCCACGCGCGGCATCGGCAAGGCCACCGCCGAAGCGCTCAAGGCGCGCGGGGCGACCGTGATCGGTCATTCCTCGCGCGGCGCGGGCGGCGACGCGATCGCCGCCGACTTCACTCACCCGCACGCGCCGCAATCGCTGTGGCAACAGGCGCTCGAACGCGCCGGCGGCCAGATCGACGTGCTGGTCAACAACGCCGGGCTGTTCGCCGCCGACCCGCTCGATTCGTCCGACATCGCCTGGCTCGACGCGTGGGAAGACACCATGCGGATCAACCTCACCGCCGCCGCGCAACTGTCGCGCTTCGCAGTGCGCCACTGGCTCGAAACCGGCCGGCCGACGAACGGAATCAGGGGGCGCATCGTCCACGTCGCCAGCCGCGCCGGGCACCGCGGCGATTCGCCCGACCACTGGCATTATGCCGCCTCGAAAGGCGGGATGCTGGCGCTGCACAAGACCATCGCCCGCGCCTATGCGAACAAGGGAATCCTCAGCTTCGCCATCGCGCCCGGCTTCACCGACACCGCGATGGCCGGCGACTACCTCGCCAGCCGCGGTGGTGACGGCCTGTTGGCCGACATCCCGCTCGGCCGCGTCGCCACCCCGCAGGAAATCGCCCGGATCGCGGTGTTCTGCGCGCTCGACGCCCCGCCGAGCATGACCGGCGCGACAATCGACGCCAACGGGGCGAGCTATGTTCGCTGATCCGGGCCACCACCCCCAAACCCCCTCCTCTGAAGAGGAGGGGGCTTTCAGGATGCACAGTCGACTCCCCCTCCTCTTCAGAGGAGGGGGCCGGGGGGTGGTGGCGTTCGCATTGCTTGCCGCCTGCTCGGCCTCGCAGGCACTCGCGCCGGAGCCCGCCGACGCCGACGCGCAGGCGCAATGGGCCGCGCAATGCAAGGACTGGGACGAGTGGGACAAGCCGGGACCGCCATTCCAGGTTTCCGCCAACACCTATTACGTCGGCACGTGCGGCATTTCGGCGATCCTCATCACCGGGAGCGAAGGCCACATCCTGATCGACGGCGGGCCGGACAACGCAGCGGGCATCGTCGCCAAGAACATCGAGGCGCTCGGCTTCAGGCTCTCGGACGTGAAGATCCTGCTCCACAGCCACGAGCACCACGACCACGTCGGGGGGATCGCCGAACTGCAGCGGCTGACCGGCGCCCGGCTGCTCGCCTCTCCGCAAGCCGCGGCCGTCTTTGCCAGCGGGACCGCGAGCCAAGACGATCCGCAATTCGCCGAGCACCATGCCTTTCCGGCCGCGCGCGTGGACGGAATCGTCCATGACGGCGAGGTAATCCGGCTGGGGGACATCGCCCTTGCCGCCATCGCCACGCCGGGTCACACGCCCGGCGCGCTCAGCTGGGACTGGCGGGCGTGCGAAAGCGATGCATGTGCTACGGCGGTCTATGCCGACAGCCTGACCCCGGTCAGCAGCGACGGCTATCGCTTCAGCGATCACCCAGCCGCCCTCGCCGCCTTCAGGCGCAGCCTCGAGGCGGTGGCCGGGCTTGACTGCGACATCCTGCTATCGCCGCACCCCTCGGCAAGCGGCATGCGCGACCGGTTGCTCAAGGGCGACCTGGCCGGTCCGCCGTCGTGCAAGGCCTATGCCGAGGGCCTGGCGAAGCGCCTCGACCAACGCCTGGCGCAGGAAGCCGATGGCGGATAGCTGGAAACTGGTCGGCCATGCGCCGAAGCAAGCGGTCCACGCAGCGCTGCTGGCGCACGACGAAGTCGGCGAATGGGACCCGGAGATGGTCGTTTCGGGCCACGAGATCGCCGAGGACCGGCCCGACGACTGGGTGATCGAGGCCTGGCTGCCGCGCCGCCCGCGCAAGGCCGACCGTGCGGCGGTGGCGGCGCTGTTCGCCGGCCACGCGCCCGATCTGGTCGCCGAGAAGCTGCCCGCGGCCGACTGGGTGACCGAGAGCCAGAAAAGCGTCGAGCCGATCCGCGCCGGGCGGTTTTACGTCCACACCCCCGACCACTCGCCGAGCGCCGAGCCCGGGGTGACCAGCTTGGCCATCCCCGCCAGCCAGGCGTTCGGCACCGGCCAGCACGCCACCACCGCCGGGTGCCTCGCCATGCTGACCGCAATGAAGCGGCGCGGCGTGGTCGCGCGCAGGATCGCCGACATCGGCACCGGCACCGGCCTGCTCGCCTTCGCCGCGCTCGACCTGTGGCCGCTCGCGCATGCGGTGGCGAGCGACATCGACCCGGTCTGCGCGCCGGTCGTGGCCGAAAACGCGGCGCTGAACGGCCGGCGGATCGGCGCCGGGCCGGGCGAGCTGGCGGTGGCCGTCGCCGCCGGGATGGACGACCCACACTTGCGCGCCTGCGGACCCTACGACCTCTTGATCGCCAACATCCTCGCCGGGCCGCTGGTCGAGCTGGCGCCCGATTTCGCCGAGGCGGTGCCGCCGCGCGGCAATCTGGTGCTCGCGGGCCTGCTGGCGACGCAGGAGCCTGGCGTTCGCGCCGCCTACCTCAAGGCCGGCTTCGCCTTCGTCTCCCGCATCGTCAACGGCGACTGGACGATCCTGTGGCTGCGCCGCCGCTTCGTCGGCTGATCCGCGCGCTGTTCCCCATTTCGGCATTGCGACCCCGGCCTTGTGCCGGGGGAAGCAATCCCGGGGCGGCACGGTGCAGCCCTGGATTGCCGCGGGACCTTCGGTCCCTCGCAATGACGAGCTAGGAAGGCCGGCAATGAAGACGAGACTGATCGCTGTCGCGAAATGGACCTTGCTGGCCCTCGCCGGCCTCGTGGCCGCGATCCTGCTCAGCGGGTGGATCGGCAGTTCGATCCCGCGCAATCCGGACTGGCGCGAGCCGGCCGAAGGGGTCGAGATCATGGTCGAGAGCAACGGCGTGCACACCGCGCTGGTGCTGCCGCTGGTCACGCCCGAGCGCGACTGGCGGCCGGTGTTCCCGGCAAGCGACATCGCCGCTTCGAGCGGCGACTACACCCATGTCGCGATCAGCTGGGGCGAGCGGCAGGTGTTCCTCGAGACGCCGACCTGGTGGGACCTCAGGCCCTCGACGGTGCTGCGCATCGCCGGCATCGGCGGCGAAGGGCTGGTCCACGTGGCGCACTACATCCGCCCGGCCCCGGCGGACGACATCCGCCCGCTGCGCCTGACGCACGGGCAGTACCGCCGCCTCGTCGCCGAAATCGACCGCGTGTTGCCGCAAGGCCCGCGCGACGTCCACCCCGGCTATGGCCGGCAGGACGTGTTCTATGAGACGCCCGGCCGCTACACCGTGCGCAACACCTGCAACCAGTGGACCAGCAACACCCTCGCCGCCGCGGGGGTCAAGACCGGCTGGTGGACGCCCTTTGCCGGCGGCGTGATGAAATGGGTCCCGCCGGTCGAGCGGTGACAGCCGCGCGGGACGCACCCTGGCGCGGCTGGGCCACGGGTCGGCGAAACGGCGCTCAGGGGTTGGTCGGCCCGAGCAGGCGATTGTAGATCGCGGCGGTTCCCCACGCGGCGAGCCCGGCAATCAGCGGCCATGCCACCAGGCCGGCCGCCAACCAGCCCCAGCCGGGGCCGTACATGTGTCCGTAGCCGCCGACCGCATAGCCGTCGCGCATCATGGTTCCGCCATGCATCCAGCCATAGCCGCCGCGCATCATCCCGACGGGCGTGACAACGGCGATCAGGATCGAAACCGCCCAGAACACCGCCGCGACGATTGCCGTGGCCAGGCCGAACTTCACCGCATTGAGTTTCATCATGTCCTCCACTCTTGGTGCTCGGTCCGCAATAGCCCGCCGCGATTGGGCCGTCGTTCCGGAACTTACCCAATGGCGGGCGGAGGCGGGCTCGCCTTCACTCTAGGCTCTTGGGCAGGTTCCATGAAAGGACAAACAGATGACCAGAACGACCAGGATCGCGATGCTCTCGGTTGCGGGCGCGGCGCTTTTCGCCGGCACTGCGCTGGCGCAGCAGAGCCAGCCGCAAACACCCGAGGCACCGGCGCAGACGACCTGCGTCCCGATGGGCCCCGGTCAGCACATGGCCGGTCCGCAGGGCCAGGGGATGCCGATGCAGGGCGCGATGGACGGGCAGATGATGCAGCAGAATATGCAGCAGATGCGCGCCGAGATGGTCGCGCTCCGCGAGGAAATGGCGCAGCTGCGCGCGGAATTGAAAGCGCGCCGCTAGCGCGAGCGGCGACCCGGTCGCTCCTCGGCGCGGGAGCCAGGGCGCGCACCGGGCGCGCCCTGCCCCTGTTCAGCGGGCTGCCGCGCTGGCCTCAGAACGTCCGGCTGAACCCCATCGACAAGCGCCACTTCTCCGGCACCTGGATGCCGTTCAAGTCCTGGTACAGCGGCACCGCGAACTCGGCGGACAGCTGCGGGCGCTCGCCCATGCCGAGCGGCACGCGCCAGTTGAGCCCGAACCCGGCCCTGATGGTATCACCGCCGTAGTTCGCCTGCCGGTCGGCCGGCGCGGAGTGCTTGTGCGGGCCGTTGTAGTGTCCTTCGACCTGGCCTTCGTGGCGGTATTCGAGCCGCCCGGTGGCGCCGAGGTCCCCGGCGATCAGGTAGCTGACCCAGCCGGTCGCCCGCGCCACGTCGCCGAAGCGGAAGCCGCTCGCGTTCTCCTTCTCCGCCCGCCAGCGATAGCCCGCCTGCGCGCCCCAGCCGAGCGCGCCGTCGCGGCCGTGCACGGTCAGCGAGGGCTCGAGGTCCCAGGTGCCGCTGCCCGGCTGCATGCCGTAGTGGACGAAAGTGCCGTCGGGATTGGTCTTGTCCACGGCACCGGTCGGCGCCCAGACCCCGAGCGTGGCATGCGCGCCGAAATGCGCGCCGCGGGCGAGGCGGTACGAGGCGGAAACCAGCGTGTCGGCCAAGCCCTCGGTCGAATGCGCGTGGGTTTCGCCGAACGGCAGCGCCATGCCGTGCCCGCCATGGCCGCCGCCCATCCCGGCCATCGGGTCGATCCCGAGCATGGTCATCCGGTGCCACATGTACATCGGCATGACCATGAAGGTGACCTTGTCGTTGGGCGCGTACATCAGGTCGAGCATGACCATGTCCATTTCCATCGACTTCGTGCTCACGGTGTAGCCGGCGGCGAGGATGTCGGCGTCGGAGATCGCGTCGGTGCCCGAACGGCTGGTCCCGGCGGCGCGGGTGCGCTCGAAGCGCAGGCCGAGCATGAACTCGCCGCCGTCGTGCATGTGCTCGTTCATCAGCCCGGCGCTCGGGTGGAGCAGCGGGGCATCGACGGTGATTTCATCGGTGGCGACGGTCTCCTGCGCCAGGGCGGGAGAGGCGAAAAGGGAAGCGGCCAGCGCCAGCGCGCTGCCGCAAGGCAGTGTCTTCATTGCGGTAATCCTGTGAAAGCGTGGTGATCGGCCGGACCCAGGGCCCGGTACGGCATCAGGCTTTCGCGGGAGGGGCGCGCGCGGGCGGCAGCTGCCGCGCGGCGGCGGCGAGCGCGAACGGCGCTTCGGCCGTGGTAAAGCTTTCGACGGTCGCGCGGGGCAGCGGCAGGTCGAAGGCGTCCGGCCCCGGCGCGTCGCCGGTGGCGAGGCTGGCGAACGCGCACGGCTGCTGCTCGCGGCTCTCGCCCTTATCCTTCTTCCCGAGCGGGATCGTCAGCACCGCGTCCGAATGGCAGACGGTGATGGTGACCGCGCCGTCGGCGGCGGCCTCGGCCATGTAGCCCTGCGGGATCGCCGCGCGCATCAGCAGCGCCGCCGCCAGCAGCAGCCAGGCGAGGCCCAGCCTCGCGCGCGGAGTCGTGGAAACGCTCATTCGGGAAGCGCCGCTAGGCTTCCTTGCCGCGCGATGCAAGCGGCCGGGCGAGGATCAAGGTCAGCCCGGCCGCCAGCAGCGCGGCCAGCGCCATGACCAGGAAGGCCGGCGTCGCGTCGCCCGCATTGCCCTCGCGCACGCGGCCGAGCATGTCGGGGCCGACGAAGCCGCCGAGCTGCGACAGCGCGTTGATCCAGGCGATCCCGCCCGCCGCCGCCGCGCCCGAGAGGAACGCCGTCGGCAGGGTCCAGAACACCGCCAGCCAGGCCATCGCCCCGGTCGCGATCATCGTCAGCGCGACGATCGAGACCACCGGCGCGTGGCCGGCGAAGGCGAGCAGCGTGAGGCCGGCCGCCGACGCGACGAGCGCCAGCGTCGCGTGCCAGCGGCGCTCGCCGGTGCGGTCGGAATGGCGCGCGACGAGCACCATCAGCACCGCGGCGATCCCCCAGGGAATCGCGCTCACCAGGCCGACCTTGAGGTAGGCGCCCTTGGCGATGCCCAGTTCCTGCACCAGCGTCGGCATCCAGAAATTGAGCGCATTGTTGATCACCGCGCGCAGGAAATCGGCCAGCGCCAGCGCCCACACCCGCCAGTCGAGGAAGATCGCCGCGAGGCCGAACCGCTGCCCCGCCCCGGCCTTGGCCGCTTCGTCTTCCGCCAGCCTGGCTTCGACCAGCTCGCGCTCCTGTGCGCTCAGCCAGCGGGCATCGCGGGGCCCGTCAGGCAGCCTTGCCAGCACGACCAGGCCGAGCACGATCGACGGCAGCGCCTCGAGCAGGAACAGCCATTGCCAGCCGCGCAGGGCCGCCGCGCCGTCCAGATATTCGAGGATCAGGCCCGAGACAGGCGATCCGAGCGCGCTCGCCAACGGGATGGCGATAATGAACAGCGCCACCGCATGCGCCCGCCGCGCGGCCGGAAACCAGTAAGTCAGGTAGAGGATCACCCCGGGAAAGAACCCGGCCTCGGCAATGCCGAGCACGAAGCGCAGCGCATAGAAGCTGAATTCGGGGTCGCTCAGTCCGAGCAGGCCGGCCAGCGGCCCCCAGCGCAGGTCGCCGAGGAACATGAACGCCGCCGAGACCGCGCCCCAAGTCAGCATGATCCGCGCGATCCACCGGCGCGCGCCGACCCGCGCGAGGATCAGGTTCGACGGCACCTCGAACAGGAAGTAGCCAATGAAGAACACCCCCGCACCGAAGCCGTAGACCGCGTCGGACAGCGCCAGGTCGCTCGCCATCTGCAGCTTGGCGAAGCCGACGTTGACCCTATCGAGGATGGCGACGAAGTAGCCCGCGAACAGCAGCGGCAGGATGCGGCGGGCAATCTTCGCGTACGTCGCGGCTTCGAACTGGCCGTCGCCGTGCGGCGCCTTAGTGTCTCCGTCCATCCGTCCCCCTCCTCCCCGAGTATTGTGAGCCCCAGCGAAGGCTGGGGTCTCAGGCCGCCAGCGCCCCGCCCTTGGCACGAGGTCCCTGCCTGCGCAGGGACTCAAAGGGCCCTAGCCAGCCGCCCTGGATTGCCGCGGGGCTGCGCCCCTCGCAATGACGAAGTCGTGCGGCGCCTTGGTGTCTCCGTCCATCCGTCCCCCTCCGAGTATTGTGAGCCCCAGCGAAGGCTGGGGCCTCAGGCCGCCAGCGCCCCGCCCTTGGCACGAGGTCCCTGCCTGCGCAGGGACTCAAAGGGCCCTAGCCAGCCGCCCTGACGATCTCGGCCCAGGCCGCTTCGTCGATCACCTCGATCCCCAGTTCGGCCGCCTTCTTCAGCTTGCTGCCCGCGCCCGGCCCGGCGACGACGAGGTCGGTCTGCGCGCTGACCGAGCCGGCGGCCTTGGCGCCGAGCCGTTCGGCCTGCGCCTTGGCCTCCTCGCGGCTCATCGTCTCGAGCTTGCCGGTGAACACCACGGTCTTGCCCGAAACCGCGCTCGCCCTGGTCTCGACCACGTAGGGCGGCGGCGACAGCTCGGCGAGCAGGTCGTCCCACACCTGCCGGTTGTGCGCCTCGTGGAAGAAGTCGCCGAGCGCCTCGACCACCACCGGGCCGACGCCGTCGATTTCGGTGAGCGAGGCCGCGGCCTCGGCGTCGCCGGCGTGCGCCTTCTCGGCCGCCTCGCGCAGCGCCGGGAGGGTGTGGAAGTTCTTCATCAGGTCGCGCGCGGTGACCGCGCCGACGTGGCGGATGCCGAGCCCGAACAGCAGCCGCGCGGCGTCGGGCGCGCGGCGCGCCTCGATCGATGCCAACAGGTTGTCCACAGACTTGTCCTGCCAGCCTTCGCGGCCGACCAGCTCGCCGCGGTGCCGGTGCAGGCGGAAGATATCGCCCGGCCCCTTCGCCAGCCAGCCCAGCTCCATGAACTCGAGAATCGACTTCTCGCCCAGCCCCTCGATGTCGAGCGCGGCGCGGCTGGCGAAATGGCGCAGCCGCTCGAACTGCTGCGCGCGGCAGATCAGCCCGCCGGTGCAGCGCACGTCGACCTCGCCTTCCTCGGCGACCGCCTCGCTGCCGCAAACCGGGCAGCGATCGGGGAAGCGATAGCGCGGGCGCTTCTCGCCGCGGGTGAGGTTCTCGACCACTTGCGGGATCACGTCGCCGGCGCGCTGGATCACGATCCGGTCGCCTATGCGCAAGCCCAGCCGCTCGATCTCGTCGCGATTATGCAGCGTGACGTTGGTCACGGTCACCCCGCCGACCAGCACCGGGGCGAGCCGCCCGACCGGGGTCAGCTTGCCGGTGCGGCCGACCTGGATGTCGATCTGCTGCAGCGTGGTTTCGGCGCGTTCGGCGGGGAACTTGTGCGCCAGCGCCCAGCGCGGCGCCTTGGCGACGAAGCCGAGCCGCTGCTGCAGCGCCAGGCTGTCGACCTTGTAGACCACGCCGTCGATGTCATAGGGCAGCCTTGCCCGCTTGGCGCCGATGGCGCGGTATTGCCGCAGCATGTCGTCGAGCGAACGGCACAGCGCGAGGTCGGGCGAGACCTCGAAGCCCCAGTCGGCGATCCGCCGCATCGCCGCGTGCTGGCTCTCGCCGGGCAGCTCGCTCGCCGCGCCCCAGCCCCAGGCGAGGAAGCGCAAGGGGCGCTGCGCGGTGACCGCGGGGTCCTTCTGCCTGAGCGATCCCGCCGCGGCATTGCGCGGGTTGGCGAACTGGCGGACCCCGCCCGGGTCGAACGCTTCGCCGGCGGCTTCCGCGGCCGCTTTCGCGTCTGCCATCAGCTGTGCATTGAGCGCGGTAAACGCCTGTTTTTCCATATAGACTTCGCCGCGAACCTCGAGAACAGCAGGCCACGGGCCACCACCCCCAACCCCCTCCTCTGAAGAGGAGGGGGCTTTGGAGCGCGTCGCCTTGTTCCCCCCCTCCTCTTCAGAGGAGGGGGCCGGGGGGTGGTGCAGGCGCCGCGGGATATCGGCGATGTGCATCACGTTCGCCGTCACGTCTTCGCCGACCAGGCCGTCGCCGCGCGTGGCAGCCCGCACGAGAACCCCGTGCTCGTAGCGCAGCGAGCACGACAGCCCGTCGATCTTGTCCTCGGCGGTGAACGCCAGCGGGGCGTCCTCGGCCAGGTTGAGGAACCGCCGCACGCGGGCGACGAAATCGGCCACTTCCTCGTCGGCGAAGGCGTTGTCGAGGCTCGCCATGCGGACCTCGTGCGCGACCTTGCTGAGCGGCGAGGCGGAGACTTCGTAACCGACCACCCGGCTCGGGCTGTCGGGCCGCACCAGATGCGGGAATCGCGCTTCCAGCTCCGCATTGCGCCGCACCAGCGCGTCGTACTCGGGGTCGGAAATCTCCGGCGAATCCTCGGCATGATACAGCCGGTTGTGATGCGCGATCGCCCTGGCGAGCCGCATCAGCTCGTTGGCGGCTTCGGCTTCGGTGAGGGGGGTGCTCAATTCCCCCCCTCCTCTTCAGAGGAGGGGGCCGGGGGGTGGTGCTCGCCGCGGTTCGGCCAGCGATCCGACACCCGCTCCAGCGCCTGCATGATCGTCCGCAGAACGCCATCCATGTTTCGCATCACATCCTCGTTCGTGAACCGGAGCGTGGCGAAGCCATTTTCCGTCACCAACTTCTGATCGATGTTCCGATCAATCTCGGCATCATGCGTGTGTCCGTCGATCTCGATTACCAACCCTTTGGCCGGACAGAAGAAGTCGACGATACGCCAGCCGATCACGTCCTGGCGTCGAAACTTGGCCTCTCCAAGGCGGCTATCCCGCAACTCGTTCCATAGTCGCCGCTCCGGTTCTGTCGGACAATTGCGCATTTCTCGGGCGCGACGCAGCAAGTCACGGCGCGTGACGCCACCACCCCCAACCCCCTCCTCTGAAGGGGAGGGGGCTCTGGAGCGCATCGCCCGGTTCTCCCCCTCCTCTGGAGAGGAGGGGGCTTTGCGGCGCCGCTCCATGGTCTCCCCCTCCTCTTCAGAGGAGGGGGCCGGGGGGTGGTGCTGGCTCATGTTTACACCCCCTCCAGCAGCCGGTCGGCCTGCGCGCGCGCCTCGCTGGTGATCTCGGCGCCCGAGAGCATCCGGGCGATCTCTTCCTGCCGCCCGGCATCGTCGAGCAAGTGGACCGAGGTGCGCGTCACCGTGCCTTCGGAAGACTTGGCGATCACATAGTGCGTCCGCCCGCGCGCGGCGACCTGCGGGCTGTGCGTCACCGCCAGCAGCTGCCCGCCCTCGGCCAGCCGCGCGAGGCGTTCGCCGATGGCGCTCGCCACCGCGCCGCCGACGCCGCGGTCGATCTCGTCGAAGATCACCGTCGCCGCGCCGCCCTGCTCGGCCAGCGCGACCTTGAGCGCGAGGATGAAGCGGGAGAGTTCGCCGCCGCTGGCGATCTTGTTCAAGGGCGCGAAGTCGGCCCCGGGATTGGTGGCGATGAGGAATTCGACCGAGTCCATCCCCGCCGGCCCCCAGCGATCCTCGGCCAGCTCGGCAATGGCGGTGCGGAAGCGCGCGGCGTCGAGCTTCAAGGGCGCCAGCTCGGCGGCGACCGCTTCGTCGAGCCTGAGCGCGGCGGAAACGCGGTTGGCGTGGAGCGCCTCGGCCCGCGCGCGGTAGCTCCCGTGCGCGGCGCGCTCGGCCTGCTCCAGCGCGCCGACGTGCGCGTCGCCGGCCTCGATCGCGTCGAGCGCCTCGCGCATCTGCCGCATCCTCGCCGGCAGCTCGTCGACTTCGCAGCGATGCTTGCGGGCGAGCGCGCGCAGCTCGAACAGGCGGGTCTCGATCCGGTCGAGCTCGGCGGGATCGTGCGTCAGCGCCTCGGCGGCGGCGGCGAGCTTGTCCTCGGCTTCGCCCGCCTCGATCACCGCGCGGTCGAGCGCGGCGAGCGATTCGGCCAGCAGCGCGTGCTCGCCGGCGATCCGGTCGAGCCGCCGGGCGGCCGCGCGCAGCGTCGCCAGCGCCGAATCCGAGCCGTCCCACAGCGCGCGCAATTGCTCGAGGTCGCCCGCCAGCTTCTCGCCCTTCTGCATGTCGGACCGCGCCCCGGCGAGCGCGTCCTCCTCGCCTTCGTGCGGCTCGAGCGCGGCCAGTTCGGCGAGGTGGGCGACGAGCAGGTCCTGGTCGGCCTTGGCCTGCGCGATCGCGGCGCGCGCTTCGCGGAGCTGCGCCTCGGCCGCGCGCCAGGCTTTCCAGGCCGCCTCGACTCCCTCGACATCCGCCCCGGCATAGCGGTCGAGCAGCGCGCGGTGGCCGCGCGGGTTGACCAGGCCGCGGTCGTCGTGCTGGCCGTGCAGCTCGACCAGCGCCGGGGCGAGCTCGCGCAGCAGCGCCGCGCCGACCGGCTGGTCGTTGACGAAGGCCTTCGAGGCGCCGTCCGCCTTGAGCGTGCGGCGCAGGATAAAGGGCTCGCCGGGCTCGATCTCGGCTTCGGCCAGCGTCTCGCGCACCGCTGCCGGCAATCGCGCGAATTCGAAAGTCGCGGTCACGCTCGCCCGCTCCTCGCCCGCGCGCAGCAGACCGCTGTCGGCGCGGTTGCCGAGCACCAGACCGAGCGCGTCGAGCAGGATCGACTTGCCCGCGCCGGTCTCGCCGGTGAGCACGCCGAGCCCGCCGGGAAAGGCGAGGTCGAGCGCCTCGATCAGCACGATGTTGCGGATGGCGAGCTGGGTCAGCATTGCGGTCGGGCCCAGCATTACGGTTCGCGCCGGCAATCCGCAACGCCGCGGCCGCCGCTGTCACCATTCGCGCGCGGCCGGGCGCCGAGCCTCGCCGCGGCTTCGCGCCGACGGCCGCCGCGCGTTACCTGCCTGTCTTGAAAGGAAATCTTAACGCTCGTCTGGCCTTCTGGCCACATCGTTCGCTCGCAGGGGGTCGCGCTCGTGTCGGTTCTGGTCATCCGCGCCAACAAGAGATTCGCCGTCAGGCGCTCCGTCATGTTGCGCGAACCGGGCGGCCGCAAGCGCGGCGGGCTGATGATCGAACTCTCCAGCGAAGGCTGCCGGATCAGCAACGTCGACAGCCGGGCCTACACCATCGACCAGGAACTGACGCTCGACCTCGGCCAGGGCAAACGCCTCGGCGGGCGCGTGCGCTGGGCGCATGACGGGTTCGTCGGGCTCAAGTTCGCCGCCGCGCTGCGCCAGGTGGAACTCGGCGAGCTGATCGAGAACAGCCGCCTCGGCGATACCCGCGAAGCCCGCTACGGCACCTGACCGGCGGCTCAGCTGGCGAGCTGGGGAGCCTCTTCGCCGATCAGCGCATAAGCCTTTTCGTACCACTCGCTGCCCGGATAGTTGGCCCCGAGCACGGCGGCGTACTTCTTCGCTTCCTCGGGGATGCCGAGCGCCAGGCTGGTCTCGGTCAGGCGGTAGAGCGCCTCGGGCGCGTGGCTGGTGGTCTGGTACTGCTCGATCACGTTGCGGAAGCGGAGCTGCGCGGCGAGCCAGCGGCCCGACCGCTCGTAGAAGCGGCCGATGTCCATTTCCTTGCCCGCGAGGTGGTCATTGACGAGGTCGACCTTGACCCGCGCGTCGTCGGCATAGGGCGTCTGCGGATAGCGGCGCTGCACTTCGGTCAGCGCGTCGAGCGCCTGGCGCGTGACCCGCTGGTCGCGGTCGACGTCGCTGATCTGCTCGTAATAGCTGATCCCGATCAGGTAATAGGCGTATGGCGCGTCCTTGTTGCCCGGGTGGATCGACAGGAAGCGCTGCGCGCCTTCGATCGCCTTGTCGTAATCCTTCTGGATGTAATTGGCGAAGGCGCCCATCAGCTGCGCGCGGCGCGCCCACGGCGAATAGGGATGCTGGCGCTCGACTTCATCGAACAGCGCCGCGGCGACCTTGGTGTCGCCCTTGTCGAGCCGCTCCTTCGCCTCGTTGTAAAGCGACTCCACGTCGCGCGCGACATAGGCGGTGTCTCCGCCCTTCTTGGCGCCGATGGTTGAGCAGCCCGCCAGCAGCATGGCGGCGGCGAGCGGGGCGAGGAGGGCGGCGCCATTCGCGCGGGCGATCGTACGAAGCATGGCAGCGCCTATAGCCAGCACTTGGGTGAACGCCAAGTGAAGTGATGCGCGCGATGCACCGCCATCGATGCGGGCAATCCCCTAGGGCTTCGTTCAACCAGCTTAATCGCCGGCCGGTGCATGGCGGTCGCCCGGTGAAAGGAACCGAGTACCGCGCCATGCCGCCGCCGACCGAGATCTTGGCCCAGCCGCCCGCGAACGAGGCAGACATCTGCGCCGGCGAAGCGCGGCTGCGGGCGATCCTCGATGCGATGCCCGATTGCGTGAAGATCTTCGACGAGCAGGCGCAGCTGATCTACATCAACCCCTACGGGCTGGCGCTGCACCAGGTGCCCGACCTCGACACCATCAACAATTCGGGCTTTGCCTTCGTGCCGCCCGAATACCTGGCGCAAGCCGCCGCCGTGCACCAACGCGTGATCGCCGGCGAGACGGTCGTGTGGTCGTACGAGATCGTCGGCCTCGAGGGGGGGCGGCGGCACGTCGAGGCCCATGCCGTGCCGTTTCGCATGCCGGGCGGCGCGCTCGTCCAGCTGAGCGTTTCGCGCGACGTCAGCGAACGCAAGGCAACCGAAGACGCCTTGCGCCGCAGCGGCGAACGCCTGCGCCTGATCCAGGACGCAACCGGGCTCGCCGAGTTCGAGACCAGCGCCAGCGGCATCCGCTCCTATTCCGATCGCTTCTTCGACCAGGTCGGCCTGCCGCCGCGCGACAGCGTGATCTCCTTCGCCGAATGGCTCGAAACGGTCCACCCCGACGACCGCGAACGGCTGCAGACCCAGTTCGACCGCCTGCTGCGCGAGCAGGAATGGTTCGAGATCGAGTTCCGCGTCGTCCGCGCCGACACCGGCGAAGTCCGCTGGCTGTCCTCCCATTGCGTGGTCGAGCGCGACGAGGACGGCAACCCGGTCCGCTGCATCGGCGCGCATTTCGACATCACCGACCGGAAACGCGCGGAAGAAGCTCTGCGCCAGAACGAGGCGCGCCTTCGGGCGATCCTCGACGCGATGCCCGATTGCGTGCGGATCTTCGACGAAAACAAGCGGCTGGTCTATATCAACCCATATGGGCTGGAACTGCTCGAGGCTCCGGATCTCGAGACCCTGGCCGGTTCGGGCCACGTGCCCGTACCTCCCGAATACGTGGCCGAGAGCGCCGATGTGCACAATCGCGTGATGGCCGGCGAAACGGTGGTGTGGAGCTATGAGACCGTCGGCATGCGCGGCGGGCGCCGCCACGTCGAGGCCCATGCGGTGCCGTTCGTCCTGCCCGACGGCGCGAGGGCGCACATGTGCATTTCGCGCGACATCACCGAGCGCAAGCGGGCGGAAGACGCGCTCAGGCTCAGCGAGCAGCGGCTGCGGCTGGTGCAGGAAGCCACCGGTCTCGCCGACTTCGAGTCCGGTACCGACGGGATCGCCCACGTGTCCGAAAGCATGGTCGAGCAGCTCGGCCTACCGGCGGGCACCAAGACGCTGAGCTTCGACCAGCTGCTCGAATACGTCCATCCCGAGGACCACGAACTGCTTCGCAGCGCGATCGAACGGAGCCTTCTTTCCCGCGAGACCTTCCAGTGCGAGTTCCGCATCGTCCACGGCATTACCGGCGAGGTCCGCTGGATCTACAGCCGCACGAAGGTGGAGCGCGACGAGAACGGCGATGCGATCCGCAGCATCGGCGCGCACCTCGACATCACCGACCGCAAACGCGCCGAGGAAGCCCTGCGCGAGAGCGAGGAGCGCTTCCGCCTCGCCGCCGAAGCCGCCGGGCTCGGGGTGTGGGACTACGATTCGATGCTCGACGAGCGGTCGTGGTCGGGCCGGCTGCGCGAGATGTTCGGCTTCCCGCCCAACACCCCCGCCTCGCTCAACCTTGCCGGCCAGTGCGTCAGCGCCGACGAACGCGCCGACTTCCTGCGCAAGCTGGACGAGATCCGCGCCGGCAACGTCGAGCGCTTCAACGCCTCGTTCCGGATCAACCGCGCCGACGACGGGCGCGAGCGCTGGGTCGCCTTCAACGCCTGGCGCACCCACCGGGCCGACACCGGATCGCAGCGGATCATCATGACCGTGCGCGACGTGACCGAGGAAAAGACCGCCGAGGAGCGGATCCGCTGGAGCGCCAGCCACGACCCGCTGACCCGGCTCGCCAATCGCACGCTGTTCCAGCAGAAGCTCGACGCCGCGATCCGCTCGGCCCGCGCCACCGGCAAAGCGGTCGGCGTGCTGCTGCTCGACCTCGACCATTTCAAGCAGATCAACGATTCGCTCGGCCACGACGTCGGCGACGCGCTGCTCAAGATGTTCGCCGACCGGCTGCGCAGCGTGATCCGCTCGCAGGACACGGTGGCGCGGCTCGGCGGCGACGAATTCGCCATCGTCGTCCCCAGCCTGCACGGCAGCGATGACCTCCTGCGCCTGTCGCGTTCGATCCAGGAGCGGATGCGGGCCCCGTTCATCCACGGCGGCCGGGTGCTCGATTGCCGGGTCAGCTCGGGCGCCAGCATGTTCCCCGACCACGGCGGCACGGCCAAGGAAGTGCTCAAGAACGCCGACCTGGCGCTCTATGCCGCCAAGGGCGCCGGCCGGGCGATGGTGACGATGTACGAGCCGACGATGCGGCAGGACCTGCAGCGCCGCGTGGCGATGATCCAGCACGCGCGCAACGCGATCCACGACGACCACGTGATTCCCTATTACCAGCCGAAGCTGGACCTGCTGACCGGCACGGTGAACGGGTTCGAGGCGCTGCTGCGCTGGCGCATGCCCAACGGCCGGATCGGCCGGCCGGCCGCGCTCGAGGCGGCATTCGAGGATCTCGAGGTCGCCGCCGCGATCAGCGACCGGATGATCGACCGGGCGATCGCCGACATGCGCGTCTGGCTCGATCGCGGGATCGCCTTCCAGCATGTCGCGGTCAATGCGGCGGCGGCCGAATTCCGGCGCGACAATTTCGCCGAGCGCGTGCTCGACCGGCTGCGCCGCCACAACATCCCCACGCGCTGCTTCCAGATCGAGGTGACCGAAACGGTGTTCCTCGGCCGCGGCGCGGAATCGGTCCATCGCGCGCTGGCGCTGTTGAGCTCGCAGGGGGTCAAGATCGCGCTCGACGATTTCGGCACCGGCTACGCCTCGCTGCGCCACCTCAAGCAGTTCCCGGTCGACATCATCAAGATCGACCAGAGCTTCGTGCGCGACATGGAAATCGACCCGGGCGACGAGGCGATCGTGCGCGCGGTGATCAACCTCGGCCGCAGCCTCGGCATCAGCGTCGTCGCCGAAGGGATCGAGTCCGAGTCGCAGGCGGAGCGGCTGCTGACGCTCGGCTGCGATTTCGGCCAGGGCTTCCTGTTCGCCAAGGCCGTGCCGGCCAGCCGGGTGCCGGCGATCGTCGCCCACTGCCAGGCGAACGGCGCGGCCCGCTGGAACGGCGCCGGCAAGGGCGAGCTGCGGCTGGTCGCCAGCAGCGGCTGAGCATGCCCCGGGGCCCGCGCCTGCCGGCCCTGCCCGCTTCGTTTTTTGCTGCATCCGGCTGTTGCGTTCCGGGCGATATCGGGCGATCTTCGCTGCGGGATCGCCTTGGCCCCCGGACGGGACGCAACCGAGGAGAGGAACATGGATGCCATCGGCAAAGGCGCGAGAGTCATCGCCCTGGTCGGCCCCGCAGGCGCAGGAAAGACCAGCCTCGCGGAAGCCCTGCTTGAAGCATCGTCGGCCATACCCCGGCTCGGCTCGGTCGAAGCCGGGACCAGCGTCGGCGACGCGAGCCCCGAGGCGCGCGCGCGGGGGGCCTCGACCGAGCTGAACCTGCTGCGGTTCAACTGGGCCGGCGACGATTACGTCGTGCTCGACGCGCCCGGCTCGCCCGGCTTCGCCGCCGAGGCCGGCAGCGCGCTCGACGTGGCCGACATCGCGCTGGTGGTGATCACGCCCGAGCCCGAGCGCGCGGCGCTCGCCGAACCGATCCTGCGCGAGATCGAGGCGCGCGGGGTGCCGCACGCGATCTTCGTCAACAAGATCGACAAGGCGCCGGGCACGATCGAGCAATTGCTCGAGGCGCTCGAGCCGCTCAGCTCGGCGGCGCTGGTCGCCCGGCAGATCCCGATCGCGAAAGGCGAGGACGTGATCGGCTTCGTCGACCTGGCGCTCGACCGCGCCTACCACTACCGGCGCGGCAAGGCGTCCGAGCAGCTGCCGGTGGCCGAGGAAATGAAGGACGCCGAAACCACCGCGCGCTTCCACATGCTCGAACAGCTCGCCGACCACGACGACGACCTGCTCGAACAGCTGCTGGAGGACAAGGAGCCCGACTTGTCGATCGTGTTCCGCGACTTGAAGCGCGAGACGGCCGAGGGGCTGATCGTGCCGGTGATGTTCGGCTCGGCGGTCAACGAATTCGGCGTGCGCCGCCTGCTGAAGGCGCTGCGCCACGACACGCCCTCGCCCGCGCAGACCGCGCAGCGGCTGGGCATCCACGGCCCGGCGGCCGAAGTGTTCAAGGTCTGCAACGAGACCAGCGTCGGCCGCCTGGCGGTGGCGCGGGTGTTCGGCGCGGCGCTCAGCGAAGGCGGCGAGCTCAACGCCGGCCCCGGCATCGCCCACCGCGCCGGCGCGCTGTTCGCGCTGCAGGGGCCCGCCGTCACCCGGCTCAAGCGGGCCCAGGCGGGCGACGTCGTCGGCATCGCCAAGGCCGACGCGGTCAAGCCGGGCGACCGGCTGGGGATCGGCGGCGTGCCGCCCGGCCCGCGCGGCGAGCGCCGCAAGCGCGCGACCAATTACGCGCTGACCATCGCCGTCAGGGACCACAAGGACGAAGTGCGCCTGTCGACCTCGCTCAACAAGCTGCTCGAGGAAGACCCCGGCCTGACCTGGGAAACGCTCGACGAGACTCACGAGACGCTGCTGCGCGGGATCAACGAGGAGCACGTCGGCCTCGCGCTCGAGCGGCTCCGCCGGCGTTACGGCCTCGACGTGGCGACGCGCGAACCCGCGCTGGCGGTGCGCGAGACCGTGCGCAAGGCATCGACCCAGCGCGGGCGGCACAAGAAGCAGTCGGGCGGCCACGGCCAGTACGGCGACGTGGTCATCGAGCTGCGCCCGCTGCCGCGCGGGGAAGGCTTCGTGTTCGAGGACAAGATCACCGGCGGCGTCGTGCCGCGGCAATGGATCCCGGCGGTCGAACAAGGCGTGCGCGACGCGATGGCCAGGGGCCCGCTCGGCTGCCGGGTGGTCGACGTGGCGGTGACGCTGACCGACGGTTCGTACCACACCGTCGACAGTTCGGAGCTCGCCTTCCGCACCGCCGGGCGCATCGCGATGAGCGCGGCGCTGGCGGATGCCGCGCCCTACCTGCTCGAACCGGTCGCCCGCCTGACGATCCAGTCGCCCGGCTCGGCCACCTCGCGCGTCACCTCGGCCATCGCCGGCTGCCGCGGGCGGGTGCTCGACATGGCGCCGCGCGAAGGCTGGTCGCGCTGGGACACGGTCGAGGCGCTGGTGCCCGAGGCCGAGCTCGGCGCGTTCCAGGCCGAGCTGCGCTCGGTCAGCCAGGGCATGGCCACTTACGAGGCGCGCTTCGACCACCTGGCCGAAGTGGGCGGCAGGATCGCCGAAGCGATCATCCAGCGAGTGGGCGAACCGGCCTGAGGGGGCCGCCGCCGCCGCGGCCTTACTCCCAGAACGCGACCGAGCGGCACTCGATGCTTTCGCGGATGTTGGCGTGCGGGAAGCTCGGGTCGTGGAACGCGGTGTGCGGGCAGCGCCAGGTGCGGCCGTGGTCGCTGTCGTGAAACTTGAAGAACAGCGCGTCGTCGCGATCCATGTTCGAGAAGTACCACCAGCGGTGGCGCGGGTTGTGGCTGAAGATCGACGCGGCGATCATCGCTTCCTCGCCCTCGACCGGGGCGGTAAGCGCATCGCCGGTGGGGAATTCGTCGACGATGAACAGGGTGTTCGACTTCTCCTCGCCGCCGACCGCGCTGCGCCCGTCGCACACCGCCAGCGGCACGTCCTGCGGCGGGGCTGAGAACGTGCGCCAGTACGAGCTGATCAGGAAGCGCTTGTAGCCCGGCCCATCGGGAAAGTGCTTGGCGTACGTGTCGCTCGCCATGCGCTGCGCGGTCGGCGTGTTGATATCGACGTGCGCTTCGCCCGCCGGGGGCTGGATGCCGCCGGAGTGCGTGTAGCCCCTGGCCTTTTGCGCGGCGCGCTCGGAAAGGTCGGCGCTGGTGCGGATCATCCACCCGCGGGCGACGACATGGTCCGCGCCGGTCAGCTCCCTGATGTGCCGCTCCACCTCGCGTTCGTAGAGCCGGTCGACTTCGGCCTTGTCGTGGAAGTCGGCCACCGCGCTCGGCTGGCGGGCGATCATGAAGCCGTGCACATCGAGCCGGAAATGGTCGCGGATCGGCATGCCGTCGCGGATGGTCATCTCGTGGTCGGAATAGGAGCCGGTGTTGATCTCGGCCCCCTGGCTGACATAGCGCCGGGTGACGAAGTGGCCGGGATCGACGTAGCGGATCAGGGCCCGTGTCGTGCGGGCGGTTTCCTCGATATCGGGCATGGCGACGCTGGCCATCGGGCTCTCTCCGGGTCTTTTCTATCGTTCGTTACGATTGTGCCACGCGGTGCTGGCGCAAGGCAAGCCTCGCCGCTATCTGCGGACAAAAGCAACAAGCAAGGGGAGAGGGAAGCATGGGCGCCCAAAGTTCGGCACTGCCGCCGACGATCGACGACACCAGGATCTGGGACGCCTGGCTGTCGCAATTCAGGCTGCCGATCCTCAACGCCAATCTCGAGGTCGGCACCTTCAAGGCATTGAGCGAAGGCGCCTATACCACCGAGGAACTGGCGAAGGAGCTCGGCGTCGATGCCCGCGCACTGGCCATGCACCTCGCCGCGCTGTGCGCCGACGGCTTCGTCGAAAAGCGCCTCGGCAAGTGGCGCGCGACGCACCTCGCGCGCACCTGGCTGCACCCCGATGCGACCGGGTTCTGGGGCCATTTCCTCGGCAGCATCGACCGCAACGAGCACTTGCGCGGCCGCCTCACCGAATCGCTCAAGACCGGCAAGCGCCCCGACGAAGGCGTCGACGAGCGCCCGGTCGGCTGGGAACAGGGCACGATGCCGCCCGAAGTCGCCGCCAATATCGCCGCCTTCATGCAGGCGCACAGCCAGGCCCCCGCGCTCGGCGCCGCGCGCCAGCCGGTGTTCGGCAAGCTTTCCTGCCTGATGGACGTCGGCTGCGGCAGCGGCGTCTACGGGATCGAGATCGCCAAGGCCAACCCCGCGCTCAGGGTCGTGCTGATGGACTTGAAGGAAGTCGCCCACGAAGCCGCCAAGTATGTCGACAAGGCCGGCGTCGGCAGCCAGGTGACCACCGCCGGGGTCAACATGTTCACCGAGGAATGGCCGAGCGGGCCCGACGGGCACTTCTTCTCCAACGTGTTCCACGACTGGAGCGACGACACCTGCAAGGACCTCGCCCGCCGCAGCTTCGAGGCGCTGCCTTCGGGCGGGCGGATTTTCCTCAACGAAATCCTGATGGACGACGATTACACCGGCCCCTACCAGGCCGCCGCGTTCAGCCTGCTGATGCTGGTCGGCACGCTCGGCAAGCAATACTCGCTCGCCGAATTCCGCGAGATCCTCGAAAGCGCCGGCTTCACCGACGTCGCCGCCCAGCGCACCGGCGGCGGGTATTATTCGCTGGTTTCGGCCAGGAAGCCGTGACGATCCACCCTGTGAGGTCATGCCTCACGGGGAGGGGCCGGCGCGCCCTCGCCCCTCCGTCACGCGCTTGCAGCGCGCGCCACCTCCCCATGAGCTTCGCTCACAGGGAGGATTTTATAGACGCAAATCCTCCCTGTCGCGCAGCGATGGGGAGGGGGACCGCGACTGCGCAGCAGTCGTGGTGGAGGGGCACGTGCGCCATGGCCCCTCCGTCACGCGCTTGCAGCGCGCGCCACCTCCCCATGTCCGTTTCACGGCCACAGGCAGGATTTATGGAGAAGGATCGAGCGTTTACAAATTCCTCCCTGTGAGCGAAGCTCATGGGGAGGTGGCAGCCCGCAGGGCTGACGGAGGGGCCATGGCGCGACAGGCCAGTAAACGCACCGTTCGAATGGCGCGCCGGTTGCGCAGGACGATGTCGCTGCCCGAAGTGCTGTTGTGGCAGCGGCTGCGCCGGACGGCGGTCAAGATCCGCAAGCAGCATCCATGCGGCGACTACGTGCTCGACTTCTACTGCCCGCCGGCGAAGCTGGCGGTGGAGATCGACGGGATCGCGCACGACATGGGCGACCGGCCGCTGCGCGACGAGGCGCGGGATCGCTTCATCGAGAGTTGCGGCCTGGAAGTCATTCGCGTTCCCGCCGCCGAGGTGCTCAAGGATGTCGACGCGGCGGCCGAGAGCATCGTCGCCGCCTGCCGCGATCGCCGCGCTTAGCCCCTCCGTCAGCCCTACGGGCTGCCACCTCCCCATGAGGCTGCGCCTCACAGGGAGGAATTTGTAAGCATTTGATCCCATTCCGTAAATCCTCCCTGTCGCGCAGCGATGGGGAGGGGGACCGCCAAGCAGAAGGCTTGGTGGTGGAGGGGCCGGTGCGCCCTCGCCCCTCCGTCAGCCCTCCGGGCTGCCACCTCCCCATGGCCGCCATGCGGCCACAGGGAGGATTTGCGGGCCGCACCGTCCTTGCGCTCGATGGGCGGAACGTGTCATGCTTGGCCGTGCCGCGTGCGATCCGGGCCGGGCCGCGAGAAAGTGCCGGGCGCATCAGGCCATCGGAGGAACCATGCATTTGCCCGATCCCAGAGCGGCGCTCGCCGCCATCCTGATCGCCGGCCTCGCGGGCGCATCGCTGCCGGCACGGGCGGAAACGCTTGAGGAACTGGACGTCCTGTCCGACCGCTCGGCCGACGAGCAGTCGGGCATCGCGCTGGCGCAGGAACAGGCCGAGCGGGGCGAATACCTCGAAGCCATCTCCACGCTCGAGCGAGTGCTCGCCGAGCAGCCGAAATCGGCGGCGGCACGGCTGCTCCACGCATTCTTCCTGTGCAAGGTCGACGACCGGACGGGCGGCGCGGTCGAGATCGGCAAGCTGAAGAAGAAGGAATACGAAGACGACGTCCTCGCCAGGGTCAGGGCGCAGTGCGGCATGGCGGGGGAGGACTGAGCGATGACGGACCGCAAATCGATGATTCCCGGCCGCAGGGTGCGCCTCGCGCTGGTGGCGCTGGCGGCTTCGGTGGCCGGGGTCGGCACGGCTTCGGCCCAGTCCGTCCAGGTCGGCATCGCCGCGGCGATCGCCGGCGACGTCAACATCAGCAACGCGGCGGCGCCCAAGGAGCGCAAGATCGCCCGCAAGCAGCGGGTTTCGTGGGGCGACGTGATCCGCACCCAGAAGAAGAGCCAGCTGCAGATCCTCCTGCTCGACCGCTCCAACTTCACCATCGGTTCGAGCACGCGGATGACGATCGACCGCTTCGTCTACGATCCGAACGAGGGCCGGTCGTTCTTCGGCCAGGTGTTCGAAGGGGCGTTTCGCTTCATGTCGGGAAGCAAGAATCCCAATAACAGCGCCACGGTCGGCACCCCGGTCGGGACCATCGGCATCCGGGGGACGGCGCTTGACGGCGTGGTCGGCGGCGATGCGGTCAAGATCGCCGAGAAGGAGCCGTTCATCGGCAAGGGCGTGCGCAGCGACAAGGAAACCGCCACGCTGGTGGTGCTGCGCGGGCCGGGACCGGCGACCGACGGCGGGCTGACGGTGGGCGTGGCCGACGTCACCGCGGCGGGCCGGACCGTCACGCTCGATGCGCCCGAATTCGCCGCCTACATCCCGCGGCCGGGGGCCGAGCCGATCGGCCCGTTCCGCCTCTCGGCCGCCGGGCTGTCGCAAGTGCAGGACCTGCTCTCGCCCTCGGTCGCCAATGCCGGCAAGGGCAATACGCTGGGCAAGATCCTCGCCGGCGCCGCCATAGTCGGTGCCGCGGCGATCCTGCTGTCCGACGACGACGACAACGGCGGTTCGGGCAATACGCGCCCGGCGGGAGGCCAGCAGAGCCCGACCAGGCCCTAGAGTCGTTTCCGCTTAGGTTGAATCCAGCTTCCCCGCGCAGGCGGGGACCCAGAGCCACAGGGCGCGGTGCTGGCCGCCCTGGGCCCCCGCCTGCGCGGGGGAGCGTGAATGTAGCAGCCGGATCGATCTAAACGGAACAGGCCCCAGCAAGCGCCGCCTACTTGCGGGTAGCCTGGTAGACCCCATCCCAGCCCGGGCCCGGCGGGTCGTCGCGCAGCGACGCGATCCGGTCGCGGTATAGTTCGCCCAGGCCGCCGATGGCGAATTCGGCGTAGCGCGGCGCCAGCTCGCCGAGCAGGCGCTCGGCCCCGGCCCAGTCGCCGGCGCGGTAAGCGGCGAGGAATTGGCCGTGCGCTGCGGCCAGCGCCGCGAAGCCGGCCGATTGCGCCAGGTCCTCCTCGCCGATCAGCGCGAAGATCGTCTCCGGTGCGTCGCGCCCGACCACTCGCACGCGGTCGAGCTCGAGCAGGGCGAAACCGCCGAGGTGCGCGGCCAGCGCGCTGCCGACGATAACCGGCACGCCGTATTGCTTGGTCAGCCCTTCGAGGCGCGAGGCCATGTTCACCGTGTCGCCGATCAGCGAATAGGACAGGCGCTGGCGCGAGCCCATGTTGCCCACGCAGCACAGCCCTGAATTGAGGCCGATGCCGATCTTGACTTCGCCGGGCCAGAACCCGCCGGTGCGGGCGGGCATCTCGCGGTTGAGCTGGTCGAGCCTGGCCAGCATCGCCAGCGCGGCGCGCGCGCCGTCGCGAAAGTGGTCCGGGTTGTCGAGCGGGGCGTTCCAGAACGCCAGGATGGCATCGCCGATGTACTTGTCGAGCGTCGCCTTGCGCTCGAGCAGGATGTCGCTCATCGGCGTCAGGAAGTCGATCAGGAAGCCGATCACTTGCTGCGGCGCGTGCTGCTCCGAAATCCGCGAGAAGCCGCGGATGTCGCACATCAGCACGGTCATCTCGCGCTCTTCCCCGCCCAGCTCCAGCCGGCCGGGATCGGCGGCGATCTGGCGGACCAGCTCGGGCGAAAGGTAGCGGTCGAAGGCCTTGTGGATATAGGCCCGCCGGCGCTCCTCGCGGTAGAAGCTGAGCACGGTCTCGATCACGAACACCAGGGCGATGGCCAGCGCCGGGTAGGTCGGGTCGAGCAGGTAGCCGCGGCTGTCGAACGCCAGCCAGCTCGCCGCCCCGACCCCGGCGATGCCGAGCCCGCCGAGCACCGCGCCGGCCGTCGCCCCGAGGCGCGGCAGCATGAGCGCGAGCGCGCCCGCGAGGATCACCACGAGGAAGAATTCTAGCCCCGGCGCCCAGTCGGGCCGGACGAGGAACTGGCGCAGGATCATCTGCTCGGCCGCCTGAGCGTGGACCATCACGCCCGGCTCGCGCTCGCTCAGCGGCGTCGCCACCAGGTCGCGCAAGCCGGTGGCGCTCGCGCCGACAAAGACAATGCGCCCCTTGACCGCGTCCGCGACCTCGTCGGCCGACATCGCGCCCGCCAGCAGCTTCCACGCCGGGATCACCCGCTCGGCGGCGGGCGGCGAATAATGGACCCACATCTCGCCGGCGTCGTTGGTCGGAATCTCGACTTCGCCGACGCGGACCGAAACTACCGAGCCCGGGGCCGAGGCGGTCCCGCCGCTGCCGTCGCTCGCGCGCACGACGATCGTCTCCTCGCCGAGCCAGACGCGCAGCGCCTCGAGCGCGAGCGAAGGCACCAGCTGTTCGCCGTAGAGCGCGACCAGCGGCGCCCGCCGGACGATCCCGTCGGCATCGCCCGGCAGGCTCAGCGAACCGGCGCCGGCGGCCTGCGCGTCGAGCACCGGCAGCGGCTGGATCGAGCCGGCGTATTGCGCGACCGAGCGGTCGGGCAGGCTGCCGAGCAGCGCGAATCCGGCCTTGGGCTCGACCGCGCGCCCGCGCCGCTCACGGATCAGGAACAGCCCGTTGACCACCCGCGCCCCGGCCATGCTGTCGGCGAACACCCGGTCGTTGTCGGGCAGCCCGGCGAAGCGGTCGCCTAGCCCGAGCCGCTGGCCGATCCGCGCGGGCGAAGTGCGGTCGGCTTCCGAAAAGACGATGTCGTAGGCGATCGCCCTGGCTCCCGCCGCCGCCAGCACCCGGTTGAGCCGCGCGAGATCGGTCCGCGGCCAGGGCCACTGGCCGAGCCGGGCGATCGATTCCTCGTCGATGTCGACCACCCGCACGGGCGCGTCGGCATAGGCCCGCGGCGCCGCGCGCTGGTAGGCGTCGAACACCTGCAGCCCGACGCGCTCGAGCAGCGGGAAGCTCGCCAGCTGCAGCAGCGCGACCGCGGCGACCGCCAGCAGCCCGGCCAGCACCGGCCAGCCATCCTTGCGCCGCAACCATCGCCCGAGCATCGCTTCCCCCACCCGCTTTGCGCCACCCTAGCCCAGAATCCGCTTTCCTACAGCCCCGTCGAGTGTGCAGCCGGGCGAGTCCCGCTCCCCCGGTCCGCGACCAGCGGACCGCAAGCGCGAACGCGCGTCGGCCGGTAGGCCGGAAGCCAAGCGGGCCGAATGGCCCGCGCCGGCGCCTGAGGCGCAAACAAAAGGACTCTCCCCCATGCCCGACGAACCCCCCGAATCCCCCTCGGCCACCCTGCCCGCCTTCGCCCCGGTCCCGCGCGCCAAGCCCCGCTCGAACGGCTGGAAGCCCGAAGTCCAGCGCGCCTTCATCGAGGCGCTGGCCGAGACCGGCAGCGTCAAGTCCGCCGCCCGCCGCGTCGGCCGCGCCGAAGTCGGCGCCTACCTCCTGCGCCGCCATCCGCAGGCGGAGGAATTCCGCCGCGCGTGGGACGCCGCGCTCGACATCGGCATGCGCCGGATCGAGGACGTCGCCATGGACCGCGCGCTCAACGGCGTCGAGGTGCCGGTCTATTCCTACGGCAAGCTGGTCGGCACGCGCACGGTCTACAACGACCGCCTGCTGATGTTCATGCTCAGGAACCGCGCGCCCGAACGGTTCGCCGGCGGCGGCGCCAAGGGCATGAACGCGCTCGACCGGCACCAGCTCGAGCGGCTCAAGCGGCAATGGCGCGAGGAATGGCAGCGCGAGCTGGACGAGAGCGACCAGGACGCCCTCGCCGGGATCGACCGCATGCTCGACACCATGGCCGCCAACTGGCGCAACAACATGACCCCCCGCGCCCGCGCGGCGTGGGAGGCGTACCAGCGGATCGAGGCGGAGGAGCGCGGGCGGCCGGGGGCTTGGGGGGATGAGGGGGAGGAGGAGGAGGGGGAGGACATGGCCGATGACGGCTCGACCCCGCTGCCGGACAGTGCGGCCTATTCCGAAAACCTCGCGCCCGACGAACCCGCCCAGCCGAAGGCGCTGCCGGGCCCGAGCAGCCGGACGCCGAAGGATGAGTTGTGGTGAGGCGGTGCCCCGGTCACCTAGGTGGCTACGGCCTCCGCCTCGGCCCTCGTCCGCTCGTCCGTTGACGGCTCCCGCTGGGCCACCCGTTCGAGATGCGCCGCCTCGGCAAGATAGGCCTGCAACTCGGCGGCCGCCATCCGCAAGGGATCGATAGGCAGGTCGCCGCCGCGCCTCACCAGCCCCCCGATCTTGGCCGCCTGCGCCCGGATCAGCACGGTTATCTCTTCACGCATTCTGATGGTCTCCTGCACCCGCCCGCCGCCCCGATGAACCGAGCGGCTTCGCAAACGGTTAATGGGAAGGGTAAATCCGGCGGTAGGGATGAGGGGACCTGGTGCGACGATCACGGCCCGGTGTAATTCGCTCCGCGACCAGCGGATCGCGAAGCGAAGCTGTCCAACGGACAACCGCGGAGTCGGAACCGGAAGCGAAGCAGGCCAACGGCCTACCGGAGCGGCCCGGATGGGCGGCGCCCGGCGTTTGAGGGCGCCAACAAAGAGGAACACTGTACGGCTCTGCCGCACTTTTCCACTTGAACTACATACGGCAATGCCGTATATAATCCCCATGCAGTCAGTCATCGAGACCGAAAGCTACCTGCGCGCCGCGAAAGACGCGGGGATGGCCGAGGATGAGAAAGCGGCTGCAGTCGACCTCGTCGCAAGCAATCCCGACGCGGGCGATGTAATGCAAGGGACCGGAGGAGTCCGCAAGGCGCGGCTGGCAGGCCGCGGCAAGGGCAAGTCCGGCGGCTATCGCATCGTCTGGTATTTCGGCGGCGGGGACATTCCCGTGTTCCTGCTGACCGTGTTCGGCAAAGGCGAGAAGGCGAACCTGACCCAAGGCGAGCGAAACGCGCTCCGCTCGCTGACGGCAACATTGAGGGAGAGTTTGAGCGCAAAGTAACGGGCGCAGGCATAGGCCGCGCTACGGGCATGGAGGCCCAGAAGTAATGACCAAAGCATTCGACAAGATCGCCGGCGGGCTGGCCGATGCCATCGCCTATGCGGAAGGCGATTTCGGCAAGGGCCGCGTCGCGGCCGGCCCGGACGTCAAGGCGATCCGCGCCAAGACCAAGCTCAGCCAGGCGAAATTCGCCGACAAGCTGCGCGTGCCGGTCGCCACCGTGCGCGACTGGGAACAGCACCGCCGCTCGCCGGATGCCCCGGCGCGGACGCTGCTGGGAATGGTCGACGCGGACCCGAAGGCGGCGTTGGCTTTGATTGCGCGGGCGGCGGGCTAAGTTAGTTCCGCGTCCAATCAAACGAGTTGGAGCTGCTCGGCAGAAGGCACAATGGAAGCTCGTTCGCGCGAAATCCCAAAAGCCTTGCAAAGCTGATCATCGACGAGGTTGAGGTGATGATCAGTCGATGCCCAGCGCCACATGCTCGCATTCCCGGTCTTTCCGCAGCCGGCAGCTAATCGCGCAATGTAAGCGTTCCCGATGCTGTAGTCCGGCCCCTTAAATACTTCATGGGAAACTAACTTCTCTGCAACAGGGAAAATATTCCTATACTTATTTTCGACCTTGGTCGATCTGCCCATAAAATAGACATAGTCCGCCTCAGTAGAGTACCGAAGCTTAGCGGTAGGGCTGACTGGAGCGGGCGAATAATTCGAAGGGTATTCCAACATGTAATCCGAAAACATAGGGACGATAGGAAATTCGTCCTTGTGCTTCAGGATCGCTTCGTACACGAACCAGTCTTTCCTCGGATACAGGCCAACCATACCCGCCCGCAAACCAGATTTCTCCGGAAAACTGGTCGTGCTCCAAAACACTCGCAGCCACTCTCCTGGCCTTATAAGCCGACCCATTTGGCTCGCTAAGAGATGTGCAAGATCTTCAGGATCATCAATCTGAAGTGGCCCACCATCAATCAGGAGAACCGTTGAGGATGGCCGCGATCCTAATTCAAAAACACGAGCAGAAAGCTCATCCGCATTCTGCGCGTACTCCAGATCGGAAAGACTTAGCCTAAGACATGATATGGCTTCTTCGTCGCGCGCAACATAGCGCCGAACTGCCGCCAAATACTCTGGCGAACTGGTTGGGCTGAAAATTGGAGCAGCAGATGCGCCTGCTAACCGTGCTCTCTCCATAAGTTCCGTAAGGGGGTGCACGCCAGCCGCGTTCTTGTGACGGTCGTCGTCAATCAGCTCCGCATCAATGAAAGCAAGGCGGCGCCCCCAACTCTCAGCCAGCTGTTGCCCAAAACGCGCCATGTATTCCGTTGCGGTCAAAACTCGCTGCTCGTCAGGATCAAACGATCCTGACGGAGTGATCTTGAAAGCCGGAACGACACGGTCAGCTTGCGAGACCATGCATGACCTAAAGGCTCGCCGTTCTCCCGCCTTCCATTTGGACTGCGGCATATAAAGAACATTTCCTATCCGCATCTACTTAGGCTCCAAAAGACCATGCGACACGAGGAACTCACTTACCTCCCCCGCACCAAGCAGGTCGTGAAACTCGGTATACCCTCTTTCCCGTCGGATGCGGCCGGCAACCAGGGCTGGGTGCAAATTATGCCGATTAGCAAACTGGCAAATCGCAGTAGGCAATTTCGCAAACCGCACCGTTGATGACTGCCAAACAGTTCGAGGCAAAATCGCATTTTCGGCGAATTCGTCCGCTTCCCTTTCGATCAGTTCTTCTGTTTCTTCTCCGGCGTTCTCATCCACGATACCGCCACCGAGGACACGCGGCCAATGCCGAATGATATGTCCGAGCTCGTGGAGAAGGACGAACCAGAAGTTATCAACGCGATCATGTCTGACCGTTATTCCAATTACAGCATATTTCCCATCAAGAGACATCGCCGCGCCATCCAGCTTAGTCTTTGGAAGATGCCTCTCAAAGACAACAATGATCCCGTACTCCAACAATAATTCCACAGCCTTCTTTATGCCATTTGGATCGGAACTCAGCTTGGCGATGTTGGAGACAACATCGGCGGGAGGAGTGGTAAACTTTCGCGCCAACCCGGCCAATTGTCGAGCCTTGATCATCACCCTAACTTGCCAGGCAACGAGCGCCGCATGACGGACCGCCGACATGGTGCCAGAAGTCTTACGATGGAGCGCGGGAGCTATCTCTCGAGGCGCTTGAACAAAAAAATCCTGAAGGATTTGCAGTTTTCGCGCCGGGGGTGTCCGGCGAACGTCCACTCTTTCCGAAAACCAATTACGCGAATTCATCAATGTAAACGGGACGTCAGCTAAGCTTAGTCCGCCCGGTAGGTTGAATTCATCCGAACTGGACTCGACCCTTGTCGAAATCGTGCCGCAAATGTCGATTCCAATCGCTTCCGCGATCTGTGTCAATCTTCGCAAATTAGCCGATCCATATTGCTCTTTTTCGTAACGTTGTATTTGTTGCTCTTGGAGTCCTGAAAGGTTTGCCAATTCTCTCTGTGTCAATCCTTTGGCTATTCGAGCCTCGATCAACTTCTCCCCCAATTCAGCTACATTATGAAGTTCCAACTCCTGCACTTTGCCGTCGCGTAAGGCCTCATAGGCGTTAAGTTGCTCCCGAAGTTCGGTAGCTTGCCGCTCAAAGGATGAGCGCTGTGAGCGAGCAATCATAGGGTCGACACCGCCCTCAATCACCTTGAGGACGTCATAGCGCATTAGTGCATCTTCAAACCCAGCGAGTGCAACTCGCGTTGAACGGTATTCTTTTTCGTTCCTAATCATGAGTTCAAAATTTCTAGCAATTTCAGCTTTATTCCAATCATCCCTCGCTCCTCCCCCGATTGCTTATCGCGTGACAAAAAACGGAAATTCTCCCCAGATGGGCCCGGATCGCATCCTCCTATGAGCAGGTCTCCCCGGTACTTCTCTCGACGTTCCAGGTGCAGATTGTCGTCGTAGAAGACCGGATCAAGCAAAGACGGATTAACGCCGACGGGATCCCAGCACGCATCGAAATCACTAGGATCCAGCTTTGACGTAACAAAGCTGCCGCCAACGTATATCTTCGCGCAGCCAGCAGTGCGAAGGTCTCGACAAGCAGCTTGAAATCCTTCGAACTGCCAAGCTCTAGCGGCGGTGAACACGAACGTGTCGCGAAACTCGCGGAAACCCACGAAGTGCAAACCCGGAGGGAGTACGAGGGCGGCATGCCCCGCCTTCTTAACAAGTGCCGGAACCATGAACACATCATAATTGATGTGTCGGCGTGCACAAGGTGCGCTGCGTGGCTTTTCCACCACAGTTTCGCCGCGGCAAAGCCGCGTCGTCGAAGGGCTCGGCTCGCGGGTGGGCTCGCCGGGCGCCGCTCGGCCTTCTCCGCCACGGCCCGGCTCCGCATGTCCTGCGGACATGCTCCGATGGCCCGCGACGTCGATCGGCTCCGCCCTTCGACAAGCTCAGGACGGGCCGTCGGCCGGAATAACCGCTGGCCGAAGGCCACCGGCTTCCAAGCTACCGTTTGCTGCGCAAACGTCGCTTGGGCGCCTGCGGTTATTCCTCCCCCATCCTCAGCGCCGCGATAAACGCCTCCTGCGGGATCGACACATTGCTCCCCGCCTTCGCGGGGACAGGCCGCCTTCGGCGCTCCCGCATCCAGAATGAGGCTACTCTTCGCCCATGCGTAGCGCAGCAATGAACGCTTCCTGGGGAATCGAGACGTTGCCGTATTCCCTCATTCTGGCCTTGCCCTTCTTCTGCTTCTCCAAAAGTTTCTTCTTCCGCGTGATATCCCCGCCGTAACACTTGGCGGTCACGTCCTTCCTCAGCGCGGCGATGGTTTCGCGGGCGATGACCTTGCCGCCGATCGCGGCCTGGATCGGGATCTTGAACAGGTGGCGCGGGATCAGGTCCTTGAGGCGCTCGCACATGTGCCGCCCGCGCGCCTCGGCCACGCCGCGGTGGACGATCATGGAGAGCGCGTCGACCGGCTCGTTGTTAACGAGGATGTTCATCTTGACCAGGTCGCCTTCGCGCAGGCCGATCTGCTCGTAATCGAAGCTGGCATAGCCGCGGCTGATGCTCTTCAGGCGGTCGTAGAAGTCGAACACCACTTCGTTCAGCGGCAGCTCGTAGGTCACTTGCGCGCGGCCGCCCACGTAGGTCAGGTCGGTCTGCACGCCGCGGCGGTCCTGGCACAGCTTGAGGATCGAGCCGAGGTATTCGTCGGGGGTGTAGATCGTCGCCTTGATCCACGGCTCCTCGATCGATTCGATCCGGCTGGGATCGGGATAGTCGGCCGGGTTGTGCAGCATGATCTCGCCGGCGGGATCGGTTTTGCTGGCGCGCAGCTTGATGCGGTAGACCACGCTGGGCGCGGTGGTGATGAGGTCGAGATCGTATTCGCGGGTCAGGCGTTCCTGGATGATCTCGAGGTGCAAGAGGCCGAGGAAGCCGCAGCGGAAGCCGAAGCCGAGCGCGGCCGAGCTTTCCATCTCGAAGCTGAAGGAGGCGTCGTTGAGGCGCAGGCGGCTGATCGATTCGCGCAGCTTCTCGAAATCGGCCGCGTCGACCGGGAACAGGCCGCAGAACACCACCGGCTGGACTTCCTTGTAGCCCGGCAGCGCCTTGAGTGCGCCGCCCTTGGCGGTGGTGATGGTGTCGCCGACGCGGGCCTGTTCGACTTCCTTGATCTGCGCGGTGATGAAGCCGATCTCGCCGGGGCCCAGCTCGGGCAGCTCGACGCGCTTGGGGGTGAAGCAGCCGACGCGGTCGATCAGGTGCTCGGTGCCGCCCTGCATGAACTTGACCAGCAGGCCCTTGTTGATGACCCCGTCGATCACCCGCACGAGGATGACCACGCCGAGGTAGGGGTCGTACCACGAGTCGACCAGGAGCGCGCGCAGAGGGGCCTCGCGCGAGCCGGTCGGGGGCGGGATCTTGCGGACCACGGCCTCGAGCACGTCGACGATGCCGATGCCGGTCTTGGCGCTGGTGAGGACCGCCTCGGAAGCGTCGATGCCGATGATGTCCTCGATCTCGTGGCGGACTTTCTCAGGCTCGGCGGCGGGGAGGTCGATCTTGTTGATCACGGGGACGATCTCGTGGTCGTGCTCGATCGACTGGTAGACGTTGGCGAGGGTCTGCGCTTCGACGCCTTGCGCGGCGTCGACCACCAGCAGCGCGCCTTCGCAGGCGGCGAGGCTGCGCGAAACCTCGTAGGCGAAGTCGACGTGGCCGGGGGTGTCCATCAGGTTGAGCTCGTAGGTCTCGCCGTTGCGGGCGGTGTAGTTGAGGCGCACTGTCTGGGCCTTGATGGTGATCCCGCGTTCGCGCTCTATGTCCATTGAATCAAGCACTTGCTCGCTCATCTCGCGCGCCGTGAGCCCGCCGGTCTGCTGGATCAGCCGGTCGGCCAGGGTCGACTTGCCATGGTCGATATGCGCGATGATGGAAAAATTGCGGATGTGCGCCAGATCGGTCATCCGCCGCCCTTAGCCGCGAGTTCCGGTGCTGTCAGCAACCAGGTTCAGGCGGCCCTGCTCGCCCCCATGCCGACGTCGACCTGCATGAAGCGCGCGCGGGTGGGATCGCCGTTGCGCCGCTCGATCAGCGGGTAATGGCCCGAAGGCAGCGATGCCAGCGGCATCCCGGCCGTCGCCAGCGCGTAAGGCGAAATGCGATGCCGCGTGCACAGGCCGTCGGCGCCGTCGCTAATCAGCGGTGTTTCGAATTCGACGCCCTGGGTCGCCCCATGCGACCGGCGGACGGTGCAGACGACCAGTTGCCCTTCCCCGAGGTCGATCACCAGGTTGGTGCCGACCGGCACTTCGAGCAGGCCCTCGATCATCGCGCCGGTGCGAGAGACGTTGCGCATGACGGCGTCATAGCGATGGTCCTCGTGGATCACGCCGATCCGGCGGAACGTGGTGCGCCGGTGCGAACGCTGCTTCGGCGGCCCCGACGGCTCGTAGACGAAATTGCCGTCGGCGAGCTTCTCCAGGACCTGCTCGTGCGGGACGGCCCGCGAGTAGATGAAGCCCTGGATGTTGGTCGCGCCCCGCTGGCGGACCAATTCCAGCTCGTCCATCGCCTCGACGCCCTCGGCCGTCGTTTCCATGTCGAGCGCCTCGGCAAGGCTGACGATGGCGGCGATGATCGCCGAATTGGAATTGTCGGGCTCGGTCGAACCGCGCACGAAACTCTGGTCGATCTTGATCTTGTCGAACGGCGCCTTGCGCAAGTAGCCGAGCGACGAATAGCCCGTGCCGAAGTCGTCGAGCGAGAGCTTCACGCCGATCTTCTTGAGCCGCTCGAACATCGCGTCGACGGCCGCCTTGTCGCCCATGAACACGCTCTCGGTGATCTCCAGCTCCAGCTGGCGGGCCTTGAGGCCGGAAGCTGCCAGCGCATTGGTGATGACCGACGGCAGGCCTTCGGAATTGAACTGCTGGGCGGAAACATTGACCGCGACACGCATTTCGCCCGGCCATTGCGCCGCATCGGCGCAGGCCTGCTTCAACGCCCATTCGCCAAGCGCGTTGATGAGGTTCGATTCCTCGGCAATCGGGATAAAGACCCCGGGGCTGATCGAGCCGCGCTCCGGATGCTCCCAGCGCATCAGCGCCTCGAACCCGACGACCTGGTTGTCTGAGGTTCGAACGACCGGCTGGTAATGCAACTGCAGCTCGCCGCGGGCGAGCGCGTCGCGCAGGTCTTCTTCGATCTCGCGCCGCTTCTGCGCGCTGTCCTTGAGATCGTTCGAGTAGAAGCGATACTGCCCCCGCCCGCCGCCCTTCGCCGCATAGAGGGCGAGGTCCGCGCTCTTGATGAGGTCCTGCGGTTCGACCCCGTCATACGGCGCGATGGCCATGCCGACCGACGTGCCGATGATGGCCCGGCTGCCATCGAGCGAATAGGGTTGCGAGATCATCTGGATGATCCGGTGCGCCAATTCGCCCAGTTCGCCGCGATCGTCGATGTCGGGCAGGATGATCTGGAATTCGTCGCCGCCAAGCCGGCCGATCTCGCCGCGCGTCCCGACAATCCGGTGGAGCCGTTGCGCAACCTGCTTGAGCAGCTCGTCTCCGGCCGGGTGGCCGAGCGTGTCGTTGACCTGCTTGAACCGGTCGAGGTCCAGCATCATGAGCGCGCACGAACGCTTGGCCGCCTTGTATGCCGTCAGGGTCGCGGTCAGCCGCTTGGTCATCCGGCTGCGGTTCGCCAGGCCGGTCAGCGAATCGAATTGCGCGGCGCGCGAAGTATCCCGGTTGCGCTCGTAATCGACCGTGATGTCCTTCGCGCCGCCGCGATAGCCGAGAAACGCACCTTCCGAATCCTGGAAGGGCCTTCCGCTGATCGCCCACCACCGCGGCTCGCCCGCGCAGGCGAGCCTCACGGTCAGGTTGGCGAACTTGGTGCGGGCGCTCAGCAGGAACGGCAGGGGGCGCTCGGCTGCTTCCTCGGCATTGTCCTGTTCGAGCGTGAACAGCGAGCCGAGCGGCCGGCCGATCAGGTCGTTGTGGTCGACGCCGAACGACGCGGCAGCGCTGGGGGAAAGATAGATCAGGCGGTTCTGGTCGTCGGTTGCCCAGAACCAGGCAATCCCCCCGGCTTCGAACTCGTCGAGCATTTGCAGGCGACTTTGATTGTCGCGCGAGCCGATTGGCTTGAGCGGATTCGTGCCGCCGCGACCGGGCGCGCCGGACCCGGAGCCACTCTTCGCCCCGAGCCCGCGCAAGATTTCCCGCATTGCCATTTCGTCAATTTCCGCGTTCGAAGAAGCCGGAGTACGACGCGACCCGATTTCATTTTTTCAAACGTAAAAAACTAGGAGGGTGCGCTTAACATTCCGCTAAGCGGGAGCGCACCGGGAGGCCTGGCTTTCACCCTGCCTTCGACAATAGCGGGCGCCGCTCGAGCGCCGTTTCCTGGACGGCTTCGAACCGTCCGCTCGAATCGCGCTTGAGCGGCACCGAGAATTCAAGTCCCATGCGGTCCTGCGCGCACCAGCGCGTTGTCGCCGTCACCGCGTGCCGTTCGGACAGCTGGATCTCGAAGATCGTGCCGACAGGTACATGCCACAGGCCTTCGACCAGCGCCCCGGTCGCCGAAATGTTGCGGATCGTGCCGTTGTAGAATTGCCCGTGGTGATCGAGCACGACCTTGCGCAGCATCGTCTGGCGCGGCAAGCGCGAGGAACGCGGCCCCTTGGCGACCGCGGCAAGGCCGGTGCGCAACCGTTCGCTGGCGGCATCCGCATCGAGCGGCCGATCGTAGATGAAGCCCTGCACGTGGCTGCAGCCGTGCATCCGCACCAGATCGAGTTCATCGAGCGTTTCCACGCCCTCGGCGGTCGTATCCATGCCCAAGGCATGCGCGAGGCTGGTGATCGAGGCGATGATCGCTCCATTGCGGCTGCCTGGCTGCGTCGCCCCGCGCACGAAGCTCTGGTCGATCTTGATCTTGTCGAAAGGCGCCTTCTTCAGGTAGCCGAGCGAGGAATAGCCAGTGCCGAAATCGTCGAGCGCAAGGCGCACGCCTACCCGCTTGAGTGCGGCGAACATCGCGTCCGTGCCTTCGTCGTCGTTGAGGAACACGCTTTCGGTTATTTCGAGTTCCAGTCGCGATGGCGCAATACCGGCCTGGGCGATGGCGCTGGTGACGATCGTCGGCAGTTCCTTGTTGGCGAACTGCAGCGGCGAGACGTTGACCGCGCAGCGTACGTCTTCCGGCCAGCCGGCAAGGTCGCGGCAAGCGGTACGCAGCGCCCACTCGCCGATCTGGTTGATCAGGCCGGAGTCCTCGGCAATGCCGACGAACTTGTCGGGGGAAATCCATCCCTTCTTCGGATGCTTCCAGCGCAGGAGTGCCTCGAACCCCGCTATTTGCTCGCTCGCAGTCGCGACGACCGGCTGGTAGAACAGCCTGAGGTCCCCTTGGGCGATCGCATCGCGCAATTCCATTTCCACCTCGGCTCGCGCTTCGGCGGCGGCATGGAGGTTCTGGGCATAGAAATGGAAGCGGCCGCGGCCGGCATCCTTCGCCGCATAGAGCGCAAGGTCGGCATTGCGGATCAGCTCGTCATTGCTCGAACCGTCGTCGGGCGCGAGCGCAATCCCGAGCGAAGCACCGATGACGAGGCTGTGCCCTTCGATCGTATAGGGTTGCGACAACGAATGGATGATGTCCTTGGCCAGGTTGCCAAGGCGTGCCCGTTCCATGCGATTGGGCACGATGATCTGGAATTCGTCACCGCCGAGCCGGCCGACACGACCCGCTTCCCCGACCGTGCGTTCGAGCCGCTGGGCGACCTGCTTCAGCAACGCATCGCCCACCGGGTGGCCCATCGTGTCGTTGACGTGCTTGAACCGGTCGAGGTCGATCAGCATGACCGCACAGCAGCGGTTCAATTCCTGCGGCGCCGACAGGATCTTCTCCAGCGACTGCGACATCTGGAAACGGTTGGCGAGCCCGGTGAGCGAATCGTAACGCGCGAGGCGCGAGGCGCTTTCCTGGCTGCGGCGCCTCTCGGTCAGGTCCGTGCCCGATCCGCGGAAGCCGACGAAATTGTCGAACTGGTCGTAGATCGGCCGACCGCTGACCGACCACCAGCGCTCCTCCCCGTCGATCGCCGCCCGGACCGCCAGCTCCTGGAACGCCGAACGCGCGCTGAGGTGGAACATCAGCGACCGTTCGCTTTCCTGGCCCTGGCCCAGTTCGAACAACGATATCAGCGGCCGGCCGATCAGCGCGTCCTGGCTCTTGTCGAGAAGCTTGGCGACCGGTGCCGAGACATAAGTCAGCTGCGAGCGGCGGTCGGTCTCCCAGAACCAACCCTGCCCGGTTTCCTCGTAATCGGCGAGGATGTCGCGCGCGCGGGTCTGTGCCCGCTCGCGAGCCTGCCGGCTCTCTGCCACCCCGCGATCGGACTTCGCCTGGGCACGGCCGACCAGGGCGGCCGCAATTCCGCCGATCAAGAGCGCAGCGATGCCGATCAGCGGCGTGCCGAGCAGGGTCACCGGCGCCCAGGCCGCCAGCTGGATCGCGAAGATCAGGCCGGGCTGGCGGCGAAAGTGGGCCAGCGCCACCGTACCCACGGCAACCAGGCTCGCGATCGCCTCGGCAGGCGCCAGCCCGCCTTGCTGGACCCACTGGACCATGCCCGAGCTGAACAGCGACATGGGAGCGAGAACGGTCAGCCCCAGCAGCAGGACGTGCCGCCAGCCGGCACTTCGCCGCCTTTTCCTGAATACGAGAAAGAACGTGAGCTGGCCGGAAAGCGCGGCCGCGAAGCAAACGCTCGCCGAAGTCGGCGGCAGGCCGTTGGTGAGGGCAATCCCCCCCGCCACTGCCGCGACGGTCGCGAGCACCACGTACATCCAGCTGAGCGGCATTGCCGCCGCCGGCTCGCGCAACCCGGAACCGGCGACATCCATCCGGTCACTGGCGGGATTGCGCCGCGCCAGGTTACGGCGATCTGCATCGGAGGCGCCTTCGGCGGCCATTTCGCTCATATCGACAGCGCGCGCGAAATCGCGCGTGGCGCTGCGCGCAGGGCCCTGGTCGGGAGCCGCTTGCGGGAGAGCTGCGGTGTGAGCCCCGGACATGGCGGGACCATGCGCATCTTGGCTTTGAAAAACGGTTAACCCGTCAGGGAATTTGCCCACCACTTTCGGCGTGCTCTCTTGCGGCGCGGCACAGGCGGATTAAGCTCGCCGCCGGAGGGAGCCTGGCATGCGCCACATCGCGATAATCGGTTCGGGTCCGGCTGGCTACTACACGGCCGAGGCGGCCCAGAAAGGCTTCGGCGCCGACGTCAGGATCGACATCTTCGACTGCCTGCCGGTTCCCTATGGCCTGATCCGCACCGGGGTGGCGCCCGACCACCAGTCGATCAAGGCCGTTTCGCGCCGCTTTGAGAAGACCGCGCTCACCGAAAACGTCCGCTTCGTCGGCAATGTCGCGGTCGGCCGCGACGTGACCATTCCCGAGTTGCGCGGGCTGTACGACGCGGTCGTGCTGGCGACCGGGGCGCCACAGGACCGGCCGCTCGACATACCCGGTGCGACCTTGCGCAACGTGTTCGGCAGCGCGGCCTTCGTCGGCTGGTACAACGGGCACCCGCAATTCGCCGACCTCGATCCCGACCTCTCGGGCAAGACCGCGGTGGTGATCGGCATGGGCAACGTCGCGCTCGACGTCGCCCGCATCCTCGCCAAGACGCCGCACGAGTTCGAAGGCAGCGACATCGTCGCCCATGCGCTCGACGCGCTCGCAGCCTCCAGGATCGAGCGGATCGTGATCCTCGGCCGGCGCGGCCCGCACCAAATCATGATGACGCCCAAGGAGCTGGGCGAACTCGGCGAGCTCGAGCGCGCGGCGCCGCATGTCGAAGCGCGCGACTTGCCTGAGCAAGCCGATGACGCGATCCTCGAGCCGGGCCTCAGGAAGTCGGTCACGCTGCTGCGCGGTTTCGCCGCGGTGCCCGAGCACATTCGCGCCGAAAAGCGCGTGGCAATCGAATTCGACTTCTTCGCCCAGCCCGCCGCCCTGCTCGGCGAGGGCAAGGTCGAAGCGATCGAGGTCGAGCGCACCGAGGTGACCGCCGGCCGCGCCAAGGGCACCGGAGAGCGCTACACCATCCCCGCCAGCCTCGTGGTCAGCTGCATCGGCTATCGCACCGCGCCGATTCCCGACGTGCCGTTCGACGAGCGGCAGGGGCGCTTCGCCAACGACGAGGGGCGCATCCTGCCGGGCCTCTACTGCGTCGGCTGGGCCCGCCGCGGCCCTTCGGGCACGATCGGCACCAACAGGCCCGACGGGTTCGGGCTGATCGAGAAGATCGAAGAGGATATCGCCTCCGGCGCGCTCGGCCCGGCCGACAAGCCCGGCCGCGAGGGCTTCGATGCACTGGCGCAGGCGCGCGGCCTCGACGTGGTCACCTTCCGCGACTGGAAGAAGATCGAGGAAGCCGAGGAAAAAGCCGCCCGCGAAGGCGCCCCGAGGGAGAAGTTCGTCGATGTGGAGGCGATGATCAAGGCGCGGCGGTGATGTGAGCGAGACAAGCCCCTACTTCCACTGGCAGCAGCCAAGCGATCTACTCGCTTTGACTGAGGTCGATTCTGAGCTGCTTGGCGAGGATCGGAAGCGACGCGCCGGCAAGGATTTTCGTGAGGCCTTTATCGCGGCGCGCTTTGCGGAATTCGTTGGAGCCGAAGCTGTCAGGCTACTCCCTCCGGTTGGGAACCAACCCACCCCGGACTTCGCGACAAAGCTCCAATCCGCTGAATTTTGGTATGAAACGACCGAGATCGACCGGCCGGGAAGGCAGCGGGGAGCTGAACCACCGTTAGTCGCACCCACTCAGGTTAGGCCGCACGAATGGGTTGGCTCAGCGGATTACCTGAGCGTCCTCAAGGAACGCTCAGCGAATAAGGCGCAAAAGGAATACGCGAACTGCATCGGATTGATCATTTACGATAATGCGTGGCCTCTCCAAGATCCTGAGAATCTAACACCCGAGTGGTGGCGGAACGGCACAGTCGAAGCTCGCGCCCGGTTCACTGAGGTTTGGTCGTTCGACGGACAGGCGTTCGCGCTGATTACGTGAGGAAGTTGGTTCACGCGGAGACGCGGAGACGCGGAGGCGCGGAAGCTCATTGCCTTGAACCAAAACTCGTCATTCCCGCGAAAGCGGGAACCCAGTTATAGTTAGTGCCGACTGGGTCCCCGCTTTCGCGGGGATGACGAAGGATGGCTTGGGACCGCTCCGCGTCTCCGCGTGAACCAACTAAACCCGCATCGGCATCAGCACGTAGAGCGCGGGGCTCTTCTCGTCCTGCCGGATCAAGGTCGGCGCGCCGGCGTCGGCGAGGTGGAGCTCGACGGTGTCGCCGTCGATCTGGCCGAGGATGTCCTTGAGGTAATTGGCGTTGAAGCCGATCTCGAAGGCGTCGGACTTGTAATCCGCGGGAACTTCCTCGGCCGCGGTGCCGTTGTCCGGGCTGGTGACCGAAAGCGTCACCTTGTCGGCATCAAGCGACATCTTGACCGCGCGCGTGCGCTCGGTGGCGATGGTCGCGACGCGGTCGACGCCTTCGTAGAAGCTCTTCGGATCGAGCTTGAGCAGCTTGTCGTTACCCGTTGGAATCACGCGCGAATAATCCGGGAACGTGCCGTCGATCAGCTTGCTGGTCAGGACCACCCCACCCTCGCCGCCGAGGGTGAAGCGGATCTTGCTTGCCGAAAGGTCGACCAGCACGTTGCCGTCGAGCGCTTCGTCGAGCAGCTTCCTGAGTTCGCCGACCGCTTTGCGCGGCACGATCACGTCGGGCATCCCTTCGGCACCTTCGGGGCGCGGCAGGGTGAAGCGGGCGAGCCGGTGGCCGTCGGTCGCGGCGGCCTTGAGCACCGGCCCCCCGGCGTTGCTCGCCTCGTCCGACACGTGCAGGAATATGCCGTTGAGGTAATAGCGCGTTTCTTCGGTCGAAATCGCAAAGCGCGTGCGGTCGATCATCTCGGCCAGCGTCTTGGCCGGGATCTCGAAGCTGGTCGGCAAGTCGCCCTCGACGATCACCGGGAAATCGTCGCGCGGCAGCGTCGGCAGCTGGAACCGGCTGCGCCCGGCCTTCACGGTCATCCGGTTGTCGGTGGTTTCGAAGCTCACCTGGCTGCCGTCGGGCAGCTTGCGGGCGATGTCGAACAGGAGGTGCGCCGACACCGTGATCGCCCCGGCCCCTTCCACCGAAACCGCATCGAGGCTTTCGATCACTTGCAGGTCGAGGTCGGTCGCCATGATCTTGACGAGGCCGCCGGCCGACGCCTCGATCAGCACGTTGGACAGGATCGGGATGGTGTTGCGCCGTTCGACCACCGACTGCACGTGTGACAGGCAGCGAAGCAGCTTGGCGCGTTCGATTGTGGCCTTCATCGGTCCTTCTCAATCCCCCTTGCGCGCCCCCGGAATGACCGGGATGGGCCGGAATCGCCCGCGAGCGCCGGAATATGTCGCAATACCCTTAGCGCGAGGGGCGCAAGCGGCAAGGCTGGATCGGGGTGACGGCCGATTCCTTGGGGATAACGGGCAAATGCCGCCGCCCTGGCCGCTCATTCATCTTCCTCATCGTTCACGACCTTGAGGAAATCGGCGACGATATCCGGAAATTCGGCGATGCGCCGTTCGAAGAAGGCCGTGCCGAGATCACCGTCGACGATAACGACGTAGTCGACACCGACCGCGTTCGACAGCGCGAAGCCGCGGCCGAGCATGTACGTGTCGTTGTAGTGGTTGAGCTTGTCGCGCATGTCGCTCGAAGACGCTTCGTCGGCATTGAAGTTGGCAAAGAGGTTGAACGTGCTGCAGCGACCCGTCTCCGACACGCAGTTGTAGGGCCGGACCACGAAACTCACTTCCATGCCGCCGCTGGTGGTGAACTGCCCGGTCCAGAAGGAACCGGCGTCTTCCGATGCCAGCTCGGGCTCAAAACCCTGGTTTTCGAGCGCGCCGGTGACCTGGTCGTCGGTCAGTCCGCCGTCCGCGTGCGCCGGCGAAGCGACCGCCAACGCCACCGCAAGCCCGCCGATCCATGCCTTCATTGCCCCTCTCCTCCGTCCAGCCCTATCAGGAAAACATCGCCATGCCGCCGTTCACATGCAGCACGTGGCCCGTGACATAGCCCGCTTCCCTGCTCGCCAGGAAGGCGACCGCGGCGCCGACGTCTTCGCCCTCGCCCATGCGGCCCATCGGGATGCGCGCATTGAGCGCTTCCTTCTGCGCATCGGGCAGGACTTCGGTCATCGCCGTGCGGATGAAGCCCGGCGCGACGCAATTGGCGGTAATCCCGCGGCTCGCCACTTCCTGGGCGAAGCTCTTGGTCATCCCGACGAGGCCGGCCTTGGCGGCGGCATAGTTCATCTGCCCCGGGTTGCCGGTCGCCCCGACCACGCTGGTGATGGTGACGATGCGGCCGAAGCGCGCCTTCATCATCGGCCGCGCGGCGGCGCGCATCAGGCGGAAGGCGGCCTCGAGGTTGATCTTGATGACCTGCTGCCATTCCTCGTCCTTCATCCGCATGGCGAGGTTGTCGCGAGTGATCCCGGCGTTGTTCACAAGGATGTCGAGCTGCCCGAACGTGTCGATCGCCGCCGGGATCAATTCCTCGACCTGCGTCGTGTTCGACAGGTCGCAGGTGATCTCGACATGGTCCCCTGCGTCACTTGGCCCGAATTCGTCGTTCAGTTCCTCGCGGAACGAGCGCAGCTTGCTCGAATTCGAGCCGGACAGCGCCAATCGTGCGCCCTGCCTCGCCAGGCACCGCGCGATCGACGAGCCGATCCCGCCCGAAGCGCCGGTGACAAGCGCGGTCATTCCCGAAAGATCGAACATCTTGGTCATTCCTTGCCTTGTTTCACGCGGAGACGCGGAGACGCGGAGGGCTCTTGCGGTTGCCGGTAGTCATTGACCACTCGCCTGATGCCCTCCTTCATAGTCGCGCCCGCGAAGTTGAGGAGCAGCCCTACGGGCTGATGGCTGAGACGCAAGTAGGTCAGTAATTGCTTTGCATGCGCTCGCGACAGCGATTCGACCGATTTGATCTCGACGATCAACCGATCCTCGACCTGCAAGTCGATCCGGAAGGCACCGCCAAAGCGCAGGCCGTCGTATTCAATGTCGACCGGCACCTGCCGGGCCACCTTCAATCCCCTTCGCTCCAGCGCACCGGCCAGGACAACCTCGTAAACGCTTTCGAGAAGCCCCGGGCCCAGCCGCCGATGGATATCGATTGCCGCATCCACGACCTCGGCGCTGATATCATCGATCTGCAACGAGTCTCTCCGCGTCTTCGCGTCTCCGCGTGAACCCCTACAATTCCCCGGCCAGCGCTTCGATGTCGGCCATCGTCACCACGCTCGTGACGGTGACGTCCCCGACCGTGCGCGAGACCATCGGGCCGACGACCTTGCCGCCCAGCTCCACGAAATGATCGACGCCCGCGGCCTTCATCGCCAGCACGCTTTCGCGCCAGCGGACGCGGCCGGTGACTTGCTCGACCAGCAGGCGGCGCTCCTCGGCCGGATCGGTGACCGCGGCAGCGGTGACGTTGGCGTAGATTGGCAGCCGGAAGGCGCCGGGCGGCGTCTGGCCGAGCGCTTGGTCCATCGCCGCGGCGGCGGGCTTCATCAGCGAGCAATGGAACGGCGCCGAGACCGGCAGCAGCACGCCCCGGCGGATGTCGAAATCCTTCACCAGCGCCATCGCGCGCTCGATCGCGCCCTTGTGGCCCGAGAGGACGACCTGCCCGGGGTCGTTGTCGTTGGCGACTTCGCAGACTTCGCCCTGCGCGGCCGCCTCGGCCAGCGCGGCGGCCTTGTCGATGTCGGCGCCGAGCAGGGCGCACATCGCTCCTTCGCCGACCGGCACCGCGGCCTGCATCGCCTGCCCGCGCAGCTTGAGCAGCCGGGCGGTGTCGGCCAGCGAGAAGGCGCCGACGGCCGCCAGCGCGGTATATTCGCCGAGGCTGTGCCCGGCGACGCAATCGCCCTTGTCGGCAATGGCCAGGCCGCCTTCCCTTTCGAGCACCCGCAGCGTGGCGATGGCGTTGGCCATGATCGCCGGCTGGGCGTTTTCGGTCAGCAACAGCGTCTCTTCCGGGCCTTCGCGCATGATCCGCGACAGGGTTAGGCCCAGCGCCTCGTCGACTTCCTCGAACACTTCGCGCGCGGCCGCGCTCGCCTCCGCCAGCTCGGCGCCCATGCCGACCTTGTGGCTGCCTTGTCCGGGAAAGATGAATGCTCGCATCGATATCTCCTTACGGCGCAGCGCCTATGGGCGCGGCGGCATTCAGGCAAGGCCGAAGGGCACGATCCGGTTGCCGGCGTCGTGGCCGATGTCCGCGCGGCCGAGATAGGCAATGCCGCCGCGCGCGCACCAGTCTCGGGCGATTTCTTCCGGTTCCGCTCCGAACGGCCGGTCATTCACGGGCACTTCGCTCACGCGGCCGAGGCGCAGCCCGGCGATGGGGCGCAAGTGCTCGGTCACGTGGAAGAACAGTCGGTCGACGGCGTAGAGATGCTCGGACACTTCCTCGACCAGCACCACGTGGCCCGACAAGTCGGGCAGGAAGCGCGTGCCGCACAGCATGGCGAGCGTGGTGAGGTTGAAAGCCACGGTGGGCCCGTCGAGCCCCGGCTCGAGCCCGTCGCGCGATCCGGCGAACCAGCCGAGCGCGCGGCGGATCGCCTCGTCTCCGCCCTCGCGCCGGATATCGACCGGCATCGGGCCGTGCACCGCGCGGGCAAAGCCGTGGCGGTGCGCCGCCGCCAGCAGGTATCCGCAATCGGAGTAGCCGAGCCATTGCTGGCCGGCGCCGCGCCCGGCCAGCCGCTCGACCGCCCGGGCGACGATCCGGTTCGAGCCGTAGCCGCCCTTGGCGAACCACACCGCGTCGGCGCCGGACGCCGCGCAGTCGAGCAGCGCCGCCAGCCGGGCCTCGTCGGGCCCGGCGAAGTGGCCTTCTCCCATAAAGCACTGTTCGTGGAACTCCAGCGACAGGCCGGGGAACTCGGCGGTCGCGATCGCCCGCACGCGTTCGGCGTCCTCGCGGGTGATCGGCGTCGCGGGCGCGCAGATGGCGATGCGGGTCATTCGCGTTCTCTAGGGTCCGTACTCGATACCGGCAATGGCCGTGACGGAGTGGATTTAGGCACAGGACAAGGAGCGAGGAGCGAGCGATGCCAAGGCATCGTGACACGACGAGCGACGCTGCCCTGTGCCTAAATCCGCCCGCCCCTTCGGGGTCGCCCTCTGGAGGCCGCTGGACGTCGTCGCTTGCTTGCGCGTAGCGGTCTGCTACGCGACTGCGCCGCGCTCCTAGCCAGCGGCCTCCAGAGGGCGATCCCGGCCGTTGCCGGTATCGAGTACGGACCCTAGCTGCCTTGTCTTGCGCCCGACAACAGCATACCGATTCACCATGTCCGAGTTTCGAGGCGAATCCCTCACCTCCCATCCCTGGTTCTTCTGCGGCATCGGCGGGTCGGGCATGTTGCCGCTGGCGCTGATCCTGAAGGGCATGGGCGCCACAGTGGCCGGGTCGGATCGCAGCTTCGACCAGGGGCGCACGCCCGAAAAGTTCGCCTGGCTCGAAGCGCAGGGCTTCCGCCTGTTCCCGCAGGACGGCAGCGGCATCGTCTCGGCCGAGCAGACGCTCGTCGCGTCGGCCGCGATCGAGGACACCGTGCCCGAAGTCGCCCGGGCGCGCGAGTTCGGCTGCCCGCGAATGAGCCGCGCCGAGCTGCTGGCCGAGCTGTTCAACGCGGCCGGATGCGGGATCGCCGTGGGCGGCACCAGCGGCAAGTCGACCGTCACCGGCATGCTCGGCTGGATCATGCAGGACGTCGGCCGCGAGCCGACGATCATGAACGGCGCGGTGATGAAGAACTTCGTTTCGCCCGACACGCCCTTCGCCAGCGCCAAGGTCGGCACCGGGGACGCATTCGTGTCCGAAGTCGACGAGAGCGACGGCTCGATCGCGCTTTACCGCCCGGACGTGGCGGTCATGCTCAACGTCAGCCTCGACCACATGAGCATGGAAGAGCTGCGCCGCCTGTTCCGCGCCTTCCTCAAGGCGGCCGGGCGCGTGGCGGTCAATCTCGACGACGACGAGGCGGGCTACCTCACCGAAGGGCTGGAGAACGTCGTTTCGTTCGCCGTCGACAATCCCGAGGCGATGCTCGGCATCGAGCCGGAGACGATCGAGGACCTGCCGGCGGGCATCCGCGCGGTGCTGGTCGACCGGCGCGATCGGCGGGTCTATCCCTTGCAGCTGGGCATGCCCGGGCGGCACAACCTGGCAAACGCGCTGGCGGCGGTGGCGGGAGCGGTCGCCGCGGGCGTGCAGGTCCACGACGCCTTGCTGGCGCTGACCAGCTTCAAGGGCCTCGCCCGCCGATTCGACGTGATCGGCACCAGCCCATCCGGCGTGACGGTGATCGACGACTTCGGCCACAACCCGGAAAAGTGCCGCGCGACGCTGCGCACGCTGAAGGCGCAGCCGGGGCGGGTGATCGCCTTCTTCCAGCCGCACGGTTACGGCCCCTTGCGGCAGATGGGCCACGAGCTCGCCAAGACCTTCGCGCACGAACTCGGGCCCGAGGATGTCACGATCATGTGCGACCCGGTCTATTTCGGCGGGACGACCGACCGCAGTGAGGGAAGCGAGCGGATCGTCAAGCTGATCGAAGAGGCAGGCGGCAAGGCAGAATACATCCCCGCCCGCGAGGATTGCGGCAAGCGGATCGTCGAGCTGGCCCGGCCGGGCGACCGGATCGTGGTGATGGGCGCGCGCGACGACACGTTGACGGACTTTGCGCGGGGGATCCTCGCCGCGCTGCCCTAGGCGCCATTCGACCCGGTAGAACCTGATCCGCACCGCCGGGCCTTCGCTTGCGGCGCACCGTCCATGCCGCCTGGCGCCTTGCAATCGCGCCGGAAACCTGTATGTGCCCCGCTTCCTCGCGGGCCCGCCCGCCGGGAAACCGCAAGAAAGCCGGAGGGGCCCCGCGATCGGCGCGGATCAGCCAGCGATCGGCATGGAAATGAAAGGAACGCGCGCATGCCGCTCTATGAGCATGTATTTCTCGCGCGCCAGGACCTGAGCCAGGCTCAGGTGGACGCCCTGGCCGCCGCCGCCACCGAGATCGTCGAAGCCAACCAGGGCAAGGTCACCAAGACGGAGACTTGGGGCCTGAAGAGCCTCGCCTACAAGATCGACCGCAACCGCAAGGCCCACTTCGTGCTCCTCAACATCGAGGGTCCGGGCAGCCTGATCGCGGAACTCGAGCGGCAGAACCGGATCAACGAAGACGTCATCCGCTGGCTGACGATCGCGGTCGAAGAGCACGAAATCGGCCCCTCGGCGATGATGCGCAAGAACGAGCGCGAGCGCACCCGGCGCCGCGAGCGGGGAGACGACTGATGGCCCGCCCATTCTTCCGCCGCCGCAAGTCCTGCCCGTTTTCGGCCAAGGACGCCCCGCAGATCGATTACAAGGACGTGCGCCTGCTGCAGGGCTTCATGTCCGAACGCGGCAAGATCGTGCCCAGCCGCATCACCGCCGTTTCCGCCAGGAAGCAGCGTGAGCTGGCCAAGGCGATCAAGCGCGCCCGCCACCTGGGCCTTCTGCCCTACATCGTGAAATAAGGAGGGCCGAAATCATGCATATCATCCTCCTCGAACGGATCGAAAACCTCGGCGCGATCGGCGATGTCGTCTCGGTCAAGGACGGCTATGCCCGCAACTTCCTGCTGCCGCAGAAGAAGGCGCTGCGCGCCAACGATGCGAACAAGCAGGTGTTCGAAGCCAACCGCGAGCGCCTGGAGACGGAAAACGCCGAGCGCCGCAGCGCCGCCGAGATCGAAGGCGAAAAGGTCGACGGCGCCGAGATCGTGCTGATCCGCGCTTCGTCGAACTCCGGCCAGCTCTATGGCTCGGTCAACGTCCGCGACATTGCCGCCGCGCTCGAAGAGCAGGGCCACAAGGTCGACAAGAAGCAGGTCATCCTGGGCAGCCCGATCAAGGCGATCGGCCTGCACCAGGTGACCATTGCGCTGCACCCCGAGGTGCGCGTGACGGTCAAGGCCAACGTCGCCCGCTCGGACGACGAAGCCGAACTCCAGCGCATGGGCGTCGACGTGATGGCCCAGGCGTTCGAACAAGAGCACGCGGCGGGCGAAGGCTTCACCGAAGCCCAGGACACGACACTCGAACCCGGCGAGATCCCGGCCGACATGCTCGAAAAGCCGCCGGTGGCCGAAGAGCAGGCCGAATCCGAGGCCTGACCGCTTCCGGCGCTACGAAATCAGGGGCGCGGTCCTGCGGGATCGCGCCCTTTTTCTTGTCCTGCGTGGACGCCGTCTTGCCGACCTGACATGATCGCCTTTAGCGGGACACGCCGGGAGAGGGTTCAAGATGCAGACGACGTTCAGCGCGGCTATCGCCCGCCAGCCCATGCGGCGGTTCCAGTGGCTGGTGATCGCCGCCGCGCTGGCCGTGCTGGTGATCGAGGGTATCGACCTCCAGTCGCTGCCGATCGTCACGCCGCTGATCCTCGAGGACTGGGAGACCGACCGTGCGCTGTTCGGCCCCGCGCTCGCCGCGGCGCTGTTCGGCATGGCGTTCGGCTCGCTGTTCGGCGGCATGCTCGGCGACCGCTGGGGGCGGTTGAACACGCTCTACCTCGCCTCGCTGATCTTCGGCGCCAGCACCATCGCCGCGGCCTGGACCGACGGCGTGTGGACGATGTCGCTGGTCCGCGCGCTCGGCGGGCTGGGATTCGGCGCGGCCTACCCGAACGCGCTGGCGCTGGTGAACGACTGGGTGCCCGCGCGCCTCAGGACCTACGTCATCGCCACGCTGTCGATCGGGATTCCGCTGGGCACGACGATCTCGGCGTGGGTCGTCCCGCCGCTGCTGGAAGGGAACGACTGGCGCGGCGTGTTCGTGATCTTCGGGGTCGGCTCGATCGTGCTTGGCACCGCGATCTTCCTGGTGCTGCGCGAGGCGCCTAGCTGGCTGCTGGCGCGGGGCCGGCGGGACGCGGCGCACAAGAGCGCGGCGCGGGTCATCGATCCCGCGATCGTGCTGCTGCCCGAGCCCAAGACCGAAGCCGAAGCGGCCGCCGGCGACCGGGCGGTCGGCGTGTTCCACGCCAGCCACAAGTGGCTCAACTGGGGCATCGGCATCAGCTTCGCCGCCTGCACGACGCTGATCTACGGCTTGTCGAGCTGGACCACGGTGTTCCTCACCGCCTCGGGCTTCAGCCTCGCGCAGGCGGCGCAGGCGATGGTCTGGTTCGGCCTGCTGTCGATGGCCGGGGGCCTGGCGGCGGGGCCGCTCGTCCGCACGCTCGGCTCGCGGCTGCTGACGATCGGGTGCGCGACGCTGACCTTCGCCTCGCTGGTCGCGCTCGGCTACCTGATCGACACGATCGCGCCCGCGCCCAGCTTCGGCCAGCGGCAGGCGACCGTGGCGCTGGTCGGCCTCATCGGCGGGCTCGTCAGCATGAATATCGCCGCGTTCTATGCCGTCATGGCGGTCGGCTATCCGCAGAACTGCCGCGCGGCGGCGATCGGGTTCCACCTCACGGTCGCGCGCGCGGGCGTCATCACGATGGTCTTCGCGGGCGGCTGGCTGCTCAACCTGGGCGGCGACAGCTTCGTCTACTATTTCGCGACAATGGCGATAATCTCGCTTGCGATGTTCGCCGCCGTTTTCATCGTCGACCGGCACATCGAGCCGATCTGGCAGACGAGGAAGGAGAGCCCCGCATGACCGTCGTCACCGAGCCGCGGATCAGCCCGCATGCGTCCTCCGCCGGGCACCGCCACATCGTCGTCAGGCCCTACGGGGCCGCGCTCGGCGCGGAAATCGAGGGAGTCGACCTTTCGCGGGATCTCGGGGACGAGGTCATCGCCGAGATCCGCCAGGCGCTGCTCGATCACCTGGTGATCTTCTTCCGCGACCAGCGCCTCACGCCCGAGCAGCACCTTGCTTTCGCCCGCCGGTTCGGCACGTTGGGCCTGCACGACCAAGTCAAGGGGATGGACGATTATCCCTACATCATCGAAGTGCGCAAGGAGCCCGGGGACGAGCGCAATTTCGGCGGCGCCTGGCACGGCGACGTGACCTATCTCGAGGAGCCGCCGCTCGGCTCGATCCTCTATGCGCTGGAAGTGCCGGAAGTCGGCGGCGACACGCTGTGGGCCAACCAGTACATCGCCTATGAGACGCTGTCCGACGGCATGCGCGAGATGCTCGACCGGATGACGATGATCCACACGCCGGCGAAGATTTACGGCCTCCAGTCGCAGGACTGGAGCAAGGATTCCTCGGTCAAGACCTCTCCCAATGCGACCGCCGAATACGAGGCCGAGCATCCGCTGATCCGCACCCACCCGGAAACCGGGCGCAAGTGCCTCTACGTCAGCGGCGCCTTCACGCCGCGGTTCAAGGACATGACCGAGGAAGAAAGCAAGCCGCTGATCGACTTCCTGATGCAGCAGGCCACGCGCGAGCCGTTCACCTGCCGCTGGCGCTGGAAGGCGGGCGACATCGCCTTCTGGGACAACCGCTGCACGCTGCACTACGCGCTCAACGACTACAGCGGCCACCGCCGGGTGATGCACCGGGTGACGGTGAACGGCGACAAGCCCTATTAGAGGATCGGCCCGGCGCGGGCGGCGACGGATCGCCCGCTCCTGGCCTTTGAAATGTCATCGCCCGCGCGCTATCGGTGGACATGGATTCCCGCACCGTCATCGCCGAGCTTACCGCCCTTTACGACGCCGCGGTCGAGCGGCTGCGCGCCGACATCGGCGAATACGTCAGGAACGGTACTCCGCCCCCGCCCGAGCGCCGCATAGACGGCAGCTATTGCTATCCCGAGTTGCGCGTCAGCTATGCCGGCGGCCCGCCGCGGAGCGAGCGCACGCGCTCGTTCGGGCGGCTGCACCAGCCGGGCACCTACGCCACCACGATCACCCGGCCCGAGCTTTACGCCGGCTATCTGGCCGAGCAGCTCGACTTGCTGATCGAGGACTTCGACGTCGCGATCGAGACCGGCCGCAGCCGGCAGGAAATCCCTTTCCCCTACGTGCTCGACGGGCGTCACGGAGCGGGGATGGCCGGGATCAGCCCGAACGACCTTGCGCGCCTTTTCCCCACCACCGAGCTGGCGCTGATCGGCGACGAGCTTGCCGACTGCATCGAGCTCGGCGAACCCGGCGAGCCGATGCCGCTGTCGCTGTTCGACGCGCTGCGCTCGGACTTCAGCCTCGCCCGGCTCGCCCACTACACGGGCACCGCGCCGGACGATTTCCAGCGCTTCGTGCTCCTGACCAACTACCACCGTTACATCGACGAATTCGTCGACTGGGCGGGCGAGCAGGTCGGCGGCGGTACCTATACCGCGCTCACGGGCGCCGGGGGGCTCGACATCCGGACCACGACGCGCAACGCCAAGGCGCAGCTCAGCGAGACGGCCTGGCGACAGCACCAGATGCCCGCCTACCACCTGGCGGCCGACAACCGGATGGGCATCACCCTGGTCAACATCGGCGTCGGGCCGTCGAACGCCAAGACGATCACCGACCACCTCGCGGTGCTGCGGCCCGAGGCGTGGCTGATGATCGGCCATTGCGGCGGCCTCAGGCCAAGCCAGAAAATCGGCGACTTCGTGCTCGCCCATGCCTACCTGCGCGACGACCACGTGCTCGACGACGTGCTGCCGCCCGAGATCCCGCTCCCGGCGATCGCCGAGGTCCAGCAGGCGCTCGCCGCCGCGGCCGAGGAAGTCGCCGGCGCGCAGGGAGCGGACCTCAAGCTGCGCATGCGCACCGGCACCGTCGTCACCACCGACGACCGCAATTGGGAGCTGCGTTATTCGCACACCGCCCGCCGGCTGTCGCAGAGCCGCGCGGTGGCGATCGAGATGGAAAGCGCGACCGTCGCCGCGCAGGGCTATCGCTTCCGCGTGCCCTACGGGACGCTGCTGTGCGTCTCCGACAAGCCCTTGCACGGCGAGATCAAGCTGCCCGGGCAGGCCAACCTGTTCTACGAGCAGGCGATCGCCGCGCACCTGCAGATCGGCATTCGCGCCTGCGAGCGACTGCGCGCCGAAGGCCCGCGCCTGCACAGCCGCAAGCTGCGCGCGTTCAACGAGCCGCCATTCAGGTAACTAGGCGGTCAAGAACCGCACGATCGCTTCGCCCAGCGCCGGATCGGTCACCGAGCCCATGTGCGTGCCGGGCACTTCCTCGAACCGCGCATCCGGCAGCGCATCGGCCAGGGCCTGCGGCGAGCCGTTGTCGCGATCCTGCGCGCCGCAGACGACCAGCGTGGACATCGTAACGCCGGCAAGCTCGCTTGCTTCGGTATCGCCGACCGACTGCAGCAGCAGCCGCGCGGCCTCGCGATCGACTTTCTGCGACTTCATGAAGGCAACCGCGAGGAATGCGGGGTCGCCTTGCTTCACTTCGTCGAAGCGGTCGATCGCGTCGATGAAGAACGCCGCACGCCGGTCCCACCCGGAAAGCCCTTCGAGGCCCATGCCGCCAAGCACCAGCCGGCGCGGCGCGAGCCTGGTCAGGACGCCGCGCACGGCGGTGCGCGCGCCGAGCGAAAAGCCGGCGAGATCGTAGTCGACGAGGCCGAGATGGCCGACCAGCGCCAGCGCATCCTTCACCAGCACGTCCGCGGGATAGGCGGCGGGATCGTGCGGCTTGTCGCTTTGCCCATGCGCCCTGAGGTCGGGCATGATCGCTTCGAAGCCCGCCTCGGCCAGCCGCTTCGCGTGGCCGAAGCGGATCCAGTTTGTCCAGGCGTCGGAAAACAGCCCGTGCAGCAGGACCACCGGCCGGCCCCGGCCCAGGCGGTGGACGGCGAGCGAGGTGCCGTCGAAACTGGCGAAGCGCGCGGTGGTGGCTGCGCTCACTCGGGCACCTCGAGCCCGGCCGCCTGCCAGCGGCTGGCCACGCTCTCGATCTCGTCGCTGCGCTTGCGCGGCAGGGCACTGGTGTCGATCCACGCTTCGTGCAGGCTTTCCGCCCCGGCGTGCGCGACGGGCACGAAACCGCCCGGCTCGTCGAAGCTGCCGAGCGTCAGGTCGATGCCCTTGCCGTCGTTGAAACGGAAGCCGAGCGGCGTCCCGCAAGCGGAGCAGAACGGGCGCTTCGCGATCGGCGAACTGGCGTACCAGTCGGGCTCGCTTTCCCAGCGCACGGCCTCCAGCGGGACATGCACGAAGGCGGCGGCGAAGCCCCCGGTCGCGCGCTGGCACATGCGGCAATGGCACAGGTATGCCTCGGCCGCCGAGACATCGGCCGTATAGCGAACCCTGCCGCACTGGCATCCGCCGCCCTTCGTCTTGCCGGTCATCGGGCACTCCTCCTTCAGCCGGGCCACATCGCAGTGGCCTGTTATATCCCGCAAGTGCCGCGACGCATTGTTAAATAACCCGGACTATCCTATGCGCCCTGACGCCGAACGGGACTGTACTTGGATCGATGGCTGAAGCCGACCCCAGCTTGAAGGAGAGCGCTGTGATTGCTCCGGCCAAGCCGCCGCGCCGCTGGGGCAGGCTGGCGCTGATGCTGGCCGTGCCGCTGGCGCTGCTGGTCGGCGGGATCGTCTACTGGCAAAGCCTGCAAGGCAAGGTCTCGACCGACAACGCCTATGTCAAGCAGGACATGGTCGCGGTCAGCGCCGAAGTCGGCGGCAAGATCCGCCAAGTCTTCGTCCACGAAAACGAAGAAGTCGCCGCCGGGACCCTGCTGTTCCGCATCGATCCCGAACCCTACCAGCTGCAGGTCAGCCAGGCCGATGCGTCGATCGCCACGGCGCAGGCGAACGTGACCGCGCTGGCCCATTCGTCCGACCTTTCGGGCGCCGAGATTGCCGCCGCGCGCGAGGACATCGCCTATGCCCGCTCGAAGCTGCAGCGCCAGGAAGAGCTGTGGGCGCGCGGTTTCACCACCAAGGCCGACCTCGAGGCGGCGCAGCACGCCGTCGCCCAGGCCGAGGAGGACTTGCGCCAGGCGGAGGCAAACCAGGTCGCGGCGCGCGCCAAGCTGGCCGAAGGCGCCGCGGTGCCGGGCCGCAACCCGCAGGTCGCCGCGGCGGAAGCGCAAAAGGCCACTGCCCAGCTCGGCCTGCGCCGGACCGAGGTTCGCGCCCCGGTATCCGGCCGCGTCGCCCAGGCCGACCGGCTCCAGCCCGGCCAGCAGATCCTTCCCAACCTGCCGGTCCTGACTCTGGTCGAAAGCGGCAGCTCCTACGTCGAGGCCAATTTCAAGGAGACCGACCTGGGCGAGATGAAGGTCGGCCAGCGCGCCGAGATCCGCCTCGACGCCTATCCCGGCCTGGTGCTCGAGGGCCACGTCACGTCGATCGGCGCGGGCACCGGCTCAGAATTCTCGGTGCTGCCGGCGCAGAACGCCACCGGCAACTGGGTCAAGGTGACCCAGCGCGTGCCGGTGCGCATCGCGATCGACGACAAGAGCCCGCGCCCATTGCTCGCCGGGCTCTCGACCAAGGTGACGGTCTTCACCGGCGACGGAGACCGCTGAGCGATGGCCACGGCCGCGGCCTCGCCGGGGGCCGGCTCGCGCAGGCAGAGGCCCGATGTCGCCGCGCTGCCGGTCGAGAACCCCACGCTGCTGATCTGCGGGGTGATGGCCGCCTCGCTGCTCCAGGTCCTCGACATCACCATCGCCAACGTCGCGATCCCGCACATGCAGTCGGCGCTCGGCGCGACCGCCGACAGCGTGACCTGGGTGCTAACCAGCTACATCATCGCCGCCGCGGTCGCGATGCCGATCACCGGCTGGCTGGCCGACCGGGTCGGCGCGCGCGAGCTGTTCATCCTCTCGACCGCCGGGTTCATCGGCGCCTCGATGCTGTGCGGAATGGCGCAGAACCTCGAGGAAATGGTCATCTTCCGCGCCTTGCAGGGCGTCGCGGGCGCTTTCATGGCGCCCTTGAGCCAGAGCTTCATGCTCGATTCCACGCGCCCCAGCCGCCACGCGCAGATGATGGCGCTGTGGGGCATGGGCGTGATGATCGGACCGATCGTCGGCCCGGTGCTGGGCGGCTGGCTGACCGAGAACTGGGACTGGCGCTTCGTGTTCTTCGTCAACCTGCCGGTCGGCGTGCTCGCGCTGGCGCTGCTCATAGCCACGTTGCCCCACCGTCCCAGGCGAACGCGCCGGTTCGACATCGCCGGGTTCCTGTTCCTCGCGCTGTGCCTCTCGGCGCTGCAATTGCTGCTCGACCGCGGCCAGGGGGAGGACTGGTTCGAATCGCGCGAGATCTGGCTCTATGCCGGGCTCAGCCTGTCGGGCCTGTGGCTGGCGATCGTCCATTTTTCGACCGTCAAGGAGCCGTTGTTCGAGCGCGAGCTGTTCGCCGACCGCAATTTCGTCGTCGCGCTGCTGTTCATGATCATGGTCGGCATGGTGATGTTCGCGGTCATGGCGCTGCTGCCGCCGATGATGCAGCGGCTGCTCGGCTATGGCGTGGTCGACACCGGAATGGCGCTGATGCCGCGCGGGATCGGCGTGCTCGTCAGCATGCAGCTGGCCGGGCTCCTGGTCCGCCACGGAGTGGACGGGCGCGTGCTCGTCGGTCTCGGTTTCGCGATCGTCGCCGGCTCGCTGTGGGAGATGGCGCACTGGTCGCTGGCGCTAGACTACCGGCACATCTGGTGGACCGGCGTGCTGCAGGGCCTGGGCATGGGGCTGGTGTTCATCCCGCTGCAGGCGATCGCCTTCGCCACCCTCGAGCCCAAGCTGCGCACCGACGGATCGAGCCTGCTCAACCTGTTCCGCTCGATCGGCTCCTCGGTCGGCATCTCGATCACCACCGTGCTGCTGATCCGCAGCGTGCAGACGAGCCACGCGGACCTCGCGAGCCATGTCACCGCGGCGAGCAGCAGCGTGTTCGACGTCTCGAAGATGGACCAGTACCAGATGGTCGGCGAAGCCGCGCTCAGCCTGGCCGATGCCGAGCTGAACCGCCAGGCGGCCATGATCGGCTACGTCAACGACTTCCACTTCATGATGTGGCTGTGCGTGGCGTCGATCCCGCTGGTGCTGCTGATGAGCAAGCCGCACCGGCACTAGGCCGGCGAGTTCGCTCCTTCAGCCCTTCTTGAGGTGCCGGCGGCCGAGCAGCTCGGCGATCTGCACCGCGTTGAGCGCCGCGCCCTTGAGCAGGTTGTCGGACACGCACCACAGCGTCAGCCCGCTGTCGACCGTCGGGTCCTCGCGCACGCGGGAAATGAAGGTCGCGCCATCGCCGACGCATTCGATCGGGGTGACGTATCCGCCGTCCTCGCGCTTGTCGACGAGCATCACGCCCGGCGCCTCGCGCAGGATATCCATCGCCTCGGCCGCCGAGATCTCGTTCTCGAACTCGATGTTGATCGCTTCGGAATGGCCGACGAACACCGGCACGCGCACGCAAGTGGCGTTGACCTTGATCTTCGGGTCGAGGATCTTCTTGGTCTCGACCACCATCTTCCACTCTTCCTTGGTCGAGCCGTCGTCCATGAACACGTCGATGTGCGGGATGACGTTGAAGGCGATCTGCTTGGTGAACTTGCGGCATTCGACCCTGTCGCCGACGAAGATCGCGCGGCTCTGTTCGAACAGCTCGTCCATCCCCGCCTTGCCCGCGCCCGAAACCGACTGGTAAGTGCTCACCACCACGCGCTTGATCGTCGCGGCATCATGCAGCGGCTTGAGCGCGACGACCATCTGCGCGGTCGAGCAGTTGGGATTGGCGATGATGTTCTTCTTGGCATAGCCGTCGATCGCCTCGGGGTTCACCTCGGGCACGATCAGCGGCACGTCCGGATCCATCCGGTAGTACGACGAATTGTCGATCACCACGCAGCCGGCCGCGGCGGCCCTGGGCGCAAATTCCTTCGCCGGGCCGGACCCGGCCGAAAACAGGGCGATATCCCAGCCGGCGAAGTCGAAGTGCTCGATATTCTGGCACTTGAGCGTGCGGCCGCTCTCGCCGAAATCGACCTCGGTCCCGGTCGAGCGCGAGCTGGCGACCGCGGCCACCTCGTCCAGGGGAAATTCGCGCTCGGCGAGAGTCGCGAGCATTTCGCGCCCGACATTCCCCGTCGCCCCGACAACCGCTACCCGGTAACCCATCATTCGCTCCGCTTGAATCAATGCCGCGCCGACCTAGCCGGGCGCGGGCGTGCTGCAATGCACAAAAGCATGCCCGTGGGCAAGCGTCGCTTTGCTTATTCGGGCGGGGCCACCCCGTGCCGTTCGAGGAAGGCGAAGATCGTGTTCCACACGTGCACGCTGATCCTGGGGCCCGCAACGCGGTGGGTCTGGCCGGGATAGAGCATCATTTCGAACGGCACCGCCTCGGCCTGCAGCCTGGCGATCAGTTCGGAGCTGTTCTCGAACACCACGTTGTCGTCGGCCATGCCGTGGATCACCAGCAGCGGGTCGCCGATCTTCGCCGCGTCGGCCAGTGCGTCCGCAGCGGCATAGACCGCGGCGTTCTCTCGCGGGCTGCCCATGTAGCGTTCGGTGTAGAACGTATCGTAGAGTTCCCACCGGGTCACCGGCGCCCCGGCGATCCCGGCGGCATAGAGGCCCTGGTCGGCCTCCATCCGCTTGAGCGTCATGTAGCCGCCATAGGACCAGCCGTAGACGGCGATCTTCGCCGAATCGACGAAGTCCAGCGTCTTGAGATACTCGGCGCCGGCCTTCTGGTCCTCGACCTCGACCGTGCCCATCGCCCGGTAGATCGCCTTTTCGAATTCGACCCCGCGGTTCGAGCTGCCGCGGTTGTCGATCTCGAACCAGACATAGCCCCTATCGACGATCGCCTGCTCGATCGCCCCGCCCCAGGCCCTGGTGACCGTCTGCGAGTGCGGCCCGCCATAGTGCGAAATGAACACCGGGTAGCGCTTGCCCGGCTCGAGCTCGGGCGTGATCATCTTCCAGTGCAGCTCGGTGCCGTCGGGCCCCGTTATCGTGCCGAACTGCGCCGGACGATGGCTGGCGAGGTACGGCGCATAAGGATGGTTCACGTCGAGCGCGTTCTCCTCGACCCAGGCCAGGCGCTTGCCGCTGGCGTCGGCGAGGTAGACCTGCCTCGGCTGGCGATCCGACGAGCGCGAGACGAGCAGCGTCCTGCCGTGCTTGTCCATCGTCGCGCCGTTGTCGAACGCAAGTTCGGTCAGCCGCTGCGACGCGCCGGGCTTGAGGTAGTCGAGCGCATAGACCTGCGGCGCGAGGACGTCGTCCTGGTTCCCGGTGAAGGTGAGCCGGTGCGCGGCCTCGTCGACGCCGACGAGCTTCGAAACGACCCATTTGCCCCTGGTCAGCTGCCGCCACTTGCCCGCGGCATAGCGGTAGAGGTGGCCGAACCCGTCGCGCTCCGACCACCAGATCACGCTGCCGTCGGCGAGGAACCGGTAGTTGTCGGTCTGGTTGATCCAGTGCCCCTGCGCCGCCTTCTCGCTCAGCAGCACCCGGGCCTTGCCCGTGGCCGGATCGACCGCCAGCAGGTCGAGCACGGTCTGGCCGCGGTCCTGCCGCTGGACGTAGAGCGTCCGCCCGTCGGGCGCCCAGTCGACGCGGGTGAGGTAGATGTCCTTGTCGGGGCCGAGATCGACCTCGACCCGGTTGCCGCCGTCGGGATCGATCACGAACAGCGAAACCTCGGCATTGGCCGAGCCGGCGGCGGGATAGCGCTGCTCGAACGTGCGGGTGCCGGTCGCCCCGATCGCCGCGCGGGTAACCACGCCGACCGGCGCCTCGTCGAACCGCTCGACCGCGATCCGCGCATCGGTCGGCGACCACCAGTAGCCGGAAAAGCGGTTCATTTCCTCCTGGGCGACAAACTCGGCCTCGCCCCAGTGGACGGTATCGGCCTCGCGCGGGGTGACCGGCTGCGCCTCGCCGCCGACCGGGCCGGCCCACAGCCGCCGGTCGCGGACGAACGAGAGGTACTTGCCGGTCTCGCTGAGCTTCGGGTTGAGCTCGCCTTCCTCGCTGTCGGTCAGGCGCGTGACCGAGCCGTCGAGCCGGGCGAGGTAGAGGTCGCCTTCGATGGGCACGAGGATCGACTGGCCGTCGGCCGACCAGTCATAGGCGACGATGCCCTTGAGCCCGCCGATCCGTTGGCGCTCGCGCTGCATCTTCTCCGCTTCGGACAGCTCGCGGCCGGAACCCAGCTTTGCCGAATCGACCAGCATGCGCCATTCGCCGGCCTGCCGGTCGAAAGCCCACAAGTCGTAACGCTCGCGGTCGTCCGCGCGGTTGCGCAGCAGCGCCAGGTAGCGCCCGTCGGGCGAGAGCTTGGCGAGCCGCGGGCTCGGCCCGTCGAGCGAGGGGCTGGCGAAGACGCGATCGAAGGTCAGGTTGGGCGCTTGCTCCGCGGGCATCTGCGTCACAATCTCCTGGGCAGCGGCGGTTATCGGGCAGGCCGACAGCACGAACGCGCCGGCAGCGGCGAGAAACGGCAGGAAACGCATGAAATCGGCGACTCCGGAACGAAAAAGGGCGCCCCGTCATCCCCGGAGCGCCCCAATTCGTTACGCATGAAATCGCTTCGGGGAAAGCCCCCTCAGCCTTCCTTCTGCACGTCGCGGCGCTCCGCGATGCGGGCGCGCTTGCCGGTGCGGCCGCGCAGGTAATAGAGCTTCGCCCGGCGCACCACGCCCTTGCGGACCACGGTGATGCTTTCGACGTTCGGCGAATAGAGCGGGAAGACGCGCTCGACGCCTTCGCCGAAGCTCATCTTGCGGACGGTGAAATTGCTGTTGATGCCGCGGTTCGAGCGGGCGATGCACACGCCCTCGAAGTTCTGCACGCGAGTACGCTCGCCTTCGACCACGCGGACGCCGACGCGCAGCGTGTCGCCGGCGCGGAATTCGGGGATTTCTTTCCCCTCTTTGAAAGCTGCGATGGCCTCGGCCTCGAGCTCCTGGATCAGACCCATTGCGGGCTCCTTCAATCCTCATGCCGCGCGCCAGAGGCAGGTCGGGCCCGAGCGCCACCGCGGCGCTCCCAAAGGTCCGGCCTGCGTGACCGTGTATCTTCCTCGGCCCGGCGCTTGCGCCATGCCGAGATCTTCGCATGATCCCCCGATCGCAGCACTTCAGGGATCGTGCGCCCTTCCCATTCCTGAGGTCGGGTATAGTGCGGATATTCGAGCAGCCCTTCGTCGAAGGATTCCTCGGCCCCGCTTGAAGGCGCGCCCATTACGCCGGGAAGCAGGCGAATGCAAGCGTCGAGGAGCGCCAGCGCGGCGGGCTCTCCGCCCGAGAGGACAATGTCGCCGAGCGACACTTCCTCGACCGGCCGGCCTTCGAAAATCCGCTCGTCGAAACCCTCGAACCGGCCGCACAGGATCGTCACCCCCGGACCCGCCGCAAGCTCGCGCACGCGCGCCTGGGTCAGCGGACGCCCACGCGGAGTCATCGCCAGCACCGGGCAATCGGGATGCAAGGCCAGCGCATGGTCGACCGCGCGGGCGAGCACGTCGACCTTGAGCACCATCCCCGCCCCGCCGCCGGCGGGCGTATCGTCGACCGTGCGGTGCTTGTCGGCGGCGAAGTCGCGGATCTGCACCGCCTCGAGCGACCAGGTCCCTTCCTCCAGCGCCCGCCCGGCAAGCGACACGCCGAGCGGCCCGGGAAACATCTCCGGGTAAAGCGTCAGGACGGTGGCGGCGAAGGTCATTGCGGCGGTTCCCAGACTTCGCTTGGCAGGAAATCGCGGTCGGCGGCAACCTCGTCGTGCAGCCATTCGCGGAAGCGCTCGATCTTGCGCACCCCGGCGCGCCCTTCGGGATGGACGAACCATTGCGACGACGGCGAGAGATAAAGCGTCTCGAACGGCTGCACCAGCCGCCCGCTTTCGAGGTCCGCGCGCCAGTACAGCGGGGTCATCATGGCAATCCCGAAGCCTGACAGGACGGTGGTGGCTTCCTGCCACTGGCTGTCGAGCACGATGCCGCGGCGCGGCGGCGGCGTGCCGAGGCCGGCGGCGGCAAACCAGCCCGCCCACAGCGCGTCGTTCGGGCCCAGCCGCTCGACATCGAGCAGGTCTTCGGGACGCCGGATGGCGTTTGCCTCGAGGAAGGCGGCGCTGCAGATCGGCGCGAAGTGCTGGCGGAACAGGAAATCGCTGCGCAGCCCGTCCCACTCCCCGTTGCCGGCGCGGATCGCCGCGTCGATGCCGCCGAGGCCGAAGTCGACGAGCTCATTTGCCAGCGAGACGCGCACCGCGAGGTCGGGATGGCGCAACTGGAAGCGGCCGATGCGCGAACTCAGCCACGAACCGCCAAACGAGATCGCCGTGTTGACCGACAGCACGTCCTGGTCCTCCTCGCGCAGCGCGGCGAACGCCTCGGCGATCCCGGCAAAGCCGCTGGCGACGGCGGGCAGCAGGCGCTTGCCGCTGTCGGACAGGCGCACCCGGCCCTTCTCGCGCACGAACAGCGGCTTGCCGACGCGGTCCTCGAGCTGGCGGATCTGGTAGCTGATCGCCGCCTGGGTCATCCCCAGCTCTTCCGCCGCGCGCGAGAAATTCTCGTGCCGCCCGGCCGCCTCGAAGGCGCGAATGGCGGACAAGGGCGGCAGGCGGATCATGCCGAGATGTATAAGTCGGACTTATAGGTATGGCCAGCCGTTTTGTTGGCGAAAGCGGGCCGGAAGGCGCATTTGGCCGGCAGCGAACGAAAGGATACGACCATGACCGACGAACACTTCATGCGCCAGTGGAACAAGGGCCACGCCGCCTTTTCGGCGGACGTCGACCGCAAGCTTGCGATCCTGGCACGCCATCTCTCGAGCCGCGAGAGGCGCTATTTCGGCATTGGCGAGGTTTATGGGCACGAGGACGCCGGGCGCAGTCCGGCCAAGTCGCTCCTCAGCGGCCTTGCCGCCTGCGTGGCGACGACGGCGCTGTTCCTGACGGTTGCCGCGCTGGCGGTGCCCGGGCCGGCCTTCGCCGCGCAGGGCGCGATCGCCGAAGCGGTGGCGCCGACTTTCACGGTGCTTGCCTGATGAAGGTACCGGGGGCGGGCGGCTTCAGGGCTCGGCGAAATCCGCCGAGACCACCAGCCGCTCGTCATCCCATTCGGGCACCGCGTCGGCGTTCATCGGGACCATGAAGCGCGTACCGGGCTTCCCGTCGACCGCGGGCCGTTCGATTTCGAGCACGTCGCCGGCGCCGAAATTCTCGACCGCGACCACCGTGCCGAGCGCTTCGCCCTGGTCCGACACGGCGGCAAGGCCGACCAGGTCGGCGTAATAGTATTCCCCTTCGCCGAGCGGCGGCAGCGCCGAGCGGGGAACGGTCAGCACCGTGCCGCGCAGCTTCTCGGCGGCGGAGCGGTCTGCCACCTGGGCGAAGCGGGCGATCGCACCGCCCTTGCCGTCGTCGCGCAAGCCCTTGAGCGTCAGCGCGCCTTCATTGAAGCTCTTGTGGCGGCCCAGGGCATCGAGCCCTTCGGCGAACAGCTTGAGGCGGACTTCGCCCGTCACGCCGTGCGCGCCGATGACGGCGGCCAGCACGACGATTTTCGGCGTGACAGGCTTGTCAGGCATGGGGAGCCCCTTCCGGTTGCGGGGAGCCGAAGGCGTGGCTCCGCCACAGCGGTTTGGGGTGGGCCCGGCCGGGCGCGGACTCGCATTCCGCGCCCACCCCCGGCCCCTCCCGCAAGCGGGAGGGGAGAGTCGGCATCAGCCCTCGGCCTTTTCCTCGCCGGCTTCCGCGGCAGGGGCTTCCTCTGCAGGAGCTTCCTCGGCAGCCGTTGCCTCGGCCGGAGCTTCTTCGACAGCAGCTTCCTCAGCCGGAGCCTCTTCGGCGGGAGCTTCCGCGGCGGCGGCTTCCTCAACCGGAGCTTCCTCGGCGGGAGCTTCCTCGGCGGGGGCCTCATCGGCAGCCGCTTCCTCGGCCGGAGCCGCTTCCTCGACCGCTTCGGTCACCGCTTCCTCGGTCACCGCTTCCTCGGTCACCGCTTCGGCCGCGACAACCTCTTCCACGACCGGGGCCTTGGCGGCTTCCTCGGCTTCGGCGGCCTTGGCGGCGCGTTCCTCGACGCGTTCCTTGGCCTTCTCGCCCGGTTCGCCCTTCTTGAGGTTGATCCTCGCCGTGCGCTCACGAATGCCGGCGGCATCGAGGAAGCGCGAGACGCGATCGGACGGCTGCGCGCCGATGCCGAGCCAGTGGCGGGCACGGTCCTCGTCGAGCTTGACCCGGGCCGGATCGTCCTTGGCGAGCAGCGGGTTGTAGGTCCCGATCTGCTCGAGATACTTGCCGTCGCGCGGGGACCGGCTGTCCGCCGCCACGATCCGGTAATAGGGGCGCTTCTTCGCGCCACCGCGCGAGAGCCTGAGTGCAATTGCCATTAGTCGTTACCTTTCCGATTCAAATACCTGTAAAATCATTTTTTCTTGAGAAAATCGATCATGTCGGGCGGAAGCTGGCCGCCGGGCAGGCCCGGCATCGGGCCGCCCGCGCCCGGGCCGCCCGGGCCCGGCATCCCGCCGCCCATGCCGCCGCCCATGAACAGCTGGCCGAGGCCCTTGAGACCGCCCATCTTGCGGATCTGCTTCATCGCCCGGCCCATCTCCTGGTGCATCTTCAGGAGCTTGTTGACGTCCTGCACGTCGGTGCCCGAGCCCGCCGCGACACGCTTCTTGCGCTTGGCGTTCATCAGTTCGGGGCGGACGCGTTCCTTGGGCGTCATCGAGCCGATGATCGCGTCCATGTGCACCAGCACCTTGTCGTCGACCCCGCTCTGGGCCATCGCCTGCTTGGCCTTCTTCATGCCCGGCAGCATGCTCGCCAGCATGCCGATGCCGCCCATGCTCTGCATCTGCCTGAGCTGCATGCGCAGGTCGTTCAGATCGAACTGGCCCTTCATCATGCGCTTGGCGAGCGCTTCGGCCTCTTCCTCCTTGACGACCGAGGCGGCCTTTTCGACCAGGCTGACGACGTCGCCCATGCCGAGGATCCGGCCGGCGACACGCTCCGGGCTGAACGGCTCGATCGCGTCGAGCTTCTCGCCGGTGCCGGCGAACTTGATCGGCTTGCCGGTGACCGCGCGCATCGACAGCGCCGCGCCGCCACGGGCATCGCCGTCCATGCGGGTCAGGATCACGCCCGTCAGCGGCACTTCGCCCGAGAAGCTCTGCGCGACGTTGACCGCGTCCTGGCCGGTCAGCGCATCGACCACCAGCAGCACTTCGGTGGGCGCCGCGACCGATGCGACCGCCTTCATCTCGGCCATCAGCGCCTGGTCGACGTGGAGGCGGCCGGCGGTGTCGAGCAGCAGCACGTCGACCGCCTGGAGCTTCGCCGATTCGAGCGCGCGGCGGGCGATGTCGACCGGCTGCTGGCCGGCCATGATCGGCAGCGTCGCCACCTCGACCTGGCTCCCAAGAACCGCGAGCTGCTCCTGCGCCGCGGGCCGCGCGACGTCGAGCGAGGCCATCAGTACTTTCTTGCCGTGCTTTTCGCGGATCAGCTTGCCGAGCTTGGCGGTGGTGGTGGTCTTGCCCGAGCCCTGCAGGCCGACCATCATGATCACGACCGGCGGCCTGGCCTCGAGCGTGAGCGGCGCGGCCCCTTCCCCGCCGAGCATCTCGACCAGCTCGTCGTTGACGATCTTGACGACCTGCTGGCCGGGGGTGACCGACTTCAGCACCTGTTGGCCGACGGCCTTTTCGGTGACCGCATCGATGAACTTGCGCGCGACGGGCAGCGCGACGTCGGCTTCGAGCAGCGCGACGCGCACTTCGCGCATCGCCTCGCGCACGTCGGCCTCGTTCAGCGCCCCGCGCCCGCGCAGGCGGTCGAAGACCCCGGTCAGGCGATCGGACAGCGTGTCGAACATCGGCCTAAAATTACTCCAAACCGGCTAAATGCCGAAAACGCCGGCGGACGAAACCTCGTCAGCCAGCGGGCAGGTCAGGTACTGAAACCATGCGTCGGCATGGCGTATTTCGGTCTCAAATCATCCGAATGGTGGAGCCTAGCGGGATCGAACCGCTGACCTCTACAATGCCATTGTAGCGCTCTCCCAGCTGAGCTAAGGCCCCGTGCCATTCATTCCGGCGCGCCCTCTGGGAAGCGCGCCGCCCTTGCGGGAAGGGCCGCCCTTTATGAGCCAGCCCGCCAAATCGCAAGTCCCATTTCGTCAGGTATCGTCGTTCTCGTCGTCGGCCGCGCCCGGCACGCCGAGATCGTCGTCGCCGCCAAGATCGACGTCGTTGTCGGGCGAATCCTCGTCCTCGTCGATATCCTCCAGCTCCTCGTCGGCGAGGTCGGCGTCGACCACTTCCTTTTCCTTCTTCGCTTCCTCGAAGGGGATCGGCTGCTTGGACTTGAGCACCGGCTCGGGATACCACTTGTTCCCGCATTCGATGCACGTCACCGGATCGTCGGCGCGGAGGTCGTAGAAGCGCTCACCGCATTTGGGGCAGTTGCGCTTGTGACCCCACTCTGGCTTGACCATTCGAAAAATTCCTCTTGCGGCCGGCCCTGAACGGGCAGGCGATAATCTCGAAACATGATGGGCGCGGCCCAAACGCGATTCAAGGGCCGATCCACGAGCGGGCGCGCCTTGCCATAGGGCGGTGGCGCTGTCAAAAGCCCGCGCGCCCCACGCCGCCAACGGGAAAGCCCTTGTCCACCCACGACCTCTCCGCCACGCGCCCGCGCCGCTTCGGCCCTTCCGGGCCGCTGCAGGGCCGCATCCGCGTGCCGGGCGACAAGTCGATCAGCCACCGCGCGCTGATGTTCGGCGCGCTGGCGGTGGGCGAGACGCGCGTTACCGGGCTGCTCGAGGGCGAGGACGTCCTGGCCACCGCCGCCGCGCTCAGGGCCATGGGCGCGACCATCGAGCGCGAGGCGGAAGGCACCTGGTCGATCCACGGCGTCGGCGTCGGCGGGCTGCTCCAGCCCGAAGCCCCGCTCGACATGGGCAATTCGGGCACCTCGACGCGGCTGCTGATGGGCCTCGTTGCCAGCCATCCGATCGTCGCCACCTTCACCGGCGACGCCAGCTTGTCGAAACGCCCGATGGGCCGGGTGATCGAGCCGCTTTCGCTGATGGGCGCGAATTTCGAGGCGGGGCCCGGCGGCACGCTGCCGCTGACCGAGCGCGGGATCTGCCCGGCCATCCCGATCACCTACCGCCTCCCCGTCGCCAGCGCGCAGGTGAAGAGCGCGGTTCTCCTGGCCGGGCTCAACACCGCCGGGATCACCAGCGTGATCGAGCCCGTGCCGACCCGCGACCATACCGAACGGATGCTCAGGGGCTTCGGCGCCGACCTGTGGGTCGAGGAAGAGAACGGTGAGCGGGTCATCCGCCTGCGCGGCGAAGCCGAGCTTCAGCCGCAGCAGATCGAAGTGCCGGGCGACCCCTCGTCCGCCGCGTTCTTCGCCGTCGCCGCGCTGATCGTGCCCGGCAGCGACCTCACGATCGAGAACGTCGGTCTCAATCCCACACGGGCCGGGCTGTTCAAGGTGCTGCGGCAAATGGGCGGGCGGATCGAGGAGCTGAACCCGCGCGAAGTCGGCGGCGAGCCAGTCGCCGACCTGCGCGTGCGCCACTCGCCGCTCAAGGGCGTCGAGGTCGACCCCGCCATCGCCCCGAGCATGATCGACGAATTCCCGGTGCTGTTCGTCGCCGCCGCACTGGCCGAAGGCCGCACCGTGACGAGCGGCCTCGACGAGCTGCGCGTGAAGGAATCGGACCGCCTCGCGGCGATGGCCGCCGCGCTTGCCGGCGCCGGCGCGCGGGTCGAGGAGCGCGCGGATGGCCTCGTCATCGAAGGCAGTGCCGGCGAGCCACTACCGGGCAACGGGCCTATCGCCACCCACCTCGACCACCGCATCGCCATGAGCATGGCCATCGCCGGCCTCGCCAGCCGCGACGGCGTCGAAGTCGACGACACGCGGCCCATCGCCACCAGCTTCCCGGCGTTCGAGGCGCTGCTCGACGGCGCGACGCAGTCCCCCTCCCGCTTGCGGGGAGCCGAAGGCGTGGCTCCGCCACAGCGGCCAGGGGTGGGCCAGTCGGAAGCGGGCGCCTCACGCCCACCCCCGGCCCCTCCCGCAAGCGGGAGGGGAGAGTGAGCGCCACCCTCGCCGACGTGATCGGCCTTGCCGGCAGCGCGCTGTTCATCGGCGCTTTCGCCTATGCCAACGTGGCGACGAAGCTGGACAAGGTCGTGTTCAACCTCGCCAACCTCGTCGGCGCGATCCTGCTGCTGATCTCGCTCTCGGTGACCTTCAACCTCGCCGCCTTCGTGCTCGAGGCCGTCTGGGGCGCGATCGCCGCGGTCGGGCTGGCGCTGGCGATCCGGACGAAGTTGCGGGAGCCGAAGGCGTGATCGTCGCCGTCGACGGGCCGACCGCTTCGGGCAAGGGCACGATCGCCCGCGCGCTCGCCGCGCATTTCGGCCTGCCGCACCTCGACACCGGGCTGCTCTACCGCGCGGTGGGACGGCAAGTGTTCCTCGACGGCGGCGATCCGGACGATCCGGCGGATGCGCTCGGCGCCTGCGATTTCCCGGACGAGCTGCTGGGCGATCCCGCGCTGCGCAGCGAGGAGGCGGGCGGGCTCGCCAGCCGCGTCTCGGTCCACGCCCCGGTCCGCCGGGCGCTCTACCAACGCCAGCGCGCCTTCGCCACGCAACCGGGCGGCGCGGTGCTCGACGGGCGCGACATCGGCACGGTGATCGCGCCCGACGCCGACGTGAAGCTCTACGTCACCGCCAGCCTGGAGGCTCGCGCGCTGCGCCGCTGGAAGGAAATGCGGGCGCGCGGCGAGGACCGCACGCTCGCCGAGGTCGAGGCCGACCTCAAGCGCCGCGACGAGCGCGACCGCACCCGCGCCGAAGCGCCGCTGCGCGCGGCGAGCGACGCGGTGGTGCTCGATACTTCCGAGCTGGGACCGGAGGAGGCCATCGCGGCGGCGATCGCGGCGGTCGAGACGAGACTGGGCGCCCGGTAGGTCCAGGCGACGAATTCATTTTCCTACACGCGGCCCGGTGCGCCACGGCAGGCCCGATGCCGACGCACCGCACTCTTCACACCGTCACGGGCCGCAGTGAAACCGGGGGTTGCGATATTATCCCTTGGACACTGTCACATGTGTCACACTTCTCGGCGGCTTTCGCTTGCCATTCGCCGTGTTTTCGCCTAGGCGCGCGGCCGTTCGATCGGGCTCGCGGCCCGGGTCGAGAGCGCGCTTCAATGCACGGCCGGCACGGATCGGGCGGTTCCTCCGCCTTCCCCCGGGCGTTTCCCGCTCCCTTCCCGCCACGGTTCGACAGGGCGCCCGCGACGGCATCCGGCCACGCGGGCAGTTCGGCCACCAAGACCGGCGGACACAACCGCCTGGCCGGAAAACGTGAATTAGGAACCTGAACTCTATGGCTTCCACCGCCAATCCCACTCGCGCCGATTTCGAGGCGCTGCTCAACGAACAACTCGGCGGCGCCGGCGAAGAAGGCTTCGAAGGCCGCGTCGTCAAGGGCACCATCACCGCCATCGAAGCCGGCATGGCGCTGATCGACGTCGGCCTGAAGAGCGAAGGCCGCGTGTCGTTGCGCGAATTCGCCCGCGGCGAAGGCGACGAACCGCTCAAGGTCGGCGACGAAGTCGAAGTGTTCGTCGACCGTGTCGAGAACGCCGACGGCGAAGCGATGCTGAGCCGCGACCGCGCCCGCCGCGAAGCCGCGTGGGACAAGCTGGAAAGCGAATTCGGCGAAGGCAAGCGCGTCGAGGGCCGCATCTTCGGCCGCGTCAAGGGCGGCTTCACCGTCGACCTCGACGGCGCCGTGGCCTTCCTCCCCGGCAGCCAGGTCGATATCCGCCCGGTGCGCGACGTCGGCCCGCTGATGGACATGCCGCAGCCGTTCCAGATCCTGAAGATGGACCGCCGCCGCGGCAATATCGTCGTTTCGCGCCGCGCGGTGCTCGAAGAGACCCGCGCCGAGCAGCGCAGCGAGCTGATCGACAAGCTGGCCGAGGGCCAGGTGATCGAGGGCGTGGTCAAGAACATCACCGACTATGGCGCCTTCGTCGACCTCGGCGGCATCGACGGCCTGCTCCACGTCACCGACATGAGCTACAAGCGGGTCAACCACCCGTCCGAAGTGATCAACATCGGCGACGTGGTGAAGGTGCAGATCATCCGCATCAACGCCGATACCCAGCGCATCAGCCTGGGCATGAAGCAGCTCGAAAGCGATCCGTGGGAAGGCGTCGCCGCCAAGTACCCGGTCGGCGCCAAGGTCTCCGGCACGGTGACCAACATCACCGAATACGGCGCCTTCGTCGAGCTGGAGGCGGGCATCGAAGGCCTGGTCCACGTGTCCGAGATGAGCTGGACCAAGAAGAACGTCCACCCCGGCAAGATCGTCTCGACCAGCCAGGAAGTCGACGTGGTGGTGCTCGAAGTCGATTCCGACAAGCGCCGCATCAGCCTCGGCCTCAAGCAGGCCCAGCGCAATCCGTGGGAAGAGTTCGCCGAGAAGCACCCGGTCGGCTCCAAGGTCGAAGGCGAAGTCAAGAACGCCACCGAATTCGGCCTGTTCATCGGCCTGCCGGGCGACGTCGACGGCATGGTCCACATGTCGGACATCGCCTGGGGCATCTCGGGCGAAGACGCGCTGGCGCTGCATCGCAAGGGCGAGCAGGTCGCGGCGGTCGTGCTCGACGTCGATGTCGAGAAGGAGCGCATCAGCCTCGGCATGAAGCAGCTCGAGAAGGGCGCGCCGGCCGCTGGCGGCACCGCTTCGGCGAGCGGCCTCAAGAAGAACGACGTGGTCACCGTGACCGTGCTCGAAGTCCGCGAAGGCGGCCTCGAAGTGCAGGCCGGCGACGACGGCGCGACCGGCTTCATCAAGCGCAGCGACCTCGGCCGCGACCGCGACGAGCAGCGCCCCGACCGCTTCCAGGCCGGCCAGAAGGTCGATGCCATGGTCATCGGGTTCGACCGCTCGAAGAAGCCGAACTTCTCGGTCAAGGCACGCCAGATCGCCGAAGAGAAGCAGGCCGTCGAGCAGTACGGCTCGTCGGACTCGGGCGCCTCGCTCGGCGACATCCTCGGCGAAGCGCTCAAGCAGAAGGGCGAGTAAGCCCGTCTCCACCCCTCCTCTTCAGAGGAGGGGCAGCGAGACTTGGGTCTGCGCAGCAGGCCCTAGTCGCAGCGGGGTGGTGCCAAGGCGCGCGCGGACCTGCCGTTCCGCGCCACCACCCCCAACCCCCTCCTCTGAAGAGGAGGGGGCTTTGCCGCATCCGAGCTTTCCTACGGCGGCGCTCCGTCCTAGGTTGGCCGCATGAAGGCCAGCTGCCAGTGCGGAAAGCTCACCGCCGCCGTCGCCGACCACGCCGAGGCGATGACGATCCTTTGCCACTGCCTCGATTGCCAGCGGCGCACCGGCTCGCCGTTCGGGGCGATCGCCTATTTTCCGCGCGAAGCCGTGACCATTTCCGGCAGCCCGCGCGAATTCACTCGCCCGACTGACAGCGGCAACTCCTTCACCACCGGCTTCTGCCCCGATTGCGGCAGCACGGTTTACGCCAAGGCGAGCCGGATGCCCGACATCACCGGGGTGACGGTAGGGACGCTGGCCGACCCCGCGTTCCCCGCCCCGATCCGCTCGGTCTACGAGCAGAGCAGGCATGCTTGGGTGGTCCTGCCCGACGACATGTCGCACCATCCGCGCGGAAGGGACAGCTGACATGGCGCTGCAGGTCCACCTGTTCCCCTGCCTCGGCGACAACTACGGCTTCCTGCTGCACGACCCGGAAAGCTGCGAGACGGCGTGCATCGACACGCCCGATGCCGAGGCCTACCTGCGCGAGGCCGACGCCAGGGGCTGGCCGATAACGGCGATCTGGAACACCCACTGGCACCCGGACCACGCCGGCGGCAACGCGGCGATCAAGGCCGCCACGGGCTGCGAAGTGATCGCCCCCGCGGTCGATGCGCCGAAGATCGCCGGCGTCGACCGCACAGTCGCCCATGGCGACACGGTCATGCTGGGCGATTGGAAGGCCGCGGTGATCGACGTCGGCGGGCACACGCTGGGCCATGTCGCCTACCACTTGCCCGAGGCGCGAATCGCCTTCGTCGGCGATTCGCTGTTCGCCTTGGGCTGCGGGCGGATGTTCGAAGGCACGGCGCCGCAGTTCTGGCAGAGCCTGTCGCGGCTGAAGGCGCTGCCGGGCGAAACCACGCTCTACTGCGCGCACGAATACACCCAGGCGAACGCTCGCTTCGCGCTCCATGCCGATCCCGACAACGCCGCGCTGCAGGCCTATGCCGAGGAAATCGGCCGCAAGCGGGCCGCGAACGAGCCGACGGTGCCCTTCCCGCTCGAGCGCGAGCTGGCGACCAATCCGTTCCTGCGCGCGGACGATCCCGGCATGCGGGGCCGCTGGGGCGGAAACACGCCGCCTGACACCTTCGCCGCGCTGCGGGCGGCGAAGGACAATTTCTGAGGTAGGGTGAGTCCCCGCGAAGGCGGGGACCGCAGGCCGCGGCCGCGACATTTGCCGAACGAGGTCCCCGCCTGCGCGGGGACTCACAGATGCCTAGATCTCGGCGATGATCCGGTCGGCGAGCTTGCGGTCGTCGGCTTCGCCGTGCTTCTCGGCGATCAGCTGGCGCGCCGCCTCCGCCGCGGCGACGGCAACCTTGGCGCGCAGCTGCTCGACCGCGGTGCGCTCGGCGGTGGCGATCTTCTCGGCCGAGATCGTCTTGTGCCGCTCGATCAAGGCCGCGGCATCGACCTTGGCCCTGGCGACGATCTCGTCGGCCTGCTTCTCGGCGGCAACGCGCAGGGCGGCGATGTCCTTGTCCGCCTCGCGAGCCTTCCTGACGTACTCGTCGCGCAGCTTCTCGGCCTCGGCGCGAAGCTGCCTGGCCTCGTCGAGCTGCTTGCGGATGCCGGCGATGCGCTCGTCGAGCATCCCGGCGATGATCTGCGGAACGCGCTTCCACAGCATGACCAGGATGACGACGATCATCGCCAGCGCGACATAGCCGCCCGGCGTGATGCCGAAGGCTGTCGGTTCCACGTGACGTTCCGCCTCGTGGGCGGCTCCGGCGGTCGCGGCGAGGAAATCAAGCACGGGTCAATGCTCCGGCAACGGCGGCGCGGGCGGCCTTCTCATCGACCGCCCCGCCGGTCAGCTTGGCGACGATTTCGCGGGTGGCCTCGGCCGCCATGCCCTCGATTTCGGCCAGCGCCTTCAGGCGCGCCTCGTCGAGCGCTCTGGCGGCTTCGTCGGCCGCAGCGGCGATCTTCTTGTCGGCGGTGGCGATGCGCTTCGCGGCATCTTTCGCGGACTTGTCCTTGGCCGCGGCGGTCACCGCCTGGGCCTCGGAATGCGCCTGGTTCATCTTCGCCCGCCACGCATCCTCGGTCGCGTCGGCCTCGCCCCTGAGGCGCTCGGCCTCAGCGAGGTCGGCGGCGATCGCCGCGTCGCGTTCGTCCACGGTCGCTTCGACCTTGGGCACGATCCCGCGCCCGACGAAGAAGTAGATCACGCCCAGCGTCAGCAGCAGCCAGAACCACTGCGACTGGTAGACGAGGGCAAGTTGCGCAAGCTGGGGCATCGTTCCGCCTTACACGAAAGACTGGTCGTCAGGCCCGGCGCCGCCCATCGGACATGGGCCGCCGGGAACCGTCGGATCAGCGCGCGTAGAGGATGATCATCGCCACGGCGAACGCCATCAGGCCGAGCAGCTCGGCGGCGGCGAAGCCGATGTACAGTGTCGCGGTCTGGCCGCCGGCCGCGGCCGGGTTGCGCAGCGCACCCTGGAGGAACGAACCGAACACGAAGCCGACGCCGGCAGCGGCAGCGCCGACGCCGATCGCCGCGATACCGGCACCGATAACCTGAGCAGAAGCGAGTTCCATTGTCTTAACTCCATTGGATAAGTCGTTGTAATTCTAGTGAAGGTTGACCGCATCGTTGATGTAGAGCGCGGTCAGGAGCGCAAACACGAAAGCCTGGATCGCACCGACCAGCAGCTCGAGCGCGCTGACGAAGGCGACGAACACGAAGCACAGCGCGGCGATCGCCGCGCCGCCGCCGGTGCCCGCGTTGAGGCCCTGGACGACGAAGTTGCCGAACACCTCGAGCAGGATGTGCCCGGCGAACATCGCCACGAAGGGACGCAAGCCGAGGCTGAACGGCCGGACCATGAAGCTGATGAATTCGATCGGGGCGATCAGCAGCTGGAGGATGAACGGCGTGCCCTTGGGCACGAACAGGCTGAAGAAGTGCAGCCCGTGCTTCCAGAACCCGACGCCGAGCACGATCAGGAAGCTGATGATGCTCATCACGCCGGTCACGGTGAACTGGCTGGTGACGGTGAACGGGTGCGCGCCGAGGATCGCGAACGGCATCGCGCCGATCCAGTTCGACGCGAGGATGAAGACGAACGCGGTGAACACCCACGGCAGGTACTTGCGGCCTTCGGGGCCGATGTTCGCCCTCGTGATGTTGTCGAGGAAGCCGGTGAGCAGCTCGACCGCGGCCTGCCAGCGGCCAGGCACCAGCTGGCGCTTCATCCCGCCCCACATGAAGGCCACGATCGTACCGAGCACGATCAGCATCCACAGCGCGGAGTTGGTGAACAGGAATGGGGACGCGACCAGCTCGCCACCGCCAATTGGGGCGATCTGGAACTGGTGCATCGGGTCGATGGCAGGAGCGGCCACTTGTTCTTCTCTTCCAGTCAATCCGGGCGCCTAGGCGCCGTCTTTGTTCATTCGCACGACGTGCAGGCACGCGCCGGCGAAAGCGAGGAACATCAGCGCGATGGTGATCCACGGCAGCGTGCCGAGCAGGTTGTCGAACACCAGGCCGATGATGATGCCGCCCAGCGGATAGCCGACCATCGTCGAGACGACCTGCATGCCGATCGCGTGCCCGCTCCTGATCGGCGCATGCTCTTTCGCCATCCGATCGTCCTCCGCCTTGCGCGCAGCGGCGATCCGGTTCTCGAGCGAATCGAGCTTCGGGTCCTCGCCGATGGGTGCGTTACCGGGATCGTTGGCCACGATGGAAGCGTTCGCCTCGCGCAGGGGTTACAAAGGAATACGCGGCCAGGGGCTACCCGGCCGAGACGCGCCGCCATTAGGCACGGGTTGCAGCCGAGTCAACCGCTCGCGCCGCAGTGCAAAACGGCAAACGCCGCCCGCAACCGCGAAGGTTGCAGGCGGCGCCCGGTGATTGCCTGTGCGGCGCCCTTACGGGCAGCGCGGATCGCGCACTGGCGGGCCCGAGCCGCGGGTCTGCCAGCTGCCGTCGGGCGACTGGTACTTCTCGCCCGGCGCGGTGCGCGCAATCGCGAGGCAGCCCGCGGTGAAGGCATATTCCTCCAGTGTCGCATTCGCGGCCTGGGCCTTCTCGGCATAGACCGCGCGCCGCTTGATGTTGATGTCGTCGACCAATGCCCGCAGCGCGGCATCGCCCGAACCGACGATCGCCAGATAGCCGTCCATCTTCTCGCCCACCCGACCGGCCTGCCGCGCCGCTTCATAGGCGGGATCCCGCTGGGCGAGCGCCGGCGTCGCCAGGCTCGTGAGCGCCAGCACCGCGGCCGTAAAGGCCAGGGCCGTGCGGGTGAAACCAATCTTCATTGCGCTCTCCATCAGAAAATATCCGCGTTTTCGTCGATCGTGTTCCCAGCGTCGGCCGCCAGGCGGTAGATCACTTCCTGCTTGATGTTGATGTTGAGCTCTATCACGATCGGCTCGCTGGGTGCGTTCACGGAGATGCAGCCCCCAGCCAGGCCCGTGCCCAGCACCACCAAGCCCGCAACTGCCCGTCTGGCCCCGCTCATCGGGCCCTTATGCGCAGGACGGGTGCGGTTGGTCAATTTCACTGCATTCATGGCTGATCCTCGCTTTCGCGGCGCTGAATGGTGGCTTCATCGGGGGTTGTGTCTTCGGGCGCGACCGGATCCGGCACTGATCCGTCCGTCTCCAGGCGGAGCGGATTGCCCAGCCGGTCGACCAGGCCCAGGTCGCGCGGGTCGCGGATCGCAGACGGGTCGTACATCGACTTGATCGAGGTGATCAGCTTGTAGAACGGTGCGCGAATGTTGACGATGAAGCGGAACGGCAGCTTCGTGAGCTGCTGGGTAATGAGGTTTTTCCTCGCGCCCACGCCCTGGCTGACCCCGTCGAAACGCACGCGCGTGACGATTTCGCCGATCAGCGGGCCATCCATCGCCAGGGTCATGCGGTTGTAGTCGAGCGAGCGCAGGGCATCGAAGGCGAAGTTCGCCACCGGCGTGAGGTCTTCATAGGTCAGCGCACCGACGTAGGACACGTTGCCGCCGGCGCGCGACGTCAGCCGGCCGCCCTCGATCCTGCCGTTGCCCGCCTCGTCGAAGATCACCGGCATCGTCCCGTCGAAAGTGCCGGTGGCGGCAATGTTCTCGAGCTCCATCCGCTGGACGAATTGCGACGCCTCGAGGCCGACGATCTCGAGGATGTAGGCACGCTGCTCGGTCGCACCGAGGTTGATCGTCATCGGCCGCAGAGTCAGCGTGCCGCCCAGGAACGGCCAGACACCGCCGTTGAGGCGGAGAACTTCCCCGTTTCGCACCTCGAGCAAGACTTCGCCGTCGTAGACTTCGATCCCGGGATTGATCGAGGCGACCGTGAAGCGCTGGTCGGGCGCGGTGGTGAGGCCGAGCAGGTCGGTGAAGACCAGGGTCCCCGAAGCCCCCTTGACGGGTCCGAAGGCGGCGGCGAAATCGAGCGCATCGCTCGAGAAGCTGCCGCTGCTGGTGACGGCGTTCTCGTCCCAGTTGATCCGGCCGTTGCCCGTGACCGTGCCGCGGACGAGCGCGACCACGCCTTTGGCCAACTGGGTCAGCGTGTCGGGCTGGAACCTGTCGCCGAACGTCAGCCCGTCGACTGCCAGGTCGGCCTGGCCGCGCCCGGTGCCGAGGTCGTGCCTGATGTCGACCCGCGTCACCTCGCGGTCGCTGGCCGGCTCGCGCAGCAGGGCCTGGGCAGTGATGATATTGTCGCTGAGCGACAGGACGGCGCCGCGCGCGACCAGCGGCTCGAACCGCGCCGCCGCCTGCCGGTCGATCAGCCGGAAAGCGGCCTCCGCGATGCTGAGCCTGCCGCCAGTGTAGTCCCAGGCGCCGTTCGCACCGAGGATATCGAGCGGGACGTTGGCGAGACGCACGTCGGTGCCGGCAAAACGGCCGGCGATGTTGTCGTCGATCCGGGCGGCGAGATCTTCGATCGCGAAAGTCGCCGCGGTGTCGCGCGGGCCGAGCGTCACCAGGAGCTTACGAGCGAACACCGCGCCGGGGTAGGCGAAGCCGAGCGGCCCGCTGCTGATCGCGATCGGGGTTTCTCCCAGGCGGCCGGCGACGTCGAGCGAGGGCGCGCCGGCGGCGATCCGCAGGCCGCTGTCGCCATAACGCAGGATCGGGCTACCGTTTGCCGGGCACAAGGTTAGCCCGTGCCGCTCGAGCGTCAGGTTTGCAAAGCGCAGCGAATCGAACGCAAGCTTGGTGCACTCGCGCCACATCGCCAGGCCCGCTGAGCCCGACCAGTTTCCGGACAGCGGCAGCAACAGCCCCTCGGCATGGCCGCCGGGCAGGTCGCCGCTGAGGATCGCACTCCCCGAAAAGCCGAGCACTCCGCCGCGCGAGACCAGCGCCAGCGAGGGGATCGCCAGGCTCCCGCCTTCGGCGCGGTACGTCGCCATGGCCAGCCGGGCGGAAAAACCTTCGTTCCCGCGCCGCTCGATCCTGCCCTCGATCCGCGGCAAGTCGCGCCCGCCGCTGGCGAAATTGCCCGAGATCCGCGCAAATCCATTTTCGGCCAGGCCATACTGGAACCGGGTCAGCGAAAGCAGTCGCTCGCCGCTGCCGCCGGCAAGCGAGGCTTGCGGCACCACCAGGCTCAGCATGCCGCCGGTCTTGCTCAGGCTGGCCTGGCCCTGCAACGTGCTGCCGCCCGCCTCGCGCAGCAGGCCGCCGCGGATCTTGCGCAGGATTGCCCCGAGCATGGTGCCGTCGGTGCCTTCGGCCGCCCGCTCGATCGATCGGTCCAGACCTTCGCCGGGCCGGAAGCCCTCGCCGCTGAAATCGGCCTGCACGCGCAGCCAGTCGAAGCCGTCGCCGGCGCGTATGGTCCCTTCCGCGGCCAGTCCGGCGAGCCCGGCCTGCGGGTGGGAAAGTCCTTCGCCCGCCGCATCGAAGCTTGCGGTCAGCCGGTCGTCCCGGAAGGCCAGGTCGCTGTCGAGGCGGATCGCATCGGCCGCTGCCCCGGCCAGCCGCACGGCGCGCGTTCCACCCGACAGTTGCGCGTCGAGCCCGGCGAGGTCGCGGTCGAGCTTCAGGTCCGCCTGGAACGAAGCCTGCGACACCCCGACCGCGCCGTCGCCGCAGTCGAGCGATCGCAGCCGCAGCGGCCCCGCGAAGGTCGGTCGCTCGGCATCGATGCCGATCCTGCCGAACAGGGTCGTGCCGGCGATCGTGCAATCGCCGATCGCGAGGTCGGGCGCGGTCGCGGCGAGCACGCCGGCAAATCCTCCGCGCAAGTAGCCCGTGCCGCCGAGCTTGACGCCGACCGGCCCGAAATCGGTTTCGAGCAGGGCGCGGCCGTCGGCCATGTCGAGGACGAAGTCGGGAAATTCGAACGGCCGCTTTTTTTCCGGGAAGACGAGCGGATCGAGCGCGCCGAAACTGAGCTTGCCGTCGAGGTACGTGCCGTAGAGCCGCGGCTTCGTGAGGATGACCCGCGCGATTGCCGGCATGCCGAACCGGTAGCGCAACACCACCTCGGCGCGCTCGATCGTCAGGTCGGGATGGGCCGGATCGCCGACCACGATATCGCTGAGGACCTGGCGCGTCCCGCCGACACGCTCGACCTTGTAGGTCGCCTCGATCCCGCGCGAGCGGAGTTCGCTGCCGATCAGGTTTTCGGCAATCTCCTCGCGCTGCAGCCACACGACGAGCGCCGCCACGCCCAGGATCGCCAGCAAGGGGAAGACGACCTTGCGGCGCCAGAACGAGCGCCGCCTGCCCGCCACTGATGCGGTAGTGTCGTTCTCGGCTGCTTGCGCCATCTCTTGCAGCACTTGCGCGCAAGCTGCGGCAAAGGCAATGCAGCTCGGGCAAGGGGAGCCGCGAGTTTTGTCCGAAAAGCAGCCCGATCCGGCGCGCCAGGCCGACAAGTCGGTTTCCGGCCACCGGGCGCGCCTGCGCCGCCGGCTGCTCGACGGTGGCGCCGAGGCGCTGGCCGACTACGAAGTGCTCGAATACCTGCTGTTCGCCGCCCGCCCGCGGGGCGACACCAAGCCGGTCGCCAAGGCCCTGCTCGACCGGTTCGGCTCGCTCGCCGGCGTGCTCAACGCCGATCACAACGCGCTCGCCGAAGTCGAGGGGATGGGCGAAGTCAGCGCCGCCGCGCTCAAGATCGTTGCGCTGGCGGCCCGCCGGATGGCACGCAGCCAAGTACGCCAGAAACCGCTGCTGGCAAGCTGGCAGGCGCTGCTCGACTACTTGTCGATCGACATGGCACACCTCAACGTCGAGCGGGTGCGCGTGCTCTACCTCGATTCACGCAACCGCCTGATCCTCGATCACCACGTCGGCGACGGGTCGATCGACGAAGCGGCGATCCACCCGCGCGAAGTGGTCAAGAAGGCGCTCGAAGTCGGCGCGACCGCGCTGATCCTGGTGCACAACCACCCGAGCGGCGACCCGGAGCCGAGCCGTGCCGATATCCAGATTACCGCTCGCATCGTCGAAGCCGGCCGGATCATCGGCATCACCGTGCATGACCACGTCATCGTCGGGCGCGAAGGCCACGTCTCGTTCAAGGCGAAGGGGTTGCTCTAGGCGGGCCTCCCATCAGTCCTCGCCGATCCCGAACTTGCCGTAGAAGTAGCGCAGCGAGGGATCGCGGGCGAGCGCCTCGCGAATATCGTCCTGCCCGCCCTTGTCGCCCATCTGCTTGCGCACGACCCCGCGCAGGTAGAGGCTCGGGGTCTGGTCGGGGTTCGAGCTGAGCGCGGCGTCGAGGTCCTTCTTGGCCTCTTCGTACCGGCCGAGGCGGAAATAGCCCATCGCGCGACTGTCGAGCACCGCCGTTGACCAGTTGGATTGCTCCAGCGCGTGCGTGCAGGCGTCGGCAAGCCCCTCGAGCTCGAACTGCCACGTGGCCCGGTAATAGCACTCGGCGTTGAGCAGGTCCGGGTCGCCCGGCCGCCGCTCCAGCGCCTCGTCGATCCGTGCGAGGCCCTCGTCCTTGCGGCCGGCGAGCGCGTCGAGGTCGCCGAGCTGGAGGGTCAGGGCCTGCACGAAGTCCGGATCGCTGCCCTGTTCCTCGAGCAGGTCGATCGCCTCGTCGACGCGGCCGAGGTAGGCGAGGATGTCGGCCTTCAGCGAAGCGGCGCCGAAGCCCGGCTCGAGCTCGACCGCGGCATCGGCATCCGCCAGCGCGCCTTCGAGGTCGCCCGTTGCCAGGCGCAGATGGGCGCGGCGCGAAAATATCGCCGCGCTGGGCTGCTTCTCGATCACTGCGTCGAGGTCGGCGATCGCCCCCGCCCGGTCGAACGTCGCCGACCGGAACAGCGAGCGATCGGCCAGCCGCGAGACATCGTCGGGATCGTTGGCGATCAGTTTGACATAGGCCTTCTCGATCGCCGCGAGGTCGGCCCGGTCTCCATTCGCCGCGAAGCGATACCGGCGCGCGGTGCCAGGGGGCGCGCGCAAGGTCAGGCCCAGCGAGCCAAGGCGGGCGGCCTTGGCCCTGGCGTCGGCAATCTGGTCGGCGGGAAGCTCGCCGCCGGGCCAGATGGCGCTGTCGGTCACCTCTAGCGTGCTGCCGTCGAGAGACGCGCGCCGGGCAAGGCGAATGTTCGCCACTTCCTCGTCGAAGTCCGCCTTTCCGTCGAGCGAATAGGGCTGGCCGCTGGCCGGAAGCAGCCAAGTCAGCTCTCGCCGCTCGGATTGGGGGCCGGCCAGGCTGACCGGAATGTCGCGCCAGGCCCGGCGCGAGCGATCGGGGCGGAACTCGAAGCCGGAACTCGGCAGGTCGAGTTCCTCGCTCGCCCGGCCCCGCTCCCATTGCCAGGCCGACGGCAGCATTCCGGAAACCTCGACCGTCGCGAGGCCGGCCTTCGCGTCGTAGGAGACCGAGCTGTCGATCACCCAGTGACCGCCGAGCACGCCGCCGACAAAGGAATCGATGTAATCGTCGAGCTGGTCCTTGCTGGCCTGGCCGGTCATGGCCCGCAAGCGCGCGCCGTCGAGGCCGCGCAGCGTCCACCTGGCTTCGAACAGCGCGGGCAGGTCGACACCCGCACGCTGGTCGACCTTCAGCGCAAGCTCGGTGTCGAAACTCTTCGGCACGCGCGGAGCGAGCAGCGTCAGGTCCGCCCCGTCCGGGCGCAGCGGCAAGCCATAGGCGAAATCGGGCACGTTGCCGAAAACGTCGCTGCCGGCGCCCGAGCTGGTGCCGTCGAGCCAGTAGTCCGTCCCGTCGATGATCGCCCGCACGATGATATGATCGAAATCGGCCGGCAGCGGCAGCATCGTCGGCAAGGCATCGCCCGTCCTCGAAGCCACCGCGAACGGCTCCGCCTCGATCCCCATTTCGCGCAGCATCGCGACCAGCAGCAGGGTCTTGGCCTTGCAGTCCCCGTAACGCTTGGCCCAGGTTTCGGCGGGCGACTGCGGGATGTAGTTTCCGCCGTCCATGCCATTGGCGAGATAGGAAATCTCGTCCTGCACGACGCGCAGCGCCGCGAGCGCCCGCTCGATCCGGCCGGAATTGGCCTTTTCGATCTCGGCGACCTTTTTCGCGATCGGCCCGCCGGGTTCGATCGTCCCGTCGGTCGCGAACAGCGGCGACATCACGCGCGAGACTTCGCGCCAGTCGGCGAAATTCCCCACCTGGAACAGCTGCGGCAGGCGATAGCGCAGCGGCGCATCCTCCGGCACTTCCTTCGGCTTGTCGAGCGGGAGCGCGAACGAAAGCGTCGCGAAACCGTCCTCGACCACCGGTTCGCCGGGCTGGAAGTCGGCCGTGCCCTTCCATTTCACCGCTTCGCCCACCGGCCACGACACGATCGCCCGGGCAAAGCCCACTTCGACAGGCTTGGTGATCAGCAGGACGTTCGACTGCGCCTTCCCGGCGAGCGCCTGGTCCTTAAGCGTCACCGAGTAGCTGATCCTGAAGGTGTCGCCGACCCGCAGCCCGGGAACCGCCAGCGTTGCCGTCAGCAAGCCGTTGATCGTGCGCATTTCGAGCTGCTGCTCGCGCCGGAGCACGTCGAACCGCGCGCCTTCCTTGAGCACGTCGATTTCGGTGCCGTCGCGGATGATCGCCATGCGATGGATGATCAGGTCGCCCTTGTCGGGACTCCAGCTCGCCTGGATCGTGCCGGCGCCCTGCAGCACCTGCGGATTGTCGATCCGGATCGCGCGGTCGGTGTACGCCCACAGGCGGCCGCCTTCGATCCGGCGCTGGTCGTCGAACAGCACGATGGGCGAGCCCGCCGGAGCGGCGGGAAGGTCGGCGACCTTCACCCAGCCGGGCGCCGGCTGGTAGAGCGGCTCTTCCCCGGCCAGGGCCGGTGCCGTCCAGGCGACCGCGAAACCAAGCCCGATCGCCGCGAGTCTTGCCATGATTGCCCCTCTTTTCGGCTGCTTGAGCCTGTATCGAACGCTGATTGAACCACGGTCTTGCAGCCAGTTCAACGATCAAACGCCCCGGCGGCCTTGCCAACCGGTGGCGCTCGGGTCTAGCCGCCGCGCATCGCCTTGCAACCGGAGTCACCGATGGTCCCTCGCTATTCCCGCCCCGTCATGACTTCGATCTGGGAGCCGGAAGCGAAATACCGCATCTGGTTCGAGATCGAGGCCCATGCGACCGAAAAGCTCGGCGAGCTGGGCGTGGTGCCGGAAAGCGCCGCCAAGGCGCTGTGGGACTGGTGGAAGACCGATCCGAAGATCGATGTCGAGGCGATCGACGCGATCGAGGCGATCACCAAGCACGACGTGATCGCATTCCTCACCTGGGTCGCCGAAAACGTCGGCGAGCAGGCGCGCTTCATGCACCAGGGAATGACCAGCTCCGACGTGCTCGACACCACGCTGGCCGTGCAGCTGGCGCGCTCGGCCGACATCCTGATCGACGATCTCGACTTGCTGCTCGCCGCGCTCAGGCGGCGGGCCGAGGAGCACAAGTACACGCCCACGATCGGCCGCAGCCACGGCATCCACGCCGAGCCGGTCACCTTCGGCCTCAAGCTCGCCGAAGCCCACGCCGAATTCGCCCGCTGCCGCGCGCGCCTGGTGGCGGCGCGCGAGGAGATCGCGACCTGCGCGATCAGCGGCGCGGTCGGCACTTTCGCCAACATCGACCCGGCGGTCGAGGAACACGTCGCCGAACGGCTCGGCCTCACGCCCGAACCGATTTCGACCCAGATCATTCCGCGCGACCGCCACGCGATGTTCTTCGCGACGCTCGGCGTGATCGCGAGCTCGATCGAGCGGCTCGCCGTCGAAGTGCGCCACTTGCAGCGCACCGAAGTGCTCGAGGTCGAGGAATACTTCTCGCCCGGCCAGAAGGGTTCGAGCGCGATGCCGCACAAGCGCAATCCCGTGCTGACCGAGAACCTGACCGGCCTCGCCCGCGTCGTCCGCGGCGCGGTGATCCCGGCGATGGAGAACGTCGCGCTGTGGCACGAGCGCGACATTTCGCATTCCTCGGTCGAGCGCTTCATCGGGCCCGACGCCTGCATCACTCTCGACTTCGCCCTCGCCCGGCTGACGGGCGTGATCGACAAGCTGCTCGTCTATCCCGAGCGGATGCGCAAGAACCTCGACCGCATGGGCGGCCTGGTCCACTCGCAGCGCGTGCTGCTGGCGCTGACCCAGGCCGGCGTCAGCCGCGAGGACGCCTACGCCATCGTCCAGCGCAACGCGATGAAGGTGTGGGAATCGGACGGCGCGCTGTCGCTGCTGGAGCTCCTCAAGGCCGACCCCGAAGTGACCGCCGCGCTCTCGCCGGCCGAGCTCGAGGAGAAGTTCGACCTCGACTATCACTTCAGGCAGGTCGACAGGATCTTCGAGCGGGTGTTCGGCTGAGCGTGCGGCCGGTCCCGGTCGCCCTTCCCTTCGGCAACCAATCGCCCTAGCATCGGCGGACTTCGAGTTACGGAGGCGAGGCAAAATGCAAATCGTCCGCACGATCGGCTGGGTGCTGCTGGTGATCGCGTTGCTGATCTTCTCGATCAACAACTGGAACCCGGTCGAACTGAAGATCTGGGAAGGCCTGGTCCTCGAAACCAAGATCCCGGCGCTGGTGGTGATCTCGTTTCTCCTGGGGCTGGTGCCGATGTGGCTCTATCATCGCGGAACGCGCTTCTACCTGAGCCGGCGAATCGTCTCGCTCGAAACGGCCGCGCGCACTGCGGCGGTCACGCCAGTCGCTCCGCCTCCGCCCGCCTCGGGGGGCACTGCCGCCGGCGCCAGCCTTCCGGCCGAGGATCCCGGCCCGCTTAAATCGGAGTAACGGTGAGCAACCCGGTCTACCTTGCACTCGATGTTCCCCAGCTCGACGCGGCGAGGGCTCTGGCCGAAAAGGTCAAGGCGCATGTCGGAGGGTTCAAGCTGGGGCTCGAATTCTTCTGCGCCCACGGCCACCACGGGGTCCACGAGATTGCCCACGTCGGCCTGCCGATCTTCCTCGACCTGAAATTCCACGACATTCCCAACACCGTTGCCGGCGCGATGCAGGCGATCCACGTGCTCGAACCGGCGATCGTCACGGTCCATGCCAGCGGCGGGCAGGCGATGATGGAGGATGCCAAGGCCGCCGCGGCGACCGGCACGCGGGTGGTGGCGGTGACGATGCTCACCAGCCTCGACGAAAGCGACCTCAAGCGAACCGGTGTCGGCGGCAGTTCGCACGACCAGGTCATGCGGCTGGCAGAGCTGGCCGAGGCGGCTGGGCTCGACGGGATTGTCTGCTCGGGCCACGAAGTCGCCGCGGTCCGCAGGCAATGGAAGGACGGCTTCTTCGTCGTCCCCGGCCTGCGCCCGCCCGGCAACCATGCCGGCGACCAGAAGCGCGTCGTCACCCCGAGGAAGGCTCGCGACGAAGGAGCCAGCGTGCTGGTGATCGGCCGGCCGATCAGCCGCGCGGACGACCCGGCCGCGGCGGCAAGGGCGATCGAAGCGACGCTTTGAACAGCGCCGCCAGGGCCGCGATCGGCCCATAGAGCTTTTCGGAAGGGGGATGTTGACCTAAGGCGCAGCCATGGCCGCTCCGAAGATCAAGATTTGCGGAATCAGCGAGCGCAGGGCGCTCGAAGCCGCCATCGCCGCGCGGGCCGATTTCGCCGGGCTGGTGTTCTTCCCGCCATCGCCGCGCCATGTCTCGCTGGACCAGGCCCGCGACCTTGGCGCATCGGCGCAGGGACGAATCGGCAAGGTCGGCCTGTTCGTCGACGCCGCCGACGCGGTGATCGGGCAGGCGGTCGAAGTCGCCGGGCTCGAGGCATTGCAGCTGCACGGGTCGGAGACGCCGGAGCGCACGGCGCAAGTCAGGGCGCGGTTCGGCCTGCCGGTGTGGAAGGCGCTGCCGGTCGCCTCGGCCGCCGACGTGCAGCAGGCCGCATCCTATCGCGATGCGGCCGACCTCGTGCTGTTCGATGCCAGGACGCCCAAGGGCGCGCTGCCCGGCGGGATGGGGCTGACGTTCGACTGGTCGCTGCTGGCAGCCTATCGCGGCCCGCTCCCCTGGGGGCTGGCCGGCGGGCTCACGCCGGAAAACGTGGCCGAGGCGATCCGCGTGGCCGGCGCCCCGCTGGTCGATACCTCGTCGGGTGTCGAGAGCGTGGCGGGAGTGAAGGATGTGGACTTGATCGCTGCCTTCTGCAAAGCGGCCCGCCAAGCCTGAGACATGCGATGACCGACCAGCCCAACTCCTTCCGCAACCAGCCCGACGAGCGCGGGCACTTCGGCCAGTTCGGCGGCCGCTACGTCGCCGAAACGCTGATGCCGCTGATCCTGGATCTCGAACGCGAATACAACGCGGCCAAGGCCGATCCCGCGTTCAAGGCCGAGTTCGACGACCTGCTCGAGCACTACGTCGGCCGCCCGAGCCCGCTCTACTTCGCGCCGCGGCTGACCGAGGCGCTCGGCGGCGCACAAGTGTGGTTCAAGCGCGACGAGCTGAACCACACCGGCGCGCACAAGATCAACAACTGCATCGGCCAGATCCTGCTGGCGATGCGAATGGGCAAGACGCGGATCATCGCCGAAACCGGCGCCGGCCAGCACGGCGTCGCCACCGCCACGGTCTGCGCGCGGTTCGGCCTGCCCTGCGTGATCTACATGGGCGAAACCGACGTCGCCCGGCAGCAGCCCAACGTGTTCCGCATGAAGCTGCTCGGCGCCGAAGTCGTGCCCGTCACGAGCGGCGCGAAGACGCTCAAGGACGCGATGAACGAGGCGCTGCGCGACTGGGTCGCGAACGTCCACGACACGTTCTACATCATTGGCACCGCCGCCGGCCCGCATCCGTACCCTGAGCTGGTGCGCGACTTCCAGAGCGTGATCGGCAAGGAAGCGCGCGCGCAGATGCTCTCCCGCACCGGCCGCCTGCCCGACCTGCTGGTGGCGGCGATCGGCGGCGGCTCGAACGCGATCGGCCTGTTCCACCCGTTCCTCGACGATCCGGACGTCAAGATGCTCGGCGTCGAGGCGGCGGGCCACGGGCTCGACAAGCAGCACGCGGCGAGCCTCGCGGGCGGCTTTCCCGGCATCCTCCACGGCAACAAGACCTACCTGCTGCAGGACGAGGACGGCCAGATCATCGAGGCGCACTCGATCAGCGCCGGGCTCGACTATCCGGGCATCGGCCCCGAGCACGCCTGGCTCAAGGAAACCGGCCGGGTGGACTATACCTCGGCGACCGACACCGAAGCGCTCGACGCCTTCCAGCTGCTCTGCCGCACCGAAGGCATCATCCCCGCGCTCGAGCCGAGTCACGCGATTGCGGCCGTGAAGAAGGTCGCGCCGACCATGCCCAGGGACGCGATCATCCTCGCCAACCTGTGCGGTCGCGGCGACAAGGACATCTTCACCGTGGCCGATGCGCTGGGAGTGAAGATGTGAGGGAGCGCGTGTCGAAAAAGCCCTCTCCCCTTCAGGGGAGAGGGTTGGGAGAGGGGAATGCGTGACCCCGAACTCACGACGCGCGCCCGCGAAATGCGCCAGAAAATGACGGAGCCCGAAACGCGGCTGTGGCTGCAGCTCAGAGCCAAGCGGTTCGAAAGCGTGAAGTTTCGCCGCCAAAAGGTGATCCAGGACGATAACATCCGCTGCATCGTGGATTTTGCGACCAACGATCCGAAGCTCGTCGTTGAGCTGGACGGAGATACGCATTCGGGGCGCGAGGGATACGACGCAGTGCGGACGCGGTTTCTGGAGAGCAAAGGCTATACTGTGGTCCGCTATACCAATCTGGAAGTGATGCAGAACCTCGAAGGCGTGCTCGCGCATCTGGCGTCGGTGATCAACGAGGTGCGGCCCCCTCTCCCAACCCTCTCCCCTGAAGGGGAGAGGGCTATTGATGCGCGGCCTTCTCCCTCTCCCCTTCAGGGGAGAGGGTCGGGGAGAGGGGAACACCGTGACTAACCGCCTCGCCTCAGCCTTCGCCAAGGGCCGCCCGGCGCTCGTGTGCTTCATCACCGCGGGCGATGGCGACACCGCGGCCAACCTCGACGCGCTGGTCGCGGGCGGCGCGGACGTGATCGAGCTGGGCATGCCGTTCACCGACCCGATGGCCGACGGCCCGGTGATCCAGGCGGCCAACCTGCGCTCGCTCGGGCGAGGCACCAAGACGCGCGAAATCCTGATGATCGCCAACGAATTTCGCGAGCGGCACCCGGATGTGCCGCTGGTGCTGATGGGTTATGCCAACCCGATGATCCGCCGCGGGCCGGAGTGGTTCGCCGCCGAATGCAAGGGCTGCGGCATCGACGGGGTGATCTGCGTCGATATCCCGCCCGAGGAAGACCAGGAGCTCGGCCCCTACTTGCGCGCCGCCGGCGTCGACCTGATCCGCCTCGCCACGCCGACGACCGACGCCGCGCGGCTGCCCGCCGTGCTCGATGGATCGAGCGGCTTTCTCTACTACGTCTCGGTCGCCGGCATCACCGGCAAGCAGCAGGCGGCTCTCGAATCGATCGAAAGCAACGTGGCGCGGATCAAGAAATCCACCGACTTGCCCGTCGCGGTTGGCTTCGGCGTGCGCACGCCCGAGCAGGCGCGCGAGATCGCCCGCGTCGCCGACGGCGTCGTCGTCGGCTCGGCCCTGGTCGAGCTGGTCGGCCGGCACGGCGCCGAAGCGCCGGAACACCTGCGCGCCTACACCGCTTCGCTCGCCGAAGCGGTCCATTCAGCACGCAAGGAGGTCCACGCATGAGCTGGCTCACCCGCGTCCGCAACTCGCTGCCGTTCGTCCAGAAGCGCGAAACGCCCGATAACCTGTGGGTCAAGTGCCCGGGCTGCAACGAGATGCTGTTCACGCGCGAATACGAGGCCAACCTGTTCGTCTGCCCGCGCTGCGAGCATCACGGGCGGATCGGCGCCGATGCCCGCCTCGGCCAGTTGCTCGACCCGGGCTACGAGCTCCTGCCCGAGCCCGAAGTGCGCGAGGATCCGCTCAAGTTCAAGGATTCCAAGCGCTATATCGACCGGCTGAAGCTGGCGCGCGCCAACAACCCGCACAATGATGCCTTCACCGCCGCTTTCGGCACGATCGACGGACACCAGGCCGTCGTCGGCGCGCAGGACTTCATGTTCATGGGCGGCTCGATGGGCATGGCCGTGGGCACCGCGTTCTGCGAGGCCGCCGGGCGCGCGCTGGAAGAAAGGTGCGGATTTGTCGTGGTCACCGCGGCCGGCGGCGCGCGGATGCAGGAAGGCATCCTCAGCCTGATGCAGATGCCCAAGGCGACGGTGATGACCCGCCGCCTCAAGGAAGCCGGCCTGCCCTATATCGTCGTCCTCGCCGACCCCACCACCGGCGGCGTTACCGCCAGCTATGCCATGCTCGGCGACGTGCACATTGCCGAACCGGGCGCCCTGATCGGCTTTGCCGGCCAGCGGGTAATCCAGGAAACGATCCGCGAAAAGCTGCCCGAAGGCTTCCAGCGCGCCGAATACCTGCACGAGCACGGCATGGTCGACATGGTCGTGCCGCGCGGCGAGCTGCGCGCGACGCTCGCCCGGCTGCTCGATTACATGGCCCCGGCGGAGGCGGCGTGATTGCGGACTTTCCCCCTCCTCTTCAGAGGAGGGGGTCAGGGGGTGGTGGCGCGGCGCGCCAGCGTCGTGCTCGGGGCGAGCACCACCCCGCTACGACTAAGGCCCGCTACGCGGACCTAAGTCTCGCTCCCCCTCCTCTGAAGAGGAGGGGGAGCAGGGCATGAAAGACTTCGCTACATCCGACGATCCACGGGTCCAGGCGCAGCTCGACCGGCTGGCGAAGCTGTCGCTGCCGCAGGGCCGCCTCGGGCTGGAAACGATCCGCGCGCTGCTTTCCCGGCTCGGCGACCCGCAAAAACGCCTGCCGCCTGCCTTCCACGTCGCCGGGACCAACGGCAAGGGCTCGACTTGCGCCTACCTCAGGGCGATCCTCGAGGCCCAGGGCCTTGCGGTCCACGTGGCGATCAAGCCGCACCTGGTGCGTTACAACGAGCGCATCCGCATTGCCGGCGAGCTGATTTCGAACGCATTGCTCGCCGAGCTGCTGAAGGAAGTGCTCGACGCCGGCGAAGACCTCGAACCGAGCTTCTTCGAGATCACCACCGCCGCCACCTTCCTCGCCTTCGCCCGCAATCCCGCCGACGCCTGCGTGATCGAAGTCGGGCTGGGCGGGCGGTTCGACGCGACCAACGTGCTCGATCACCCGGCCTGCTGCGGCATCGCCACGCTCGGCATCGATCACGAGGCGTTCCTGCTGGTGCCCGAGGAAGGCGCGCCGGAAGACCCCTTGGTGCGGATCGCCTTCGAGAAGGCCGGCATCGCCCGCCCCGGCTCGCCGCTGGTGACGCAGGACTATCCGGAAGGCGTGGCGCGCGAGATCGAGAAACGCGCCGAACTCGCCCGGGCGCCGCTGTACATGCGCGGCCGCGACTGGTGGGCGGACGTGGGGGAAGCGATCGATTACCGCGACCGCCACGGCGAACTGACGTTGCCGCTGCCGCAGCTTCCCGGCCGCCACCAGGGCGACAACGCCGCGCTGGCGGTGGCCATGCTGCGCCACCAGGACCAAGTCGCCGTATCGCCCGAGGCGCTGGCCGAAGGGCTGCGCCGGGCCCGCTGGCCGGCGCGCCTGCAATTGCTCGGCCCGGGCCCGCTGACGGCGCTCGCCGCACGGCACCAGGTCTGGCTCGACGGAGGCCACAACGCCGACGCCGGGCAGGCGATCGGGCGCCATTTCGCCGGGCAGGAAATCCACCTCGTGATCGGCATGCTGGCCAACCGGCGGCCGCACGCGATCATGGCACCGCTCGAAGGACGCTTGCTGAGCGTGACCGCCGTGCCGATCGAGGGCAGCGACAGCCACGGGGCGGAAGCTTATGCCGGGGCAAGCTGGGCGCCGGACGTCGCCGCCGCGCTGGCCGCGCTGCCCGATGACGGCGCGCCGGTGCTGATCGCCGGCTCGCTCTACCTCGCCGGCAATGTGCTCAAGGCCAACGGCGAAGTGCCCGACTAGGGTTCCTAGCGCTCGGACCCCTGGTGGAGCGTTCCCGCGACCCACTGCCGGGCCGCCTGTTCCACCCCCATCGCCTCTTCGCGCACGACCGTCGGGGCGCGCTGCCGCGTCTCGACGAGGCAGGCGAGCGGCAGGGGCCGGTCGAACGCCAACCCGATGTGCTGCCCCTCCTGCCAGACTACTTCGCCGTAAGTCTCGAAGCGAAGCCAGCTGAGCACCGCCTTGCGGATGTCGTGCGGCTCGCTGAGGACGATGTGCGCGCCGCCCTGCGAAAGGTCGAGGAGGCGAACCCTCTGCTTGCCGTCGAGCGTTTCGATCCGCGCGGAAATTCCCAGCCGCAATCGGGAATGGGCCCGGCGCGGAGTCTGGTCTTGAACAGCCTCTGAGTTCGGCATGTCGCGAATCCCAATCGATTCAGGCCTCTGCCTAATAACAGCACGGTTATCTTCGCGTTAAAGCGATCAGCCGATTTAGGGATGTCCTTGTCCTGGCGCGGTTATTTCTTTGCGGCCCGGCGGCGATCAGGCCGATTTTCCTGGAATCGTTTCGTCGGTGAGCAATTCTTCTTCGACTGGACCTGTCTGCCGCACCGACTCGACGACGAAACCCTTACGCCACAGCACCCACAGCAGCAGCATTCCAGGCGCGGCGATGGCGACGGTCATCAGCCAGAAGCCGACCCACCCGAGCGCATCGGCCAGGTAGCCGGACGGCGTCGACAGCCAGGTCCGGCCGACCGCGGCGAAAGACGACAGCAGCGCGAATTGCGTCGCCGTGTAGGCGAGGCTCGACAGACCCGACAGGTAGGTCACGAACACGGTCAGGCCGATCCCGCTGGTCATGTTCTCGACCCCGACGGCAAGCCCGAGCATGGCGGTATTGTCGCCCACGCCCGCCAGCACGGCGAACAGCAGGTTCGAAAACATCATCAGCAAGCCCGATACGAACAGCGCCCGTCCCATGCCCAGCCAGGCGATGAACGGCGCGCCGATCGCCGAACCGAGGATCAGCGCGCCGAAGCCGACGAACTTGTTCACCGTGACGTATTCGGTGTCGGAGAAACCCAGCTCCACGATCATCGGCGCCAGCATGATCTGCCCCATCGCATCGCCGATCTTGTAGATCAGCACGAACAGCAGGATCAGGACTGCGCCGTGGCGGCCGAGGAATTCGCGGAACGGGTTGACGACCGTTTCCATCAGCCACGAGCCGAGAGCCTGCCCGGCGGCGCGCGCGTGGCGCTCGACATATGTCCCGGGCCCGGCGAGCAGCGCCCCGATCGCGGCCGGCAGGACGCAAAAGGCCGTGAGCCCGTATGCCGCGGCCCAGCCCAGCCCCGCTCCTTCGGCCGACGCCAGGTAGATCGTCCCCGCCCCGGCAATGAGGTTGCCGGTGCGGTAGCCGAACTGGTTCATCGCCGTACCGTGCGGCAATTCGGCATCGCTCAGGATCTCGATCCGGTACGCGTCGATGACGATGTCCTGCGTCGCCGACAGGAAGGCGACGACGATCGCCCACAGGGCGAACCAGCCGAGACTGGTTTCGGGATGGCTGCCCCCCAGTTGCCACAACGCCGCGAACAGCAGCGCCTGGATCGCGAACAGCCACGCCCGGCGCTGGCCGAACAGCCGGGTCAGGACCGGAATCGGGAGCTTGTCGACCAGCGGCGCCCACAGGAACTTGAGCGTGTAGGGCGTGGTCAGCCCGATGGCGAAGCCGATGGTCGACTTGTCGATGCCGACCTTGGTCAGCCAGAAGGTCATCGTCGCCAGCAGCAGGGTCAGCGGAAAGCCCGAGGAGATTCCGAGCAGGAACGCCACCGACGGCATCGGCTTCAGGTAAGGACGAAACGCCGGGACGAAGAAGCCGGCGGCGACGACAAGTGCGACAATTCCACCGAAAATCAGTGCCTCGGACATCGACTATCCCTCCCAGCGATCCATCGCGGCCAAGCCGGGCCATGCCGATTGCCACACGCACGTAACCTAACGCGGTAAATAGCTATGGGAAGCCCCTCGAAAACCATGATACACGGCCATTCCATCGGGTCGTTGCATGTAGGCACAAAGAGCGGAGAACCGTCGTGCTGAAGCGGATCATTTGCGGGATTTTCGGCCATCGCGTGGATCGCCGCCACGTCTGGTTCGATGACCTCGATTTCCGGACGAATTGCCGCCGTTGCGCCACGCCGATGGTGCGAACGCTGCACGGCTGGCGCGAATTCGATTCCGACAGCGACCATGACGAGACGCGCCTGGGCCATCCCCGCGATCGCTGAATCGCTTCCCGCCGCGCCTGCCCCTTGAACCTGCGCCCCCGCCCGCTATGGCGCTGCCATGTCCGGCGACCCCAGACCCGAAGGCGAACGGATCGCCAAGCTGCTGGCCCGCGCCGGCGTCGCCAGCCGCCGCGAGGTGGAACGGATGATCGCCGACGGGCGCATCGCGCTCGACGGCAAGGTGCTCGATACGCCCGCCACCATCCTGCCGAACCTCCGGGGCGTGACCGTCGACGGCAATCCCGTCGCCAAGGCCGATCGCCCGCGCCTGTTCCGGTTCCACAAGCCTGCCGGCCTGCTCACCGCCGAGCGCGACCCGCAAGGGCGGCCGACGATCTACGACGCGCTGCGCAACGCCCTGCCCAAGGGAACGCCGCGCTTGATGCCGGTCGGCCGGCTCGACCTCAATACCGAGGGCCTGCTCCTGCTGACCAACGATGGCGAGTTGAAGCGGGCAATGGAACTTCCCGCCAGCGAAGTCCCGCGCACCTACCGCGCGCGCACCTATGGCAGCGTCAGCCAGGCGCAGCTCGAAAGCCTGATGGACGGAATCACCGTCGAGGGCGTGCGCTACGGCCCGATCAATGCCAATCTCGAACGCCGCACCGGGCGCAACCAGTGGATCGAGCTGACGCTGTCCGAAGGCAAGAACCGCGAAGTGCGCCGCGTGCTCGATCATCTCGGAGTCAAGGTCAGCCGCCTGATGCGCACCCGTTATGGCCCGTTCGTGCTCGGCGACTTGCCGCGCGGCGCGGCGGAAGAAGTCATGAAGCATGAAGTGGAGCGGTTCCGCAGTTCGCTGAAGAAGGCGCGCGAATGAGGATCATCGCCGGCGAATGGCGCGGACGGCCGTTGCGGGCGCCCAAGGGCGATACGACGCGGCCCACGGCGGACCGGGCTCGCGAGACCCTGTTCTCGATGCTCGCCAGCCGCCTCGGCAGTTTCGAGGGATTGAAGGTCGCCGACCTCTTTGCCGGCTCGGGCGCGCTCGGCCTCGAAGCGCTCTCGCGCGGGGCGGCCAGTGCGATCTTCGTCGAACAGGACGCCGCGGCATTGCGGGCGCTGCGCGAGAATATCGCCGCCCTGCGCGCCCAGCAGCGCTGCGACGTGCGGGCATGCTCGGTGATGACGCTCGGCCCAGCGAAGCAGCCGGTCGACCTGCTGCTGCTCGATCCGCCGTACGGGAGCGGTGCCGGCGCCGTCGCGCTCGAAAGGCTCAAGCGGCTCGGCTGGATCACGCCCGCCACGTGGATCAGCGTCGAAACCTCGTCCCGCGAAGTGCTCGACGTGAAGGGCTTTGCGATCGACACGGTGCGCGACAGCGGCAAGGCGCGGCTGCACTTGCTGCGGTCGGCCTGAAACGGTTGGCTTGCTGCGGTCGGCCTGAAACGGTTGGCCTGAGGCCGCTCAGCCCCGCTTGTCGGCGTCGTTCGGCGGCTCTTCCGGCTTTGGCGCTGGTGGCGGCTGGTGCTCGGGCAACGGGCCTTCGATCTCGCTTGCGGGCCTGCCGGGCCAGTAATCGATCTCCTTGCCGCCCCAGTCGAACCCGGCGTCCTGCGGATTGATGCAGCTGTCGGTCTGGCCGCCCCGGCACAGCTTGTATTCGTAGCCGTCGATGCGGACCCGGTCGGGCTTGCCGTCGGGGCCGTAGCCGATGATTTCGGCCTTGGGCTTTTCCTGCTTTTCTTCGTCGGCCGCCGCGGCCGGCGCGGCAAGGACGATGGCGAGTACGGCGGACAGCGCGAGATTCCTCATAGCGTCAGACCTTTCGCGGCTTGCGGCCGGCCGGCTACCCCGCCAGCCGCCATTGCACGATAGCGCATTACGCCTCAAAAGACGACCGGCCACGCGCGCCGCCGCACTTGCGCGGGGTGCCGGTGTTCCCTAGCTGTTCACCGTGAGCGACACGCTTCCATCCACGCCGCCAGGCACGCTCGACGGCGCTCCCGCCTGGCTCGACGGGCTCAATCCGCAGCAAAAGGAAGCGGTGCTGACCACCGAGGGGCCGGTGCTGATGCTGGCCGGCGCGGGCACGGGGAAAACCGCAGCCCTGACGGCGCGCCTGGCCCACCTTATCCGCACCCGCCGCGCCTGGCCGAGCGAAATCCTGTGCGTCACCTTCACCAACAGGGCGGCGCGCGAGATGCGCAGCCGCGTGGGGCAGCTGATCGGCGAAGCGGTCGAGGGCATGCCGTGGCTCGGCACGTTCCATTCGATCTGCGCGAAGATGCTGCGGCGGCATGCCGAGCTGGTGGGATTGCAGTCGAACTACACGATCATCGACACCGATGACCAGTTGCGGCTGCTCAAGCAGCTGATCGCCGAAAACGATCTCGACGAAAAGCGCTGGCCGGCCCGCCAGCTGGCCGGGCTGATCGACCGCTGGAAGAATCGCGGCCTCAATCCGGGCGACCTCGATGCAGTCGAGAACGAGTCCTACGCCAACGGCAAGGGCCGGCAGATGTACGGGCTCTACCAGGCACGGCTGAAGAGCCTGAACGCCTGCGATTTCGGCGACCTGCTGCTGCACATGCTCAACATCCTGCGCCGCGAGCAGGACATCCTCCGCCACTACCAGCAGCGCTTCAAGTACATCCTCGTCGACGAGTACCAGGACACCAACGCCGTGCAGTACCTCTGGCTGCGGCTGCTGGCGCAGGAGAGCAAGAACATCTGCGTGGTCGGCGACGACGACCAGTCGATCTATTCGTGGCGCGGGGCGGAAGTGGCCAACATCCTGCGCTTCGAAAAGGATTTCCCGGGCGCGAAGGTCATCCGCCTGGAACAGAACTATCGCTCGACCCCGGCGATCCTCGCGGCGGCTTCCGGCCTCATCGCGGCCAACCGCGAACGGCTCGGCAAGACGCTGTGGACCGACCGCAGCGGCGGCGACAAGGTGCGCGTGATCGGCGTGTGGGACGCGCCCGAGGAGGCGCGCCGGGTGGGCGAGGAAATCGAGCGGCTCGAGCGCGAAGGCGCGCCGCTGGAGCAAGTCGCGATCCTCGTGCGCGCGCAGTACCAGACCCGCGAGTTCGAAGACCGTTTCATACAAATCGGCCTCAACTACCGGATAATCGGCGGTTTTCGCTTCTACGAGCGGAGCGAAATTCGCGATGCGCTGGCTTACCTGCGGCTGATTGCCCAGCCGGCCGACGACCTCGCTTTCGAGCGGATCCACAACCAGCCCAAGCGCGGCCTCGGCGCCAAGGCGCTCGAGGCGATGCACCGCCATGCCCGCGCCACAGGCCTCCCGCTTGCCGCCGCCAGCCTGCAGCTGGCCGATACCGACGAGTTGCCCGCGCGGGCACGCGGCACGATCGCCGGCCTGATGGGCAGCTTCCTGCGCTGGCGGACCTTGACCGAAACCGTCAGCCCTGCCGAGCTGCTGCGCTCCGTCCTCGCCGAATCCGGCTATGAGGCGATGCTGAAGGCGGAAAAGTCGGCGGAAAGTGCCGGCCGGCTCGACAACCTCGCCGAACTGGCCCGGGCGATGGAGGATTACGAGACGCTCGGCGATTTCCTCGAGCACGTGTCGCTGGTGATGGACAACGATGCCGCGGACGACGAGGAAAAGGTCACCATCATGACCATCCACGCAGCCAAGGGCCTCGAATTCGACAACGTCTTCCTGCCCGGCTGGGAGGAAGGCGTGTTTCCCAGCCAGCGGGCGCTCGACGAAGGCGGGCTGGCGGCGCTCGAGGAAGAACGGCGGCTGGCTTATGTCGCGATCACCCGCGCGCGGCGGCGCTGCACGATCCTGCATGCCGCGAACCGGCGCATCTACGGCCAGTGGAACAGCTCGATCCCGTCGCGCTTCATCGCCGAGCTTCCCGCCGACCAGATCGAGGTGGAAACCACGCTGACCGGCGGCGCGTCGCTGTGGCGGGCGAACTGGTCCGAACAGGAAGACCCCTTCGCCCATCTCAGCCGCTCGCGACCCGATCGCAGCCAGGCGCGCGGCCCCGGCTGGCAGCGAGCGCTGACGACCGGCTACGACGCCGCGCCCAAGCGTCTCGCCGAGCCCGGCCGCAGCGCCGCCAGCTTCGCGGCCAAACCGCGTTCCGACATCGCCATCGGCGCGCGGGTGTTCCACGATAAGTTCGGCTACGGCGAAGTCATCGACCAGGAAGGCAACAAGCTGGAGATCGAGTTCGACGCCAGCGGCCGCAAGCGGGTGATCGACAGTTTCGTCAGGCTGGCCTGAGCCAATCCCCCTCCCGCTTGCGGGAGGGGTTAGGGGTGGGAACGACCCTCGCCTGCGGACAGGCCCACCCCCGCCCCCTCCCGCAAGCGGGAGGGGGGAGTGGCGCGCTGCACCAGCGCCTCGAACGGGCGCGCGAGCTCGCCGGCAACCGGCCGGCTGCCGCCGCCGATCCCCGTGCGGCAGCCGAGGTGGTTCGATGCATCGTCGAACGTGCCGAACAGGCGGTCCCAGATCGAGAAGAAGCCGCCGAAATTCTGGCCCATCAGCTTGTCGTCGTCGATGTGGTGCAGGCGATGCGCCGCGGGCGAGATCAGCACCTTGCCGAGCGGGCCGAGCGTCCATGGCAAGTCGGCGTGGATGAAATAGCCCCACCAGGTGCGGACCAGGGCCGAAGCGACGATCGCCCAGACGGGAAAACCGAGCAGGATCAACGGGATCGCATCGACGATCTGCCCGAACAGGTGGCTCAGCGGATGCTTGCGCTGCAGCGTGAGCCAGGTGATCGCCTCGTCCGAATGATGCGTGGCGTGGATCGGCCAGAGCGCGGGCAAGTGCTCGGCGCGGTGGCGCCAGTAGACGACGAATTCGTCGACCAGCAGCGCAAGCAGCAGGAGGAAGATCTCGGGCAGCCTCGGCCAGAGCGCGGCGAGGCCCGGAAACAGCTTGAGCTGGGCGTGGAACGAATCCGTCAGGGCCGCGAAGATCCCGCCGAGGATCACGCTGTTGATCACCACCAGCGCAAGGTTGGTCGCGCTTTCGCGGCCGGCCCTGCGGATGGTGGAAGTGACCCGGCCGCGCTTGGCGACGAGCGCGACGAGCGCGAAGACGACGGCGGCCGGCAACAAGGCCAGGACCACTTCGCTGCTTTGCCGTACGAGCGTTTCCATCCGCGGCAGGCTAGCCGCGGTTTGGCAAACACCGGGTTAAGAAGCGCAACTCAGAAGGTGATGGACTTGCCAAGGAAACCCGGAACGGGGCCGTTCCATTCGCCCGGCTCGCCATCCTCGGCGGCAATCGGTTCGCGTTGCTTGGGCTCGGGGCGCTTGGGCTCGGGCTGCCTGGGCTCGGGGCGCTTGGACTCAGGTTGCTTGGGCTCGGGCTGCTTGGACTCTGGCCGCCTGGGCTCGGGGCGCTTGGGTTCCGCACGGCTCGGCTCGGGGCGCCTGTCCTTTCGCGCGCCTTCGCCCGCGGGCTTTTCGCGCTTCGGACGCTCTTCCCTGCGACGTTCGCCCCGTTCCGCCTTCGGTTCGGCGGCTTCGGTGCCTGCAGCCACACCGCCGTCGAGCTTGAACACCGGAATCTCGATACCGGTCAGCTTCTCGACATTGGCGATCGCTTCGGCATCCTCTGGGGTCACCAGGGTGAATGCGCGGCCCGTGGCCCCCGCGCGGCCGGTGCGGCCGATCCGGTGGATGTAATCGTCGGGATGCCACGGCGTGTCGTAATTGAACACGTGGCTGACGCCCTTGATGTCGAGCCCGCGCGCGGCGACGTCCGAGGCGACGAGGATGTTGACTTCGCCCTTCTTGAAGCGGTCGAGCTCGGCGTTGCGGCTCGACTGGTCCATGTCGCCGTGGATCTCGCCCGACGAGAAGCCGGAGCCCCTCAGGCTCTTGTTGAGCTCGCGCACGGTGGTCTTGCGGTTGGCGAAGACCAGCGCGCTCGTGACATTGTCGGTCCGCAGCAGCTCGCGCAGCACCTCGCGCTTGTCGCGGGCGGACACGAAGACCTTGTGCTGGACGATGTTGATGTTGGCCGTCGCCGGCCGGGCGACCTCGATGTACTTCGGGTTGGTCAGGAACCGGTCGGACAGCCGCTTGATCGGCGGCGGCATCGTGGCCGAGAACAGCAGGGTCTGGCGATTGGCGGGGAGCTTCTCGCAAATGAATTCGATGTCGGGGATGAAGCCCATGTCGAGCATGCGGTCGGCCTCGTCGATCACCAGCAGGTCGCAGCCGGTGAGCAGGATCTTGCCGCGTTCGAACAAGTCCATCAGCCGGCCCGGCGTGGCGATCAGCACGTCGACGCCCTCGTCGAGCGCCTTGACCTGGTCGCCCATCTGCACGCCACCGATCAGCAGGGCCATCTTGAGGTCGTGGTTCTTGCCGTACTTCTCGAAATTCTCGCTCACTTGCACGGCAAGCTCGCGGGTCGGCTCGAGGATCAGCGAGCGCGGCATGCGCGCGCGGCGGCGGCCATGGGCGAGGATGTCGATCATCGGCAGCACGAAGCTGGCGGTCTTGCCCGTGCCGGTCTGCGCGATCGCGATCAGGTCCCTCATCATCTGGACCTGCGGGATCGCCTGCGCCTGGATCGGCGTCGGCTCGGTATAGCCGGCGGCTTCGACCGCTTGCAGCAATTCGTCTGACAGGCCGAGATCGGCAAATTTCATGTGTTCGATGTCCGGAACCAGTGATGGCGGCGGGCCGCCAGGGATTCTGCGCGGGAGCCACGCCCCCTCTCGCCCGTCGCGCGCCCTATGCATCCGGGCGCGCGAAAGTCAAGGAAAGCGCTCTAGTCGCGAATCGCCACGAGACGGTTGATCTGGGTCAGCTCGCAGCTCGCCCCGGCGCGCGACTGCAGCTTGTCGCGCCGGCTGCAGAGCATTCCATCGGCACTGCGCTCGACATAGAACCCGGAGTAGAACGCCTCGGCATCGCATGCCCTGTCGAGGGCGGCGCTGAGCACGCGGTGGTCGCGCATGAACAGCAGGAGGCGGTTTTCCTGCATCGGCGCCACCCCGGCTATGCCTTCGATCGCCACGCATCCGTCGAGCTTCTGTTCCTTGTAGCGCGTCGGCATGTCGCGCCGCGGCAGGCGGGAAAGCATCGCTTCGCGCGCCGCCGGCGGGCTCGGCGAAATGCGGATGATCACGCGCTGCTCGATCCTGACTTGCGCCTGCACCTGCGGTTCGATGCTGTCGCGCAGCTTGCGCAGCGGCGCCGGGACCTGCCGTTCGAAGCCGAGCTTCGGCGCGGCGGCCGGCGACGTGCTGTGATGCGCCGCCTCGTCGCCGCCGCCAGCCCGGTCGGGCGCGGCTGAGGCAAGCAGGGCCACAGGAAGCAAGAGGGCGGAAAGGCTGTTCATCCGGCTGGGTCAGGTACCTTGCGGCCGGTCATGCGCGACCGGTCGATTGCCTCCTTGCGCCCATCGCTTGAATGATCGCTTAACCCCTCGTTTCTGCTTTGCAACCCGGCGCGGCGGCTGGCAGAGCGCGTCCGATGGCATCGCGCGAGACCTTCCTGGCCGAGGCGGCCGCCCTGCTCGGCCCGCGCGGCTTCACCCGCGATGCCGACCTCGTGCGGCCGTGGCTGACCGACTGGCGCGGCCGTTTCACGGGGAAAGCGCTGGCGCTCGCCTCGCCGGCATCGACCGGCGAAGTGGCGGCGCTCGTCGGGCTGTGCGCCGAATACGGCGTCCCGATCGTCCCCCAGGGCGGCAACAGCGGCATGTCGGGCGGCGCGACGCCGGACAGGACCGGCACCGCCATCCTGCTCTCGCTGCGCCGGATGAACGCAATCCGCCAGCTCGATGCGGCTGCGCGCGAGGCGGTCTGCGAAGCCGGGGTGATCCTGCAGTCGCTGCACGAGGCCGCCGCCGCGCAAGGCTTGCGCTTCCCGCTCACGCTGGGGGGCAAGGGCACGGCGACGATCGGCGGGCTGATCTCGACCAATGCCGGCGGCACCCAGGTCCTGCGCCACGGCTCGATGCGGGCGCAAGTGCTCGGGATCGAGGCAGTGCTGGCCGACGGATCGGTGTTCGAGGCGCTCACCCCGCTCAAGAAGGACAATCGCGGGTTCGACCTGAAGCAGCTCCTGATCGGCTCCGAAGGCACGCTCGGCGTGGTCACCGCCGCGACGCTCCGGCTGCTCCCGGCGCTGGCCGACCGGGCGGTGCTGTGGGCCGGGATCGGCGCGGTGACCGACGCGCCGAAGCTGCTGGCGCACAGCCAGGCGATCGCCGGAGACGCCCTCGAAGGCTTCGAGATCATGCCGCGCCACAGCCTCGAGGCGGTCCTCGGGCACGTTCCCGGCACGCGCAGCCCGCTGCAGGGCCGGCACGCCTGGCACGTCCTGATCGAGCTCGCCGCCGATCGCGCCGGGGCGGACGCGCTCCCCGCCCTGGCGCAGCGCTTGCTCGAACGCGCCTTCGAGGCGGGCCTCGTCGAGGATGCGACGATCGCCGCCAACGAGGCGCAGGCCGAAGCCTTCTGGCTGCTGCGCGACGAGATCGCCCCGGCCGAACGCGCGCTCGGGCCGGCCATGCAGCACGATGTCTCCGTGCCGGTCGCCAGGATGGCGGACTTCATCGCCGAGGTGTCGCCGCAGGTCGAAGCCCGCTTCGCGGGCACCAGGGCGGTCGCCTTCGGCCACCTCGGCGACGGCAATGTCCATTTCCACGTGCTCGCCCCCGCAGGCGCGAAGCGAGGCGAGTGGGAAGAGCATCAGGGCAAGGAAATCAGCGGCTTCGTGCACGATTGCGTCACGCAATGGGGCGGATCGATCAGTGCCGAGCACGGCATCGGCCAATTGAAACGCGACGAGCTCGGCCGGCTTGGCGATCCCGTGCAACTGGCAATGATGCGCGCGGTGAAGCAGGCGCTCGACCCGCACGGCCTGCTCAATCCCGGCAAGCTGGTGCCGCTTGCGCCCGAGGCAACCAGCCCCTAAAGCGCGCGCTTCATGCGCCCGGCACCCGCGCGGGCAACCGAACGAGATCTATCCGGAGAGACCCGATGGCCAGCGTGCCGCAGCCCACCCTGCCCCTGTTTTACAACGATCTTGCCCCGCTCAACAGCCGCGACCATGGCAAGTATCGCGCGCGTTCCGTCGACAAGGCGATCTGGGTCGCCAACCAGCACGCCATTCCGCTTACTTCCGACGAGTTCGCGCCCGCACACCGCGATTTCCCGATTGTCTTCTCGAACGGCGACCAACCGGTGCCGCTGGCGCTGATGGGCCTCAACGAAGGCGTCAACGTGTTCTTCGAAGCCGACGGCACCTCGATCGGCGAATTCTACGTTCCGGCCTATATCCGTCGTTATCCGTTCCTGCTGGCTCGGCTCGATCCCAATTCGGACAACATGTCGCTGTGCTTCGATCCCAGCAGCGATCTCCTGAGCGAAGATGAAGGCAAGGCGCTGTTCGACGGCGACAAGCCGACCGAGCACACGCAAGGCCTGCTGCAGTTCTGCCAGAGCTTCGAGGAAGCCGGGCTGCGGACGCAGAACTTCGTCGAGGAGCTGAAGAAGGAAGACCTGCTGATGGACGGCGAACTGGCTATCCAGCGCGCCGACGAACCGGACAAGCCCTATATCTATCGCGGCTTCAAGATGGTGAACCGCGACAAGCTGCTCGAGGTGCGCGGCGACAAGCTGCGCACATGGAACCAGAACGGCATGCTGCCGCTGATCTATCTGCACCTCTTTTCGCTCGACATGATGCGAGTGATCTTCAGCAGGCAGGTCGAGCAAGGCAAGGGCCCGCTGGCGAACAGCGGTAGCGCCACGGCCGGGGCCGTCGAAGCAAGCGCCTGACGCGACAATTTGCGACTTTCGCGCCCCTTGCACAATCGGGGCACGTGTCTATCTAGGACAAGTCCGGGCGGCGCTACCCTCATGGCCCGTTCGGACAGGTGCGCTTCGGCGCGCCACCTCCCTGAACCTTGGCCACCTCGTGCCCCGTGCACGAGGTGGTTTTTTCATGTCCGGCCCGGCTCAAGTGGCGCCAAGCGCGGCACACGCCCTAAGGATGCTATTCGGCCGCCTGGCGCATTTCCCCGCCGAGCACGGCAAACTCGCTCGCCAGCCTTCGCACGAGCCCTCCGAGGAGAGCGGCGACCTCGCCGAACCCGGGGCCGGGCTCCTGCAGCCGTTCGTCGAGATAGGCGGAACGGCACACTTCGATCTGCAAGCCATGAATGCCGCGCGACGGCTCGCAATGGCGATCGAGCACGTAACCCCCCGCATAGGGCCGATTGTGCGCCGTACGCCGCCCGGCTTGGGCGAAATGATCGAACGCGGCCGCGCACAGCGCTCCGTCGCACGAACTTCCGAAACGGTCGCCGACCACGAAATCGGCCGTGGCCTGGGCCCCGCGCTTGGGCCCCAATGGCGGCATGGAATGCAGGTCGACCAGCAGCGCGCCGCCCCAGCGGGCCTTGATCGCGGCGAGTTCGCCGGAAAGCGCCGCGTGGTAAGGCGAATGCACGCCGGCGACACGCGCATCGAGCTCGGCCTGGGTGATCCGCCGCTTCCATATCTCGCCGAGCCCGGGGAGCCTTCGCGGCACGAGCCCGAGGCCGCCGCGCGCGCGGCGCGCGGTGCGCAAGGCCTCGCGCGCGCCGTCGCCGCCATCGGCGAGCATGTCCCAGTCCATTTCCTCGGGTGCGCGGTTGAGGTCGATCATCGCTCGCGGCGCGCAGGCGAGCAGAAGCCCGGCGCCGGTGTCGCGCGCCACGGCCCGTGCCAGCAGGTCGGCGAATCTGTCTTCGAGCTTGAACCCTGCGCTTGCCGGATCGCGCATCTGCTCCAGCAGCCCCGCCGGATAGTACCGTCCGGCGTGCGGGACGGCGATCAGGACCGGGATCGGCGACGGCTCGCGCCGCGCCAGCGTGAATGCCGGCCTGCCGGGCGCACCGGGAATTCGGCCCCCGCCCTGCCCGGGCGAATCACCCTCCTGCATCGCTTGTGCACCCATTTCCGCTTGCTGCCCGTCCTGCCCCCTTGTGTCAAAGCAGGGCACTGCGGATAACACGCGAGATTTTTAACGCAGGCTTGGGTAATAGCGGCGCACAAGAAAGAACAAGGGAAGCAACAATGGTCCGTATCCTGCTGGCCGAAGATGAACAGGCGATGCGCGCTTATCTGGCGCGCGCGCTCGAGAATGCGGGGTACAATGTCGTCGCGGTCGATCGCGGCACGGCCGCCCTGCCATTGCTCGAGACCGAGGACTTCGACCTCCTCCTGTCCGATATCGTGATGCCCGAGATGGACGGTATCGAGCTGGCCCAGCGCTGTTCGGAAGTCAGCCCGCGAACCAAGGTCATGTTCATCACCGGTTTCGCGGCCGTTTCGCTGAAGTGCAGCCGCGATGCGCCGCAGGCCAAGGTGCTGTCGAAGCCGTTCCATCTGAAGGACCTGGTGATCGAGGTCGAACGCATGTTCGGCGATCGCGCGCAGGCATCCCTCTAACGCCCTTGCATGGGCGGCAGGGCGGCGCTAGATGGCGCGCCTGCCGCGGGGAACGCTCCCCCGGCTATCCCGATGGTTCGGGCGTATAGCTCAGTGGTAGAGCACTGTGTTGACATCGCAGGGGTCGGAAGTTCAATCCTTCCTACGCCCACCATCGGCGGATAGATTGATGGAAGGCGCCGCGCTTGCGGCGCCTTTTTTGCGCGCTTCATTCTATCTTTTGGACGGCGAAGCCCTATCTGCGGCACATGCCCAGGATGAAGCCGGTCGCACACATCAATTCGCTCGCCAGCGCCATCCCGGCGAGGGATGTCGACGCCGATTACCGCACCTGGGCCGAGCGGCAGCTGGCCGACCCGCGCGAGGCAAGGCTGTTCGCCCGCATGGCCGAGCGATCGGGCATCGAGCACCGCTGGTCGGTGCTCGGTTCGGCCGACGCCGGGCTCGAGCCCGGCAGCCTTTACACCCGCAATACCGTCGCCACGACAGGCGAACGAATGGCGATCTATGCCCGCGAAGCGCCGCGGCTGGCCTTGCAGGCGATCGCCGGGCTGCCGGACCTGGGCGCGGTGACTCATCTCGTCGTCGCCAGCTGCACGGGGTTCGTCGCCCCGGGGGTCGACCAGGTCATCGCCCGCGAGCTCGGCCTTCCCGGCGACGTCGAGCGGCTCATGATCGGCTTCATGGGCTGCTATGCCGGCGTGACGGCGTTGCGGACCGCCGGCCATATCGTCCGTTCCCAGCCCGGGGCACGGGTCCTCGTCGTGGCGGTCGAGCTGTGCAGCCTGCACCTGCAGGAAGACGCAGGCCTCGCATCGATGCTGGCGATGGCGCAGTTCAGCGACGGCGCGGCGGCGGCAATCGTCACGGGCACCGGGCCGGGGCTCGCGATCGGGGAAGGACTTTCGGCGACGATCGTCGGCAGCGAAGACCTGATAACCTGGACCGTCGGCGATACCGGCTTTGCCATGAACCTCTCGGGCGAAGTGCCGGCCCGGCTGGCCCATGCCCTGGCCGACGCGGACCTTTCGCCCAGGATCCTCGGCGGGGCGGACGCGGCCGAAATCGCGGCCTGGGCGGTCCATCCCGGCGGCCGCTCGATCCTCGATGCGGTCGAACGGGCGTTCGACCTGCCGCCGCAAGCGCTGGCCGAATCGCGCGAAGTCCTGCGCACCTGCGGCAACATGTCCTCGGCGACGATCCTGGTCGTGCTCGAGAGGATCATGGCGAAAACGCCCGCGAGCGGCGTCGCCCTCGCCTTCGGGCCCGGCCTCGCCATGGAAGGGTTCCGCTTCCACTGGACCGACGGCGATGCTGGCTGAGCGGCTCGAGGCCGAGGAGCTGATGGACGACCCGGCGCTCGATGCCGGGACCTACCACGCGGTGCTGGCCGACCTCGCCAGGGTCAATCGCCTGACCATGGCCTATCGCCCGACGCTCGATTTCCTCGCTCGCGCGGTGGGGAGGAAGGCGAGCTTCCGCCTGCTCGACGTCGGCTTCGGCGACGGCGACATGCTGCGCCAGGTCGCGCGCTGGGCCAGCCGGCGCGGCATCGCCGCCGAGCTGGTCGGCATCGACCTCAACCCCCGCAGCGTCGCCGCGGCCGAAGCGACGGCGAGCCCCGGCGGGCCGATCCGCTACCTCGCCGGCGACTACGCCGACCTTGCCGGCGAAGGGTTCGACTGCGTGATCTCCAGCCTCGTCGCGCACCACATGAGCCGCGCGCAGCTGGTCGCGTTCCTGCGCTTCATGGAGCGCGAGGCGCGCGCGGGCTGGTTCGTGAACGACTTGCACCGCCATGGCTTCGCCTGGCTGTCGTTCCCGCTCCTCGCGAGCGCGATGGGCTGGCACCGCATCGTCCGCCTCGACGGCACGACCTCGATCGCGCGCAGCTACCGCCCGGCCGAATGGCCGCCGCTGCTGGCCGAAGCCGGCGTCGACGCGGCCAGCGTGCGCCGCCGGTTTCCCTTCCGCCTGTGCGTCGAACGGATCCACTGATCCTCGGCGCCGGCCCCGCCGGCTGCGCCGCCGCGATCGTGCTCGCGCGCGCCGGTGCGAGGCCGCTGCTGGTCGACCGCGACGCCGAAGCGGGCGACGCGCTGTGCGGCGGGTTCCTCAGCTGGCGCACGGCCGAGCGGCTGGGCGAGCTGGGCGTCGATCCCGCGGCGCTCGGCGCGCACCGGGTCAGGCGGCTGGCATTGTTCGGCAGCGGCCGGCCGGTCGAGGTGGCCTTTCCCCGCGAGGCGTTCGGCCTTTCGCGCAAGGCGCTCGATTCCGCCTTGCGCCGGCGCGCCGTCGAGCAAGGCGCCGAGCTCGCCATCGAGACCGTGCGCGAGGTCGATGGCCTGCATGTCACCGGGCGCGAGCGCGACTGGCAGGCCGAGAGCCTGTTCCTCGCCACCGGCAAGCACGACCTGCGCGGCGCCGCCCGGCCGCGCGCGGCGAAGGATCCGGCGCTCGGCCTGCGCCTGCGCATCGCTCCCTCGACGAGCCTGGCGAAGCGGCTTGCCGGAACCATCGAGCTGCACTTGTTCGACGGCGGCTATGCCGGGATCGTGCTGCAGGAAGGCGGCAGCGCGAACGTCTGCCTGGCGCTGCGAAAGTCGCTGCTGGGCGAAACGCACGGCAATCCGGCCGCGCTGCTCGCGCGCCTCGCGGCCGGCCATCCGCATTTCGCGCTGCGCCTCGAGGCCGGCTGGCAGGAAGCGCGGTTCGATACCATCGGCGCGATCCCCTATGGCTGGAGCACCGCCGACACCGTGCCCGGCCTGTTCCGCCTCGGCGACCAGGCCGCGGTGATCCCCTCGCTGGCCGGCGAAGGGATCGACATCGCGCTTGCCAGCGGAATCGCCGCCGCCGAGGCCTGGCTCGCCGGCGGGCCGGCTTCCGCGCCGGCCTATCAGCGGGAGCTCCACCGCCGGGTCAGCGGCCCGCTACGCTGGGCCGGGGCCGCCTGGGGCCTGGCCGAACGGCCCGCCGCCGCCACGCTCGCCCTGGCCGCAGCGCGCCGCGCGCCGGGCATGGTTTCGCGCCTCATCGAAGCCACCCGCATCGCCTGACCCAAGCAAGACAAAATCGACCAGGAGTCTCGTCATCGCGAGCCTGCGGAGCAGGCGCGGCGATCGAGTGGCGGCATCGCGCCTCCCTGGATTGCCGCGCGGCCTTTCGGCCCCTCGCAATGACGAATGAAAGGGACTTTGCCATCACCGAAGGTCTGCTTGCGCTCCCCTTCCTCGCTCCGTAAGAGCGCCCCCAAATCCCACTCACTATCCCGAAGCGACAGGACCACGCATGGCCAAGATCAAGGTTGCAAACCCGATCGTCGAAATCGACGGCGACGAAATGACGCGGATCATCTGGCAATGGATCCGCGAGCGGCTGATCCTGCCGTACCTCGACGTCGACCTGAAGTACTACGACCTCGGCATCGAGAAGCGCGACGAGACCGACGACCAGATCACCGTCGATGCGGCCAACGCGATCAAGCAGTACGGCGTCGGCGTGAAGTGCGCGACGATCACCCCTGACGAAGCGCGCGTCGAGGAATTCGGCCTCAAGGCGATGTACCGCAGCCCCAACGGCACGATCCGCAACATCCTCGGCGGCACGATCTTCCGCGAGCCGATCGTGATCCAGAACGTGCCCCGGCTGATCCCCGGATGGACCGACCCGATCGTGGTCGGCCGCCATGCCTTCGGCGACCAGTACCGCGCGACCGACTTCCTTGTCCCGGGCGCAGGCAAGCTGCGGCTCGTCTGGGAAGGCGAGAACGGCGAAGTGATCGACCGTGAGGTCTACGAGTTCAAGGCGCCGGGCGTCGCCATGGCGATGTACAACCTCGACGATTCGATCCGCGATTTCGCCCGCGCGAGCATGAACTATGCGCTCGACCGCGGCTGGCCGCTGTACCTTTCGACCAAGAACACCATCATCAAGGCCTACGACGGGCGCTTCAAGGACCTGTTCCAGGAAGTGTTCGACAGCGAAGGCTTCAAGGACAAGTTCGCCGAGGCCGGGATCGAGTACCAGCACCGCCTGATCGACGACATGGTGGCATCCGCGCTCAAGTGGAGCGGCAAGTTCGTCTGGGCCTGCAAGAACTACGACGGCGACGTGCAGTCGGACCAGGTGGCGCAGGGCTTCGGCAGCCTCGGCCTGATGACCAGCGTGCTGATGACGCCCGACGGCAAGACCGTCGAGTCGGAAGCGGCGCACGGCACGGTCACCCGCCACTACCGCATGCACCAGCAGGGCAAGGCGACCAGCACCAACCCGATCGCCAGCATTTTCGCCTGGACGCGCGGCCTCATTTACCGCGGTCGGTTCGACGACACGCCCGAGGTCGTCCGTTTCGCCGAAGCGCTCGAGCGAGTCTGCATCGAGACCGTCGAGAGCGGCAAGATGACCAAGGACTTGGCGCTCTTGATCGGCCCCGACCAGCCGTGGATGACCACCGAGCAGTTCTTCGAGGCGATCGTCGAGAACCTCGAGGCGGAGATGGCCGGCTGGGCGTGAGCGTGGCCACCCTCCTCTTCAGAGGAGGGTCGCGAGACTTCGGGCCGCGCAGCGGACCTTAGTCGCAGCGGGGTGGTGCTTGCCGCGGCGCGACGCCGTGCGCCGCGCCGCCACCCCCAAGCCCCCTCCTCTGAAGAGGAGGGGGTTCAGCCTAGAGGCGACCTCACCCTCTCTCGCCGCACCCCAAGGCCGATGATCCGTCCCGGAATGCGGCGCAGCAGCGGGAAGCGGTCGAGCAGCTTGATCGGCCACGGCGCATCGCTGATCGGCACGCCCGACAACACGGTGCCGATGACGTTGTCCTGCGCCAGTTTCTGCCCGGCCTGGATCACGCGCGTCGGGAACAGGCGCCGCTTCTGGACCCGTGGCAGCAGCGCATCGACGTCCTGCCCGCGGGCCAGCGGCGCGGCCAGCACGTTCGCCGCCGCGACAGCGTCCTGGATCGCCAGGTTGATGCCGATTCCGCCGATCGGGCTCATCGCATGGGCGGCATCGCCGATCGCCAGCAGGCCCGGCCGGTGCCAGCAATCGAGCCGGTCGAGCGCGACCGACAGCAAGCGCAGGTCATCGATGCTCGTCAGCCCGCCCGACAGGTCGAGTTCGGGGAACAGCGCCTGCATCTGCTCGCGCAGCCAGCCGATGCCGCGTGCCTTCACCTCTTTTGCGGCCCCCTTCGGGATGAGGAACGCGGCCTGCCAATAGGTCCGCCGGTCGATCAGCACGGCCATGCGTCCGGTGCCGACCGCGCCGCGCAGCTTGTCGCCGGGATTGTCGGCCTTGGGCAGGTGGAACCACAGCACGTCCATCGGCGCACCGAGCTGGGTGACCGGGAGCAGCTCCTGCTGGCGCACCAGTGAAGAACGCCCGTCGGTCATGATCACCAGCTTGCCCGCGTGCAGTTCCTCCCCGCCCGCCAGCCGTACGCCGACGGCGCGGCCGTTCTCTTCGACGAGGCCGGTGACCTCGGCTTCCATCTGCAGCGCGAAGCCCGGAAAGGCCACCGCCTCGTCGCGGAGGAAATCGAGGAAGTCCCATTGCGGCATCATGGCGATGAACGGCGCGGGGGTGTCGAGGTGGGTCAGGTCGCCGATCGTGTAGTCCGTACCGGCGATCCTGATCTGCGCGCCGCCGACGCGGTCGTGCGGACGCTGGAGGAAGCGCTCCAGAATCCCCAGCTGGTCGAGGATCTCCATGGTCGAAGGGTGGACGGTGTCGCCGCGGAAATCGCGGAAGAAGTCGGCATGCTTCTCGAGCACGCGCACGGTCACACCCGCGCGGGCGAGCAGGAAGCCGGCCATCATCCCGGCCGGGCCGCCCCCCACAATCAGCACATCCGCCGTTGTCTCCGCCATGCTCCGTCTGACATAGGACAGGCCTGATGCATGGCGAAGCGATTTCCCCGGACCTGTCCGACGCACTGGTGATCCTCGGCGCTGCCGGGATCGTCATCCCGGTATTCGCCCGCTTCCGCATCACGCCGGTGATCGGGTTCATCCTCGTCGGCCTGCTGGTCGGCCCCTACGGCCTGGGACGGATGGTCTACGAGCACGAGTGGCTGTCCTGGGTCACCATCACCGACCCGCAGCGGCTCGAACCGTTCGCCGAATTCGGCATCGTGCTGCTGCTGTTCACCATCGGGCTCGAACTGTCGTTCAACCGCCTGTGGGCGATGCGCCGGCTGGTGTTCGGGCTCGGGGCGCTGGAAATGACCGTGATCGGCGTTCTGCTCGCCGCGATCCTCTCGATCATGGGGCAGTACTGGACCGGCGCGCTCGGCCTCGGCCTGGCGCTGGCGCTGTCGTCGACCGCGCTCGTCCTGCCGATCGCCGGTACGCAGACACCGGTCGGCCGCGCGGCGCTGTCGATGCTGCTGTTCGAGGATATCGCCATCGTGCCGATCATCTTCATGCTCGGCGCGCTCGCCCCTTATGCCGGCAGCGAAGGGTTGACCGGGCTGTTCGACACCGTCTGGCAGGGCCTGCTGGTCGTCATCGCGATGATGATCATCGGCCGCTTCGGGCTGCCCCGCCTGTTCGCCCAGGCCGCGCGGACCAAGAGCCCCGAGCTGTTCCTCGCCGCCTCGCTGCTGGTGGTGATCGGCTCCAGCCTCGCGACCACGATGGTCGGCCTGTCGCCGATCGTCGGCGCGCTGGTCGCCGGGCTGCTGATCGCCGAAACCGAATACCAGGCCGAGGTCGAGGGCATGATGCTGCCGTTCAAGGGCCTGGCGCTCGGAGTGTTCCTGATCACGGTCGGCATGGGCATCGACCTGACGACGGTGTGGGACAATCTCGGCGCGATCGCGCTGGCGGTGGCCGCTGTGCTCAGCCTGAAGGCGCTCGTCACCGGCCTCCTGCTCAGCCTGATGGGCGCGCGGCGCGGAACCGCCACCGAAACCGGCATCCTGATGGCGAGCCCTTCGGAAACGACGCTGATCGTCCTCGCCGCCGCGACCAGCGCGCTGCTGATCCAGCCCGGCACGGCGCAATTCTGGCAGATCGTCACCGCCATCGGCCTCACGATCACGCCGCTGCTCGCCCGCATCGGGCGCATGCTGGCGCGCAATGTCGAGCCCCGGCCGTCGCTGCAGGAAGTGGGCGGTGCGCCCGACGAGCCGCGAGTGATCGTCGTCGGCTGCGGGCGTGTCGGCCGGCTGGTCGCGGACATGCTGACGCGGCACGGCAAGGCCTATGTCGCGATCGATTCGGATTCCGACATGATCGAACATTGCAAGCGCGAGGGCTACTTCGCGGTGTTCGGTAACGCCTCGCGCGCCGACGTGCTCCAACGCCTGGGTGTCGAGCGCGCGCCCGCGGTGGTCCTGACGATGGACGAGCCGATCCTCGCCAACCGGCTGGCCCGGAAGCTTCGGGCCGCCTATCCCGACCTGCCGATCATCGCCCGCGCGCGCGACAGCCTCCACGCGGCCGAGCTCTACATCAGCGGCGCGAGCACCGCGGTGCCCGAAACGCTCGAAAGCTCGCTGCAGCTCAGCGAAGCGGTGCTGGTCGACATCGGCGTGCCGATGGGCCCGGTGATCGCCTCGATCCACGAAAAGCGCGACGAATTCCGCGAGCGCATCCGCAAAGGCGCCGCGCTGGAGCACAAGCCCAAGCTTCGCACGAGCACGCTGGAGGTCTGACGAGCCCCCGGCGCTGCATCGGTCAGGGCACGGTTTCTCCGGCGAGCGCCTTGCGCACCGCCGCCAGCGCCTCGTCCGCCTTGCCGCCGTCGGGGCCGCCGCCCTGGGCCATGTCGGGCCGCCCGCCGCCGCCCTGGCCGCCCAGCGCCGCAACGCCGGCCTTGACCAGGTCGACGGCGTTGAAGCGGCCGGCAAGGTCCTCGGTCACGCCGACTGCGAATGCCGCGCGGCCGTCGTTGACGGCGACGATCGCGGCGACGCCCGAGCCCATCCGCTGCTTGGCTTCGTCGAGCAGGCCGCGCAGCTCCTTCGCGTCCATGCCCTGGAGCACCTGGCCGGAGAAGCGCACGCCGGCGACATCCTCGTCGGCCGACGGGGCGGCCCCACCGCCGCCGCCGAGCGCCAGCTGCTTCTTCGCGTCGGCCAGCTCGCGTTCGAGCCGGCGGCGCTCCTCGACCAGCGCGGCGACGCGCGCCTCGACCTCCTCGGGCGCGGTCTTGAGCGTGGCGGCGACGCTCTTCAGTGCCTCTTCGCGGCCGACGACCCACTGCCGCGCGGCCTCCCCGGTCAAAGCTTCTATGCGTCGCACGCCTGAAGATACTGCACTTTCCGCAACGATCCGCAACAGCCCGATGTCCCCGGTCGCGCGCACGTGGGTGCCGCCGCACAGCTCGACCGAGTAGTTGTGCCCCGAGCCATGCCAGTTGCCGCGACCCATCGACAGGACGCGCACTTCCTCGCCGTACTTTTCGCCGAACAGCGCCATCGCGCCAGCAGCGATCGCATCGTCGGGGCTCATCAGCCGGGTCGTGACCGGCTCGTTGTGGCGGATCTCGGCGTTCACCTCGGCCTCGATCGCGGCGATTTCCTCGTGCGTTAGCGCCTTGGGATGCGAAAAGTCGAAGCGCAGCCGGTCCTCGGCGACGAGCGAACCCTTCTGGGTGACGTGATCGCCCAGGTGGTTGCGCAGCGCCGCATGGACGAGGTGCGTTGCCGAATGGTTGGCGCGGATGCGGTCGCGGCGCTCGGCGTCGACCGAAAGGTGCACGGTTTCGCCGACCGCGACGCGTCCGCTCTCGATCCGCCCCTTGTGCGCGTGCAGCCGCCCGAGCGGCTTGGCGGTGTCGGTCACGGCGATGGCCAGCCCGTTCGCCCCGGCGATGCGCCCGGCGTCGCCGGCCTGGCCGCCGCTTTCGCCGTAGAACGGCGTCTGGTTGGTGAGGACGAGGACCTCCTGCCCCGCTTCGGCCCGGTCGACTTCCTTGCCGCCGACCACCAGCGCGACCACCCGGCCTTCGCCGTCGGTCAAGGCGTAGCCGGTGAATTCGGTCGATCCTTCGCGCTCGGCGATGTCGAACCAGACTTCCTCGTCGGCGGCGGCGCCGGAGCCTTTCCACGCGGCCCGCGCGGCGGCCTTCTGCTGCGCCATCGCCGCATCGAAACCGGCCTTGTCGACGCCGATCCCGCGGGCGCGCAGCGCGTCCTCCGTCAGGTCGTAGGGAAAGCCGTACGTGTCGTAGAGGCGGAATGCCGTTTCGCCCGGCAGCTCGGCGCCTGCGGTCATGCCGGCTGTCGCTTCGTCGAGCAGCCTCAGGCCATTGTCCAGCGTCTGGCGGAAACGCGTCTCTTCGCGTTCGAGAACTTCCTCGATCAGGGGCTGCGCGCGGCCGAGCTCTGGATAGGCCAGGCCCATCTCGCCCACGAGCGCGGGGACGAGCCGGTGCATCAGCGGCTCCTTGCAGCCCAGCAGGTGCGCATGGCGCATCGCCCGGCGCATGATCCGCCGCAGCACATAGCCGCGCCCCTCGTTCGAGGGCAGCACGCCGTCGGCGATCAGGAAGCTGGTCGAGCGCAGATGGTCGGCGATCACGCGATGGCTGGCGAGTGCTTCGCCTGCCGCCTTCGCGCCGGCGAGGTCCTCGCTCGCGGCGATCAGCGCACGGAAGGTGTCGGTCTCGAACACATTGTGCACGCCCTGGAGCACGGTCGCGATGCGCTCGAGGCCCATGCCGGTGTCGATGCTCGGGCGCGGCAGGTCGCCGACGATCGCGTCGTTTTCCTGCACGAACTGCATGAACACGAGGTTCCAGATCTCGACGAAGCGGTCGCCGTCCTCGTCGGGCGATCCCGGCGGGCCGCCGGCGATCCCCGGCCCGTGGTCCCAGAAGATTTCCGAGCACGGGCCGCACGGGCCGTCGGCGCCCATGGCCCAAAAATTGTCCTTGGTCGGGATGCGGATGATCCGCTCGTCGGGCAGGCCGGCGATCTTCTTCCACAAGTCCCAGGCATCGTCGTCGGTGTGATAGACGGTGACCGTCAATCGGTCCTTCGACAGCCCGAATTCGCCGGTCACGAGGTTCCACGCCAGCTCGATCGCGCGTTCCTTGAAATAGTCACCGAAGCTGAAGTTGCCGAGCATCTCGAACAGCGTCAGGTGGCGCGCCGTGTAGCCGACATTGTCGAGGTCGTTGTGCTTGCCCCCGGCCCGCACGCATTTCTGGCTGCTCGCGGCGCGCGGTGCCGGCGGCGTCTCGAGGCCGATGAACACGTTCTTGAACGGGACCATCCCCGCATTGACGAACATCAGCGTCGGATCGTTGTACGGCACGAGCGGCGCGGACGGCACAACGAGATGTTCGTTGGCCGCGAAGTAGTCGAGGAACGCCCGGCGGATATCGTTGATCGAATGCATGGGGGTGCGAATTAGGGCCCGCGAGCGCATGCGACAAGCGTAAGATGGCCCCGAGGCGGGATATATGGCCCGCTATTCGCCAACGAAAGCGGGTCCGTCGCCCAATGGCCACGAACCCGTTCCCGAATTCAGCCCGGATCAGTCGTCGCTATCGCGTTCGACGAGGCCTTGGTTGGCGATACCCTTGCGAACGTCTTCGCCCACTGCCGCGTTATGCTCTGCGACGGTGCCGATCACCTTGCCGTCCTTGTCGAGCAGCACGGCTTCCTCGTTCGATCCGATCGGGACGAGGCGAATGTAGACCGGATTCGGATAGAGGTGGTTCGACGCACCGTTCGACCCGTCGATCACGGCGCCGATGCCGCCGCCGGCGATGATGTTGCCGAACGTCGATCCACCAAGACGGCTCTGCACGTAGACGAATTCGGGCTTGAAGCCGCCACGATTGAAATCGACGCGCCGTCCAAAACGCGTCCGCAGCGAGGCACCACTCTCCCGACAAAAATGCAACAACAAACGGTGCGAGCCCGCCAAATATTGCCGTTGGAAAGCTCAACAGGGCTCTAAGCACGAATATCCTGTCTATCGTCCCGCCGTCTTCGCAGTGACGATCCACGCCGCCGCGCGCATGGCGACGATGCCGTCCCGACAGTTGTCGGTGACGACCTCGCGCATGGCGGCAAGCGTCTGCACGCGCTCGTCAGCCGGCATTTCGCGTAAGACGGCCGCGGCCGGGCCGATCGACTGGAAGTAGGCGAGGGCGTCCTCGACCGCATCTTCCCCGGCGCCGGCAATCATCGCGAAATCGAACGGTTCGAACGAAATGCCGTCCCACCCGCCTCGCTCGAGGATGGCCGTGACACTATCGCGGTCGGCAAAGGCGAACGGCCCGGGCGCGTCAGACGGCGGGACCTCAGCAGGCGGCGGGAGCAGCGCGCCGATGGTCGTGAAAATCGGATTCTCGCTCCGGTCGCGGAAGCAGGAAAACAGCAGGGCCGCGCCGTCGGCCGCGATGCCCGCAAGATTGGCGAAAGCCGCGGAAGGATCGTCGAAAAACATCACGCCGTGGCGTGAAACCAGGAGCTGCGGGACGAAATCGCCGTCCGGACGCCAGGCCGCCGCGTCGCCGACCTCGAACGAGACATTGGCCATCTGTTCGCCGCGCGCGCGCGCCGCGGCGACGAGTTGCGGCGAAACGTCGACCCCGACAATGCGCGCCTGCGGCCGCCCCCGGCCGAGCGCGAGCGACAATTCGCCGGCCCCGCAACCGATATCGAGCGCGTGGCGGAAGGAGAATTCGCGGCTGCGGGCGAGAAGCCGGTCGGTCAGGCCGCCGAAGCTGCGGTCGGTTCGCCTCCACTCGGCCGCCCAGCTCGTGCCCGTCTGGCCTTGCCATTCGTCCTTGCCGGTCATGCCCGACCCTTTCGCGATTGGTCTACGCAAGCCCCCGGACTAAGCGCGGCGGGGTGCGCGTGCAATGGCGGGTTTCGCCTTGTTGCAACGGAAGAGGCCGGCGCGCGCCCCGTAAGGCAATCGCACCGGCCCCGGTTCCGTCAGGCGTGCCGAAGCGCGCCGGTTGAGGATCAGTCTTCGGGGTCCGCGTCCGGCCCTGCCATCATCTCCTCGGCGACAGCGTCGGTGCGGCTGCGGATCGCGGCTTCCAACTTGTCGCAAACTTCCGGGTTTTCCTTGAGGTATTCCTTGGCGTTCTCGCGCCCCTGGCCAATGCGGACGGAGTCGTACGAGAACCAGCTGCCCGACTTTTCGACCAGGCCGGCTTTGACGCCGAGGTCGAGAATCTCGCCGATCTTCGAGATGCCTTGGCCGTACATGATGTCGAATTCGACTTGCTTGAAGGGGGGGGCGACCTTGTTTTTTACCACTTTTACGCGTGTCGTGTTTCCAACAATCTCGTCGCGGTCCTTGATCTGGCCGGTGCGGCGGATGTCGAGGCGGACGGAAGCGTAGAATTTCAAGGCGTTGCCGCCGGTGGTGGTCTCGGGATTGCCGTACATCACGCCGATCTTCATCCGCAGCTGGTTGATGAAGATGACCATGCACTTGGAGCGGTTGATCGAGCCGGTCAGCTTGCGCAGCGACTGGCTCATCAGCCGGGCCTGCAGGCCGACGTGCGAATCGCCCATCTCGCCTTCGATCTCGGCCCGCGGAACCAGCGCGGCGACCGAATCGATCACCAGCACGTCGATCGCGTTCGAGCGCACCAGCGTGTCGACGATCTCGAGCGCCTGTTCGCCGGTGTCGGGCTGCGACACGATCAGCTCGTCGATGTCGACCCCGAGCTTCTTGGCATAGCCCGGGTCGAGCGCGTGCTCGGCATCGACGAACGCGGCGGTGCCGCCCATCTTCTGCGCTTCGGCGATGACGTGCAGCGCGAGCGTGGTTTTCCCTGAGCTTTCCGGTCCGTAAATCTCGATCACCCGGCCGCGCGGCAGGCCGCCGACGCCGAGCGCGATGTCGAGCCCGAGGCTGCCGGACGAGATCGTCTCGACCTGCATCGTCTCCTTCTGGCCGAGCTTCATCGCCGAGCCCTTGCCGAACGCGCGGTCGATCTGCGCGAGCGCGGCGTCGAGCGCCTTCTGACGGTCCAGATCCACGTCCTTGCCTTCCACCAGCTTGAGATTTGCAGCCGCCATGACACATGCCTCCATCGCTTGACTAGGGTGCGGTTCCGAACTGGACCCGATTACCTGTTGGATTTGCGACGTATCGCATTTGTTCTCGTGGAACAAGGGGGGAACGAAAATTTCCTACAAGGGGGTCGCTGGGGCGATTTGTGCGCGCGGAGCCCCCGGACGCGGGGACTTTTTTTCCCGCCAAGGCGCAAAGGCGCGAAGAGGTCCATCGACACATTCTCGTCACTCCCGCGAAAGCGGGAGCCCAAGGCACCGAACGCAAGGCATCCTGGGTTCCCGCTTTCGCGGGAATGACGAATGATGGAAAATTCGCGGGAATGACGAATCGAAGGAAAACCCTTCGCGCCTTTGCGCCTTGGCGCGACATTCATTCGCCCGTGGCGGTATCGCGCAGCTCCCAGTGGACGTCGAGCGAGCCGTTGGCGGGGACGGTCGTTTCGTAGACCACTTCGCCGTCCTTGACCCTGGTGCCGCGCAGGCCGCGCACCGTCCAGCTCAGCGGCGAGCCGAGGCGGAGGCGCAGCTTCACCGGATCGGGATTGGCGTTGGTCAGCCTCGCCTGCATCGCCGCCCATCCCTCGTCCGGCCCGACATCTCCGATCCGCTCGCACCGCGCGAAAACCTGCGCGCTTTCGCCCAGCCCGATCTCGACGTCCTGCCCCTCGGCGTAGTCGCGCAGCCGTTGCTCGCCGACGAACAGCTCGCCATGCGTTGTCGGCTCGAAAAAGGTGATCCCGCCCATCGGCAGCGCCGCGCCAAGGCCGTGCTTCGCATCGTTGACCGTCTCGAACCGCATCTGCGCCGGCACGGCTTCTTCGTTCGCCTGCCACCATGAGCAATCGGCCTGGTAGACCAGCTTGCCGCTGACCGAGTCCTTGTCGAGGAAGGCGACCTGCTTGAGGCCCTTGGCGGCAACCGTCACTCGCTCGGGCACGCGGTAGAGCTTGAGGTCGCCGAGCGCCTCCTCGACTGCTTTCATCATGCTCGTGACCATGATCCGACTGTCTTCCGCTTCGTCGTACCCTTCGCGCCTCGACTGAGCAGGAGCGAACTGCGGGAGCCTGTTCAGGGTCACCTCGAGCGGGGTGATCGGCGAGCCCCTGGCCGTGCTGCCGAGCGGATAGCACACCAGCCGCAGCGGCTTGGCGTCGGGCGGGTCGGACAGGGCCTGGAAATCGCTCTCGACGTTGAGCTTGCCGGCGACGACCAGCAGCTCGGCATCGGGGAAGCCCTGGCCGTTGTCGTTGAGCAGCGTCAGCCAGCTCATCAGCTTCAGGCGCATGTCGTCGCCCTTGCCGCCGTCCCGCACCGTGGCGACGTAATGCGCCTGCCAGTCGAAGCCCCAGGCAAGGTACGTCAGCGTGACCGTGTATGTGCCGCCAGCTTCGTCGCGCGTGTCGATGGTGAACACCGGCTGCGCCGAGAGCCCGGCGGGGACGCGGTCGAAAGTCAGCTTCTCCGGCAGGCCGGAGCAGCGCACCGCCTCGTATCCCGCGCTCGTCTGCAGCACGAGCCCGCCGTCGGCGCGGGTGCGGACAATCGCGCTCTCGCTCTGCTCGAGGCCGGTCGCCGGGTTGGTGCGGGTGATGGTTACCCGGTTGCCGAGCGTGCCGTCGACCAGCGCGCCGGGGCTGAGCAGGTCGGCGTTGCGGTTCTTCTCGATGGTCCCGCCGGGCAGCCCAGTGACGATCGCGGTCACCGCCACCATGCCTTCGGTGACGCCTTCGAAGCGAATCGTCGATTCGCCCGGCGGCAGGGTGACCGCCCTCGTCTCGCTGATCATCGCGAAGCCTTGCGGCCAGTCGCGGTTCATCGCCTGGTCCTCGCCGCGATCGGGGTCGCGATAGAGCGTGACCGAAAGGTCGTGCGGCACCGACGCGTCGACCACGTCGCGCGCGGCGGCGGGAGTGGCAATCAGCAGGGCAGCCGAAAGCGCGCAGCCCGCCAGCAGGCCCCTCCCCCTTGAGGGGGAGGATGGGTGGGGGTGTGCCGCGCCGATGGCCTGGACGCGCGCTTGCAGCGCGCGGCCCCCCCCCCCATCCCCTCCCCGGCGGGGAGGGGAGTCTCAAGATCGGGAGGGCCCGCACAGCCCGCCTCCTCAGTACCGCGTCTCGTAGGTGACGCGAACCTCGCGCTTGCCGTTCGCCGGAACCGCGATCACGTACTTGCGGCGGTCGGCGTTGAGCTGCACGCCGGGCACGTCCTCGCTGGTCACGCGGAAGTCGTTGCCCCACCAGCCCCAATCGAGCCCCGACTGGACCAGCTCGACCTCGACCGGCGTCGATTTGGCGTTGGTCAGCGTGTAGCGCATCGTGGTGCGGTAGAAGGTCTTCGGCCGCTCGGCCTCGACGGTGCGAACGACCTGGCCGTTCTCGATCACGCGGTAGCGCGCGCTCCGCTCCCATTCGGCGCCGGTGATCGTTTCGCGCTTCTCGACTTCGGCCTGGAGGTAGATGTCGAAGGCATCGCCGGTGGTCAGGGTCAGCTCGCTGCCCATCGGGGTGTGGCCGATGCCGTTCTCGCCGATGAATTGCGGGCTGCCTTGCCGGTCGCGCTGGTAGAAGCGCACCGTGCCGGCGGGCAGCGCATCGCCGAGCCCGCCTTCGCGCGAGGTATTGAACGCGATCCGGCTGGAAACGGCGACCGGACCGCCGTCGCTCGACAGCCAGCCGACTTCGCGGCCGTAGATCTTGCGCGCGGGCACGCCCTGCACGTCGAGGAAGCTGACCTGCTTGGTCTGGTTGTTGGCGATCGTGGTCCGCCCCTCGATCGGGTAGAGATAGAAGTCGCCGAGCCGCTCGCGATCGGCGGTCTCGGTCCCCGGGACGAATGAGTCCGGCGAGGCAACCGGGCGCCCGCCGCGCGATTGGCCGTATCGGTCGTACTGGTTGGTTCCGCCCGAAGGGCTTCCGGCCACCAGCAGCGTGTCGGCGTTGTGGAACGTCGTGCCGGTCTGGTTGGTCAGCGTGACCCAGCCCTGCATGTCGATCGTGCCCTTGGCTTCGTCATAGAGCGCGACATAGTCCGCCGACCAGCCGAGGCCCGGGGTGAGATAGCGGATCTGCGCCGGGCGCGTGCCGGCGCGGTCGCTTTCCAGCGTGACCGAGAGCGTCGGGCGCGCGCGCAGGTTGGGCGGCACCTGGTCGAAGATCACGCGCACCGGCAAGCCGTCGTCGCGCAGCACTTCGATGCGGTCGCCGATCTGCACCACCACGCCGCCGGCGGTCGAAAGCACTTTCGCCCGTTCGCGCAGCTCCTGTCCCGTGGCCGGGTTGGTGCGCAGCAGGGTGACCGTCTGGCCGATGGCCTTTTCCATCAGCTTCTGCGGCGTGAGCAGGTCGAAATCGAAGTTCTGCTCGATGATCCCGGTGCCCGCCGCGGCGAAGCTGAGCGTTTCGGGCCGGATCATCGCCGAAACGTCGGGAAACTCGATCCGGCTGCGCCCCCTGGCGATGTCGATCTGGCGCACGTCCTGCACCAGTGCCTGCCCGTCGTTGTAGATCGTCACCGAAACATCGCCTTGTGCGGTCGGTTCGGTCGCCGGATCGGGCTGCGCCCAGGCGGGTACGGCGATCAGGGCGGCGGTGGCAAGTGCCAGGGTATGCAGGCGCATTCTCGGTCCTCCCCCAAAAAAAGGTCAGCTGATGTAACAATGTATCCTGAAGGTTTACCCGTGCTGAACGAGCGACGAACCGTGAGCTTGCAGCCGACGGCGTTTGCCACTTCAAGAAGCTTCTTGGCACGCGAAGGCGCAAAGGCGCTAAAAGCGGGATGACATCACATTAATCCGCTCGTCATTGCGAGAAGCGAAGCGACGAAGCAATCCAGGGCTGCCCTGGTCCGCCCTGGATTGCCGCGGGGCCTGCGGCCCCTCGCAATGACGAATCAACGATGTGTCATCCCGCTTTTTGCGCCTTTGCGTGAGAGAATCTACGGACAGCGTCCGTCACGCAATCATCCCCCTCCGCTCCTCTGCGCTCCCAGGACCTGCCCGACCTTGGTGGCGATCTGCTGCACGCTGAACGGCTTGGCGATGAAATGCATCCCTTCGATGTCGATTTCGCGCCGCAATTCTTCCTCGGCATAGCCCGACATGAACAGCACCGGCAGACCGGGCGCGAGCTTGCGGATTTCCCTGGCCATCGCCGGGCCGTCCATGCTCGGCATGACGACGTCGCTGACGACGAGGTCGAACACGCCGCCGGCCTTGACCAGTTCGAGCCCCTCGTCGCCGTCGGTCGCAGTGGTCACCGTGTAGCCCTGCCGGGTGAGCGCTCGTTCGGCCACGGCGCGGACCGTGTCCTCGTCTTCGACCAGCAGGATGCGCCCGCCGCCCGACCACTCGCTCGCTTCCTCGCCGGCCGCCTCGCGCGCGAGCTCTTCGGCGGTGGCGTGGTAGACAGGCAGGTAGATCGTGAAGCGCGCTCCCATCACTTTCCCGTCCGCGCCGGTGACGTTGTCGGCGAAGATGAAGCCGCCCGACTGCTTGACGATGCCGTAGACGGTCGACAGGCCGAGCCCGGTGCCCTTGCCTTGTTCCTTGGTGGTGAAGAACGGCTCGAAGATCTTGGACAGGTTGTCCGGCGGGATGCCGCCGCCGGTGTCCTCGGCGATCAGCGCGGTGTAATGGCCCGCCGGGATGATCTCGTTGTCGCGCATCCGGCGAATGTCGGTGGCGGCGACCCGGCGAGTGACGAAGCTGAGCGTCCCGGCCGCCTGTTCGCCGCCGCGCGTCTGGATCGCGTCGCGCGCGTTGACCGCGAGGTTGATGATCACCTGCTCGAGCTGGCGCGGGTCGGCGCGCACCGGGCCGAGCTCGCGGTCGTGATGGGTCCTCAGCGTGATCTTGGCGCCGAGCAGCCGCTTGAGCATCTGGCTGACCTCGCTGATCACGTCCGGGAGCTGGATCACCTCGGGCTGGAGCGTCTGCTGGCGGCTGAAGGCGAGCAGCTGCCGGGTGAGCGAGGCGGCGCGGTTCGAGTTGGCCTTGATCTGCTGGATGTCGTCGTAGTCGCTGTCGCCGGGAATGTGCCGCAGCAGCATGAGATCGCAATAGCCGATGATCGCGGTCAGCACGTTGTTGAAGTCGTGCGCGACGCCGCCGGCGAGCTGGCCCACGGCCTGCATCTTGGTGGCCTGCGCGACCTGGCGCTTGAGGCGGGTCTCCTCGGTCGTGTCGGCCAGGCTCAGCAGGACCGCCGCTTCGCCGAGCCCGCGCACGCCGGCCAGGCCGAGCGAAACCGGCTCGTCGGGCTGGAAACGCAAGCGCACCGCCATGTCGCCGGCCGAGGCCGGGCCCTGGCCGAAGCGGCGCACCGCGTCGGACATCGCCGTCTTGTCCTCGCGCACGACCAGGTCCGACGGGTATGGCGGCAGGTTCTTGCCCTGCAGCCCGGCGGCGCGCCTGAAAGCAGGGTTGGCGAACAGGAAATGCCCGTCGCGGTCGGTCATCGCGAGGCCGACCGGCAACTGCTCGAGCAGCGCTTCGAGCTGGGGCGATTGTCCGCGCGCCTCGCTGCCCCAGCCGCCCAGGCCGACGCCGTTGTCGACCAGCAGCATCAGCGCCGGCGCCTGGTCGGGCGCGATCTGGTCGATTTCGGGCTCGACCAGCGGCACGTGGACCAGCGTCTGCGGGCTGCCCTTGCGCCCTTCGCGGGCGAAATAGATGCGGTCGCGCTCGTCCGACCGCAGCTGGGCGGTGAAATCCTGGCCCGCCATGCTGGCCTGCTCGTCGCCCGCCGCGCGCCGCGCGAAGCCGGTGCTGGCCGCGCGGATCGCGCCGTCCGGGCCGACCAGCGCCACCTCGATCCCGGCGGCGCTGAGGATCTTGCCGAAAATGCCGGTGACGTACCGGCCGATCGCATTGAGCGGCTCGTGGCGCGTGACCGGGGCGAAGCGCCAGACGAGGTAGTCCTCGCCGCGCCCCGCGCGAACGACTTCGGCGGTCCAGCCGTTCTCCTCGTCGGCGATCGATGCGTTGGCGCCTTCCCCTTCGCGCCAGGCGGTGCGCGCGGCGCGGGCGAGCGCGTCGGCCGAGGCGCCGTCGACCGGCAGCCGCGGCGGGGCGTGCGACGAGCCGAACCACAGCTCGAACGCGGCATTGGCGCAGACCAGCCGGTTCGCCCGGTCGGTGATCGCCACCGCGATCCCGGGCTGCTCGATCGCGGCGACGGTGACCGACCAGTCGGGCATGCCCGGCACCTCGGCCGGGCGCGCGGCCGGATTGCCGCGCGCGGCGGCAAAGGCGATCAGCGACAGTACCACCAGGCCACCGGCGAACGACAGCGTCACCGCCAGCGAACCGGTGGCGGTCTGCACCAGGGCGATGCTGGCCAGGGCAGCGGCGGCGACCGCGAGCGAATCGGCCACCCGGCCGGGAGTCTTCCGCGACAGCAGGCTCATTCGGCCGCGGTCAGCGAGGCCGCGGCCCGCGAACGCCGCGACCGGCGCCGCCACTTGCGGGCGACGACCAGCCGCCAGATGACGCCCGACAGGAGGTAGCCGGTCGCCGCGGTGACGATCGACAGCACCACGAAGCCGAACGCGGTGACGCCGGCGGTCTTGATGAACCAGCCGAATTCCTCCCAGCGCCCACTGGCGATTTCCGCCTGCGCCGCGCCGCCGGTCGCCGCATCGAGCTTGAGCACGATCCGGCCGACCTTGTTGGCGACAACCAGCCAGAACGGCAGGGTGAAGGGATTGGTGATGAACGTCACCAGCGCGGCCAGCGGGACGTTGGCCCGCGCCGGCAGCGCGAGGAACGCGGCCAGGAAGATCTGTCCCACCGGCACGATGAACCCGGCAAACATGCCCAGCGCCACGCCGCGCGGCACCGAACGGCGGGTAAAGCGCCACAACTCGGGAGTAAGGAAGCGATGCGCGATCGGCGCGAGCCAGCGGTTGCCCGCCATTTCCTCGCGCGTCGGCATGGTGGGCATCCTGCGCCCCAGCCAGTCGTGGACCCTCTTCCTCATGCGGCGTTCCCATACACCTTTGCCGTGAACGCGAAAGGCGGCCTTTGCTTCACGGCGACGAACAGCGGCTTAACCGCGGTCGCGCAACAGCCGCGCCTTGTCGCGCTGCCAGTCGCGATCCTTGATCGTCTGGCGCTTGTCGTGCGTCTGCTTGCCCTTGGCCAGCGCGAGCTCGACCTTGGCCCGCCCGCGCGAGTTGAAATAGACCGACAGCGGCACCAGCGTCATTCCCTTGCGCTCGACCGCGCCCAGCAGCTTTTCGATCTCGCGCGCGTGGAGCAGCAGCTTGCGCGGCCGCTTGGGTTCGTGGTTGAAGCGGTTGCCGTGGCTGAATTCGGGGATGTTGGCATTGATCAGCCAGCATTCGCCGTCGCGCACTTCGGCATAGGATTCGCCGATCGACCCTTCGCCGCCACGCAGCGATTTCACCTCGGTGCCCGACAGCGCGATGCCGGCCTCGAACGTCTCCTCGATGAAGTAATCGAATCGCGCCCGCCGGTTTTCGGCGACGATCTTCTTCTTGTCGAACGTCGAGGGCTTGGGGCGCGCCATGATGGCCGCGCATGTAGGGCGGCGCAAACCCGAACGGAACCCCTTTCCCGCCGGCGGTCTCCGGCAACAAGTCGATTGCAATGTGTGGGGACTGTTGCAATCTTGCCTCCGGGTTTCACGAGGGGGTGATCCGCCATGGTTTTCAAAATCTTGCGACGGCTGGCCGCGTTCGTTGCACTGCTCGCCTTGCCGGCGATGGCCGGCATGGCGGCCGATCCACCACCTCTCGCCGCCTACGGCGAACTGCCAAATATCGAAGATGCGGCGATTTCACCGGACGGCAGCCGCATCGCGACGATCGCAAAGATCAAAGGTCAACGAACCCTTCTGTTTCTCAACAGCGAGATCAATGTGCTCCGCAGCGCCTTGCTGGGCGACATCAAGGTACGCAGCATCCTGTGGGCAGGCAACGATGCCGTCCTGCTGATTACCACCGAAACGGTCGACCTCGGCGAAGGCTTCACCTCCGACCAGTTCGAGGCGACCCGCGTCATGTATATCCCGCTCGATCCGGCGGAGGAGATGCGATTCGTGTTTTCCAGCGCGCGGAATGTCGCAAATGCGGTTTTCGGGCGCTACGGACTGCGTCAGCTCGACGGCGAATGGTATGGCTACTTCGGCGCCGTCGAGCTCGATCGCAACAGTTCGAGCACCGAACGCTACGTCGGCCATACGCGGCCGGCTCTCTATCAGGTCAGGCTGCGCGACGATCGGGCGAGCCGCCTTGCCATGTCCGCGCGGGAAGGATTCTGGCGCAGCTGGCTGGTCGACGGGCAGGGAGAAGTTGCCGCCACTTTCGACATGAGCCGCGACATTGGTAGCTGGTCGCTGGACAGCCCGAAGAAGAGCAAGCTTGCGGCCGGCGTGGACCGGCAGGGGGACGCCGGACTTGTGGCGCTCGGCGAGGACGGAACCACTATTGTCTATGCGGCCGAAGACCAAGCGGGCGAAACGACCCGGTACTTTGAAATTCCGCTGGATGGCGGCGCGGAGCCCGTCGAAATCCTTCGGGACGAGAGCGTCGACAGCTTCTACGTCGACCGATCGAACGGCCGCCTGATCGGCTACCTTCGCGGAGGCGAAAAGCCCGGACCTGTCTTCTTCGATCCCGCGAGGCAAGCCGCCGCGGAGAAGGTCGATCGCGCTTTCGCGAAGTTCGACCTCGACATGGTCGACTGGACCCCCGACTTCGGACGCATGCTGGTGCGGACCAGCGGCAATAGCGACAGCGGCACCTGGTACATCGTCGACATCGAGAAGCTCTCCGCCAAGGCCTTCGGCGTCGAGCGGCCGTCCATAGGCCGGGACCAGGTCGGTCCCATCTCGGTGTTTCGCTACACCGCCGGCGACGGGCTGGAGATGGACGGCATCCTCACGCTGCCGCCGGGACGCGAGGCGAAGGACCTGCCGGTGGTGATCTATCCTCATGGCGGTCCGACCGGGCAGGACGATCCCGAGTTCGCCTGGTGGGCCCAGGCCTTCGCATCGCGCGGCTACGCTGTGTTCCAGCCCAACTTCCGCGGATCGACCAACCGGGACGAGAGTTTCCGCCACGCCGGCAATGGCGAATGGGGCCGCAGGATGCAGACCGACTTGTCAGACGGCATGGCCGCCCTCGCCCGGGAAGGTATCGTCGATCCATCGCGAGCATGCATCATGGGCGGAAGCTATGGCGGCTACGCCGCGCTGGCCGGGGTGACGCTGCAGCAAGACCTCTACCGTTGCGCGGTCGCGGTCGCGCCGGTCAGCGATCTCAAACTGATGTACGACACCGAATATTCCGAAAGCGGGGAAAGCCGCGTAGTCAAGAGCGCCCTGCTCGAACAGCTCGGACCGCGTTCGAACCTCGAGGAAATCTCGCCCCGCCGCTTCGCCGACAAGGCCGATGCGCCGATCCTGCTAATCCACGGTCGCGACGACACGGTGGTGCCTTTCGAGCAGAGCCAGAAGATGGCCGATGCGCTGAACGACTCCGGGAAGCCCTACCGGCTGGTCGATCTGGGCAATGAGGATCACTGGCTGTCGCTGTCGGAAACCCGCAAGCGGATGCTTGAGGCAGCCTTGGCCTTCGTGCAGGAACACAACCCCGCCGACTGATCTCAAAGGGGTGCGATGAACGCCGCCGAAATCCTCGGCAATGTCCGCGCATGTAGGGCGGCCCCTTGCCGAACGGAACCCCTTTCCCGCCGGCGGTCTCCGGCAACAAGTCGATTGCAATGTGTGAGGTCTGTTGCAATCTTGCCTCCGGGTTTCACGGGGGGGTGATCCGCCATGGTTTTCAAAATCTTGCGACGGCTGGCCGCGTTCGTTGCACTGCTCGCCTTGCCGGCGATGGCCGGCATGGCGGCCGATCCACCACCTCTCGCCGCCTACGGCCGCCTGCCCGACATCGAAGACATGGCCTTGTCGAACGACGGCTCGCACCTCGCCGCTATCATGTCGATCAAGGGCGAACGCGTCGTCGTTCTCATGACTAGCAAGCTCGAAACCTTGCGCATGATGCGCCTCGATGACGCCAAGGTGCGCTCGATGGACTGGATCGGCGACGATGTCCTGATGGTCGTGGTCAGCCACACCGAGACGCTGGGCCCGGAATACGTCAGCAACCAGACGGAATTCTGGCATGCGCTGATCCTGCCGGCCGACGCCTCGAAGGAACAGGTCATGGTGTTCGAAAAGGACCCGACGATCCTCAACGCGATCTTCGGCACGCACGGCCTGCGCCACGTCGACGGTCGCTGGCTGGCCTATTTCACGGCGATCGAGCGCAAGCGGGGCGTCCGCAATTATTACATCGATGGGGAGCCGATGCTGTTCGCCGTGGACCCGGTGCAGAACAAGCGCACGCGGATCGCGACTACGGCATCGCAGGGCGAAGGCACCAACTGGATGCTGGACAGCCAGGGCAAGGTTGCCGCGACCCTGTCGATCCAGCTCCTGACCGGAAGCTGGCAGATCAAGGCCCCGGGGGGCAGGGTGCTGGTACAGGGAACCTCGCCAAAGGGCGATGTCGGCCTGGTGGCGCTGGGCAAGGATGGCGACACCCTGATCTTCAGCGAGCTCGACGACGAGAAAAGCCAGACCATGTGGCGCGAAGTCAGGCTCGACGGCAATGGGCCGATCACCGAGTTCGGTACCGCGGACGAATTCGATCGCCTCTACACCGACCGCGAGACGGGCCGGCTCATCGGCTTTCGCCGCGCCAACGGATCCGGCGGGCCGACATTCTATGCCGCCAAGCACCAGGCCGTCGTCGAACAAATCTACCGTGCCTTTCCCGGCCTCGACGTGACGATGATCAACTGGACGCCCGACTTCTCGCGGGTGCTCGTGCGGACCAACGGCAACCATGACAGCGGCACCTGGTACCTTGTCGACATGGCGCAGATGCGGGCGAACGCGCTGGGCTACGAGCGCGAAGCGATCGGGCCCGAATGGGTCGGGACGATTTCCACCGTCGAGTACAAGGCCGGTGACGGCCTCGACCTCGACGGGATCCTCACCCTGCCCCCGGGCCGGGAAGCGAAAGGCCTGCCGCTGGTGATGCTGCCGCATGGCGGGCCCCATGCCTATGACGACGAGGTGTTCGACTGGTGGGCCCAGGCGTTCGCTTCGCGCGGGTATGCCGTGTTCCAGCCCAACTTCCGCGGTTCGACCAATCGCGACGAAGCGTTCATGCGCGCCGGGTTCGGCCAGTGGGGCCGCGCGATGCAGACCGACATATCCGACGGACTGGCCGAACTGGCCAAGCGCGGCATCGTCGATCCCAAGCGCGCCTGCATCGTCGGTGCGAGCTATGGCGGCTATGCGGCGCTGGCCGGCGTGACGCTGCAACAGGGCCTCTATCGCTGCGCCGTCGCCGTGGCGCCGGTGGCCGACTTGTCGCAGCTGTTCTCCGACGAATTCAAGGACAACGGGCGCACGGGGATGCTGCGCCGCTCGCTGCTCGAGGAACTCGGGCCGCGCAGCGGCTTCGATGCCGTCTCGCCGCGCCGGTTCGCCGACCGGGCCGACGCCCCGATCCTGCTGATCCACGGCCGCGACGACACGGTGGTGCCGTTCCCGCAAAGCGAGCGCATGGCCGATGCGCTCAAGGCTGCCGGAAAGCCGGTCCGGCTGGTCGAGATGCGCGAGGAGGACCACTGGCTCTCGCGCGCCAACACCCGGCTGCAAATGCTTGAGGAAGCCGTCGCGTTCGTCCAGCAGCATAACCCGGCGGATTGAATCGGTCGATCGGCCCGGCGGGAGGACTTCGATGGCCCGGGATGAGGAAGGCGCGCCCCGTTTGCTGAGCGCCGAGGCGATCCTCGCCAACGCGCGCGCGTTGGCCCCGGCCCTCGCCGCCCGCTCGCAGGAAATCGAGGCGCTGCGCCGCCTGCCCGCCGACCTCGTGGCCGAGCTGCGCGCCGCAGGCTTTTTCCGCATGGGCCGCGCCCGCGCCAAGGGCGGCCCGCAGATGACCCTGCCGCAGCATCTCGAAGTGATCGAACTGCTGGCCCACGCCGACCCTTCCGTCGGCTGGTGCGTCAAGATCGGCACCGACAGCGGGCTGCTCGCCGAATTCCTCCCGCCCGAGGCCTCGGCCCGGCTGCTGCCCGATCCCGACATGGTCACCGCCGGCCAGTTCACCGCCGGGCGCGGGCGGCTCCAACGGGTTGAAGGCGGCTACCTGCTCAACGGCCGCTTCCCGTTCGGCAGCGGCATCACCCACGCCGACGTGGTGATGAGCGGGGCGCTGCTGTTCGAGGCCGACGGGACGCCGGTGACGAACGCAAACGGCATGCCCGAAAGCCGCCTCGCCTTCTGCCGCGCCGGCGAGCTGGTGATCGAGGACACCTGGCACACCCACGGGTTGCGCGGCAGCGGCAGCACGCATTACCGCGCCGAGAACGTGTTCGTCCCCGCCGACCAGGCGCTACTGATCGACGAGAGCCTGTTCGAGGGCCGCGAGCCGCTCTATTCGAGCGGCTTCAACTGGGTGACGACGATGGCCGCCGTGCCGCTCGGCACCGCCCGCCGCGCGCTCGACGAAGCGAGAGCGCTGATCGCCGAACGCCAGGGCGGCATCCCGCCGCAGCCCTTGAGGCAATTGCCGCACGTGCGCGAGGCGATCGCCGAGGCCGAAACCCGCTACGGCGCCGCCCGCGCCTTCCTCTATGGCGCCGCCAACGAATTCTGGGCCGAGCTGGAGCAAGGCAGCCCAGCGGTCGAGACCAAGGGCCGCCTCGCCCTCGCCAACGTCAATTCCTTCCGCATGGCGGCCGACGTCACCCGCCAGCTGTTCGACCTGATCGGCGCCAACGTGATCTTCGACGGCATGCCCCTCGAACGCCTCGCCCGCGACGCGCTGACGCTCAACCAGCACATGATCGTCGCCCGCCCGGCGCTCGCCACCTACGGCGCGATGATGCTGGGCGAGGAGCACCCAAGCCCGCTTTATTGAGTTCGCCTTCACCGAATTCGTCATTCCCGCTTTCGCAGGAATGACGAGAAATTGTTAGCTGATCCCCACCCCCGCCATCGCCGCATCGACCGCTTTCCTGGCCTCCTCGCTGCACGGCGCGATCGGCAGGCGGGTCTCGTCGGTCAGCCAGTCGTGCAGGCGGCTGAGCGCGTACTTGGTCGGCGCGGGGCTGGCGTCGGCGAACAGCGCCTTGTGCAAGGGGAACAGCTTCTCGTTGAGCGCTCGCGCCCGCGCGAAGTCGCCGGCGAGGCAGGCGGCGTGGAACTCGGCGCACTGCTTCGGGGCGACGTTGGCGGTGACCGAGATGCAGCCGACCTGGCCGTAGGCATAGCCGCCGAGCGCCAGCGGATCGTCGCCCGACAACTGGCAGAAGTCCGGCCCCGCGCCGAGGCGGTGCTGGACCACGCGCTGCAGGTCGCCGCTCGCGTCCTTGAGGCCGACGATCCGGCCGGGGAAGCGGCGCGCCAGCTCGATCACGGTTTCAGGCAGGAGGTCGGTCACCGTGCGCCCCGGCACGTTGTAGAGCACGATCGGGATGTCGCACTGCTCGGCGAGGTACGAGAAGTGCGCCAGCAACCCGGCCTGGCTCGGGCGGTTGTAATAGGGCGCGACGAGCAGCACCGCGTCGGCGCCGAGGTCCTTGGCCACCTTCATGTGCCACAGCGCCGTCCTGGTGTCGTTCGAGCCGGCGCCGGCGATCACCGGCACGCGGCCCGCGGCCTGCTCGACGCACAGGCCGATCACCTTGTGGTGCTCGTCGTTGTCCAGGGTGGCGCTTTCGCCGGTCGTGCCGCATGGGACCAGCGCGCTCGATCCCTCCGCGACCTGCCATTCGACGAACCGGCGGAATGCGGCTTCGTCCAACGCTCCGTCGCGAAAAGGAGTCACCAGGGCCGGAATCGAGCCACTGAACATTTGCACTGCTCCACCATTTGGATTCAAAAGCGCTCGCGCACACGGCGCGGGCAGTTCGTTCACGGCCTGATAAGGAGCCCTTTGCCAGAATGTCCAGCATGCTTCGACCTGTGCTTGTCGCCGCCCTCCTCGCTTCCGCCGCCGGCCCCGCGGCGACCGCCGTCGCGCAGGACGCGGTTCACGGCGCGGAGGACTGGGACCGGGCGCGCGCCGACCTCGTCGCCCGCGAGCCGGGCCGGATGGCGCAGGTGGTGCAGCGCTGGCAGCAGCTGAGCGCCAGCAAGGTGTTCGCTTTCGACGACTATGCCGGCTTCCTGCTCGCCTATCCCGGGCTCCCCGACGCCGCCAGGCTGCAGGGCTTCGCCGAGGACCGCCTGCGCGAGGAATACGTCGCCAACGACCGGCTGCTGGCGTTCTTCGACCGCTATCCGCCGGTGACCAACTACGGCCGCGCGCACTATGCGCTCGCGCTGATGGCGCAGCGGCCGGACGCGGCGCTCGAAACCGCCCGGGCGGCGTGGCGCGGCGGCGAGATGGACGACACCGCCGAAGCCTCGCTGCTAGCGATGTACGGCGGCCGTTTCGCGCAGGACGATCACGACGCGCGGATGGACGCGCTGTTGTGGCAGCGCGAGGCGGCGGCGGCGGCGCGGCAACTGGCCTATGTCTCGCCGGCGCGGCGGGCCCTGTTCCAGGCGCGGCTCGCGATCCTCCAGGGCGGCGACGGGTTCACCGCCGAGCCGACCGCCATGAGCGATCCCGGCTACCTCTACAACCGCAGCCGCGAATTGCGCACCGAGGGAAGCCTGCGCGAGGCGGCCGAGCTGCTCGCCCATCGCCCGCCGCTGGCTGCGCGGCCGTTCGACGAGACGCTGTGGGTCGCCGAACTGCTCAACGTCGCGCGCATCGGCGGCGCCGAGCATGCCGAACGCATCGCCGGCTCGATCGACGATGCCTTCGCGCCGGGCGACGACATCTCGGCCAAGGCCTTCAAGCTGCGCGACGACTACACCTCGCTGATGTGGCTCGGCGCGAGCAAGGCGCTGTGGGAGCGGGGCGATGCCGCCGGCGCCGCGCCGCTGTTCTACCGCTACGGCGCGGCGGCGCGCACCCCGCCGACTCGCTCGAAGGGCTTCTTCTGGGCCGGCCATGCCGCGCAGCGGGCGGGCGATGTGGCCGCGGCGCAGCGTTATTACGAGATGGCCGCGCAGTACCCGGACAAGTTCTACGGCCAGCTCGCGCTCGAACGGCTCGGCCGCCCGCTGCCGCCGTTCGCCGCCAGCCCGGCCGGCGCTCCGACCGACGAGGAGCGGCGCGAATTCGTCAATGCCTCGCTGACCCTGGCGGTGACCGAAGTGGCCCGCGACGCGCCGTGGAGCGTGGGCATCAGGTTCTATCGCGAGATTTCCGACCAGGCCGAAACCCTGGGCCAGCACCTGCTGGTGGCCGAGCTCGCCCGCACCATCGGCCGGCGCGACCTGGCGGTGATCCTGTCCGATGCCGCCGCGGCCGACGGCTATCCCGGTTTCACGACCGTCGGCTATCCGACGCTGGTCACTCCGCCGGGCACCGACTGGACGATGGTCCACGCAATCACCCGGCAGGAAAGCCAGTTCGCCGACAACGCCATCAGCCATGCCGGGGCGAGCGGGCTGATGCAGCTCATGCCGGGCACCGCGCGCGAGCAGGCCGGCAAGATCGGCGTCGCCTACATGTCGGCTTCGCTGACCAGCGACCCGGCCTACAACATCCGCCTCGGCGACGGCTATTTCCAGCGGATGCTGTCCTATTACGGCGGCAGCTACCCGCTGGCCGTCGCCGCCTACAACGCCGGCCCCGGCAATGTGAATAAGTGGCTCAGGGCCAATGGCGACCCGCGCACGGGCGCGGTCGCGTGGATCGACTGGATCGAGCAGATCCCACTCTCCGAGACCAGGAACTACGTGACCCGGGTGCTCGAGAACGCGGTCGTCTACGAGGCGCTCCATCCCGACAAGGCGCCCTACGGCACGGCCCGCGGGATCGGCAGCTTCCTGCGCTGATCGAATTCAAAAACCCATCGTAATCCCCGCGAAGGCGGGGACCCACAGCGGCAAGCGTCGCGCTGACTGGGTTCCCGCTTTCGCGGGAATGACGAGGTAAGGTACACAACCTCCATGGAGCCCCGCGCCAACTACATCACCCCGGCCGGCCTTAGCGCGCTGAAGGCGCGCTACGACCACCTGCTCGGGACCGAGCGGCCGGAAATCGTCGCCGTCGTCAGCTGGGCCGCCGGCAACGGCGACCGCAGCGAGAACGGCGATTACATCTACGGCCGCAAGCGCATGCGCGAGATCGACCGCGAGCTGGCCCACCTCGCCCGGCGGATGAAGACGGCGAAAGTCGTCGACCCCGCCCGGCAGCCCGACCGCACCCGCGTGTGGTTCGGCGCCACCGTCACCATCGCCGACACGGACGACAACGAACGCACCATCACGCTGGTCGGCGACGACGAGCAGGATACTTCGGCCGACCGCATCGGCTGGAGCGCCCCGATCGCCCGCGCCCTGCGCGGCGCCGCGGTGGGCGACCTCAGGACCGTGCGCCTTCCTTCGGGCGAGAAGGAGTGGGAAGTGCTGGCGATAGAGTATCCCGCGGGAACCTGAACGGATAAGGATATGCGGGTGCGCCGCCTGTTGCCTCTCGCCGTCCTGTTCGTCGCCGCCCCGCTCGCGGCCAGGGACAGCCTCGGCATTTTCGACGACTGGGGCGCGTTCCGCGACCCGCAGGTGCCGCAATGCTATGCGATTTCCGCCGCGGAGAAGGGATCGGGCAGCTACGAGGCCTACGCCAACGTCGCCACCTGGCCGCGCCAGGGCGTGCGCGGGCAGGTCCATTTCCGCCTGTCGCGCCTGATGGCGCAGGGTGCGCGGATCACGCTCGCGCTCGGGGCCGATCGTTTCGTCCTCACCGGCGGCGGCGTGGATGCCTGGGCACAGGACAAGCGGATGGACGCCGCGATCGTCGCCGCGCTGCGCTCGGCCAAGTCGATGAGCGTCAGCGCCACCGACCGCGCCGGACAGCGCTTCACGGACCGCTACAGCCTCAACGGTGTGGCCACCGCGCTCGACGCGGCCACCGTGGGCTGCGCGCGGATCAGGTAGAAAAGTCCTCCCTGTCCGGCGCAGCCGGATGGGGAGGTGGCAGGCGCCGAAGGCGGCTGACGGAGGGGCACCCGCCACTGCCGTGACGCTGGCGGCCCGGGGGGGGGGGCCCCCCCCCCCCGCGGGGGCCCCCCCCCCCCCCCCCCCCCGCGGGGCCCCGGCGGGGAGGGGGGCGGAGAGAGCCCCCCCCCCCCCCCCCCCCCCCCC